>Ga0209573_1000239_pt1 | contig 136539 bp, 104 predicted proteins | sample TNRBio252014_DNA_FD_185870 | JGI IMG/M metagenome (GOLD analysis project Ga0209573, IMG submission 185870) | Wastewater treatment Type I Accumulibacter community from EBPR Bioreactor in Madison, WI, USA - TNR Reactor_6/25/2014_ DNA (SPAdes)... | ecosystem: Engineered > Bioreactor > EBPR >...
CCAACTTTACACAGCTATAATATGTAAAAATAAAAATTTAGGCCACTGGTAGGTATCATAAAACTCCAAAACTCCGTGCCGATCAAATAAAATTCTTGTCCGGATTATATTTGAGGGGAAATCTCAGATTTTGGGTGGGGCGAGCACAAGACTTATCAGGCTCTGCTGACTGGAATTCACCACCTCTATTAAACCCATTATTAACGGTAGTGGGTGATGGAGATGCCCAATATTGTGCCGCTGGTCTTGGTGATGGCAAAATGTATTACACAAGCAGTAATGGCTCTAAAGGTTGGGTTCAACATTCCGCTGGTAATGATTTACAAAGTCATTTAGGCACTATCAGGTTTATGGGATTTACCCATGATACCAGTGGCATGATTCAAGGTTGGGTTGATGGCAAACCTATAGGCAAAACATCGGATGGCGGTTATTCCGAATTTCACGGGTGGAGCCGGATTGGCGCTGGCGGATATGGCCCCACCTACTCATCTGGTTATTCAGGCGCATTAGGAGCTATCATAATTTTACCAAAGGCAATTGATGCAGATACCGTAAAAAAAATCTATTCCTGGTCCCAAGGTCGCTTTGGAGCAAAATAACAACAAATCAACATTGTCTTGACAAAATGGCAAGTAATGGTACAATTTTTCCTTATAGAAAGACATGATAAACTCTCTTTTAGTTTTCATTTAGAAATCTTTTTAATGTGAAGTAGCATCTTATAGTATTATTAAGCAAGATGGAAATGTTAAAATTACACGAACTCTAAACAACGAAATTAAAATATGGCGAAACAAAAAAAAGAAGTGAAAGAGAAACAAATTGAAGTTACCCTTTGGGATGCGGCAAACAAACTGAGGGGCAGTGTCGAGCCGGCCGAATATAAGCATGTGGTGTTGAGTTTGATTTTTTTGAAATTTGCGAGTGACAAGTTTGAACAGCATCGGGCTAAACTAATTGCCGAAGGCAAAGAGAAATATGCTGAAAAGCCAGAGTTCTATAACAAAGACAATGTATTTTTTCTGGAAGAGATTAGCCGTTGGAACTATCTAATTAAAAAAAATAAAACAAAGGAAAGTAATATTGCCTTGCTGATTGATACGGCACTTCACACCATAGAAAAAAATAATAAAGCACTTAAGGGTGCTTTGCCTGATAATTATTTTTCTCGTTTGGGTTTGGATATTACCAAATTAGCTTCACTTCTCGACACTATCAATGACATCGATACGACTAAAGACCCCAAACAAGATGTAGTGGGCCGTGTGTATGAATATTTTCTTTCAAAATTTGCGTTGGCAGAGGGTAAGGGTAAAGGCGAATTCTACACCCCCAAAAGTATTGTAAACCTGATTGCTGAAATGATTGAGCCATATAAGGGTATTATCTATGACCCTGCTTGTGGTTCTGGCGGTATGTTTGTGCAATCCATCAAATTTATAGAAGCACACAATGGCAATAAAAAGGAAATTTCCATCTACGGGCAGGAATACACCAATACCACTTACAAGCTGGCAAAAATGAATCTAGCCATTAGAGGTATTAGTGGCAATCTGGGTGAAAAAGCGGCTGACACATTTCGCGATGATCAACACAAAGATTTAAAGGCTGATTTTGTGATGGCAAACCCACCTTTTAATCAAAAAGACTGGCGTGCCGAAAATGAATTGAAGGATGACCCCCGATGGATGGGTTATGAAGTACCGCCCAAAAGCAATGCCAATTACGGTTGGATTCTAAACATGGTAAGCAAACTTTCCGAAAATGGTGTCGCTGGCTTTATATTAGCAAATGGTGCCTTGAGCGGTGGCGGCGAAGAATATAAAATCCGCAGAAAGTTAATTGAAAATAATTTGGTCGAAGCTATTTTAGTGTTGCCACAAGATATGTTTTATACAACCAATATAAGCGTAACCCTTTGGATTCTTAACAAGAACAAAAAAGCCAATACCAAAAAAGTTGGTAATGAGAGTCGTAAATGCCGAGACAGGGAAAAAGAAATCCTGTTTATGGATTTACGGCAAATGGGGGTGCCATTTGAAAAAAAGTATATTCAGTTTTCGGACGAAGATATAACCAAGATAACGGGTGCTTACCACCAGTGGCAAACAAAAAAAATTGAGAACATTCCAGAGTTCTGTTATTCCGCCAATTTTGATGAAGTCGCCAAAAAAGATTTTTCACTAGTGCCAAGCAAGTATATTGAATTTGTAAACCGTGATGAGAACATTGACTTTGACGAAAAAATGCAAACATTGCAAAAAGATTTTGCCGAATTACTGAAAGCCGAAGTGAAAAGCAAAAAAGATTTACTTCTTGTGTTTAAAGAGTTAGGATATGAAATCAATTTATAAGAAAATCGGTGAAAATATTCAACTTATGGATGAACGCAATAATGGCTTGCGAATAAAGCAACTTTTAGGTTTAAGCATATCTAAAGAGTTTATACCTTCTGTAGCAAACACAATTGGTACAGATATGGAGAATTATAAAATCATTCGAAAAAATCAATTTGCTTGTAGTACTATGCAGGTTAGGCGAGATGGTAAAATGCCTGTTGCATTGCTTCAAACAGTTGATGAAGCAATCATTTCTCAGGCTTATCCAGTTTTTGAGGTAAAAGACGAAAAATGTTTATTGCCAGAATATTTAATGATGTGGTTTTCACGCTCAGAATTTGACCGTGAAGCTTGTTTTCATGCAGTAGGTGGTGTAAGAGGTGGTTTGGAATGGGAAGATTTTGAGAATATGCAATTACCCATTCCCCCCATAAAAAAACAACGCGAAATAGTAGCCGAATACAACACCATCCAAAACCGCATTAAACTCAACGAACAACTGATACAAAAACTAGAAGAAACCGCACAGGCAATTTATAAGCAGTGGTTTATAGAGTTTGAATTTCCAAATGAAAAGGGTAAACCATATAAAAGCAGTGGCGGTAAAATGATTTGGAATGAGGAGCTGGGGAAAGAAATACCAAAGGGTTGGGAAGTTGGTAAACTTTGTGATGTTTCAGAATGCAACCCTGAAACAATATCAAGCAATGATAATTTTAAAAGCATTCTTTATTTAGACACAAGCAGTATCACAAACAATCGAATTACCGAATTACAGATATTAGATCTGGAAAACGATGAGATTCCTAGCCGGGCAAGACGGAAAGTTAAAGACAAAGACATTATATTTTCTACAGTTAGACCTGCCTTAAAGCATTATGGCATTATCAAAAATTTACCTGACAATTTAATTGTTTCAACAGGCTTCGCAGTAATTAGAGTTAACGCGCCTAATCTTTTCCCCGAATTAGTTTATTCGTTTTTAACTGATGAAAAAACTGTCGCATATCTTCAAGCAAAAGCTGAGATGAGTGTTTCGACTTATCCATCAGTAACTTCTGATGATATAATGAATCTAAATTTTGCTAAGCCAAATGAAAATGTGCTTGAAATGGCAAGAGATATTTTTAAAAGCAAAGATGATTTTGTAAATTTAAAAAATAAAGAAAACCAAAAGCTAAACGAAATGAAGGCATTGCTTCTTTCGCAGTTAGTAACAATAGAAAAATGAATCTATGAAAATAAAAGATATTGCCATCAGAAACTTTAGACTTCTAGAAAATATAAGAGTGAATATTGAAGATGATATCACTCTAATTGTAGGCAAAAACAATACAGGAAAGACTTCACTGTTTGAAGTTATTAATATGTTCATATGCGAGAAAAATAGCTTTAGTTTTCACGACTTTTCTCAGACAACATACACGCAATTTGACAAATGTTTAAAAATTTATAAAAAATCCGTAAAAGAAACTGACGATGAAAAAAAAGAAGAGTTAGAAAATTCTTTAATTGCATCAATGCCGAAAATTCAAATTGAAATCCAAATTGAATACGACAAAGCTAAAGACAGTTTAACAAATCTTTCCGAATTCATAAGCGACCTTGACGATACTAGAAATACAGCAACAATAAAGTTACAATACCAATCAAAAGATAGTTTAGGGCTATTTAGTGCATTTGGTGACCGTAAAGAAATGTCACAAAAATTAATTGAGTGGTTAAATGAGAATATCATATCGTATTACGACATCAAATGCTATGGCGGAGATAATTTGATTGAAGAAAACTTTAAGCGGAAACTTTTTACTGTTTTAGGCTTTGAAACAATTCAAGCATCAAGAAAACTAGACGACACAAAAACTGATAAAAACAAAACACTAGCCGTAGGTTTTTCTGACTATTATCGAGAAACTAATAAGGATAACAATAAAGATGTTGAGAGTTTAGAAAAACAGCTAAAAAAAACCTCTACGGTTTTAAATAAAAAATATGAAAACATTCTTAAAGAGTTACTTAAAGAGCTTAAACTGTTTGGCGTTGAGCCTTATTTGACTATACCAGAAATTGTTCTTCAAGCAGGTTTTGACCCAGAAAACATTCTTAAAAACAACATAAAATTCTTTTACAAACAAAATGATATTACACTTCCCGAAAATTTTAATGGCTTAGGGTATAGTAATTTGATTTATCTTGTTTTAAAAGTGGTCAGTTTCATTGAAAAGTTCAAAAAGGCAACAACATTAAAAAAATCTGAAACCCTTACAATTTTAATCGAAGAACCAGAAGCGCACTTGCACCCACAAATGCAACAAGTTTTTATTTCTCAAATCAAGCGGACAATAAAGGAAACAAAAGTAAAGGAAAAATTGGCGGTTCAGGTCATTATAAGTACCCACTCATCACACATTGTAACGGAGGCAGGAATTGATGTTGAAAGAAGTTTTGAAAGAATTAGATATTTCTCAAAACTATATGTTAAAAAAGAAAATAGATACAAAGTAGTAGTAAAGGACTTTAATGAGTTTCAAAAAGGTAGTGATAAAGAAACATTCAGCTTTCTAAAGCAATATATGACTCTTCATCGGTGCGATATATTTTTTGCGGACAAACTAATTCTTGTTGAAGGCACTACTGAACGAATTTTACTGCCATTAATGATTAACAAAACTGCAAATAATTTGAACAATGAATATGTTTCAATAATTGAAGTTGGAGGCGCTTACACAGCAAAATTTAAGGAGTTTTTGATATTTATTAATGCTAAAAGTTTAGTTATTACAGATATTGATTCCGTAAATCCTGCGGACAACCGTAAAGCTTGTCCAACCGATACAGCTAATGCAGTAACATCAAATTCCACTTTGCTAAAATGGTTGCCGAAGAAGAAGTTAATCAGCGAACTTACAGCTTGCCCCGACAATGAAAAATTTGATACTGACTTGATTCGTGTTGCTTATCAAATCAAAGAAGACGGCTCAACTTATGTTGCGAGAAGTCTAGAGGAAGCCATTATTAACAAAAATACAGCCTTTTTTAAGTCTACTTATAAATTAGACGGTGCGGACAAGAAAGTTGAAGATTCTTTTTTGCTTTTAAAAGGTAAAGACCTAAACCTAACACCATATGAATTAGCACCAGACTCGGGCGAAAAAACTGATTTCACTTTTGATTTAATGACTTTTAATGAAACCGAAACAGAACTTGAATGGCATGTGCCAAAGTATATTGAAGAAGGCTTAGTGTGGTTATCTAACAATGTAATTGCGGAATGATATGACAGCTTTTGAACAAATCATAAAACACATTGAGGCCAGCAAAAGTTTTGTATTAGAAGCAGGTGCTGGCTCAGGAAAAACTTATACACTAATACAGACATTAAATTATCTCATTCAAAATAAAGGTGAGGCATTAAAAAAAGCAAATCAGAAGATTGTTTGTATTACATACACTAACATAGCTAAAAACGAAATTATTGATAGAATCGAACACAATGAGCTGGTCTTTGTATCAACAATTCACGAGTTTTTATGGCGCACAATAAAACAATATCAAAAGCAACTGAAAATTGAACTGTGTAAACTAAATGAAATAAATTTAGAGAGGGATAAAAAAAAGGCCAACGAAAAAGGCAAACCAGTAGATTCAAGATACATTGAAAAATTAGCAGAGAGAATTGATTTAATTAATAAAGTTGAATACAACGATACTTCATTTAACGATTTTGAAAATGGCATGATTCATCACGATGATGTAATTGAAATATCTAAAATGATGTATGAAAATTATCCGCTTTTGACAGATATTGTTTTTTCAAAACATCCATACATTTTTGTTGATGAATATCAAGACACGGCAGAAGAAACCATTTTCTGCTTACTTGATTGTCTTTTGAAGCGAAATAATGAAAAAATAGTAATTGGCTTCTATGGTGATTCACACCAAAAAATTTATGATTATGGCATTGGTGATTTAGAAAAATACTATACTTCAAAAGGCGGTCAAATAGAATTAGTAAAGAAAGAAGAAAATTATCGTTCTTCTCAATCTGTCGTAGGCTTGTTAAACAATTTTAGAAAAAATATTCAACAAAAACCACAGAGAGAAATACAAGGTAGTGCAAAATTTGTGTATTGGAAAAATCACAAAGTAAGACCTAAAACCAAATTGATAAAAGAATTTAATGCTGAAATTGCTATTGTCAAAAATCAATTTTACGACAATGTTGTAAAAAAAATATCTGAATCAGGTTGGTTATTTGAAGGTAATGCCAACGCAAAAATTTTGGTTCTTGCCAATAGTAGAGTTGCTCAAAGAGCGGGCTTTGGTAATTTATATTCTATTTTTTCTGAAAGGTTTGGTCAAAGCACAAAAGAAAGATTGCTAGACAGAACTCATCATCTAATTACATTTTTTGTTGGTTCTATTGACAAGAAAACATCACAAGAAAGAAAAACTGGCTTAGAACATTTAATTGGGTTTTGGAATGAGGGAAATCAAAATGAAGTAATCAGATTTATTAAAAAAAATGGTTCTGTTTTAAATAATGCGTTTAAACACAGCCATAAAAAACAAGTTGCTGAATTGCTTGAAACGCTTTCTGCAAATAGAAAAGATCGGAAAATAAAAGACGTTTATGAATTTGCATCAAACAATTGTCTCATTTCCAATCGGAAAATTCTTGAATTTATTGAAAGATTATCTATTGATCCCGAAAAATTAAATGATAAAGAAAAAGAAAGGCAAAACAAAGACAAAACACTATTTGACTCTTTTATGGATTTGACCTATACAGAACTTTTAACTTTTTGGAAACACGTTCAAAATAATACCGTTTTTTCAACTAAACACGGCACAAAAGGTGATGAGTTTGAAAATGTTCTTACGGTCATTGACGATACAGAGTGGGTTCAAGAATATAACTTTAAGAATTTCTTCAACGACACTGAAGATAGACCCGAAAGAAAATTAAGAACAAGAAACTTGTTTTATGTCGAATGTTCTAGAGCCATAGACAATTTAATTGTTTTGTGTTTATCCGAACTTGACCAGACAGCAGTAACAAACATTAAAACTTGGTTTGGTTCAGAAAATGTAATTGATATTGAGGAATATCTAAAATAGTAGTATGAAATTCACAGAAGAAAAGTTAGAAAAGGCGTTTACATAGAAATTATGGCAAAAGAGATTAACGAAAAAACCTTTGAGCTAAATATCACAAATGAATTACTAAATCTAAGTAAATCATTCGTTTGGTATGTAGACCATTGCCATTGGTGTGATTTTCCCCCTAGGTGGAATAGAAATATTATTTCGCAGTTTATGAAACAAGCAATATTATTCGCAGAAGGACTAACACAAGAAGAAGAAAGCAACCCTTTGACAGGTGGGTATGATGTTTCGATTAATTATAATCATCCTAATGGGCAAGAAGGCAGATTGATGTTTTTGCAGTATAAAGCAGGGATTAGAAAATCCTATAGTAGTAAAAGTGTTTCAAAGTTTTACAGGCAAACTGCAAGGAATGAAGGTAGAAGTCCTGAACATGCAATGTTTACTTTTAATGATGCAGCCGAAGGCACGCAGCATTCTACATTGAGAAAATTAGCTAATTCAACAACCATTAATCCCAATTCTGTTCTTTATGTTTTTCCTCGCATTACTGAAAAGCCTGATTTTAAGAGTAAAATTGGGAATTTGGTTCCTAATTCTTCTATTGTGCCCGTAGTAGAAATTGATAGACAATCCGCAACTCAAACACCTCCAATTACCATTAATGATGGCGTATCTCAAATATCGTACATCGTATGATGGCTTAACCAGTGAAGTTAATTACTTCTATTTTTTCTTTTTCTACGACAATAAAATAATTTCAGATTTAATTTCAGAATTAATTTGTATTCAAATTGAACGTTTTGCAAAAATACTTTTGCAGCAAAAAAAGCCAGATTTAGCAATTTTTTTAGAAGTTCTCCCAGACAGTATTAGCAGATTCTCTGAATATGAATTAAAGTTATATCCTTCAAAGGATAAAATCTTTGAAAATGTAAATATATATCTCAAAAGTATTAATAACAAATACGATTCAGGTGAGCAAATACCAAGAGCCCCAAGTAAATACTCTACGGTAATACCGAAAGAAGGATTGAATATGAATATTAAACTTGATAATGTAAATGATTTATCGAAAATAAATTATCAGATTTTTTAAAGCATGAAATTCATCGAAAAAAAATTAGAAATGGCGTTTACTGAGTTGTTGGGGCAAAAAGGGTTACCCCACCATTTGGACATTAAGGTTACCCACAGGCACGATAAAATTTTATATTTCGAGTATAAATGAACAGCGAAATCATCATCTATCAAAACGCCGATGGTAACATCAAAATAGATGTTCGGCTTGAGGAAGAAACCGTTTGGCTTACCCAAGACCAGATGGCAAGATTGTTTGCTAAGGCAAAGTCCACCATCAACGAACATATAAAAAACATTTATGAGGAAAATGAGCTGGAAGAATCAGCTACAATGAAGAAATTCGGAATTTCCGAATTTCAGCAAAAAGCCTCGTTTTACTACAATTTAGATGTGATTATCTCTGTGGGTTACCGTGTAAAATCACCCCAAGGCACTCAGTTTAGAATTTGGGCGACCCAAAGGCTTAAAGAATATATTATCAAGGGGTTTACCCTAAATGACGCCCGCTTTAAGTCGGGTAGTTCAATGAACTATTTTAATGAATTACAAGAACGCATTCGGGAGATACGCCTTTCGGAACGATTTTTCTATCAGAAAATCAAAGACATATATACCACCAGCATTGATTATGACCAGAAAGACGAAAAGACTGTTCAGTTTTTTAAAGTTGTGCAAAACAAATTGCTTTGGGCAATCAGCCAACAAACAGCAGCCGAATTGGTGTATCGCAGGGCAGATGCAACTCTACCTTTAATGGGGATGCAAGCCTATGACAAAAAAGAACCTGTTTCCATTAAAAAATCGGAGGTAAGTATTGCTAAAAATTACCTGAACGAGAATGAAATAAAGTTGCTTGGGCTTTTGGTGGAACAATACCTTGCCTTTGCGGAAACTATGGCACAACAACGCACACCAATGTATATGAAAGACTGGATTCAGCGATTAGATTCTATTTTGCAACTGAATGGCAGAGAATTACTAACTCACGCTGGGAAAATTAGCCACGAAACGGCTTTAGAAAAATCAGAAGAAGAATTTGAAAAATTTCAGGTCACTCAAAAGGCTTTGGTAAAAGAACAAAGCTTAAAAGAATTGGAAGAAGATATTAAAAAATTAAAGAAGCCCGAAAAATGAAATTCACCGAAGCAAAACTAGAAAAACTATTTACCGAACTGCTAGAGCAGGAAGGTTACCCTCATTGTTTGGGCATTACCATCAAGCGTAAACCAGATGAGGTATTGTTAGAAGAAGACTTACGAGATTTTCTTTTGAGTCAATATAAACCGCAGGGGCTTACCCTTAATGAGGTTAATTCTATTATTCTGCAAATCAAATCGCTAGCAGCCTCTGACCTTTACGAAAGCAATAAAAGATTTTTGAAAATCCTAGCAGACGGGTTTATTCTAAAACGCGAAGACCGCAACCAAAAAGATATTTATATTCAACTGCTTGATTATACAGGCCTGGAAAATCAACGCCAACGCGAAGAAGAACAACTCACCAACCTGATAGCAGAACCCAAAAAACCATTTAATTTTAAAAATCGTTACAAGTTTGTTACGCAATTAGAAATTGTGGGTTCAGAAAAACGCATACCCGATGGTATTTTATACATTAATGGGTTGCCTTTGGTTGTATTTGAGTTTAAAAGCGCCATTCGTGAAGAAGCTACGATTCATGATGCTTATAAACAAATAACGGTGCGTTACCGTAGAGACATCCCTGAACTTTTTAAATACAATGCATTTTGTATCATCAGCGATGGCGTTAACAACAAGGCAGGTTCTTTTTTTGCGCCTTACGAATTTTATTACTCATGGCGCCGGGTTGCCGGGTTAGCAAAAGATGTTGACGGCATAGATAGTATGTACACCCTCATACAAGGTATGTTTCATCATAACCGTTTGCGTGATATTTTACGCAATTTTATCTTTTTGCCTGATACCAGCAAAAAAGAAGAAAAAATCCTTTGCCGTTACCCCCAATATTACGCTGCTTGTGCCTTGTTCGAAAATATTAAAAAAGCACAGAAGCCGACAGGTGATGGCAAAGGCGGCACCTATTTTGGTGCAACAGGCTGCGGCAAAAGCTTTACCATGCTCTATCTAACCAGACTTTTAATGACCAGTGAATATTTTGAAAGCCCCACTATCGTATTAATAACTGACCGAACCGATTTAGATGACCAACTTGCGACACAATTTGTAAATGCCAAAAATTTTATTGGTGATAATACAGTAGAAAGCGTAGAAAGCCGCGCCGAATTAAGAGCCAAACTGCAAGGCAGACAAAGTGGTGGGGTTTTTCTAACTACCATTCATAAATTCACAGAAGATACCGCACTACTTACTGACCGCAATAATGTTATTTGTATTTCAGACGAAGCTCATAGAAGCCAGACAAATCTCGATCAGAAAATAAAGGTTACAGAAAATGGCATTACCAAAACTTTCGGTTTTGCTAAATACCTCCATGATTCTTTGCCTAATGCCACCTATGTCGGTTTTACAGGTACACCAATTGATGCAACTCTGGATGTTTTTGGTAAGGTGGTAGATGTCTATACTATGACCGAATCGGTAAAAGATGAAATCACCGTAAGGATTAGCTATGAAGGCAGAGCAGCCAAAGTAGCCTTAAATAATGGTGAACTCGAAAAAATTGAGCGCTACTATGAAGAAGCCGCTGAACTTGGCTCAAATGAATACCAAATTGACAAAAGCAAACAAGAAACGGCCAACATGTATGCCATTCTTGGTGACCCTGACCGTTTGCGAGCTGTAGCAGAAGATTTTGTTAAACATTATGAAAACCGAATTTCAGAAGGTGCAACCGTAAAAGGTAAAGCAATGTTTGTAAGTAGCACCAGAGAAATTGCCTACGAACTTTACAAAAACATTATTGCCCTACTGGGAGAACGAAGCTCCAGCTTCGACAGCATAGATTCCACAAACTATGCGCAGCATTTTACAAAAAAATTTGGCATATCTGAAGAATGGCATTTTAGAAACTTGCCACATAGAAACAAAGAAGGATTGATTCAATCTATAACTTTTCGTTTGGCAGATAGTTTACCTCAAAGTATTTTAAGCGAGATAGAAAAAGAAGTTAAGGTTCTTGCTGAAGAGGAAAGAGAGCTTGCAAAAAGAAAAAAATATGAATATTGGCTTGATAAGGGACTAGGGTGTTGTGCATTAGCCAATCGAGAAATGGCACAAGTGATGCAAGAAGCCTTATTACATCATGATGGCGAGAAATACGATCTTTTAGCTTGGAGCATTATGCCTAATCATGTCCATGTGCTTATAAAGGCAACGGATGATTTAGTTAAAATTGTTCAATCTTGGAAATCCTTTACTGGAAAGTGGGCTATTGCCAACAACAAAAAACACAATTTAGGTATCGATGTCAACTCTAGAAAATTTTGGATGCAGGAATACTGGGATCGTTTTATAAGAGATGAAGAGCATTTTAATAATGCAGTAAGATACATTTTGAATAATCCTGTAAAAGCAACATTAACGAAAGATAGTGTCGCATATTTTTTTAGGGGCTGTTATTTAAATGATAAGATGAAGCAGGAGCTTCATCCTACCCAGATCAAGCTGGTGATGACCCGCAATCAAGACGACTCGAAAGAACTTTATGATTTACTAGGCACCAAAGAATTTCGCAAAGAACTTGATCGTCAATTCAAAAATCCAAAATCAAATTTTAAAATTGCCATTGTTGTAGATATGTGGCTTACAGGGTTTGATGTACCTTTTTTAGACAGCATTTATATTGATAAGCCAATACAGCAACATAACCTGATTCAAACGATTTCGAGAGTCAACCGTAAGTACGAAGGTAAAGAAAAAGGTTTGGTAGTAGACTATATTGGTATTAAAAAGCAAATGAATATGGCCCTTGCTAAATATAACAAAGGCCAAATTCAGAATATTGATGATATGGAAATATCTTTAGTCGCAGTAAAAGATCATTTAGATCTGCTTGCCAAATTGATGCATAAATTTGACAATACAAAGTATTTTAAAGGCAATAACAGTGAACAGCTCAATACATTAAAGTTTGCGGCTGAATTTGTACAGCAAACCAAAGAAATCGAAAATCGTTTTATGAGTCTGGTAAAACGGTTAAAAGCTGCTTATGATATTTGTGCCGGAAGCGAAAAGCTGACTCAAAAGGATAGAGACTACACACATTTTTATTTGGCAATTCGTTCGATTGTTTTCAAACTAACCAAAGGCAATGCCCCCGATACGGCTCAAATGAATGCTAAAGTTCGGGAAATGATAAAAAATGCCTTACAAAGTGATGGTGTTGAAGAAATCTTCAAATTAGGCCAAGAAAATGAAGCAGAACAGGATATTTTTTCAGAAGATTATTTGGCCAAAATAGAAAAAATTAAATTGCCAAACACCAAGATCAAATTGCTACAACAACTATTGGCAAAAGTAATTGGCGAAATCCGCAAAGTAAATCGCGTAAAAGGCATTGACTTTACCAGGAAAATGCAAGCTATTGTAGAGCGGTACAACAACCGCGAAGTCAATGATATTTTGCGAAGTGAAGTCTATGATGAAATGGCAGAATCTCTGACTAACTTAATCTGGGCAGTTCACAATGAGTTTAAAGCAGGTGATGAATTGGGTATTGATTTTGAAGAAAAAGCCTTTTACGACATTCTGAAAGAGCTCTGTAAAAAATACGACTTCACTTATCCAGAAGATAAAATGATTGGGTTATCAAGAGCCGTTAAAGTAATCGTTGATAACCAGGCAAAATTTCCCGATTGGAACAAGCGAGACGACATAAAATCAGCCCTAAAAGTTGAGTTGATTCTGATACTTGACGAATATGGCTACCCCCCTGTTGAAAGAGATGAAGTGTATGTAGAAATATTTGAGCAAGCAGAAAATTTTAAGAAAAATCGCACCAATTAAAAAATGGCCTTAAGAATTAATTCATTAACTGAAGCTACCTAAAGAAAATCAATTTAAACATCTAAATGCCCAAATTACACAATTGGGTGTTCACAATCAGTGGACACCAAACAAATGTTTTCGGGAAAAATACCAGAGAGTATTTCAATCATTGGCATTATTGTTTTTTTACAAGATTTTTTCTAGAATTTTTTCGACTGAGGTTGCTAGGGCATCTAGATGGTAGCCTCCTTCTAGGGTGAAGAGAAGGCGGCCTTTGGCGTATTGTTTGGCTAACAGAGCTAATTCATGGGCTAATTGCCCATAGCCTTCTGCTGAGTAGCTTAGATTGCCTAAGGGGTCATCTTTATGTCCATCAAAACCAGCTGAAACCAAAATAAATTCAGGTTGAAACATTTTCATAGCGGGCAGCAAATTATTTTGTAAAGCAGACAATACATGGGCATCACTTGAACCACTTTTTAACTCTACATTTAAGGTATAGCCTTTACCATCATTGCAACCAATTTCAGTAGGCAAACCTGTCCCTGGGTACATATTTTTCCCATGAACACTACAATAAAAAACGCTGCTATCTTCGTAAAAAATATCCTGAGTGCCATTACCATGATGCACATCAAAATCCACAATCAGTATTTTTTTTAGAAGAAACTTTTTCTGTAAATATCTTGCACAGATGGCAATATTATTAAATATACAAAAACCCATTCCTCGGTTCGCGCTTGCATGATGCCCTGGCGGCCTCACCAAACAAAAGGCAGAAGAAATTTCTTGCACCATAATTTTTTCACATGCATTTTTTAAAGCACCAACTGCCAACAAGGCAACCGCCCATGAATGCTTCGAAATCACTGTATCACCCGTCGGCAGTTGCTGGTAACCATCACGAACAGCATTTTCTACAATTTCAACATATTCGCTTGTGTGCACCAAAAGCAAATCTTCTTTTAATGCTGGTAAAAAATCAGGGAAAATGAAATCTGAAAATCGAGGGCTATTTTGAATAACATCTATAATTGCTTGCAAACGCTCTGGCTTTTCTGGATGATTAAAACCAGTATCATGCTTTAAAAATTCTTCTGAATAATAAACCCCTATCATTTCATTATGCTTTTCATATCTAGTATTTTGTAAAATTCACAGCCAAAAAGCTTTCGATATTAAAATCTAAACATTTTTTGTCAACAAATAGAAAACAAATATTCTTTTCTAGAGAAATTTCAGGAGTTTTAAAAATTCCATTGGGTGTTTTAGTTTTAATCAGTAAAAAATTAAGATACAATTCGTTTTTTTAACGGGAGCTAAACATGACTTTTAAAAAGAATCGGTTAATACTCGCTTTGCTTTTGACGGGGTTTTGTTTACCATCCTCTTTATTTTTGAATTCGCAAGACAAACAGGAAAACCCAATGAATAATGCGTCAGAAAAATTAATTTTTGAAGACACTTTTGACCAAAAGAACGAAAACTGGGTTTTAGAAAAATGGCATGACGAAGAAGGCACCATGGCGCTTGAGGATGGAAAACTCAAACTCACAACAATAGAAAACAAAGAAAAGAAATTAGGGGTTGATGGCATAATGGTTTGGCTTAAAAAGGAATTGCCAAAAAATTTCAAATTTGAGTGCGATGTTACGCCAACCTCCAAGAGTGGTTTTTTTCTATTGTTCTTTTGCATTAAACGCCAAGACGGCAAAGATATTCTATCGCCAGAGATTCTTAACGAAAAAATGGGAGGTACATTGTTCAAAAAATACACAAGCTCTTCCATTAACGGTTATCATATATCTTACCGACGCAATGAAGCGGCTAATTGCAATTTAAGAAAAAATTCTGGCATGGAATTATTACACCAAACTATACTAGAGAAAAATATGCCAAAAGACAAAACCGTTCATTTGGTTCTCACCAAAAAAGGTGGTCACATTCGAATGACAATCGACGATACTGTTTTTATGGATTTCACAGATGATGGTTCAAAAAATGGCAGCATTAGAGAAGGCGGCCGAATCGGATTTCGCCAAGTATATGAATCTAGCGGATTTTATGATAATGTAAAACTATATGATTTAGACAAATAAAATAACAAGCTTTGGGTAAATTTTTTCGAAAAAATCAAAAAGCAATAAATCAATGCAACGGCTAATTTTGAGCAGAAAATATGGGTGTTTTAAAAAAGCTAAAACACCCAATATAAAATGAAGACTATTTTTTCTTTAAAAGTTTTTTCATAGTTTCGCCAATTTCCGATGGCGAGTTCACCATTACAATGCCGCATTTTTTCATGAATTTAATTTTACTTGCGGCATCACCTTTACCGCCAGAAATAATCGCGCCTGCATGCCCCATGCGCTTACCTTCTGGTGCCGTTTGACCTGCAATAAAACCAACTACTGGCTTCTTATAATTTTTCTTGATATATTCGGCCGCAATTGTTTCATTATCGCCACCAATTTCTCCGATAATCACCAAACCTTTTGTTTTGGAATCTTTTTGAAAAATCTTGACCGCATCAATAAACTGAGTGCCGATGATTGGGTCACCACCAATACCAATACAAGTGGTTTGCCCTAACTTCGCTTTTGTTAATTGATCCATAGCTTCATAAGTCAAGGTACCCGAACGACTGATAATGCCAACAATCCCTTTTTTAGCGATAAAGCCTGGAATAATACCCATTTTGCCTTCATCTGGCGTTAATAAGCCTGGGCAATTTGGTCCAATTAAAACCACTTTTGGGTAGTTTTTTAGATATTGCTTAACTTTCATCATATCTAGAACAGGGATACCTTCGGTAATACAAACAATCACTTCAATACCTGCATCCACAGCTTCAAAAATTGCATCCGCTGCAAGTGGTGGTGGCACAAAAATAGTCGAAGCATTCGCTTTTACTTTTTTAACCGCTTCTGCAACAGAATCAAATACGGGCACCTTGCCAAATTTTTGACCACCTTTGCCGGGGGTTACACCACCAACAACATTTGTGCCGTATTCTATCATTTGTTCAGCATGAAAAGAACCTTCTTTACCAGTTATGCCTTGCACTATTACTCTCGTTTTTTTATTCAATAATACGCTCATTATTTACCACCTTTCTTCACTAATTTGACTATTTTTTGTGCCGCTTCTGCTAAAGAATCAGCCAGTTCAAATGTCAAGCTAGAATTTTTAAGAATTTCCTTCCCAAGCTCGGCATTGGTACCAGAAAATCTAACAACCACAGGTAACTTAATATTATTTTTAGTGACAGCTTCCATAATACCGTTTGCAACGCGATCACATCGCACAATACCACCAAACACATTAATCAATACACCTTTTACATTTGGGTCTTTCATCAATATCTTAAATGCTGCTTCCACGCGCTCTGGATTTGCACCACCACCAACATCCAAAAAGTTCGCTGGCGTACTGCCGTATAACTTAATTACATCCATAGTCGCCATTGCCAACCCTGCCCCGTTCACCATACAACCAACTTGGCCATCAAGCTTTATATAATTCAAATGGTTTTCGCCAGCTTCAACTTCTAGAGGTTCTTCTTCTTTAATATCGCGCAATTCAGCAATTTCTGGGTGACGATAAAGGGCATTATCATCAAAATCTACTTTGCCGTCTAACGCTTCAATACCCTTGTCAGTTATACATAAAGGGTTAATTTCAAGCAAAGAAGCATCTGTGCCAATTAACATTTGATAAAGGCCTGAAACCGTAGCATATAGCTGTTTTTGATGCTCTTTGTCTGTTAAGCCTAAAACTTTTGACATTTTTCGCACTTGAAAACCTTGTACCCCTTGAATAGGGTCAATCAAAATGGTAGTGATTTTTTCTGGAGTGTCGTGGGCTACTTTTTCAATCTCAACCCCGCCTTCTTTTGAAACAACAAAAGCAATTTTAGCGCTAGCACGGTCGACTAATGCTGCCAAATAAAATTCTTGTTTGATTTCACCTGCTGGGCACACCAACACCTTGCTGACTAATTTACCTTCAGGGCCAGTCTGAGGCGTTACAAGTGTCATGCCAATTATATTTTTGGCCGCAACCTCGGCATCTTTAACCGTTTTACAAAACTTAACCCCGCCACCTTTGCCACGCCCACCGGCGTGAATCTGTGCTTTAACCATAACTGGCCCATTCATAGACTCTGCAATTGAAACGGCTTCTTTCACTGTCGTGGCAACCTTCCCTAAAGTAACGGGAATGCCATAACGATGAAATAATTCCTTCGCTTGGTATTCATGTATTTTCATATAATCGCCATACCCTTCCTAAAACTAAATTTTTAGACTTAAACAGCCCACAGAAAAAGGAGGTAATCATATTGATTTTTTAGATAGAATCAAACAAGAAAAAACTTCATACAGGGTTACAAAACCAAAAGTTTATATGTTTAATAAAGCCTATAATTTAGCTTAGGGAGTAAGAATTTTACAAGGGAAAATCATCACAAATACCCGAAAAAATTAGTGAGATTTCGCCAAAATCATTAGATTACTATGAAATATAGCAAATAGTCAAGAATATCATTTGAAAATTACCCCTTGCACCTTAAACTTCGGGAGTTTTTGGTTGAAAAATACATTAAAATCCCCCCTCGGAGCTTAACAAATATGAGTTTTGCACGCTATGCAAGTTCCTCAATTGGCAAAAAACAGCTAATGGCCTTGTCAGGTTTACTTTTAATCGGGTTTCTTCTTGCTCACCTTGCTGGTAATTTTCTTATTTTTGCAGGTTATGGAAATACCTATAACCACCAACAAGCGAAAATAATTGCCTCTGCCTCCGTCGAACAGGTAACGGAATTAAATAACCCAGAAAAAAACAAAACGCTATTTTCTAGTGCCAGCCTTGCAAATTCAGACACCGATATTAACAATATACCAATAAATGATTACGCTCTTAAGCTCAAAAATTTAGGGCCAATACTTTGGGTGATGAGAATTGGCCTGTTAGTTATTTTCGTGATGCATTTATATTTATTTTTACAGGTGGTTACCATTAATAAGCTTGCGCGACCAAAACCCTACGCCATGAAAGCATCTAAAGGCAACACTAGTTTAGCAAGCACAACAATGCATTATACGGGCATAATCATATTATCGTATTTACTGCTTCACTTAGCAGATTTTACTTTTCATTTATTCCCAACATCCTCAGTCATTGATGGCGTGGACGAGGGTTTATATGGCCTTATGATTAACAGTTTTCAAAACCCAATCCATGCTGGCTTGTATATTTTTGCAATGTGTGTTTTAGGCTTACATATTACTCACGCTATTCAAAGTGCATTTCAAACCTTTGGTATCAACCACCCAAACTACACGCCACATATTAAAAAAGCTAGTCAAGCGATAGGAGTGCTTATCGCTTTAGGTTACATTTCAATACCAGCATTCGTTTTCATTACAAATACTTTAAATCTGGGAGTCTCTAAATGAACTTAAACTCCAATGCTCCAAGTGGTCCTATAGAAAAAAGGTGGACCGAACATAAATTTAAAATGAAGCTAGTGAACCCCGCCAACCGCCGTAAATACAAGGTAATTGTTGTTGGAACTGGTTTAGCTGGGGCTTCGGTAGCGGCTTCTATGGCAGAAATGGGGTATCACATCGATTCTTTCTGTATGCAAGACTCGCCAAGACGCGCTCATAGTATTGCAGCGCAAGGCGGTATAAATGCCAATAAAAACTACCCAAATGATGGAGATAGCACCTTTCGACTTTTTTATGATACGGTTAAGGGTGGCGATTACCGCGCTAGAGAATCAAATGTTTACCGTTTGGCAGAAGTATCGGGTAATATTATCGACCAATGTGTTGCCCAAGGCGTGCCTTTTGCGCGAGAGTATAGTGGTTATCTTGACAATCGTTCTTTTGGCGGCTCACAACTTTCTAGAACTTTTTATGCTAGAGGGCAAACTGGCCAACAACTTCTTTTAGGGGCTTATGGCGCATTGATGAAAGAAGTGGGAAAAGGCAATGTTACACTTCACCCTCGTTGCGAAATGCTTGATCTAGTAACGATGGATGGGCAAGCAAAAGGGATTACCGTAAGAAATCTGATAAACGGAAAAATTGAAAGTTATGCAGCTGATGTTGTCATTTTAGCAACTGGTGGCTATGGCAATGTATATTATCTCTCTACAAATGCCATGAATAGCAATGTGACCGCCGCTTGGCGTTGTCATAAAAAAGGGGCATTATTTGCCAACCCATGTTACACACAAATTCACCCCACTTGCATACCTGTTCATGGTTCTTATCAATCAAAATTAACTTTGATGAGCGAAAGCTTACGAAATGATGGCCGTGTTTGGGTGCCAAAAGGCAAAAACGATACCCGACACCCCAACCAAATACCTGACGCAGAACGAAACTATTATCTAGAGACAAAATACCCAAGCTTTGGAAATCTAGTGCCGCGCGATGTAGCCTCAAGAAATGCTAAAACGGTTTGCGATGAAGGCTTTGGCGTAGGGTCAACTAAACTAGCGGTCTATCTTGATTTTAAAGATGCCATCAATCGACTTGGCGAAAAAACAATTAAAGAAAAATACGGGAATTTATTTGAAATGTACGACCGCATTGCAGATTCAAGCCCATACAAAGAACCAATGATGATTTACCCTGCAATTCACTATACGATGGGGGGCTTATGGGTAGATTACAACTTAGAATCAACCATTAAAGGTCTTTTCGTATTAGGTGAAGCAAATTTTTCTGACCATGGCGCCAATCGTTTAGGGGCAAGTGCTTTAATGCAAGGCTTAGCAGATGGTTATTTTGTAGCACCTTACACAGTAAGCAATTTTTTAGCGGAAAACAAAGCGAAAGCAATTTCTACTGACCACCCTCTTTTCGAGGATAGTGTTCGCGAAGTAACCAGCAAAACCAATAAACTTTTAGCCTGTAAGGGCAAGAAAACGGTCGACGAGTTCCATAAAGAGCTAGGTCTTGTCATGTGGGATAAATGCGGTATGTCTAGAACTGACGCAGGCTTAAAAGAAGCGCTTGCTAAAATTCCGGCTATACGAGATGAGTTTCATGCAAATGTAAATGTGAGCGGTTCGGCAGAGGATTTCAATCAAACATTAGAAAGGGCTGGCCGCGTATCTGATTTCTTGGAATTTGGCGAATTATTAGCTTATGATGCCTTGCATAGAACGGAATCTTGTGGGGGTCACTTTCGAGAAGAAAGCCAAACTTCAGACGGCGAAGCTCAAAGAAAAGACGAGGATTTCTCTTTTGTTTCAGCCTGGGGTTTCGAAGGGGTTGGCAACAAACCTAGTCTTTCTAAAGAACCACTTGTTTTTGAATACTGCAAGCCATCGCAAAGGAGTTATAAATAATGAGCGCAAAAACTATCAATTTAACTTTAAAAATTTGGCGTCAAAAAAACAAATCAGATGAAGGCCGATTTCAAACGATTAAGGCAAATGGAATTAGTATTGAAGCATCGTTTTTGGAAATGCTAGATATTATCAACGAAGACCTCACAAAAGCTGGCGAAGAACCCGTTGCATTCGACCATGACTGTCGTGAAGGAATTTGTGGTATGTGTGGTGCTGTTGTAAACGGCATACCTCATGGCCCACAACAAGCTACAACTCTTTGTCAATTACATATGCGAAAATTTAGTGACGGTGAAACGCTTGTCATTGAACCCTTTAGAGCACATGGCTTTCCGGCTATAAAAGACTTAGTCGTCGATCGTTCTGCTTTTGATCGTATCATTGCAAGAGGCGGGTTTACTTCTGCAAAAACTGGTGGGGCACCTGATGCAAACGCCTTACCCATACCTAAACAAAAAGCTGATTTAGCAATGGATGCAGCAGCGTGCATTGGCTGTGGTGCATGTGTGGCGGCTTGCCCTAATGCTTCTGCTATGTTATTTGTGGGCGCAAAAGTTAGCCAAATGGCACTTCTACCTCAAGGTCACCCAGAAAAGACTACTCGCGTATTGAACATGGTAAAACAAATGGATGTAGAAGGTTTTGGGAATTGTTCAAATCATTACGAATGCGAAGCGGCTTGCCCTAAAGCAATTAAGGTTGAAAATATTGCCCGCATGAACAGAGAATACTTATTAGCATCAATTGTTCACAGAGAAGAATCAACAAACTCATAACGACATAAAAATGCCCATCCAATAATTGATGGATGGGCACCTCAAAATCGAAAAAAGTATTTACTCTAATTCCACAACTTATTTAAATCAAAAAAAGGGAAACAAATGAAGTTAACAAAAAATTCCAAGCTTGTTTTTATGGGCGATTCCATCACAGATTGCGGCCGCAAAAGGCCAATTGGCGAAGGCGCTGAACCAGGCTGGGGGAATGGCTATGTTAATTTGGTGGTTAGCCATTTAGCCGCCGAATGGCCTGAATATAACATTCATTTTCAAAACATGGGGATTAGTGGCAATACCGTAAGAGACCTAAAAAGTCGCTGGCAAACAGATTGTCTAGATTTAAAACCAGATTGGGTTTCTATCATGATTGGCATCAATGATGTTTGGCGTCAGTATGATCGGCCTTATCAAAAAGGTGCAGGCGTTCCCATAAAAGAATATGCTGAAACACTTGAAGAATTAATTGTTAAAACAAAACCGCATTTGTCTGGTGGATTAATTCTGGTAACGCCGTATTATATTGAACCGCTTAAAACCGACCCTATGCGCAAATCAATGGACGAGTTTGGCGCTTGTGTACAATCACTAGCCATAAAATACAACACCATTTTCATTGATACACAGGCAGCATTTGATAAAACATTACTTCACTCTTACTCTGCAAGCATTGCTAAAGATAGAGTTCACCCAATGACTTCTGGCCACATGATTATTGCAAATGCATTTTTAAGAGGCATAGGAGCTATGTCACCCAACCGCGAATGAAAATTTCAAATGAAAATCTAAAAGTAATTGGGAAGTGCTACTTTTTATGCTTAACCCTCAATCTTTTAATATTGCTTGTGTTTGCCTTTGTGTGTTTCTTGCTTTATAAGGAAATAGAAAACCCAGAGTATCAAAGCATATTTAGGTTTATAAAAAACAATGAGGCAAAATTATATCTTATCTCTATAGTGTTTTTGTGGTACTTTTCCTTTTGCCTTATTTTAAACGCACTTGCGGGTTTCTTTTTACTTTATAATATAGGCAAAGAGCTACAAATTGCGCTAATTATTGCCAATTTTTTTAGCCTACCTTTTGGTTCTATCATTTCTGCTTTCTCCTTATATTTTCTTTATAAGCTAAATAAGGTGCATAAAAACAATCTTAATTAAGGAATAAAAATGGAAACACCAACTGGAAACATTGGTTGTACAATTTGTTGGCCGAATCATGCTGAGGCAGCATGGGAAGCACGCCGCACTCTTAAACAAATAATTGAATTAATTGATGAGTCGCATTTTCATGTGAAAATTACACATTGCCAAAGTTGTCCGCAATATTTTCTTTCCGTATTTACAGAATTTGTGGATTGGGCAGACGGTGAAGACCCACAATATTGGTCTGTTGTGCCTCTTACGGAAGATGAAAAAAATAGTTTAGTGGCACTTGCACCTTCCATCAAAGAATCAGACATTTCAAACATAGTAAAAAGCCGCCGCTGTTTGCAACGCGACTACCCAAAAGGGGACGAACCAAAAGCCTATTGGAAGGATACCTTTTTTATAGGTGGCCATGATTAAACCATTGTTTAATTCGAACTGAATAAACCCATTTTTAACTAAAATTATATCCTGTTTAGCTTGAACTTATATTAGTTGAGCCTTAGAAGTATCCTCTAAAGTAAGTTCAGGTGGCTTTATTTGCTGCTTACTTTTACATAAAAACCACCCGCCTCATGTCGGGTAATATCTATTGATACATCCAAGAACAATTTTATTATTTCTATATTGGTAACAAAATGTAGGGATTTTTCTACAATTCGCATTTCGCCGTGACCAGCTAAAGCCATAGGTAATAATAATTGATCTGCCAAATGTTCTGGCACTGGTGCATCATTTGCCAAAGTGCGAGCATATTCTAAATAAGCCTCTTTACCTACGCTAGCTGCACTTTTCGTTTTTTCGCCAAAACCGGTAAAAACATTTGTAATATTTTCATATATTTCAACAATAGAAACTAAATTGCCCGGGCATAAACTTTTTTGCTTATCAATTTCAACAACAGGGAACTTTCTACCACTAAGACTTTCTATGTTTTCTACTTCCTTTTCTATTATAGAAGCAGGCAAATTGCTAATAACCCCAACAATCTTTTCTTGTATCAAATTACCTTTATCCATCAGCGATAATGGCTTCCATTTCACCGACGGATTTACTTCAATTGAAATGGAACCACCACCTGCTGGGTAAAACCCCGCCTTGATTAATTGCACCTCAACACTTGCCCCCATACTATGCAATATTGGCAAAAAACTGTTTTTAATAAAATCAAAAGGTGGCGCCATATCATTATGCGTACCACCTGTGATGGTGACTTTTGATGGTTTGTTAGCATATAACAATGGGTATAAAACTGTCTGCAGGATCAAAGTTGTTGAACCTGCAGTGCCAATTTCAAATTCGTATTCCCCACCGCAAATGGCATGAGGAATAAAACTCAATGTTTTGCTACGCAAACTAGCACCATCTGCTTTCGCCTTACAAATTTGCATAACAGCTTCTACCCCTGTCAAATGCTGACGCATCAAACCGGGTTTTGATCGATTGGCTCGAATATGATTCACTTGAAAAGCCTTACCTGTTATTGCAGATAAAGCCAGAGAAGTTCTTAATATCTGCCCACCACCTTCGCCGAGAGAACCATCAATTATTATCATATATCAACCTTTCACACACAAAACTTGCTTTAGTTTTGTTTTGATTTCTACCAAATCTTTTTGAGCCTCCATAACGGCATCAATATCTTTATAAGCCATTGGTGTTTCATCGATGACCCCTTCGTCTTTGCGACACTCTATCCCTGCTGTTGCCGCAATATGATCATCCAATGAAAACTTGTTTTTAGCTTGAGTGCGCGACAAAACACGACCTGCCCCATGGCTACAGCTATGAAAACTATTTGGGTTACCTAAGCCTTGCACAATATAACTACGAGCACCCATGCTTCCAGGAATAATTCCCCAGTCACCTTTCCCAGCCTTAACAGCGCCTTTTCGCGTTACAAAAACATCTTTACCAAAATGATGCTCTTTTGAAACATAATTATGATGACAATTCACCATATGCTTATCCACGGTAAACCCTGGCACACCTGGCGTATTTCTTATTGCCTTAAGAATATTTTCCATCATAATTTCGCGATTCACCATTGCAAAATCTTGTGCCCAAGAAACGGCTTCAACATAATCATTAAAATTTTCGCTACCTTCCGAAAAATAAGCTAGGTCTTTATCAGGTAAATTTTTGATGTGACCTAACATATCCTTTTTCGCCAGCTCAATAAAATAAGTGCCAATGCAATTTCCGACTCCACGACTACCGCTATGCAACACAACCCAAACTTGGTTATTCTCATCTAAACAAACTTCAATAAAATGATTACCTGTGCCTAAAGTACCTAAATGAACTTCGTTATTGCTATTTTTTACGCGTCTGTGTTTTTCTGAAATAGCACCAAATCTTGGCTCTAAGTTACGCCATGCTTGCGACACGCGTTTTGGAACATCCCCGTGCGACCAAGCACCTTTATCGCGACCTCTTGTTGTTCTGCCATGCGGCACATCTCTTTCAATTTTGTTACGCATTTCTTTTAAACTTACGGGCAAATCTTCCGCTTTTAAAGAAGTTTTGGCCGCCATCATTCCGCAACCAATATCAACCCCAACCGCAGCTGGTATAATTGCGCCAAATGTTGGCACAACACTACCTACCGTGGCACCGATACCAACATGCACATCTGGCATTACGGCGACATGCGGATATACAATACTTAAATCAGCTGTTTTCTTCAATTGATCTAACGCTTTTGGGTCAACCTCTACCCCTTTTACCCAAGCTTTTACATCAACACCATAATTGCTCTTAAACACTACAAATTGATCTTCCATTTTTTTCTCCATTATTGTTTTTAACCTACTTGGTTTCTGGGTTGCCCCACAATTCTAATCATAATTAAGGGTAATTGAGGCAATTCCAATGCCAAATGGAAAAAAATCACTTATTTTGATTTAATTCATTTTGTTACAAAGGGTTACAAAATGGTTTGCATTTACCCTCTTTGGAAGTTATAATCAATATTCTATCAAATATTATACATTATATTAAAATTTATATGAATAAAAAAACAACTGTAATAGGAATTTTAGGCACTTCGTTAGATGCTGTTGGTGGTAACTCGGAATCTCGGTGGGATCGTTGGCGCCCCACAATTGGGTTATTTAACCATGATGATCTAGAAATTGATCAACTTGAATTAATCTGTTGTGATACGAATGAAAATTTGCGCAAAAGAACTATAGCAGACATAGCGATGATTAGCCCCAAAACAAAGGTTAATATTCATCAAATTAAATTCAAAAACGCATGGGACTTCGAAGAAGTATACGGCAAGTTGCACGAATTTAGCACAAGCCTGCAGTTCGATAATAATACGACGGACTATTTAGTGCATATCACAACGGGTACACATGTTGCGCAGATCATTTTGTTTTTACTAGTCGAGACGCATTATATTCCAGGCAAATTAATTCAAACGGCACCGCGCAAATCAAATAATATCCATGCTTCCCTTGGCGAATACAGCATCATTGATTTAGATCTTAGCAAATATGATAAAATTGCTCAGCGATTTAAGCAGGAGCACAATAACGATAAGGATTATTTAAAAAGCGGCATAAATACAAGCAACAAACCCTTTAATGAATTAATTGATAAAATTGAAAAAGTGGCCATAAAAACAAAAGCTCCTTTATTATTGACAGGGCCAACTGGTGCCGGAAAGTCAAAACTCGTCAAACAAATTTTTCTCTTAAAACAAAAGAAGCGCTTGATAAAAGGCAATTTTGTTGAAGTCAACTGTGCAACTCTTAGAGGTGACAGTTCACTTTCTACTCTATTTGGCCATAAAAAAGGTTCGTATACTGGGGCGAATAGCGATCGCAATGGCTTATTGCTGCAAGCCCATGAAGGTCTTCTTTTTTTAGATGAAATTGGAGATTTAGGTTTAGATGAGCAAGCCATGCTTTTGAGTGCATTGGAAGAAAAAGAGTTTTTCCCTCTTGGCTCTGACACAAAAGTAAAAGCGGATTTTCAGTTAGTTGCTGGTACCAATCATGATTTAAGCCAAAAAACAAAAGAGGGTGCCTTTCGCGAAGATTTGCTTGCACGAATCAATGTTTGGTCATTTGAAATACCTAGTCTTGCAAATCGCAAAGAAGATATTGAACCAAATATTCAATATGAAATTCAAAAATTCGAAGAATTAAATCACCAAAATATTCGTTTTAGCACAGAAGCTCTACAAGAATATTTAAAATTCTCTAAGTCTTCAGAGGCTATTTGGTCGGCAAATTTTCGCGATTTAAATGCTTCCGTACTAAGAATGAGCACCTTAGCCATTAATGGCCGAATTGACTTGGATATTGTTAGAGAAGAAATTCTGTACTTAAAAAGAAAATGGCAAACAGCTGTTGTACCAACAGAGGATTTTTCGTATTGTCACCAGTACCTAAACCCCCAAGTTCTAAAGGATCTTGATCTATTTGATTTAATTACTTTAGAAGGTGTCTTAAAAGTTTGTACTACTTCCAAAAATCTTGCGGATGCTGGCCGCAAATTGTATCAAAATTCACGCCAAAAACGAAAAGGGCTAAATGATTCTGATCGTTTAAAAAAGTATCTAGGAAATTTCGAGTTGACCTGGCCACAAATCAATAAGGCCTCTTCAACTTAGACCTCTTTTGATTTTTATCGTGATACTAGAACCTTCATGGGCGATGTCATTAAAAGCCAATAAGTAATTTATCAGAAAAAGGACATAAATGACTCAACATAGAAATATTATTTCAACCCTTGGCACCCACCTTGGTTAGCAATATTCAGTATTAAAGCAAAATAAAAATTTTTCATGCATGAAATGATCATTTTCATGCTTTAACCCAACGGAATTTAACACTAGGCTTTTCCTCTAAAATAATTTATAGTGCTTGCCGTAATAAAATACAGAATGGAAAAGGATGGAAAGAAAACAAAAAGCATTCCCGCCATTTCATCTAATTCTGAGCCAACCCACACACCGACAAATGCACTTACCAAATACAAGAGAGAATAAAATGCGATTTCTTTTATTCCTAAACGAGCCTGTATGCTCTTAAAAATAATGCCAAAGCAGAACAATAGATGAATGGCTAGTCCTAAAAAAAGTTTACCATCATTACCACGACTACATGCGTAGCTAACGGAGAAAACTAGGAAAAAAAGCGTACTCACAAATATCTTTTTATTTTTACTTTTTGCCAAGGTAATATAAGCATTCCTTTCTTTATTTGGTATTTTCACCTTTAACAGAGCTAATTTTATTAACTTCCGCTTGTTCTAATACTTCTTCTGTTTCTGAATAAACCAATTTAACTTTATAATAAGCAGTGAAAAAGATTAATCGTGATTCTTTTTAAAGAGGTCGAAAATATAGGGAATCGCTTTTTCTATACTTAACTGACTTTCTTTTGAAAGCGTACTGTAGCCATAGCCATGACCTACATCAGGAATTGTAAGCAGCTCAGCCATATTTCCACAATTTTTGACTTGATTTACAAATTGCACAGCGGCTTCAATTGGAGTAGTATCGTCTTTATCACCTTGATGAACAAAAATATTTTTAAATAATTTGGGGTCCATATCAATAGGGCAAACCTCCGCATGAGGGTAGCCATTCATAAATATTTTGCGTCTTTCTATATCAGGGAAAGGTTTTTCAAAACGAACAACAGGGCACTGGGCAATTGTACCAATGATATGAGGCGCTTTACTAACCACACCTTCAGATACCCATTTATCACGCCAAGCTTGAATCATTAAAGCGCTATGGCCGCCGGCGGAACTACCCCAAGTAACAGCCTTGTTTGTATTTATATTGTATTGGGATTCATTCTTACAAAGATATTCAACACCTCGCATCACATCAAAAACAATTTCTGGCCAAACAGCGTCTGGTATCAACCGATAACCAATTGTTGCACAGGCAATACCGGCCTCTGCTAATAATATTGCCGTTAACCTATATTGTTCTTTGCTACCCCCTGCCCATCCACCCCCATGAATTAAAATCACAAATGGTGGGTTTTCAATATTTTGCGGAACAAACAAATCGAGTTTATGTTTCTCATGATTACCATAGGCTATATTAGGGTAGACTAGAATTTGATTCATACAAATAATTCCAAAAACACCAACGATTTATAGTAAAAACTTTCTTTTATTCAACAAGAATATAGAGAATCAATTTAAATTCTAAAAAATCATGGGGCTTCTTAGCGAATTTTGTATTCTATTTTTATTGCAGTATGAGACTGGAACTAAAAGGCAAATGTCTTAGACCTTTTAATTCCTTTATTGGTTATTCATAGATAACATTTTGTTATGCAAAATGCACTAGCGTTAAATAAAGTTACAGCCAGTTTGTACTCACAGTGATTCTAATTCTCGTTAAATGTGATTTGACGACGATTATTGAATAGCCAAGCCTGATCTTTCTTAACGGCCGAACCATCACCAAACAATACATTTGTGTTCCCTGTCAAATACTGGTAATCATTTGGCTCATCCGTATAAGCCACAAAAGGGTTTAAAGGAATTGTTCCTGGAAAATGTTGATCGAAAAACTTCTTGAAAATTGGGGCATATTCTTCTGGGTCTACAAAGCTAACAATACCACAACCATCAAAACTACTGGTAGTTTGGGTACCTTCTAGCATATACGCCTTAGGTGCGAAATGGGCATTAAATTTGGCAGTGACTTCAATGCGAATATTGCGCGACCACCACATATTAGGAAAATACCCACCATAACCTACATTTGAAGGCATTATCCAAAATTTGTCAAAATTATCATGCGTAAAACTTAATTTATGAAGCGATGGCTTATCTGACTGTAAAACATAAAAAGATAAATCCCCGCCATCATATACTGGTGACCCTACATTAAAATAGGGTGACGCAATGGCACCGTTACTGCCAGCACCGTAAGGGTTTGCGATACCACCTTCTAATAAAAATGCTTTGTTAGATGTATTCTCAATATTATCGATTCGCAAGCTATTACCGATACTATTGTCAAATAAAAATCTATTCGCAACATAAGTAGTCGGTGTTCCGCCATTCATTGAATAATCATAACCTGCCCTATCGCCAAAACCTTGGGCGCATAGCTGAGAGATTCTAGGAATTTTAACCCCATTATAATCAATAGAAGCCCTTACATCAAATGTGTTCTGATGAATTTCGGGGCAGATAAATACTTTTAAATCATTATAGCCCCCATTCACAAAAGCTTCATTGACAACGACCCAACCGAAATCTAAGGGGTTTGCGGGTGGCTTGTTTGGTGGCCCACCTAACTGATTATGATCTGAACGCGTAGTTCCGACTTTAGTAACCATGGCATAGCGAGTGTATTGATGAGGAAGATGCACATCTATATATGGAAGCAAATGACCGTTCCAGTAGCGATAAAGCTCATTGCTGGGACCTTTTGAATACATAACTCGTGGAGGTTTAGGTATATCACCTTTTAAACCATTATCTTCTGAGTATTCTCCATTTGCCCATTTATAAGGTAAATATCCCTTGTGATCGGATGAATATGCCGTAATCATTGTACCTATTTGTCTTAAATGATTTCTGCATTTAGAAGTGCGAGCATCCATTTTTAAATTATGGTATGTAGGCACAAGCAATGACATTAATAATAGAATGATAAAAACAACGGTAATCATTTCTACTATACTAAAGAAAACTTTTGATTTTAACATATCAGTTCCTTCTTAATCTTTTTTGTTAATTTGTTGAATGTGATTTTTTAACGGAACAATTTCTGTTTTAGAAAGATTTAGGCGCATTACCCAACTACTATCAACAAATATCAGAAAAGTACGCATGCTCGTTCTCCCTGTTTTTTAATCTGGTATTAATTTGGTATTAATATTATATATCCATTTGGTATATTAGCACAATGTATCTCTAGCGCAAGGGAATTATGTACAAATTGTACATCAAGGATAGAGTTGACCGTAAGTCCTTAAAAATTAACTATTTAAGAGAATAAGCTACGGTCAAAAGGTGCATTCGTTCTATGTTTTTGTAAGAACTATAGTTTTTGTGGTTGTTTATGAGAGAGTGGTAGAGACGGGTTTGAAACCCGTCTCATACGCATCAACTTAAGCTTTTAGTGCGTAACCAGACCGTCCCCGGTCTGGTAGAGTAGGCAAAAGATAGTAAGGAATTGGCCAAAATGATTACTTTTTCAAAAAAAGAGCGGCTATAAATCAACTCTTTTTTCTCCTTTGTCAACTCTACCAGACAGGGGTGGTGCGACACTTCGCCGGTCTGGTTACGCAAAAGAACGAGAAAAGTAGTTGGGGAAAACCCTTAAGTTGATGCGTATGAGACGGGTTTGAAACCCGTCTCTACGCATGTTATCAATTACGGTTCGCCGAAAAGTGTTACCAAGACACATCAAGAGCCGAACACACTCCAGTCAAATTGATTAGATACCCGTTGGGGGTGGAGTTGATTTGCCCCAATTAGAGGGTGTTTTTGATAGAGTAAATGATAAAGTAGCTCCATTCACGATTTCATCGTGGGTCACCCAGGCGCGATCGAGAGGTTTACCGTTTAATTCAACCGATTGAATATAATGCAGATCTGCCGACTCTCGATTACTATTAATAGTAATTTTTTTACCAGACACCCCAAGTGACAGCTTCATTTCCTTAAAAAATGGCGGGGTTAGCACATAAATTGTTTGCCCATAGATTGGGTAAAAGCCCATCGTGTTAAATAAATAAAACGAACTTTGACAGCCCATATCTTCATTATCTTTCAAACCATCATCTGTATTACTATAATGATTTCGAATGCAATGATAAACTGTTTCAGCCGCTTTATCGGGGCGACCAGCATAGGTATAAAGATGCGGGATGTGCATACGCGTTTCTTGTACAACTGTCATACCTTCTTTAAATTTATTATCAAGATACTGAACAAACAACTCATTGCCGCCCATTCTTTTGATTAATTCAGGTATGTCTTGCATCGCATGTAATGACCAAATATCAATCGGGCTTTCGTAACAATACTTGTCGTTCCATGAATCAGGACTTCCTTTTTTAACATTTACTTTTTCATCTTCAACCCAAGTGCCATCGGCATTTCTAGGCCAAAACACCTTTTTAGTATCACGCCATAAATTCCAAATTCGGTTTGAATAACCCGCGAAACGAGATGCCGTTTCTTCATCCCCTAGCAATCTCGCTAATTTCGAAATACAATAATCATAATAAACATACTCGATATGACGACTGACGCACGACTTTTCCATACTTGTAGAAACATACCCAAGAGTATGATATGTATCTATATATCTACCTTTTGTTTGAGGGTTTGGTGACTTTTCTTCGCAATTTTTTTTAAGGTACTTCAAAGCCTTATGAAAATCAACGCCTTTAATTCCTTTAAACGCCGCTTCCGCAAATAACACATCACATGCACAACCACTTTGCATATAGGCGTGATGACCAGCGATATGCGCATCAGGGAACCAACCAGTGTGTTCAGCAATGTCTATTAAAGCATTTAAAAAATCCCTTGATAATTCTGGGGCAAACAAATGATATAGCGAATTAGTATTGCGAACACTATCCCACAAACAATAAAAATCAGTAAAATTTCTAACTCCTGATTTCCAAAAAGGGTTTTCGTGATCAACACCAAGATCCGTTGGCATACACATTAGACGATACACCAAACTATAAAATATTTTTTGATCTGTTAAATCTCCGCCTTTAATTTGAAAGCGATCTAGCCATTGACTCCATTCGTTTTCGCATTCGCTACGAACTTGGGCAAAGGTTTTTTGCCCCACTTCCTTATAGACTGCATCGCGAGCATTGGCAATCGACACAAAAGATATGCCTACATCAAGTTCAACTAAATTACAATTATCGTCAAATTCAATAACGGCACGGCAACCTGGGCCTTGCACAAATGCATTTAAACCACCAGGAACCATTCCATTTTTGTGGGCTAACTGTATATTATCAAATGCTTGGCGACTGCGTATCCAAAAATAGATTGAATATGGTTGATGATGTCCCCAACCTCCCTTAAAATCGGATCTACCTGAAAATTCATATTTGCTTTCATTTTGCAAAAAACCACCCACTGACATTCCGACAGAATCCCAATCCTCAACTGGCGAAACTTCACCTTGCGGTGCTCCTCTTGTTTGAATTACGGCCCCAGCATCAATTAATATTTTTCGTTTTTTATTACCTTTAAATCTATAGTTATGAACACCAACATGAGCTGTACATGTAAGTTCCGCTTTTACCGAAAAAAAATCAAGATCTACCCCATAATAGCCAATATGACCAGTTTCGTTTTTAGGAATAGTTGCACCACGCTCCTGAATTGGCAATGAAAAAAAAGGTGTTATGGGGCTTACTTTTGCCTCACCTGTAAACGGCATGATTCTAACATTACCATATCGACTAGCGCCACCAGTACCGGCCACATGGGTATGCGAAAAACCCATTATCGATTGACCGGGTTGATATCCATTTGTTTTGTTGGGGTAATCACCATCCGGCCCAACCCTCACCATGCCAAAAGGGCGATACGGCCCAACCAAACAATTACCTGGGCCAACACTACCTATTTTAGAATTTACTAAACCGACACTTTTACTTGCTTCCATAGTTATCCTTTTCTAATTAGTAATTATATTAAATATTTAGACTGAATTGCTTTATTCGCTTCTTGTGGATACTGTAAGCGACTTTTTACTTCTAATCTAACAAAAGGAGCACCTGGCGAATGTAAGCGCCGCTCCAATAGTTCAATTGCTACTGTTGCCATTTCAGTTGGCGACCATATTATCATTGCAGGAATTATTTGATTCAAAAACATTGGAATCAAGTGCTCGCGATATTCGCTCTCTGTACACCAACCAACCAGATCAATTTTTTCACCAATAGTAATTCCCATTTTTCGAGTTGCTATGATTACACTATCAACCAGAGGTTGCCACATCGCCATAAAAGCGGTTGGGGCATTTTCTTGTTTTAATGCTTTTTGAATATATGCCACAGTATTCTCTTGCTCTAATTGAACACTTCCTGAAGAATGACTTGAAAATAAGGAAGCAAACTCTAAATTATCATTTTCTAAAGCGGCTCTGGCACCTGCATAGCGTTCGCGATAGTGCGGGTTGCCTTTTGTAGGGCCTAACCATACTATGTTTTGATGATTTCGTGAAAGTAAATATTGAGCCGCTTTGAAAGTTCCAGTAAAATTGCCCTGAATGATGGCATCAATTTGTTCGTTTTGAGAATAGGAATTAATTAGTACACAAGGAATATTCAGTTTACTTACCGTATCTATAACTTCAGGTTGACTGCTATCTAAAAAAATGCCCTGCACATTAGAATTAATTAAATTTTCAAAAAAAGAAGCATTTGGCACAACACCCTTAATTCCAATTGATAGCATCTGCTGATTTTTTTGTAAAATAATTCGATTTAATGCACCCATGATTTGTTCAGAAATTTGATCTAAAGGCTCCCCTGGTTTCGTTGAATCTACAATGTAAGCATAAGAACCTTGACTTTTGGCACTAACAACTCGGGCTAGCCGATAACCCTTTTGTGGCATTACTTCTAAAATTCCATTTTTCACTAACATCTTCAACGAAAGGCGAATTGTTACGCGACTCACTTTAAATTGTTCGGCCAAGTCTCTTTCTGCTGGCAGATACTCACCTTGATTAATTCTTTTAGAAGATAGCAACTCATTGCGAATCGCAGCAGCCACTTTTTGAGTTAAAGTTTCTTTTCTAATCAATTTTTAGTCCTTTTTAAAGCATTTTGAGTTTGGTACTATTTTTGGCATTAAATTATACAATACCAGTTGGTATTGATAATAAAAAATTTATTTTTTAGCAAACAAAAGGTATTATTTCACGATTTTAGTTTTCAATGAGAAAACAACAAAACAAGAAGGCTTGGGGAAAAGGATATTTATTTTTTTATATACTCGATTGCAAGATTTTTTGAAATGTAGTTTACATCCCCTGCGCCTAATGTGATTAAAAGATCTTCTTTACCCAAAGTTGAATGTAAATAATCCATTACACTATCAAATTTCGGAATATATTGCACAGACGACACCCCCATTTCAAGCAGGGTTCTAGCAAAGATATCGGCTGAAACACCTTCAATCGGGTCTTCGTTAGCAGAATAAATATCAACAACAATTACTTCGTCTGGTATATGTAATGCGATAGCGAAATCATTCCATAAATCTTTAAGCCGCGTATAGCGATGTGCTTGAAAAACAGCAACAACTCTACGACATGCCATACTTTTCACGGCTTTTAGAGAAGCGGAAATTTCTTTTGGGTGGTGAGCATAATCATCAATAATAATTGGGCCAACACTATATAACACATCTAATCGACGCTTAATTGTTTTATAATCTGCTAAAACCTCAATCGTCTTTTCGATAGTAACGCCACAAAATTCACAAGCCGCAATAGCCGCTAAACTATTAAGCACATTATGGGCACCTAACAATGGGATACTCGCTTTAAACATAGCGCCACCAACTAATACATCAAACTCGGTTCGCTCCTTAAAAAAGGCAATGTTTTGAGCTTGAATGCGACAACTAGAATCTAACCCATAGCGAATTACACGAATGTCATTTTCTATTTGATCTGCCAATTCTTTTGCTAGTGGGTCATCATTACAAATTACTAAGCAACCATCATCTGGTATGAATTCCGCAAACTGTTTAAATGCCTTTTTAAGATTCCCCATGCTTCCATAAAAATCAATGTGCTCGCGATCAATGTTTGTAATTACACCAATTAACGGTGAGCTATTCAACATGGAAGCATCGCTTTCATCTAGCTCACTGACAAACCATTTACCGCTACCAATTCTAAAGTTTTTATCATCTAAAGAAGCACTTATACCCCCAATGGCAACACTTGGGTCATAGCCATTTTTAATTAAAATGTGCGAGATCAAACCCGTAGTAGTGGTCTTGCCGTGGCTACCTGTTACACCTATTAACTGCGAGCCTTCTTGCAATATTCGCAACATAGATGATCTTGGCAAACATTCAATACCAGATTCTTTTGCCAATTCTAATTCAAGATTATGCGCTGAAATGGCAGTAGAATATACAATCAAATCTTGGTTGTGAATATGTTCAGGGGAATGACCAATAGAAACGGGCATATTTTGCGAATTTAAGTATTCGGTTGTAGAATTTTTTTTCAAGTCACAACCAGAGACAATCGCCCCGCGGTCAAAAGCCAATTTCATTAAAGAGCTAACCCCAATACCACCAGCCCCCATGAAATGAATCTTTTTACCTTTAAAGTCCAACTAAATACTTTCAAATAAACAGCCAAAGCAATTTTGCTTGGCTATCGCCTAATATAAAAAATTAATAAAACAATTGTAACTACTCAGCAAATTTTAGTTTCACCAAGTAGAGACGGGTTTCAAACCCGTCTCATACGCATCAACTTAAGGGTTTCCGCCAACTACTTATCTCGTTCTTTTGCGTAACCAGACCCTCCGCGGTCTGGTAGAGTTGACAAAGGAGAAAAAAGAGTTGATTTATAGCCGCTCTTTTTTTGAAAAAGCAATCATTTTGGCCAACGCCTTACCATCTTTTGCCTACTCTACCAGACCGCGGAGGGTCTGGTTACGCACTAAAAGCTTAAATTGATGCGTATGAGACGGGTTTCAAACCCGTCTCTACTGCGTCAATTGTGAAAAAATAAAAATACACTGAGTAGATACAAACAATCTATGTAAAAAGAAAACCTACTCTTTAAAAAACTCATCCATTTTGTCTGCAGCATCTTTGGTGTATTCCTGAGAAACACCACCACCTTTTTTCGAGGCCGCCTCAAAAATGACGCTCAACTTCTTTTGTAATTCGTCGGAATACGCACGAATCATACCGATGGTAGTTCTATCATCAAAAATAATGACGATTAACGCTCTACCTTGAATACTAGAAATGTGCATGTTTTCATTTTTACCTTGATGAAACATCACAGAAAATTCTGGCTCACCGAGTTGTTTTGCCAACTCTTTTGTGGAAGCAAATGCACCCGCAACAAGTGCTGCAATTGAATCTGTATTTAAATTTTTTGTAAACCCTTGTTTGGTTACCATGTGACCATCAACATCGATTAACAGTACACACTCTGCTTTTGATGTGTCTATAAAAGAAGAAATGGCCTGATTTAAATCCGCCACATCATTTTCATAAAACACCATTCTGTTCTTTTTTAGTTCTTCTGAAAAACCCATACAAAGCCTCCTTAGCCTTTACCAAATAATCTTTTGATAAAACCGATAAAACCTTTACTTGGAAGTTTTCTCGGGGTTTGATTGTGATCATTTACTTGAGAAGCAGAATCATTTGCCTCATTACTTTTTTCAGCACGCATTTTTGCTAAGCGCACCGCAATAATATCTTGTTTGCTTTCATCCTTTTTAGGGGAAGCTGGGGCTGCACTAGTAGCGGCCACTGGTTCAGGCGCAACCTTTGGTTCTTGAACTGATGGTTGTACTTGAGGTGCCGATGCTGGCGGTGTTGGTTTGGGGGCTGGTGTTGGAGCTACATTTGTTGCTATAGGTGCAGCTACTGGCGCTACTTGCACTGGAGCCGCTACAGGGGCTTCTACTGAAGGTGCTGGCTTTGGTGCAGCTGCCGGTGCTGGTGCCGGAGCTGCCGCTTGTGGCGCAGCTGCTGACTTATTATACCCATCTTGATCATTCAATTTTGCTATCACCATACCTGCTAGTTTTTTTAAAGTCGGGAAAACACCTTCGCCTTTAAAAGCACAAGCTTCTACAACTGCCCAATCCCCTCTTTTCAACTTTTCAATCATTTCATCTTTATCGAGTGCACCATCCACATCTCTTTTATTCAATTGCAAAACAATAGGAATAGTCGTTGTATCAATTCCATTTGTTTTTAAATTTTCTAACATATTCTCGAGACTTTCAATGTTTTCATCCATCATGTGTGGCGAAGAATCCGCTACAAAAACAACACCGTCAACCCCTTGCAATACAAGTTTTCTGGTCGCATTATAATAAACCTGACCTGGCACAGTATACAACTGAAACTTTGTTGTCATACCAGCTACTTTACCTAAATTTAAAGGCAAAAAGTCAAAGTACAAGGTTCTGTCGGTTTCTGTATTAATAGAAACCAATTCACCTTTTGAGTCTTCAGGTGCTTTTTGATGCACCTGTTCCAAATTTGTAGTTTTTCCACTGCGGCCGGGTCCATAATAGACAAGCTTACAGTTAATTTCCTTTAATGCGAAATTAATCTGAACCATAATTTTCTATCCACCTTTTACTTTGTTAAGATTTTATTTATATCTTCAATCAATGGTTGTAGTTCAAGTGATACATAATTAATATTGGCATCCTTATTACAATTTACTACCAAAAATTTACCATTAAACTCAAATAAACACTGACTACCATTTGCACCATACAAATTCATTTGTTTTATTTCGCCTAAATTCAATCGCGAAAGTGATTCCTTTGCCTTAGTCAATTTATGGCTCGCAATACCCGCCTGCATTACCTCATCTTTGCCTTCTCTCATCATGCTATCAATAATAATACCTTCATACGAAGATAAAATAGCACCAGTAACCTTGTCTATTTTGCTAATTTTTAGCATTACTTCTTTAATCGTACTCATTTAGACTAACCCTTGTAGCAAAGATTTTATTTCAACATCTACTTGAGCTTTTTTACAGCTTAAGGAACCTATCACGCAAACAACAAAACCATTTTTGCTATACAAAAACACTGATAATTTATTTGTAAAAATATCACAAGAATGAACTTGTTTGATATCTAATTTGTCGGTGTCAACTTGAATCATACCATATATATATGACATTAAGGCAGAGGCTTTTTGCTCGTCTAGGCTTTTATCATTTGCAGCAAAATGCAACGGAAACCCTGAGCTATTGATTACTATAACCTGATTCACTCCTGCAATTTTAGCAATTTTCTCAACACCTAAATCTACCGAAATTTTTGATGTCACAGGTTCAGCCGATTTACCTAAGTAGGAAAACTCTTGACCAACGATTGTGGCTTCAGAATCTTCTAACATCGTCATATCAAAAGCTGGCAGAGCTGGCCCGCTATCTCCACCTAAAAACTGAATCGAATAATAACCAACTTTTACAATATCTTTATTTCGTAAATCATGTGGCGCTTGTATCTTATTGCCATTCACAAAAGTACCATTGCCTGAGCCTAAATCTGCTACCTGATATTTTCCATTTACCTTGCGAAAAACAGTATGTTTACGAGAAATGAAGTTTTTGCCGTCATCAATCGATAGATCGGCATCTTGATGGCGACCTACAACAAACTCATCTTTTTTCAGCACGATTTCTTTAACGGAGCCATCAGGTGCTGTAACACTAAGCGTTGGTTGTTTTTCTTTAATTTTTGAAGTTTCTGGTTCACGATTAACCGCCACACTTTTCGCTGCTGGGGGCGCCACGGGTGCAACCGGAGCCGCCACAGGAATCGGGGTTGGTGTAGGAAGCACTTCCTCTTCTACTTCTTCCACTAGAGTTTCACCCGCTTTAGCACGCGCTAACATGTCTCGCAAAGTTTGATCGGCTGGGTTTTTTTTAATTAAATCTTCTAAATAACTAACTGCTTTTGAAACCATATTTTTGTAAATATAAATTTCACACAGACTTTTGATAACTTGAAAATTATTTGGGTCTTCTTTAATTACTAATTCGTATTCTTTGGCAGCACCATCGTAGTTTTCCTGAATCAGAAAAATATCACCGATACACTGATGCGCCCCAGAATTAAATTGAGGAAACTTCTCCAGAGACTCTTTTGAAATTCTAAGTGCATCTTCTAATTCGCCTGACTTGATTTTCAAGGAAGCTAATCTTGAATAATTTAAAGAGTTGGGGGCTTCCTTAATTCTTACTTCTAAAGCTGAAATTTCGCTTTTTCTTTCTTGTAATTCCACTTCATGTAAAGTGGTACGCATTTTTTCATCATTAAACTTTTTTGACCACGCTCGCAATAATCGAAGCGCAGAGGATAAATCATTTTCACTGACATATATTGCAGACAACTCCAACACCTTATCGACTGTTGGGTCCTTCTGTAAAGCTGCTTCAATTTTTTTTTTCTTATTACCAAAGATGGTATCAAGAATTCCCATAAATCTTCTTTCGCCGTTAGATATGTACTATACGATGTTGCTAGATAATAGATTTTTGTTCTCAAAACTCAATTAAAAAAGTTTTTCCTTCCAAGATTATATCGCTTTTCTTTACGAAAATCTACTAAAGAAAAAAGTTTTTCGGTATTCGACTATTTTTACTATTTTTTTAATAAAAATGATGTATTTTCCAAAAGCAACCGACTTTCCTATCAAAAAGCAAAAAACGAGCTCCTAGCAAGTTCTAGAATATAGTTGTTATCAAAAGGACTTTAGTATAATGTCCACCCGAATAAGCCCCCTCGCTTTTTACTAAAGAATTAGAGCGTTTATGAAGCATAATATAGACCTAGCTATCCGAAAGGTCCCAGATTTCCCTAAAAAAGGGATTCTTTTCTATGATATTACAGGAATTTTGGCTGATCCTGCTATTTTTCAACAAATAATCGATGAAATGGCTGATTTTTACGCCTCCAAAGGACTAACACACATAATCGCTATTGAATCTCGTGGGTTTTTGTTTGCGGCCCCCCTTGGCCTAAGACTTAAATTACCCATCATACTAGCTAGAAAAAAAGGCAAGTTACCTCACAAAACAATTTCTCGTAGTTATGATTTAGAATATGGACAAGCTACACTTGAAATTCAAGAGATAGACCTAGTTAAAAATATGAGCGTATTACTAGTGGATGACTTAATCGCAACAGGCGGAACTCTGTTAGCCACCGCCGAAATGCTAAAATCAAAAGGCGTTACCGTCAAACATCTTTTTTCCGTTGTGGGTTTGCCATTTTTGCAGTACGAAAAAACTTTAAAAGATTACACAATTAAAACATTAATTAATTATGACACTGAATTTGTAAAAGGCGAAGAATGAAAATAAAACTTGGACTTGTTGGCCTAGGCACTGTTGGCACAGGAGTAGTGAATGCTATTCATAAACAAAAATCTTTTTTTAAAAAAAGCTTAGGTTTTGAACTTGAAATAAAAAAAATTGCCGTTAAACACTTTAACAAAAAAAGATCTGTAACGCTACCAAAAGGCATTATTTGCAGCAATCCTCTTGATATATGTAATGACCCAGAAATTGACATTGTCATCGAATTAATGGGCGGTGAAGACATCGCTTTAGAGGTTGTTTTACAAGCATTAAAAAATGGCAAAAAAGTTGTAACCGCAAATAAAGCATTACTGGCAAATCACGCCAAAGAATGCTTTGAAGCCGCTGGTAAACATAATTCATGTATTGGGTTTGAGGCGAGTTGTGCAGGCGGAATTCCTCTTATAAAATGCTTGAGAGACGGTTTAATCGCCAATGAAATTAATCATTTGTATGGGATTTTAAACGGCACTTGTAACTATATTCTAACTCAAATGCTTGAAAGAAATCTTAATTACCCAGTTGTTCTTAAAGAGGCACAAGCCAAAGGTTTTGCCGAAGCTGACCCTGCTTTTGATGTCGAGGGCATCGATACTGCCCATAAACTAGCTGTGCTTTCTTCTATTGCTTATGGAATTTATGTCGACTTTAAAAAAATTCATGTGGAAGGCATTACCAAAATCACCATCCGAGATTTAAAAGCCTTAGATCAACTTGGCTATAAAGTCAAATTACTAGCTATAGGTAATTTCACAAGCAAGAATCTCGATTTACGCGTTCACCCCGTGGCAATTCCTTTTTCACACCCGTTAAGCTCTGTTTCGGATGCCTTTAACGCAGTTCACATCCAAGGTGACATTGTGGGTGATATCATGTTAAGTGGGCCTGGGGCAGGAATGTACCCTACGGCGAGTGCTGTCGTTGGGGATATTGTGGATATAGTGCTTGGCAAAATTAATGAATCTTTTCATAGAACTTCACCCAAACAAGGCCGTATCAATTATTTGCCAATCGAAAAAATCAAAAATAGTTTTTATATGCGACTTGTCGTCAAAGACACACCAGGCGTACTCGCTTCAATTGCTAGCATTTTATCGGAGCACAAAATTAGCATTTTAGCGATTCATCAAACAAAACTAGGCGAAACGGATCACGCCGAAATCATTATTACAACCCATAAGGCTCTCAACAGTAACTTTTATGATGCCGTTAACAAAATTAAAAAGGCCTCTTATACCGTGGAAACACCGGTATGTATTCGATGTGCTGACAAGGACTCTTTTTAAAAGGAAAAAAAATGTTGGACTTTCAAAATAAGCATATTGTCAGCATCAGAGAGTTCACCAAAGAGGGTCTACTGAAAATTATTTCGCTTGCTGAAAAAATGGCGGAAAAACCACCTCAAGATTTACTTAAGGGCAAGATTTTAGGCACGCTTTTCTTTGAGCCTAGTACGCGTACAAGATTATCCTTTGAATCAGCCATGAGTCGCCTAGGGGGTAGTGTAGTTGGCTTTGCAGACCCTAAATCGACCTCTACGCAAAAAGGCGAAACTCTTGACGACACAATTCGCATGATTAACGGTTATGCCGATGCAATTGTAATGCGCCACCCTGTTGAAGGGGCTGCCAGGTTTGCCTCTGAACACTCCAGTATACCTGTTATCAATGCGGGCGATGGTGCCAATCAACACCCTACCCAAACACTATTAGATCTTTATTCTATCGAAAAAACGCAAGAAAAAATATTATCAGAAGGCAAAAAAACATTAAAGATCGGCATGATCGGCGACTTAAAATATGGCCGTACAGTACATTCGTTAACAATTGCGCTTTCAATGTTTAAATGCGAGTTTTATTTTATTGCCCCAAAAATTTTAAGAATGCCTGACGACTACTTACATGTAGCAACAGATGCAGGGTGCAAAATCCATCAAATGGAAAATATCGAACCTGTAATTCCCGAACTAGATATTCTGTATTCTACCCGAATACAAGCTGAAAGATTTTTTGATATTAATGAATATAATATGGTGAAAAACGCTTATGTGTTAAAAGCCGATTTGTTCAAAAATGTAAAAAATAATTTTAAAATTCTACACCCCTTACCGCGCATTGAAGAAATTGATCGCGGGGTCGATAGCTTGCCTTACGCTTACTACTTTCAACAGGCAGCTAATGGAATTCCAGTACGACAAGCTATACTTGCACTTGTTTTAGGAGCCATCAAATGAACAGTCAACCCAAAAAAGAACTTAGTGTAAATGCGATTGAAAATGGCACCGTTATTGACCATATTCCTGGTGAAATTACTCTAAAAGTAGTAGAAATTCTTTCAAACCCTGACGATGTTATGACAATCGGCGTTAATTTACCCTCCAAATCATTAAATAAAAAAGGCTTTGTAAAAATATCCAATCGATTTTTAACAAAAGAAGAGACTTCTAAAATTGCTCTCATTGCACCAACAGCTAAAGTGAATATCGTAAAGGATTATAAAATTACTTCAAAATCTCAGGTGTTCTTGCCAGATCAGATCAAAGGCATCGTCAAATGTAATAACCCCATTTGCATCACAAACAAAGAAATCACTCCTTCCGTTTTCGATGTTTTAAAAGCATTACCGCTAAAATTGCGTTGCCATTATTGCGAACGCACTATGGGCTCAAAAGATTTACATCTTCTATAAATATTGTGAATAAATTCATAATTAACTGTTGATTTTTTAGAGGTGGTTTTTACAATCCTTGCCCTATGCTCATAGCCTCGTGGCGGAATCGGTAGACGCTAAGGATTTAAAATCCTTTGCTCATTACGGGCGTGGGGGTTCAAGTCCCCCCGTGGCTATTTTGCATTACTTCTGCACTTCACAACGCAAAGGACTCAATATAAGTTTTGTTCTATCTCAAACTGTTGTGCGAATTCAAAATTTTCTGAAATAATAATAACAAACAGCCAAAATTTTTTTATTTTGCAGGTTGCAGCGAAAAATTAATTAAACCTTCCACTCGTTTTTTAATTTCTTGGCTACCTAAATTTGTAAATTGTAATTGCATTCGCATTTTTTCGATTTCTTTATTTTGATAGATGAACATTACGGTTGGCACAGATTCCAAATCAAAATTTTGCATTATTTTTTTTAAACGCCATTCATCAATCGCGGCCATTTCATCGGCCAGATTCAAATTGGCCATTACAAAAGTAATGTTGTTTATCGTCGAATAGGATTCCGCCAAATTTCTAAATTGATGATAAAAAGCATCATTACCGTTTTGGTAAATGGCTAAAACAATAGGTGTTTCTGGTAACCCTGACGCATATTTGCTAATACTGAATTGACGACTTTTTTCTCGCAACAATTGTTTATTATCAATTTTACTAACAACCACCTTTTCGACTTTTGGAGTAGCTGTTTTATAAAAGATTGCCATCGCAATAAAAATAAACAGGCCATAACCAAATGCGCTCAGCAAAAAGGAGTTTGATTTGGGCTGCTTTTTTAATAATAATCGACCATTATTTTCCATTGGGCGGCTTTCTAAACATCCGGCTGCCTAATTTCAACCCCATCTTTTGTGATTCGATTAAAAAAACAGGAACGGCGCCCCGTATGGCAAGAAATACCCCCTTGCTGTTCGATTTTGTACAATAAAGTATCATTATCGCAATCAAATAGAATTTCTCTTACTATTTGCAAATGCCCAGAACTCTCGCCTTTTTTCCATAAATTTTGTCTAGAACGGCTAAAATAATGACAAAAGCCCGTTTCGATAGTTTTTTGTAACGCCTCTTCATTGGCATAAGCAAACATTAATACTTCTAAAGTTTTTGCGTCTTGCACGACTACTGGCACTAGACCTCCGCTTTTGGCGAAGTCAAGGAGTTTGAATATTGGGTGCTGATTTAACATTCTTAAAATTAACCGAGAATTGTTTTTAAAATTATTTATGATTATCTACAATAGCCTACACTTTGCAATTTATAAAACTCGGTAAAATTGAAATGCCCTTAGGATATCGAAAGTATTTGCTTGTTTGCCTATTAGTTTGTTGTAGCCAATTTCTATTAGGGCAAGAGAAATCAAATATTTTCAAAGGCGATAATTTTTCGTTACATGTAAATGGTGAAGTTTATACCTATCACTTACTTAAAAAAGAACAAACGACGATTATTGCCGTAGATGGCATTGAATTACGCGTCGACAATATGGTTATCACGGCACGCCGAGCCGCTTGGTACCCTAATTCTCAAGATATTTACATAGAAGGAGACATTCAAGTTAAAGGTGATACCTTTATTTTTCGCGCACAACAAATGACCTATAATTTGAATGAACGAAAAGGCATCATACAAAAACCAGAAGCAATTCTAAATGTACCAGACCAACTTAAACGAGTAAATGATTCAAGCCTAATTGAAATTGATAAAGGCAAATATTTATTCGTCTCATCCGAACGCGTGGAAATGATCAAACAAACATTTTTCTTTACCCAGTTAAAAATCACCACAAACGGCTACGCCAAACCATTTTATCACATCAAAGCGGCAGAAGCAAAATATGAAGATGGCGCCAGTTTTCAAAGTTGGAATAATGTCTTCAAACTTGGGAAAATTCCCTTGTTTTATTTCCCTTATTTAGCAAAAGATTTAAAAAATAACTGGCCTTGGTTTCATTTAAGCCTCGATCAAAACTCACGATATGGTTTAAATGCAACCTTAAAAACCAAAACATCTTTTAATGACCAAACTGTTTTAGTTGCCGCAAAACCAATGGAATTACGAGGCTTACTGGGTGCTGTAGAATACACCAAGAAGAATGCAACCACTAATATTTTTTTATCTGCCGAAGGCCTCAAAGAAAAATGGCGTGGTAATTCAAAAGTAAAATTATCAAACTATGATGAAGGTTTTCATAACAAAGATGACAATTCTATCATCACATCCGAAGATCGTTACCGCTTGCACGGCATCTACAAACAAGATTTGATGTGGAATTTTTCATTTGAAGGAGAAATTGACAAAATTGATAACACTAATCGCTTTATTTGGAAATCAAATGATGAATTTCGCATTTCTCAATCAGCGCAAAACTCACCTTTTGCTAATGGTTTAGGTGACTTAAAAAAAGGGGCTTATCGACGCGACTACTATCGCTCTGATTTTTTTGAAAATAAATCTCCGGAGTCAATTGGGCAACTCAAATGGGACAAAGGGCCATACGCCGCCAGATTACTCTATAAGTTTGATGTAAACGATTTTTCTTATGGCGAGGAACGCAATAATAACGAAGAGCTAGAAATTAAACCTGGGGCAATTTTCGATATCAATAGTTTAGAACTAATTGAGGGGGTCTTACCTTTATATTTAGATGGATACCTTCGTTTAGAATCATTATCAAAAGAATTTACTAGGCCAGATAATTCAACTTTTAAAACATCTTCAGAGCGAATGTCTCTGCGCACAACACTGGCAACACGATATGCGATTGCACAAATGTTTAACATAGAAATTTTTGGCGGTTTTGATGAAACAGGCTATTCCGACATAGACATATCGCCAAAAATTGGCCAGGGCCGAGGTTTATTAGGCGACAATTCCATTAGCCTTGATTTAGATGTTGATACTCGCACAAGTAATAACATAAATCGTTTCACGGGTATCTATGGAACCTCCCTCAATTTTGAAGCGAAAAAATATTACTCTTTAGATTCTGACTGGTTTAATTTTCAAGGTATGATTCACCGCATCGTCCCGCGAATCGATTTCTTCGGTAGTAGCAAACCCAACAAAAACCCAAGCGATTTACCGCAATTTGACAGTATCGATGCTTTACAAAAGGATGATTATTTTCTATTAAGCCTTAAAAACTTTTTTGACATTAAAAATGCCAAAGGCTGGCAAAATTTTATTAAACTAGATGCTTGGGCAAAATATAATTTAGATCGCGAAAATGAACAACCATGGGAACATATTACCCTTGAAGGTCATTTTCAACCAACTAGCAAAATGCTTTTACGCACTAACTTTAAATTTCAGCCAGGTGAAGGTCTAGTCAGAAGTATTTCCGCTATTACTTATAAATGGAATGAATTCACAGAAGTTACGGTTGCGGAACGGTGGGAAACAAACTTCCCTTGGCAAACCGATGTTAATTTGAAATTTAAAGCTGGCGATCGCTATTCAATAGAAGCAGGTTGCACTTACCTAAACAAAAAACCACCCGTTGGCAACCACGACCGCGATCAGTTTACAGAATATTATTTTGCAATTCAAAGAAAATACCATGAACTCCTAATTTCGATTGAATACCGACGCGATCGCCTTTTTGATGAACAATCCGTCGGCTTTAGTATGCGCTTCTTTTAATACCATAATTTATTTCACATATTAAAAAAAGTTGCAGTTATTAAAATGTGGCCAAAAGAAAAGCTCATTTTTAAACTAGTTTTTCGTCATCAAATCATTAAAATAATATCAAACATAACGACTCGGCGAGTTATAGATTTGGCTACTCAAGAAATTTCGCTTAGTAATTACTATTTAACAATAAAGAATACGCTAGGTTCAATATATGAAAACTATTATGTTAATTGGCATATTTATTGTTTTTTTAATATCAACTGTAAGCTGGCTTGTCTTTAACGCAACAAGTGATGAAAATAGCAAAACAGAACCTTTACAAGAACAAAGCTCATCAGATTTACCTAGCAAAAATGACCCAAAAAAGCTAAGCCAATATAACGAAAATAATGTCGACTCGGCAAATAATACAAAACCAGAAAATGAAGCTAACTCTTCAACAACTATAAATTCAATTGTAAAAGAAAATGCTGTCGAATCAAAATTCGAAAAACCCGTTGAACCACAAAATGATTCTAAAACGGGTCAAGAATTACCAGATAAAATAGAACCAGAAATAGAGCTGGTTCAAGTATTTAAAGCAGAAGAAAACAACAAAAGTGAAGCCGTTCAAAAAAAAGAAATTTATTTTGTAAATGATAAAAATCAGATTCTTTTTGGCGGTAAAAAAATTGCCCTTCAGGCAGGAAAGTTTGATATTTCAGATGACACAAAGGGAAGCTTAAGAAATTGGAATATAGATGAATGGTTAATAGATCTAGAGTCGCCAGAGTATTTTGTTGGTCTGCAGCACAATGAAATTTATGGCACTTTTCGTTTTAAATCAATTAGTGATAGCCAAGCAATAGTTTTAACAAATTATTGCTTGATTGAAGTAACTTTAACATATAAAGAAGGCTTAAAACCGCTACCAGATGGAACCAAATGCATTCTAAGCACATATTATAGCTTTAATGAGGAGGGTATTATAAAAGACAACAAAGCAATCTTTAAAACAAAAAAAGCATATACGACAAGCATTAATTTTTTTTATGCAGAAAATTATTTTTCTTATTTTAGTAAACAAATGAATTTAATTAGAGGAGAAACAACAAAATTTGAATTAGAACTCTTGCAAGGCGCAGAACAAAGTATTCGATTGCTAGATAGCGAAAACAACCCGCTATCTGACTATTATGTAAAGTTTGCAAGTGGGAGCGACCTTGGTTTTAATTTGACTCAATATCAAAAATCATATATTGCGAATGGCAAATTACAAATAAATGAAACAACATGCAAAACAGATAAGGATGGTTATGGAAAAGTGCTTTTTGTAGCGAACGGACAATATGTCTGTCATATTTTTGGAAAAAAACACTCAGGTTTATCTGTAAAAGTAGTTGTAGACGACACTCGCAAAACAATAGATTTAGTATTAAAAGATGATTTGCAAAGGAACTTAAAAATATATGTTCAGGAAAATGGGCAACCATATTTGAAAGAAGTAAAAGCAACATATTACGATCTAAATGAATATAGCGCAATGAATCATAAATTAATTGCAAAATCAAAAGACGGGCTAATTGAACTGAATAACTTAAAAGCAACAAAATATCAATTTCAATTAAGCGAAGATGAATTTGAGCGGGAAAAATTTGAAATAAATCTAATAGACTCGAAATCGGTAGAGCAGACATTTGAGCTAAAAAAATCAACCACTTTTATACATGGTTATGTGAAAGATAAAAACGGTAAACCAATTGAAAGAGCAACCATTTCTTTAAGTTTAAATTATAACAGCTTTGAATGTAGAACAGACAAAGCAGGTTATTATAAAATAGGTGGTTTGGAAAATGACAAGGGATATTCAATTTTTATCTCATCAGATTACCCAAAACCAAACTTACCTAAACTTGTATATCCTTCCACCGACGAATTCAACATAACACTTGCAGACAAAATTTATATAAAAGGTATTGTTTTAGGTGTTGATGGCAAACCAATCGATATGTATGTTGTGAAGATTAATTGTTATAAAGATAAAAATCTTAAGGACTTTTCCCTAGGAACTGGGGGAACAGCCGAGAAAGGTAAATTTTCAGCTCAAGTGTACAGTTATGGGTATTTTGAAATTACAGTAAAACTGACAAATGCTGCTCATATTTACAAAATCATCCCTATTTTATCAGAGGAAGAAAATCAACTTATTACTTTACAGGCAGAAGAAGGATTTTCTGTTACAGGTACTATTCGGGATTTTGATAATAATTTGGTTGAAAACGCATCTATTACCAGACATGATTATCGAGGGCCTTTTGTTCAAAATATATATGACGAAATATTGAAAACAGATAAAAACGGCTATTACAAACTAAACCATTGTCTAGTAGGTGAAAAATATTTTGTGGTAAAAGTTGGCTCTGTTCCCATCCCACTAATTATTAAAGAAGAAGATAAAAATACTCCCTTAAATCTTTCTTTTGTAAAATCATATAAGCTAAAAGGGTCTTTAAAAAGCACTGATAAAACCCCACATAAGTTGATTCAAGTCGTTGGTAACTTGAAAGGCAATTCAAAATATCAAATAGTATCAGAAACAGATGTTGACGGAAACTTTGTAATCAGTTCAATTACACCTGGGGAATGGTATTTTTATTTCAATATTAAAACAGCTAAAGGCAAAAAAAAGCCTGGCCAAATGATAAAAATCATCGACAAAGACGAAGAGCTTAATATAGAACACGACTTGCCGACAGACTAATTTTCCTTAATAAATTTCGACTTTTCTTTTAGCTTTTTCTTAACCGTATATTTCATGTTAGCTTATTTTATGAAAAAACCAAATCACTCTGGCTCTAAATTAAGCGTTATATGTTTGTAAATTTATTTTGCCTTCACTTTTAGCAACAATACATGTTACGACTGCATCGCCACTGATATTAACAGCTGTCCTTGTCATATCTAAAAGCCTATCAACACCAAGAATTAACCCTATAGCGTCAATTGGCAAGCCAACTTGTTGCAATACCATTACCAACATGATTAGACCAACACCAGGCACACCTGCAGTTCCAATGCTTGCAAGAGTTGCAGTCAAAACAACCGTTGCCATTTGCGCTAAAGTAAGTTCAATACCATATATGCTGGCAATGAAAATCGTTGCTACTCCTTGCATCATGGCTGTGCCATCCATATTAATGGTAGCACCCAATGGAATGCTAAAAGAAGTAAGAGACCTATCAACCCCAAGATCTTCTTCTACAGCCTTTTTTGTGATTGGCAGCGTAGCATTTGAACTAGAAGTTGAAAACGCAAACAACAAGGTCGGAAACATTTTTTTCAATAATTTTAGCGGGTTCAATCTTGAAAACAAAAAAAGAATGGCGGGATAAGTTATGAAAAGCTGTAATAGTAAACACCCAAGCAATACAACAAAATAGATTAACAAATTGGATATATTTTTAAAGCCTACAGTTGCGAATGTTTTTGTAATCAAACAAAACACGCCAATCGGCGCAAAATAAGTTAACCAAATAACCATTTTAGTTACAACTAAGTTGAAAGACTCAAAAAGATTTACGATTTCTCGGCCTTTTTCTTTTATGGATGATATCGCTAAACCAAAAAAGATGGCGAAAAAAATAATTTGAATCATCTTTTCTTCAACGAATGAGGAAAATGGGTTTGCTGGAATAAGATCAACAATGACTTCCTTAATGGGCTGAGGTGACATTGACAAAAAAGGCTTAACATCTTTTGAAAGCACTTTTAAGGATTGACTATCAAATGATAAATTAGCAATTACAATGGCAATTGAAATTGCTAATGCCGTAGTCAACATATACAATGAAACTGTTTTTGCTCCAATTCTGCCAAGCTGCTTTATATCCACAAGACTACATGTACCACAAACTATAGAAACAAACACAAGAGGAACCATCATCATTTTTAAGGACTTTATAAAAAGTCTACCGCCAACATCAAAAACTTGAATTAAGATGTCGTAAAAGCTACTTAAAAATTTGGATTGATTAATCTCCACTGTGTACAAATTCAAAAGCCCGCCAATAATGATCCCCAATATTAGGGCAATTAGGATAGCTATAGTTAGGTAATTAGTTTTTTTCAAGATGCTACAGTATAAAAATTTGAATTTTTGATAGTGTATGGGTTTACCAAAACATATAAAGATTTTTTCACATATTTTTGAAAAAAGCATGGAAATATTATGCCCTGAAAAAATAAATTTTAATAGCAAGAATGCTAGAGACATCCACAATCCTTTGTTTTCAAAATGAAAACTAATCATTAAAGCAAAATTTTTGATCTTCAATAAAATGTATGTGCTGGACGGAATAAATTGATTGTTAGCAAAAATTAAAAACTAGGATTACTTCTTTACATATAATGCCGAACACTGCAAATTTTCTGTCACCCTAGAAAAGCACAATGTAATTGAGTTTGACAAAATTTATATTATGAATAAAAAACACGGAAGCAAAAATTGCCTCATAGCCATTAGCACAAGTTAAATTTATGTCAAATTTCAATTCTGTATTAAATCTTGTGTATTGGTTAAAAGCAAATTTACCCTATTCTTGCGATGAGTTTGGTTTAATCCCTTCTATACAGCACCTCTCAAAATTAAAAGGCTGTAGCACAACTACAATGCATAAAGCCATTAAAGTTTTGTGTGAAGAAAATTTTTTATATTCAAAACATGGCTTGGGAACATTTATAAAAAGGCAAAACACTCCCCATACAATTTCATCTCATTCTTACCCTGCGTCAACTGAAAAACTCAACATAAACACAAGTGAGTCCATCGTAGTTTTAGTACCTACAAACTCCCACATTTCCTTACCTAGCTCAAAAATAATTGCCGAATATTTAGAATCCTTTTGCTTAGGTGCAATGTCAACAAGCCTTGAAAACTCCATCAAGATTACCTTTCAATATATAGATGTTATTGAAAAAAATTTTGCAAAGACCTTTAGAAATGCCATACAGTATATCAAAAAGAATAGGATTCAAAAAATAATTGCCGTAGGCTTTTTTAAACAAGAAATCTTCCAAAAATTAGCCCTTTTAAACTTGCCATGCATTATTGTTGATCATTGGCCATTTGGCTTAGACTTACCTTCCATAAACCCAGATTATTACTCTGCTACTAAAGAATTGGTTCAGCTATTAGCATCGCTTAAACATACCGATATTTGCTTAATCGACAGACCAAATAAAAATTTAAACAAAGAAATCATGAATGGTTATTTAGCTGGCCTTGAATCGGCTGGCCTTGCATTTAATGCAAAATACATTTTTAATTTAAACGACACTCACTTTTCTAAAGCTAAACACATTGAAGAATTAGAACGCCTAATTTTAAAAAATAATCGACCCACCGCCTTTATTTGTTTCTCTCATCTAATAGTCGTAGAGTTCTTAAAACTTTGCAATAAATGGAAAATAAGCGTGCCACAAGATATTTCTCTAGCTACTTATTTTCATAAGGATATGACGATTCAAAATTATCATTTATCTGGTATTCTTTTCGATTGGGAAAAAATCGGGAGAATCGTGGTTCAGAAAATAGTTGGTGATCGACAAAATCAGTTTTCAAACGAATTATTTGGATACACCATTATTCCTGGCAATACAATTGCCTTTCGAAAACGCTAATTCTATATAAAGCGTAATATTACTCTGTTATATACTTTTCTATATGAAATTATTTTATCGTTTTTATTAAGCTTTTAAACTAAAATTGCACCCCAAATGATATTTACTTAAAACCTTACCGCTAAAATTATAGAAGGGATATTGACGAAAACTTAAGATAGGAGCTATTTATGCAAGAGTTAGATCAAAATTCAAATCTTGAGAATTTGCCCGTTGAATCAACTGAAGGTAGCAACGAACAATCAAGAAAAAGATTTGTTGGTTCACGATTCTTTTTACTATCGGCCCTTCTACACACAATTGTCGTGCTTTTGTTGATACTTGTAAAATTTTCAATCGAAGACAAAAAACCAGACATTATCATTACTACTTCCGTCATTCCTGTGGAAGAAGAAGAGATAATTGAAACTCAAAAAGTTGAATTAGTAAAAAATCTTCAAGAAGTAAACACAGAAGTTGTTACAACGGAAGCGGTTCAGGTTTCAGTGACGGAAGAGGTATCTGAAACAGCCGAAACTGACAATCAGAACGATTCTGCTTTTGATTCAGCTGAAGGTCTTCAAGATGCTGTATCTGATTCGCCATTAGTAGGCAGCGGCCTATTAGGCAATATAGGTGGTGGCGGTGGCGGAGGCGGTAATTTTGGTCAGAGAAATGGTAGCGGCAAAAAAAGAGCTATTCTTAAAAATGGCGGTTCTGTTAAAACAGAATCAGCGGTAGACAATGCTCTTATGTGGCTAGCTAAACATCAAGAACCAGATGGACATTGGGATACCGCTAAACATGAAGGCGAAGGCACAGGCGAAGTAGTTTCAGCTGCTTCAGGTTCAGCCCTACTCGCATTTCTTGGTGCTGGCCATACAGATAAAGCTGGTAAATACAAAGGAAATGTCAAGAATGCAATACAATGGTTAATTAAAAATCAAAAACCAAATGGCTCATGGGATGCGAGAAATTATACAAACGGCATCTGCACTATGGCCTTAGCCGAAGCTTATGGTATGGGGTGCGGCGGACCAGAAGTTAAAAAAGCCGCTGCTTTAGCCACTGAATATTTATTGGGACAACAAAATGGCTGTGGCGGATTCACCTATACTGGCCCTTACCCAAAAGGCGCTGATATGTCTGTTACAGGTTGGTGTATCATGGCTTTAAAAAGTGCCTTATTGGCTGGAATTAAAGAAAAAGAAGTAAAAGAAGCGTTTAAAAAATGCGGAGACTTATTAGATAGAGAAGAGGGAACTAAAGATAACACTTCAACCACAAAAGGTTTAGCTTGGTACTCAGCCCTAGGCGACAAACAAACCGTAGGCTCTGGCATACCAGGTGGCGCTTGTCAATCAATAGCGATGTTAGTGCGACAGTATCTAGGCTGGAATCGCCACGAATTTTGGCTAACGGCTGCTGCAGATGGGCAAACAAATCATATCCCTCAATCTTACAAAGGAATGAATGTTTACCGTGTTTATTACGCATATTTAACTTTATTTCAACAAGGCGGCAAACATTGGCAAGCTTGGAACGAACCAGTAAGCAATATAATTTTAAAAGCACAAAGACAAGATGGTGATTTCAAAGGCTCTTGGGATTTAAACGGTAGCCCTTGCGGCCCAGGTGGTCGCGTAATGTATACCGCATTTTTATGCCTTAGCCTAGAAATTTATTATCGCTACGCATCAGTAAGTAAATAAAACCGGACTTTATATACTCTAACTTGTAGCGTTTTTTTTGAAAAATCGAATTTAGCTTTTTTGGAGTTTTTCATCTAGTCTTGAAACACAAACCAAAGAAATATGATTTTTAATATGATTCTTTTGGTCTAGTGCTAACCATGGTATTTGCACTAAACTTCAGTATGTGACTGAATCTTTTCCGTTTATTCCACAATGCACCAGTCGTAGGGGCCGGACTTGAAACTCCGCCCCTTCAACAAGAGAAGAAAACCCCAATATCTTTAATTCTCTCACAAAGGCACAAAGAACACAAAGTAAAATATATTTGAGCGATAATTGCTCACTCGCTTTTTTTGAATTCTTTGTGATCTTTGTGTCTTGGTGAGAAAAATTCCTTAAAAATAACAAATTGATACGAAATAGTTACGCCAGCTTGTTCGGCTTGAGAAGTTTTTAATAGAACTGCATCGTAGGTGAAAACAACTTTATCGCGACACCTTCTAAATCAGCGAAGATTCTTTCAACCTGTAGATTTCTTTGGTCGTAAACTATTATTCAAATAAACCTTACAGCTACTTAAGCTTATCGAGAATTTCAGTTGAAATTAAACCTTTATATAAATTATTTATAGTAGAGATTTGAGACTTGCGCTTCTTCTCATCTTCAATTTTTAAGGTTTCTTCAACTATTGTATTTCCAAATGCATCAAGCGTTTCGTTTATTTTTAATACTAGGTCAGATGCGCCAATACTACTACGGTAACCAACTAGTTTCTTGATATCGGAATATAACGAGTCTGTTTTTTTTTCTGAAATACTTTTATTTAATTTATCAATTAACGCTCTTACCTTTTTTGCATCTTCTGGTGTTAAAACAACACTCTTTTCTGGTATATATTTATCTAATGTATCCTTGACTAGTTTACTGTCTGCCTTATATGGAATTACATCCAAATACTTACCCTTATCATCAACAAAATATAACCGCGGAACATAATTGCCACTTTTTTTCTCTCCGGCATTTAACATTTCACAAAGCTTTTCATTATTCACTGCATCAGAAAAAGTTACAGGTAGTATTGTGGCTTTTGTAAGTTGTGGTAGGTCCATCCATTTTTTTAATTGCCCATTGTGTAAGGGGCAAGTGGATTCTTTTAAATAAACAATTACAATTTTAGCACGCCCCAGTTCGTTGCCCGATTTTAATAACTCTTCTAAATTCGCAACAGCAACAGAGCCTTTAGGCGGAACCACATCACCACCTATCGCACAAGTAAGCAAAGCTAAATTAAATAAAAATATCAGCAGAACACACTTCATTTTAATCTCCCATATTTAATTACAAAAAAAATTTATTATACATTTTGTTTTTTTTCTTATGTTGCCCCATTAATTCTATTAAAACTATTGGCGAACCGATTTTCTACTTTAAAACCTTGGCTTATTCTACTTTGGCTTTCACCAAAATCAACCACCACAGTATCCGCTGAATAAGAAATGTCCCCTAACAAACAATGAAGGAGTAATACAACAAAAAGTGAAATAATAAAATAAAACTGCTTTTAAACAATGTTATTTTTAAAACGGACAAGATTTAAAATAAAAAAAACTATATTGATATTATCAATTTAATTCAGATGGCCTTTGATAACTCGAAATCGATATTTGAAATTGAAACCATTTTGTATTAGAAAATTGTTCTGCTACCAAAATTTTTTTATAATGCTCCCACCCCTATATTGCCGTCTGGGCGTGTTATATGATGTGGCTGACATAAAAAAAATTTATGGCCGAATCAGGTAAAATTATTTTTAGACAAAATGCCACGATATTTAGGTAAGTTTATAAGTTGACTAAACTTTGGTTAATCGAGGGTTTCAAATAAAATAAGCTGAAGTGAATTTTTTCGCAGGTGAAGATTGAATACCTAGCTGCTTATGTAGGGTCACCATGGGTTTGTAGGTGCCAAGCTCGACCATTTTTAGCCCTTTTTTTAAAACAATCTTTCCACACCTTTGTTTCCGTCCCCTATATTTCCTCCTCTTTATTTTTCGATGTGTGCTCTCGCCTAAAGAGCGAATAAATATAAAAACAAACTTTAAATAATACAATTGCAGAAATCATTGGAATTAAATAAACTCTTTCTGGTCTGCTAGAAAAGGCTAAAATATAACACTCTTGTATTTCTTTTAGATTCCTATTTGTGCCTAAATATGTTCCAAGGTCGTACTTGCCAATAACTTTTATTAAAATGTGCAATTCAGCTCCAATATAGTTAAGTAGCAAAATGACAAGCAAAAACTCTAAAATGTTTTTGCTGATAATCTTATTGAATTTATTAAGCATGCCTTTCTCTATTGAATTGCCTCAAAACAATGGGTAGATTGACCTACTTGGATTTCACTGCACGGCATCTCCTCATAACTATATGTTTCTTGTATGTTTGTAATAGTGTTTTGAAAATATTGAGTAGTAAAACTTTCTGTTGTTGGTAAAGGCGGTTGAATATTTGTTGTTTCATTCATTGTGGATAATACATATGCGCCGAATGCAGAAATTGCTGCCACAGCTCCCGCCACAGGTCTTGCTGGAGGGTAAAGCGCTACAACAGAACTAACTGCTGCAACCCCAGTTAAAATCTGTTGGGTATTTTCTAGTCCACTATCAATTTCTTCGTAGCCATAATGCTGTCTAACCTCAAAAGTAGTTCTGTCAAAAAAAACAAAAGTTCTGATCTGCCTGCAACAATTACCAGCCCCCCCCATTCTGCTTGTATAAACTGTAAAACAGGATTCTTTTTTTACTATTATCGGTTCGGCTTCATTGTAAGTAGTAACACCCCAAGTCTTTTTCCCGTTAAAATCTACCCCATTAATTGCAAAATACCCTCGATACAAATTCATACCATCAACATAATTCAATGGGTCACGCGAAATAAACTGCCCCAAACTTGCGTCGTAATATCTGGCTCTAAAATAAAACAAGCCTGTTTCAGAATCTAACTGACGGCCTGTGAAAAAGTAGGGGTTGTCGACTAAAATGCTATCGGTGATGATCACGGGTTTACCGTAAGCATTGTAACCATAGCGTTCGCTTAGGTTGCCATTGCTGTCTGTAATGGCTGAAATACTGTACTGTTGATTGCTGTGATAAAAATAAGTGCCGTTGGTGCTGATTAGAGCAATTGGATCGTCGATATAGGTGGCGTAAACAAAACTTTGATTTTCAGTAAACTCACCGCCGTTGACTGATTTATATTCGGTGGCGATTTGGTAGTTGGTGTGTACAAAAACGGTAATTGTGTTGCCACTTGATTTTGAAACTCTGCGACCTAAAGCATCGTAGGCGTAGGCGGCGTTTACACTTGGCGTGCCTGCGGTTGAAAAGGCTAACTGATTGTTAAAATCCCATGTATATAATGAACCGTCTTTATTTTGGGTTAAGTTGCCTTTTCTGTCGTGAGACATTGGGTTTGCGTTTGAAAATAGAGTCTCGTATGTTTGATTGAAGGTACGGTTTTCAGTGTTACCATTTACGGTTGTGCTGTTCCATGCACCCTCAAGAGATAATGACCAAGATTGAGTTTCGTTTAATGTTGTGCTGTTTGATGCCCAAGAAGTTAATCGGTCTTGCTGCGACCATCCATGGTCTTGCCCTTCGGGCTGGGCAAGCCAGCGAAACTTCGCCATCATGGCTTCGTTTTCAAAATCGTAAGAAAATGTTTGGCTTAGGCTTGACATGGTTCCATCTGTCTCAGATGTTTTTCGTGTTGCTTCGCACATCCCTGTGCTCGCCCGTTATATTGTTTAGTTGTATGGGGTCTAACGACCTCAACTTCGCCTTCCTGGCTTCGTTGTGTTTCAATGGTAAGTATAAATGAAATTTGTAATTCCTGCAACAGATTTTTGGCTAATTGTGCTATCTAAATTGCCGTTTATTCCACTATGCACCAGTCGTAAGGATGGATTTTAAATCCACACCTACTACAACGGAAGAAAAGTCCAATATCTCTAATTCTCTCACAAAGGCACGAAGCACACAAAGTATCATAAATTTGAATGATAACTGCTCGCTCGCCTTTTTTGAATTCTTTGTGATCTTTGTGTCTTTGTGAGAAAAATTCTTTAATAATAACAAATTGATGCGAAATATTTACGCCAGCTTGATCGGTTTGAGAAATTCTTCTTTGAAGAGCATCGTAGGTGAAAACAACTTTATCGGCGGCATCTTCTGAATCGGCGAAAATTCTTTCTACCTGTAGATTTCTTTGGTCGTATACATATTGGGTTTCGTGTTTTTATTTTTGTTATCACCAATATACTCTTGACAAGTTGCAATCATTTTATATTAGAAAATTTATCAGCCGCCAAATTTTTTTATAATGATCTGTCCTCTATAATTTCAATGATCAAGGCAAATTTAAGTCCAAATCTTCTCCACCATTTATTTTACACTTGATATTTTCTTTTAACTTACCATTCCAAATTATATTGCCTAAAAAAAAGACTTCTCCGTTTTCATTTATAATTTCACCATGATAGGCATAAAAGTGAACTTTCGTATTGAGTAGCCAAACCCAATGAAAATTAACATAGTTTTTTCCATAAATTTTCACCTCGACATTCGGCGAACTCTCGGTCTTTTTTGACGAAGCGTTTTTACTTACCTCTTCGGTCACCATGCTCAACTTCATTTTGTTGTTTTTGAATTCAAACTCAAAGCTTTTCTTTTTAACAGCACAACTGCAAAAGAGTAAAATAATTAATACAAATAAATGCATATAAACTTTTGACATTGCATTGCTCTTCAAAAACAGCCCAATCGATTTTTAATCAATTAATATGATTTTGGAATTTTATCAATGGTTCAAAGAACAATCAATGGGTTTTCGTGTATATTTATGCAAAAGTCAGAAAAACCTTCACTGTTCGGAGCTAAAACTTGAAATATAAAATCTACAGCAGAGCTTCAGAATAATATTTAAAAAAGTGTCGTATTTATAAATACAAATCTACTCTTTTCTTACTGTCTTACCCAAGTCGGCTGTCGGTATCGCAAACGCGACTAAATAATAATTCCCTAGCTTTGGTTTTAGTGCCTATTTATGCTACTGGCAACTAAACTATTCTCGCTCCATTATGAAGAGAATATGTTAAATTGCTTGTTTCAAAATGAATGACTTGGTCATGAATTTGAAATCTTTCTTTAGGTTGATTGATACTAAAAAGCATAACAATGTGATGCTTCAAGGCTGATGAAAAATTCCACCTGCTGTGATATTGGGTTCGTTTTTCATTTTGAATTTTAGATGAAATTTTTGATAACCAATTAAATTGATTGGTTACCATAAACCTTTCAGGCTCTTTCGTTAGAAATTGACCCGTTAATTGGCAATTTTCTCTCTTGATAAAAATAGAATTCTTCGTAATTTCTGGTTGAACAAGACTATGCAACAACCATTGAATAGTTGACTCCTTCTTTAGCTCAATATGGTCTATGACAAGTATAAACCCTGTTTTTAAAAAAGTAAAATGGCGCGTTGCGGTTCTTGTCATTGGGTAGGCGGATTTTAAATCTAAAGAGGCACAACAAAACTCTTTTTGGGAGCTAAAACTTAGGATCTCGCCCATTGTTTGCGGTGAATTAAATGGTTGCCCTGTTTCGTCTATTAAATATAGATTGTGTGCTTGGGTTGTTTGAGTCCATTCGGTATGATGAAAATCACCGTAATGCAGACCAAAAAAACCACTTGGCGAAATCAAGGCTTTACCCTTTGAAAGTATCGCAAAATTACCTTGATCGGCATGTTGATGGCTACCAGCACCAAACTTACTACATCTCATATAGGCAGCAATATCATTTTTGTGATCAAGTAGCGAACTATGCATACTGATTAAACCTGTTTCTAAAAAGCAATGATCGTTATTTAGTTTTTTTATAGCTTGTCTACTGCGTCTGATTTTTTTTACTGGAACCATTTCATCAAACACATGAAGCTCCATCAATTGTCTCTTAGGAGCTAGGTCAGAAATGATTTTTGTCTGATTATTGCCGAATTTTTCCTGATAAATTTTCATTGGGTTTTCAGCAAAAAAACCTGGCCATTCTTGTTTTATGTCATAAGACCAATATCCATCCCCAAATGGATGTATTTCATTTTTAGGGTTCAAGAAATGAGACAAATAAAGAATATAATTTTTATGAAAAGACTTTTCAAAAAAACTTCGACCTACCAATTTTTCAACAACAAGAAAAAATGGAAGATGCCACTTTAAATAAGTAGAGGCATAAAACGACCCCTGTGACCATCCACCATCATCCTCACCATAAAAAGGATAAAAAGTATTGAAAATCTTTAAGGATACATCGAGCCATTCTTTCGTTTCTCTAATTGGCACAAAATCTTTTAATACAATGGCGAAATCGCCTAAATAACCAGGCAATCTACCTACATGAGAATTACCTGGCGTTTGTATATAAGTAGTGTTCATTAGCCTTCGATAAGTTTGTTTTGCATAAATATATAAAGTGTTTTTTATCCAAATAGTTTCTTTTTCAGACCATAGATCATATGTCAAATCGTAAGCAATTGGCAGACATCTTGCAAGACTTAAACCGATCTCATCGCCCCATGGCCCATCGACGGCACAAACCCCTTCGGGGTTCCAATTAAGAACCGTTTCAAAAAAATCTCGAAGTACAATTTTAGCCTCAGGGGATTTCCACAAATACCAAGCAAAGGCGGCAGATATCATATTTCTATCACACAATTGCCTAAATCGCTTGAAAAAAATTGTCGATTCATTGCTTCGAACTTTAGGGTCAATGATTTTATAATAAGCCGGATGATTAGGCGCACCATCTTTTAGGGCCTGTTTCAAATTGTTTCTAAGATATTTTAAATTTATTCCATTTTCTTGCAGTATAGCTTTTCGATACTTATAATCCCATAAATGTTTTGGGTGTTGAGACGAAATTTTTGCAATCAATTCATCTGCTCTTATGGGCTGAAATGAAGTCGTATTGCTCCCTATAAAAAAACGAAAAGTATGCCTTTTATTACCTTTAGTTGATAGCGACCAAGAGTAATTTCCTGGCGCAAGAGACTTTTGTAGTTCAATCAGATTATCTTGAGTTACTTCATCGTGAATAACTTTATTATTCTGGGATTTTAACTCAAACTTTATAGGGCAATTGCTTTCGTTTTTAGGCCAAGTAAAATATGGCGGGTTAATTTTAACTTCTTGTTGATTTGCTGGGTATAAAAAATGATCACGGATGGAATTTCTTTTAGTGAAGCTTGACATATTAGCGTTCTCCTTTATTAAACCAATTGTATGCTCCGGTTTGTGGGTCTATTTTACCAACGCATTTAGCAGGAGTACCTGCCATAATAGAGTAATCTTCTGTTGAGCGCGTTACAACTGCATTTGCCGAAACAAGATTTGCCTTACCTAATCGAACACCAGAAGTAATCATCACACCTGCGGCCAACCAAGAGCCATCACCAATGTAAATAGGTTTTGCTTTATTCTTACCTTGAAAACTTTGAGTTTCGGGGTTGAAAATATGGTTATTTGAGGTAATGGAGCAGTGTGGCCCAATCAGAACATTTTCGCCTATTATTACTTGGCCATTAATATAAGAATACAAACCAATGAAGGTATTTCTTCCGATACTTCCAACATCTTGCAGACGAATAATCGCCCCTGGCGCAACTAATACATTCTCATTAACTAAGCCAAGCGCAATTGCTCGATTTCGATTATCAATTGAATTGTCAGAACGATTGCAAAATTCCGTTAGCTTTAGAAATTCGTCTTGACTATATTGTGTTTTAGTTTCCCAAGTCATATAAGTACTCCTTTACGATAGCAGTTAATTTGTTATTATAGATCAAAATATTGAATAAAAATGTCAAAAAATGAATTTTATTTGTCAAAATCGATCATGAACACGGAGGTACTCTTTTGCAACAGCCTAACCCAAGAAAAAAACGGGGTTGTTGCGTCGCATTCTCATACTTTTTGGCAAATGGAACTTTTGCAAGAAGGCCAATTCAACTGGCTCTCTTCAAACGGCAAGAAATTGATGTCGCCAAAGCAACTGCTTCTTATACCACCCGGAGAATTGCATGGCTTTGAATATTTCGATACATTTGCAAGAGTTGTGTCAATAAAATTCGAATGGAAAGATCAACTGGCAAAACCTGAATCTGGGGCTTTAATCGGTGAATTGCCCTCTGTGGTTTATATGCATATTCAATCAATTTTTAATTATATATTTGAAAATCAAAATAAATTTATTCGCGAAACTGGTGTGAATTTAATGTTACAGGCAATTTTAATTCATCTGGTAAAACCCGTGGAAGAAGACGCCCACAGCCTCTATTCACAAATTCTAAAAAAAATCGCATTATTAAATGGCAAAAGAATGCAAGTCAGTGATATAGCAAAGAGTATGAATCTATCGACTAGCCACTTATCTCGAGAATTTCGCAAAACACATGGCGGTCCCCTCAAAACTTATATTGATGAGGCGACTCTTGCTATCGCAAAGAAATATTTAAAATTTACAGGGCATTCAATAAGTAACATTGGAAACCTTTTAGGGTTCCCAGATGTTTATAGCTTTTCTCATTTTTTTAAAAAATATGCTGGTATTGGGCCAAAAGAATTTCGCGATTCATGAGTTTTTTTATTCATTTCAAACAAAAAATTAAAACACATAAAACGCTTCTCGCAAAAAGACAAGGGGCATAATACCCCTTGCTCATTAATTTTTTTTAAATTTTTGAAACAAGAGTATCAAACAGAACTCCTCTTTCTATTTTTGTTTTTTGCAAGCCAGCATTATTGCCTTGCATAATCATTGGAAGTTTAAAACGGGTTTTCTGTAGAGTTTCTTTTAAAAATGAATAAATTGATTTTTTCTTTGACGGGTTTTTATCAGCTATTGAAATCAATGCCATAACGCTAAAGGTGACATCGTCAAAGTTTTTTACATCAGGGCTGGTGAATAAGGCTTGTAAATCCTCAATAGATTCTATATCACCTAGTTGACCAAGTAAATAAGCCGAAGCAATATAAAAATTACAAAGTTTATGGCTACCTTTATAAACGGTTTCATCTTTTGTTTTTAGCATTTCTCTTAATTTTGGTAAAGATGCACGGTTCCCGCGAAGGGCTAATGCAAAGGCTGCATTTTTAGAAATATTAGGGTGTGCTGAATCTAACCATGTTAATAATTGAGGTTCAATTTCAGAACCAGCTAGTTTACAGCTCCAAACGGCGAAGCCCGAAGAAAGATCCATAAAAGTATTTTTTATTTTTTCTAAATCAGCGATTGGCTCACATTTATTTAACCACTTTTTAGGGTATAAATCCTTTTCTTGAAGTTCAACCAATAGCTCATCATAAGAAAGGTTTTCAACACTACAATTTTTTTGAATACAAGCACTAGCAACGATGGCTGCAATTTCACCAGTTTTTTGCATATCGCGTTGCATTCTAAATGTTTGAGAGGCATCTCTATCCATCGACATGCAACGCCCTGCAACTAAAACACCTTTTACGCCTTTTGGTATAAAAGCACCTAAAGGCAAACCACCTGTTATATCTTTAGACCATAAACCACAAACAACTACCCAATCTTGGGTAATTTTACTTTCAAAGGCAAAATCATTAGAGTGAGTATCATGGTGCGCGTAAAGCTCCATTACTGGTTTCTTAACTTTTTTATTATTTACCAAATCTTCAAAAGTGACTTTTTCTTCGCCTTCAATAAACCTACCTTCGCGCACACCAAGCAGTGGGCTTAGGCAAACATAGCGATCATCTTTCGTAAAAGTTTCTCTAAGGTGCAAAGCATGACCTTTGATAATTGCCTCCGTTATGGCATTAGCGTCTTTGGTATCAACATAACCCGCATCAAAATTAGCACCATTTATTTTACCATCTTTCATTACATAGGTTCGTGGGGCAGAGTATGGTTGGGCTTCTTGATTAAATTCACGGCCATAAGAATAACTGGCACCAGCTAACACACAGAAATCGCCTTCACCGCTACAATCAATCACAAATTTACTAGCAATATTTCGAATACCCTCTGGGGTTTTAAGTTGAAAGCCAACCACGGTATCATCATTTTTATAAACTGCCAAAACAATTGATGAAAACGAAATGGTAGCGCCTGATTCAATTGCCTGATTTTCTAAAACTAACTTTTTTGCTTCTGGGTGAAAACCTTTTACATTGTTGCCAGCTAAATCTCTGCTTAAGGTAATAGTAGCGCGATCTAATTCTGATTGGTAGCCACCAGTAGAACCATAATAATACGAATGGATGCCTCCACCAGTACCAACTCCACCCATATAATTGGTTTGTTCCACGCCAATAACTTTTAGCCCTTTTTTAGCAGCGGCGATCAATGCTAAGGCTCCGGCAGTGCCTAAACCAACCACACAAACATCAAAGTGTTCGTCAAATTTCACTGTGGTATTTTCTGATTTCACTTGTTTTTCATTCATATAATATTTTTTCATACAAGAGCCTTTCTATTGTTAATGAATTGAATGCCACCATTAAAACCCTCTACAATACCGTCAAATTCCGATGAATTTAAAACGCTGGCATGCCCTTTATATTTATCACTAATCTTTAATTTCTTTTCTACTGCTGTTGCTGCTAAAGACCAACCTTCAAAAGCCTCTTCGTTTTCAATTACGAATCGAATCAAGTTATTTCTAGCATTAGACCACGAATCTTCACGGGTTAAAGGTATGTGAAAATAAAATTCATTTGGAAAACAAGTTGCAAAAATTTTACCATTCTTCAATGTTGGCAACACAGCATCATCTTTTGTTGATACAAAAACACTACCTAAAGAAGCAGAAATAATTTCTGTCTTTATTTGGTTTGTTACCAATGTTGGTGTTGCATCAATTAATTCATCACAAGTATATATCGTAGTGCCATTTTTATTAAAAACTGTAACTGCAATTTTACCATCTATTGTTTCACAGCTTAAAAATTCAGTTAATAACAAACAATTTTGAACGAAGGGTGTTAAATGTTTATATATTAATGTATGTAAACCTGGCAAATGTACTAAACCATTTTTTAAGACTCCAATTTTAATAGCTTCTTCAAATATAATATTTTGGGGTTTTCCGTCATATTGATTTGCACTGGCAGACCCAGGGTAAAAACTTGTGGCGAAGTCTGTGCCTACCATAGATGATGCTTCCATTAACAAAGTTTCTTCGGGGTCTGAGAAAAAAGCCCCTAAACCAGCGCTAGTTGCACCTAAAATAATTCTTGAATAATTCTTTTGCATAGCTTCCTCCTTGTTTTTTTGAGCTAATTTTCAATATTTTGGCTTTTTAAACATGTATTTTTTTGTAATTTATATATAAATATTACATTAAATGGATATTTTATTTTCATCATGTCAATTAAAATAGGTCAATTAGGTGCTCTTATCGATAGCGTAGAAAAACTTTTTGGGGGTCATGTTTATTTTCATGACTACCAACAAACATTTATACGAAACATTCCAGCAACTCATCATAATCATAGCCACCCATTTTGCATAACTTATAAAGAAATAAATCTGCCTAAGTGCATGAAATTTGAAGGTGATTTTTGTACACAGCAATCCTATAAACATACAGATGGCTTTTGGAAAATTTGCCATGCGAATGGCATGGAACTTTACATGCCACTAATCAACCCAACCAATAAAACGAGAGCAGGCGCCATGTTTATCGGTGTGTTTCAGGCAACTCCCCAAACAACACCAGATATGCTAATAGCACCTTCAAAAGAACACAACAACTATAATCATTCATTTTTACCGATATTAACTAAGGAAAAAATGCAACAAATCTTTCACAATGCATTTTTGCTACGCTACTTTATTGAAAATGAAATTTTATTAAAGCAGAATAGCATCGAGGGCTCCTTTGATCGAAAAGAAAGCATAATTTATTTTTTAAATGAAAACCTAAAAAAAACAATTACGCTAAATACTTTAGCATCATTTTTAAAGGTAAGTTATTCGAGAGCTGGCCAAATAATAAAAGAAAATTTTAACCAGACTTTTCCAGACTTGCTACTAGAAGTACGCATGGATCTGGCTCGCAATCTACTTGCCGGCTCTGATATGATTATCAAAAAAATATCGATTGAATGCGGGTTTAAAGAAGCGGAATACTTTCATAAACTATTCAAAAATCGTTACCAAATAACCCCCAATGAATATCGCAAAACCCACTTTAACACTCATTATAGCCAAAAGGGTGATGTCTAAGGTATTCCGTCTTTCTAAAATCAAGAAACAAAAATGTTATACACATAAAAAAGCATTTGTCATTTAGTTAGAACCTCTGTATTCACTTTAACTTTCTCTTCTACATGATAGCTCAATTTTACACTTAATAAACGCTGATTTCCAATATCCGCCAGAAAGAGTCTCTTATCGGTATGAGTTGCTAAAAATTTAACACTCACAATTGCAACTTCATCTCCGCCAATAGAGCGTACATTTAAAGGCCCACCTTCTTTAATTAACGGCACACCGTCTTCTATATTACCATATTTACCAATTCGCAAAACGGTATTACCAGCTGAATCAATTACGACAATATCAGAACGATGAGTTTCGACAACAAAACTCCTTTTAAAATAATCAAGGACTAATTGACTATTGGCTTCGCAATGACATGGGCCTTTTCCATCGATACCCACACCTCCGTATAACCATTCAAAGTTTTCAACCCAAGCCTTACCACCATAACCATTGGCATTAGTAAGTTCAGGGTTTCGATCAGGAAAGTGAGTGGTAGGTAATGGAATAACCGTATCTCTATCTGTTAGTACCTTTCCACCTTTTGCCTTAACTTTAATTAATGTAGTTGACCAAAGATTTTCAAATGATTTACCATTTTCTGACCCTACCCCGCGCGTTAAAGCATATAGGTAATTATCATTATCCAATGCTATATCACTGGGCCGTTTCATTCCTGGAAAAGCGTCTTCATATTTAATTTTCCCAAATTTATCCCATATGTGAATTACCCAGCTTTTATCACGACCTGGGAACACATAGGGTTTATATGAATTCTTATCATTATTCTCAACAGCAGCAGTGTAATGAAATGTCGCGGCAATATTGCCATTCATAGCAACATCCATACCACCCAACTGAAATGAAGAATCTCCTTTTTTACCAGCTATTCTTAAACCGCTGATGACAGCAGTAGTTTTTCCATTATCATGATATCCAACCTTTAAACCTTCTTGGCCATAATCGAATGGAACTTCTTTTAAAGATTTAAGATCATAACGCACAATCCAATTTTCAGTTCGAAGATAGGCATGCCCTTTAATATCAAATGCCAAATCTTCGGAATTAAAAGGCAAAGGAATTTTTTGAATACTGCCCGAAATGGGGTCTAGACTAATTAATTCATCAATAGACTTAAAATGCTCTGGATGCGGAAAAACAAGTTCACCTAAATAGACTTTACCGTCCTCAGGGTTACTATAAAGCCTTTGTCTACCATGGCGTGCTGGTTTATCTTGAATAATTTTTTTAACAACTTCTGCATTAAAATCTTTCTCAAAGTTTAAAAAGTATTCTCCCTTTTTATTTTTATCCAAAGAATAAATTACCGCATTCATTTTTGCGTAGGCATCGTCGAAATGAGATGAATGCAAACCATTACCTTTAGCCAACCAAACCCATGTTTTATTGTCGTCGTTAAAAATGGTTGATCGTCCAGTTGATAGAGATAAGTATTCTGGGCGCTTGGTAGGAATGTTTATATTTGCCTTAACCTCTGGATTTTCCAAAGATTTTAAAATTGTCAGTTGTTCTTCTGGGGTACCCATTTCTTTAGAAGAATGACCCAATTTATTAAGCAAAACAGACGATTTTACTTGCCAAGAGAAAACGAAAAGCTCACCACTTTTTTCATCTATTTCAATCTTGGCAGGTTTTTTAACATTTAATGTTTTGAATAATTTCCCATCTGAACTAAAGACTTTAATTCTATCATTCATATAATCACAGACATAAACATTACCTACTGCATCACAAGCAACTGATGTCGGCGATACAAACTCATCTGAAGCCAAATCAGTATCAGCAGATATTTTGCCAGCAAAAAGTGTAGGCGGGGTATCACCTTTAGGGTCAACACGCATTACACATTGTAAAAAAGTAAATGCATTCCAGTGGGATCTAAATTTATAACCTGTTAAATACATCCATTTACCATCAGGTGATAGGGCTGCACTTTCAGGCAAAAACGATCGAGATTTGCTTGGGTTTGGGTCAGCTGTTTCAAAAGAAATTTCAACCACAGGACCCTTTAATGGTAGATTTAATTTATTTTGATTTTTTGGAAACCTATTAATACATTTACCGATGATGTAAATCAACCCCTCTTGACCTTTTTGCACAACAAAAGTTTGAATCGGTACTTCTTTAGATTTGCCAGAAGGAAATATCGTTGCATTAATATCAGGGGCACCTGCCGTCAACAAATTTAGTTGGCCATATCCCCATTTCACAGGAAATTTCTTGTTATCTGGAGCAAAAGTTTGAAACTCAAGACCCATTATATTTTCAATTTGATTCGCTGCAAAAGGGTATATTGTATTTTGATATTCTCCTTTGTGGGTAAATAACTTTAAATGTGGTGCAAAACCAGGCCCAATTTGACCGCTATCTAAGACATATACTCCTTCAGCATGCGCTTGCATTGAAATTTCATCAGGATAAAGACTACTTTTTTTATGTGGCGACCAAAACATAGTTCGCTCAAATTGAGCTTTCAATCCCAAAGATACTCTAACAAAATACTCAGCGTTATCATTTACATACTGATCTATGTCATTTTTACCATCCCATACAATTGATTGAACTTTTGAATTTTTTGCAAAAGGTAAAGGCGCATTAGCTCCTAATACGCCTGATGCTAAGTGACGAACGATATTTCCGTTTGTGTCTTCTATGGCAATGGCAATATCACAATATGATTTTGTTTCAAAATTGATTTGAAATGCATCACCCGATTTTTTGATTGTCGGTTTAGAAACAAATTCAAATTCACTTTGCCTTTGGATCTCTAGTTTTGCAAAAACTTCGTCCGCAATAACTGATAAGTTTTCAAAAAAAACACTAAGAACAAATATTAAGATGATGCGATAGGTATTTGGTTTTTTACAAATCAAAAAAAGTTTCATTTGTCACCCCCTAAGCAAATATAATTAGTCTTCGATTTCAAAGTATATTTTTGCAGAATTGAATAGCAATAGAAATTTAACTTGAATTTGAATTCTTTATGGATATTATATGGATACATTATAGATACAGTAATTAGAAAGGGACTTATGCCAAAAAGGCTATCCGAAAACATTAAGTTTTTGCCTAAAGGGCGCATAGAAACACCTGGCCTAACATTGACAGATGCTTTAGCGTTTGAAATGGCAACCACGATTAAACAGGAAAGACTATCCCCGGGCTTACTTCTGCCGCCCATTCGCAACCTTGCAGAACGACACAAAGTCGGCATTATTACAGTTAAAAGAGCGCTGGAAAAACTACTTCAATCGGGATTAGTTGAATCTATACCACGCATTGGATATCGCGTGGCAAATCGAAAAGAAGAAAATGTAAAAAAAATTGGGATTATTTACAAAAACTTACATCTTAACCAAGGCAGTTCCCTCTCAATCGATAACATTGAAAGGGTTATTCGTTCACGAAACCAAGTTTTAATGATTGGCTCTTCGAATGGTCAAACATCACAAGAAAACGAATGCATAAAACGCTTTAAGAGTGCTGGTATGGATGGTTTAATCATTGCCCCTGCATTTACAGGAGAAAAATCTACAGAACTTGAAAAATGGATTCGAGAAGGCAAGCCAACCGTACTTGAAGGACACACAGGATCATGGAAAATTTCCAAAAAAATGGTCGACAAATGTCCGCAAATTGATTTTGACAACGAAGCAGGAATGATTTTGTTACTCGAATATCTATGGTCGCTAGGCCATCGACATTTTTTATTGGCCTCTTCAGACATTAACCCTAAAAGTATTCGTCAACAAACTTTTGTTGAGTTTATACAACTAAAGGGGCTTAAGCCAGAGCTAATTGTTAATAATGAAGACAAAATAATTAGAGCTATTACTTCAAAAATAGAATCTAAAAAACATAATTTAAGCGCAATTGTGTGCACAGATGATCATTTAGCTCTACAAATACTCGACAAGCTAAGCCCAAAAATATCACATGAAGGCTTAAATATTTCAATCACAGGTTTCGGAAACCAAGCGAATAGACCCATTAATAACGACTTAAAACTCACAACGATACATTATTCATTAGAAGAACTTGCTATCAAAATCTCAGAATCCTTAAATATGCAATTCGAAATGAGCGGACAAATAATCAAAACCACACTGATACCTCCACAATTAATCATTGGAAATACATGCAAACCTGTTCTCGTAATTTAAAATATCAAGAAACGGTTTATTTTGGTTTAATCCTATCGCATTTTGATTTTGGGTAATAAAACTTAATTTCTATTTTATCAATGAAAAGTGCAAAATGCCAAGCAGAGATAAGACCAAGCCATGCCTCTCCTTAAAATTAATATTGAATCGCCTTGCTTTTAAAAAATTTGTCGAAAAACTCCTGCAAATTTGAGCCCTCATCTTCTACTAATACTTTTTAAAAGCAAATTTACAATACACCTAACATCCTATTCAAAAGAATATTCAAAATTCGAAAATGTGTTTCTATTTTATTTGCAACTCCTTTAAGAGCACCCTCAAACTGATAACGAGTGATGCCCCTATAAGAATTACTGTTATATTCGATTGCAAACATACATAAAAAAACCTAAATACCTAATCAACAATTATAATTTTGTTTTCATCAGAATTGCCTTTTAATTCAGGGGCATACATGGCGTATACTTTTGTTGGTAAGGCGGAAAAATTACCAGGAATTTCCGCTCGAACTTTATACGAAACACTATATTTGCCGTGACCCAAATGCTGGGCAAACATAACAACTTTTTCATTTTTATATTCAACATAGGCACCGATGGCGTTACCATTATACCCACTTCTCGCTTCTACAGTTTCAAAACCAGCAGCTTTTGGGTCTTCAATGCATATATATTCATATTCGTTTTTAGACTCAATCGTAATTTCAATTTCTAAAACATCGCCACTTTTAATCATTGCATTATTAATTAAAGGTATGCGTTTCATTTTGTCACCGACTTGTTTTACAACTTTGCCACTTTTATCCGGTGCCAATTCTTTTGAGTCATCTTTTACTAACTTATAAATTTTTCGAGTCGCGCGTAAATCTAAACCAGCCTTTGGTATAAAATCTTCTTTGGAAAAATAGCTTACATAAGCATTATAATACAAAGGTCCGCTCCCCTTTTTGCGCAATTCAATAGTATGCTTTCCGCTAGTGACAGACTGCCCCATTAATTTAAAGCTATTGTCAAAATCAAATAAATTATCTTTGTTGATTTCGACTGTATTTTTCTTTTTACCATCTATCCAAATTTCAACAGTCATAGCAGGCTCCATCTCGCCACTTTCTTTCCAGTATTCTGCAATGGCTTCAATACAAAGCGCCGTATCACGCGTCGAGCTCCAATAGGTTGCATGTTTTCTGTTATTCAAAATATACTTTACTAACCTAGAAGCTTTTTGCGATTTTGGATCTACCTTTGCAAGCAATGTTAGATACAAAGCATTTGATTCCATACGGTTACCATACCAATACCACCAATAACTATTATTAATATTTAACCATGCCGTTTGATTTTCTTCATCCTGCTCTAAGTACTGATCAATATTCAGCATTACTTCTTGTAATTCTTTTTCTAACTTTAAGGCATGAAAACCCATACCCATCAAACAAAGACTGTAAACTGTTAAACCAGATTTATCACGCATCAAATATTTGCGCATTTCTGAATTTTCTTTATTGTTTTCAGCCAATATTTTATATACCAAAGCATCTATGTTATCAGCTCGGTTTTCCTTTTTAGCGCTGATAATCGATATTCTTTTGGATTGATATTTCTCTAACCAACTAATACCACGATCTAAACTATTTTGAATAATGGCGACATTGTTTAATTTAGCAATTCTTAAACCATGTACAACGGTTGCTGTTGTATGCGGATACGACTCGCCGTTTTCTCCATCAAAAAACCAACCCCAGCCCCCATTATTATTTTGCATAGAATACAACTTTTCTAAACCCACTCTTGTCATGTTATCAACTTCTTTACTATCAAATACAGGGTTAATGCTCCATTGCTGCCAACGCTTTGCCCTTTCTTTACCATCGCCTAATTCTGCCGCATTTAAATTAACCTTTTTTTGTTTAATTTTTTCTAAATCTAAATTCATTTTTAAAAGAATTTTTTGCGTAATTACCGTTGGTATAAACCGATTTAAAGTTTGCTCCGTACAACCATAGGGGTAATCGACAAGATAGGGCAATGCATCAACCATAGCCCCTGCAAGTGATGGGGAATAATTAATTACTAATTCACTTGCTTCAGGGTTTAGTTTATCAGGAATATTAAAGTCAATGGTACCCACATTGCCTTCAGGTTTTATTACTCCCGAAAAAGAATCCATTTTCATCATCCCATGCACCAATACAGGAAATTTCATTTCCATTGCATCAGATTCTTTTTCATTTAAAGCAGACATTCTAACTTTAACTTCGCCAGGGTGTAGTACACTAACGCGCCAATCAACACGCTTTTCGCCATTAGACGGTACGCTAACCCACACTTCTTTATTATCAGGCTCTGAAATACAATCGCCAAACTGCTCTAAAACTACTTTTATCTTTTGTTCCTTTGGTAAATAATTGTGCACAATGCCGGATAAAACGACCTCATCTTTTTCAACAAAAAAGCGTGGGGCTTGCAATCGAATTAACAAATCTTTTGTAGTAATGACTTCTATCGAATTGTAGCCAACTTCTACTTTTTGCCCCATCACCCAGGAGTTTATCTTCCAAGTGCTTAAATTTTCAGGCATTTTAAATTTAAATTGTGCAAAACCATTGGCATCGGTAACGATATCTCCATTCCAATACGCCAAATCCGCAAAATCTTTTCGGATCGTTGGAGTCATCAAAGCCGTATCTTCTTGAGGGCTTTCACCACCTTCTTTCTGTTTATCAGACGAATCCTTTTTCATTTCCATTTTGTTTGACTCTGCTAAACTACTTTCGGCAAGCAAGGATTCTTTTTCTCTTTTACTGCCTTTTGATAACTCTGCGCTTGCACTTGCAGGCTTAATGATATGACCAAAATAACCAATGCTACTCATTTGCTCCGTATTATTTTTATAAACCATATAAAACCAATTGTCTAAATTAGAAACGGTTACAGGTCTGTGATTTCTTCTCCATTTCCAAAAAAATTCTTTAATATTTTGAGTATTAGAACCACCTGAAATATACTCAATGGCCTTGTCATATACGCTTAAAACTAAGGAGCCCTGAAATGGTTTATTTAGCATGTCGGTCACCTTAACTTTTACGACAGATTCTTGCCCAGGCTTATATTTTTCTTGATTAGGCAATATCTCAACTTGCAAAGCTTTATTCTCAGGCGGTACAATGATTTCTTTTGTAACAACATGCACCTTGCCGTTTCGGACGGTTAAAGCTTCCACAAAGAAATTAGGCATATCTTTTTTAGTGATCAGAATATTTTTGTCTGTTGATTTGGTCTTTAGGTGTAACCGTTCAGGTTCATGATAAACACCGTTTTCAGGTCTTAAAAACAACAATACATGGCTATCGTTAGCGTTTGTGTTTATTTTAAGATTTACCGAATCGCCTGGCTTATATTCGCTTTCTTTGGTCAATATTTCAAGATCATTAAATCTTAAATTGTTTTCTTTTTGATCATTACCATATACATTAAACATGGCCGCGCCTTCTTCTTCACCACCATCGCTTTTCAGTTCATAAGATATTCTATATTGCCCCGATTTAGGCGCATTAAATTTATATTCTGCCTTACCATTTGCATCCGTATCTAATTTTTCTGAATGTATTTTTTTCTCTGATGATACCATATCTTTGTTGTATTTAATTTCGTACAATGATACGACACCTTTGCCTTTAACAGGGCTACTATTAGGCGTTCTTGCTTGAAAGTTAGAAATTATAATATCGCCTTCATTATAGTACCCTTTGTCTAGCCATGCAAAAACTTTAAAAGGATGGCTTGTAACAATTATATCCCCCTGCCCGACTATGGTTCTGCGACTAGCGTCAACAACTTCAGCAATAACTTGAAACTTATGATTTTTATCGCCGTATAAATCTTTAAAGACCTTTGTTTCAATGTTTAATGCAACAACACCATTTTCGTCAATTTCAACTTCATTTTCGATTACAACTTCGGGTTGCGGAGCGGGTCGATACCACCACCAATAATATGGCCTCTTGCAACCCCATTTGCCCCAGCCAGGGTACCAATCGCAATCATAGGACAACCAGCCATACCCATTGCCATATAACCAATCCCATCTACCAATAGGGTACCAAGTAAAATCATGTTCTGTTCGTAAAACTTTGTATTTAACCTTGGCTTTTGTTACTGGTGCACCAAAATAGTATTTTGCTTCAATTTTAGCTTTAACGGTTTCACCTAATGTAACGCCTGCTTCAGGCATTTGTACTTTAACTTCAAACTCTGGTTTTTTATATTCTTCCACCCTAAATTGAATCGCATACACCTGTTGGGCATCCGTTGTTACCAACATTTGATAGGTACCTAAAGTTGCATCGGCAGGCAAATCAAGCGAGCCATTAACACCACCAAACACATCCGTTTTAAAGTTTTCACTAAAAATCTTATTGCCTTTGGGCGAATTCACTTCAATCTGAATACTACGATCACTTTGGGAACCTGTATTTTCATCATCATAAGCAGCTATACGATCCCAAAATTTAAAATGAACTTTTTGACTTGGTTTATAAACAGGACGATCCGTAATACCATAGGTTTTCCGGTTATAATATTTTTGCTCATGAAAACTATTCGCCCAAAAATTCTGAAAACCATAATAGGCAAACCGATTTTCACCTCTAGCTGTGATCAGCCAATTTGTACCGTTATTATTTTCAATTCTGTCAGATATTATCATTCCGTTTTCATTTGTATTGAGCGCAAATTGTTGCGTGACTAATTTGTTTTCATTTTTTGAGTATTCATAGCGATACCCAAAAAGCTCTACGGTCATATTTGCTAAAGGAGCACCTGTTTTGGAGTCTGCAATATATATCAACGCTTTTTTATCTAATGATTTTCTTACAATAGTTGTTTCGGAAAGAAAAACAACGATGTAGTTTTCATTGCCATTTTCAACTTTTGATTTAATTAAATAAGCACCAGAATCACTAAAAGGTGTTTTAAGATTAACCAAATCGTCAAAATGATCTGGTCGGGGTATCAATTTTTCTTCCCAACTTTTAAATACTTCAGATGCGTATTTTTCTTTATCAGAGTTTACCAAACGGTAACCTAATTGATTTAAATTCATTTCCTGCCAGTCTATTTTTTTGCTCGCCTTAATCTTCAATGTGAGATCGTTAAGCAATTCAGAAATTTTGATTTTATAGGCCGTAAACTCCACTTTAGAGGTGTTTCTAAATCGAAATTGAAAAGTCGCATTTTCACCAGCCAATTGAGGTTGCACCTTTTCAAATTGCCCCCAATTGCCAATTATTTGCTTTATTTTGTATTGGTAATGTTTGTTATCCCACCCGGCTTTAAGTGCCGTTTGCCAAATAGCAGCGGCTTTAACATATTGCCTGCGATTTTCATAGATTTGCCCTAATTGATCGGTAGCTGATCTTTTGAAGGAAACATCATCAGAATTAGCGATTGATTTAAATATTTTTATGTAATCATAACCTTCAGGGAATTTAAATCGTTTAACGCCAGTGGCTAATTTACATAAAGCCTCGTTATCAGATACGGCCTCTAAGGCATATATACTTTTTTCTTTTTTATCATCAAATTTACTCGCCCAATCATTACCCAAAGTAGCAACGCCCCATTGGCTTAATAGAAAACTCGCGAAATTATAATCTACCGAATTTACTAATTTAGGGTTACTTTTTTTTGCAGCTTCTAAATGAAAGCGCCATCTTTGCCCATCGTTTTCTGCTTTTTCAAAAGTATCTGGGATTGGATATAAAATAGGATCGCCATTTTTATCTACCGGCGCATTTTGAGCTTGCATACCATAGTAGTTTTTATCAAAATCTGGTAAAACGGAAATATTGGTTAAATCTTGTAGGGTCCATGATAATTTATGACTACGATTGTGCATTAAGGCATTAGCATAGGAAAGATGATATTCAGCTTTTAAAATGGCATTTGCACCCAAATATTCTTTAGTGCCTTCTAAAATCTGTAAAGCACGCGTTCTATCTCGCTTCATTGAGTTAGCATAAAAACCTCCCTTATAATTACTATAACCTCTACTAAATTCATTCTCAATCAAATAGCCATATTTTGGTGCCTGTAGATAAGATTCTGCAACAGCAATTCGTATATTGGGGTTAGCTTCATTTTTTTTTAAAACTTTCTCACGAAAAGCATCTGTCTCATGAATTTTATTTAAATAATGAAGGCAATTTAAAGCATTATTATAAGCTTCTATGGCACTAGAGAATTCTGCATTCATTAAGAGCTTATCGTAAATGTCAAAAGCAATCTTGTAATTTCGCTTTTGTTCTTGTTGTTTTGCTTGTTGAAAAGCTGCTTCTGGGTTTGAAATATCGATTTTATCATCACTATATATCAATAGCAGTGTGAAAAAAATAATTACAAACACAAGACCAAATTGCTTAATACTCATTTTAAAAATCCTCTAAATAATAGAAACCATACACTTGTTTAGTTTTTTAGACGGTTAATTTACAAATTTTTGAAAAAATTATATCTTTTTATTGTAGGTGACTTCAACAGAATTTTATATTCATCTGGTGTTTTCATATTGCAATTAATTCTTCAGTTTTTCTTATTGCAAGTGCTGACTGATAAAAATACCATGCGATATTATCGTTTGAGTAAGATTTTATTGTTTTAATTCTTTTTCAATTGTTTCAAGCCATTGCAGAAAAACATCATCTTTTTGAATGATTTCGATTGTGTTCATAGCATTTTTTATACTTTCCAGTAGGTCTTTTTTGGCTTTTTTATCTAAAGAATTTCTATTTTGATATGCCAAAACAGACTCTGAGATTAGCACTATTTCTTTTGCTAAAACAGAGGAATCTTTGTTAGGGTCAATCATTTCAGTTTTTTTGGCTTCTGCTTTTTTAGATTCAGCTTTATTAGATTCGGTCTTAGCTACCTTATCAGACTGAGCAGTTATATTTTGATCTTGTATAACAACTTTTTCTTGAGGTGATTTGCGGTCTTTTAATTCATTTCTTGCTACGGTTGTGATATTTAGACCTGCATATTCTAGAATTTCTTGAAATTTAATTTTAGGTCTATTCTGAACATTTGATAAATTAATTGAGGAAACGATTTTTTTTCGTATCTCTTTTTGATTAAATTGAAGACTGACTTCGTATTCAAATTTTTTGTTGTGTTCAGGCAATTTTTCTGGTGCACTCGGAATTTCACTTGCAGCTTCATTTAAGATTTTGATAGAATCTAAATCAGATTTAAGATGTTGTTCTTCTGTGGGTTTAGCTATTGAGGCATCTGACGAACCACCTACTTTTGCGTTTTCATTTTTTGTTTCTGTGGCGGCAAGTTTAGATTGGGGAGCCATTGCCTTATTATCTTCAACTGTTTTTTCTTTCGCTCCATTTTTTTTTAGCTCTTCACCTTTGCTTCTTTCAGAGATTTTCTCATCAACTACAGGAGAACTATCTCGACCTAATTCATATTCGGCATGATCCGATGCAATGGGTTCCTTTCCTGAAACTTGCTTGGCATCATTTTTTGCTTTCCCCTTTGCAAGATTGTCTTTTTCCTCTGGGCTTGATGATGATTTTATAGAAGCTCTTTTATGGCTATCATCGCTTTCTTTGTTTGAAGCATGTGCATCTTTTAGAGCTTCGTTTGCAGGCAAAGTTTCCTCTTGTAATTCTTGTTTTGCTAGCTCCAATTTCTCTGGATGAACTGTAACAACCTTCTTTTCAGAATTGAGGGCAATATTTCGGTTATGATCTTGAAATGTTTTGTCTGTATATAAATAAAGCCCTATCATAAATGTAAAAAATGCGGTTGCAGCAACAACATAGGTAACTAGGACATTTCGACCTGACTTACTACTAGATTGAGAAAGCTGCAGAAGAGCTTCTCTCTTCTTGGCTGATAATTGCATTGCCGGCAATTCTTGAGTTGTTTTGTTTAATAAAGACAATGTGTTTTTATTTTTAAGAAACTGCTCTTTAACATTTGGGTTACTCTTAAAGAAATCTTCAAGTTTTTGATTTTCGATTTCAGAAATTTCCCCAGATAAGCGTAAAGCCATAAGAATTTCTACTTCTTCAGATATATTTTCAAATTCCCTTTTCATTTACGCCTCCTTTCTTATAAAAATCATGCGAGATCCGCCTTCTGCAACAACTCATGCATCTTTGCAAGAGAGCGATTGATGCGATAAGCCGTTTTACCAATATTTTCACCTGTGATTTCACTAATTTCTTTTAAAGTAAAATCTTGAAAAATTTTTAACAACAAAACTTCACGATCTTCTTCAGGTAATTCTTGCAAAATCGCCATCGCTTTTTTACCAAGCTCCTCATTGATCATGCGCCCCAATTGTGAACTATCATCATTCAACTCTTTGATTTGGGGGGCGTTTACGATCAAGTCTTCTTTGTGCAAATTTTCAATTTTTTTTCTGCGCCCAGAATCCATCACTAAATTATGAGCAACGCGATACAACCAATTGGTGGGGCTTGCAATGCTATCCCACCCATCTGTTTTTACTTTATGATGAAATCGCAAAAAAGTTTCTTGCACAAAGTCTTCTGCTTCTGCGTTCAATGTACCTTTTAAGCGACTCACATAGTGTATAAGCGAAGATTCACACTTATTGAGCAGATCGGCAAATCGCTCTTGATGTGTAAGTTTTGTGTCTAGGTAAGCGTCTATTTTTGATTCTGCCGCAAATAACACAGTCATAAAACTCAGAAAACTCATCGCTTTTATGCCTTTATGACGGTCATTTTTAGATTTTTAAAATTAAATAGAGAAATAAGTACATTATTTTTTTACCGATCGTTTATTCTCACCAATATAAATTTGTCTAGGGCGGCTAATTCGATCGTCAAGAGCGTGCATTTCAAGCCATTGCGTGATCCAGCCAGGTAGGCGGCCAACTGCAAATAAGACGGTAAACATTTCCACAGGAAACCCGAGGGCTTTATAAATAATGCCGCTATAAAAATCAACATTTGGAAACAATTTACGCGATACAAAATATTCATCACTTAACGCAGCTTTTTCTAGTTTTTGAGCAATCCCTAAAAGTGGGTCTGTCACGCCAATTTTGCTAAGCACAACATCGCATTTCTTTTTAATAATATTGGCGCGAGGGTCATAATTTTTATAGACGCGATGCCCAAAGCCCATCAATCGAAAAGGGTCACTTTTGTCTTTGGCTTTACCAATAAATTTATCGACATCACCGCCATCAGCATAAATTTCTTGCAATTGCTCTAACACCTCTTGATTAGCGCCACCATGGGCTGAACCGCTCAAGGCTGAAACCCCTGCCACAATACTCGCTATCAAACTTGCTTGGCTACTACCCACTAATCTAACGGCCGATGTTGAACAATTTTGTTCATGATCCGCATGCAAAATAAACAATTGACTCATAATATGGTCTACTTCAGGCAAAGCCACATATTTTTTATTTGGCTCTGAAAACATTAAATGTAAAAAATTTGCCGAATAACTTAAACTAGAATCGGTATCATTTATAGGCTTACCTTGCTTCCAACGATAGGCCGCTGCGGCTAACGCTGGAATTTTAGCTAACAATTTTAAGATGGCTAAATTCGTCTTTTGTTTATCTTTAACATCTGATTCTGGCTCATGAGTGGCTAGTACTGACAATGAGGCGCTTAGTATACTCATGGGGTGTGCCGTTTTTGGCATAGCATTAAACAGACTTAAAAACTTATCTTTGTCAATAGCTGAATATTTTTTAAGGTCAGCTGAAAACTCTTTTACTTCTGTTGAACTTGGTATTTTTTTATAAAGCAATAAATAAACAACTTCTTCAAAAGTGCATTGCTCACATAATTCATCTATGGGGTAACCACGGTATCTTAAAATACCTAAATCGCCATCGATAAAGGTAACATCGCTTTGACAAGCACCCGTATTACCATAACCGCTATCTAAGGTAACATAACCAGTATCCGCTCTAAACTTGCGAATATCTACGGCTTTTTCGTGTTCAGTACCCTCTAATGTTGGCAATTCGTACTGTTTACCATCCAATGTAATTATTGCTTTGCCCGCCATCCCTCAAACTCCAAAATAGAATCAAACTCTACAGTTTGCATGTTAACAAATTATTTCACAAGTTACAGTAAGAAGTTAGCGTTTACTAACCCTAAAAGACCACTTTACCAGATGGTCTTTAAAAAGAAATCAGGATGCACTAAAAATTCATACAAAAACCCCTGAATTCTACGATTCTCCTAGCTTAGGACCCTTTATTTTTGGGATTTATAACAAAAGGGCTTTCTTAGTTCTTGTAATTTTTAAAGGGACTATTACCCTTTCAAAACTTTTAAATCAATCGCAACAAGCTTCAATTCGACTAAAAAGTTGATTTTAGAATTTTCGGTTGAAATTGGATAATTTTTTATAATTTGGGAGCAAAAAACATGTCTGGAAAAATCAAAGTAAAGACTCCGCTAGTGGAGATGGACGGCGACGAAATGACCCGGATCATTTGGAAGTTTATAAAGGATAAATTAATTCTTCCTTTTTTAGATATTGACTTAAAGTATTACGATTTGCATGTGAAGCATCGCGATGACACAAACGATAAAGTAACAGTAGACGCAGCGAATGCAACCAAAGAATATAAGGTGGCAGTAAAATGTGCAACGATCACTGCAAATAATGATCGTGTAAAAGAGTATACATTAAAGCACTTGTTGCCAAGCCCAAATGCAACGATTCGTGGGATTTTAGATGGCACCGTTTTTCGCACGCCTATTTTAGTAAAAAACATTAAGCCATTAGTAACAACCTGGAAGAAACCAATTACAATTGCTAGACATGCCTATGGTGATGTTTATAAAAATCAGGAAATCAGAGTGGATCAACCAGGTACAGCAGAAATTGTTTTTACCCCTGCAAATGGTGGTGCTCCAGTTCGCAAAACCATTCAACAGTTTAAAGGTAAAGGTATTATTCAAGGCATTCATAATACAGATGAATCGATTTTAAGTTTTGCTAAATGTTGTTTTAGTTTTGCTTATGATAACAAGATCGACATGTGGTTTAGCACGAAAGATACCATCTCGAAAACTTATGACGGTAATTTCAAAGATATTTTTCAAGCTGAGTTTGACGCCAACTGGAAGGATAAGTTTGCAGCCGCAAAAATTGAATATTTTTATACATTGATAGACGATGTTGTTGCGAGAATCATGAAAACCGAAGGCAATATTCTTTGGGCTTGTAAAAACTATGATGGCGATGTTATGAGCGATATGCTTGCATCCGCAAATGGCTCGCTTGCTATGATGACATCTGAGTTAGTTTCGCCTAATGGTTGTTGGGAGTATGAAGCGGCTCATGGTACCGTTCAAAGACATTATTATAATCATCTAAAAGGCCAAGAAACTTCGACCAACTCAGTAGCGTCAATATTTGCTTGGTCAGGCGGTTTACGCAAAAGAGGTCAATTAGATAATACACCTGCCTTGGTGGATTTTGCTAATAAATTAGAAGCCGCAACTTTAGAATTGATTGAAGAAGGCTCGATGACAGGCGACTTATTAGCGATTTGCGAAAAAGGGCCAAATGACAAAAAACTAAACACCGAAAAATTCATTGATGCTGTTGCAGAAAAATTAAAGCAAAAGCTATAATCATTTTTAATTTGAGACGCACATTTTGTGCGTCTCTATCCCCCATTAATGGTCGAAAACAAAAATACACAAAATTGAGTTATTGATTGCAAATTTTCGATATCGTTTTTTTGCATCAACGATCGCCACTACAAGAAATATTTTTTCTATAACATCTTGTAGTCCACCTCTGCCAAATACCATCAAAGCGATAGGTTTAGTTAAATTTTATGCGCACATCTTCTAAGGTTAAGTCTAGCCATTTCAAAGATTGTAAAATCGTTGGCTTTAGAAACATACCCGATCTTGATGTGTATTCGAGAAACTCAAACACTGGTTGCCACTCACTCTTAAGAGCTTTGCCTTCGCGTATCATTCGACAAAACTCATGCTCAAAACTGCTATAGCCTAGCTGATGCACATCCACAACACCTAACAAGGCAACTAATTGATGATTCGTGACGATTGGGCTATGATTTTTGGCATTCATCAGCCCCCACTCTTTCACTTTGTCTTTGATTTCTTCTTCTTTGAGATCCCAGGCGTACAAAGGAAAAATAAGACGCGCAATATCTTTTGGGTTATGTTTAGAAGCTTGCCACCACAAGGCTAAATCATTTGGCTCCTGAAAGATATCTTTAAGGTTTAACCCAGCCGTTGCAACACGATCGGCAAGCTCCCTTTCTCTTGGTGATTCAAACTGATTCATTTTTAGGCCATTTTGTACTTGGTATTTAGAGTAACCACTTAGAATTAATGGTATTTTCTTTTCGGCAGCTAAATTTCTTGCGGTATCAAGCAAAAATTCCCCATCACTGAAATCAACTGTACCGTAACCTCCTTCTGCATTTAAATGCGTAATCGCATAACGAAATAATTTTTTGTAAAATTTATCATGAGGTTTAATAAATAAATGGTCTACATTAAGACGCGGTAACATTTCGGCAATATTTTGCTGTGCAACGGGGCTCATAAAACCATTATCAAGAGTAAAAGCTAAAACTCGTAATTTCGGATATTCGGTTTGAATTCTACGAATGAGATAAGTGCTGTCTTTGCCGCCACTATAAAGAACTAATGCATCGTAATTCCCACTTCCTTTACCTTGATGTTCTCTCAAAATTTGATTTAGTTCATTTTCAATCGTTGTATTTTTATCAACTAACGGTTTTGTAAAATGAGTGCATTTTTCACAAACCCCCGTAGGCTTTAACTCAATCATTTTTTCAGAGGCAGCACAATTAGTGCATCTTTTAGAAATTTTATTTTTTACAAACTTTCTATGAATAGGCCAAATATTTTTTACATAGCTTTCAAATTGCCTAGCGGTTTTAATGATTTCTGCCGTTGTAGTCATGATGTTTCACTCTATACCGCAACCGCTTTGCCAAAACCTGAGCTGGTGAAGCCAAAATAAAGTTTTTCTTCGGCCGACATTGGTTTAGCTTGCTTTTTAAGGTAGTAGGCAACTAACTTTTCTTGGGCTGCATTAAGAAAATAACGGTACATGGAATGATCCTTATTATCCAAAGGCGAAGTAGTTGATTGTCGTGCCATTTCTGCTTGGTATTTTTTTTCAGTAATGTATAACAAAACGGCTGGTGCATTTTGAACTTGCGGGCAAGGCTTTAAACCACCAACTTCATCAAAATTTAAAATAGATTTATAATAATTTTTATGTCTTGGGTTCACTTGAATAGACAAGCTATTGTAATGTTTTACTTGTCGAATATAAATTGTTGCATAATTAAACAATAAAAGCAAAATTTCTTTTGAGTTTCTATAATCAGAACTAATTACTAATCGCGATAATTCCGCCATTTTAGTACCCGCATCTCTTAACACTTTTAATTCATCACGATAAATTTTTTCTGCAGGTAATTTAGAATTGCCATCAAAAACGATCGAAACTGTGCCCACAATATTTTTTTGTTTATCTTGCACTATCAAAATTACGGTATCGTCAATTGAATCATAATGGTGAATCAGCATTTCATGTGGGTTAGAGCAAATAAACCCTTTCGATAAATAAACTTGATAGGCAAGAGCAAATGCCCCTTGTCTTTCTTCTAAAGTGTTGGCTACTTTGACGGTAACTTCAAAGTCTTCTTTTTTATCTAAAATAGCCCTACCTTTTGCAAGAGAAGCCATGGTAGTGTTAATTGCTAAAGAAAGCCCGGAGGTTTGTATTTTGTTCATCCCATTTCCTTTCAATGCGAATCTTATACACAGCCCCCCATATAGACTCAGGCAGCTAGCACGGGCTTCCTAATTATATGTCGTATTCGCTGACCTGATTTTCTGCAAAAATATCCTGCAAAGATTAAAATAATTGCATTTAGACTCTAAGTTGACTTTTTTGTTAATTTTGTTTATTATTTGAAAATAATTAGGCTGTCCTTTCTAAGTAATAACCTAAAACTTTATCCAAATAGATGTTCTTATCGCTCAATATAGGGCCATTAGAGCATTCGATTGTTAATTTACTTTTTTGACTATCAAAACCTTTATAATCTTTGAGGTAATTTAAAAAAACAGGTACCGTTTTTAAAGCGCGTTTTGATTTATTTGCCATAAAAAAACTGCTTATTTTTAATAAAAGAGTAAACAGAGAAACAGGTAGACTTTTTAATCTAGGTAAGGGTGTTTTATTTTGCATCATTGTTTCACGAATTAATTTTTGAAGTTCGGTGAGTTTTATCGCATCATTAGCTCCAGAACAAATATGTAAAATTTTACCTTCACTATTTGGTTGCAGCGAGCTCCATCGCAACACCTCTGCTACATAATCAACAGGCACCGTATCTAATCTCATTTCACCAAAAAATGGCAACAAACCAAAACTGCGACGCCCTGACAAAAATTCACAGATATGATAAAATACTTGAAAATGAATGATTTTACCTGTTTTAGAATCCCCCACAACCATACTGGGGCGATGAACGGTAACAGGTAAATGATGCAATTGAATTTGTTCCTTCAAATAATCTTCCGCTTCTGCTTTGGCTTGCTCGTAAGTATTATGATATTCTCGTGGCGTTATAACCCAATTTTCTTCTAAGATGCTTGGCAAACAACCACCTACACCAACTGTACTTACAAATTCAATTTTCTTTAGGGGGTTATTGGCTGCTTTACAGGCTAAAGCCAACTTAACAATATTTTGAGTTGCCGTGACAGCATGTTGTCTAGCTTCTTCAATCGGCAAATTCATACGCACGACTCCTGCACAGTGTATAATATGCGTACACTCTTTTGCAATCATCCCATAGTTTTCTGCGGAAAGAGCAAAACTCTCTTGATCGGTATCCCCCCTTAGGGGAATCACTCGTTGCCTGGCATCAATTGCTTGTTTTTCGTCCATTTCCCAAAATTGAATCAAATCTTCTAATCGCGATTCTACATTTTGATTTCTCTCACACCGCAGAATGACCCAGATTTTATTGTTTTTGTCTTCCAAAAGAAGCGGTATCAATGCACTACCGACGGCACCCGTAGCACCCGTAACAAAATAATTATAACCCATAGATTTTTCTTCACTAAACAAAGTTTTTTGCTTTTTTTATTATACCCCAAAAAAAGCCAACAAACAAACAGCCTTAAATTTTCAATAACATCGATTTTTCATTAAAGGCTATTGGTTGGTGATGCAAAGCAGACTGGTTATTTTCTAATTCTTCATAAAGTTGTGAAATTTGCTCTTTATAGTGCTCGAAAATATTAGTACGACGCAATTTCAAATTACAAGTTATTTCATTGCGTTCTATTGAAAAACTATCCGAAACCAATATGACTCCAGCTGGTTTTTGGTAATTAGGAATTTCTTTCAAATAGTCGTTACTATTAACCGAAAACTGTTTGGCTATTGTGTTTAAATCGTTTTCATTATTTGTGCTTGTCTGATTTACATTTATAAGCGCCACCAAGAATTGTTTGTTTTCACCATACACAACAGATTGTCTTACCCCAGGCATTTTTTGAATAACAGCTTCTATCGCAGCTGGGGCTATTTTTCTACCAGTGGAAGTCTTAAACAATTCTGTCTTGCGACCTATCAAACGCACAAAACCATCTTGGTCAATTTCAGCCATGTCTCCCGTGTGCAAATAACCATCATCGGTTTTATTGTTTTTGCCTTCTTGATTTAAATAGCCACTGAAAACGCCATTTCCTTTTACTAATAATTCACCATCCGATGCAATTTTTAATTCATTACCAGGCAAAGCCTTACCAACTGTTCCGAAACGATAATCAGTTGGTTTATTTAATGCAATTGGTACAATATTTTCACTCAAACCATAAGCCTCTAATACCAACAAACCCATGGAATGATATCGTTTTAACAACCAAAGCGGCATCGGCGCTGACCCACTCAACATATAACGCATATTTGTGCCGAATAAGGCCTTAAATGGCTTAAAAATGCGATTATTAATCTTTTTAAATAGTTTGCTTTTAAAAGAATCTCCTTCACCTAGAGTTAGACAAAATCTTAAAAATTGTGCTCGTAATTTTGGCTGTTCCTCCAATTTTGCTTCAAACATTTGATACAGTTTTTCGTAAAATCTTGGTACTGCGACAAAAAAATGAGGGTTAATTTTTGGCAAAAATTCAACTATTTTTTCTGGTTGTTCTACAAAATAAGTCTGACCGCAACGACCTATAGCGCAAATATTAACTATCCTTTGAAATAAATTTGAAAGCGGCAACCAACAAATTAAATTAGATTCTTCTGGAATTTCAGGGTAAGCATTTAAAAGTAAATCAACCGCTAAAATTAGTTGTTCGTGTTTATATGGAATTCCCTTGGGAACTCCAGTCGTGCCAGAAGTAAAAATAATAGTTGCAATATCGTCAGCCTTTATAATTTCTAGATGATTTAAACGATTTGTATTGGTCACTTTTAAAGTCGACATGTTGATCAACCGAAGGTTATTGTTGATAATAATAGAACCAAACCTTTCCAATCGATCTTTTTTATCTACAATGACTGTTTTGACATTAGCCGTATTTATCATACTTTCCATTTGCGTGGCAGGCTCATTTGGGTCAATGCCTACAACTACCCCACCAATTGCTAAAATGGCATGATGGTATAATTCCCATTGATATTTCGCTGCAGAAATAATTGCCACCGACTCACCTTTTTGGATTCCTAAATCTTTCAAGTGATATGCTAAATCAATTATTTCTTGGTAGGCAGCACCCCAACTAATTGACGACCAATTTCCTTGATTATCCAAAACCCTAAAAGCGATTTTAAAAGGTGATCTTAACGCTCTATCTTTTAAATATTCAGGCAATGAGTTATTCATCGGAATCTCCCTAATTTTGTTTCTTCTTTTGTATAATTAGGCGTAGACCTTGGGAAGGAATTCTGCAAAAATTTTTATAAATTATTAAAATGCCCAAGAATATGGGAAAACAAAAAATTAGTTTTCAATTAGAGAATTTTTGTTTTGTAGGGGGTTACTTTGAATTATTTAGAAATTCTGAAACAGATTGGGCTTTGAGTTCTTCTGTGTTTAAGTTTTGTACTTTTTTCATATATTTATTCTGTAGGTTTAAAGATTTTTCCGCTACCTCACTATCGCAAATACCTAGCTCCGCTTCACTAGATTGATTAATGCCAAGAATTTTTTTTTCTTTATCTAATTTATAATATTGTTTATAGCCTTTTACAAAAGGAACTGTTACCACAAAACGAGAAAAACTACTTACATCAGGTATTGATTCTTGGCTAACAGATTCAATCACCAAATTATCAATTAAAGTTTTATCTAAAAATTGTAAAAATAATTTTTGATTATCATTTGATTTCCCATATACCAAAGTTTTTCTATTGCCATCAAACCACAAGTCAATGCATTCTTCAGAAACATATATTGTTGCCGAAAACCATTTACCCAAAAACCCATAATTTCTACTTTTATTTAAATCGGTTAAATTATTTAATTCGACCTTTAATGCAGGTGAAATTTTGGTAAAATAAAATATATTTTTATCCTTTTGATAATTTCCTTTTGTCATATAAACACCCTTGGTAGTTTCATCTGACTTAGGTGCAGCAGAGTCATAAGAATAAGTAATCTTTAAAGGTAATTTGAATTTGGATATATCAAATTCTATTAAAGAATCCTCTTTTACACCCATGCACATAGAACCCTTATCACCCAATTGCCCCACTTGATTTAAATTTCCTCTTATTAAATTAAAATCATTAAATTGATTTGAGTCTTCAAAATTCCAACTCAACTTCATTTTTTGTTGTTCTCTAACCCATACAATTTGATTTTTTTCATTTAAAAATGGATAGTTAACTTCATTTTTAATACCAAGAACAACACTTTCAAAATTATCAACGGTTCTTACTTCCACTTTAGGTTGGATTTTTGCCTTTTCATCGACACCAAGCATCTTTTTGTCAATTGAATATAATTCTACGCCATCTTTTAATACCAATGCTTTAACAGCTTCTTCACACAATTTTGTTTCGGGTAGTTCTTTTCTATCAATACTTTCAATTATTAAATCATCTATAATTGATTTACCCATGACTGATATAAAAAGTTTATTTCTATTATTTGATTTTCCTTGAAAAAAATACCCTCGCATCCCGTTAATCCAACAATCAATACTATCTTCATCAATATATGCTTCATACGAAACCCATTTTCCTACATACCCAAATTTAGCATTATTATTTGCTATTATTTGATCAAAATGAATCTTTTCATAAAGACCAAATAAATAAAATAACTTTTGCTCTTTTAAATAATCTTTTCTGAAAATACACTGTAAAAAGAAATTGCTTTGCGTAATCAATACATCTGTTTTATAAGAAATTTTAATTGGAAATTCAAATTTCGATATATCTAACTCGATTAATGATTTTTCTTCGAGAACCAAACTATTCGAGCCATTCAAACCTAGTTTTTCTGTTAAAGAGATAGATCCATTTTGAAGACCAATGTCTTGATAATATGCAACATCCGTCGTATTTTCAAAATCCCATTTTTTAAATTTCATTGGGGCAGGTTCTATTTTTGGTTTATACAAATAATATCCCAAAACAATAAAGCAACTAGCCAACAACGAAAGCATTGTGCCACTAACTACCTTTTGTAGAGTTACACCTTTTGAGCCAGCCGAAATAGCAAGTTTTGTAGAAGTCGCAGCTTTATTCTGAAGCAAAGCATTAAAATACTGACTAGATTTAAACATTTCAGGTGCCATCGGTTGTTGAATGCCTTTCAACATATCTCCTAATGAAATAATAGAAGCGGTCACACCCACACTTTGTAGAGATACTTTTAATTTTTCTAGCCCACGAGCAATTTGAGAACGAATCGTTTTTTCAGGAATTTTTAAAGCATCTGAAACTTCTTTGACAGTTAAACCATCCATGATTTGCAGAGTAATGGGTAATTTGTAAATCTCAGGCAATTTATTTAAATGTGTTTCTATCATTTCGGTTAACTCGTAGTTTTTAGGAGTTGTCATTTGGGTTCTTTCTGACATAATTTTTTTATCACGATTTTGTCGACTTTTTTCAGATCTTAACCGATCATAACATGTAAAAATAACAACTTGTAGCATCCACCCTTTAACGCTTCCAGTACCCTTAAAATTTAAAATATCTGTAACCATTTTGATATAAGCAATTTGCATAATATCTTCTGCATCAGCTGGGTTTTTCATTTTTCGTAAAGCATTGCGATAGATAACATCGCTATGTCGGGTAAATAATTCCGTTAAATATTGGTGATCCCGACTTTCTTTATATTTGGCAACCAGTTCTTCATCGGTTAATTTTTGAATACTCATTGATTTTCCATCTAACGAATCAGTCCCTTGTACATTATTGATCCTTGGAGAAACTAGGTTATTAGTTAGCATTATATTTGATTTCCTTACCCCCTAATATAAAAGTCGTAGACCAAATATGATTATTCTGCAATATGTTTTTATTAATTTTTATTTTGGCCTAAAATAAGCAAAAATTTTCTATTAGCAAACTTTATTGGCAAAAATCTTCCAAAATTTATATTTCTAAACGAAAAACTGTAATCACAATAAGGGCCCAATAAGTGGGGCTTCATTAGTTTTCCAAAATTAGTTGGAAATCATCAGAATACTATTCAGGTAATAAAGCCTTTGATTCTGGGATTTTACAAAGTTGTGGGCGATCCAACATTTTTACTTTTACCATCCACTCATAACAATCAAGTAGCATTTCTTGGAGACTTGACGATTGATACCCTAAATCCTTAAAGGCTAATGAGGAATCAGAATAAACGGATTCGCATAAAATATCGATGCTATGAGGGGTTAGCATAGGCTCGCGCTTTAGAATGTGGCTAGAAATTAGAAATTCACTCCAGCCATACAATTTAAAAATAGGAGTTGGCAATTTCCATTTAGGGCTTTTTTTATTTAAAAGGCTAGATATTTTTTGCATAACTTCCAACCAAGATACATCTGGCCCGCCTAATATATAGCGTGCGCCGACTTTACCATTATAAAATGCTTTCACATGGGCTTCTGCTACTTTTTTAACATGACAAACACTGCCACCTCCAGAAGGTGCAAAAGGGAAAGGCAACCCCCTTTCAATTTCTAAAAACATTTTTGACCAAGTTGCTTTATCAAATGACCCAAATACGGCTGAAGGTTGCATGATCACTGCATCTAGACCATTTTCAAGACCTTTCATCACTTCTTCTTCTGCTAACTTTTTGGAATTAATATAAGGGTCGCGGCACCATTCATTATAAGGGGCTGTTTCATTAAAATTGTTTTTAGTATGAAAATCATAGACCAAAACAGTTGAAGTATAAATAAAACGCCCCACTTTTTTTTCTAAGCAGACATCTACCATGTTTCGTGTGCCTTGCACATTAACCTGGTAGCGCGTATATTCTAAATGGTGTGGCAAATGAGCTACGCTACCAGCAATATGAAAAACAGCATCGACATTATCTGGTATCGCTTTTCTTAGAGAATCAATATCGGTAATATCACCTAAAGCATAATGAATTTTTTTGTAATCCTTAAATTCACTGATATCAGAATTATCTCTCTTTAATATGATTATTTCCCAATTTTCTTTTATTAAATTTTTGATTACATGCGTGCCAAGAAAACCCGTCGCCCCTGTTACAAATGCTTTCATAAAATACCTCTTGTTAAATTTTTTGTTTGACGGCTAGTAAGATTTTATCTGAATCTGCAGTTGGCTCACAACTTTGAAGCACTTTGCTATTATTAAATAAAAGATCTTCTCTTTCCTTAGCGCCCATTTTCTTTAAAAACATCTTAAAAGGGCAAATGTCTGTCAAACTTGAAAAAATTAGATTTAAGTTTACTAGGCAGAGCCCCAAAATAAAATAACGGGAAAAATAGTAAGTTGCTAATAACAAAGCAATATTGACTAGCCCTATTATCAATCTCGCAATACGGTCAACACTCCACACAGAAGGAAGCGTATTATTTTTATACCTCTCAATAGCGTATCTCGATTTCATGTTTGATCTCGTAAAAGCATGTGATTCTTAATAAACGAGCTTTAACAAAATGACGGAGGCGTGGTTTGCAAATTCTGCATGAAAAAAGGAAAATTTAAAAAAAAATTAATTATGGAAAGGTATTTATTATTCTAAAGCTTGATTTTCGGTTATTTTTTTGTTTGACCAAAAGATGCTTCTAATACTTCGCTATCGCAAATACCCAATTGAGGGGCAGAATTTTCATCTAGACTGAGAATTTGTTTTTCTTCTTTTAGCTCATAATATGGTTTATAGGATTTCACAAAAGGGATATTGGCGGCAAAATTTTTGTAAACACTAACATCAGGCACTTCACTGGGTTCAATTGTTTCAATGGCAAAATTATCAAAATAAGTCTTATCTTTAAAATTTATATATAGTTTTTTATTATCCTTGGATGACCCCAAAGTTAACCCCGCTCTTTTGCCATACAACCATTGATCGACTCCATCTTCCGAAACATAAATAACGGCAGGCATCCAAACGCCATAAAAACCTTTTTTACTATTTTCATTTATCACCTTATCTTTTAAATCTATAATTGGTGCCGGCGATAATTGTGTAAAAAACAAGATATTTTTATTTTTTTGGTAATTGCTTTTTGTTATCAAAACACCTTTGCTCTCCTGGTTTTTTGAAACTAAACAATCAAACGAAAAGGTAATTTTTATTGGCAATTTAAATTTTGAAATGTCTAATTCTAAAAATGTTTCCACATCTACAGCCACACAATTTGAATTATCAACCCCTTTGCCTTCGCCATACCCCATTAAACCTTTAAGAAATTTAAAATCATACAGTTCACTAATATCTTCGAAGCTCCATTGTTGAACTAATTTTTTAGAAGGCAACACCCAAACGACGCTATTTTCACTATTCAAACTTGCATAAACACCTTGATGGTTGGCTCCAATATTTTTTTCAAAATCAGCCACTGTCATGATGTCTAATTGAGGGCTAGATGTACTATTTTGACTCATTCCTAATTTTTCTTTATCGATGGCATATACACTACTGCCTTCATTGACTGTCATGGTAGCAGCAACACTTTCAAACAAGCTTTTGTCTGGCATCGTATTTTTTTCAATCGATTCTATGATTAAATTATCGATGATTGCTTTCCCATAAATAGATAAATATACTTTTTCGTTTTGAGATGATTGGCCTAACAATACTTGACTGCGTTGCCCCTCTACCCAAAAATCAATACTTTTTTCATCGACATAAAATACATTGGAGTACCAATTTCCATTCAACTCAACTACACCGTTTTTGCTTTTGTATTCGGCTTTAATTTTTTCTCTAACGGATGAATAGAAGAAAATTTTTTGGTCTTTTAAATAATTGCTTTTTACAATCATTTGACCAAATAAAACGGAATCTTTGGGGAAATAATAATTAGTGTTATAGGATATTTTCAAAGGCATTTTAAATTTCGAAATATCTAGTTCAAGAATTGACTTTTCTTCCACTAATAAGCCATTCGATTTATTTTGGCCCATTGACTTTTTAATGGAAATGGCACCGTTCAAAAGCCCAATATCTTTGTATAAAGCCAAATCCTCTGTGTTTTCAAAATCCCATTTTTTGTAACTAATGTGAGAAATTGATGATTGGTTTTCTTTTTTCTCTAATTGTTTCACAAGTATGATTCCGCCAATTGTGCTTGTCGCTAACAAAACAAAAATTAAAAATTTTTGAATCAGCATACTTTTGCCGCCTGTGGTTACAGCCAATTTGGCTGAAGCTAGAGTTTTTTGCTGATATAAATTATTAAAGTATTGGCTAGACTTGTATATTTCTGGTGCTAGTGGCTGGTGAATTCCTTTTAACATATCACCAAGCGACATGACGGAAGCTGTGACGCCAACATTTTGCAAGGAAACTTTTAATTTTTCAAGACCGCGTGAAATTTGCGATCGAATTGTTTTTTCTGGAATTTGCAAAACTTCAGAAACCTCTTTGATGGATAGCCCTTCTAAAATCTGCAATGTTATAGGGGCACGATAAATTTCTGGGAGTTTACTGAGATGAGTGTCGATAATCTCTTTCAGGTCTTCGTTTTTGGAGGTAGTTACAGGGTTTCTTTCTGACATAATTTTTCTTTCCCGATTTAATCTGCTTTTTTCCGAGCGCAATTGATCATAACAACTATAGACAACCATTTGCAACATCCACCCGAGCACGCTTCCCTTTCCGCCATATAAATGTAAATTTTTAATCATTTTAATATAAGCAACCTGCATTATATCTTCAGCATCAGAAGAATTTTTCATTGTGCGTAAGGCAGTGCGATACACGATATCGCTATGTCGCGTAAATAGTTCCGTTAGGTATTCAAGGTTCTTCGACTCTAAATACAATGCAACTAGTTCAGGGTCAGAATGGTTTTTCATTTATTTATATCATCCAATTTTCAATGTCATGACGGAAGCCTACTGCTATTATTCTGCATTAATGGCTGAATAAAATATAAAAAAGCCCAATTATTTTCAACATGAAAATACTTTAAATTAAATTTGACTTTATACTCAACTAGCAAACTAACCCAAATCAAAATTCATTTTGCCAAGAAGTTATTTCAAAATCATTTTATTTGAATCAATGAGCTGGCGCTAAATCACAAGTTGCCTAAAAAGGAATTTATCTGAAGAATAACTCAAACCATCGCTTATCAAATAAATCTTGAGGAAAAGTTTTATTTTAGAATCTGAAAATAATTGGGCTTCTCTCCGCGAGCTACTACTGCAAACGCTGTTATGCCATTAAAAATTTAAACCAATATTTTGGTAAATCGCAAGATTGGAAAGTTAGTAGTGCGATATTTCGCCAAGCCCCCCGACTATTTAACTTGTTTTCTATGATTACAGACTTGTCATACAAAAAACTAGTACATCGCTACTAATTGCTATCTATAGATAGTTGCCGATTCTGCTCCTTCCAAGTATATTCCCCTGTTAAAAAACTCGCGTCTACTTTGATTACTAAAGCTTCCATTGACTTTGCTTCAATAAACATTTTTTGAGAATTCAACATGAGCAAAAAGAAACAAAGCCTAAAAGATATTATCAGAAAAAATATCACGAGAATTCGAAAAGAACAAGGTCTATCGCAAGAACAACTTGGTTTCAAAGCAGATATTCATCGTGCCTATATCGGTTTTATAGAAAGAGGCGCTAAATCGCCTAGTGTCGACCATCTCGAAAAAATTGCTGGCGCATTAAAAGTGCCTATTACGAGATTATTTTTGGGAGTTGAAGATTGATTAAAACTAAGGCAAAACCTATGAAAATAAAAAAGAAAATTAGTACAGGAAAACTTAATCTGAACCCTACCAAAATTAAGCTTTTAGAGCAAGAAGACAACACAATGGCAATTTTAACACAACAGCTTCAAAACATGCATAGTAGCGACTCGACACTACTGAGTAAAAAATCTCTGAGGCGTTTAAAAAATGCATTTACATACGAATATAGTGGTGAAACCAAACAATTATTTATGTCTGAAGATGAATTACAGCAGCTTTTATTTAATTTTGAGAATGTCCCATTTCCAACGCCAGAAAACCCTACTTTTACATTTATTGACTTGTTTGCAGGGATTGGCGGCTTCAGAATTGCTATGCAAAACTTAGGCGGCAAGTGCATTTTCACAAGCGAGTGGGATAGAGATGCAAAAAAAACTTATCAAGCTAATTTTGGCGAATTTCCTTTTGGGGATATTACTAAAGATTCAACAAAAAAATTTATTCCGAATAACTTTGATGTCTTGTGCGCTGGCTTTCCTTGCCAAGCATTTTCTATTGCTGGCAAAAGAGGTGGTTTTGAAGACACCAGGGGAACTTTATTTTTTGATGTTGCAGAAATCATAAAGCAGAAAGCTCCAAAAGCATTCTTTCTTGAAAATGTAAAAGGTCTTAGAAGTCATGACAAAGGAAAAACTTTTGAAACAATTATAAATGTTTTGCGAAATGACCTAAATTACTTTGTGCCCGAACCACAAACCATAAATGCTAAAGATTTTGGTGTACCACAAAATCGCGAACGAATCTACATTATTGGCTTTAGACAAGACCAAAAAGTTACAGATTTTAAATACCCTAAGCCAACAGGAAAAAAGGTATTTTTTGCACAAGTCAAAGAGAAAAATATCGTTCGGACCAAATACTATTTATCCAAACAATACTTACAAACTTTGCATAATCATAAAGCTAGACATAAACGTAAAGGTAACGGCTTTGGCTTTGAAATAATACCTGATCTTGGAATTTCAAATGCAGTAGTTTGTGGCGGAATGGGTCGTGAAAGAAACCTTGTATTTGACAATCGAATTACAGATTTTACCCCAGAAACTAAAATAAAAAGTGGAGTAAATAGAGAAGGAATTCGCAAAATGACACCAAGGGAATGGGCACGGCTTCAAGGTTTTCCTGATAGTTATGTAATTCCTGTTTCCGATGCCTCAGCATATAAGCAGTTTGGAAATTCCGTAGCTATACCTGCAATTCAGGCAACTGCAAAAAAAATGTTAGAAGAAATAGGAGTTAAAACCTTATGCTAACTGGAAATAAAGGCGAATGGAGTGAGATTTATGCTCTCTTTAAACTTCTTGGTGACACACAAATTTTTGCAGGAGATCCTGATTTAAAAAAAATAGAAGATTTGTTTTATCCAATTATTAAAATTATCAGGAATGAACGCGGAAAAAATTTCGAATATGAGTTGAATGGCGATATTGTAATAATTGCAGGCAAAAATGGAATATTAAGAATTCCAGTGGAAAAGTTTAAAACACAAGCGTCTGCTTTACTCAGTAAAATTAAAGAAGCAAAAGGCGCATTTAGTATCCCAGATACTGAATCATTCATGAAAGAAGTAAGCTGTAATTCAATAAAAGCAAAATCTTCTTTAAAAACAGACATTAGAATCGTGATTCATGATATAAAAATAAATCAAAGCTCTGAATTAGGCTTCAGCATAAAATCTCAATTAGGCAGCGAAGCAACATTGCTTAATGCAGGCAAAACAACCAATTTTGTTTATTCAATAAAAGATTTATCCCTCTCTAAAAGTCAAATTGACAAAATAAATAAAATTGAATCCAAAAGCAAGATTAAAGAGAGAGTTGAAGAAATTAAAAAATTAGGTGGCGAGCTAATATTTGAAAATCTAGAGCTGCCAATATTTGCAAACAATCTAGTGTTAATTGATAGTCTTTTGCCTAACATATTAGCTGAAATTGTAAAAATATTTTTTTCTTCCCCTTTCAATTCCATAGAAGAATTAACAAATGTTATAAAAATAAACAATCCTAGTGGCTATGACACAAAACAATCACATCCGTTTTATGAATATAAAATCAAGCGATTTTTGACTGATGTTGCTTTAGGGATGACGCCATCCAAAGTATGGCAAGGAATTTATGATGCATCAGGCGGCTACCTTATTGTGAAGGAAAATGGCGAGGTCCTTTGTTATCATATTTATAATCGTAATCAATTTGAAGACTATTTATTTAAAAACACTAAACTTGAAACCGCAAGTAGTTCAAAACATGATTTTGGCAAAATTTACAAAGAAGGAAAAAATTTTTTTTTCAAACTTAATTTACAAATTCGATTTAAAAATTAATTGGCTTACTTTTTAATTTAAGTATTTGAGAAACAAACATATCTTATCCTTTCAAAAAAAACAAAAACTTTAAACTAAGCCTTTAAATGCCAACCCATAAACAAAAAACATCCTACTTAAAAAAACTCTTAAAAACCAAAACGAACCCCTATCACAATGAAATTAAAGCAGATATTTATTCTTTCATTTGGGAAAACGAATCAAATGAGGCTTTTCAATTTCTCGAAAAACTAGAAACTCTCAAAGCCGTTAAAAATTGGGTTGATACGCTGGTTTCTTTAATTGTTTTGAAGCTTGATGAAGAAGTCGAAACAGTTGAAGATTTTATCCACGATCAAATTTGCTATACGCAGCAATCTGATTCGTCGGCTTGGAATAAAAAAAAATACTTCCAATTAAAGGTTTCATCAAAGAGTTGTTCATAGAAGAAATCACTGGTATTTGTATGGTTATTAAAACCTTTGGGTAACACTTCTTTCTCTGCAGTTAAACTCTAACAATACAACTAAAATGCATTGAAATCGTTTTTACATTTGGTAATATACTGTTCAAAATTTTATTATATTAATTCTCATGGGGAACACGCTTATGGCTAAATATAAAATAGATTTAAGTGAATATGGTGATTTTGATGACTCAAATTCAAGCTTTGAGCGAGATGAATCGGGTCTAAAAGAATTTGCGAAATCATTAGCGCGATATGGTAAAGCGCAATCAAAAGGAAAAAGCAAGTTACAATCGGTTAGCGACTTAGACGAAGCGCAAGAAATCATGAATCGTGCTTATGCAACCAAGAATCCTAAAAAGCGCATTCAAATGGCTAAAAACGCTATGCTTATTTCAGCTGATTGTGCTGATGCCTACATGCTATTAGCTAATGAAAATTCTGATTCAACTGAAAAAAAAATTCAAATGTATTCACATGCAATGGATGCTAGTCGACGCACTTTAGGTGAAGATTTTTTTGAAGAAAATTCGGGGCATTTCTGGGTGCTTGAGGAAACAAGAACTTTCATGAAAGCAAAACAAAGCGTATTGCTTTGCCTTTTTGCCGTGGGTCGAAACGAAGAAGCGATTAGCCATGCTAATGAATTATTGAATTTAAACCCAAATGACAATCAAGGCATACGCTATCTTTTGTTGAATATGTTGATGGAAACCCGCAAATATAAAGAAGCCGAAATTCTTTTTAAAAACCCTAAATATAGTAAAGATAATGGTATCGAGTGGTTATACTCCAAAGCATTATTATCTTTTGTCAAAGAAGGGTCTTCAACAAAATCAAAAAAGGCATTAGAAGAAGCAATGGAAAGAAATTCGTTTGCGCCTACCTACTTGAAAGGCATTAAGCCCTTACCAATGGAATTTGGAGAATTGATTCTGATGGGTTCTGAAGATGAAGGGGCCTATTATGCTTTTCATTATTTGCCTGCGTGGCAAAATGCTCCTGGCGCAATTGAGTGGCTAAGTTCTGATACCCCCGAGAAAATTATACCCATCAAAAAAGGTAAAAATTAATTAAAAAAATAGAGCTTGTAGTTGTGACGCCCAAATTGGGCGTCTCTAACTAATACCAATAAATTTCTCAACTAATCTATAGGCTTTTGTTTGCCCACAAGCCCGTGGCCAATCTTGGGCTGGCGGGTTGTCGCGATTCTTGGCACGCCGGATGGCGGGTTCTAACATATCATTATTTATATAACGGATATCAATTTCTTTGTTGTAGTTCTGTCGACTATACTTTCTTTGAACCTAAATTCAGGAGAGTTTTAATTAGCCAGGTTTTCTTTGAAGGCGCTTTCTATCGTGATGAATTGAAATTTAAAATCGTTGTCTAGCAAAACCTTTGGCATGATTTTTTGGCTTGCTAAAAATAATTCTTTTGCAATGGCGAGCATCTCACTGTTCCTCGCAGTTTGGAGTTTAAATTTTAATTATTTTATTTTATTTTAACAACCTCTGTAGCCATAAAAGTCTTTGCTAATCTTAAAATTCGAATATTAAGAATATCACCAATATAAACCCAATCATCAGTTGCTTCAACACTGTTGGGTTGCCCTAGGGGAATTCCAGTTGTAGGAATTAGATCACCTTCAAGCCCACCCATAGAGTCGCGATTACCATAGGTACCGAAACTCAAGATATTATTTCCCTCATTGTCAATCACAGAAACTTGAGGCATGAAGGAAGTTGGGTAATAAATCCGTCCATAGCCATCTAAACCGAATCGAGGTGTACGCGCAAAACCTAAAGAAATTGAGCCATATAAGACATCATAAACTTTTGCTGGTAAAGCTGGCTCTGCTGGGTAAAGGTTCCCAGATTGAAGGGAGCCAGTCGGATTGTACTTATATATACTGCCTAAGCTTACTCTAAAGGCAGTATCCTTTTCAAAACCTACTGGTGCTTTTTTGGCAGGACCATTTTTGTCAGTTTTCCCGACATAGAGATTCCCATGAAAATCAAACTTAACACCGGCGGAAATTGGTTTGCCGTACTTCTCGAATGCCATCGGCTCCCAAGGCACTTTGGTTTGGTCAGATTTAAAAAAGGTCAAAGGGCCAGACACATCTGCTGACTTTTCTGCCAATACAGAAAGTGTGGCAAGCCCTCCATCAGGAGCAACGGCTAAACCTCTTACGCCGTAACCTAGCCCAATGTTCCAATCAATTGATATCCCTGGCGAAAACTCATTTTTACTTGAATTGTTTATTGGTGCTGGAACGAAATACTCACCGTCAATTGTGTAACGCGATATTTTTGTTCCATACTTTTCTGGCGGGTAGCAGTATAAAAACCGGTTACGAACATCAATTGCTAACCCAACAGCCCTTAATTTAGTTTTTTCATCTATCATGCATAATTCAAATCGAGGGTCATTCCAATTGTCTATCTTGTAACAGTACCCATGCCCATCAGCTATATAAAGTTTTTCTGTTTTCGGATCAACCGAAATGTGCTGCATATCAAGTTCACGCTGATGACCAACCTCATAAAAATCTTTGACTAATTCAAGGCCCTTTTCTGTGTCGCGATAAATTCGAGCTGGCAGCTGAGTATAAGCAACCCATACTAGCACATCTCCTTTGTCTTGGCTTACTGCTAAATAAGAGGGGCTAGTATACACACCTGATTTGCATAATGGCAATGTTAGCGATGGTGCGCTATCTACAGACCAATCGTTAAATTTGAGAAGGTGTAATTCGCCTTGCTTTCCATAATTTCCATATCGAGTAGTTACATAAAGCGCTTTACTCTTGGGGTTTATGGCAATCGCATCGGGGTAGAGAACAGGTATCTCTCTAAAAACCTTACCGTTTTTATCTAGCACCACCACGCGCTTATTTTGGCGGTCACAAATTAACACATGACCATCCATTGACTCAGCTACCCCATGCAAAGCAGCATATACTGTTGTTTTGCTATCAGAAATGGGTGATATACCGCGCGCTTCAATATCAGTAATTACTTTGGATTCTTCAAGAGAAAAAAAAGGCGTCGCAACTCTAGTTTTTGCATCCACTTTCCAGACTTGTCCATCGCGCCAAAACCCATCTGGTAATGCACCCGTATGCCCATTATTGCGTGCTTTTGGAGAAGCAAAAACACCACTTAAATAAAAATATTTGCCATCAACAGTGGGGGAAATAAATGGAAACCCATGTAATTTCTGGTCCCCTTGCTCCAAAGGCTGTTGACTCACTATTGGGCCAAGAACTGCTTCCTCTGAATTCAAAGCTATTGAACTGTCTGTGCCTATGGTCATAATATTGAAAACGGGTGTATTCCATTTTGCAGTGGGGCATAAAACTAACAGTGTCTTGGTGTCTGCAGAAGGCAACAACCCTGCTATGTCATGACGAGAACAAGCCATAGGAGTAGTCGAAATAGAAGGAAATTCAATTTCACTGCGTTTAGGAGTGTAGGTGCCATCTTCACGAATGTTAATACCCCATCCACTAATTTTTTCGATCGGTTGCATGGCTGGAATGGGGAAAACTGTTCGCTTGTAATTGCCAACAGGATCATATTGACGAATAGCAAGAGGCCCATAATTATTGGTGTTACCCATGAGATACACATTGCCATCAGCCTTAGCTTCTAACCCAGAAATTTGCCACTTGGCATGGTCACCCTGCCCCATATCTTTTGAGTAAAAGGCATAAGGGTTTCCGCCAGCAATCTTATTAAGTTTTACCCCCATTCCAATACGAACTCTTACAGAACATTTGCTTACAACAGCGTCCTGACCATAATTATCTTTACCGTCCCAAGCAATATTTTGAGCAAGCCCTGCTGTAAGAGGTAGTGGCGGTAAAGTTGTTAGCCCCAAAACACCTGCAGCTAAATGACGCAAGACAACACCCTTCTCATCTAGAATTGCCACTTCAACATCAGTTGGAGACGAAACAGCAAACTCAATTTTAATTTTTCCATCAGTAGTTGCAGTAACAGTAAGTGGTTTAACAAATTTTGCTGAAACTGCAGAATCATCAGCTTGTACAACGCTAATCATTTTAAGAATTAGGCAACTTACTGTAATGCTAAATAGAATTATTTTTCGAATATGCCCTACCATGAATACTCCCTTTTTTTAAGTGATTTTAAATATAGATTCCATTTATCAGTACTACTCATCCTTTTTGAATTGTTACATGCCTTTTAAACGGTGATTCATATTTTATTTTTAACTGATTCACACCAATAGAAGGTGATTCAGCTATAAAGACTGTTACAACATGACCCATTTCTAGTGTGTTTACTTTCCATTGTTTTTCATCTAACTCACTATTTTGCCAATACACTTTTTTGATTTCAGCTCTTTTATCTATAGTTGCCCTAAAGGTTAGGCCTTTTGGAAATGTTTTAACAGAGTCTAATAAAACCAACTCCAATATAGCCTCCCATTGGTGATCACAAGGTTTTCTTCCAAAGGAAGGCACACCTTCTATTATCATTTGAGAAATATCACGACGCGATTCTCTCCTCTGTTGATAATTCTCTCCATATGGCATCAATGCTCCCATTAAATTTCCGCTAATTAAGTCACATGGGTAGTTTGGAAATAATTGAAAGTTATTGTTTTCATCGCTAATTTCTAGCAATTTTTGCAATCGGATAAGACCAGATGCAACGCTATCTTCAATGGGGTAATAATTTTCAGTGCCCTCTAGAATCATGCAAAAACACGAATAATTGCGTGCTAACCAACCAGGCAAATTATAACGAGGGTTTACATGAAGCCGAGGAGCCCCATCTACTGTGTATCCACTTTTTGCACATGCATTCGTAAGTTGCCTTGCAATATCAAATAAAAGTGGTCTTGAATATTTTTCATTGATTGTTGGGTACAAATACATATTTTCGCCCATGCCACCACCAGATAACCCGTGATAATCAATACAGCAATCTGGAATCCACTTTTCAACTAGCTTAATCATAGCCTTAGCCTCAGGTGTTGCAGGCTCCTGATTTGGCAGGTACAACTGCGAAGGGTGTAAGCCAGAACCATTACCTAAATGATTGGGCAAATTGTCAACTGTGCCATCAGGATTGCATACAGGTGCAATCAAAAAAACTTGCGTTTTTAAATAATGACTATTTTTTGATTGCAACAACCACCTAGCAAAGCCTAAGCTTACGGCACGACCAACCTCTTCGTTACCATCCACACCACCCGTCAACAAAATTACTTTTTTATTGTTAAGGGAAATATTTGGGTCGGTAATGATTAATAAAGGAATAGCTCGGTTTTTAGCAGAGAAGCCCAACTCCTCATAACTCACAAAAGGCGAGTGATTCCTTGAAATTTCTTGGCATGCATTCATTACTTCTTCGTAAGTAGGCGATGGGGTATCCATTTTTTCTTGACCTCTAAATCATCTAGTAAAAAATTTAACAAGTCTTTGGAAGTTTATCGATTGTTTGTACTCTTAATCAAACCATTTAGAAAATTCTTGAAATATACCAATCAAGTTTGTAATTATTATAAATATATACATAAGTCAAGAATAATCGGTAAAAACCAATAATATTCATACTGCCAACGATGGCTGTATTGAATTTTTGGATTCCGCTTTAGGTAAGGAATTTGCTTTTTTGTGAGAGTAGCTGTTTGACAAAAGTCAAAGTCATTACAAATTACTATTTAATTCGATTCAAAAACATCCTCAGTTTAACATAATTATTAGGATAATTTGTGTTTTCGAACGCTATCTCGAAACGAACGATACATTTTTTCAGGTAATAAAGTAGCTCGCACGCATAACTTTTAATTATATATTGGACAAACAACTACGACTTGAAACGCAACTAGCCTAAATTACATTGTTCTTAAAAACCAAAAACAACCTTAAAACTACAGGAAAAAAGCATAAGATTCCAAAATCAGCATGATCATCATGCGTAATCCTATGCATATCTCTAAACTCTTTGCTTTTTGATATAAGGCAATAAGCACTTTCAGCAGGATATTAAATAGGTGTGCAGAAGTTTCAATTAGCCAAATTCTCTTTGAAGGCGCTTTCTATCGTGATGAATTGAAATTTAAAATCGTTGTCTAGCAAAACCTTTGGCATGATTTTTTGGCTTGCTAAAAATAATTCATTACCCATACCGCCTGGTAATAAGCGCAGTAGAAAGGCAGGAACATGTAAAAATGCTGGGCGAAACATAAGTTTTGCTAAAGATTTTGTAAACTCTCGATTGGTGACGGAATGAATCGAAACTAAATTGACCGGGCCTTTAATATCTTTTTTTTCCATACACAAAATGGTCGCTTTGACCCAATCATTAATATGGATCCAACTAATGTTTTGATCGCCCTTACCAAAACAACCACCTAAACCCAAAAAAAATTGCCATTTGATTTTTCTAAATATTCCACCTTTTGCGCCTAACACTAAACCAGTGCGTAGCAAAACTGTACGAACACTAGCTTCTTTGGCCAATCGCATTGACTCTTGTTCCCACTTTACACAAATATCAGCAAGCACCCCGCTACCATAACTAGATTCTTCATTTAACAAAGTCTCGCCTCTCGAACCATAATAGCCAACCGCTGAACTCGAGATAAAAAACTCCGGCTTATCAAGTCGATTTAAAAATCTATTAACCAAAAACTTGGTGCCTTGAATGCGACTCTCACGAATCTTCTCTATTTGAGATTTTGTCCAAAGCCAATTAGCAACTCCTTGACCTGCTAAATGTATTACGCCATGAATGGGTAATTGTTCTGGAACCTCCCATGTGCCATTCATTGGCGACCAATTAAACTTAAACTTTTCAGGCTGACTTGATTTTCTAGTTAATTCAATGATTTGATATTTGCTTTGATCAATTGACTTTATCAAAGAGCTACCTAAAAACCCACTGGCACCAGTAATTAAAATGTTTTTCTTCATAATCAATCGTACAATTTTTTCTTATTCGTTCATTTTCTCTAGTATAGCTTAAGTTTTACCATTCAACAAATTTTCTGCAATAGCTTTTACTTAATTTTCTTATAACTCGTCTGTATTATTTAGGGTTTGTTTTCAAGGCAAGGATGGGGTTTCATTCAATTTTAAAAAGCAGGCCTGAATAGATTGCTCTTATTCAGGCCTTTGGCTATTTTAAGGGTCGACTTCTTCACATTGTATCGACTTTTTTATGCCCTCTGCAACTTCAGAAACTTCACTTAAATTTAAGTCGAACCAATATTCTTTGTCATCCTTATAAAGGCTAAACGAGAAAAGGCCTTTTGTAGCTTCATAACCACCGCAATAATTATCTGTTTGATATAGCTCCCCTGAACCTGATTGCTTCCATTGTTCCGCCGATTTATTTTCACCTATAATATCTTTACAAATACCTTTAAGCTCTTCGTTCACTTGAACTTCCATTATTTACCCTCCCTTACCCAAAAAGACCATCATTCTCAAATATATGAACCTATTGCGATTATGGCGAAATAATCTATTTTGTCTACGATATACGCACCTCTCAAAAAGCACAAATCCTAACAAAATAATTGATATTAGATTATTTAAACGAATCCGTACGGTTTAGATTGTATTCAGAAATCTATTGTTTTTGTAAATCAGAAACCCTGCGTTTAATCATGGAAGCTAACCAAGGCGAAATCGGGGCTTTTAATATCGTTTCATAACCAACTTTGATTTCATCATTTTTCTTGGCCCCATTTATATCAACGATCAACAAATTTATTAATTTATTTATATTTTCGGATAGCGGATATTTCGCTAAAAATTCATTTATTTTCATGCGTTTTTCCAAGACTAACCCACAATCAACTTCGATATTTCTGTTTAAAGAAGCGAAAAACTTTGATTTCTCTTTTAAGTCTTCGTCGGATAACCGAATATCAAGACCTAAAAAGCTTGCATATTTGGAAGCTAACTGATATTCAAACCAAGCCCGTTCATCATCCTTCCAATAGTCTGACTCTAAATGTTTTTTAAGATAAAATAGAGCTTCAGAAACCATACCATTCATCATACTAGCAATTGCTTTTTCTCTAAAATTATTTTCATTTTCAGGCAATTGAATGTAAAAGCTTCGTGCGGCATCAAAAACTTCTGGTTGGTTTTCTTTAAAGTAACTCAAGAACTTTTCAGTAAATCGCCAATATTCTTTTCTGCCGCTCGGGCTAGCAAATTTTAGGCTTATTCTGGCGCGCTTTAAAACCTCCAAAAGACCTTCGCCATCTAAAACCCCAGGGGTTTTATTGCGTTTTTCGATAAGAGTCAGTTGTTGGTCCAAACTACTTATTACACGCCCAGCTACTTTAGAAAGAAACTCATCCTTCCATACGGGCTGACCTGTTACACCAGCCAGCAACCCCTTTACACTAAAAAACAAATTCGCATCATCGACAACTTTTTTGACTAAATTCCTTTTTGAGTTTTCCACAATATTTGTCAAGAAATCTTGGCAAATTTTTTCAATTTGCGTATTGTTTAAAAGCGGCTTTGGTGTCGATACCCCAAGCCAATTATCAAAGATTTTTTTCATCATTAATTTATCAACATAAGAATCGCCCACTCTCTGGTATACATTTACAAGCTCATTTATTAAATCCTTATCGGCTTCATTTAATAATGGGTCTGTCTTAACATTTGCTTTCTTGGTTAAATAAAATACTTTTTTTGAGTCTTTTTCAAATAGAACAACAGAATCCATTTTTTCTTTGTTTTCTAAATTTAATGTCGCATTAAAACCCATATACTTCAGATTAATGCCGTTTGTGACTCTGTATATTTCAGAATATGGCAATAAAAACAACACCTCATTTGTTGGCATAATATTATTGGTGCTGGTAAAATTAATCACCTTCAATTTAGGGGAAGAGTTTCTGTCGTCAAAAACAAATCGCACCTCGCCATTTTCATTTAAAACAGGGGCATAAGTTAACTTAAATAAACCTGGCCCTGGCTGATTAGATAAAAAGTTTTGACCTTGTCTAAAATCAAAATAAAGCGACCAGTTATCGCCCTGAGAAACCATATTGCCTGCGAATTTGTTTTTTAACTCATTATCTTTTGTAATAATGCGAATGCGTAACCCGTCTTCTTCAAGAGAAACATTAATGTTACCGCCTCGATTTTGATCAATGGAAAGATTCACCGGAAAAACTTCGCCAAAATGCTGAATTCCTTCCTTGTTAGTCTTAAACCTTTCGATTAAATAACTATCAATGATGGTAGCAATGACTTTGCGCCTAAAACTTTCATTCTCAATCAATCCATTTAATGCCTCAATACCTTGATCCACATTTTGATTGACTGCACTGCCAAATTCAGGAAAGGCTTTAACAACATTCGTAATTAATGTTCTGCTTCGCAATCCATCCCAATATTCACCTAATGAGCGCGTTTCCTTATCAGGGTACATCATTGACCATTTTTCAAACTTATAATTACTTATGGCGTGTACTTCGTCAAACTTATACACTTTGTTTATTGTCTTGATTGCCATTAAAATATTTAAACTGTGAATTTTTTCCTTATAAATTTCTTTTGAAATAAACTCTTGCAAAAACGATTTTGAGGATTCTTCAAAGTTGAGATAAACATATTTTTCGAACAATTCAAAATCTAACACTTCCAAAGTATCTTTTAACAAATCTTTATAGAGTCGTTTTATATCAGACTGATCGCCAGCTTCTGAAACATAAGAAAATTGCTTTAAAAATGGGTGCAAATCCATTAACCCTTTTAATTTGTTTGGCGGCTTAATAAATGCAAAATACTTTTCAATCGATTCAGGCAAATTCCAAAGCCAATTTCTATAAGGCGTTATATCCAGAGTATAATTTTGATATTGCCTAATCATTTCGATAGCTTTGTTAAAATCGCCTAAATAAATGTTTAAAAAAGCGGATTGAACTAATACCGAAAGATACAAGTCTTCGTAGTTTACATATTCTGTTTTATTGCTTCTTTCATTCATCTCCATATATTCTTCAGTAAAGACCAATGCCTTCTCATAGTTATCGGCAATTAATTTACGATCAGCCTCAGATGTTTGCAAACCAAGATTTCTATGCAATGCAACTCCCATTAAAAAAGAAGCCTTTGCAAACTGATATTTAAAATTAACATTTTCAACTGAATTCTCATTGTCGCTCACCATAATTGCCGTTTCTAATCGATCAACATGCTTTTCAAGCAAGCTATAATAAACTTTCGGGTCGTTTTTCCCAGATTCAATAATTCGATTGATCTCAATCTCTGATGTTCCAGGTATCCATTTATCAACTCTAAACTTTTCTAGATCAATAGAAAATTTATTAGACTCTGGAATTAAAAAACCACATTGCAAGGAATACGGGTTTAGATAGGAAGCACTTGATACTTTAAATATTTCACGAAACGACCTGTCGTTTTCTAAATAAAGACCATCCTTCTCTTTTATTTCAATTTCATAAAAAGTTTCATGTCTTTTTACACTAAAATTAAGTGATTCATTGACATTTTCTGGCAGGTCAAAGAATTTTACGGCTAAAGGGGCTTGGGTGCCTAGAACATCATTTAAATTAAAATTTGTCTTATCGGGTATTGTTTTATTGTTTGTTTGATAAAAATAAACCCTGATATTGCGACGATTCTCTTTTTCTGGCACTTTATTAATTTGAAAAACAATAAATATTGGTTTATCGATTGATTTCTCTGGAGCATTTGATTTGCCACAGAAAAAAACAAATCTGTTGCCTGTTGGAATTTTCATTTTCCAACTAAAAATCGCTGAAGAAGAAAACCCATCTGGTTTTGGAATAATAAGCTGATTTTTGCTAGCAGGAATTTCAGCAACTCCTTTTTTAACAATAACTGGCTGCCAAGAAGTAAACCAATTTTTTGCAAAAAACTGATCGCTTTCAAACCTTTCATTAAATTCAGGGCTAGTGGAACCTTTTTTTAATAGTTCCCCTTGTATTTCCAATTGTTGCTTTTCGCGACTTATTTTCTCTTTCTCTCGTGCTGCAATTTCTTTTTCGGCTGAAGCAATTTCTCTTTCACGAATTTGAACATCCACCGTTTGTGACTGATCGATGTTTTTTAACATTAAATAACCAATAATTATAATAATAGCGATTGACATTAAAATTGAATAACGCTGCCTTACAATATCACGATAGATTTTTCGATAAATACCCGAACGCGATATAGTAACAACCTCCCCGCGTTGAAATCGTGTGCAATCATCAATAAAATCAATCATGTTTTCATAACGAAATTCTCGATCTTTTTCTAAAGCCTTTTTAATTATACTCTCGACATCTCTTGAAAGTCGCGGTTTAATTTTACGCGGTTTTACATAGTCACCCTCAATTACTTTTAAAACTGTTTTCATGTAGGACTCCCCTTTGAAAGGAAGCTTCTCTGTTACCATCTCGTATAGCAAGACGCCTAAACTAAAAACATCCGAGCGGTGATCTAAATCCGCATCACCCCTTGCCTGCTCTGGGCTCATATAACAGGGCGTGCCTAACATCGAGCCAGTCATCGTTAATTTTTGTTCGTTCTCCAAAATTTTTGCTAAGCCAAAATCCGTGATCATGGGGCTTTCGCCGTTTTGCATCATAATATTTGCTGGTTTAATATCACGATGAACAATGTTTTTCTCATGAGCCTCTTGCAAACCTTCTGCAATACCCAAAACAATCTCAACTGCTTTGGCCGCAGTCACTTCATTTTTTTGTAAATATTGCTCTAAAGTCGGCCCCTCAATATATTCCATTGTGAAATATTGACAACCTTCAAAAACATCTACAGAATAAACAGGAACAATTCTTTTATGTCTTAATTTTGCAATCGCTTGAGCTTCTCGTAAAAATCGATTCGTTTGCTCTTCGGTGGCTTGCATGCCTGGCGCCGTCAGAATGACTTTAATGGCAATTTTTCGCTTTAATTTTAAATCTTCTGCTAAATACACAACACCCATGGCGCCATGGGCAATTTTCTTGATGATGCGATAACCCGCAAAATAACTGCCCGCTTCAATGTTAGGCATGGAACCACTACCAGAACTTGAATTAGGCTCCTTATTACCCTTTTGCCCTAAATCAACCGTTTCTAGTGATAAATCCTTTTTGTTTTCTGTCTCTGGCATGCAATTTTTGTAAGTTAAAAAAATACAATAATAATAGGGAATTTTCTTTTACCAATTCCAAATCAGTTCTCAACACTTAATTCTTTTTATTTTCAGATTGAAAATAGATTTGTTCCACGGCAAGTACAAATCTTATGACAATTGTACTGATAAGAGTCAGATTTGAAAACAATCTGCACAGCCTCATTCCTAAAAATTTTGAAATGAACATATAATGTTAAGGAAAAACTAAAAAAATCAGGTTGTCTATTTGCAAATTCTGCTAAATTATAGGCAAAGCACCACAAAATATGACTCGTCTTTATTGGTTCAGAATATATTAGCAGTGGATTTACCTTATCCCATTCAGGTTTTCTTGCATGGTTTGTTTTCAAGATAGAATATTCGGGCTTTTTAGCGAACTAATCCTAATTACGGAATAAAATGGATATTAAATTAATTCGAAATTTTTGCATCATTGCCCACATCGACCACGGTAAATCCACATTAGCAGATCGAATATTAGAGCTTACCAATGCTGTTTCCAAACGCGAAATGACAGCTCAGCTTTTAGATGGCATGGAACTTGAAAAAGAGCGTGGCATTACCATTAAAGCCAAAGCCGTAACACTATATTATGAAAAGGATGGATTACGCTATCAATTGAACTTGGTTGATACTCCTGGGCATGTCGATTTTGCCTATGAAGTAAGTCGTAGCATGGCTTCCTGTGAAGGGGCGCTACTTTTAATCGATGCTTCTCAAGGTGTCGAAGCTCAGACTGTTGCCAACGCCTATCATGCCATTGATCACAATCTAGAAATTATTCCAGTCATCAACAAAATAGATTTACCTGCAGCTCGGCCAGAAGAAGTTGCGGAAGAAGCGGAAGCCTCTTTAGGAATTGATGCTGCAGATGCGATTATGATTAGCGCCAAAACCGGAGTGAATATTAAAGCTGTAGTGGAAGCCGCAATCGACAAAGTGCCTTGCCCAAAAGGTGACCCGAACGGAAGTTTTCGCGCATTGATTTTTGATGCCGAATACGACAAATACCGCGGTGTTATTATTTATATTAGAGTTGTTGACGGCGAACTTAAATCAGGTCAAACTATTCAATTTTATGCCTCGAACCAGTTTTATGATGTTACAGAACTAGGGCACTTTGAACCACAAATGAAAAAGTGTGCTTCGTTAGTTGCAGGTGAAGTTGGTTATGTAATTGGCGCAATTAAACAATTGTCAGATGTAAAAATCGGCGACACTGTTTTTATTCGAAATACAGAAGTAAAGCCAATACCAGGTTTTAAAGAAGTTAAACCTATGGTGTTTTGTGGGTTTTACCCAGTAGGCGAAACTTCATTTGAAATGATGACAATTGCACTACAAAAATTAGCTTTAAACGATTGCTCTTTTACCTTTCAAGGTGATGTTTCACCAGCTTTAGGTTCTGGTTATCGGTGTGGGTTTTTAGGCTTACTACACATGGATATCATCAAAGAAAGATTAGAACGCGAAAGCGATCTTGAGCTTATTCAAACGGCACCGAATGTTACCTATGAAATTGAAACTCACAAAAATAAAAATCTGCCCATCGATAACCCTATCGATTTACCAGACCCAAATGATATTATTGAATTTAGAGAACCAATCGCCAAAGTCGAGATTATCGTACCAGAATCAAATATTGGCGATGTTATGCAGCTTTGTCAAGATCGTCGTGGTGTGTTTGTAAAAACTGACTTTTTACGAGCCGAACGGGTTATGATTGTGTATGAACTACCCTTTGCTGAAATAGTTTATGATTTTTTTGATAAACTAAAAAGTGCTACAAAAGGTTATGGCACGATGAACTATGAATTCAAAAACTTCAAGGCAGACCGATTGGTAAAAATGGATATATTAGTAAATGGTTCACCCGTTGATGCTCTTTCTGTCATTACCCATGCAGATAAAGCAGCTCATATAGGTAAAAAAATTATCAATAAACTTAAAAAAGAAATCTCAAGACATTTATTTCAAATACCATTACAGGCTGCCATTGGCTCTAAAGTTGTCGCAAGAGAAAACATAAGCGCAATGCGAAAAGATGTTACGGCAAAATGTTATGGCGGGGATGTTACACGCAAAAGAAAATTGCTTGAAAAGCAAAAAGAAGGTAAAAAACGCATGAAAAACATTGGTAATGTTGAAATACCGCAGTCTGCATTTCTTGCCATTTTTAGCGATGATGATTAGGCTAGCAAGTATGTCAGCTTTATTCAACATCGTTCTCTTTAACCCCGAAATACCAAATAACACGGGTAATATTGGTCGTTTAAGTGTTGCCACAAACTGCATTCTTCATCTCATTCACCCACTTGGTTTCAGCCTCGAAGAAAAAGCGGTGCGTCGCGCTGGCATTGATTGGTGGCAAGAAGTCAATTTACGCGAATACAAAGATTGGCAAGACTTCCAAGAAAAAAACCTAGATGCTGTGTTGCACTTTTTTTCAAGGTTTGCAGAAAAATCTCTATTCGATATTCGTTTTAAACCAAACGACTTTCTTATCTTTGGGTCCGAATCGTCTGGCTTACCAGATTGGCTAAAGGCAAAATACCCACAAAATCTTTATAAAATTCCAATGCCTGGGGTTGGCAGATCATTAAATTTGGCCAATAGTGTTTCCGTTGGCGTTTATGAGGGTTTGCGCCAATTAGGCTATAAATAAGAGGTATTTGTTATGACACATCCAAAAGCCATTGTTGCAATGAAAAATCTTGGTTTATCAAGGGATGAATATTTAGAGTTTTTGGCTGAACTAAAAAATTCTGTCGAAGCTCAAATTACTGAGACCAAAAAATATATTGCGGCTAATGATCAAAACAAAACCGTCGATATTTTACATTCTATCAAAGGCAGTATTGGCACTTTAGGCCTAATTGATTCTTATAATTCTTGTCAAAAATTAGAATCAAATTTTAAAATTGCACTTAGCGAAAATTCAATGGTTTTATTAGATGATTTCGTTAAAATCTACTCAATTGAAATTGCCGAAATTCAACAAGATTTATAAATTAACATGAAAATTTCTGCGAAACTCGATTATGCTCTACGCTTACTTGTCAGGCTTGCAGAGTCGCCAGAAAAAGTTATGCACACTGCGGAAATTGCTAACGAAGAAAAAGTCTCGCTTAAGTTTTTGCAGACTATCGTAAAAGAACTAAAAGACCGAGATATTATCAATACCTTTTTTGGGCCGCACGGTGGGGTAACTTTAGCCCGCCCCCCTGAAGAAATTAGATTTCTCGACATATACGAATCATTTCAAAATGACTTAAGAGTTGTAGAGCCTTGCGTAGAATTTTCAGATTGCACTCATTTACATGCCTGTGGTATTCAAAAGATATTACATCAAGGGCAAATGAAAATGCGTGATTACTTCAACACCATTACACTTATGGATATTAAAAATAAACAATGGAGCCTAATAACCGAAAAATGACCACAATCGATTTCCAAGGAAGAGGATGTTTTCCGCTCCATTTTCGTCACCCAGAAGAATTTAGTTTTATTTTTGACAACTTAGGCTTTTGTCAAGGCTTTAGGCGTAGCCATAATTCAGGGCTAACTTTTTATATTCACCGTACAAAAAACAAAAAAGAAGTTGCGCCTTTTGGGTTGACTATTCCCTTGTTAACCAACCAACTCAGTGAATTGAAGGATGTTTTCAAAAAAATACCCTCTGTAAATATGGAAAGCAAACAGTGGTTTGACCAGGAAGTAATTCTTATAACTTTGGCTGATCAAAAAAAATTTTTATTATTGCAAGAAAACCAACTACTTCCAAAACAAATGAATTACCAAGGCAAACAAAGCCAAAATGCACTTAAAGGTGATGGATATTTAATTTTAAATTCCAAAAACCCTGAAAAAGCTGCTGCTTGGTATGAAGCATTTTTAGAATGCGAGACGGTTTTTAAAACCGAACATATGTGCATTTCAATAATGACTAATTTTAATGAAACAACCCCCAGCCTAATTATTTTTCATCAATTAGAAAAAGATTCCAAAAAAATAGGCCCCATTCACTACAAAAATTTTTGCCTAACAACAAAAGATATTTATGCCTGCTGGAATTATCTTGCCAGTAAAAATAAAATAAACCCACGCTGGAAAACCCCAATAGAAGATGGCATCTATCGCACTCTTTTAATTAGCGCACCTGATGGCTATGATTGGAAAATATATGGCGAAATACCCGTCTATACCCTAAGCCAAGCCGCAAAAATTTTGAATAAACCAAAAGAAAAACTAATGACCGATATTCAAAATGGTCGCTTGCAAATTCTAAAAGAAAAAAAGCCAATACAAACAGAAACAGAACCTTCTATTTGCGAAGACCATCTTTTGCAATATTTTTGGAATAAATCACCCTATCGCGAATCCTTAACCTTTCCAAAATAACCAGAAAATGTTGCTTGTTTTATCAATAAAATCACTCAATAAAGGGTCTATTTCCTATATAGTTGATTTCACTCGATTTAATTGTTATTAAATAGTTAATTTTTAAAAAAATCGGACAAAAATTTGAATTGGATTCATTAGTGAACTAGAATAGATATACGCCATTTTTCCCAAGGCCTGAATTTGATGGACCCAAGTCAAAAAAGCTTAAATCTTGATAGGTTTAAAAGGCCAGCAAACAGCATCTCGCAACTAAAGCAAATAAATGTTGCAAGTACTACCCCTAAGACCCCATGGTTTGTTGAAATCGAAAAAAGAAAAGCCAAAGTAATTGCAGCTATTGATAATATTCCTTCCTTGCCAACAATAATCGTCGAAATCATGCGTATTGCGAATTCAAAAACAAGCAGCGCATCCGATATTGAAGATAAAATGAAAGCCGACCAAGTACTAACAGCGAAGATCTTAAAAGTTGCAAATTCTTCCTACTACGCGCTTAATACAAAAGTCACTACTATTACGCGGGCCGTCGCCACTTTAGGTTTTAGTTCTGTAAAAAATATTTTGCTTGCAACTTCTGTTAGCAACTCCTTGAATCAAGATTTAAAAATTTATGGCTACGGCCAAGGTGGGCTTTGGGCTCATTCCCTTGCTTGTGCTGCAGTTGCAAAATTAATTGGCAAAAAAATTTACCACCTTAACGAAGAACAATCGGAAGAACTTTTTATTGGGGGCTTACTACATGATATTGGCAAAATCGTAATTGCCCCTGAACTAGAAAAATACAAAAATGAATTACAAAAGTTTCAAGTTGACGAATCGTTTGTCTCAATTGAAAAAGCCGAAGAAACTATTCTTGGTATCAGTCATCCTGAAGTTGGTAAAATTTTATGTGCAAAATGGAATTTAAGCGAAGATCTACAAAATGCCATTGGTAATCATCACATAGAAACCCCCAATCAATTTAGTTCTATAATTAAAATTGCAGATATTCTTTGCCATGAAAACATGGTAGGCCTTTCTGATGAATTCAAATGGCTACAAAAACTATCCCCAGAACTTCTAGCAACCTTAGGCATTTCAAATACAAATCTAACCAAACTGCAAGAATTTTTTAAAGAATATACTAGAAATGAAATTGCCGATTTAATTCTTTCTATGAAAATTGCTTGAGCTTCGACCCCCATGGATGTTAATCAGCAAAATCTAATACAATCAATTCATAACACAACCTCTTCACAAGAGCTTTACGACAGTATTTTAAATTTCTGTCAAACTCAATTACGAGCTAGTTCTTTTGAAATCTATTTTTTAGATGAAGCTAGTGGCAAATTAAGTCTTTCCTATACAAGTTCACAAGAAACATCACAAAGCAAAAATACTATTTCGCTTATTTTAGAAGAAAATTTGATAGCCAATGAAGCACACGAATACTACCCAGCCCAATCGAACCAAAATAATTCCAATGCACATCTTATAGCTGCCCATAAGCTAGAATTTCAAGGGATGATTTATGGTTGTTTAAGTGTTTATTCTGCACCTTTTTCATTAGATGCCAACTGGCAAGAGATATTTTCACAAATGATACAGGCAATAAACCCTGAGATTATTAAAATTCAACTTTTAGAATCAGCAAATAATGAATCGTATTTATCTTTAAGTAAACTGCAGGGTATTCATGCTGCACTGGAATTAATTAAAGACTTGAACCTAGAAACGATATTAGCAAAACTAATGAGCCTAGCCTTAAAAACAATGAATGCTGAAGTAGGCTCGATCATGATTTTGGTGAATGAAAAACTGGTCACTAAAACAGATTTTGGTTTTAGCGATACAGTTGCTCAAAACTTAAAAACCCCGACAGGGGAACCCTATTTAAATTTTGTCTTAGCTTCAGAAGAAGCAACACTTATTCTCGATACCAATGACTCCGAAGTTATCGATGTTAAAAATTTAAAAGTTTGTTTGAATTCTATATTATCAATACCGTTACGAGTGAACCAAAAAAATTTAGGCATACTTCATATTATTAACAACGAAAAAAACTTTGACAAAAATAGCTATGAAGTTCTTAAGTCCATTTGTAATTTATCTTCCTACGCCTTACAGAATGCACTTTTACACAAAGAACAATTGGAAAATGCAAGGCATAAAGAATCGATGCAAATCGCACAAAATATTCACAATACCTTATTGGGAGCGCCTTTTTTATCGGCCTTAAATATTGAAATTTTTGCCTGGAGCCAAGCCTGCGATGAAACCGGCGGCGACTATTTTGATTTAATTGAACTTAATGAAAACCGATTAGAGATTATCATTGGGGATGCCTCTGGCCATGGCATCGGTGCCGCTCTAACTATGCTAATTACCAGATCTGCCATAAAAACTTTGCACCAATTAAATCTGCCACTTTATGAAACTTTTAATCTTCTAAATAATCGACTTTCAGCGGATACTACCGACGAAAAATTTATGACCCTGTTTTGTGGTTCTATAAATCCACAAAATAATATTCTCACCTATTGCTCTGCTGGGCACGATGGGCCATTATTAATTAGAGATGGTCAAGCTATTCAAGAATTAGATTCAACGGGAATTCCCATCGGCATGATGGAAGGTTACAATTATGATATATCAGAACCTATTCAATTAAAAAAAGGCGATATTTTAATACTTGGCACCGACGGAACTTGGGAGGCAATGAATGAAGATAAAATAGAATTTGGCAAAAACAGAATTCTCGAACTAGCGATAAAAAATCAAAACAAATCTGCCAAAGAAATCAATGAACTTATTCAAGCTGAGATTAAAAAATTCATTGGAGAAGAAACCGTACGCGACGATATGACGCTTATTGTTTTAAAGATAACAAATGATACGATTCAATTAAAAAAATCGGAATAAACCGAACAACAACACTGTTCACTATTTGTTAATTTCTTATTTGAGATTTATTTTTAAACTCTTTTTTAGTTTTTATTTTACACATTTGTTACAAAATACCGCCTATGATTCAAGCTTAAATATCAACAAGGGCTTTTTATGGCAATTATCATTAGTGAAAACAAACGATTATTTTTTTTACAAACCAACAAATCTTCTTATGTTTTAGAACACGATGTTAGTAATTTTTTGACGCATCATTATTGGGGGCCAAAAATCAAGCCAACTAAAATGAACCCTTGCCGATTTAAAATGTATAACTCGTCTATTTTTTCTCGTACCGAGCCAAATTCTATTTCGATGGATACAAGTTTATTTGAATACCCCACAACCGGAATTGGTGATTTTCGAAGCCCCGCCGTACAAATACAAACGGAAAATGGTGACACAAATTGCGCACTAACATTTAAGTCGTTTCAAGTAAAAAGCGGCAAGCCCAAAATACTTGGTTTGCCCGCATTGTTTGTCAAAAACGAAACAGATGCTGCTACTTTAATCATCACCTTAGAAGATAAAGTTGCAGGGTTAGAAGTTGACTTATATTATGCAGTGCTTGAAAAGTACGATGCTATTACGCGTTATAGCTGTTTACGCAATGTCAGTAATCAGGCTATTAAAATCAATCGAGCTTTAAGCTGTAATATGGAATTCTACCATAGCAATTTTGACCAAATTTCTTTATCTGGTTCCTATGGTAATGAAAAAACATTTGCGCGTGCGCCCCTTAGACAAAGCCAAAACATTTTAGAATCTCATCGTGGCTTTAGTAGTCATATTCAACATGCTTTTATCGCTCTGACAGAGCCTTCTGCCACTGAAGATGCAGGCCAAGCTTACTCCACTAATTTGATTTACAGCGGAAATTTTATGGCCGTAACAGAAGTTCAGCAAACTAAAACCACTCGTATGCAACTGGGCCTAAATTCCTTTCAATTTCAATGGGTATTAAAACCAAACGAAGCGTTCTATACACCCGAAGCCGTGCTAATTCAAACCAATCAAGGTATTGGTGAAATGTCACGAATTTATCATCGCCTCTACCGTGAATGCCTAAACAAAGGTAAGTTTGCTTTGACCAAAAGACCAGTTCAAATCAATAACTGGGAAGGCACTTACATGGATTTTAATGAGGAAAAAATACTTAAAATGGCCACGACTGCCGCGGAAGTTGGCGTCGAACTGTTTGTTTTAGATGATGGCTGGTTTGGCAAAAGAGACAACGATAGCACATCTTTAGGCGATTGGAAAGCGCACAAAACTAAATTACCATCAGGTATTGATGGGTTAGGCAAAAAGATAAACCAACTTGGCTTGAAATTTGGTTTGTGGTTTGAGCCCGAAATGATTTCCGAGGATAGCGATTTATGGCGCGCTCACCCTGATTGGCATTTTCATGCACCTGGTCGCCCCATTTCCGAACAAAGAAGGCAATTTGTGTTAGATTTTGGTCGCGAAGATATTCGCCAAGAAATTTATAGTGCGATGGCCACCCTTGTAAAAAATGCTCCTATAGTTTATATCAAATGGGATATGAATCGTTCTTTAACAGAAGTCTTTTCGCAAACCCTACCTGCCCAACAGCAACAAGAAGTTTTTCACCGTTATGTGCTTGGTCTGTATGATTTTTTAGAGAAATTTACCAATGAATTCCCACATGTAATGTTTGAAAATTGTTGCAGTGGTGGCGGGCGTTATGATCCAGGCATGTTACATTATATGCCCATTACATGGACCAGCGATACGGCGGATGCCATTACAAGGCTCACCATTCATCATGGAACAAGCATTTTATACCCGACTTCTACTTTGTCTGCCCATATAGCAACTTCGCCATACGGTATGACAGGTCGCATCATTCCATTTGAAACGCGCGTCAATAGTGCTTTATTTGGCTCAGGGTTTGGCTTGCAACTTGATATTAATTTGCTGACTGCTGATGAATTAGAATTATCAAAAAAGGCCATTCAAACTTATCATCAAATTGAGCATATTTCCAGATCCGGAGATTTATATCGAATTTCAAATCCACCCAATAATGAAGTGGCTTGGCTGTTTTCGCTACCTGACAAAAGCGAAGCCTACGCCTGTTGGTTTAGGCTATTAAGCCACGCCAACCCCTATTCAACTATAATCAAATTCAAAGGGCTAAACCCAGAGTATACTTATGTCGACCAAAACAATAACGAATACAATGGCGATTACCTAATGAATGTTGGCATTCAATTTTTGCCAAAAAAACATGATTTTAGCTCTCAACTTTGGCATTTTAAACGCAAACCTTAACTTTTTACGAATCTAAACTCAGCTTAGTAAATTTTCTCAATCTTGTTTTAGTGTAGTGAAATAAAGCTAATGGAAATAATATTTTACCCAAAATTTTATCAACCCTGCATGAGGTGCACCAAATCGGTTTCTATACTAAACAGCTATTATGGCTCATCAATTGTTTATATTGGGTCCTAAAGACTACAACCGCTTTGAATTATATGAAAAAATGATTGCAAATGAATTACAATAATTTTAGCTTTTTACTTAAAAAGCAAAAACTACAGGAGCATCTACCTACGCGTCAATCTTAATTTTAACAATTTATATATTCCAAAATTTCTTCCATAATTTGATTTAATTAATAGTTTTGCGCGTGTTAAAAACATGGTTTTAAATTCTAACGAAAAGTTACCAACGGTGAAGCAATCTGGCTGAATATTTTAGCCAGAATTAACTAGCTGGCAAAAATATTTTTATCCTTTTAAATATATTAAAAGGGATTTCATAATAGAAAAACCAATCATCTGCTTCTAGCTTAATAATTTATTTCCATTCTTAAATTCATGACAAGAAAGTGATGTAATTGAAGAAAACAAACTACCCACATCTTGGATTTTCCAGCCATTTTCAATAAGTTTAGCTTGGAAAGCAAAATGCTCATTTTCATCCATGCGAATGGTATATGATTTGATATTTCGGAAAATTGATTTACTTGTTAAAATTTCCATGGGCGCCTAAAAAAGCTCAGTAGCTCCGTCTACTGCAACAATCTTGTTCAACCAGATTTCTGTTTAATTTTGAATAATACTCCTAGACCAATGCATGATATTGTAACAGCAAATAGTGTGATAAATATTGGATTAAAAAAATCGCTTTCACCTGAATGTTGCCTGATTGCTCTAAATGAGCTTATGGCAAAAATACCACCTAGAAAAAACATAATATTAGGAAGCTGTTTAAATTGACTTTCAGCCTTTCTGACTATTTTACCATCGATCACCACATTGAAGTCATAGCCATTTAAGTTTTGAATAGCTTTAATTTCAACAGATTTACCATTATAGTTGAATTTAAACTCAACTAAGCTTCTTATTGATTTTTTTTCAGAGACTACTTTGCCGTTAACAAGGATTTTTTTATTAGATACTGTTTCATCAAATGAATACTCGATTCCATCGTAGGTTATAATTTTTTCCATAAGATGCTCCTATAATAAAAGCTATCAGCCTCACGCAAGGTTAACTTGCTTTTTTGAATTCCGGTTAAATAAATTAGTTATGATTTTTGCAGGTGTTTTACAGCGATTTTGTTCAATTAAACCTCTTGACCGCGACAATTCGCTTATTTTATGCCTTTTTCCTGATAAAGGAAGATTTTTTAATTTTATTAAATCATTTTAGAGGCCTGTAAAGTCAAACAACATAATCAGAAATTTTTAAAAGATATGTTACTATAAGATAATTCGGTAGCCATGCAAAATCCTTATTATTATGTGGCCAACGCCTATTTTAAACGACCTAATCTATTTATGTTACCTGAAGAAAATTTGCGAAAATACTTGTTTATCAAAATAGCTCTATCGACTATTAAGACTGATTCAATGACAAAAACTAAACCGACTGAACTTTTATTATCCTTTTATTAATTTTAATTCAATTTTATTTTTTGAAATAACTACGCACCAATCAAAACCATCTTTTGAATTCAGCCAATAAACTGTTACTTTTTCACTGCCTGAGCTAGAATAGTAGTGACTTGAATATTGACTTTTATATGTACCAGAGCTGTATACATCGCCATTTGTTAAGTTTGGAATTTTATTTAATATTTCTTTTTCATTTAAACCCTCTATTAGTTTCTTCCGATTTACATCCATTACCAATTGGTCATAATAGGATTCTTTGTAGTTGCCACCTAATTTACGCCAACTCAAATATTCTTTATCAAGCTTTGTGTCCGGCCAATTGGCTTTAATAACATAGTGATCGAATGCCAAATAGGTAAGCGGAAGAATTAAACTTAAAAGAAAGATCAATGTAATGCAGATAATATTTTTCTCGATTCTCTTTAAAGCCATTTTAATTTACCCAAACAATAACATTAAACTCTCGGGTGCGTTGCTTCCACGATCCAATTAAGAGCTCGACGCCGCTCCATTGTGCGACTTAAATTGAACTTATCATCTTTCTTACCTGAAATCATTGACTGCAGTGCCCAACGGATGAGCTGATTAATGGCTTAGAAGTCTAATCTAGAGATTTGTCGTTTATATTTGATTGTACTTCACAGATTTAAAATTAGAAGTGGTTGTTACACACATTGTTATAAAAATAGGAAATAAATTAAATGATTCCAATTACTTTGTGATATATAAATAACTAAATGTCCTTTGATGGCTCGCGGATGAAAAGAATTTTGGCTTCAGAATAAGTACTTTTGATTTGAACCTGGTGGAAAAATTTCGCCGAACTCCTCAGATATAACAAGCGAATCGTAATAAAATTCCGATGAAGAGATTTTGTTATTAAATATTTCCTTGGTTATATGGAAAAACGGAAAAGCTAAAAAGTTTGTATCTTCTTAGTGTATTTGTTTTGCAATTGACGCAGTAGAGACGGGTTTGAAACCCGTCTCTACTTGGTGAATCTAAAATTTGCTGAGTTATAAAAGTTTTTATCAACTTTTTTGATATTTTATGTGAGTTTCGATTTTTGGCCTCTTACGAATAGAACAGGTCTTGTGAAGCTGTCGGGTTAGCTACTGTGGCGGCCAAGGTTTCGTAACACCATAAGCCTTTCTTTGTTCAGGCTTGGCCATTATCGGGTCAATCATCATCGTTACAAAACCTAGCCTAGACTTATTAGGAAATTCAAACTGGAGCTCAACACGACCGTCCTCATAGAATAAAATCAATTCATCTTCCTTTTCATCTTTCCAATACGGCTCACCGAGCACTTTTTGCACTTCTTCCGGCGTGGTATTTTGAGTGAAAATAACGGCACTCTTTTTATAAAGAAAAGTCCCTTGGAAAGGGCCAATGGTGAGAAAGACATAGGCTAATTTATTTTCTGTAGTGCCGATTTCCAAGCCTTGTTCTTCAGAAACGAAAACATCTTGATGGGCAAAATGCTTCGAGTATGTGTCTTCCTCGCTCAAGGTCTCACCGAGTGCTGACCTGCCACAAAGGAAGCCAGAGAGATCAATAACAATATCTCTTGATTGCACCTCTAATTTACTTTGAAATGGCCAAAACCAAGAGAAAATTCCCATAGCAACTCCGCAAAGAAGAAGCAGAGCAGTAAAGAAGACTCTAGTTTTTATATGCTCACTTCTAAATTAAAATTTAACATCGAACTCAAAAGCCCATGCGTAATTTGCGACGCTTTTGCAACGATTTTGTTATTGACATGTATTGTACTAAGTTGCCATAAAATTTAAAGAGATTGCTAAAGGCTTATCCTAAGAAATGATAAAAAATTTTAACCTTTTAGAGGTATTTGTCTGGGTAAAACTTAAATGGTAAGGGTAAAGAAATACATTTTAGCCACTGCAAGCAAAGCCATGGTATAATCCGCATGCTTTCCAATGAAAACTCTTGTCAAAAGTATTTATAAGATAATATTGCAGATCTCTGTACAGATTCCAAGACTTCATCTACATTATATAAAATGATTTTTTCAGAGATAGTTAGCCCCTTTTTTCTAACAACTAACTCAATAGTGGTGAAGGAAGCTACCGAAGCGATCTCATTATATTTTAATTTTAATTACTTTGCCTTTTGTTGTTATACCTAATTTGAATTTTTTTTCAGGCCAATATGCAAACCAATCAAAATCATGGCTTCTGTATTCAACAAGTGGACAGCCCATTATCCATTCGCATTGATCTATATTGATATTTAACTCCTTGGTTTCATTTAAATTTTCAGATAAATATAATGAAACAAGATTTTTTGCGTTTTCGACACTAACAATTGGGTCATATTGCTTATATTGTTGTGTTTGAAGGTCTTGTTTAGGGTGTGATTTTTCATTACTACACCCAAATAAAAAAAATATTGAAACTGCAAGTATTAATAATTTTTCCATGACTTGTCTTATATATAACATAAAATTAAGTAGCAGCACAGGAATCTACTCCAGCATATTTGTTAGATGTTTTCATTCTCAAAAAAGTCATTATCTATCGCTTTTATCTCGATAGTGCTTTTCAGCTGCACACCGACATTGTGTCTAACCATTAAATCCACCAATTTTTCACCATTTATTAGAATTATTTTGTGTCTGGCATCACTAGCTTTGCTTTTTGCCTTCTCATCAAAATCTGAAGTTGTTACAAAAATTCCTTTTTCGGTGTCGCCACTCATTGCCCCAATAAAGTTTCTTATATCCGTTTCATGGACTTTATTATCGGTGAAGCGTTTTGCTTGGATGTAAATTTTATCTAATCCAAGCTGATCTTCGTTTATAATCCCATCGATTCCACCATCTCTTGACTTTGGCGTTTCAATAAACTCGCCATAGCCCATCTTTTTTAACAAAATAAGAACGATTTTTTCGAATGAATATGGATTGACGATTTTTAATTTTTCCAAAAGTTCTGTACGCACATATTTTTCAATTTGAGTAACCCCAGCTTCAATTAGTTCTTGAGGCGTCCGACTGTTTTGGGGAATTGTCGTTTCACTTTCCTCTATCGTTGTGTCTTGGCTGCCAGCAGACTGAAATTCCAAAAACTCATCGAACTGCTTAAGAGTACGATTGTCAATTCTGGTTGGATTTGAATTTAGAATTTCTTTTCCACGATCAGTAATACTTAGCCAGCCTCTTTTAGGGTACTCAATTAGCCCAGCTTTCTTTAAATATGTTTTTGCCCAACCCACCCTATTATCAAAAACCTGTTGCATGCCACTTGGTAATAATGTTGCACGCTCTTCTAAGCTCAATGAAAACTCTGATGCCAATAACTCAACGATCTCCTGAAATGAGTGTTCCGATTCATCGGAAACCAATTTCAGTACCGGAAGCATCAAAGTTTGATAATCTGGAATCATTTTTTTCCTTTTGCCAGAAGAAGCATTCTAACACCGAGCTCAAAAACCCATGATTTTTGCGGGTCTTTTCAGCAAATTTGTTCAAGTAAACCGCTTGACCGCGGCATTTCGCTTATTTTATGCCTTTTTCCTGATAAAGGAAGACTTTTTAATTTTATTAACCCATTTTTGGGGCGTATAAAGTCAAACAACATAATCTGAAATTTTTAGAAGCTATGCTATGGGCGCATTCGTTTTTTGATGTATTTTTGTAAAGCTTTTATAAGGAAGGTTTGCCGTATGATGTTACCAAAGACACATCATGAGGCGAACACACCCCTCTCACAAAGGCACAGAGATCACCAAGAAATTCTAATTTTAAACTTGGAGCGCAAGATTTTTATATTCTTTGTGACCTTGGTGTCTTTGTGAGAAATATTTTTTAAAAATAACTAGTAATTATTCCACAAAAGTTGGCAATAGCATTTATGAGTAATATACATGATATGTTCTAAAATCAAAATAGTCGTTATCCGGCTAGTTTGCAAACGGCACATAGTTTTATGGGAACCGCAAGTCTTTATTTAACAAAAGCTTGCGACTTTTTTTCGCTTGAAAATAGTCGAACGGTTTATTCAGCAAAGTTCGGGCAATTATATGCCCCCATGTTATACGAAATAGCTGTACTTGACACTGCAGGCAATTTAATTTTAAATATAGCTGTAATGGTAAACCAATACTTGCAAAATAATTTGCTTTGGTAACATCATACGGTGAACACACCGGATGCAACACACTAATAATCTCGATAAGTCTTTAAATAATTAAGAACAATGAACAAACTGATAATTATAATCAATGTAAATGAAATGGCGATGCCCCACATGGGTGATAAGTCAAAAAAATAACCACCTATAGCTGGCGAAACGGCACAACCTATCGTATAGGCAGCAATCATTAAACCTGTAAACTGTACGGTATATTTTTTATCTACACATCGTGAAATAATGATTAAAGATAAAGTGTACATGGCGCCACCAACCGCACCCCATATTATAGCTAATGGCCAAAGAATCTGCTTTTCGATATAGCCAAGTGGCAATAAAGCAGTAAAAAAAGCCAACAATACAAGTGAAATCACCAACACATTACTTGCCTTGTAGCGATCAGCCCAAACCCCAATGGGGTATTGTGCCAGAAAACTACCTAAGCCAATTATTCCTGGTAGCAAAACTGCTGAAGTGTCATCAAAACCAACGGATTTACCTAGTAATATGGAAAGACCATTAATGCCATTTTCATAAAAACCGCCGATAAAAGAACAGATGATTAAGACTGGAACTAATTGTCGCAATTGTTTGCCTGAATTAAAATCTAATTTGCTAAAATCTTCTGCCATACTTAACAAATGCCATGGAAATCGATGGATAGCTAAAGTCGAAACAAATGAAATTAAAAAGCAAAAAACCATAAGACCCGTTAGATGATTATCAAATAAGGCTACGATAAATGGCCCAGCAGCAAAGGCTATACCTAAAGCTGTTTGATAAATTCCTGTATATTTTCCTTTGCTTTCTTCAGGGGCCAATTCTGCAATACAAGCCTCTGTAATTGGCCAAAGGATGGCTGCACTTAAACCTAATACAAACGAACATAGGGCCCATAAAAAGGTGGTGTTGCTGACAATAATAATCAAGAAACAAAATGCACTAAATAATTTACAAAAGATATACAAATAACCATGACTGAATACTTTAACAATTCTTTGTATAAAAGGGTTAATGATGATTATCACAAAGAAAAAAATGGAAGAAATCAAACCAATTTCAAATGCTGTAAGTTTTAGGCGGTCAAGCTCAACAACTTCCTTTGTCAGAAAAATAGAAAAAGCTAATAAAGAAAACACAGTTGAAATTGTCAAAAGACAAAATTGTTTAAATGTGATGGTTTTATTTGGGGTTGTTTGCAAATAAGATTTCCCTAATAGGAAGGCGTAAGCATCTCAGTTATCTAACAAAATCATAATATTCTGCGTGAATTGTCAATACATGCAACGATAATCGTATGCGCAAACTAAATTTGAGTTCCAACCTACCATAGCCCCCATGTGGATTTCTTGCAAAGTCATTTTTCGCCAATATTTATGTTTAATTGTGGTTGATTTAAAAAGTAAAATTGCGTAAGAGCATCTCTTTATTTGTGAGTTAAAAAATACACGATTTAGAAAAATAGGCACCGTTTGTAGGTTAATCTTAAAATTTACCTTTTTATTTTTGATTGCTTTTCTATTCCTAAAAAACCAATAGAAAATGATTCTTGCCTATTCAGTTGCATATATAATCATTTTTGCACTTACTTGTAATCATGAATTTTGCAAAAATCGAATAAATTATATGGCTAAACCATGCCAAAGTTTCTTATTTGAAAATTATATGTAAATTTTTATGTTTTTTAAATATTTCTAAATAAAGTCATTTTTCATTAGGTACAGAGCTAGTGCAAAGCATAAAAGTTTATCAAGATATGCTTTTCATAGCTTTCAAATATCAATTGAAAAGACGCAAACGAAGGTAAGCAGGTGTTATAAAAAAGTTGACGCATAATAAATATCCCCATATAAAACTATGTAAGGAGGAATTTGAATGGCAAGCGCAAAAGGAATTGAAAGTAAAAGCGAACTAGAAAGTGGAAATATTGAATTCGCATTAGTGCATCAAAACAAAAAAGCTCAAGTCAAAGAAAAAATATTTATTACGCGACTAGTAACAAAAGAGGATATACCTGCATTAAGAAAACTTGAAGTTGAAAAATGGGGCGTTAATGGTTTTACGAATGAAAATTTGGAATCTATCATTAAATTAGCACCTGAATATAGTTGGGGTTATTTTGATCAATCAAGCGGTAAAGCTCTTGGTTCTTGTTTTGTTATGGGCAAATCGAAAGAAAAAATTATTAATTCCAAAGATTGGTTTGAAACAACAGACAATGGAAATGCGACAAGCCATAATAAGAAATCCAAGACATGGTTTGGCATGAGCCTTTCTAGTAGTCATGATGATGCAGTGCTCGCGATTTTAGTAGATGTTTTAACGAAAGTTTTAAAGGATGGTATAAAAGAAGTTTATTTAGGCGCTCCCATTTCTGGCTTTCATAAATGGTCAGAAAAAAACCCAAACAAATCAGTAAATGATTATATAAAATTATTTAAAACTTTTAATAACAAAAATGTACATATTGACCCATTACTCGCCTATTATATGCAATATGGATTTAAAATTGTTTGTGTGAAAGAAAATTATTTTCCTTATGAATCCGCACACAATTATGGCGTTATCATCAAATATAAAAACCCCGTTTGGTTTTTAGGGCCAATCATGAAATTAATTCCCAACAACATATTTAATAAAGTAATGAAAAAAATCGCTTCTTATTATAAAACTTGAATAGACACCAAAAACTAACCGTTATTTCATATCATCACCTATCTATGATGAATCTTATAGACGATATTTTGCCATCGCGTGCTAAAAGATAAGGGGCAACTGGTCATGTTGAGTTCGTATTTTGTATTTTAAATATATCTTAGATCATTTTTCATAAATCACAGCGTCAACACAATACGAAATTTCTTCCACTAATTCTTCATCCATGTATTGGTAATTGTCTTCAATTCCCATGACGATTATTTTTTTTTGTTTAGATTCTCCTGGGTAATCGACAAGGATTTTTGATTTGTGTTTTGTTTCCATTACAAAGATGATATCAGCCCATTGAATATCAGCGGCAGAAACACATCGACGGGCGTTAGGTGAAGTGCCAGCAAACCTAGCATTAATCATTGGTTTGTTTTTATATATTTTTTCGGCGGTTGGGCTACGCCATTGATTGCGCGAACAAATAAATAGGAGGTTGATTTCTTTCGTCAGCTGGTGGTTGACTTTTATCTCTTTTGCATCTAAACTGACAGGGTTCAAAAAACCTAGCTGCTTGGGTTTTAGTAATTTATTTTTGCGTAGATAAATATCTTTTCCAATTTTTTCGCGCTTGTCTTTCATCTTGTTATTCTAATGCTATCAAACACAACCTGTTTTTAATTTTAATTATACAAAAAATCTTTACACACTACTCAGCAAGCTATTAAGTTGGTAGCCAGATCGTCCCGATCTGGTGTATCTTCAATCTTGATTGTGCTACCAGATCGAGGCGGCGCCACGCTTGGACAATCTAGCTACCCAAAAAAAATCACTGAGAATTACAAACTTTAGCCACATTTTTACATACTAAACTAAGAATAAGAGGGCTTCGCATTAAAGATGCGCTTCCTAATTAGCATTTTAATCAGACTGGGCTTGCCTATTCTGTTTAAATTTTGAATGTTAAAAATCGGGGCGACAGGATTCGAACCTGCGACCTCAAACCCCCCAGATTTGCGCGCTAGACCAAACTGCGCCACGCCCCGAATAAGGGCGGTAATTGTAGCGCAAAAGGATAGAGGGTCAAGATTAGGAATGTTGAATCTTACATTTCACTGCAGTTAGATTAGCGGAAGCTGCCCGGCATTAGGCAAATTCAATCGTGAACCTATTTTGATAAAATTAAGATTTGAAACAGATTCCAGAAAATCAATGACAATTCTTTTGTCTCTCTTTTAATTCTGCCGCTTTAAATCACATTAGGTATAGAAATTCTCCATATACGAATAAACCCTTTAAAATAGCATTTTTTTTTGAGAAGAGTAACATATTACTTTAATGGAATACTTACCTTTACAGTAATAATAGCGTATTTCATAGTTTTTGACAAACTACTTTTCAAGCGATACGCGATAGAAAACGCAATACGAAATAGACTAGGGCTAATGGAAAATTTACTTTACCCTTAGCCAAATGAGGTAAGAAAGGGTATATTTGATTTCAAAGAACAATTTAGTATAATGCCTTGCCTTTTTGGGTTTGTATCTGATGTTTAGAAAGCCATTGTTTTATGCCAAATGATCCGTTTTTAATACAAGACAAAGAATATTCTTCACGACTTATTCTTGGTACTGGTAAATATCCTTCACCCCAAATAATGGCTGAATCAATTGTTGTGTCTGCAACTTCAATGGTGACAGTTGCATTACGCCGTGTCGATACGAACACTGCCAAAGAAAATATTATTCAGTATATTAATCGCGAAAAAGTTTCGTTATTACCAAATACTTCAGGTGCAATTGATGCTATGGAAGCCGTTCGACTAGCACGACTTGGTAAAGCTGCAGGCCTAGGAAATCTTGTAAAATTAGAAATAACCCCTAACCCACGCAATTTATTACCAGATGGAGTTGAAACTTTAAAAGCAACGGAAATATTAGTTAAAGAAGGCTTTATCGTTTTGCCCTATATACACGCTGACCCTATTTTAGCCAAAAAACTCGAAGAAGCCGGCGCTGCAACTGTCATGCCTCTCGGCTCACCAATTGGTACCAATCGAGGTTTAGAAACTCGCGAAAGCATCAGATTAATTATTGAAAATGCGAATGTGCCTGTCATCGTAGATGCCGGCATAGGGGCACCGTCACATGCTGCAGAAGCCATGGAAATGGGCGCAGCTGCAGTTATGGTCAATACTGCAATTGCCTCAAGCGCCTACCCTATTCAAATGTCTGAGGCATTTAAACTTGCCGTTATTGCTGGGCGATTAGCCTTTCTAGCTGGCCTAGGTCGTAAAAGCCAAACCGCACAAGCATCTTCGCCGTTAACTGGTTTTTTAAAGGCATCGAAATAAAATGTCGTTTAAACCCGTGTTTAAAAAATTTGAAGAAGAACAGCTTAACGATTGTCTGAAGCAGTATGAAACTATTACTGACGCAGATGTCCTAAATGCGCTCCGCAACCCTAAACCCACAATATATGATTTTATTGCCCTAACTTCTGACCAAGCCATTCTACACTTAGAAGAAATCGCTCAAAAGTCCAAAAAAATAACAAGTGAAAGATTTGGCAAAATAATTCAATTGTACGCTCCTCTATATTTCAGCAGTGAATGTTCGAATAATTGCTCTTATTGTAGCTTTTCTATGGATAACAATATCGTTCGAAAAACTCTAACGATAGAAGAACTTCGTAAAGAAGGTAAGTTTCTAAAAAATTTAGGGTTTTCGCATATTTTGCTTGTCTCGGGCGAAGATCGACGCACCATTACTACCGATTACATTGCAGAATGCATTCACTCTTTAAAAGACATTTTTTCGTCTATTTCCATAGAAATTGCTCCACAAGATGTTGATGAATATAAAATTTTTGCTGAAGCTGGTTGTGAAGGCGTCACGGTTTACCAAGAAACATACAATCGACAAGAATATAAAAAACATCATATTGCCGGCAAAAAAAGAATTTTTGACTACCGCATAGACACGCCTGACCGCGCTTGTCAAGCTGGTATGCGCAATGTTGGCATTGGGGCATTATTTGGCCTTGCCCAATGGAAGGTAGAAGCGCTTAGTCTTTTTACCCATTTAACCTATTTGCAAAAAACTTATTGGCGCACTTTTTTTTCTTTGGCGTTTCCGCGTTTAAGAGATCATGTTAGCGAATACAACCCACCACCAGAAAATGAATTGTCTGATGTAAAATTGGTACAATTAATTTGCGCCTTTCGAATCTGTTTTAATGACACAGGAATTGTATTATCTACTCGCGAAAACCCAACTTTTAGAGACCAGGTTTTCCCTCTTGGCATTACAAGAATGAGCGCTGGCTCGAGCACTGAAGTTGGTGGCTATACCGGTGAAATTTCTAAAAATGAACCACAATTTCAAATTGAAGATCACCGAAGCGTGCAGGAAGTTTTTACAAGCATACAGGGGCAAGGTTATGACCCCGTATGGAAGGATTGGGAAGGAATTATGCATGCCAGAAGTTAATACCTGCTTCAACATCCAATTGAACGGAGAACCTGTTTCTTTCACAGGCAAAACAAATTTAGATCTTGCTGTACTATTTACTCAGGTCACCACGGATTCAATTGCAGTTGAATTAAACGGAGAAATCATCGATAAATCTCTCTATTCGTCAACTTTTTTAAAAGAAGGCGATGTTTTAGAAATCATTCAACCTTTGGGGGGGGGTAATCGTTAAAAGAAAGTTAATATTGAAATGGTGATAATTAATATTTATTTAAGGAGAAGTTAGATGTTAAAATTATGTAAATTGTGCCTTGTTTCAGGGGCGATTATACTTGCAAATGCGGGTGGTGGATTTACCCCAACACTTTATGCACAAGAAAAAACTGAAAATGCATATAAGGCTGATATCGCAGATATTGATGCGCAAATTGAAAAAGGGGTTAAATATTTAATTTCGCGTGCAAATGAAGATGGCTCAATTGGCTCTAAAGAAACACCAAACCCTGGCATCACGGGTCTTGCTGTTTTGGCAATTAGCAAAACTAGCTTAAAAGAACCAAACCGTGCCACCCTAAATAAAGCGGCTGATTTCATTTTAAAGGGCAAAGACCCTAAAGATAATTCTTATGGTGGCTCGTTTAAAAAACTTTCTAATTATTTTACTTCTGTTGCAATTATGGCACTAGCTTCGCTAGACAAAGAAAAGTATAAAGAGGAAGTTGCGCAAACAACAAAATATTTAAAAAGCTCACAAACTTCAGAAGACGATGGCACTTTTACCAAAGACAGCTGGCAATATGGTGGTTTTAACTACAATGAAAAAGGCGAAAAAGCGCCAGATTTAAATAATACAGGTTTTGCTTTGTCAGCTTTCAATGCAGCTGAATTAAGCAAAGATGATGAAGCCTGGAAGAGAGCAATTGTATTTTTACAAAGAGTTCACAACTCGCCTGAAGTTTCAGATCTTGAAAAAGTGAAGCCTGGTTCGAAATTGTTAAATGATGGTGGTGCAATGTATTTTCCTGGTAATACAAAAGGCGAAGAAATTAAAAACGCAGATGGCACTTTAAGTTACCCCTCGTATGGTAGCATGACTTATCAACTGATGCAATCTTATCTTTTCGCTGGTATACCCAAAGACGACAAACGCGTGAAAGAAACAATGCGTTATATTTCAAACAACTTTACCTTAGAAACTAACCCTGGTTTGCCAGAAAAACAAGCAAAGGAAGGTTTATTCAATTATTATAGAATTATGGCTGAAGCTTTAAATGCTTTAGGTGAACAAAAAGTTGAAACAGCTAAAGGCAAAAGAATTGTTTGGGCACAAGACTTAGCAAAACATTTGAAAGGCTTACAAAAAGAAAATGGCAGCTGGGCAAATAGCGGTTCGCCACGCTGGATGGAAGGCGACCCAGATTTAGTTACTGCATATTCAATATTAGCATTAGTTGCTTGTCGCGATAATCTTTCTAAGTAACACGCTTTTGTAGATTTGACAACTGCCAGGTTGGTTGTCAAATCTACTTCATATCCAAAAACTATTCAGTTAAATTCCCAATACTTCTTCTGTTATTATATAACCAAGCTTGCTCTTTGGTCAAAACGGAGTTATCACCAAATAATACATTTGCATTACCTGCCACATAACTAAAGTCATTTGGCGAATCTGTAAACGCAATAAAAGGTCTAAGGGCAACAACCCCAGGGGTATAGGTGTCAAAAAACTTTCTGAAAATTGGCGCATATTCTTCAGGGTCAACATAACTTATAATCGAACAACTTTTGTATGAACTAGAATGATTATCGTCTTCCACCATATATGCTTTTGGGGCAAAATGGGCATTAAATTTATTAACAACCTCCATTCTTGCTTCGCGCCCCCACCACATGTTAGGCCAATAAGCATAAGATACTGTGCCCTGCATGATCCAAAATTTGTCAAAATTATCATGCATAAAGCTTAGTTTATGTAATTGAGGCATATCTTTATTTAATCGAGAACCAGATAAATCGCCACCATCATAAATGGAACTTCCCGCACTATAATAGGTAGCACCAATACCGCCATTGCTTTGGTTTCCATAGGAATAACCACCAAATGCATCTGCTACTCCACCCTCTAACAAAAGAGCTTTATTAGCCATATTATTGATTTGATCAATTCTATAGCTGTTAATATTGGTATCATTCCAAATATTATCTTGACCAAAAAAAATACTATTCGCCAAATAGGTTGTAGGTATCCCACCTGCCATACCATAATCGTAACCCTTTGTATCGCTGAAGGCTCCAAAACCTGTGACGCCACCTGTGCATAGTTGTTGAATGCGCGGAATCTTAATTCCATTAAATTTTATAGCTGCCCCAACATCAAAAGTATTTTGATGAATTTCAGGGCAGATAAAAGTTTTTAAGTCATGATACCCACCCAATCTAAAAGCATCATCGATGACGACCCAACCATTAGAAAGTACATTTGGTGGCGGCGGGTTCTGTTGGCCACTACCTAGCTGAGAACTCAAATATCGAGTGGAACCAATTTTAGTAACCATCGCATAGCGAGTGTATTTATCAGGTAAGTTTACATCAAAATATGGCAATAAGTGACCATTCCAATTTGAATATAAGTTATTATTTGGCCCTGGGTCATAATAGCCTGCTTTAGGTGGCACAGGTATATCACTAGGTACGCGCACGCCATTACTTAGGGTAAAGGGAATTGCTGTATCGTTTGGTAAATAACCTCCATGATCCGTCGCATAGGATGTAATTAAAGAGCCAACTTGTCGTAAATGATTTTTACAGGTTGCAGTGCGAGCATTCATTTTTAAGTTGTTAAAAGTCGGCGCTAGAAGCGACATTAACAACAATACAATAAAAACAACGGTCAACATTTCGATAATACTAAAAGGACTTTTGAAACGCATAATAAACTCCTCGATAATGTATATTAATATCATCTAGTGTACATATAATACATATTACTCCTAAAATAATTGAATTCCAAGTAAAAACCGAAGGTATCCTCAAATATTTTACCTTAAAACAAAATAAACGCCTAATTAGTTTTCATATTGAGAATTAATTGCATATTAACTGTGTAAAACCGAAAAAATATTTTCAAAATAAGCGTGTTTTATTTTTTGCAAGTATCAAAAGCAATGTGTATTTTGACTTCGGATTATGAATTAAATGAGAAAGAGCCAAGATGGGATTTGATGACTAGCCTTACTTCACAAGTCTTAAAAAGGGTGCGTTCACCAAATGGCGCTACCAAAATTTTTAATAAATATTAAATCGTAGAGCAAAGGCACCGCCTTGGCTCTATTTTACGCCACCTTTTTGTTGCAACAGTTCAAAGAAAAATCTGCCTTATCAGAGCAGTGAGAGTCGCACGGCAGTGCGCCTCTACGAAACATAGTCTCTTTTTCTTTTTCAGTGTAATTCAGGTTTTTCTGTGGTTTGTTTTTTTCTTCAGAGTCGTGTTGTATCATTTTTAGCAATTGATTTTTAAAATCGACTCTTCTCTGTGCCCTCTGTGGTACTCGTTCCGCCTCTGTGTAAATGCTTTTCCAAATTTGTGCATTTCATGCACTTCTTCTGAAATTTCTCACTTCTGGGAGCGCATTAAATGTTAAATCAATTGATGTCGATTTTCTTTATCTGCTAGCGGATACCACCCCATTGGCCCCGCAACCCGCGAGCAAACATGATACACCCCCGACTCACCTTCATCCACAAATACCCTAGCCTGCCTAGCCATAACCGAACTCCAAAATTCTCAAATATTGACCATTCGCAATCATTTTACACCTGAAAATTCCACCGTCAACTAAAATTTTTTACAATGTACCGTCCCTTATATTTTCCTTCCTAAAATTACGGATTTAAATCGATCCGCCCAAAAGGAACCCCGTGAATTCGTGCGTGCATTATACCAATTGGTAAATGCCCGATTTAAACTGCGCATAAACTCTGAAATATCAAATAGGCGATTTTGAAAAGTTTCCCATTTATTTTCATTCCATAAATCAATATGGGCTTCGCTTTTTGGGTAAAATTGCAGCGCTTTTTCTTTCAAAAATTTCTTAGGCAATTTGCCAGGTTTGCGAAACTTCAAAATCGCATGGTAGTGATTACCCATCACCACAAAACTATACACACGGCATTGATAAAGACCAACATAGTGCTTTAAACCTAAATTCAGCAGTTAAGTTAAATTAGATTTTTAAATTGCTTCGCATTTTGGGTCAAAAATTTTAACTATATAATTCAACTGCGGTGCAGTTAGTTTAAAAAGTCATAATCTGCTATAATACAACCGTTTAGTTTGAATATTGGCCTGTTTTTTGTAAGCATTCGGCTAACCCGTCAGTATTTTTCTGAAATTTTTTGTAATTGGCAAGACGAAAATTGATTTTATAGGTAGGGTTTTCTCTTTTGGTCCTAATTTTCCTCTGCCCTTCGTTTCGCCTAAT
>Ga0209573_1000240_pt1 | contig 135878 bp, 97 predicted proteins | sample TNRBio252014_DNA_FD_185870 | JGI IMG/M metagenome (GOLD analysis project Ga0209573, IMG submission 185870) | Wastewater treatment Type I Accumulibacter community from EBPR Bioreactor in Madison, WI, USA - TNR Reactor_6/25/2014_ DNA (SPAdes)... | ecosystem: Engineered > Bioreactor > EBPR >...
CTCTTCTCTCTTCTGGCCTTCGCAGCGTGGAGTGGCTGCTACTATGCCGTCTGCTGACTTCTGGGTTCCCCTCCCGCCACCTTTCGACGGCGGTAGCTCTTCAAGGAGCAGGTTCCCAGACCTCCCCGGGTATGACGCACTCACCTCCGCGCTCATCACCGCCACATCTACAGCACGACTCTCTGGGCAAGAATAGGACTTCAGCGATATTCGCCGCCTTGTCTCAGTCGTATTGCCTCTTATATGGTTCTTGTTCATCGGTGTAGCGGTTTGCTTCTGACTTCCTCCAGACTCAGCCTCGCGACTGACGCCCTTGTCTTTCAGCTAGCACTTCCCCTTGCCGGGCGTGCGGCGGACTTGAACCGCCAAGTGAGTGCGCCCTGCCGGGCGCACAAAAAAAACACCCCGGAAACTTGCGTCCCCGGGGTGTGTGGTTTGGTTCGTTGTGGATGCGGGTCTGGAGACCCGCAAGACAGGAATTACATCATGCCGCCGTGGTCATGAGCGTGGCCTGCATCAGCCGCTTCTTCCTTCGGAATATCGGCGATGAGGCACTCGGTCGTGAGGAGGAGGCCGGAGATGGAGGCTGCGTTCTGGAGAGCGCTGCGGGTCACCTTGGCTGGATCGACGACACCGGCCTTGATCAGGTCGCAGTATTCGCCAGTCGCAACGTTGTAGCCGTCGTTGCCTTTACCCTTCTTGACTTCTGCCACGATGAGAGCGCCTTCGACACCAGCGTTGGCGGCGAGTTGACGGAGAGGAGCCTCGATCGCACGTGCGACGATTTCTGCGCCAGTCTTCTCGTCACCGACCAGGCCGAGGTCGCCGATGGCGGCCTGAGCACGGATAAGGGCGACACCGCCCCCAGGAACGATGCCTTCTTCCACTGCGGCGCGGGTGGCGTGCAGGGCGTCTTCGACGCGGGCTTTCTTTTCCTTCATCTCGGTTTCGGTAGCAGCACCGACGTTGATGACGGCCACACCGCCTGCGAGCTTAGCGAGGCGCTCTTGGAGCTTCTCACGATCGTAGTCGGAGGTGGTCTCGTCGATCTGACGCTTGATCTGGGAAACGCGGCCAGCGATGGCTTCAGAGGTGCCTTCACCTTCAACGATGACGGTGTTTTCCTTGCCGATGGTGATGCGTTTCGCTTGGCCGAGGTCAGCGATGTCAACGTTCTCAAGCTTGATGCCGAGGTCTTCGGTGATGCAGCGACCACCCGTGAGGATGGCGATGTCTTCAAGCATGGCCTTGCGGCGGTCGCCAAAGCCAGGAGCCTTGACTGCCACGATGTTGAGGGTACCGCGCAGCTTGTTCACCACGAGGGTGGCGAGAGCTTCACCTTCGACGTCTTCAGCGATGATGAGGAGGGGCTTGCCGGAGCGAGCGACCTTCTCGAGCAGAGGAAGCATGTCTTTGAGGCTGCTGATCTTCTTCTCGTGGATGAGGATGTAGGCGGACTCAAGGTTCGCTTCCATGGACTCAGCGTCGGTGACGAAGTATGGGGAAAGGTAGCCCTTATCGAACTGCATCCCTTCGACGACTTCGAGGGTCGTTTCGATGCTCTTGGCTTCTTCGACCGTGATGGTGCCTTCTTTACCGACCTTGTCCATCGCCTCAGCGATGATGTTGCCGATGCCAGCATCCCAGTTAGCGGACACGGTTGCGACCTGGGCCACTTCCTTGCTGTCCTTGACTGGGGTGGAGATTTCCCGGAGCTTGGCGACGATGGCCTCGGTGGCCTTCAAAATACCGCGCTGGAGGGAGGTAGGATTAGCACCGGCAGTCACGTTGCGGAGACCTTCGGAGTAGATCGCTTCGGCCAAGACCGTAGCGGTCGTGGTACCGTCACCAGCGATGTCGGAGGTCTTGGAGGAGACTTCCTTGATCAACTGGGCACCCATGTTTTCGTAAGGGCATGGGAGCTCGATTTCCTTGGCCACAGTCACACCGTCTTTGGTGATGGTGGGGGAACCAAATTTCTTCTCAAGGATCACGTTGCGACCTGCAGGTCCGAGGGTGGCCTTGACGGCCTTTGCCAGCTTGGTGACGCCGCGGAGCAGGGAGTGACGAGCGTTTTCGTCAAAGATGAGTTGCTTTGCCATAAATAGTTTTGCGTAGTGGGGTTGGTGGTTGAAGCGAATTAGCCAACGATGCCGAGGATATCGACTTCGTTGAGGATGAGGTGGTCTTCACCGTCGATTTTCACTTCGGTGCCGCCGTACTTTGAAATGAGGACTTTGTCGCCGACTTTGACGGTGAAGAGATCCTTCACGTCTTTGCCTTCGTCATCTTTGCCAGTACCCAGGGCCAGCACTTCTGCTTCCTGGGGTTTTTCCTTGGCGGTGTCGGGAAGGAAAAGACCGCCAGCGGTCTTTTCTTCGCTGGATGAGCGCTTGACGAGCACGCGTCGGCCAAGTGGTGTGATTTTGCTAGCCATAGTTGGTGCGATTTCTGCTTTGTGGGTTGTTGTTCTAGTTTGGTTTAGGTTCACCCGGGCGGTTGTCCGTCGCGCAATGGACGTGGCGGACAACCGACCGCGGAGAAAGTTAGGGTTCCGGGGGCTTCGTGGCCGCAGCCGGAGGTGGGTTCTTGGGCACCAGGGAGATGCCGTTGGGGGATTTGCTAACGCCGCCGTAGCTGAGATCGACGGCGGCCTCCCCAATCTCTTGGGCGAGGAAGTCCACGAGGCGGCGGGGATCCTCTGTCAGCACGTTCTGCAACATGCGTGAGGTGCGCTTAGCATCATAGACCTTGAGGTCAAGATTCAGTCCGTAGGTTCCGGGACCGCCTTCGAGCCCACTGATCTGGGCGGCGATATCGACGGAGCTGTTGATGTACTCTTGCAGTGCCTTGTCCGCTGCCAGTTTTTTGATGGCATTGGCCAGCTTGGCATTCACCTCGGGAACGTTCAGCAATTCCTGAGCGTTCTTTTCAGGATACATGTCCATGATGCGCTCCGCCTCCTCGGCAAAGGCATCGCGGGCAGTATCCGCAATGGGTTCAGGCGGCGGAGGGGTGAGCGCCGCTGCGATGTGTGCGTCTAGCTCTGTGTCGCTGACCTTGGCTGCGGCAGGCTTAGCTTCTGGGGCGGATTTTTTCGTTGGCTCCTCTTTTCCGCACGATGAAAGGGCCAGCGCAGCACAGAGCGACACCATCTGGAGTGCCGACATGGCGTCGGCATTCCGTACTGGGGTGATCGGTGCTGGAGGGTGGCTCAACATGAGGGATTGCGAAGTGTCTCCAATTACTTGTCTTTGTCTTTATCGACGACCTCAAAATCGGCATCGACGACCTTGCCCTTGTCTTCAGCAGCGCTGCCTTGCTTTGGCGCTTCGGCACCGGCACCTGCGGCAGCAGCGAAGTCAGCAGGGTTGAAGCCCTCTGGCATTCCCCCTGCACCACCGGCTGCGCCAGCGGCGGCAGCGGCTTGGTGGGCGGCAGCAAACAGTTTCTCGAGTTCTTCGACGCCGCCCTTCATCGCAGCATTGTCGTTTGATTCAATGGCGGTCTTGAGGGACGCGATACGATCCGTGATCGGAGAGAGCTGCTCTGCGGGGATCTTGCCCTCCCACTCTTTCACCTGCTTTTCGGTCTCATAGACGAGGGCCTCTGCCTTGTTCTTGGTCTCGACACCTTCCTTGCGCTGGCGGTCTTCCTCAGCGTGCAATTCGGCATCTTTCTTGGCCTTTTCGATCTCGTCAGCACTGAGGCCACTGGATCCTTGGATGGAGATTTTTTGCTCCTTACCGGACCCTTTGTCCTTGGCGGAGACATGCAAAATGCCGTTGGCATCAATGTCAAAGGTGACCTCGATCTGCGGCACGCCACGCGGTGCTGGTGGGATGCCGTCGAGCTTGAAGGTGCCGAGCGTCTTGTTATCACGCGACATAGGGCGCTCCCCCTGCAGCACGACGATCTCAACCCCAGGCTGTTGATCGGCGTAGGTGGAGAAGATTTGGGAATGCTTCTTCGGGATGGTGGTATTGCGCGGGATCATCGGCGTGGCGATGCCGCCTGCGGTCTCGATGGCCAGCGTGAGCGGGGTCACATCGAGAAGGAGTACATCCTTCACATCGCCCTTCAATACGCCACCCTGGATGGAGGCACCGATGGCGACGACTTCATCTGGGTTCACGCCTTGGTGAGGGTCTTTACCGGCAAGCTTGCGGGCAGTCTCCACCACCTTGGGCATCCGGGTCATCCCACCGACGAGGACGAGTTCATCGATCTTACTGGCCTCAAGCTTTGCTGCAGCGAGACACTCGCGGACCGGTTTGATCGTGCGCTCAAAGAGAGAATCGCAGAGTTGCTCCATCTTGGCGCGGCTCAGCGTCTTCATGATGTGCTTTGGCCCGGTGGCGTCTGCGGTCACGAAGGGGAGATTGATGTCGTAGGTCTGGCTGGAGCTGAGCGCGATCTTGGCCTTTTCCGCTTCCTCTTTGATGCGTTGAAGCGCATCTGGCTGCCCGCTCAAGTCGATGCCGCTATCCGTCTTGAACTCCTGGATGATCCACTGGATGATCGCGTTGTCCCAGTCATCACCGCCGAGGTGGGTGTCCCCATCGGTGGCGAGCACTTCAAAGACGCCTTCGCCGATTTCCAGCACGCTAATGTCAAAGGTGCCACCGCCGAGGTCATAGACGGCGATTTTTTCATCGCTCTTGCCTTCGAGACCGTAGGCCAGGGAGGCTGCCGTTGGTTCGTTGATGATGCGCCGGACGTTCAGACCAGCGATCTCGCCAGCGGCCTTGGTGGCGTTGCGCTGGGAATCATTGAAGTATGCTGGCACCGTGATGACGGCATCGGTGATTTTTTCGCCGAGCTTGGCTTCCGCATCGGCTTTCAGCTTGGCCAAGATCATGGCACTGACTTCCTGAGGGCTGTAAACTTTGTCTTCGCCGCCGACTTCAACCTGGACGTGGGCATCGCCGTTGGCGGCCTCGACGATCTTGTATGGCACGCGTTTATCGGCATCGGTCAGTTCCGCGAACTTGCGGCCCATGAGGCGCTTCACGGAAAAAACGGTATTGCGCGGGTTCGTCACGGCCTGACGCTTGGCGGCCTGACCGACAACGCGTTCGCCACTCTTGGTAAAGGCCACCACGGAGGGGGTCGTGCGGGCGCCTTCGGAGTTTTCCAGCACCATCGGCTTACCGGCGTCCAAGACGGCCATGCAAGAATTTGTGGTGCCCAAGTCGATGCCAAGGATTTTGCTCATAGGTTTGTTGGTGGAAAAAGAGGTGAAAGAGGGTTGGAGGGGGTGAACTCCTGTGCCGGATCACTCCATTGGAGGGAGATGACGCGGCAAAGAAGTTCGCCCCTAACCATTGGCACAGATCGTGCCAAACGGTCCCGACGGCGCTGGAACGCTTGATTTTCCGACAATGTTGCCACTTTCTCCCGCTTTGGGTAGTCCCTCAGAAGCGCGACATTTGCGCCATCCTGACACTTTTGCGCCGTCTCTTTTGACACTTTGGCACTTAGCGTTGGCGCAATCGGACGAACAAGAGGGTGTGATCGCTTTGCCAGTCCTGGATCTTCCTCGCCTCCAGCACTTGCCACCCTTTCCCCACCCAGATTTGGTCCAGACTCAATACTGGCAAGCCCCAGAACCAAGTCTCCCGCAACCCATTCCCCGCAGCCTCGAAGGCATTGGTCAACTCTTGGCGGAAGGGCATCAAGTGGACCGACTCCAGCGGCGTATTGAAATCCCCCATCACCAGCGCCAGCGGATCGCCTTGGGTCATGGCGAGCGTTTCCGCCAGTTGCCGCTTCCTGGTCATCCACGGATTTGCGTACACGTCCACCAAGACAGTCCGAACGGTCGACTGCTCGTAGCCGACCTCCCAGATCGTGAAGGCCCCGAGACCATCCAGCTTCCCCCTCTCCCGCCGGCGATCAGGCAGCTTCGTCAGCCAAAGCAAACCTCGCGGCATGAAGTCCACCTTGTATTCAGGCAGTGCCTGTTGGTAAGCGGGCAGGTGGCTCGCCGCGTTAATGCCTGGCTCCACGCAGCCTACGACGTCAGGACGCAGTTCCCGCACCCGATCAATCAGCGCCTGGCAGGGCACATCCGGGCGTGACATGTTCCAAAACATGACGCGCAATTCTTTGCCACCAACTGCAGTGGGGACAATCTCGTGGCTCTGCCAACTACGCGCCCCCCACACAACGGCCAAAACAAGCCCCAGCAGGGCTGGCACCCGACGCTGCGGCGCGCCGGGGCAAATCGTCAGCGCCACGCAAAAGCCCAGCAGGACGGGCAAGGGCAATGCGTAAAAGTAGGCGGCAAAGACATCGTAGCGATCCTTCAGGCCGAACTGGAGGACCAGGCCGGCCACTATAACGCACCAAGCGCAAAATCGCCCAGCGCGCAGCACCTGGCGGATCAGGTCGGACATGGGAAAGTGAAAATCAGGCCGCAGGCTTCAGCGTCACCTTCTGCACGTCCATGACGGCTTTGCCTTTTTTGTCCACTGGATCGATCACAATCCGATGAGTGCCAGGAGCAGGAATCTCGATGACGCCAGCTTCGACATCTTTCCAAGTTTGGAAACCGCCCGTCTCCAAGACAGAAAAGCGGGTCTTTTGCTCGCCCAGTTTGACCTCTACTTGGCTGCCGCCATTGCCAGCGCCGCAGCCTTGAGTCACTACAACCGTGTAGCGTCCAGGTTTCGTGGCGGTGAATTCCCACTCAGCAAAGTCGTCTTCGGAGGTCCAGAAACCGAGGCAATTCTTCTCAGGCTTCGGCTCAAATCGCATCGTCTCCGACCAAGTCGTTGCTGACTTTGCCGGGAGGGAGATCGTCCCGTCGTCTGCCTGAACCACCACATCGTCCGTCTCAGCGCAGGGAATGAAGGCGATCTCCTTAATGGCCAACTCTGCCGTGACGCCTGCGGCTGGCGTGTAGATGGCAAAGGCGAAGTCTCCCGCAGCCTCAAATGACACCGCGCCTAAATAGGTGCTGAGCGGCGTGAAGCTAGCCGTGAGCACTTTCTTCAGACGTTGTTCGCCAAACTTAAACTGCACCGCCATCGTGGCAGCCCTCATGGTGTAAGTCATCCGCACTTGATACCGCCCCCAGCGTTTTGCAGTGATGATCTTGGAGTCAAACTGCTCCCAATGCTGCATGGGCATGTGCTTCATGTCGGAGCCTTTCACCACCACGATACCGCGTGTTGGAAGATCCGCACGCTCCACAGGCTCATCACTGCCAAAGGCACCCACATCTACCGGAGTGGGCACTGCGGCCTCTTCAGTCTCAGCAGCCGAGACGTTGAGTGCAAACAAAGCAAGCAGCGCAGGCAGCGCGATACGGCGGCAAATGGGATGGTTTTTCATGGAGATGAGGCGCGCATCATGCCGGAAACCACGCTCAACGGCAACCAGTTCCTTTGACCCGACCGAATTCCCCAACATCCCTACCGACGAACCAGACCCGCAAACGAACTGGGGCGGAGCATCTCGGCAACTGCGCCCGCCCAGCCCATCCGCTCGATCGGCCCTTCATCGCGGCGGGTGGCGGCGTGATACCGCCACCCATCGCTAAAAAACCGGTCTTATTCTTCGGGTTCAGGATCTGGTGGTGGTGGCGGCGGAACTGCCTCAAAGATCACCTGACCGGAGAAGATGCGGGTATTCGTCGCAGTCTCGCCCAACTCGGTTGGCAACTTCGGTAGCAGGAAGTAGCCAAAGGCCTTATCGCCCAAAGCATCCCGAACGATCTGGCCTTGGAAGGCGACTTTGCGAGTGATGAACTTTGTCCCAGTCAGATCCATCGGATCAGGATCAACCAATGTGAAGCTACCCGTCATCGTGCCTTTGGTGGCAACAACTGCGAGAGCTGTTCTCCGAGGATTCAGTGGCCCACCTGCCAGCGGCATGATGATCTTGTTTTTCGCCGCGACGGTGAGCGTCACATCAGGCGTTGGACCTGGAACATCGATATAAGCTTCTGCAAAGGTTACCCTTGCAGCGTCCACGGCGAGAGGATCCAACCCGAGGATGATGTTTGGCGCGACCGGGGCGGTATAGCGTGCCCCCACTGCCGTGAGATTCATCGGCGCGAAGCCGAGCCTGTAGATGCGCTCCTTCGGATTCGTGGACGCTGGGCGCCACCAGTTGATCGTGCCACCGAGTGTATTCGACTCCGGAACAACATCCGCGACCACGGCCATCGACCCCACGATTGAGCCCATGCTAGGTGCTCGGTACAAGGTCTTGAACACCGCCACCTGACCGTCGGGCCCAAGGAAGGTCGCACTGGTGTAGGCAGTGCCGTCTGCCAATTTACCCGCAACCGTCAGCGCAGCAGTCGTCGGACTGACCGTAAACGCCCCGTAGCCAGTCCCCTGTGGGATATCTTCATTGGCAGCCGTCCCTTGTTTTCCGTCTGGGATGTTCAACCCAAAGGTGAAGTTACCAACAGGTGCCACTGTCCCGGTAAACACGGTCGCAGGTGCGGTCTTGCTCCAGATCTTGCGCCATCCATTGAAGGCCAAGCTGTCTGTTCCATCCGTGATGCCCCCATCGATCAGGAAGTTCGTGTCGCGATCCAGTTTGAAGGAGACAACGAGCGACGTCTTCCCCCTGCGCAGAATCGTCGTGGAACCCAGGGCGTAACGCTGATTGCTCACGTCTGCATTCAGGATACCCTTGAACGAGTAGGTCGTCGTGCCCAGGATGAACTTACCGGAGTAGGTCCCCTTGACCGTCGTCGTCATATCGATCCTACCACCGAGGTTGGCATTCAGCACTGTATGACGAGGAAGCACACCAACGTAAGCGCCAATGTGATTGCCAGGCAGCGAAGTGACCGTCAACTTCACCGGCACCGAGACGGAGCCCTTCGAATTGCTGGCCGTAATCGTGATCAAGAACGGAGTCGCTTTCGAGAGGGTAGGTTTCCCACTAATGACACCGGTCGTAGCATTGATCGTCAGACCGGTGGGCAAACCTGTCGCCTTGTAAGTCGTCGGCGTCTGGTAGCTCGCGGATGCAACCGGGACCTGATAGCTGTAGCTGCCACTGACGATCGCGGGAGGCAGATCGGAGTTCGGGAAAAGCAAGATCGTCGGACCGCGGTCAAAGACCGTGATCGTCGTCGCGCCACTGAGCGCCGTCCCACCCAAGCCCGTCACTGCGCAGGTATAGACTCCAGTGTGTGTCGTCTGCAGCGGATTGATCGTGTAAGATGCCGCCGTTGCGCCAGGGATGTTGACGCCATCCTGACGCCACTGGTATTGCAGCCCGGTTGGGGCAGCCGTGGCAGTCAGTGTGGTCTTGCTCCCATAAGCCAGCACGAGTGATTTGTCCCCGCCCTTCACGACGCCTAGTTGGACGGGCGTCGTTGTGACGGTGTATTTCACGCCGAGGAAGTAGTTCGTCAAAACGCAGGTGTAGGTGCCCGCAAGCGTCGTCGTCGCGGAGGCGATATTCAGAGTCGGCCCGGTCCCGCCAGCGACGTTCACGTTATTCTTTTTCCACTGATAAGCGATGATCGACTGACCATTACCGACGACGGAGAAGGATGTCGGCGTCCCCTCACGAACCATCTGACTGGTTGGTTGGCTGACAATCTGCACCGGACCCACATTAGGAATGGTGAGGGCCGCAGTGCTACTTGTAACCGTCCCAACGGGATTGGTGATCAAGCAGCGGTAGTTGCCCATGGTAGCAGTGGAAGCCGTGACGGTGTAAGTGCTGTCTGTGGCACCACCGATATCAGCACCATTCAACTGCCACTGGTAACTGATCGGCGCAGTGCCCGTGACGACCACACTGAATTCGGCGTCATCACCGTCAGAGACCAGTTGTGTCTGGGGCTGTGTTACCACGACAATCGGGTCGTTGACCGTCAGCGTGGCGACTTGGCTACCAATGGTGCCGTTTTCGTTGGTGACCACGACGTCATAATCACCTTCCGCCGCCTTGGCAACGTTGGTCAGCACCAAGGTTCTAGCGGTTGCTCCGTTGATGTTTGTCCCATTCTTCCGCCATTGATAGGTTGGGCTAGCTCCCACAACCGTCACAGCGAGAGTCACCGTGCTGCCAGGGTTCACCGTCTGGGACTGAGGATGCGAGTTGATCGTTGGCGGCGCGCCCGACAGTGCGATCTCAACCACCTGAAGAATGCCAAGAGTGGCAAACTGAGCCACATTCCAGCGGAACTGATCTCCAAGAATTGGCAGATTCAATCCGAAACCAGACTCACCACCCGACCGAAGCGCAGGCCCCACGTTGATGGAAGAATTCACAGAAACCCAATCGAACAGGTTAAAGATATCCCCAGCCCGTGGTGTGTAGCCGTTGAGTACCACATCGAAGACGGAACCTGCTGAGAGCGTGGCATTACCATTCACAACGACTTGGTCGTGCTGCGCGGACGTGATCGGATCCGTTAGCGCGTTGCCGTAGAGCGTCTCCACATTTGCCAAATCGGGGGCGGTCAGCATGTCATAAGCGGTGAAAGAAGGCTGCTGAAGTTGGAGCGTTGTGACGGAGCCGCTGCTGAACAGCAGATCACCGTTAAACCGCAGGCTCCCCATACCATCACCACCCAGATCCCCAGGGGTCAAATGACCGTTGATGACGGATGCGCCCTGCACAACGCCCGTGCCAGCGAGGTAGGCACCGATGCCGACGATTGTCCCTGGGGCATTCCCTGCACGCACAGCACCCGTGTCACCGATGCCGTTGCGGCCGACTTGAAGAATCCCTGCCTTCACCTCAGTCGTGCCGGTATAATGGTTGTCCAGAGTCATCGTCGCCCAACCAGCCCCATCCTTGACAACGCTCAATGCACCACCGACGGCGAGGTTGTTATTCACTAGGCTGCTAAGCGGTTGCCCGTCCTGGAAGGTCACGTCCCAAAGTGCCTCGTAGCGTGAGGGCGTCGTTTGTTTGATAGTCACCTTACCTGGCAACGCGGAACCGTTTTCAACCCAAGCGGAGCTACCACCGACCCCCTGGAAATTGCCGACACCATCATTGGTGCTGCCATTCAGGCCAGAGTTGGTGGCATTGTTGCTGATCAGATTGCCGATTGTCACATTGTTCCCAGCAACCTGCAACTTGGACGACCCATTCAAGGAAACGTCATTCGCCGCCGTCAAAGCATTCGCATTTTCCAACCGAAGGACAGAGATCTCATCCTGGTCCCAACTCTGATTCAAACCGACGGTCACATCCCCTGTCCAGGAGGAGTTGTTCCCACGGAAGGTGAAGTAACCGATGCCGCCGCCGACCTGTTGGTTGTTGGCAGTGCCGCTGTTCGTATCGTCAGCATGAATCGTGATGTTGCCAGAGCGATTGTTCAAAACGTCGTCCTTAAAGTCGCCAGTGAAGACAAACGAATTGAAGCTACCCCCGTTGAATCGTCCACCCTGGATCATGTAAAGGCCGAGGTTGTCACCAACCGTCACATCACCATGTACGTAGCCGTTGTTACCCGCTGCAGAATCCGCCCCAAAGCTGAGGCGCTTTGTCTGGAGTGGATTGTAGGTGACATTCACGTCCTGAAACACCTCGTAATCCATGCCGGCGATGCCTTGTTCCGAATAAAGTTGAAGTTCTGCGATGCCCTGCTGGCTCGCAGAACCCAGTGTGATCGGAACCGTGCCAACCCCAGCAGGGAGACCTGTACTGATCAGGCGCATGGTACCTTCTGCGACATTTAGCGCGCCTGACCACAACACGTTGTTATCGCGGAACTCAAAAACCCCGGCACCTGTCTTGGTGATATCACCAGCGCCCATGAGATAACCACCAGAACTCTGGTTGAAACGGGCGGTCATGCTGACAGGCACATCCACCGTCAAAGCACCTTGGACATCAATGACACCATTGATGTGGGTGGTGCGATTCGTCACCCCCGTCACCGGAGTCTGACCAAATGAGAGGGTGTTGTTTCCTTCAAAGCGCATCCATTCTTCTGTGCGCCACTCGACACCACCAGCAGCAGCACCGAAGAACAACTCCAAGTTTGTCCCATCACGGAAGATCGTACCGTCGGTGATGGAACGATTGGTTCCGAACGTGGAGAGTGTCTGAGTTCCCGTAGTGGCCGTGTTGTTTGCAAGCACTCTCAGCGTCCCTTCACGAACATCAATCATCCCAGCAAAGCTCCCATTATTGCCATCGGTACCGCCAGTCAGCGCCAATGTCCCAGCACCCATCTTGATGAGATCACCGCCAGTGTGGTTCGCCGCATTGCCGTTAATGAATGCATAGTTGTTCTCGGTCAGAATGTCTCCGGTGATGTTGAACACGCTGTCGCCCTTCACGACATCGATCACCCCGCCGTTTCCACCGAAGGTAAAGTTGCGCTCTGTATTCAGATCAACGGAACCACCGGTCCACCGCAGCGCTCCGCCGTTCAAGTAGAGGGCATTGTTGGTGGTCGATGCGAGCGCGACGCGGCCTAACTGGTTCTCGTTATTGATCGAGAGGACTGAGCCCACCAGGTTCCACACGGTTGCCTTATCAGCGCCGGAATTGTCGGCAGAAACCACTACCTGACCAGTGGTAGCAACCGCCCAATTGGAGAGCGTCGCCGCATCAGTCACAGACGGACCGGCAATCGTGACAAAGCCGGGAGCCGCGCCCGTGACTCCAATCGTCGCAGCAATATTCAGTGTTCCCGAACCAAAGTTGTGAATGAGCAACTCACCGTCCTCAACGGTACTAATCGTGCCGTTGGTGATGGTCTTGTTGGCGGCTCCAACTCCACTCGAAACCATCATTGCCCCACCAACCATTCCGTTGCTCGTCATGGTCAATGTACGCCCACCCAAGTTGAAAACACTGTCCGCAGAGGCGTCAAAATGCAGGGTGTTCAGAGTGAGGTTTGCCCCCAACGTGCCATAGTAACCAGCACCCGCGTTTTCACTGAGATCGGCCCCGGTAAACAAGGCGGGGGTGACCGTTGCCAGATCATTCACGTCCTCATCCAATGCCCGACGGAAGCCCGTGAGGCTGTTGTTCGCTCCCGCATCAATCATCACAAAGTCATCGGCAGCACGTTGCGCCGTGCCGTAAGTTCCCCATGGCAGCAATTGATTCGTGACCCAGTTCGCGGATTTTGCCAGAAGAACGATGGAGGCAGTACCGCCGTTGTTCTCCTCAACAAAATTGATCGCGCTGCCGGTCAGGCGATTGAGATTCGCTCCATCCGTGGTACTGGCCCGGCGCCCGAGCGTGAGCGTCGTTGTAAATCCAGACTGCCCAGTCACCGAAACCTCTGTTCCACCAGCGCGTAATTGGAGGTTGTTGTTGTTGGTGTTGGAGAATGTTTCCGTCGTTGCGGCGGATGCGTTGCCAATCACGCGAAATGCGCCACCATTGAGGTTGAATGTGCCACTAGCACCTGTGCGTGCTTGGTTGTTCTGGGTGTAGTCCAACACCAAGGTGCCACCGGAGACCAGCCAAGTCGCCGTGCTGCCCGCGCCCGCATTGTTCCCATACATCGTCACTAGACCGCGACCGATCTTGCTAACCGAACCACCGGTCGTTCTGCTGAACAGGCTCACTGAGCCCCCCGCGTTAGCGAAGAGGCGCACATCACGCCCCAAAGCGAGAGTGCTCTGGGTGGTAACATCTGGGGGACCAAACCGAACGTTGCCAGACTCAGCCTCCGACCCAATCCGGACGGCACCATTGTTGTTGTTATTGCCGTGATTGACGATCGACCAATTGTTCACCCCGAAACTCTGCCCCCCCTTAGTGAAGAGGAAGTTGACCATCGAATTGTCCCCAGGACCGTTTTGGTATTGGCTGCCTCCGATCTGGAAGCCGACAAAAGGATTGCCAGCCTCAGATGCATTAATGAGTGAGAGCGTCCCTGGATCGTAAAAATCTCCGTCGCCTGTGTAACGCAAATTGCCGCGCATGAGTTCTACCCGACCCACTGCCTTCCAAGGCTGGGTGGCCTCGACGTTCAAATCGTCACTGCCCCCGATCCAGGACACAAGCACGTTGTTCTCATTCACAAACGATGCGGAGGAGAGCGTCGATCCGGCTGGAATCGAGGCGGCTTGGCTCAAGGTGATGGTATTACCACTGATGGAGCGGATCGTCGTGTCTGGCAGAATCCCAGGCCCACTGATCGGCATGTTGGGATACAAACCGCTGGCATTGCCCACGGCGACAGTAACGCTAGAGGTGGTCGCTGCCCCGCTTAAGGCGGTAAAGACGGTGCCAGTTGGCTTGTTCGAAACTGGCGCGCCAACGGAGATCGCATTCCCCGAGGCATCCAGCTTATCCCCGACACTGCCCTGGATGATGAACTGCCCGTTGCTGCTGCCGTCCATTGTCCATTCACGAGGGTTCACATAATAGGTGTCCTGCGTGACAGCCGTATTACCCCCCCCCATGTTTCCGGCGAGGATCAGCGTCGTGTTGCCACCGATCAAAATACGAGAGTCCAGGAATCCGTTGCCGGTCTGACCGGTCGAATCGATGTTATCAAAGGTAATGTTACCGTAGTGCCGATTGACCGAATCCACGTTGTTGATCACCGTCTGATTGTCTGCGGACAGCATACCGACATAGATGTCTTCTCGATTTGCGTTCAGGTTCGGATTTCCGATCACCGATCCGACGTTGATGCCACCACGGATGGTATATTGGCCTGTGCCTTCGATCACCAGACCATTCCCGGTTCCCCCTGCGCCCAGCCCCATTCCATGACGGATACTCAGGTTGCCATTGGCCACCTTGGTCAGACCTGTATAGGTGTTTTCGCCATCAAAAAAGACTTCCTGGAACCCGGTCTTGGTAATGCCCACACTGCCAGGGGCGACAGAACCGGTGATCGCCGAGCGGATATAGGCGGCATTGCCCGCCATGACTGCATCTTGAGTGCGGTAGAACCCATTGATGTTGCTGATGATCCCTTCAGTATTTCCAAAGTCGATCGTGCCACCATTCAGATAGGACTGCATGTCCTGGTTCATCCCCTGCCCGAGATTTGCAAAAAGGATCATCCCAGACGCGACGCGCAGCGTAGAGCTGTCATCGATCACCAGCGACGTCGTCGTCTGCTGCCAGTTCACGAGGGAGGTGTTTGGAACCGTCCCACCCGCAGTATCGCCCAGATTGTCGTCCAAGTTGCCAAACCGCAGGGCATTCACGTTGAGATCTTCAGTCAGCACGAGCGCCTGCTCGCCAATGTTGAGGTTTTGGCCCACGGCACCGCCGATATTGGCCAGATCGGTGTAGTACTCACTGTCGTCCAGAGGGCGCAAGTAACCACCATCAAGCGTGGTGAAGTGCCGCCCCGTCATGAACAGGTTATTCCGGTATTGAAGGGATGCCTGACCATTAGCGAACAGGTAGGGATCATCTATCGGCAGCGGCGCAGAGCCACTGAAGACGCCAACTGCGACCTGTCTGGCCGTGCCAGACCCCGCCCCGACCAAGCCTAACCCTGCTGGGTTGGTGAGGGCAAAGCGAACGCTATCGAGACCGGATGGTGCCGTCGTTCCAAAAACCGCCGTGGAATCCCAACTCCCCAATACCAGCGCGCTACCTGGGAGGCGTTGAAGCTGGCCCAGAGTGATGGTGGTGTTTACTCCTGCACCGTTCGTGGGATTAATGACGATGTGACTGTTGCCCGTTTCTGAGCGGACCAATCCCAGCGTTTCTGTGACGGCGGTGGCACCGGAATCAAAGATCAAGTAGCCATCCCGGAGTTTGATCGTCGCAGCATCATTGATACGGTTCGAAAGATTCGCCCCGAGATTCGTCGTGGCGGCACCGTTGACATTCGCACCGTCCAGAGTCGTGGTATTGTCCACACGCAGCGTGCCTTTGCGTTCAAGAACGAGGTTCGCTGTCCCCGCAAGGGTACCTTGCCCATAGAGCGTTGTCCCCAGAACGTCGGAGCGTCCTTCGTTTGCCTGGTTAGGATCGATCGGCTGGTTGGTTCCGGTCTGACGGGTCAGGATCGTGTCACCCGTAAAAGTATTGTTTCCGGTAAGTCGGAGCTCCCGTGAGCCAATCTTCGCGAAACCGCCCGAACCCGTGATCGCACCTTCCACGACGAGCATGCTGGAGGGGTTTACGACCTGGTCACCGCCGGGGCTTTGGGTCCCCAAGATGGAGTTACCGACATTGGTGCCCAAACCTCCCCCTTCAATGTTGAAGAAGGTATTGGTACCGTTGCTCAGACCGGTCAGGTTGATGTTCCCTTCCCAGTAAGTGAATACTTTGGGAAGCGTATCCGCATTCAGTTCCAGGTAGCTGGCTGTGTGGAGATTCCCACCAGACCCGACCGAACGACCAAAGGCCGAGATATTGGCGGTGTGATGGGCACCGTGCTGACGGAACAAATCAAGTCGGGCACCCACAATCGGCGTCTGTAGGGCAGTCAGTGCCATATCAGGGGTCTGCCCACCATAAACGATCTCCATGCCGCCAGCGACGTTCGCAGCCGTGAAGAGTGTGTGGGGGTAGAGATTCAGGGGTGTCCCTTCGCCAGCAACGCCGTTCGGGTAGAGGGATAGTACATTGACGGCTGCGCCGAATTGAGGGCGGGTCTCCGCACGCAGTTCCCCTTCAGCAATGGTGATTTTGTTAAATCCTGATACAAGGGTCTCAATCAGATCAAAGTCGCCGACCCCGATCTTGGTCAGGCTGTTGCCGTTACCGACAAGTGTAGGCAGCACAAAATTGACGCCTGGAGTCGGATCCATGTCGTAGCCTGCCATATCAATGCGTGATGCACTGTTGATGCGGCTATCCGCCAAAAGATGCAGGTTCGGCAGCGTGCCTGTTCCAGTGGTATTCCGCAGAGCCCCGCTTCCAAGGTAGCCAATCCCGGCAATTTGGATGATCTCCCTCTCTGCACTGGTGTCATCTGCGATGTTCAGGTCTTGATCTCGTAGATCGAGGGTAGCACCCGATTGGATGATCGTTTCATTGCCGACACCATAGCCGCCCAATGCCCTCGCATTGCCTAGATTGATGATCCCCCCTGTGGAGATCACCTGACCTGTAAAGGTCGCAGCGCCATCATAGAAGTTCTGGGCACTGATGGCCAGCGTTCCATTGCCTGTCTTTGTAAAGCCTGCTGTCCCTTTGATGAATGCGGTCAGATTGAGCGACTGATTCGTCAGGGTAGAGATCATCATCCCAGCAGGAGTGGTATTGTTGAAATCCAGACGGCCGCTAAATGTCGCCGTAGTATTGGTGGTGCCATTTGGCTCAGCCATCAAAGTCGCCCCTTGGCTGAAGGAGATCAGGTTCCCAAAATTCTGCCCAGAACCCGCTGCCGACAGAATTCCGTTGCTGCCAATTGTCACAGCGTCGCGCACTGCACCGAGGGCATTGTTGTTGCCGCGCACTTTGACCTTGCCGCTATCGATGATCAGGTTTCCGACAAAGTTGTTGTTGTCATCATCCAGCAGCATCGTCAGCCCATTGCCCGGCATAAACCAAATCGTACCGCCACCATTGATCGCGGCTGGGTTGTATTCCGTCGTATTTGTGGTGTTAAAGGCCAATGTGGCGCCGGTCTGCGGGAACAATTGGGTCCCCGTGCCGAGGATGCCAGTAGTTCCACCATTGCCGACCTGAAGTGTTCCTTCCGTCACGTAGATCTGCCCGCGCAGAGTGTTGTTTTGCGCCAGCACCACTTTCCCAGTCCCTGCCTTGGTCAAGCCCTGCGTGCCTGAGCCAGAGACATTCTCCCCAACAACCACATCGACCAAAAGATCGTTCACGCTGTGGTTCTGGAAGATGATGGCATCCAGCGCATTGGCGGACGTGCTGGAGGTCGCATTTTGAAGGACGGCCCCAGCGCCGCCTGCGATGGTGACCGCGCCAGAGTTTGGCGTGATCAGAATACCCCCGCCCTGGAGACTGTTGGTCCCAGAAAGAGTCAATGTGCCGCCCGGGCCTTGATTGAAGCGCAGGGTATTGGTTGTGAAAGAGCCTGTGGCACTACCAAAGCTAGTCACATCGGTGTTGGAACCCGATGAGTAGGTGTTCGCTGCGTAACCAGTGAATGCTGTGATGGGGGTATCTGCTGCCCCGCTTGCGATGGAAGTTGCCCAATCAGTTTTGGCAACGGTGGCCCATCCACCCAGAATCCCATTCGTATTGTTTGTATCCGTTTGGGCGATCCCGGCTGAGCTAAAGTCAATCGTGCCCCCTTGCGCACGCCCAATGGCGTTCAGGCGCAGCACCGATGTGCCGCTGCTCCGCAATACTGCACTTGCACCGGCATTCACGGTCGTCGCACTGACGATTTCAGTGTGGCTGCCACCCGCAAGATCCAGCGTGCCACCCTTCACTGCGTATTGCCTGGATGCCTGGAGGTTGTTGTCGTCCGTTCCGGCGACCGTCAGTAGGCCAAAGCCGCCAAAAACCAGCGCCGCGGCATCCGCCAACTTCGAGGTATTGCTCAGTGAGTAATCCAGCCGCATCGTGCCACCCTGAAGGTTGGTGCCACCTAAGGCTGTATTCGCGCCCGACAAGATGATGGTACCGTTGCCAGCCGCAGTAAAGCTGCGGGCTGCGGTATCGGAACTGACGATACCGCGAATTTCGATGGAGGCCCCCGCCTCCGTCGCCGTGCGGAAGTTGTTATTCAGAACAATGAGCCCGTTCCAAAGATTGGTCCCGCTCACCGCAGTCAGTGCGCCACCGTCCCCCGTGATCAGGAGGCGCTCGTCGGTGATCGTCACGCTATTGCGCAATTGGACACCAGTACCCGCCCCACCCGAAATCGTCGTTCCACTGGCCGGCGAATTCGCACTGCCAACGCCCAGCCCGCCACTGGCGGAGACACCGAGAGTTCCTGCCACGACCGTCGTCACCCCAGAATAGGTGTTCGTATTGTTTAGGATCCAAAGGCCTGCCTCCGCCTTATGAACATTTGTAACTCCGCCCAGAGTGTTGTTCACGATGCGGGGGGAAAAGATGTTATCACGCAGCGCTGAGCCCTCATTGCCGCGCAAGGTCAGTGTCGAATTGCCTGCCGCCGAAAACCCGATATCGCCTGTGTTGGTGAAATTGACGACGGAATCATCGTTGATCCCAATGACGTGGCTCGGGCTCGCCCAAATGCTGTTATTCGTGCGTGTGGCGGAGTCAGATGGGGAGATGGTCAAGAGTCGGTCAGTGGTCGCAGGGGCCGTACCGATGTAGCGCAGGCCGATATCGCTCACGTTTGGAGCCCCGCCTAGCACCAAGTTAATGGCATCCGCCGACGCAGCCCCGATCCCAGAAGCAACACCTGCATTTGCCAGGGTGGAGGTATCGATACGCCCGCCGGAGATCCTGGTAATGCCGGTGTAGGCGTTCTGGCCGAGTTGATTGGACCCAGCATTGTGGCTGACCCCTCCCATGGTCTGCACAGCAGTCCCCAACTTGGTAAAATTGCCCGACCCTGAAATGTTGCCGTTGAAGGTGTTGGCAGCGTTCGCACTACCGATTGAGAGAGTAATCCCATTCAGCACCACCGATGAGCCGATCCCCCCAGCAAAGCTGTTGACCGTCTCATTTGAATGGATGTCCAAAGTTGCACCCCGCCCAAAGGCGTTGACGACGTTCACGGCAATTCCAGAAGCCAACGTCGATCCCCCAACGCGAGCCAACCGCAGGGTTCCATTGTTGACGGTCAAAGTGCCTGTAAATGTATTCGCACCTGTTAACTGCCAGGTGCTCAGGCCATCTTTGGCGATGCCCGTCGTATTGGTGGAACTATTGTTTGGAATGATCCCTTCAATGGTATTGACCACGCCTGCTGCGTCATCAAACCGTCCTAGAGACAGAGTCTTGGCCCCGCCCCCCGTTACCGCCCAGGTAGGATCGGCGATAGTCAATCCGCCTGTGCCAAGGTTGACGATGCGGATATTTCCGTTCGTGCCAGGAAGCACCATCTCTGTGGTCGCCGAAAGGGTGCCCCCAGTGAAGTCTTTGTTGAAGACAAAGTGGGGACCGTTACTACCCGCACCGAGACTGATCGTCTTTGCCCCCGTACCGAGCGCGCCAACGCTGCTCACCTCAAACCGACCATTGTTAATCGTGATCCCACCAGTGAAGTTGTTTGTAGCATTCGTCAGGGTCCATGCGCCTGCATCATCCTTCACAATACCGCCCGCGCCGGAGATCCGCCCCGAGACCAGACTGGTCGATTCAGACCAAGGCGCAAATGGCAGCATCGTATCTGAGCTGCCAGTGTAAGAACCACGCAAATAGAGAGGATAATTTGCCACAGACAGGGTCACAGGCCCTGCTAGCTCCAGCGGCCCCGCACCATACGAGGCGAAGCCACGGCGACGTGACGTATTAGCCGTATCAGAACCCGTGATGGTGATTGGATTGTTGAGGACAGCGCCCGCAGTATCCTGGCTGATGTATTGGAACAGGGTATCCTCAGCGTCGTTGCCCGTAAGCGTGTCGATGGCGAGGGGACCTGTTCCGAGCGATCCTGCCGCAACGAATTGAACCGCTCCGCGGTTGAGCGTAATCCCGCCGCCGATGTCGTTGTTGGTGTTGTAAAGACGCACGGTGTTGTTTCCAGCAGGATTGAGCGCCAACATCCCCCCACCTGAAATTTGGCCGCCAAAATACTGCCCCGAGTTCCCGCTCGCAGTCAGTTTCACACCGGGGAGAATTTCCAAAACAGCGTCTCTCATGACGGCCACGTTAAGTCGCTCGTCGTCCATGATCCGCAAGGTTGCGCCAGATCCTACCGATAGGTAGCCATCATCTCGCCATGCCACACCACCTTGAAGCACCACGGTGCCGCGGTTGATTTGGTTGCGGCTGTTAAAGACCAAGTTCCCATTACCAACGTTGGTAGATTTAGGGTTGAGCGTCAGTGTGCCCGAATTGTTGTAAATGAAGATACCGCCCGCGTCCAGGCTGCCCCCACCCGTAATATTTGCCGTAATGGTCTGGTCAGCGTCACCAGCAATTTCAAAATAGGCCCAGTTCGAGGTCGCACGGCCAGTATTCCCATCACCTGTATTCAGCGATAGTTCCCCGCCGAACGGTGCGAACTGGTCAGGTGATCCCGCCGTCACCCCCATCAAGCCGTTGCCAGCACCAGAGTCCGTCACGATACGCACCATCCCGGCAGTCACCTGGAAGAAGGACCTGTCGTCGTTGTTGCCAACGTCGGCAAAACTTCCAGCGATTTTGCCCGTCAAATTCAGAGTGGTCAGACCATTCTTCACAAAGTAGGCCAGACGATTCGACGTCGCATTGGCATCGGCTATCGGTTGGAGGATGAGGTTACTCCCCATGGTCAGCACGCTATTGCTCTGATTGAAGCGAACCCCCGAATTGCCTCCCGTCGTGCCAGTGACATTGATGCTCTCAAATGCTGGTGCCCCGTTTTGTAGGAAATCGTGATTCCCTAGATAGACCTGAACGTTGCTGTTCACGCCGAGCACATTGAGCCGACCAGTCATCTGGCTCAGATCACCCGCCAAATAAACGGAATTGCGGTTGGCATTGATATCGCCTTGGCCCGTGATCGCATTATCGATGAACAGAAGGCTATTGCTACGATCCGTGACCAGCGCTGCGTTCGCCGCAATGTTGACAGGTCCCCGTCCCAGAGTCCCCCCTGCGCTATTCAGGCCTAACCGGACAGTTCCCGCAACGATGTCCGTGTTGCCGTAGGTATTGTCGCCAGCCAAAACCACTGTGCCATCTCCCACAACACTGTAGATCCCAATTCCACCACTGGAGCCAAAGGTGATCGTGTCCATGTTGGGACTAAAGATCGACCCATTGATGCGGAGGTTTCTGAAGCTCTCTGCAGCAAAGGAGCTCGGGTTGGCGAGGGTGACGATGCCGCCTGAGGTGCTATCCCCACCCGTGCCAATGAACGCCCCACCCTTGAGGAGAACCGGCTCCGCGATGGTCACACTACCATCCAGTTGAAGGACAGCACCAGCCATGACCGAGGTTCCCGAAACCGCGCTACCCAATGCATTATTGCTACCCACCAACAGGTAGCCCTGCTCTGCCGATGTGCGCCCAGTGTAGGTGCTATTTCCGGCGAGCACCACTGCGCCAAAACCCACATTCCGCACCCCGCCTTTACCGCTAATCGCGGCAGACAAGCTCAGCGAGTCATCTCCTCTATTCAGGATGATCGTACCTTGGTTGATGACTGAGCCACTCCCAAGGTTCCCCTCAAAGCCGCCATCACCCACCATCAAAGCGCCATCCCAAACGTATGTCCCGCCAGTATAGGCGTTGTCACGGCTGACAATCAGCGTGCCTGGGCCAACCTTAGTCAGGGATGTGCCTGTGGGGGAAGCGTTGAAGTGATCTCCAATGTATGAGGAGATCTTCAAAGCACCCCGGTTGTTGTATTGGTGGACGACGAGGTCATAAGCACCGGAGCCATTGTCCGCAGTCAATTCATAACCGTTGCCATCCTCGCCAATCTCAACATCATTGAATCCAACGTTAGGAGTCACCAAGATCCCCCCGGTAGTCACGATGCCCGCATCCACCAACGTCAGTGTCCGCGTAGCGTCCTCATTGAAGCGAATGGTTTCCACCTCGCCGCTAACGTCTTCGTCAGAGATGACGTCGTAGTTCACCCCCCCACTCCAAAAATTATCGTAGAATCCGAGGGCGTTGATGGGATTGGTTCCATCGCTCACTGCCCAATCGCTTCGTTCAAAAACGGCATACCCACCCAGGATGCCGGTGGAGTTACCCACACTTGACGTCGTCGTCCCCAGACCGGTGATCAGCAGGCTTGATCCAGGCGTTGCACGAGTCAGCGCTCCCAGATTCAAGCCAGACGTCCCTGGCAATTGGCGCACCGAACTGGCCCCGGCCTGAAGCGTCGTGCCGAAGACTTCCTCAACCCCGCCGGAGCCGGTTAGGTCAATTCTTCCCCCCGCCAGAACCAAAGCGTCCTTGAGGTAATCTGGACTTGCCACGGGATCCAGACGCAGGGTCGCACCGCCACCGACGCGCATGACCGAGATGATCTCCGCAGCCCCTGTCAGCGTCATCCGACCACCGTCCAGACCAAAAATCGTGGATGCCCCACCGTTGACGATCCCCGAGAAGAACGTCGATGCATTGTTGGCGATTGACAGCGCGCTGGAGCCATTCCCCAAATTGATCGTGCCACTGCCAGAGACCGATCCCAGCACTTCCCCAACCGTCTGGGACGCACCCACCGTCAAGGTACCATTGACCACCACTCGAGTCGTATCAGCCAAGGCATTGTTTGAGGAGCCGTCGTTCAGGGTCACCTGGGCTCCTGGAGCAATTGAGAGCGTCGGACCATCCAGCCCCAATGCGCCACTCAAAGTCCACGAACCGCCGGCGACATTAACCGCACTCGTGTTCTGATTCCCGATGATGGTGTTACTGTAAGTGCCCTCTGCAGCCGCCAAGTTCAACGTCCCGGATCCTAGATAAACCTTATTCTGTCCGTTTGATGTAAGCAGGGTAGCAACCGTCTGGGTGGACCCTGCCAAATCCAGATTCCCCCCACCCATTCGCAAACGCGTCCCGCTACCAAAGGTACCCCAACCGCTCGGAGACGCCGCAGAGCCCGAGCCAGTCGAACTGCCAAACGGTGCCGTGCGGAGCGTGCCGCCATCAACTTCAACGACGGCAACCGTGTTAGCCCCCCAGAGATCCAGCAACGAAGTTCCAGCCTTGCTAAAGGTGCCAGCACCAGTCAGAGCCCCGCCAAAGAGCCGTGGGGTCGTGGTCGAGTTCACCTGCAAGGTCGAAGTACCCGAGATCGCGATTTCGCCGCCCGAACCTCCGATCACGTTCCCGCCCATGCTCGATGAGTTCGGAATGCCGTTCCCCAACGTAAATGGGGCAAAGCCTGTGGCACGGCCACCGCCCGTGATGTACGCCACTACATCAATGTTCGAACCGATATTGTAGCTAACCTTGGATCCCGCAGCGTTGCTGAGGGCGATGAAACTCAGGTCATCCAGACGCCCCCCGCCTGAAAATTCTACCTCGCCGCCATCCACACGAAAGACCCCGTCATAAGTGTGGGCACCCGTCAGCGTCAGTTTACCCGTTCCCTCTTTCATGAACGCTGTATCAACGATCGCACCCGCCAGCACGCCACCCCAGGTGGTGCTCGCGTTATTCCCGCCAACGACCAAAGCAGTGGTATTGGAGTTCGCCACGCCGCTAAAAAGGTTGATCGTCCCGCTGCCAGAAATACCGCCAATCCGCTCAAAGTTGCGCAGGTTGATCGTCGAATTTGTGAAATTGAGGATCGCTGTGGCCCCCAATTCAACGGTGGAGGCATCGCTCAACACATTGCTCGTCGGACGATTGGCAGCACCAGCATAAACGATCCCATCGCTAAAAGTCGTGGTGCCAGAGTGGGCCAACCGCCCAGTGACCGTCAAATCACCCGCACCACTTTTCGTTACACCGCCCGCCCCAGTTGATCGCCCTGCCCATGTCTGCGCTGCACTGTTGGAGGTCGCAAGCGTCGCACCCGCACCCAGATTCAGGAGAGAACCATTGGCAAGACTGAGTCCCCGGATGGTCTCATCAGCTAGCACGCTCAATGTCGCACCGCGTCCTGAAACAGTGACATCCGAAAGGTCCCCCAGCGCGCTGTTGGCCGACGCACCGTTCAGAACGACCGAGCCACGGTTGATCTCCACTGTCCCTGAAAACGGATTGGATCCAGAAAGGGTGAGCACCCCATTACCCCGCTTCACAATCCCGCCCGCGCCGGAGATCGATCCGCTAAACACCGTGGCCGAGTTACCCGCGATGGTCAGAGTCCCGCTGCCGATCTGGACAGCACCCGCGCCTGCCAAAGAAGCGATCGTTTCGGCCATGCCGTTGAGATCGAAGGTGCCCGCCGCACCGACGGTTACCGCCGAAGCATCACTGATGTGGCCGAGGCCGGCGACTGAATTGTCCAGCAGGAGCGTTCCGACATTGATCGTGGTCGTTCCGGTGTAACCGTTACCACCACCGATCACTGCGGTGCTGGCCCCGTTCTTCACCAAATTCCCCGCCCCTGTGATGGTCCCCAGCATTGGCGAACCCGAATTTCCTGAGAACGTCAAGGTGCTGCCGGAGCTCAGGTTCAAGCGAGAGTTCCGCACCCCCGAAATATTGCCAACGACATCACTGCCATTCATATTGTAGGTGGCGGTTGCGCCAGCGAGTTGGATCGACGCCGTATCCGGCAGCACACCCGCGACATTGGCGGTAAAAGTTCCACCATTCACCACCACACCACTAGTGGCCATCACGCGGTTCGTCTGGAGGAGACCATTATTCACCGTTGTCAAACCAGTGTAAGTTAATGGTGCCGACCCGCCCAGCAACTGCGTGAATGTACCATTTTTGGTCAAGCCGCCCGCACCTGAGATCAGCCCTGAATACGTCTGCGGGCTAAGCGGCAGATAACCCGTCGCGCCGATATAAGCTAGGGTTGACCCCGTCAAAGTCAGTGTTCCCCCATTCGTATTCACCGCAGCAGTCGCCTGACTGCCACTGAGCGCGGCGACTTCGTTCGAGAAACCATTCAGATCAAACACTACACCAGCCGTATTGAGCAACATCTGGCTATTCGGCGAACTCGCCCCGACACCCCCTGCTTTGAATGTTCCGGAAGTGACTGTTGTAGGCCCAGAATAGGTATTTGTGCCGGAAAAGGTCACCGTTCCGCGCATGATGGTCAAACCGCCAACACCTGCGATGGAGTTTGGCACAGTGTGAGCAATGTTCGTCTTATTGATTTGCAAGGTACCGTTGTTTATGACCGTCCCAGCACCCAGGGTCGCGCCGTCAGTTGCGGCGGAGTTAGCCCCGAGACTGATCGTCCCAAAGTTGTTCACCAATCCACCCGTGAAAGTGTGAGCCCCCGTCAACGCCAGCGTACCTGTGCCAGCAGACCCAGAGCCATTCCCCGTAAAGACAACCATCAGCGGGTCTGTCCCATTGTTTGTCAGGGTCGAGCCGATCGTCATCGTATTTGCCCCATTCCACACATACAGAGTGTCCGCAGTGCCATCACTCGCGATGCCAGCCGTGATGGAGCCATTGTTAAAAGTCGTGGCGGTGTTTTGGTTGCGCAAGATCCCCCCCGTGTTCCCAGAACCGTCATTGAGAGTTAGCATGCGGCTGGCACCCACATCCAAGGTCACTGCCACTGACGCAGCGATCTTCAGGTTCGCGATGGTCCGATCTGCGGTGTTTGCCGCTGCTCCCGTAGCAGCCATCAAGATCTTTTGCCCCGGCAGCCAGCTATTCGGGTTCGCCTGAGAGGTGTATGATCCCGACGCCAGCCCCGTAATCGTCGTATCGGCGGCGGAGGCGGTACTCGTCGCCCAATCCGTAAAACCCACGACACCCCATGACCCCAGGATTCCATTGGCGTTATTGCTTGTATCCGTGGTCGTAGTGCTTGCCTGCACATTCAAGACTCCATTCGCAGAGGAACGAGTGATCGTATTCATCGCCAAGACTCCAGTGCCCGCACTGCGGACCACCTGGTTGCGCCCAGACCCGATAACCACATTTCCCACCACCTCGGTACCACCACCGGTTCCCTGCAGATTAACGGTACCACGGTTGAGTGTGAGTGTCGCAGCATCACCGAGCTTGTTTTGGCCTGCGGCGGTTTGATCAATGTTCAACTGCGCCCCGCCCGTCACCGTCGTCGCCCCCAACCCAGAAGCACCGTTGTTGCCACTGAGAGTCACCACTCCAGCCGTGCCACCCGGCAGACCATTCACATTCAAAGCCCCTCCCCCCGTGATCGTCCCAAAGTTGGTAGTACCAGCTCCTTGGATCGTCAAAGCATTACCGCCCGTAGTAAGGTCAGCACCCATTGCGAGCACGCGGGACGGCCCCACCCACCATGTCTGAGGAGCGGTCAGGTTCACCGTCATCACCCCACTTCCCTGGGTCCTAGTAAACGTCACATTATTATTAGCCAACTGGAGATCAATCCCACCGGCTCCGATCGCCAATGTGCTGCTCACATTGTTTGCTGGCCGAATACTGACCGCCCCAGTCGTATTGTTCAAAAACCGAAGCCCCCCTACAGCTACCGTGCCAGTGCCAAGTTTCAGGTCCAAGTTCGATGTCGCCGTGATTTGGTTGGAGAAGACAATCGTATCCGCAGCGGTCGGCACCGCATTTTCTGCCCACGCCCCGGCGACGTCGAAACCCAGGGTGCTGTTGACCTTGTAAAAGTCTGCAGCACTAGATTGCAGTGTCCAGCAGACCATCGCTGTCAAATTGACGGTGGCCAGTACTCGACGGTGGCGTCTCAGGGTTTGGAGCGTGCTCATGGTTGAGGTGATTCGTTGGCTTAGAGAAATGAGGCGTAACGCCTAGATTGAAGTGCGGCTAGCTGCTTTGACAGCCGAGGTGTAACTCTGTTCATTAGAGTTACGTTGCGCTGAAAACAGCAGAACCTTTACCGTAAACTCGACATTAACGGTCACACAAAAGGGCTCTGGCCTATTTTCCTGCATAATTGCAATGTAATCACAAAGCATACACCCAATGCAATCCTGAAATCTTTAGTTTGCATCAACTTTTCCCCCATCCCCCGATTGCCTTCCGCCGCCTTCTTTCCACCAGGCCCCTATTCCAGGGTCTCCTATTCAGAACTCGTCCGGGGCCGTTGTGCGGCACCTGGTCACCCGCAAAAACCAACCCCACAGGACCGGTCACCCCACCCCCCAGGGTGGAACGCACTTGCCACCGGGCGCACCTGCTGCTAAAAAGAGGGCTAAGTTATGGCTAAAATCCAATTTACCACTCCCGAAGGTGCCTCCGGCGAGGTCGAGCTGACCTCAGAGCGAATGAGCATCGGCCGCGCTGATGACAACTCCATCGCCATTGGCGATGCCTCCATCTCCAGCCACCACGCAGAGATCGCTATTGAGGGAGACGCCTGGGTGCTGACCGACCTCGGCTCCACCAACGGCACCAAAGTCAGGGGCGAACGCGTCGAACGCATCGAGATGACCTCCGGTGGAAAATTCACCCTCGGATCCGTCGAATGCGTGTTTGTGGGCGATGAATCTTCGTATTCCAGTGCCCCAGGCGCTAGCTTTACGACCACCACGGGCGGCTACAATTCCCGGCCGTACGACCGCGGCTTCCGCACTGGCTTTGGCGAAAAGCAAAAATCCAAAGGAGATGGCGCCGGAGCCCTGATGGGTCTTGGCATCCTCGCCCTGCTGGCTTGCGCTGCATCCGTCTTCTTCATCATGCAAATGGGTGCCTGATCCCGCCGTGGCGCGGGCAAAAATCCGGCCACCAACGCACTGCGCAGCGTTCATCCGCGCAGAGCGCGTCTGCGTGCCCTCGCCAAAAGAACCCTGTCCAAAAAAGAACCCCCCAGAAGAGCGCGGCGCTCACCCCCTTCCCTGCCGCACCATCAAAGATCATGTCCAATACCATTGTCGTAGGCGCCCAGTGGGGCGATGAAGGAAAAGGCAAAATCGTCGATTACCTCACCGAAGGTACCGACGTCGTCGTCCGTGCTGCTGGCGGTAATAATGCCGGACACACCGTCATCAGCGGGGGCAATAAATACGTGCTGCACCTGATCCCCAGCGGGATCCTCTGGCCAGGGAAGCTCTGCGTCATCGGCAATGGCGTTGTGATGGACCCACTCGGCCTCATTGAAGAGATCAATAAACTGCGCGGCCAGGGCGTCACGATTGAGCCCTCCAACCTCTTGATCAGCGAGACAGCTCACCTCGTCATGCCCTACCACCGCGCCCTTGATGTCGCCAGGGAGGCACGCCGTGGTGACAAAAAAATCGGCACCACCGGACGCGGCATTGGTCCAGCATACGCGGATAAGGTGGAGCGCTGCGGACTGCGCGCGATCCTACTGACCCAGCCAGAGGTCCTGGAGTCAGAACTCCGGGACCGCGTCGCCTTCCACAACGAGACGCTCGCCGCCGCGGGCGTGGACTTGGTCGATGCAGACACAACAGTAGCCAGCATCCTTGAGGCCGCTAAAATCCTCGCCCCGCACATCACAAACACCACCGTCGCCCTCCACGAAGCGATGAAGGCGGGCAAAAGCCTCCTTTTCGAAGGTGCCCAGGGTACCTACCTCGACATCGACCACGGAACCTATCCCTTTGTCACCTCGTCCAATACAACCGCCGGTGGCGCATGCACCGGCTCCGGAGTGCCACCTCGGAAGATCGACCGCGTCGTCGCCGTCGGCAAAGCCTACACTACCCGCGTCGGCTCCGGCCCGTTTGTCACGGAAAATGAGAACATCGGCGACATGCTCCACAACATGGGCCGCGAATTCGGTGCCACCACTGGTCGGGCACGCCGATGCGGCTGGCTGGACATGGTTCTCGTCCGCTACGCCGTGATGGTCAATGGTGCCGACGAACTCGCCATCACCAACCTCGACGGCCTCGATGGGCTGGAGACCATCAAGATCTGCACCGCCTACAAGCTCCGCGACAAAGTCATCCAATACCCACCCGCAACCTGTGAAGACCTCGCCATCTGCGAGCCCATTTACGAAGAGCACCAAGGCTGGGTCACCGACATCAGCGGCGTCACCCGTTACGAAGATCTGCCCCCCCTTGCCAAGGCCTACCTTGATCGGCTCGCAGAACTCGCCGGTGCCCGTGTCAGCCTGCTCGGCGTCGGCCCTTCGCGCGAGCAGACACTCGTCGTCGGCTAGCTAGAATGGCGAGCGCCAGGCCCCGAGCCCTCCGCCCAAAAAAATTTCCCCAGCCCCCCACCCAATGCGCGCCCTCGTCCTCACTGCCCCCTGCGAGTTCAACTACGACCTCAATTTCCCAGAGCCAACCGCCGGCCCCGGCGAAGTCCTCGTCGATGTCAAAGCCTGCGGCATTTGCGGCAGCGACATCCACGGCATGGATGGGCGCAGTGGCCGCCGCCAGATGCCCATCGTCATGGGCCATGAGGCAGCGGGGGAAATCATCGCCGTTGGCGAAGGAGTGATCGACTGGAAGCTCGGCGACCGCGTCACCTTTGACTCCACCGAATACTGCGGCGAGTGCCCAGAATGCGAGAGCGGCTACGTCAACCTTTGCAGCAATCGCAAAGTGCTCGGCGTATCCCCCGGTAACTACCGCCGCCACGGCTGCTTTGCAGAGCGCATCGCCCTGCCGACACGCATCCTCTATCCCATCCCCGCAGACCTCAGCTACGAAAAGGCCGCCTTTGCAGAGCCAGTCTCCATCGCCCTGCACGCCGTCAACCTCGCAGACGGGATCGAAGTGGGCGAGGCCTTTGCAGACGCCGAAGACTGCGGAGTCGAAGGCTGCACCAGTTGCTCCGAGCCTGGAGACCACAGCCACGCCGAGTCAGACGCCCACGCAGAGCCAGAGGATGGCGGCACGGCAGTCGTCGTCGGCGCGGGACTCATCGGCCTCCTCGTCATCCAGTCCCTCAAAGCCCGAGGCTGGGATCGCGTCATCGCGGTTGACCTGGACGACGGACGCCTGAAACTCGCCCTCGAGCTCGGTGCAAGCGAAGCCTTCAACGCCAAGCAAGAAAACCTCGCCGCGCACATCCGCGAGATCTGCGGCGGCGATGGCGCAGACGCCAGTTTCGAAGTCGTCGGTGCCGCCGCTCCGCTCGACCTCGCCATCCGCTCCGTCCGCAAAGGCGGGCAGGTCATCCTCGTCGGCAACCTCCAGCCAAATACCCCCTTCCCCTTGCAGGAAGTCGTCACCCGCCAGATCACTCTGCACGGCTCCTGCTCCTGCGCAGGCGAATACCCCGAAGCCATCCGCCGGATTCAAGACGGCAGCATCCGCGTCGAGCCCCTCCTCAGCGCCGTCGCCCCGCTCGAAGACGGAGCCGGCTGGTTCCAGCGCCTTTACGACAACAAAGAAGGCCTCATGAAGGTCGTCCTTGTTCCGTAAGGACCGTCAATGCCTCCGCCCTGCCCGATCAGGATTCAACCTTCGCGCCGTCAGCGGCAGGACCGTCCCCCGTTCCTGATGCCGCTTTTGCAGGCGGATCCTTTTTCTCGGCCTCAGGAGGAACTGGCGGCACTTCGCCTGTAGGCTGCACTGACTTCAACCGAGCCGCCAAGCCTGGCGGCAGGGAGATGCCTTGAACCTCCGTCGGCTCTGGAAGCGTGATGGCAACCTCATTCTCCACGACCAACCGTCTCTGAAACACTAGACGAGGGAAAGAATGTCTTGGAAACGGGACCGTCGGCCGAATCTCCGGTGGCGCGGGCGGGGGCTTGGGCGGCGGCATCATCACTGGCAGCAGGACCTCCTCCTCCTCTTCAACAACCACAGTCGGCGGCGCAGCTTCCCCATCGCCACCGATCCCTCCTAGAGTCACCCACGCGATGGCAGTCAAGATCGCTGCATGGATCCCCAGCGAGACCGCCAAGCCCTTCCAGCTCACACCCCGCAAATAGGAGAACCCCCTCTGGGCAAGACTGGCGGGCGAGCCCTCCTCCAACTTGCCAGCGCCACCAGGGCGCAACTCCCCAGGGCGGAAAACCCGCGGAGGCCCCGGTTTTAAAGGCGGCTTATGATCCATAGGTGGGCGCATCGAGATTCAAGAAACTGCGGGATATTGGCAGAAACACCGCCGTCGGCAAGAACGGTTCTCCCCGCCTGAGGCGAATCCCTTCCCTCAGCCTCTGCCATCACAGCAGGCTGCTATCGTCCTCCCGTTCCAGCTTCCCGATCTTCTTCTTGATCGTTTCAAGCTGCACCGTCATCTCGTGCATCGCCTTCAGTGAGTCTTTGAAAGTCTCCTCATGCCCCAGATGCGGCAGCGCCGGATGAATCTTCATAAATTGAAGAGCGATGGTTTTGCAGGCTTCACGAATTTGCTGAATGGCAGCGGATCTTTCCATCCGACACCGTACACCGTGGCAGTGGCCCACGCAAAAGCAAAGCATGGGCGCTGCAGCTAACGACAGTCCTCGAAAAATCAACTTTTGCTGGATAGATCCCCTCATGCTAGACTCATCCCATGTCTGCCCCATCCCACAGCAACCCCTTTCCGGGAATGAATCCATTCATGGAACAACGCTGGTCTGACACGCACCTAGCACTGGTCACCTATGTCCGAGAGGCCCTAGGCGTCGAACTTCCTGAGGCGTACTCGGCGATTGGCGAGCAACATGTAAGTGTTCAGGACGGTCACTCCAGCGGCTATTTTCCTGATGTTGCGATCGTTGACGACTCATGGAAGTCAGGCATTCCCCCCGTCTGGACCCCACCCACCGACGGACCAATCCACATCGGCACCGTCGCCACCCCCATGATCGTCCGGAGGGAAATCCCCAAAGAGCGTTGGGTAGAGATCCGCCACGACGACGGTTCTCTCGTGACCGTCATTGAGGTCATCAGTCCCGCCAATCGCACTTCCCGACGCCGTGAATACCTCTCGAAACGGGCAGACTATCTATCGGCTGGCGTAAATCTGGTCGAAATTGACCTGCTCCGCACCGGACCAAGGATGCTCGACATGACCGACAAGGAGATCAAACGAGCCTTTGGCCCGATTGGCGAGTCGAACTTCATCACTGCCACCCGCAGCTATGACCCAGCCCGTCTGGAGGTGTATCACTGCCCGCTGCGCGACCCCCTTCCCACCATCCGCATCCCCCTCCGCTACCCAGATCCGGACGTCCCACTGGACATTCAGTCCCTTATCAATCGCTGCTACGAGACAGGTCGATACTGGAAGCTCGACTACCAAACCCCACTCGATCCACCGCTGGAAGCCGCAGACGCCGAATGGGTCACCCATCGCCTCACCGAGGCCGGGTTGGCGTAATACCAAGGTTCGAGCATGGCTCACCAACCCAATAACCTCCACGCAGGAACCCAAGTCGTCACTCTTTTCGGGGTGCACGGCAGCAATAACGTGATCGTTCACCCACGCGGAGCCGTTGGCATCGTAACCCGCACGCCTTGTTCTAACGAGCAACATTTCCTGGTGCGTTTCCCTGACGGTTTCGAAGCATCTCTCGCAGCCGATCAACTCGACGTTCTGAAGCATTACAAGGATCGACTTAGTTGCGAGCAAAACGAGAACTTTAACCTAGACGCACACGTTATCTACCGCTGTATCGTCGGTTCGCGCGCCTATGGACTCGAAACGGACACCTCGGATACCGATTTGCGTGGAATCTATCTCGCACCCGCAGCGCTCCAGTGCTCGCTTTACGGTGCCCCAGAGCAGTTTGAGGACAATATTCAGCAAACCTGCTACTGGGAAATCCAGAAGTTCATCGTTATGGCGCTCAAAGCCAATCCAAACATTCTGGAATGCCTGTACTCGCCTCTTGTGGAAAAGATCACAGCAACGGCCCAACCACTGATTGCCATTCGTGATCGTTTCCTATCTCAAATGATCTTCCAAACCTTCAATGGGTACGCCCTTAGCCAATTCAAAAAGATCGAGCAAGACCTCCGCACCCACGGCGCAGTGCGGTGGAAGCACGCCATGCATTTGCTGCGCCTGCTAATGACCGGAGCCGCCACTCTAAGGCGAGGTTGGGTGCCCGTTCATGTTGGGAACCGTCGGGATCAACTTCTAGCCGTCAAACGCGGGGAAATGACATGGGAACAAGTTGACGAGTGGAGAAAAGACTTGCACCGAGACTTTCAGAACGCTCTCACAGAGACAAACCTACCGGAACGCCCGGACTACGAAGCCGCCAACGAAGTGTTGCTAGCCGCTCGAAGTGCCTCCCACGCAGCATCCCCGGACCTACGCTCTCAAGCCCAATGACAGCTCTCGATCCGATTCTCCAACGCATTACAGCTGCGCAACCTTACCCCCTGCTGTTCGCCACGATTAGCGGAGCGCATCTGTACGGATTCCCATCACCAAACTCCGACTTTGACCTGCGTGGCGCACACGTGCTTCCACTCACAACAGTCCTGGGCCTTGATCTTGCCGAAGAAACGATCGAAGACAGCCGGATCATTGAGGGATTGGAGATGGATATCGTCAGCCACGACGTGAAGAAATTCTTTGGACTCCTTCTGAAAAAGAATGGCTACGTGCTCGAACAACTGTACTCGCCACTGATCGTCCAGACGACACCCGAGCATGCGGAGTTGAAGGCCATCGCCCAAGGCTGCATCACCCGCCACCACTCCCACCATTATTTTGGCTTCGCTCAAACCCAATGGAGCCTTTTTTCGAAGGAGGAACCACAGCGCGTAAAACCACTACTTTATCTTTACCGCGTTCTGCTGACGGGCATCTGGATGATGCTGACCGGTGAAGTGGAGGCAAATCTCGTCAACCTGAACCAAATCTTCCGCCTCCCGTACCTTCCCGACCTGATAGCCCGTAAACTTGCCGGCCCAGAAAAATCAACTCTCGACGACGCAGACATACAGTTTCACCAACGCGAATATGATCGACTCCAAGTCGAGCTCCAAACAGCCCACGAAGCTAGTAGCCTTCGCGAAACACCAGACAATAAAACTCGTGCCGCCCTGAATGACCTTCTTGTCCGCATCAGGCTCCGATAAATGAATGCGCAGCCTCCGCAGTGAGACAGATTTTGACCAAATAGTGATTCCGTTCCCAACGCGGTGTCCTTAGTGGGTCGCGCAGAGTCACCAGTAGCCCCATCGGCGATGCCACGACTTGATGAATATCCGTCGCGCACATATCGGCACACAACACACCCCAGATTTGGCTTTGCAGAATATACCCCACAATCACCACCACGCACAAACCACTACATTTCCCGCTGGCAAAATCCGCCGCCTATGCCAACTTCGCCCCCTCTCACAACCTTCAGTCGGTGCTGATTCCGTCCCCGTAGTTCAATGGATAGAACAAGGGTTTCCATCCCGGGTGGTTGAGGAAGTTCTGAATACCCTAAAAATAGAGGCTTCCGACATCGTCAAACGTCTTGAAACTTCACCGACAGGTGCAACTTTTGGTGCAACTAATTTCAATCCGTTTATGGCAACCGTCCGAAGAGTCCCCAGATCGCCGTACTGGATCGCCAAGTTCCGCAATGGCGATACCGTCACGTACAGATCCACAAAACAGAAGAATCGCTCGGATGCCCTTAGCATTGCGTTGGAGTGGGAAAGGCAGGCCAGAGACGCTCACAAGGGCGAAATGACCCAATCGACGGTCTTGAAGTTCGCGAACGAACTGCTAGCACGCGTTGGCCAGGACTCGGTCGGTAAGGTTTCAACGCAGACATTTGCAACGGAATGGCTCACCAAGGGGATCAAGGCAGATTCGACACGCCGTAGGTATGAATCCGTCATCACCGGGTTCTTGTCCTTTCTCGGTCCTGCGCGCACCAAGGCAAGTATCGGCAGCGTAACAGCAGACGAGATTGAAAAGTTTCGCGACAAAGAACTGAGCCAAGGAAAGAAGGCCAGCACAGCTGACTTTGGCGTCAAGGTCCTTCGAGCGATGTTTGAAAGCGCTAGGAAGAAAAATCAGCGCTTGGACAATCCCGCTGACGCAGTAGAAGCGATTCCAGTCAACCAACAGGAACGCCGCTCCTTCTCGGACACGGAAATCTCGCTGCTATTATCGAAAGCTGGCTCGGAATGGCAGGGCATGATTATTCTGGGAGCGTTTGCTGGACTTCGTCTGAACGATGCTGCCAACATTCGATGGGATCAAATCGATCTTCGCAACGAATCCCTCACGTTCATGCCTGCAAAAACAGCCATTCGAACAGCAAAGAGGATCACGTTGGCATTGCACCCCATGTTGGTCGAATATCTCAAGAGGCAATCGTCCAATCGAAGCCAAAATGACGTCCTTTTTCCTTCCTTAGCAGGCAAGAAATCTGGAAGCGCCGGAGGACTCAGCAATCAGTTTGCTGGACTCCTGGTAAGCACAGGGCTGCGAGAAAAACCAATTCCCGCCGAGGCCAAAAAGCAAATATCCCGAGGTCGAGCATTTAACGCGCTCGGGTTCCACAGCACACGGCATTACTTCATTTCCAAACTGGCGAACGCAGATGTCCCTACCGATGTTCGCAAGGCGCTCGCTGGCCACTCGGAGGATAGCGCACATTCCAAGTACACACATTTGGAGGTGGCGACTCAAAGGCGAGCCATTCAGCAGCTAAAGTGGGACTTGCCTCTACCCAAGCCGCCCGATTGTAAATAGTCGGCAAAATCGAGGAAAGCCTGGATCAATTAACGGAAGCTGATGGCTGAACAGCTCTCTAGGCGCAGTGTGGGATGAGTGCACCAATTACGTCCTCCAGTTTTCTTCGTCGTCTATAGATCTCCATCAGGTCGATACTCAAGCCGCCCTTCGTGTACGCTTTCCCGTCTGCCACTAACCCAAGAACCGGGTCATCACTCCTCAGGATAAACCAGAATCGATAATTTGGATTTTCCTGTGCGTCGGCCAATCGGTTCAGTTGGTCCCTTTCAGCTAACGCCTCTGGAAATGCCCGGAACCACTCTTCACGATGGGCTTGTGTATCATAACCAGACGAATCCATTTGGCCATTGCGACACTCCATGGACGTCTTGTCGAGGACCGAATAGCTGAGCAAACCAGCGATCACACGATAAACCAACACTTCGGCAGTTGTTTTGGGTAGTTTCTTTGGCCCCAGCAATCCCAACGCCTTAGACAGCTTGTTCAAGACAACTGAGAAACCCTGATCTGCTAGGCACGGTAACCAAATCTCATCGTAGCTGACCTTGCCTTCGAAACGGTGGGAAGGGGTAAAGCTACCGCGTCGATTCAGAGATGCTATTGACTGTCCGTCTCTGATAATCGTGAGGCAATCATACTGTCCGCATCCGGGGTGGGTTTCGATAAGAGTGCCAATGTCCGGATGCCGCCTCAATAGTTCAGCGATGAGACGCCATGACACTACTTCGATAACCGAATCTGCCGGCACAAATGGAGGATCTTTTTCAGTCTCTGGGTTCATATAGGGAACTCGGCCAAATGAGGCGAGTTCGGGTGGACAGGAAATCGAATGCAGTTGTCTTTCCCTGGCATTGGAAGATTTAGCCACGAGCAAACTTCCAATTTCCATTCAGCACCCTGTGGCTCTGCACAATTCAAAAAACGTCCGGCATAAATCGGATAGCCACAATCATGCGCGATACCAGCAAGCACAGCGAAGTCGTTCCAATAATTCCGGTCTCTGGCTCTCCATTTAAAGTTGCGCTCCCAGTAGTTGGTGTCAGCGGCGAGAATCACCGGAACTTCATTCATGCCGAGAGGGCCGAGCTTCCCAAGAATCGACAAGTCTGCCAACCCCAGCTCAGCAAGCGTCTTTTTCCATTCGCCGAGCAATCCACTTGATGGTTGGTCCCAGGTGTAACGCAGTGTTACAGCGTAACTCAGACCTTGCATAAACATCCCGAACAACAATGCTGTTGCTTCGGCGCTTGCTCCCTTCGTCGCATTCTTCAGAGAGCGTTTTGCTTCGATGACAATAGGATGTCCCCTGGTCGACGAAGCCAGCAGATCAATCTTCCTTGTTTTGATCATACTGCCATCAGAGGCACCTCCCCTTAACTCCGGGACGAGAGGAACCTCATAAGAATGGATGTGACAGTAAGGTTGCCCCTCACCCATCGCAAACTTCAATTTCTGCTCCCAGACCGCATGACTCATTACCCGTTCACAGCTTTCCTTTTTTGGCGTTTGGGACTTCGTGCCGTCGTGCCGCAATCCAAGCACGAATTTCGAGGACCTAAAGCCTCCCGGCGTAACGAGTCCTGATGACGAATTGATGAGTGAACTCAGCGACTTGGTGCCTGGATTTACTAGCTGGGAAAGCAGCTCCAAGGCCCTCGCAGACGTTGGGCGAAAATCTGACCTGAAATTGCTTTTGTCATTTACCCAAAGGAGGAGTTTGTCACTGAACATTTCGTCGCTCTCGGTAGTTGTGGAGTTCGCAGACATGTGGCCACCTTCGTTTTAGCTTTAAGCCTCCGGTTTGGCAATTCCAAGCTGGTCCATAGTGATCCTGGCAGGAATGCTGGGCAGATCGAAAATTCGATCAATGCCTGATGATCGTAACGCGGTCCACGCCGGGTCCTTGTCAGAGACGCCAGGCTTCAAGCAATAGACCTCTTGCCCGTGCACGAGGAAGCCAAAGATAAGAGTGCCTGTGACGCTGACGGGACGAGCTTCAAGGCCGATGCAGGGTTGGAGTTTCATGCCCGGGTTTTTGGAACTCCGCTGAAGTTCCTCAATGAAGCGGGTAAACATGGTGGTGAATCCCTTTCCGAAATCGTTGTCGAAGGCCCCCCGGCATCTGTCGGATTGGCTTCGATTCCGGCAAGACTGGGTGATCCCAAATAGGCGATTCCTGTTTCTATCCCCGCCTCTTTCTTGCGGAAGTAGACACACGGCATGAGGCATCCACCATATCCGGCAGCACGGTATCGGGCGATACTAGCGGCAATCAAGACAGACTGGCTCAGGTAGATCTCCGGGAAACGCTCCTCCACAATATCCGGCCCTTGCTGCTTCACGACCCAAGCTTCGTCTTCACCACACTGGACTACGACGCCGTAATCAGCGCCATGAACCGGTGACTTGTAGCCAACTAGTCCAAACGGTAGCGCCTCGCGGAGGTTTTGGAGCTGGACCGGATCCGGTTCGGCGATTTCGATCGGGCGTTTGGGAGTATTAATTTTCAAGCGCCAGTGGGTGGGTTGATTGAATATCGTAACGGACGTTCACAGCACCGATGTACCAAGGCCATATTTCTTCCAGTGTCAAATCAGGTCCCTTTAGCATGACCCCGACGCCAAGACGAACCGAATACCGTTAACTGATGGGCTTCTATCGGTGATCGTGGTCTGGGGATTTTGGTCTTTCACAGAATTCCGTTGTGGCGTAGGGTCACCTCCAGTTCCCGCCAAAATATGGCCCTCCTGACTTCAATGGATACTGCGCAAACCGAACGTATGGAAAAATCACCGCTCATCTGGGCCTTCGCACTGCTGACTTCGATTGTTTATTGCTCACCAGAGGCTCAAAGTGACGCCATCCCTGCAACCAAGGCATCGGAATATATAGGACAAACAAAGTCAGTGGTTGGCACGGTCACGGAAGTTCATCAAGCCACTCAGTCCAATGGCAAGCCGACGTATTTGAATTTTGAGCGGGCATATCCGAACCATCCATTTTCAGCGGTGATTTTTGAAGGTGGCCTGCACCTATTCAAGCACGCTCCGCGATCCTTCGAAGGCAACCGAGTTCGTGTCACAGGGACCATCGTGAGCTACAAAGGCAAACCTCAGATAGTGGTCAAGAGTCCAGAACAGATTCAGTTCTTGGACGGTTCTGAGAATTCACCGAAAGTGCCCACTGTGGCTGCTGGTTCAATGGAACTTCTTTGCAACAACCCTTTGGCCTTCCAGTCTCCCGCCAGCAGCACCACCAGCAAGATTGGCCTGCCTTTGCTTGTGCAGATTAATCAGGCCAAGACCTCCATTGATTTTGCGATCTACGGCATTCGCAAGCAGCCCGCGATTTTGACGGCATTGCTGGAAGCGGTAAAGCGGGGTGTTCGTGTTCGCGGCGTGGTCGACAACGACATCAAGGCGGAAAACTATTACTCTGACACCGAAGCTTTCATGCGCAGCCTGGGGACCGTAAAATCTGACTATGCGGTGGATCTCCAGACATCACAAATCCCCGACGACTACGACCTTGAACCGTTCTGGCCTGCACCTCCGGGATTTAAAGGCCCGGCTCAATGCCTCGGATACAGTCTTCCTGGTGATCTTGCAATTATCGCGGTTCATGCTTCCCGGGAACCGATCGAATTTGAAGGTGACATCATGCACAACAAGTTCTTCGTTATCGACGCAGAGACCGTTTGGACAGGTTCATGCAACTTGAGCGATTCAGGTTCGGGTGGCTACAATGCGAACGTGGCCGCACTTATTCATTCCCCTTCAGTCGCGTCTTGGTACACTGCGGAGTTTGAGCAGATGTATGTTGCGGGGAAGTTCCATCGAACGAAAACCGAATTGGCCCGGGGAACACAACTTGAGACCAAACTTTCCGACGGCACAGCAATCACCGCCTACTTTTCGCCACAGGGCTACGCCATGGAAGAGGGAGTGCAGCCAGTGTTGCAACGGGCACAGAAGCAGATTGATGTCGCGATCTTTTTCCTCACTCACAAATACCTGACTGCCGATTTAATCAAGGCTCATCAGAGGGGTGTTCGTGTGCGGGTTATTGCTGACGCCACTGGAGCAAAGAACGAGTATACCAAGATTGAAATTCTTCGGGCAGCAGGCATCCCGGTAAAGGTTGAGAACTGGGGTGGAAAGATGCACGCTAAAGCAGCTGTGGTCGATGGGGAGACGCTGGTGATGGGATCGATGAATTGGACGTCTGCAGGGGAAAGAACCAACGATGAGAACACCTTGATCGTAAGGAGCCCGAAAGTTGCCTCCCAATTCACCGCTTATTTTGAAGATCTCTGGCAAAGCATAGATGACCGCTGGCTCACAAATAATCCAGATCCGGAATCAAAAGACTCGGGCACATCTTGGCGTGACGGAATCGACAATGACTTCGATAATTTGGTCGACGAGGCAGATCCCGGGACAGGCGAAAACCCACCACCTCTCCCACTACTTCCTCCCTTCCAGATTGTAGCTAAGGAAGAGGGGCACCAGCTCATCAAGGGGGCGATCATCAACGGAAAGTCTGTCTATTTCCTGCCCAATCACCCCAAATACGACACCATCAAAATCCAGACGTCTCGTGGTGAACAATGGTTTCCTTCGATATGGGAAGCTCGGGAGGCTGGATGGAACGCCGCACGGAAATAGGGTCCTGGCTTTCTGCTGCCAGACTCTTCATCAATCTAGTGATCCTCCAGCACCTCTAGGCTCCAGTCCTCTATGCCTTGAATTTCCTTCCAGTGTGGATTGGACCAGCCTGGATAGAATCGCAAGAGAGGGTGTGAGTCGGCCAGTAAAGGTGAAATTCGGCGTGCTCAATTTTGTCCCCCTTATAACTCACATCTGGCACATCAATCACGTTCGGTGCGACGCTGTTAATTCGGTCCCATATTGCCTTCCACGCTTCCTCTGCCGCTGCATCAAATTTGAGTGGTGAGCCAGCTTCGTATTTGCTAGGAGCATTTGGCTTTAACTTGCCAGTAATCGCAGTTCTTCCTGTTGGTCCATCTTGTAGATCACGGGAATCAAAATTTCCAGCCTCGTAATTCAGAGTCCGGTAGTAATTCATTCGCTTGGTCGATGTGACACGGGTCTCCACGAAAATGCCAAAGACCGATTCCAGTTTTCCGGCAAGATCCTTTACGTTTAGCGCTGGCTTGGTGGTTGATGACCCGCTCGATTTGTCGCCTACCCCTGCTTTGGGCGAAGGAACACTCGGCTCAGCGTATCCAGGAATGGACAAGATGCCGAAAATTGCAAATGTAAGAAGCTTCATGAGGGGAATCTGATACCAAAAGGCGTGGCCGCAATCTATTTCACCGGGTCTGACATGGTGCGTTTGCCTTGCCCTCAGACGTTCACCACAGTTCAGAAAATACAGGGTCATCAAGAGCCCCAAGCCGAAGAGTCTCGTTGATCTCGAATGCGGTTTTAAGCGATGCCTTAGCTAGCTCAATGTCGCCAACAGACGCATGACATTGAGCGGACAAGTAATGGAAGCAGGCGTCTCCTGAGCACTTCTTTTCCGCTGACTGAAGCCATAAAATACTGTCCGCAACTTCGCCAGCCATATACCGATACCTGGCCACCATCAAAAGCCTGTCCGCATTGTCAGGCTCACTCATACTCAACGTCTCTGCAAGATATGAGGCTTTGAGGTATTCGCCAGACTTCACCAAGATTGCCATGTGAAGAGTGATCACCTCCTTTGTGATCTTAACCTCTGGTGGCAGATCCTCCAGAATGTCCCACGCTTCATCCAACAGCCCAAGTGACGTATAACCCTCCACGGCATCACATTTCTTTTTGAATTCTTCGGCAGTCATCCTTCTCCAGGTCCTCCAAGCATATCAGGGTGAGATTTGCTCCAGAACAACGCACGGTCCAGAACACCCTTTACCCATTCATTAATTCCAGGCTCCTTGCTCTCTCTTGATCCAGCAATGTTGAGCAATTTGATACCGTGCACCTTGATGAATTCCTGGACCTCTACTTCTGGCTGATAATGACCTCGGTTAATATGCAGGCAGGGCTTCTTATGCATCTTGGCAAACGCAATCGTCTTCAATGATCCCCCTGTGACGTGTTTGGCCAGGGTGAAAACAATCGTGCCATCCGTATCTCGCACATTCCATTCGGTGCGTTGGAGGTAATTCGCGCTTGGGGCTTCTGTGAGTTGATATTGTCCACCAATTGCACCGTCTTCAGCTCTCCTGCCTTTGGGACACCAGCCACCATGAGGAAAATTGTGCCAGATCGCAACATCAAGACCAGCACGATCTGCTCCCGTCTGTCCTCCAGAAATGATTTTGGTGATGCCCATGGTCAAATATTCTGCGAGTATAGCTCATTCACAACCTCATTGAATAACGCCCCTGCCATCGCTCTTCTGTTTCTGGTCCTGTGCTGCTCTCTCGCTAAGGCACAGGATGCCTCTATTGCCTCAATACGTGCGCTTACAGACCCGGCAAAGATCGTCACCCTCAAAGATCCCAGAGCGTGCAATGATAGGCTCTTAAAGGTCGTCTATTGGCTTCATGTGGCACGAATCAATGGAGACACCCCAGAGACGATCCTCAATCAAGCTCTGGTCCTACAGCCAAGGCTAGACATGGTGAAGGACTCACTCTTGCGGAACCTGGTCATTGCAGATCGTTTGGGACTACTCACTCCGGCAAATTTGGACTCTATGCGACGAGGAAAATCTCCCGTGGTGACCTTTGGCCCCTATGCCGGCGAAATAGCTGAAGTCGACCACATCCTTCCCGTCGCCAAATACCCCCAATACAGCAAGGAGTTCTGGAACCTGGAATTGATGCCAATGACCTTAAACCGAAGGAAGGGTGACAAGGTGGGCCAGAGACAGATGGACTTGTTGAGAAGGGTGGAGCGGTAAGGAGTCACAGCTCCTGCTTAATCACCTTGCCATTGCGGTCGTGTTTCAGCTCATACAGGCCATAACTCTCGAGCTATCTCCTCTATGTCACCAGCAACTTCATATGCCTCTGGCCATGACACTTGCGATATTACTCAGTTCACTCGCCGAAGCCTGTAGAACTGCGTCGTAGCTGGTTTTGGCTCTTCCAACCGGTTGACTCCCCCAAAAGCGGTGAAGCTACCCGGGCCCGCCAACACTTCTTGCCAACTATCCCCCACCAACGACTCCGAGGCCTCCAAGACCCACCCGCTGGCCGCCGCAGGCCAGTGCAGCGAAACTTTCGCACCGTGGTCTTCCAGGATCAGCTTGGGCATAGGGATGGTGATAAAACGAAGCCCATCAATCACCAACTCGCATGTCGTGGAAGTTCCGCCCACCAGTCCGAAGTAGAATTCAACGGTTTGTCCGGCGAATGCGGAAACATCGATCATGTCCGTGCTCTGAACCTGCCCCTGTGGTGCAAAACGAGCTGGCAGATCGAACACATTTTGCCCTGCCACGGCGGCAGCTATGCAATCGTCAACAGGCGGACCCGTCACCGTGAAATCAAATTGCATCGTGGCCGCGTCCGCAGGAATCTCGAGAGAGAACCAAGCTGAGGGTTCGGTGACAGAAGGCGTGGAGGCGCTGCTGGCAGCTCGAAAGCCCCCACTGGACCCACCACCGCCGAGATGAATTTGGAAAATGCTTCGAGAGACCCGGTCAATGATCCGTGTTGGGTTCAAGTTGTTGATAACGTCAACTGCTTTGTCCGAAGCGGCATCCCAGCCTTCGCCAAGCTTCTCAACAGTCGTAGCATAGACCTGCTTTCCTGTAATGATCCCAGTGCCGCCAATGTCCCCCACCCAATTGATGCTCGCGTCGTATCCTTTGAGCACGGCATTTGTGACCGATAATCCGGTATTCACTACCGCAATTTCACCATCTAGTCCCAACTTGCCAATCGTCGCGGCAGGTCTGATGGCATAGTTGTCGAAGTAGGCACCAAGAATGGTAAGATTGGCCTCCAACGAGGTCGGATCAGGATGGAGAAAGAGGTCGAGTGGCGAGGGAGTATCCAGATTTTCATACCACACGCTGCCTGTGCTGAGGCCATAAGCACTGGGAGGCAAGGTGCCACCCCGTTCAAAGGATTGGGTGAAGCCTAGCACTGGGGAGAAGGGAGACTGGGCGGAATTTCGATACCACTGATGCGCATACGCATGCGCGTCTATGGGATTCATGGAGCCCACGGCAGGGGCTGTGAGACAGACATTCACCGCATTATAGCGTTGGATACCCACCATTGAGATGTAGTTGTCGACGAGGCTCGTCGGCGTCGTTGGAACGGGAGATTTCCAGTCCTGATACGTTGTCTTGGCAGCCTCATAAAGCGCACCGTACCACCCAGCCACGGCACCTCCGATAGTGGCAGACGTAAAGATTCTGGTTCCAAGCACACTGGTCAGCTCAGCTTCGTCGAGCAGGGTCATTTGCGGCTTGGTTTGAGCGGGATCCCAGCCGATTTCCCCCCCGTCCATCGTGCCTCTTTGATGAACCTTGTCGCACGCGAACCGATTTACCAACGTGCCCATGCTGTGACCGATGAAGTGAATCCGCTGGCTGTAGTCGAAGCCCAGCCGCCGCCTCAGAGCGTACCCGAGAGCCTCACCCTGTTTCGTTGCCCGATCAGGCCACGGAAGGAATGTGCTGGCTTCGGTTTGCCAGTTCCATGCCAAAATATTCAGCTGTCCTGCAAGCGTGTTATTCTGGGAAACGAGCAGCGCCATGGTCAAAGGCCAGTCCCAGGGCGACTTAGTCCAACCGTGAGACAGGACCACCGTCATAGCATTCGTGTTTACCACTGGACTATCGGGATCGCCCACTACGTGCCAAGCGCCGGAGCCATAGATCAGCAGCTGCTTTTCAGGCTGGCCGATCTGAGAGGTCTGAACCTGACCGCCTGGATCAAATTTCTCCCCGGTAGTTGCGTCACGATTTACAGTCTCGGTGGAGGGGGCAGTCGTGAGCGGTATCATCACGAGGGAAAGACTGCTCACACCTCCTGCGGAGCCAGCGACGTTTTTCGCCAAGGTCACAAAGCCTGTCTTCTGCGCAGTCACCACATAGTTTTGCGCCTTCATTTCTGGCGGGTAAAAAGAACCATCAGGTCCCGAAACTCCACGCCACCAAGCTTGGCCGTATATTTTGATCTCAATAGAAACTCCACTCAACGACGCACCCGTGGAGGACCATATCCTGCCCGTGACAGTCAGAGGGGAGGGCGCACCGGATAAGGTATTGATCTCGAACATCGACCAGCCGCTGTCGACAATGATCCGCTCCGGCTCAATAGCGCGGGTATCGACGAGGAAGTCTGCGGAGCCACCAGTGGATGTGGTTTGGGACTGTCGAGTATCCGCCAGAAAGTTGTCGGACTCAGCAGGGCGTGCGAAGTCGGTCTGTGCGATGGCAAGCGTGGGTAGAACAAGAATGAGTAGAACAGCTAGAAGCATCCCACTGCGGCAGACCACTTTCGGCCTCACCGAGTGGAGCGTCAAGGGGCATTCCAGTTCACGAAGCTCCGCAGCGGCATTTGAGGCATTCATGGGGCAGAGCGGTTGAAGGATCGTTAGAGACGCCGGATTGAGCGGACGCCGAAGACCTCATAATAGCTGGTAAAATACGAATATGTTGGTGGATAAAATGTCCTGACTACTAGTCTTGTATCTGCGGCAGGACTTCCACTGCGAGTTGCGCAACTCAGTCCGCCGTAGCCATCAATCCAAGAGCCGCCTCGCAACGAGCGCGTGCTGCCCGTCGAGGGCCCAGTCGGATCATTACCAATCACTAAATTACCTTCCCAATCCCAACACCATTCCCGCAAATTCCCGGCCACGTCCTGGAGGCCATAGCCGTTGATGGAATTTCCGCCGATGGGTGTCTGATTGCCATCGTAGTATCCAACGGGTGTCGATGGGACACCGCCTGACTCAAAAGGATCTCCACTTCCAGAAAAATTTGCCATGCTTCCATCAATCAGGTCTCCCCACGGATAGACCTTTCTATACAGGCCGCCTCGCGCTGCACGTTCCCATTCCGCCTCGGTCGGCAGACGATAACCGCTTGCTGTCCATTTCACTTTGGTAGCTGAAATATCCAAATTTCCCGTCCTATAGACGGTTGTCTGGGCATCATCGGAGTAATAGCAAGGTGTCAGGCCCTCCTTCTCACTACGGGCGTTACACCACTTTACACAGTCATACCAGTTTACTGTTTGGATAGGATGCCCAGAAGCTCGATAGGCTCCTGTGACAATATCGGTATAACCATTGACCGATGCCCAAGTCCTCACCGCGTTCCAGAGCTCTGCGCTGACCTCGGTGCGATCCATAAAGTAGCTATGTGTTAAGGTGACCTCCACGCCAGGGTCTGGGCCCATGAGGAAGGTGCCATTGGGGATGTAGACCATGCCAAGGGGGGGGACGGGGGTGGAACCGTCATGCGCCCAAAGGCGGACCTTGCATTTGTCAGACCAATTGCCATTCCAATCAACGCCTGCATTCCATGTTAGCACCCGACTGTTACCCGGAGCCACGCCTGCGCCCACCGATCCACTGAGACTGTGAACCGGAAGATCGTACGTGATGCCACTGTTAGCAGAGAACTCGACCTGCACCGTAAGCGACCCGCTATCGGGATCACTGAGATGGTAAGTGACATCAATGAGCTTCGTCCCGGCTCGTTGGCTGGCGTAAACATTCGTTATAGTCGGCGGCGCAGCACTTATATTCTGGGCACATCCGAGTAGAAGAGTCAGGATAAGTAACCGAGCGTGGTTCATTCTGACGAATAAGCCATCGCCTTATGAAAGTCGAGAGGATTTTGAGGGGCCTATGCGTGCGGTGAGTTGATTGGAATGCAGGCTGACAACGATCGCGTGATGTCGCATACAGAATACAGCACGCCAGCTAAACACTCGACGATGCCCGAAAGTTCCTACGAGTTGCCGCATGACGCCTCCAATTCATCGCTATATGCAGCACAAAGGGTTTGGCTAATTGGACAAGCACATTTTAGTACAGCTAATCAACGCCACCCAAGAAAAAGAGTCCCACGATCCCCTGACTTCGGAGCCCCCGAAAAGCAGAACCTGCCCTGAATGCAATCAGCCCCTTATCAATCGACCGTTTCAGCGATCAACAAACAGATCGATACGTTTAACTCTTTCCTCGATTGCAGTCGACATGTAGCTCACATAGACCTTAGCAGACCCGAGACATCGGCCTGGATTGAGGACAATAGTTTATGGGGAAGAAGCTCTTGGCCCTGCAAGGATTCATATGGAGTTTACTTTCTCGCCGGACACCGCATTGACCAGCCCACCGGTATTGGGCTTTACATTGGAAAGGCTTCCTTCAGTAAGCGCATTGGACATCGAGTTTGGCACCATCTGAATCACGGAAAGGTGTCCAGGCGCTACACGAAAATGGCCCCAGATGGGTCACCGTTTCGGATTCAGATGTTATTTGCCGTTCCGATGCCCTCAGACGACATGGGAGCATTTGCCCCTGCTCTTGAGGAGCACTTGATCAATACGTTCAAAAGTCAGCTTTACCTTTTGAATCGAGTCGGGAACAAATAAGCATGAAGACAAGAGGGCTAACCTTCAAGTTGGAACGCGATGCCAAGGAGTCACGAAGGAAATGCCGCGCTTGTGATGGGGTGATATTTCCCAACTGCGTCGCGTATCGGTTCCCAAAAAGGCTCCACATCTCCCATACGGCTGGCGAAGTGATGAGTGTGAAGCAGAAGGGCTTCGTGATCAAGACTCCTCAATCGGGCAATACCAAGGTGATCGGTGGTTGCCTTGTGATTCCAAGTGACGTCGCCGAGTCCCCCCATCTCAACATCAGTCAGTTGCTCCAGATTCATTGCGATGACGACATGCGGGCGCAGGATCGCCACTTCTTCTTCGATAAAGTTCCGAGGAAACACCGACAATCCACATGTAGCCTTAATCACTGGCCAATTCGCATTTGAAGAGTCGGACTCGTTGCTTGTTTTGGAGATGTTCATGCATGCGAAGCTGATTCCAGATTCCTCGCCAACCGTTGGTGCGATATCGCTCGCTTTAGGAATATCAGGCCATTCCTTTTGGCCATGAATCAAGCCGTAAGCCACCCGCAACTGTCGTCGATTGAAGGCGCTTTTGTTCAGCTTCTGAAAACCATTGTCCCCCTTCTGGTAAGAGCGGTGTTGGAGCTGGACATAGTTGTGCCCTTCAAGTTCTCTACCCTCGACCCCCACGAAGAGGAGACGGATAGGCTGCCTAAAGTAATAAGGAAAGAAGCCGTCCCAAACCAGGCCATCACCACTCATTTCGGCAAATGGCAGTTGCGCTTGGTTAAAGCAGCTGCGCCAATCCACAAAAAGTGATTTCAGTTCATCGAGTGCTTTTCGTTCGTCAGGTGGATAGGGAAGGTCAGGAATATAAGTCAGTTTCATGGGTCGTGAGTGATCGTAATTTGCACCCACCGATGGGTGACTATTGATGGTGCACCTGCAATGCCAGCAAGTGCAGTTCACTGCCCTGTAACCAGTTCCCATTCACTAGGATCATGGTTACCGCGCAGTTAACCGTGACAGCCCTAGACGTTCGCCACAACTACACCAGCGGCAGTGCCTCCAACCACAGCACCGCCTGCGGCGATTGCAGCTGTTCCAAGTGCGATTCCTCCACCACCTGCCGCCACAGCTCCCCCTCCTATGGCGGCCAAGCTCGCGCTCGTAAGTGCTGCTCCATTAAGCGCAGCAATCGTTGTTCCAGTTGATGCAGCCCCAAGCATACCAAGGCCCCCAGCGGCGGCAGCGATGGTAGGAGCGGCTACAAATGCGACTCCTCCGGTTGCAACGGTTATGCCTACAGCGAGAAGAATTTTTGTGGAGGTGTTCATAGAGTGATTTGGGTGTGGATTCGGAAGGAGCCCATTATTGTCATCATTGTTTGGGGATCTATTCCAAAAACAGCCTCAGTTTCTAATCGCCCGATTCCCTCATGTTCCTCAGTGTGGATGTGCCAACTAATGCAACATCACCGGCTAATTCCAAGACGGGCTGCGCATGAGAAACAGTGTGTGTCCATCACCAACTGGAAATCCATCGCGTAGAGCTGCTGCATGCCTGTTCCCAACAACAAAGCGTTCGCCCTGATGCCCAGTGCCGAGAAGATCGCAGAAGGCGCAGCCAATCACTGGCTAGATTGAAGCAATGGTCGCAGGAAGGTCAACTGTTACCAATCACCCAGTGTCCTCGCAGTCGATTTTCAAGGTCCAAACGATGTTGGCTCCGGTCCCGGCACCGGAATACACTCGTTTCATCACCCGTCGGCTCCTGGAGTCGTAGCCGAACTCCAGCTTTTGCCGAGGCACGCTCACCGCGCTAGCGCTAACTTGCGCCTCCATCTCGCAAAGCCGTCCCTCCCCATCCCTGTAATAAATGCGCAAGTCATTATTTAATCGCAATGCAATCCACGCGCAGCGGCTCCGTTCAACTGCGAAATAGGGCTATCGGTCTGGAAGCAACTTAAAATGTTCGCCCGATATCAAGAAGACGGTGGTTACTGATTTGGGGCCCTTACTGACGTAGGCAATGACGACGTCTCGGTTCTGGAATGACCAACCCTCAATGTCTTTCGGCAACCTTACGTACAAAGTCCCAACCCTTTTGATGAGTTGTTCCTTCGCTCCAACTTCTGCCCTTTCTCTTTCAGGGTAAGCTGCCGAAATGAGGTCTGCCAGCGTCTGTGGAGGTGTCGGAAAAGAGCCTGGTTCTAAAGAAATTCGTCCAATCACACTCCGACAGTATCGCGATAGAGACACGACTGATGCGTTGTAGTTCGCATCGTCTCTGCAGTGATCTAGGTAATTCAAGACAGACCAACCGATGAGCACAGTGCCCATTGCAGCGACTCCCCAGATTGTTTTGTGGAAAACTTTCATGCCGTCAAGTGCCGCTGACCTTCCGTTCGTCTTTTCCGATCACAATCACTTTGAAAGACGCATTTATGAGACTTTCCAAAGAGTTTACGATGATACCTTCGAGGATTGATCCTGGAATACCAGCACCCTTTACTTCTCTCAGTGTGTTGTAGTCATTACAGTCAATTCGATCATTCCACCTCCAAACAATTGACCTATTTCTGTATTGGATTATTCCAGAACGGCACCGATATTCCAAACTTCCGCTAGCACTAATATCATTGGCCGAACTTAGCCACCATCCCGCAGACAACTTGCCGGTTGATGGCCAGATGATCCCTCCACCAAGATATTCAGTGACCTTCTCATTTTTGACCCTAATCTTTTGCCAATTAGAGGTCAGCTTACCCTCTCTCTGCAACTTAGAGCCATAAGCGAGGTAAAAACTATCAAATTCCTCTCCTAAGTCTTTTTCCATCTCCTTCTTTCTATCCGCAATGGTATAGAGGTCATCCGGCGATTGCAACCTGCCATAGCTCGCATAACCATCTCCGACTAACATTCGCATCAAATATAGGAAGGTAATCCTAGACCCAATCGAAGTATTACCAGGGCCTGTCTTCGGAACTTTTAAATCAACACCCCCAAAGCCGCACCCTTCGCACCTCCCGAGCAAATCCCATCGATTCACCGCATCATTCCCCACCATCCCATACAGGTTGATTCCCCCACGTTCCCCAATCGGATCTCTGGACAGCCATCGTCCCAACTCCGGCGAAAGGTAGCGATACCCGTAGTACACCAGCCCGGTTTCTGAGTCGGTGTATTTGCTGCTGAAGCGGATGGGGTTGAAGTTGGCTTCGGGTTCGTTCACTCGCGTCAACTGGCCAGAGGGGTCGTAGTCGTACACGGCCATCTTGGCTGGTTGGCTGCCCGTGACGGGAAGTTGCACCAGACCGATGATATTGCCGTTGAGATCGTGCGTGGCCCAGAACGTCTCCGTCGATTGCGTGCCGCGTTCGTGGCGGCGCATGGCCAGCAGACCACCCACGCCCCCGGCTCCATCCAGCGTCCCGCTCATGTCCGGCCCCCACATGTAGCTGCGCCGCAGATATGGCATCTGCGCCTGCACCAGCGTGCGCCGTGGCGCATCCGCTGCGTTGGGGATCATTTCAAGCTCGGCCATAAGATTCCAGCCATGGTACACGAATCGCGCATCAGATTGCAAGGTCCAAACGATGTTGGCTCCGGTTCCGGTGCCGGAATACACGCGTTTCATGATCCGGCGGCTTCTCGAGTCATAGCCAAACTCCAGTTTTTGCCGGGGTACGCCGACATTCACCGCCGTGGTTTGCTGGGTCTCCATGGAGATCAGCCTATTTTCACCGTCCCATTGGTAGATCCAGCGGGCATCACTGGCGAGGTTACCATCCGCATCATAGGTGGGGCTTTGGTTGGTGGGGGCGATGTAGCGATTGCCCAGGGTCTGGGCGTTGTTGATGGGGCTACCTCCAGAGGAATTAACCGACACACTCAACCATTCCGCCGCGCTACTGGTGGTGCTGATGGGGAGTCGGTAGGAGAAGACGTTCCCGGCACGGGTGGTGGCGACGTTGTCGGCGAGTGTATGGGGGGTAGCCAAGTTAAGATCGCTCTTCAAGGTGATATTGACGGGTTGCGTGGGCGGCGCCATGCCCGTGACGATCAATGCGCGGGAGTGGGAGCCGCTGAGGGCACCCTGTGCCAGGGTGGTGTATTGATTGAGGTTGTTGGTGGTGTAGGTGACCTTGGTGGCCAAGGTGTTGCTGACGGCATTGGTGGAGGTGGCGACCTTGCGGTTGCCAATGTCATCATAGGAGTAACCAACGACAGGCGGCAGGGTGATGTCCGTATCCGGCTCGCTACGCCAAGTGCGGGTTCCGGCGAGGATCTGCCCGCGCTTATCCTGGATGTAGGTCCAGGCCCCAAGCCCGCGCTGGGCCACTGGCAAGCCACCGATCAGGAAATCCGGGTCTTGGCTATCGATGCGACCAGAGGTGGTGAGTGATAGCTTGCGCATTTGTCTGAATTTGGGTGAGGTGGCGCTGACGGGGCTGGAATCGTATTCTACGGAATAGCTTCCGCTGAAGGCGTTGGTAAATCGTAGGCTGCGGAGGCCACCGCTGGCACCACCTGAAATCATGAGATGAGTGCCAGGATAGTTGCCACTGTACTGCACAATTGAGCCGCTGCTATCGACCTTCGAAAAATCGCCGTAAAGATTGTAAGTGAAAATGGTCTTGGGTGCGGCTACCTGACGGATAGCCCCGTTGGTATCGGTGACATTGAGGCGGGCCTCAAAGGCGACCGGCTGGCCACGCTCATTGCGGTAGTCTTTGAATTGGAGTCCCCCCAACCATCCTGAGGCCATATCAACGTCACCGGACTCCGGGAGCCCATGTCCGTCGAAATCACTGAAGCTGGTGTGACCGGCCGCATCGGTCTGCGTAGCAATGCTGCCATCACGACGGTAGGTGTAGCTGACGGTAGGGGTGCCATCAGAATAGTCCATGGACAGCAAGGCACCCGTGGGGCTGTAGTGGTAGTGGGTGCGTATGCGGCGGCCATCCGCCCCGGTGCGGACCCAAGTGCGGTTGGCAATGCGGTTTGATCCCGGCTGATAGCGGTATTCAACGCCCTGGGCAGATGCGGTGCCCTCTTGTTTTTTGGTCAATGCGCCACTGGCTGGATCGTAAGTCCAGGTGGTGACACTGGCAGTTGAAAGGTTCCAATCAGCGGCACTCATGACATTTGGCGTAGTATCTACGGTGCGGTAGGTCCTCATGGCGGTTCGATCTCCATAAACGGCATCGTAGTCGTAGCGGACAGGGTAGTTTCCTTCGCCCCACTGTTTCATCAGCCGACCCAGAGTATCATACTCGTAAAAAGTTTGGGCGAGGTCGTCAGGATATAGTCGTGAGACGGGGGCAGTCTTGGTGGCAAGCAGACCCGTCACGGGATAATAAGTGAAGCTGGTGGTACGCAGAATCTCCTGGTGATCAGGAACGGACTGTTCCGTCAACTCACCTGTGGTTGGGGAGTACGAGTAGAATACGATTCCTTCTGGCGACTTGATTTGCGCCGTGCGGTCGAAGTTGTCATAATAGGTGTAAGTGCGCTTTGTCGCCCCCCCTGGCGCATCAGCGTAGATCAAGAGGTCGTTGACGAAGTTCTGTTCTGACGAAGACAGGCCAGTGATGGCGGTGGTGGTGATCCGTGTGCGGTTGGGCCGATCCACGACGGTAGCAGATACGGTCCGTGCGCCTGAAGGTGCGATGGATTCTGTCAAAGCCAACGGACCAAAGCCGAGGCGTTGTCGGCTCTCCTGCTGGCGGAACTGATCGAGGCTGGGGCCGGTGTAGGTGCGTGTCCGCTGCACCTTCCACCAAGCACCCGCGAGGTTTTCATAGGCGGTGGAGTACTCCGTGACAGGCTCTTCTGAGGCGATATCCAGTTTGCCATTGCCATTGAGATCATAACCCTGCCGGAACAACTGACCCAGGGCGTCGTATTCAAAGAGCTGTGGTGCGGCGTCTGATGAGGTGACCCGTACCCGCTGCCCTTTGCCATTGTAATAGGTCTCTGTCCATTGGAGGCTGATCTCAGCATCGTTCGGTGGGGCGGGACGTTCGGTGCGAACTAGGCGGCCTTGGCTGTCTGTGTATTGCTTTACCCAGCGGGCGGAGTTGTTAGTGCCGTAATAGATCGTTTCGATCTCACGAAGCGTGGTGGGATCAAAGTTGTAGGAGTGGAACTCTGGGATGACACCACTACCTGTGATGCTGACCAACCTACCATCAGCGGAGGATTCAGTGATCGTGGTCACGTTGCCCCAGCGTGTCTCTGTGACCATCTCCCCACCTGAGGATGGTATAATTGCATAGTCCCAGGTAACTGATCGTCCGGCCTCGTCCGTCTCTTTGACTTTGCGATCCTGACTGTCGTACTCTTCCACGGACAGAGTGCGAAGGGTGGTGCCATCTGACACGGTTGTGGTCAGGGCATAACCCACCGGAGTGGGTTGGCCCGCCACCGCCACGGGGCGGGGGCCACGGGTGGTTTGAGTGATTAGATCGGTTGCAGACCGAATCTGTCCGCCCCAGGGATCACTCACGGCGAGCCCCGCTCGCGTCTGGGTGTCCAGGCCAAGATTTGGCTGGCTGACGATGGTGGTCAGCACGCCCGCCGCATCCACCTCGACTGTGGTGTGAACGGCACCATCTGTACTGGATGACTCCGTCACAGTCATCACCTCAATCCCATCTTGGTAGGTGTGGTGGATACCTTCACCATTGGCACCTGTTTCGTCTGTCGTGTAGCTGGAAGAGAGTTGGCTAAACGCAGACCCGCCGGTGTACACATTTTCAAAGGACTGGGAACTGCCACCTGACTTGGTGACATTGACCCGCTGCGTGCTTCGCGATGGAATACCCCAAGGGTTGTCCACAGTCCCTTGGGTAGAGGTGGAGGTAACTACATATTCATCTTCGACGAGTGCTTCATTGCGCGAGAAGGTGGTTCTGCGACCGTCCGCAGAAATACTGTAAATCGTTTCCCCCAGAAGGGTGATGCCATCGGCAGAGGGATCGGTGGCTTCGAATTTCGCAGTTGCAGTCTCTGCAAGCAAAACGCCACTGGGGGAATACGTGCGTGTGCGACTTTCCCTGACATGCAATCCCGTCGCCGGGTCTACGAGGGAGCGCTCCACTACCTCGGAGTACTGGGTCATCACGCCATTCACATTGGTCTCGGTGTGTTCGTCAGCAAAGACGCCATTGGTGACGGACATGTTTTCCACATCACATTCGGACTCCGGAGTAGCAAGTATCGCAGCTAGGGTGGGGATGGTCGCTGCCCCTGCCCGCGAGTGGTAAACTTTCACGAGAAAGCCTTCGCTGTTGTAGATGTAGCGGGTCCAGCGGACGAGGCTGGAGCCGGCAGTCTCAATTTCGACCTGGACCTTGCCATTGTAGGGCACTGGTCTTACGACAGGATCCGCATTTAGATCGAAGGGAACATCGTAGTAGAAAAGGTAGCGTCCTTCAGCACCCGTCTCCCCCTCAGTTTCGGCAACCAAAGCCTCCCCAAATCCAAAGACCTGGAATGTTTGGGAACTGACGGACTCCTTGTATGGCGGGCCGGTAGCACCGGTACGGTACACCTCTGTGGTCTGGGTGAAAGTGGTAATATTCGTATTCTGGTCGGTCTGGTGGGGGCTCCGGGTGGTGAGACTAGTCTGGCCATCGCTGACATGGAAGTATTGATAAACCTCACCGTTGCTCATGACAGAATACTGTCCCGTGGAGGTTACGGTTCCGTCATCCAACCGAGTGGTGGTACGAATGCCTGGGATACTGGACCCTTCCCACGTGAGCGTATCCTGGACAACCGTAGTGGTGTACCATTCGGCCCCTGGGGGAAATGTAGCTAGCGGAGTCAGCACATTCGGATCTGACGAAACTGGAGGGACTGTGGAGGCAGCCACTTGGCAAACTGACAGCTCAAAGCCATTGGCCACAGGCTTCACCGTAGCAATGGCTGTGTCACTGAGGTACTGGATCGCGCCAGACGTGGGATCTACGCGCTGTTCCACCTGATAGTTTGGGTAGGATGCAGAAATCATGGGATTCATGATTAGTGACACGTCACCAACAGACGGAGCAATGGCCCCTGTCAGGTCATTTGTCCACTGGAGCCTCCCAATTGGTGTCCCTACATCCGGGCTGCCAGGCCCTGCTGTAGCCGAGGTAACAAGTCCCAAAGGGGAACCTTGGCTGGATTGCGATGGCAATGATGGTTGGGTTGTGGGCACCCCATTGCCTCCACCCTGTGGGGAGTCTCCTCCGCCAGACGGGGATCCTAGCTGCGGTCTGTTTGGCTGATTCGTTGGACTGGAGTCGGGGATAAGTTTTATGTTTCCCTCAAAGTGATCACTTCCATCCACACACTCGCCAGGGCTACCATCAAAGGGGCCGTCCCAGCAGGGTCCAGGCGCCGGGCATTGCGGGTCGTTTTCTCCCTCACACAACTCGCAGCCATCAACGTCGAGCAGTATGTAGTAAGGATCCGATTGCGGATTCCATTCGGTGCAGCCTGCTGCCCAACCTCCACCAAAAGAGCAACTTCCGAACGTCGCTGACACGCTCCCGTCGTCAATTGCATCGGCCGTGACATATACAACCCCACCAGGCGCCACACTGATAGTCACCGGATAATCGATACCATAAGCATTACCCTCGGTGTGCACGGAAAAGCTCTGTTCATCAATGGACACAGACCCAAATCCATAAAGATGAAGCGTCCCCCCCGCTATGAACGCATTTCCACCACAACACTGACCTGTAGCTTGGTTGGTTCCTACTGGGAGAACCTCCCCCATTAACAGGAGGGGTGCCAGCAATCGAGAAAAAAGAGGCGAGATACGGATCATGGCTTATTGATTGGGTTAGAAAACGGTGGAGTAGGCAATACGCAATCAATCTCTGCGGGCGATAGGTAGCGGGAGGTTCCCAAAGGGGCTATTTGGAGTGAACGCTCACCTTCCAAAGGAATTGCCGCCTCGGACTTTCCTCCACCACAGCAATTTGCTTTATTGGGACTGCTTTTCCGGCGCAATGTGAACTTTCGCATTCCGGCAAGGTTCTTATAGACAGCGTTTGCCTTAGGGGTGAACGATTCCGCCGTAAGGGACCCTGAAAAATGCAAGCCAGACTGCCCCGAAGTCACTAAGACCTGAGGCCCAAAGGACGTCATTGCAAAATCCACCCCATCGAGCCGCAAGGCCAACTCGCCTGGGGCAACTGGCGGAGAATGCACGGCCACGAAGTGCCCCTCTGCAAATACCGGTGTCCCTTGCTTCAGATGCACTGCATAGCCTTGGAGAAAAGTGCCCAAAGTTCCCGGTCTTGTCCCCAAAGTCATAAGACTTCCACCCAATAGCGCCTCTTGTCCGGGTAAAAACACTGCGGCGGTCGCATGTGGAACATCTGCACTAGCACCAGCAAACCGGGTTTGGAGGCTGACAGGGCGCCCTCCTCTTCCCCACGAACCTTGGGTGGAGGTCGCTGCCTCTTGAGTGGAAGTCTCATGATCGATCAACCAAATGTCCCCAAGGGGCTGAACCAACACCGCCACCGCTTTCAATTCCTCAATGTAGTGAACCCAGACGATGCGCAGCCAATTGGGTCTATCGGAAGACGCCTCGACATCCACATCTATGACTCCCTGGGGAAGATTGGGAAATCCATACCGAGGCAAAGCTGGGTGCCTTTTTTGCCCCACATGATCCCAAAGGCTCCAACGCCACACGGGCACTCCTGCTTCCCTTCCGTGAGGTTCGAACTCAATCAAGCCTGGGAAAAATCCACCGTGATCTCCAACTTTTTCCACATCACGACCTGCTGCGATGCACTCTTCCTTTGTTCGAAATTCCAACACCGCTGTCAAGACATGGCCGTTGGGAAGAATGATCGCATCCCCCGTGGCAGTGTGGTCGTCCACTGCATCCCAGAAGCTCCAGAGCAACTGCCCATCTTTTGAGATCCTCTCCAATTGCCCGCCCCTGACTCCCCACTTCGCAAATGGCCGCCCAAGCTTCGCAGACCCGATCCGGAGAATCGAACCATCCGGGAGCAGTCTAGCTGCCGCCGCTGCTTCGTATGCACTCGGCCATTCGTGTAGCACCTCGCCATCTGCGCTTAAGGCCAAGGTTGTCTTGCTGAAAATGGGCGTGACAAGAACTGCCGAACCAACATTGCCGACAGCTAGCAAATCATTCGCGAAACTAATCACCGCTATCGTGGTGAGCAATGATGAAATCGGTCTCATAATCAAAATCTCGCCGCAAAAGTAAACGCAAACCGCAGCATTAGAAATTCTCTAGGGGGGTGCTGACAACCAGCATGGCACCGTTGCGCATTCGATCCATTTTGCTCGAATCGACGTTGTCAGCTACCCCATCACCATCAGAATCAGCTAGGTTAGGATTTGTGCGAGCTGCGAACTCCTGGAGGTTGGTAAGGCCATCACCGTCGTCATCAGCGGTTGGGTCGGATACCTGATATGAGAGTTCCCACCAATCCGGCAAACCGTCCTCATCCGCGTCGTACACAAACTCCTCCACATCGGAAGGGGCCGATTGTGCTATGTCGTTGTGCGCTACAACGCGGTAGACCACACCATCCGCAGCAGAAGTGGAGTTCAAGTTCACGCTCAAGGTATCACGATAAGACCTTGCCTGACCATACACTGCGGCAACCTGCGAAAAAGCAGCATCAATCGCCTCTGAATCTTGTGCGCCGATATACGTCGCACGATCCGCGCGCTGCACGGCGAACCAACTGGGCTCATCATCACCCTGGAGTTGCCACGTCACGTCTAACGCCCAACTTCCCTGCACTGCGATTGGAAGCAGTTCTGGGGTAGGTGGGGGAAGCCCATTCACATGAATTCTGGTGGACTCCCAATACTCTTCACCAACGGCGTCGGTCGCCTGGAGATAAATTGGAAGCGAGGTATTCCGAAGGGGAACAAGTGCAGCCGAGTGGTTCACCTTTACTGCAAAATCATTCACCGCAGGCACCAATTTTACGGCAGATGGTGAACTCGTCTGCATGGCAAGCTGAACGGACTCAGCCACGGCGGGATCCGAAGCGTTTCCATCCTGAACAGAAAGCGACGCGATCAGCGCGTCATCTGGAGCATCCCCGTCAACCACGGGGCACCACTCGTGCCATTGGACACCAGCATCGTAGCGGAAATAGGCAGCCTGCTCATCGGCAGCAGCGAGCCAATTTCCACCCCATCCACCCGTCGCGGTTGCCGGACAAAACTGGGTAAGCACAGATACAACCCCTTGACCGGAGACATTAAGCACATCCAACATCCGAAGATACGCAGGCTGTTCAGGGTATGCTGTATCCCACCATTCTTCGTTGTCAGCACAGATCATCCCACCCGCGACGGAGATATTGCGCCCGAGAGTCGGGTTCCCATTGGTGTACTCCGCAGTTGACTGCCATACAGAATTTCCATCGAGTCCAAAGACGTGGACACAGCCCTGCTGAGCCTGTGAATATGCATCGGGGACACCGGGCGCTCCAACCACCACAAAATCCCCAACGAACCCAACCGTGGTACCAAACGCCAGCCCATTGGTGGGACTTAATTTTTGCTCCAAGCTCCACGTCCCAGCACCCAACTTAAAGACGTAGCCCGCTGGATTCGTGGGGGGATCATTTTCTATCCACATCTGCGAGCCTTCATCGTAATAACCGGCATTGTTGGGATCATTGAACCACTCCAGATTCGATGGGGCTCCGACAAGAATCCTATCTCCCACAGGTGCGAACGCGATGGCTGCCCCAAATTGATCAGAGTGGGTGCTTCCGGTTGGCTGGAGAACTTGGGGCGTGTCGATCCACCCACCTTCGCCGTCCTTGCCATAAACCAGCACACTTCCGTTTGCAGCTGACGCTGAACCAATGGCCACCCAATCGGGGCAAACCGCAGCTGCAGAGGGATAGCCGACCCCAGAAAAAGTTGCCACTGGGACTTCATCGAACCCTGCGCCAGTGGAATCCAACTGAAAAAGAGACGCCTTTGCCCCACTCGCTTGAGCTGCGAGAACCAACCCTGAGGGGTCGACTGCGAAGATACTACCAAATCGGGCATTTACTGGTGCGTCATTCGGCGGCGCGAGAACGCCAGCCGGAGCATACGCAGCATCCAACTCAGACCATAAGTACAGTTGGATATATCCTGAGGCTACAGGACGCCCGGGTAAAGCCCCGTTCGGACAAGCTGCGACCAACCAGGGACCTATCACCTTCACTTTTCCATTGTCTGACAGCGTAAGATGCCCGTCCGATGCAGGCAGCAATCGCCAGTCAGGGGCAGTGACATCTACTGGTCCAGGGGCAACGTTAACATAGGGATGGAGATCCCACTTGAGCGACAGGGGATCGTTGGGCGCAAGTGTTGACCCGGCTTGCCCGGCCAGGATGTGGAGATTTTCGGGCATGGTGGCAGGAAACACACCGTCCTTTGGTGGCCCCGTCCAAAGCCACGCGCTAGCGATTCCGGACGCTGAGGTAGGAAGAAACAGGCTTTCTTGCGGCAGAGCTTCGCCAGTCACGGCGAGACCAGACGTGTAATAGGGGGCAGTCTCCCACGAAAAATCTTGCTTGATCTGAACAAGATAACCCGGCACAGGACCCGATCCATCGGGATAGGTTGCCAAAACTCCGAATGGAGCTCTTGACCATGAGGAAAAGGCCACAGGTGCCGTCGCCCCCATCCCCGCTGGTGCATCAACCTTGCTCAAAATGGGCGGGAATTCACCAAAGAGTCCGTCCATTGAATTCCACGGCTGTAGTTGAAGGAGATATTCCTCATAATTCGTCCAGCCATCTCCGTCAAAGTCGCCACCGGGAAGTAGCATTTCAGGCGGCAGTGATGACAGGGACATGCTGGCGGCAACAGTGTCCGAAAAATATTGCTCCCAGTCGTCAGGGATGCGATCCTGATCAATGTCCATTGATGGCTCACCGGCGAGCAGCAGGACACCATCTAAGTTTACTTGGTCTGGGGTAACGCGAGTTGTCGAGGTCGATGCGCTCCACGACCAACTACAGTCTACTGTCACCGCTAACTCGGAGGGACCTCCACCCGAGATCGCGGGGAGACTACCAACAAAGACCCAAAGATTCCCCTCTGACTCCACAATATCCGTTGTCGAAGACGGACTCGCTTCCGAATCCGGGCAACTAAACGTCACCTTCCTGTAAATGCCAGTTCCCGATTTTTGCCACCGGGCGTAGATATGGGTCTGTTCTCGACCCAAGCGCGGAATTCCCGAGAGTGAGACGCTGGGCGCAATGTTACCGCTGACCATGTTCGCATTGAAGACGCGAACGCGCTCGAAATCCCCTCCTGAAAAGCCGTTTGAAGCAACCGTCTCCCACACAGGCACGTCATTACCATCCAGTTCAGGCGGAGGATTGATGCCACTTACGGAAAAACCTGCCCCCGCCATACTGAGTCGTCCCGGCTCTGCTTGCAGTGATTCGAGGCCAGCCACGTCGAGGTGGAAAGGCTCAGACAATGACGACCATTTCATTTGGTCATCAGGTACCAATTCCATGCCAAAAATCGAATCGCTCCCAGGTACCGTCATTGTCCAAGGAGACGTCCTGGCCACCACCATCCCCACAAGAGGCCCCGCAGATTGTCCAGAAACCATCACATCCGACCCATAACTGCGTGTCTCTACCCCTCCCGTCGTCGTGACCACAAAGCACCGACCATCCACCCATTCCAATCGGACAAAAGTCTTAAACGGAATGCTTCGCCGCTCAATGGTCGTGGCACCATCATACGGTCTCACCGCAACTTTGAGCGATGTCGCAGCAGCCCCGGAAGGCTCATACCCGACAAAAATGAATGCCGCATCAGGTGAAGATGACGAACGGGCCATGATACCATAGGTTGGCGAAGCCGTTCCTCCAGGACGTTGCCAGTTCAGCGAGCCATCCCTTTCCGCCAACTTTCCGACCAATACAATGTTGTCGCCTGTCGTCTGCAATCCATTCCCGGTGGCCGTCAAATGGATTCCGTCGGTCTCCTCACTGACCGCAGTAGCCGTAGCACTGCCAATCTCGAAAATGCCCCAATCAGTCGCGGCCATGGATTTTCCAATTACGCCGAGGAGACTACAGCACACCAACAGCAGCGCTAAGCGAGGACGCGTTACGAGTCTAATCCCAGGGGAAACTACAGATCGAATATTTCGAATCTCAAAATGACCACTGAGTATCGTTTTGGGACATTGCTGAATACTTGCGGAAGCCCCGACCTCAGCCCCAACTTCAAAGCAACCGGGTAGCCGCCTCCACCCTTTTGCTAGAGCCCGCATAGCCGCATCACGGCACTCGCTTAAATTCCTTAGATGATTCATAACAAAAGGCTGGTGAGTTCGAAATCGATGCTAACCAATTCAGAAAGGCCCGTCAATCCAGAAATGCAAATTATTCCCAAGCACTGCGCTAGGAGACGCAATGCATATGCGATTACCCCTGAAAATGCGCACATTCGAAGTGTTGGTGTCCGCACCAATTCCTCTCTAGTGGACGCACCACCAGCACCTTTCGCTGCCTACCCAAAGGTGAATCACGGCAAATGCGGCTAATTATTGGCCAAATTGTCGGTGTCAGTTTCGTCACTAAGCTAACGCAGTCCTGCCAATACAATCTGAGTTATTCCCAGTTAACCCACGGGCGGGAGAGTGCAATAGTAGGCCAACTAAAAGATCGCGGCAGATTATCTATCCCACCCCCAGAGGCCACGCCATGGCAGATCATTCACAACCTCCACGGAGTCCAACGAAAATTCTCGCTACACTCCACAAGGGTTCCACGTCAGACATTCACGCACAATTTGAATTGCCTGTCCGACCATGCTTCCGGCGTCCCCAACCGTGCACTGCCGTTCAGTGACGAGGCCAAAAAGGGAATGCTCTCCTATGTACTGCACCACCCTTCCGAAAAGTTGGCAGACAACGAAACCTGACTGTTACCGTCGATGCCTGTCGTCATGAAGCCAGCAACTGCAACGCTGCAATTGAACTGCAATTGATCCTCTGATGCAGGTCTCTTGGTGCTGTGTGTGCTACTGCAGCTGCAGCGCTAATCCTTTAGCGCTGCTGCAGTGCATGCACCCCTTTGCAGTATTAAATTGACCCAGTTTCTTTTTCCCAGGAACAAAAAGAAGTGTCGGCGGTGCAGTAATAAAACTGGATCCAAATCACCACAAATCCTGGTCAAGTGATCTGGTTTTTGATACAATGACGGAAGTGTCGATGGTTGCCAAATCCACACGGCAAAGCGGATCCGCTACAGTCGATCATGGATCAGTGTTTTCCCTAGCTTTCCATGTACAAAAGGTCACCTGACAGCTTTTTTAAAAAGCGGGTTACTTAGCCTTCTTTGTCTTGGTCACTTTCGGCTGCTCTTCCTTCAGATGAGGCTCCAGATATTCAGATAACAACTTCCCGACGTCCAGTTTCATCGCCAGGGCATATCGAATCAGGTTCAGGATGGTCGGGTTCTCCTCTGGATCTTCGATGAACTTTACAGTCGAACGGTCAATGTCGGCCAGCTTTGCTAATCCCTTTTTGGAGAGGCCACGACTTTCCCTTTCCTGAGCGAGTCTATTGCTCAGTTCGGCGTTGATGTCGTTGGCTGCATCGTCGGACACAGCGCAAACATGATTGACAAATTAAATGCCGGGGATGAGGATAAATCCCCACCCTATTGGTTCCACGCTTATTTCTCCCTCCCAAAGACCTAATTTCAGACAACAGACCCAAATTTACCAGGTGGCCAGTCTTGTGTGCTTCGACTGCATTTTTTTAAAAACGAGTTATCGCCATGACCTGCCTAGAATGCAGCAACCCACTATCTGAAGATGTTACCACTTGCCCGTTTTGTGGAGCACCCGTTGAAAGTGAACTTCAGACTACCTCTGAAGATTCAACATCGCCGCCAAGCCCAATAGAGCTACCTCGGATCTGGAATCCCTGGGTTTTGGTTTTCCTCGAAATGCCACTACTGGGGGGGTTACTGGCTAGCGCATTCATCGCCCTCAATTGGCATTTGTTGAAGCAACGACGGAGGGCGATTTTCTCATGGTGCCTTTTTCCAGTAGTCTTGGGCGTATCCTGGAAACTATGTGATCTGGAGTCCGTCATGCTGGGTGTGATCGTGGGTTTTTTGGTATGGTTCTTGGCTTTAGCAATCCCACAGATTTTGTACCTGCGCACTCACTACGATAAGGGCTACATAAAGAGGTCTTGGATCGTACCAGCTTGTGCTGGTTTGGCATTCCAGATCGCCATGCCGAAGGTCCTGCTAGCTGTCGATAGGTTTATGCAGGCTAATCAGTCTGAACCTGCGGCAGAGGTGGCTACCACCATTCCAACGCCACCAAAGCCAGCCCCAGACATGACCGTCGAAGAGGTGACGCAACGTGGGAGCAGCCTAGTGACACCTGTCGAGGTAAGCTGGGAGGAAACACATCTCTTGTTCTTCACGACATCAGCATCAATGAAAGGGAGCGCGGTGCTTTATGCCATATCAGATGGAGTTCTATATTTCGTGACCAATAAGCATGTCGTATCGGTGCCAGATGGTGCCTCAAACGTAGTGCGGACGATCAAAATGGCGGACGGGGATAAGCCCTTCGAAATCGTCTCAGTGGCCGACAACTCTATAGATCTGGCGCTTCTGAAGATCACACTTGGCGGATTCAACGGCACTGATACACTACTCGTAGCACGCCTGAATGAGGTTGCAGTTGGCCAGGAGTGCGTAGCAATTGGAAATACGCTTGGCGAAGGAATCAGTGCCACTACCGGCATCATCTCCAGGTTCGATGATATGGGTGGGTACATCGCCATCAGGACGTCGGCCCCAATCAGTCCAGGAAACAGCGGTGGAGCATTATTCCGACGAAAGGACGGTGCGCTCATTGGGATTACCACATCAATGATGACTGGAGGCGGAGCGCAGAACGTCAATTTCGCCATCCCTATCGACTACGTCGAAGGGCTCAGTCTTTCCAATCAATCGAAGTAGACGATATGGCCCTGATCCAATGTTCAAACTGTAGCGGAATCGTCTCAACCAAAGCTAAAGCCTGTCCTCACTGTAGGACAACCACATTCCAATCTACCACCCCCACGTCAGACACCGTCGATTCTGGGCCCTCCTCCCTTCAGCCATCATCTCTACAGATCTCAGCACAATGTGATGGGAAGCTGTCCCCCGTTGCGTCCGAATCTAAAACGGAAAATAATGCAGAGGGTAATACTTCGAGCATTTCAGAGGGAATCTTTTGGTCAGTTTACGTGATAGTTGTTGGCGTCGTCTGGTACAACCTCGGCATTCGTTTTGGAGGAATTGCGGCAGCAGCGATTATCACCATTAGAAATGGCATTACCCAATGTAAACAGAGCTCCAGCGAAACTCGCACCCCTCCCCCCTAAAGCCCAGCCATTGAGGGTATAACATGATGAGAAGGAGTTTATCTCCAACCCTTATCAACCCTATACCCATACCCTCAATGAAAAAGGCAATCATCATCCTCTACGTCATCGTCATCGTTCAAGGACTCGGCACCATCATCGGTTTTGCCGTGTCTGCCCAGGTCCTGAAGATCTCCCTGTATGAAGCTGGGAAGAGCATCGGCGAAAACCTGATCAGGATCTGTGAAGAACGCTACGTCCAGAAGTAGCCCAAAACCCCGAACAGGAAAATACCATGGCACGTCCGCTACACTATTCTCCGCAGATCAGTCGGTTCCTCGTGTCTGTCCTCTACCATGAAGCCAAGCACCGCAAGATCCCCATGACCAAGCTCACGGACGATCTTCTTGCTCAGGCTCTTCAAGGCACCGCAGGATGGACTACAGCGACGACACTGAGACTCGCCGAAGCCCCACAAAAAGAAGTGCTGTCCAAAGCAGCATAGAACCCCACCAACAAACGACACGATCAGCCAGGCTCACAAGGTCTGGCTTTTTTGTGTCCACATCCCACCAACACAACATCATGGCCATCAAACTTAGCGCCAACTACAGCAAGAAGCTCGGTCTGCCACAATACAGCAGTCACAGCTTCAGTGCGTCCGTGGAAGTCGAACTCACGGACATCAGCCAGGTCGAACAGGAAATTCAGAAGCTTTACGATCTTCTGCAACACTCCGTCGATCAGGAAATTCAGAACGTCGGCTTCGTCCCCCAAGGCACCAACGGTCAAAACACCAACAACGGCCGAACCTACCAACTCAATGGGAACGGACGTCATCAAGCCAACAACGGTTCAAGGGTCTCTCAACAGTCTCGTGCTAACAGTGATACCTGGAACTGCACTGATGGACAGCGGGGGTTCATCCTTCGCATTATCAGTGACAACAAAATGGAAAAGCAAGAAGCCGAAGATCTGTCACTCCAGCTCTTTGGTATCGGTGTGAAGCAGCTCAATAAGATGCAGGCTTCGCAGCTGATTGAAGACTTGCTGGCCAAAGTCGGTAAACCCGCCACACGCCAATCCCGGTGGCAGCAACAACCCACCAACCATCAAGCAGCATGAAGACACTCGCTGACGCTCCCAAACCCATTGAGCTCAGCGAAAAGGACATCATCACCGGCTTGCAGAAAACAGTTTCGGCTTCGCGGCTGTCTCTGTTTCTGCAATGCCGGCTGAAGTTCTTCTTCCGCTACGTGCTCAAATTGAAAAAGCCCAAGACTGCCTCCCTCCATGTCGGTAATTCGGTTCACTCCGCATTAAAGGCTTGGAACAAAGCACGATGGCTCAATAAACCGCTCACGCTGAAGGAACTCTACGACGAGTTTTCCAAGGCCTGGTCTGACAATTCCGAAGGTTCCGTCAATTGGGACCCCGGTGAAGAGGACGAGGAGAAAACCACTGGATGGCGGTTATGTGACACCTACATCCGGCAAAGTGGTTCGATGGCAACAATCAAGCCAGACGCCGTAGAAGTGTCCATTGAAGCTGACCTCACTAAACACGGTCTGCCACGTCTCATTGGTATTCTCGACCTCGTTCAAGAAGGAGTCATCATCGACTTCAAAACCAGTGCTTCGACGCCTAACCCTGCCTCTGTCGAGCACCTCCACGAAACCCAGACCAGCAGCTACGCCGTCCTTTATCGCCACAACACAGGTAAAAAGGAAACCGGCATTCAGCTGCATCACCTGGTCAAAAACAAGAGTCCCAAGCTCTGCATTACCGACCTGCGACCCATGAGTGATCAACAGCAATCTCGCCTGTTTCACCTCACGGATCTCTACCAGGAAGAGCTTGGACGTCAGCGGTTCCACCCATCGCCTAGCTTCGCTTGTATGGGCTGTGAATTCTTCGCTGAATGCCGCCGCTGGCACTAACTCTCAACCCCACCCCAAATCATCATGAAACACCTCATCCTCATCATCTGTCTGCTTTGCTGCACACCTGCCGCAAACGCATTCTGGCCCTTCAGCAGTGCACCCGATCCGATCCCTGAATACAAGGAGAAGATCGTTACACTGGAAAGCGACCTGTCCGAACAATCCACGCTTACTAACCGCTGGCAACTCGTCGCCGGTTCTTTGGGCATTGGTTGTGTCATCCTCCTCATCATCGGCACCTCACTTGGAGCCACAACCCGCAAATATCACGATGCAGCATCACGACGACTGGGACCAACATCCCCACCATCAAGGTTCAATGGTCGCAAACCCAACATCATGGGCCAAGCGACTGACGAGAACGTTCACTCAACACTGGCAGCCTAAACCGTTGCCTGTGCCCGTAGTGGACGTTGAGCTTCCACATCTCACCGCCATCGAAAGATCCGCTGAAGTGTGCAGGTTCATCCTCAATAAGCTGGAATATGCTTTGTCTCCCCTGGGCAACCTGCGGGAGTTCTTCAAGCTCAACCTCCAGATCGCGATTGCCATAGGCGTTCCTGCGCTCTTGGTGGCCCCATTGATCACTATGGCTATCACGCAGTTCAGAGCGTGGATTGCCATGCTTACGGAGACGTTCAGTAGCTTCCTGCTATTCCCTCTCTCCGTCGTGATGAGCATTCTCTTGGTCTGTGGCTTGATCTATATCGGCCGCAGTATTCTGGAGATGCGAATGCGAACCCAACGACGTGACCCCTACGGTTACTGATTCCCCAACAACAAAACCCAAGAGCCGGATGATCTGTAACAGGATTGTCCGGCTCTTTTCATTTATCAAAATATGGAAGACAACACCACCCTCTACTTTCGCGAGGGACCGTCAGATAAAGTGTATCAAGCCAGCATCCACAAGAAGGACAAAGGATTCATGGTTCACTTCGCTTATGGTCGTCGCGGATCCACCCTCAACACCGGCACCAAAACCCAAACACCGGTCGAATATCAGATCGCCAAAGGCATCTACGACAAGCTGATCCGTGAGAAGATGTCCAAGGGCTACCTCCCTGGAGCTGACTCACCGCACCAAGTTCCTGTCGAAGGTCCCAAGAAACACAGCGGTATTCAGTGCCAACTCCTCAACCCAATCGACGAAACACAGGCTGAACACCTCCTCACCAATCCGGACTACTGGATGCAGCAGAAAATGGATGGACGCCGGCTTCTCATCCGAAAAGACGGCAACACCATCACTGGCATCAATCGTCTTGGGTTCATCACCTCGGTTCCTGAGTTGATCGTTAAAAGTGCCACCAACTACAAAGGTAACTTCATCCTAGACGGTGAAGCTGTGGGGGAAACCCTTCATGCCTTTGACCTCCTCACCATTTGCGGGGAAGACATGAGAAGCCTGCGTTTTGCTGTCCGTTACCTGCGACTTCGAGACCTGCTCAAGGCCTTCAGCCATCCCCACATTCAGATTGTTGAAAGCCTCTGCACACCGGAAAAAGGTGGCTGGTTTTCCCAATTCAAAGGCGAGGGTAAAGAGGGTGTCGTGTTCAAGCACATTGACGCTCCCTACATCCCCGGCAAACCAAATAGCGGAGGCACCCAGTTCAAATACAAGTTCTACGAAACCGCTTCTTTTATCGTCGCCAAGGTGAACGATAAGCGCAGCGTCTCGTTGATCTTGTTTGAAGACGGAAAAGTGAGGCCGGCGGGAAATGTGACAATCCCACCCAACCATGATGTGCCCTCTACTGGGACTGTCGTGGAATGTCGGTATCTCTACGCGTTCAAGGAATCAGGATCCATTTACCAGCCTGTCTACCTTGGGCAACGCGAAGACATCCTCAGCTCCGAATGCACCACCGCCCAGCTCAAATACAAAGCTGAGGTCATTTAAAGCATCATAGAGCCCCGATGCTTGTGTAAACATTTACACAACCACCCCAACCCCACGCTCTAAGCCCATGTGTCCTTAACCGGCGCATGGGCTTTTTGAGTTCAACTCCACCATCATTGTTCACCCACAAAGAACCATTTTCCGTTGTAGTGCTTCTTGGACTTGATGGACCTCCTGCAATCCTTCGATGCCCTCCAATCAGTGACAAGAAGTTCAACGTTACTTTCCATAACCTTTTTCCACACGCTGGCGCTTGAATAGACAGGCGTGCCGTTGTCAGACTTGCCCGGTGTATATCTGGCCAGTAGCTTGTCGGAGGTGAACCCTATATACACTTTCTTGCACATCTTTAGCGCCGCTGCTTTCAAGTCGCGGTTCTTTTTGCTATTGGCCATAGGGCCAGTTTCAAGGCAGAAGCCAGTGCAACCCAGTATTGCAACTTCTGCATCACAGTTGGCCAATGCTTCGTTAGGATCGGCTAAGAACATACCAGCAAAATTGTCATCCACCAGTCCAGGGAGCACATGACACAGTAGGCGACTATTTGAGCTGAGTAGAATTGCGACGAGCAGATTGTTTGTGAAAATGTGAATGCCTTCGAAGGCACCTGCATTTAGAAGTATTACTTCTGCCATCGCAGCAGCCGTGGTGCCAGAATCAAGAAGCAAGCTTCGAGGCATGCCATCTTCTTTCCACTGGTCATAAATGTGATTGGCAAACATGATTTTTTCTCTCTGCCGATCCGCTATTCTTGCTGCCAATTTTGTTTTCGGAAACATGAGAGCAAACCCTTCTACGATCGGGCTTATTAGCGTCTGCTGGTGGATCCAATTTTTTATGACTGGAGTTAGTGTCTTATCAAGCTTGGTCGAATCAAAATATGCGACCAAGTAACCCTGCAAATCCGAGAAGATAGCGTCCATGTTGGGAGCATTGTTTGCTGTATCAACGAGAACTAGACACCGCCGCTCCAACGCGAGCATGTAGCCGAGTTCCAAACAGAGGTTTGGATTGGCCCGCGCCTCTCCAGGCCTGAAATCAGTGATGTTGTCGAATACCACTATTCCATACTCACAGTTATCCATGTAGGCGCAGACATTTTCCCACAATAGATTGTGCTGCGCAATATTGCCGTCCCTCGCCATTGCTGCATGGATCCGATGATCGCCAAGTGTATCCCGTATTATTTGTTCGATCTTCTGAAACGCCTTTCCTGTGCGATAACGCATCATTACAAAGCAGTTCCGTCCCCGAGGGGTCTTGAAGGGATTAGTGTGTTCTGGCTTCATGATTGCTACCTTCATTTGAGTTGCGCCAGCATTCAGAATTAATGCCGTGGCTGAGACACCTCAGTGAATACGACAGGCAACGCTTTCGCTTGCACGCCCCTGAAAAATTGTGGGGCCTCGCCAAGAGTTAATAACCTTCTACCGATTTCCCTCTTTTCGAACGCAATCATTGCCGCAACGCAAAAAGCACAACCTTTCCATCTCCCCCACCACCCCAACCCCCACGCTCTGAGCCCATGTGTCCTTAACCGGCGCATGGGCTTTTTGCGTTCAACCCCACAACCCCAAATGAAAGCAATCACGCTACCCATTGCGGAACTTAAACCCGCACTCACAGGACTCGCTAAGGCCATCAATTCCAAAGCAACTTTGCCTGTCCTTCATCACGTCAAAGTCGAAAGAACCTCCGATGGTTGGATCGCCCTCACAAGCACCGACCTGGATCGCTTCGTCACCATGCGTCTTGAGCATCCTGCCGACGGTCCTCCTATGGCTGTGCTCGTCCCTTACGACCAGCTTGTGCAGATCACCAAGAACTGCGGCAAAAACGAACGCATCCACATCGAGCCTGGCCTCATCAAATTCGCCTTGGCTAACAGCGTCGGCGAACAAAAGGTGAAGCACATCCCAGCCGAAGAGTTCCCTGAAACTCCACGCATCAAATCGGACTCCATCGCACTACATCCTGAGCTTTGTCGGTCCATCCACGAAGCTATGGAATGCGCCAGCTCGGACAATACCCGCTATGTCCTCAACGGCACCTTCATCGACACCAGCAATCCCAAGGCCAACTATATTGTGGGCACTGACGGAAAGCACCTCTACAGCGCGAACTCGTTTTCGTTGCCGTTGAAAAAATCAGTCATCATCCCGAATCACAAGTTCCTCGGATGGAAGGAATTCAACAATGATGGGGAATGGCAGATGAAGGTCGATGATAAGTCTGTGCAACTCTCCAGTCGTCGTTGGAGATTCATCAGCAAGCAGATCGATGGGAACTACCCAAACTGGCGTCAAACGATTCCCAACACAGCTGACACCAAGACCCACATCATCCTCGATCCGGCTAAACTGGAGACGCTCATCAAGCTTATCCAGCGCATGCCTTGTCACGATCCGGACAAATTCCAGACCATCGGCTTGGAATATAAACAAGGGCAATTTCAGCTCCTTGGCAAAGATCACCATGACGATCCATGGACGCGAGTTCCAATCCAGGATGCTAAAGCCGAAGGCTCAGAAGTTGCCATCTTTCTGAGTCACCGCTTCCTCATCAAAGCCCTCCAATACGGGCTCAATACCATCAGCCTCATCGATCAATTGGCTCCCCTGCGTTTCCACAACAAGGGCAAACAAATGATCGTGATGCCGCTGAGACCCACTGGAGACGACACTCCACCAACCCCACAACCCGCTCCGGTCAAGACAACAACACCCCCAAAACCCATGATTGCAAATCCCACCTCCGAAGGGCCTACCCCTAACGACCAAAAAACACCAACAGAAGAAGCCGTCGATATGACCTTGCTCATTCGTGACAAGCTCAACGAAGGATTTAACCTGCTGCGCGAACTCTCCCTGAAACTGAAGGTCATCAATCGTGACCAGAGGACCAGTGCGAGGGAACTGAATACCATCCGCTCCTCGCTGCGCTCCCTGCAAGGCCTGAAGCTCTAACCCAAAACCAAGCCCATGTGTCCTTAACCGGCGCATGGGCATTTTTTATTCACGAAAGGAACTACCACCATGATTGCAGACCTCGATCCTCTACCCGTCATCACCACCCGCAGAACCCCCAACCTCACCCTTCACTGCGGAGCTCATAATGTGGACCTTGATGAAGTCCGCTCTGTCAACACACCACGCTCGACAAATAGCTGGTGTCCGATCCCCCACCATCAACTCATTAGCCAGGTCCAAAAGACCCTGCAAACCACCAATCTGCGCATCGGCACTCAGGCACACTCGTTGTCTCATGAAGGCCAGCGTTACTTTGGTTTGATGGAAGTCCACACACAGAGATCCAGCGAAGACTATTGCTGGGTTCTGGGACTGCGTAACAGCCACGACAAGACCTTCCCCGCTGGTATTGTCGCCGGAGCCAGTGTTTTTGTGTGCGATAACCTCTCCTTCAGTGGTGAGATCAAATTCGCACGCAAACACACCCGGTTTATTGTTCGTGACCTTCCTCAATTGGTCAGTCGTTCCATTGGCCTACTCCTGGCAAAATGGCACGATCAAGACAAACGCATCGAAGCTTACAAAGAGGCCGAGATCACCGACATCGAAGCCCATGACCTCATCATCCGCGCAACTGATGTCGGCGTCTGTTCCAACCGTCTGATTCCTCCAGTGCTCAATGAATGGCGAGAACCCCGATACGACACCTTTGAGGGCCGTAACGTTTGGTCTCTCTTCAACGCGTTCACGGAGTCTCTGAAAGATGGGAATCTCACAGAGCTACCGAAACGCACAGAAGCTCTTCACGGGTTGCTGGATACGCACGTCGGTTTGTCAGCTTGAGCCAGGAAAGGGAAGGGATTCTGTTTGGCTTCATGCTTCACAGGCTCCCTTTTCTTTTAGCTGGAAGGTCCCCTCTGTATTTATCCCACCCCATTTAGTAATATGGTGGGATTCATGCTCCAAAATCCCGCCAACATTGCCGCCCGCCCACTGTATAACGCTTATTTTCAGAATGACAGGGACACCATCGAGAATCGTTCCGGCCGCCGGCTCAAGGATTTAACCTGCCAAAGCCAGGTATCAGGGTTCGATCTGAATTCGTGGATTTCGGGATGGGAAGCTGGTGGCAAAGAGAGCCTGATTCCGGGGAAGAACTGAGCTGGTTGCCCCACCTTCGAGATTTACTTGGAAGTACCTCACGAAACATCTAGTATCACCACCACATGGCGTCCAAAACTGACAAATCAACCTCCGCACCCGCAGCCGTCCTTCCTGAGGGCTACATCATGGACGTGATCACGGTGAAGCCGGTCAAGGATTCGCCGAAGGAAAAGGTCAGGCAGGAGATCGCACGGCAGTTCATTTTCGAATACCAGATCGCCCCGGAGTCCATGCAGGCGGATTTCCGAGTCACGGTTGAGGGGAAGAGCCGCAAGGTTGACATCGCCATTTTTGAGGCAGGAACCGAGCATGTCATAGAGAATCTACGCCGTGCTGTGATCTGTCGCCCGGAGCCGACTTCAACCAAGAAGGCGGTCGTCAAGATCCGTGATTTTAAACAAGCCGACAAAGACCTGGAGGAATTGAAGGGGATCATGATGGCGGCTGAAGGATGCGAATGGGGGCTTTGGACCAACACCCTTGAACGATTCTTCCTTCGGCGCGAAAAGCGTCGTTTTGAGTTCAAGTTTCACCCGTACGGCGATTGGCCATTGGCAGACGGCACGATGTCCACGCCGGATGATCACCCTGACATGGTGGTCGCCCCAGACGGCGACAACTCTCTGCGCCTCGCCTTCCGTCGTTGTCACAATTTCATCCACGGTAATGAAGGCATGCCCAAGGATGCTGCCTTCTGGCAGTTCCTTTATCTTATCTTCTCCAAGATGTGGGACGAACGCCATAACCGGGGCGAAAAACGCAAGTTCTTTGCTCAGGCCACTGAACCGTTTAGTGACGAAGGCCGGATGGCCATTCGCGAGCGCATCAAGCCGATATTCGAAGCGGTCAAAAAGCACTACAGCAACTTGTTCCGACCGAGCGATGAGATCACCCTCTCTGATCGTGCCTTGGCCTACATGGTCATGGAGTTGCATCGTTACAACTTCTCACATTCCGATGTCGATGCCAAGGGAGCTGCCTATCAAGAAATCGTTGGTTCCAATCTCCGTGGAGACCGGGGGCAGTATTTCACTCCGCGCCGTGCAGTTGATCTGGTGGTCCGCATTCTCGATCCGAAGCCACATGAGAAGGTGGCCGACATTGCCTCTGGCACAGGTGGCTTCTTGGTTTCAACACTTGCTCATCAGCTCAGACGATTCCGCGCCGAATACAAGCGGGACACCGGCGAAATGACCAGAGAGAGCATTCTTGAACGCTTGCAGGAATTTGCGCGCAAGAACCTCTTTGGTGCGGACTTCGATCCCTTCCTTGTCCGTGCAGCAATGATGAACGTCCTCATGGCGGCCAATGTGGAGGGCAATATCTTCCACATGGACTCCCTCGCCTTCCCGAACAGCCACCTGCCTGGAAATGAACCTGCGAAGAAGAGTCTCGCATTCGGTTCAGTTGACGTGCTCATGACGAATCCGCCATTTGGCTCTGAGATTCCGATCACCGAGTCAGCCATCCTTGACAACAACCCGCTAGCGATACGCTGGACGAAGAATAAGACCAACGGCGAATGGGAGGAGCAAGCCACTCGCCATAATGCTGTCGCGCCTGAGATTCTTTTCATCTCTCAAGCGGTGAAATGGCTGAAGGAAGGTGGGCGAATGGGCATTGTCCTGCCCAATGGCATTTTGGGCAACCCTGGGGATGAACCAATTCGTCGTTGGATCTTACAGCATTGCTGGGTGCTGGCCTGCGTGGAGGTTCCGGTCGAGGCGTTCATCGTCGAGGCCAATGTTGGTATTCTCACCAGTCTGCTCTTCCTCAAAAAGAAGACCGAAGCCGAAATGTTTGCTGAAGCCCAAGGACACACGCGGGAATATCCGATCTTCATGGCCGTGGCTGAAAATGCAGGTGTAGATCGTCGAGGCAAGCCTCTCTACAAACGCAACCCAGATGGCACAGAGAAGCTGGTGACCCGCCTCCAGCGTGAAACCGTCAAGATCAATGGCAAGACCATCACCCGTGAGCGTCAGATCATTGAGCCAGAAATTGATGATGATTTTCCCCCCATCGGTGATGCCTATGAGGAGTTCCGCCGTCACAACCCCATTCCTGGAGTATGATCACGCGCATTGAGGCTTATCGCTACAAGTGCTTTGAACGGCTCCAGCTCAATGTTGGGTCCTATCAAGTCATTGTCGGGAGAAACGGTGCAGGGAAATCCACCCTGCTCGACATTCCGACCTTGATCGGAGAGATGCTTGAACACCGGAGCATTGAAAAGGCGTTCTTTGGAAATCGAGACCGTTTTGCCCCCCGCGCCAATACCGCATTGGATCTGGTTTTTGGTGGCAGAGGGGATTGGTTCTCACTCGCCATTGAGGTTCGTCTGCCAGATGTCCTTGCGACTCAGTTGGAGAGAAAGCGCTTCGAGGAGGCAACCAAGAAGGAGCAGGCCATTCTGCAAAAACACCCTGAGCGGGCCTTTGGTGCCCTCAGATATGAGCTGTCCTTTCGTGTGGCAGATGGTGCGGTGAGTATCTCCCAGGAGCACCTCTTTCTTCTCCCTCAAAATCGAGCACTCATCGGCGACTCTCCAGATGGATTATGGGGAGACAATGAATTTTACCCTCAAGGGCTCGTTCAGCGAGTAATCAGCCGTGGCAGTGATGGTGTGAGCCTACTGGAGCCGGAGGTTGGTAAACGGTCCATTCCCCAGCGGGCAAATATGCCCACGATCACACCCGCCCTTTCCGGTGCTCCTGTGGACCTTGGTCAGTTTGGGGTCACAGACTGGTTTAGAAATTACCTTGGCAGAGACGTTCTCCCTGTGAACCTAAACCTCGCCGAAATGCGGGAGCCGCAACGCCCCAAAAATCCTGGTTATCGGGTAGCTGCAGACGGCAGCACTCTGCCTTGGTCAGTGTTAGAGCTTCAGCAAAGACCAGCCCAGTATCAGGAATGGATTGACCACATTTCGAGCGCTCTGCCGTTGTTGAAGACAGTCGAAGCGAAGAAGCAGCCTGCTGATGACCGCGCCTATTTGGAGGTCTCCTACAAGACCGGTTTCTCCGTGAGATCCATTGGGCTATCCGACGGCACTTTTTCATTGTTGGCACTCTCTATCCTTCCTTTTCTCGATAACGTCCCGTCCTTTGTCGCTGTGGAGGAACCTGAAAACGGCATTCACCCCAAAGCCATTGAAGTGATTCTGGAGTCTCTTCGAGTCATGGAGCATTCCCAGTCCTGGGTCACCACTCATTCCCCCATCGTCGTGGCAGTGACAAAGCCAGAGCACCTCATCTGTCTTTCCATGACCAAGAACCAGGGAGTTCAGGCTATCCGTGGCGATCAGCATGAACTGCTTTCCACCTGGCACGGAGTTCCCACCCTTGATGCCCTTTTCAGCGCCGGAGTTCTCTAATGAAAGACATCATCTTCCACATTGCAGACGCCCACATGGAGTCAGGTTTTCGGGCCTTCTTCAGCCGGGATGACTGGCACTTCACCCTTGGCTGTCATCGGTTCGATATTGATCCTGACAGCAACGAGGACATCTATCGCAGAGGCGGATATACCGATGGTGGACTGTGGAAACACGCCCACAACAATCTCGCCCCATTCCGTGAACGCTACCGGTATGCCGTGATCGTCCTCGATGCTGACTTTGAACCGCATCCGGGTGCTGATGTTTTACATGCTGACATCTCCGCTGACATGCAATCGTCCGGATGGCATGTGGACTCTTTTCAGGTGGTGGTCATCCAGCCCGAGCTGGAGGCTTGGCTTTGGGCACCCAATTTGAACGTCGCACAAGCGTTCGGGCATGGTGATTTCGACCAAATGAAAGAGGCGTTGGCCGCCGAAGACTTGTGGATAGAGGGGGAACCAAAACCTTCTGACCTTAAAGCAGCGCGAGATCGGGCTGCAAAGTTGGGCGGTAAGAGGACTGGCGGTCCTATCTTCAAGGGTGTTTTCAATGGCCTCTCAAAGCGGGCCTGTGATCGCTGTGTCGAGCCAGGATTCATAGCCATGCGCTCAGCTCTGCAAAATTGGTTCCCTATGGAAGGAGGTGCGGCGTGAAGTCCTCCATCATTCGCAGCTCTTGGTTGTCGAAAGGAGGCTTCAGACTCGATTGCTCGCCTTACCTTGGCGGAGCGCTTGAAACCGAAATCTTGCTCAAAAGGTTGTCTGTTCGGACGGATTCGTTGAAAAAGGTCACTTCAAAGATCTTTCATGCGGGTCGTGAAGCGCGCACATGGGTTGAAAGCAGTGAATTCGGCATTCCATTCATAAGCAGCAGCGACGTATTAAAGTCAGACCTGAGCAACTTGCCCTTTATATCAAAGAAGCAGGTTGAGAAAAACCAAGATCTTCTTGTTCACAAAGGCTACACCCTTATAACGCGTTCTGGCACCATTGGTAAAATGGCATACTGCCGAGAAGAGATGGATGGTATGGCTTGTTCTGAACATGTTCTACGCGTCGTTCCAGACAACGCAAAAATACTATCAGGCTACCTGTTTGCGTTTTTGAGTAGTAAATTTGGGGTTCCATTAGTGGTTTCAGGAACTTATGGTTCGATCATTCAGTCCATTGAACCGAATCACGTTGCCGGTTTATCTGTTCCAAGATTTTGCGATGAACTTGAAGTTAAAGTCCATGAATTGATGGAGGAATCTGCTCGACTTTTGAGTGAGCATTCCAAACTACTCCAGAAATCAACTGCAGACTTTTTCGAATCCGCACAGATTTGTGATATTTCACCTCCTGAATGGCATAAACTGAGGCACTTGGACCTTGGCTTTAGCGTGCCTTGTATTACACCTTATTCGCTCCGTTCGATCAATTATGCACCACGATTTAATCGGTTGATTGAGACCATCCGAGCTGTTCCTCATCTAACCCTCGGAGAGATTTGCGTTCCAGGAACATTGCGAAGCGGACCACGATTCACCCGCATAGATGCTGAGCCTCCTCACGCTATTCGATTGATTGGCCAAAAAGCACTGTTTGCTCTGCAACCCGAGGGACGGTGGATTGCTTTAAGTTCCGTCGGGACCGAAGTTCGAATGGAAGAAGGCAGTATTGCTGTGGCGGCCCAGGGAACCTTTGGAGAAACTGAGCTTTACTGTAGATCACAGTTCATAAAGGGCAATTGGACGGATTTTGCATACTCACAGCATTTGCTAAGAGTTATAGCTGACGAAAAAAAATATTTGCGAGGGTGCTTATTTGCCTTCTTCCGGTCAGAAACCGCATTTCGAATGCTCCGCGCCATTTCCACGGGTTCCAAGCTACAGGATAATCATTACTATTACTTGCCGCGCATCCCTGTTCCAAAACTGAAAAGTGAGGATGAGATTAGAATCAATGCAGATGTTAATCGTGCCTTTGAAATGAGGCAAAAAGCCGTGGCTTTGGAAAACAAGGCTGTGGGTCTAATCGAGGCCGCAATTATGTCCGACGCGAACGACTAAATGCTGTATGGCCCAAGTCACTCCTATCGGACAACCCGCCAACGATGCCGAACGCCAAGCCATCGCGTTTCTGCGGGATGGGTTGCCCAATGATTACCGCATCATCCACAACTTCGAGCTGAGGGCTGATGGTGGACAGTGGTTTGAAGTTGATCTGGCGGTGATCGCTCCCCACGCGGTTTACGTGATCGATCTCAAGTCCACCTATGGGGAAATCCATGTCGCAGGTGGCAAGTGGCATCCAGAGGGACGCACGCCCTATGCGTCGCCTTTGGCCAAGCTTCGCCAGCACACTCGGCAGATTCATGGGCTACTCGCTGCCGCTGCATCCCCGAACACCCAAGGACTGCGCCATGTCTGGGTGGAAGCGATGGTGGTTTTAACTCATCCCAAAGCTGTCCTGCGCGATCCTGAAGGAAGAGATCGTGGCAGTGTCATCAATCTACAGCAGTCCCTTCAGGTGTTGCGTGATCCCACCAGACTGCCTGAACGCTTCTCCGCCACATCTCCCACGGGTCCATTTCTCACCAAGATCATCGAGACCTTAACCGGCAAGAATGCCCGCCCCTCCCAGCAGCTTCCTCGCCTGGGTCTTTCCTGGCAATGTGAGGAGCGACTCACAGCCAACGATTTCTATACCGAATACCGGGCGCGCAATGCCACAGTAACCAGCAGCGAGCGGGTCATCCTGCGCCTCTATCGTGCCGACCCCTACCAATCCCAGGCGGAGCGAGACACAGAACGAGAAAGGATCGCCAATGCCTATTCGTCCCTGACGAAGCTTCCTCCGCATCCCTGCATTCCTGCAGCCCGGGATTTCTTCCCCACAGAACGTGAGGATGGGTATGTCTTAGTGCTGAATGATGCGCCAGGGAACTCTCTGCGGGTGCACATTTCCACGCCTAAACAGCAGCTCACGATGGACCAAAAGATCCGTGTGACCGAAGACTTACTTGGCGCACTTGCTCATTGTCATGCCCACGGGGTCATCCATCGCGCCATTTCTCCAGATAGCGTTGTCTTGGGTCGCGACGGAAAGGCGCGGCTTGTGGATTTTGACTTCGCTCGAACAGGTCCATCCCGTGAGCGCACTATCGCTGGAGAATTGATGGAGAAGGTGGATCACACTTACCTTGCTCCCGAATTAAAGGATGATCAGGCGCAAAGCAGCCAGGCCTCCGATGTCTATGCCGCCGGAGCGACGCTTTATGAGATGTTCACGGGCAAGCCCACCTTCAAGAGCCTTGATGACGGAGCGAACGCCACCCAGGTGTTCCCAGAAAAGGCAGGGACACTTGTTGCAGGGATGCCAGACGGTTTTGACGCCTGGCTGGAAAGCCTTTGCGCCTTTGATGCAGGTTCCCGTCCTGGAGCGGTAGCGGCGCTTGCTGCATTCCGAGAGATGTTTGCTCCGCCTGCTGCACCTGCGCAATATGAGGCAGAGACGACATGCAGTGCCGAAGATGTGGACTACACCAGTCTGCCGCCTGGTTTCGAACTCAGGAACAAATATCTGGTAGAGTCTGCTCTCGGCAAAGGCGGTTTTGGGCGCGTTTACAAGGTCGTGGACACCTATGGCGATGTGACGCGAGCGCTAAAGATCATCACTCAGGATCGCTCATCGACGCTGGAACGAATGAAGCAGGAATATCGCGTCCTCGTTCAGTTGCCTGATCACCGCAACGTGGTGCGCGTATTTGACGGGGATTGCTTGGAAGGGGATGCGATTCCGTTTCTCGTCATGGAATATGTAGAAGGCACCTGCGTGCTGGATTTGATCGAGCAACGATCACTTTCTCTAGCCGAGGCGGTTCGCATGGGCATTCAAGTGGCCGAAGGAATTGATCACTGTCACCGCCATCAGGTGGCGCATGGAGACATTAAGCCCGACAATCTAATTTGGATGCCCAACGGCACAGTTAAGATCATTGATTTCAATGTGTCGGTGAGGGATGGAGATGCCAACGCTCGCGGTGGCGGCACCAAAAGGTATCTGCCACCAGACTGGGATGGAACCGCCTATTCGACTGCGGAAGATCGTTTTGATCGGGATATTTATGCGCTCGGCGTCACTCTGTATGAGGCCGTCACTGGACGCTATCCCTGGGAGCCCGAGAAGACGCCGCCCTCCAACAAAACCGCTAAAGATCCACGTGGCATCAGTGGTTTCGAAGACCTGTCTGAAGGGCTGGTGGAAGCACTATTAAAGCTAACGGCTCCATGCCGCAGTGACCGCTTTTCTACAGCGATCGAAGTGGCCAATCATCTGCGAGCTCTTCAGGATCGTCTGCGGGTGACGAAGACATCTCGCGAGCCCACGATCCAGATAGCCACTGCACCCCATCTTCCAGCAGCCAAGCCCAACACCAATCCTTTTGTCTCCTATCTACTGACGCTCTATAGCCAAAGTCTGAGCACCAATGCTGGCACACGAGGTCTCGATGACATGGGCCGCGAGATCTACGTGGAGACTGCTCTTGATCGCGTATTGCAACCCGCCACGCTGGACGGACAATTCCGTCTAGTGTTAATTAGTGGGAATGCTGGCGACGGGAAAACGGCATTCATTCAGCAGATCGAGGCGGAGGTCCAGAGAGGCGGCGTGTCTGTGCTGCCTGCGGGCACCGGGAATGGATCACGCTTCATCCTCAATGGGCGCTCTTTCCTGACGAATTATGACGGCAGTCAGGATGAGGGAGACAAGGTGAATGATCAGGTGCTGAAGGAGTTCTTTCTGCCGTTCGCCGGCGATGGAAGCTCTGTATGGAAGAATGATGAGACGCGGATCATTGCGATCAATGAAGGTCGTCTCATTGACTTCCTGGAACAATTCGGGGATCAATTTCGCCACCTGAAACATCTCGTCAGCAAGGGTCAGACAACTGGATTGGCAGAAGACGGAGTGGCCGTGGTTAACCTCAATCTTCGCAGCGTGGTCGCTCAGTCAGATCAGCCATCGATTCTGAGGAACCTTCTATCTCGGCTAGCGTCCCCAAAATTCTGGGAGGCCTGCCAGCAATGCGATCTACGAGACCAGTGCTACGTGCACCACAATGCGCGCACCTTTGCTAATCCGAATGCTGGAGGCCAGGTGGCGGAACGACTGGAACTTCTTTTCCGTCTAGCAACACTCCGAGGGAAGCTACACATCACGATGCGTGATTTGCGCTCTGCGCTTGCCTACATGCTGGCAGGAACCCGGACCTGTGAGGAAATCCATGAACTCTATGCTAGCGGGAAACGAGAGAAAATTCTCAGTGGCTTCTATTTCAATAGCTACGCATCTTTGAGCGACCGCCCTCCAAAGGATCGTCTGCTAAGGCTAATGGCGGAGTTGGATGTTGGGCAATCCGGCAACCCAAAACTGGATCGTGCTTTCGACTTTCATGCGCCTGACCCAGCGCCTGTGTTGATGGAGTTCGACGACAGACCTGAATATGACCGCCAGCTACTAATGGCGGCATACGATGATCTGCCTCTGGACTACACTCTGTCGGAGAATCGGCAGCGTTTAAAAAAGCATCGAACCTATGTGTCGGTGCTTCGAAGAAGGCACTTTTTCGAGGCGCGGGATGAAAGCTGGAAACAACTTATTCCCTATGCAGCCGCAACTCGGATGCTTGCACTGCTTGAACAGGGGACTAATCCGACTGATGCCGCCCAACCCATATTGGAAGCGATCAATCGGGGAGAGGGTATCACACACACCAGCAGACTGAAGGGAAAACTGGCGCTCCAAGTTCGTCAGGTAGAGAATGGCACGCTGCGCAGCTACCGGGTTTTTGACTCCTCGCTATTTGAGCTACACCCGCAGGTGCCTGCCCAGTCCTCGCCTTATCTTGAGCATTCTCCCACTGCACTACTTTTGCGATATGCGGACACTCAGACATCGCTCAAAGGTGAACTGGTGATCAATCTGGATGTGTATGAAATGCTGGACCGACTTAACCGCGGTTATCGACCGACAGTGGACGAGTTGCAGGGCTATTACATGGCCTTGGCCGTCTTCAAAAACATCCTGGGTTCTGCGCCTTATCAAGAAGTCCTGCTCACCCCGAATGCACGTGAGTTTTACCTGGTGGCGCGACAGCAAGACTCTAGCCTCAAGTTTTCCCTAGCCGAAGATCCTGCCGAATATCATGCCTCAAAGAGCTAAAGATAAGCAGTTCAGGCTGCCCAAAGTGACGATCGTGGACTTCAAGTCCATCGAAATGGAGCGCACACTCACCGCGCTTTTTGCCCGAATTCATCATGACGGCCAAGACAGTCGTCTCAGCAAGCCCAACACAACCCTCGAAGATTTCACTGCCCACATCCTTGAAAAACCGGACAAATTTCGTGGATTTGACCAGGAGCCTGCCATTCTGCGCGGCTGGCTTGAATCCCACCTCCTGGACTTGGTAAATCGAGGAAAACACAACCAGCAGGTGGCGTCACCTCGCCCACTTCATGGATTCACATACCGCTTTCGAAATCCCAAACATTGCCGGGACTATGGATCTGCGGAGCATCTTTATGAAACGCTGTGGCATGCCAGAAATGGCCTGGGAAGACTGGCTCTAAGCAGTCTTAAAAAGTTCTTCTTTGAGGGTGTGGACTTCAATACCCAGCAGGAGGATTCTCACGTCAAAATTGACGTTGAGACGCAAGCGCTTCTGAGCCTGAGTCCTGACGATATGAAGGAGGACGCCCCCGTCCGTGGTTCACGTATTCCCACACCCCCTCTTTGCATCGGATCGGCCGACCTTCTGGCAGATGACATTCAGCGGCTGATGCAATATCGCTCCAAGATTCCAAGGTCTGTTATGGTGGAGTATCTGAAGATACTGTTTGGGTTCCACTTGGCGCTTTACCATCTGCGCCTGATGAAGTTGTTGCCAGAATTGGTCAAACGTAAGGGGCAGGCCCCCTGCTGTGAGAACGCTCGCTGTCCCGTTAAACCCGGCCAGGCGTTGACTCCTTTTGGTGATTGCTCCTTTCAGATCGGGATCTTTGTGGATGTCAGAAACCATCCAGGCACAACCCTGGCATCTATGGCTGAAACGAGTGCAGACTTTCACTATCGACGCATTCCGGGCTTTGTGAAGGCGGTCTATCTAACCAAGAAGATGGATGAGTTCGCGCTAGACCAATTGAAACGAGGAGTCATTCCGGGAGGAGCTTCCAAATTCATGTCAGTGGCAGAAGTTCTCTCTTTGCTCGGAGAAAAACATACCGCTGAGCGTGAGAACTACTTCAAGGCGAGGATGTATAGCATGTCAGAAGACATGGGAGATGAAGATGCTTTACCGGATGGCTGGGACCAAATCAAGGCACTACGACTGACTGAGCTGGAGACTTTTGTCGAATGCATTATGTCTCAGAGGGGAGACTACCAGCGACGATTCATCATCAAATGCCTTGATGGGTTTCTGCTAAAAAACCGTCCAGGAGCTTTGATTGCCCAATCGCGCTCACGAAATGCGCCCAGACGATTCATTCTCGACAGCGCTCTTTTGGAAGTGCTTTTGCAGATCAATGTCCTTGAATTTGACTCTGCTGACGGACGCTACCACTCCAAGCAAATTCAGATAGATCGCCTTCTCTCAATCTTGCGGGAACGTTATGGGCTTCACATTGCTAGCCTGCCCAAGGGGGAAGGGTTTCAGGAGCCTTCGATTGAGCAGAGGCATGCGCTCAGAAGCAACAAAGAGGCGTTCAAAGATAAGCTCCGGGAAATTGGCTTCTTCCAGGATTTGTCTGACGCTTACATCACCCAGCATGTGAGCCCACGCTACCAGATTGACTGACCCACATGGACAACGGCTTCCGAAAAATTTCCTCTTCTGACCTCGATGAGCACATCAAGCCCATCGTGGAACAACTGCTCTTGGCTCTGGTTTTGAATCGAGAGTATGGCCATTGCATGAGGGTGGGTGACCTCTCGACCAAGCTCATGGTTGAGGTTGCTGCCTCCATGACGGCAACAATAGGAGAGCAAGCCCAAGTGCATGTCCTGGTTGCATCGGAAGCGGACCGTTCAAACTCGCTAATGATCACCAGCAGCAAGTTGGTGGAACTGCGTAATCCTCTCAAAGATGGGAGCTTGCGACCGCCGCTCCTTGTCTTTGTTCCAAACGATCTTCGAACCGCCGCAGAGGATTCCTTTGCTGAGGCTACGTTTGAGCAGATTGAAGTTTCCAACGCCTACAGCAAGCTGCACCAATCGTTGCTTGATGGCATCCCCTCGGATATGCGGATTTATGTCGAAGAGTGCATGAGGTTTCTGCGCGAACGAAGTTGGAAGTGGGCAGATGAGATGGCTCAAGTCCGTTTTTTGCTGAGCATCAAACTCAATGGCTATGACCCGGAAGTGGTGGGTGCTGCCCTATGCGAACTTGGATTGATCCCAGATTTTGCACTCTTGGAAACCCCTTCTCTGTTGGCGAACAGGCTGGTGAAAAATCTTGATTCCGCCAAGACCTTAGCATTTTCACCAAAGAGCGAGATTGGTCGTGTGCTGGATCTGAAACTGGAGGCGACGGAGGTTCAATCAGGTCTCATTGAATTCTTTACCAAGAACAGCCTCGAAGACCCAATTGCTTGGACGGCAAAGATTGTCTGTGACCCAACTAACCGTCGTCTTTCTTTCGAGAAGTGGGGTTCGGGCGATCCTTCTGCTTTTGCACAGAAGATTCAGGTGCAAGTCCTCTCTGTGGGAGTTCCGCTAATTGGCGAAGATGAGCAAGATCCCAAGTTGCGCGACCTGAAGGGAGAACGGGTTCTTGTTATTGGAGGCAACGGCCCCAACAGCTTTAGTGTGAAATTCCGTTGCACGCCGGCTCCTGAATCCATTCCTGACCTTGACCACTTTCGACTTGCTGTTGTCTCACGGGAAGAGGGACCGACCGGGAACGCAAAGAAGAAGAAAGGCTGGCCTGGGCCTCGTCTTGATGCAACTCAGAGCTTTACCAAAGTCCGCGCCATGGATTGGGATGATGGTTGGCATTTCATCCGAGTCCTCCCTTGTAGCAAGGATGGGGACATTTTGCCAATGGTGGATAACGAGGGCCGTCCGGTTCCAATTTTCGGAGAAGAGGGGGAAAAAGAGCCCCCTCATGAAAGTGATTACTTTTACGTTCTGCGAGACGCGGAGGTGGAGGTGGAAGTGCCTCAGCGTGCGATTCCCCGCTTCCCAACTCTACAGCATGCTCAAATCAGTCATTGGTTTAAAGTCGCCCTTGATGGCGGAAAAGCTGAGGAAGTCACTGCGACCCGGGTTAATGGCTTGGATACAGAAGGCGGAGCCACCAAACAGGAATTGGTGGAGTTCAAATTTGCGGGTGAGGGCTCGATCAATGTTCCCATCAGCCGCCCGCTGCGTCTAATGGAGGCTAAGATTCTTCGTTCTGGCGGACAAGCCCTGAGCTGGACGATGACTCTCAATCACCGTGATGACCCTGTCTGTGTGCCTTTGGTTGTTGAGTGGCCAAAGCTTGCTGGTATGGATGAATTTCTGGTGTTGCGTGAGCAGTTGTTTTCTAGGATTTCTGGCGAAGACGGAAAAGGATTGGTAGAATTGGTGTGTTTGGGGCCACTTGAAGAACTCATCTTGGAGTATGCTCAGCAATACCTTGAACTGCTGTCACGCGGCCTAAAACTTGCTGAATCCTGTGTTTCGGATCGACAAGCGGATGCGATGGCCTCAATCCGATGCCTTCTCTCCCTCGACTCGACATCAGTGTCGCTGACCGACTACCGGGGAGGACAGCGAAGTGCAATCCTTGTTTCACCCATCCACCCACTCCGTCTGTTGTGGCTTGTTACCTGGAGGTCGCTTACATTGCATTGGCTTAAACTGCTCGGCGATAATCGCCATGAGTATGCCTCGGCCACACGCGAAGCTCTTTTTGACCGGCTAAGTCTAGTGAACTTTCCGGCCTCGATGGCAACGGAATCAGGCCGCATTGTCCAGGCAGTGGACAATATCCATCCGCTCTGGACAGCTTACGCTACAACCGATGAAAGTGATCCTCGCGGACTTGTCGCGGAACTCTGCACGGCTCTGGAACTGCCGGAACCTACGATTGGCAGCTTCACCTTGAATGGGACGTTTATCGCCGGCCGTATCCGCCGCTACCTAGCCCAACATCCGTATGTGGAGACTCTAACCCTGAACTGCTTCAATAGTGGACGCGGAAAGATTTTGGCTGACGCTCTTCTGGAACTACAGGCAATCCACGAATTTCGAGATTTGCGGTATGACCTTCGACTGTTCGTTGGAAACCCTGAGGCTCCGGGTGTTGGCGAAGACCTAGCCGAACTCATTTCACCAAGCAGTTCCATAACATCTCCCGAAGCAGATGTTTTCGCTTCCCCTACGGGTATCCATCTGTCACCCAAACTGACATTTGCTGTCCGCAGCGAAGAAGATTTTCATCGTAATACCACCGGCTTCCCCGCAAATATCACTTTGCTCTTCGATGTATTTCCTGCTCGAACTTTATCAGCGATGGAACCCCTTCAAAAGGAGGAGGTCGCGCCGGTGCATGGATTACTTCAGGATTACTCCATCATCTACGAGGAGGAAAACGAGCGTGTGGCATGGCATCGTTGCCCAAGGCATGGCTCTGCCCTTGCTATTCCCGGCAGAGAGGATCTGGCACAACTGATTTCTACCCTAGCAAGCACTTGTTCATCTGCAGCAGCAAGCATAGCGACAGGTCAGGCAGGCATGAATATGCGCCCAGTCTCGATTCTCGTTCTTGAGCCTGATCAGAAAGCACTATTGCATAAGGTCCACGAGGTCAGTGACTGGGTCTTCACTATCGATAAGAGCATGGGTATCGAGTTCTTCGATCATAGTCGTAAAAGTCAGCGATCCGAATACCTGATCGATCATAGCCCTGATCTCACCTCAAACAGCGGACGGAGAGTCGTCATTTCATCTCGATCCCAAACCGAGATTAGAGTATTGTTTGAGAGGGTTCTTTCCGAGCACAAGATGTCCCGATATTCTTCCCGCTCGCACGCGCTTCTGTCAGAATTGCGCGTTTTGTCTGGCAGGTTTGCATTAAAACTTGCATCGGCTTGCACACATCGCGCCGAGGCACTGGGGTTAGCTTTGGCGAAACTCTTTTTAGAATACCAGGGAGCATTCAAGAATCAGGCTGTGGTGCCTCTCGACTCACATCTCGATCTTTTCCGCACTTCGCACTCTACGTTCAATGAGATCAGTGATGAAGTCTCGCTCAAGCGAACTGATCTAGGCCTGTTTGAATTTGATGCTAACTCAATGGTGCTTACTTGCCGACTAGTGGAGGTTAAGTGTTACAAGAATGCAGGAGGTTCCATCACCGGCCTTCATTCACTAAGGGCATCAATTGCGGAACAGCTGCTGCAAAGTGAGCAGGTGCTGCGTCGCCATTTTGATCCAGGCGTGGACACCGAAAGAGATCGTCCTGACCGCGTGCTCAAGACGCAAGAATTGATTGCGATGCTGGAGTTTTACGTCGAGCGCGCGAATCGCCTTGGGTTTTTAGCACATGACGCATGCGATGAAGCGAAGTTCTTTCTGCGATCAATGGAAAATGGGTTTCATATGCGTTTCACGCGCAGCGCTCTGATTTTTGATTTTGAAAAACCTGGCCGCGAAGAGACTCACGAAGACAATGGCATTGAATACCACCGCATCGGTTACGATCTGATTGAAAGTTTGATCGAATCCCTTCCCGTCACGTCGAAGGATAGTGAAACTGTGGTTTTCGAAGCTCAAGTTCCAGAGCTTCCATCAACCGAAGGTGTAGATACTGAAACCGTAAATAGATTGGCTGCAAAAGCCTTTCCTCGTCTCCCATCTGCGAGCTTTTTACCACCGCCCCGCGCACACACCGTTCACTGGGACAATCGCCGTAAATCGACCTCCTTCCACACGAATGAATCAGAGAAATTGCGTTATGAGTCCACGGATGGAATTCCGGAAGATTCAGACACGGGCACAGCTAAAGAAGTTAACACCTCTGATCAAGTGCAGGATTCTGTTGGTATCGCTAAAATCCAAATGGAAGAACTAGTGATCTCCCAGGAGGAGAAGCTGAGTGCTAATGAGCAGGTAAAAACGGTTGATTCAGTCGTTCTTCCAAATGTGCTCGAAATGACTGAGAATGACGGTGTTATCTCAAAAGTGGAATGCGACATTTTGCTGGGATGCACGGGGGATTCACCTCAGTTTGGAGTGCTTGGCAAAGTGCACGGACGGACAGTTGGGCTAGACCTCAATCAAACTCAGACGATCAGTCTGTTTGGCGTTCAAGGTGGTGGCAAGAGTTACACGCTTGGATCAATCATTGAGATGGCCACAATGGCGATTCCCCAGATCAACGAACTGCCGAAGCCATTGGCCACGGTGGTTTTCCACTATAGCCAGACGCAAGATTACAAGCCTGAGTTTACCTCAATGAATCGTCCCAATGACGATGCGAGTGCTATCGAAATCCTTTTACGTGATTATGGAGCCAAGGCGGCTGCTTTGAGTGATGTCGTGCTCCTGAGCCCTGAAGCCAAAGTTTCTGCGAGAAAAATGGAGTATCCAGGGATTGAAGTTCATCCGCTGAAGTTTGCCTCATCGGAATTACAGGCAGCACACTGGAGGTTCCTTATGGGCGCCATTGGGAATCAGGCGACATATATCCGGCGGTTAAATCAACTTATGCGCGGTATGCGAGACAATCTGAGTCTTTCGGGATTGCGTAGCGCTGTCCAAGGCGCTGGATTCACCGATAGCCTTCGCGATCTGGCACTAATGCGATTAGATCTTGCAGCCTCCTATATTGACGATTCGTCAAAGCTGTCTGACCTGATTCGCCCAGGTAGATTAGTGATCGTAGATCTTCGCGATGAGTTCATCGACAAAGACGAAGCTCTCGGACTGTTCGTAGTTCTTCTACAACTCTTCGCTGATGCGACTTATCAAGGCGACTTCTTCAATAAACTCGTGGTGTTTGATGAAGCGCACAAGTACGTCGAGAACCCCGACCTCGTCGATGGTCTTATTAGTGTAGTTCGCGAGATGCGACACAAGGGGACTTCGGTTCTGGTGGCAAGCCAAGACCCACCATCCGTTCCCGTCGCACTAATCGAGCTCTCGACTCAAATCATTCTCCATCGTTTAAACTCGCCGGCCTGGCTTAAACACATTCAGAAGGCCAATGCTGCTCTGCTCGGACTTCAGTCTGAGCAATTGGCCCGCCTTAAACCAGGGGAAGCGTATGTTTGGTCTGCCAAATCCAATGATAGAACTTTCTCCAACGAGGCCGTAAAAATTCAGTGTCGTCCAAGAATCACGCTGCATGGCGGGGATACAAAGACCGCTGTCCGGTAAACAAGAATACGGTTCTCATAGACATTGCACACCTTCGCAGATCTCGCCCAAGCCTTGAACCGGCCCACGTTTTATATCTCCGGCCTGCAATCACGTTTCGAAATGCCAACCTTCGACGGAGTTGAATCCACAACAATCTATCTCGCGGAGCACTATTGATCCTTGTGCGACCTCATTCTCTATCAATTCAGCAGGGATCGTTTGGAAGTCGGTGATGCTAAGGACTACGTGTCCAGGTTCGGCTCCGACTGTCTGCCGACAGGCAAGGAGCTGGAATCCTTGATGATCGACGGCTATACCCCCTCGGAAAATCTACGCCATCCCAGAAATCAGGCCGAGTTCTGTGGGCAGCTTTGGAAGGTCCGGCCTATTGGCTATATTCGAGTACTTCGATCTGCCGGTGAATATTCCGCCGCCGAGATGAAGAATTTCAGCGCAAGATCGTCCATGAAGCTGTTACTGTTCCTCCTGTTTCCAGTTCTTGTCCTTGCTGATGCCTCCTCTTCTCTCGCCGGTAAAAACGCCACACTGAGAGATGAAAAGGGCAGATCCTAGACAACCACCAGCACAGTCAGAGGCAACACGATCACATTCCGGGACTCATCTGGGCGTCTGACAGGAACTGCGACGGTGAAGAGGTGATGACCTACGTATCAATGCCGAAGTAGCGCATCAACCCTTCCCTCCTTTCACGTGCCCGACGGATCTGCACACGAATATGAACGGGAGGCGCACGAGGCGGCAATGGCTTCGCAATCTCTTCCTGTAGCCTATTCCAGTGATCCTTGACCTGTCTTTTGATGCCAGGGTCGTTCATGATCCGGGCAGCATCAAAGGCATAGCTGAGGAAATTGCGCCTTTCCTCCCTGGTCTTGCCAAGCTTTTTGCCCAGATACGAGTACAACCGATAGAGCCTCTTCTTCTTGAGCGTCGACGGTTCATTCCTTTCAGCCTTTTCATCGGCTTTCTCCCGCTGGATTTTCGCCCTCAATACTCCCCTCCGCATCTTCTGGAAATAGCGTTGCACAGATGCTGGACGAATGCGCTTATTGCGGCCGTCAAAAGTGAATCCAAGATATTGAAGAGGTTTGCCGGAAATGGGACGCTGCTCATGAAAATCAACAGTCTCGGTCTTGGCAGCATTGAACTGAAGCCTCAACTGAGTCAGCCAAGTCTCAATCATTTGCCGGGCTCGATCACGCAACTCAACGGTCGGCAACACGATAAGAATGTCATCACAATAGCGCCGATAGAGCCCGTTGTTGTCGCTCGCAAATGAGTGTAGTGCCGAGTCCATCCCCAGCATGTAGATGTTCGACAAGATTGCACTGATTGGCGAGCCCTGTGGAATGCCTTTGCCTGTGGTGTTCGTCTGACACAATCCCCTTTCCTCACGAACGATACGACGAAATCGGTCAGGGGAGCAGAGACGATTTGTGTTCGCCGGAATGGTGCGGTTTCCCTGTTGATCGATGTGAGCGAGTCGATGGTTTCCCTTAGCACGGGGAGCTTTAAGGGGAATGTGCAGGACATTGTAGAGTGTCTCCATCTTGACCTGGCTATACCGGGTGATCGCCTTGTAAACAGCAAAATGATCGTCAGGAAGCTTCGGCTGTTGAAGCAGCGAAGCCCATGCCGACTTCAAGACATCGTGGTCTAGACTGCCAAAGAAGTCTGTCACATCCATAGCCAACGCCGAACACGCAGAAGTGTCCCGGATGAAATTGAAAACTTCGTTGGCGAAGTGGATGTTCCTCTGGCCGTTCAACTTACGGAAGGCGGTGACGCAATCCTGTAGCCCCTTTTCTGCAAGGACCGCCTCGTAATGCTCGATCAGAATCTCTGCGTAGTGAGAAAAGATGTGTGAGTCTCCATGTGCCGCGTACGCGATGACCCTTTTCTTCTCCGGCTTCCAATAGACCTTATCTGCTTCATCCCTGCCGATCTTTTGCGTAACTTGAACCGAGTAGATAAACGGGTAGAACGGGTGCCGGGCCACGGCCGTCGGGGTTGTAGCAAGTCGTTCGGCAGCATCCCGCTTGAGAGGCATGTCGAAATGAACGTACGAGCGAGGGCGAAAGGAGAAATCAGGCATAAGCAAATTTGTTCCAACCGGAGGGGGCACGATGGTTTGTCGCGACGATCCTTAGACCCCCCCCGGTTGAAACTATATTTCCGTCAACGACGTTACCGCCGAGGCAGGGCCGCAATAACAATTCAGATGACTCAGAGAGCAATCTCAGACCTCGACCCCTGTTGCATGATCGAGCACCTCTTCGACTTTCATATCGCAAACACATGAAGTGCACAGCTCCACTCTAGCGTCAAAGGCAGTGGCAATATTGAGCTGAATTTGCGAGCTGAAAAGCTCAATTTGATTTTCCCAAGAGACTCAAACATCGGCGTACATACTGAGACATTGTTGGCTAAAATATTTGTTCTGGGCTGACGGTGCGGGCGTTCGCACAAGGGATGGCAACCCCGCGACTAACCCAAGAAAGGGTTTGATTGATGTCCGGAACCACACCCAATAGGCGGTAACCAAACATCATGAAGATCTATTTCTCTCACGGTAAAGAAAGTGGTCCCTGGGGCACGAAGATCCGCTACATGGCCGAACTTGCCAAAGACAGGGGCTTTGCGGTTGAGAGTATCGACTACCGTGATCTTGACGATCCGGATTTGCGTGCCGAGCGACTTCTCGAAGCGCTGCGAAGTGAATCCGATTTGGAGAAAGTGGTATTGGTTGGATCCAGCATGGGAGGCTATGTTTCAACGATTGTCTCTCTGTCCGCCCCCGTTCGAGGGCTGTTCCTGCTTGCCCCTGCCCTCTATATGTCAGGCTACCAGCGTCAACAGTATCCAACTCGGTGCCGTCCCATCACCGTGATCCATGGATGGCAGGACGACGTGATCCCTTTTGAACACTCCGTGCGCTTTTGCGCGGAGCACCGTGCTGATCTACATCTCATCAACGGTGACCATCGCCTGAATGATAGCTTAGCGGTTGTGGGCACCCACTTCAGCGGATTTTTGGAGACAGTCCTGGCGAAGGTCTGATTAATTAAGGCGACCCTCGTGAATGTTGGAAGGATCTGGCGAATAGGTCGATTAGATTGTGCGGTGCCAAAAGCGCAAAGCGCAGTCGAGGCTTCCAGCAACCCCTCAACGGCCACCCTCGCACCATTGGAACGAGGATGGCTTCCTCTAGATGCTGGCGTCAAACCCTGCGCTACCGCATGTCCTTGAGCGCTTCGTAGGACGCCTTTAACTCTGGGCTGCTTACGGCATCCTGAATCGCTTTGATCGCATTCAACCGACCTTGGTTTGCCTGTGCAGCCATGTCTGGTGATAAGGGGTATGCAGCAGCCATTCCCCGCTGATCATACTCGGAAAGAACATTGTTGTCATGATCGGAGGCACATATGCTTTCCGAGCCTCCGACAAACATCCAGGCCTCAAAGCCATACTTCATGATAGACTCCGCATCGAATTCACTGGTCAGGTAGGCACTACTATTTTGAAGTTGCCTCAGATTAAAATCGACCGTTGCGCGGCTCCATTCATTCGGCCAACCACCCAGCACACTGTACACACCCGGCTTGCGTCCCGAGCGGTCTTTGACAACAGCACCCCTTCTATCGACCGTACGCTGATACCCAGGATCATCGTCCCAACGGAAGTCACAACCGCCTTCTGGATGTTGATGTTCGTGCTCAAAGGCAAGAGCATGACCAAACTCGTGAAGAACTGTTCCCGCCCAATCCGGGGGGAGGTCATCTTCGAATCCCTCAAAATTCATCGATTCTTCACCAGTAGCGACGATGCTCCTTTTTGTGCAATCGGTTCCAACCAGTGAATAATAGCCGTCCTGGTCGAACGAGATCCTAATGCGTGCGGCATAGCTCGTATCGGAGGTGCTCCAGGTCCGGTAGTTTCCATTCGCATCCACCCCAAAGTCAAACTTGAGGTTGCCGTAGGCTAGCCATTCGGAAGCTGCATTGGCTATCTTCTTGTGTAGAGCCTTGTCACCACCTTTAAAAGCCACTGTGACCGTGGAGCCGGCCTCCCAGCGTTTTGAGCGAGTAATTACATGACGAGGCGCGGCATTTCCAGCGACACGGAGATTTCTAGCGATCATGTCCTCCTCACCAATCGGTGCAGTAGGATGCGCACAGCGAAGGATCTTATATGTGATTTCCGGGCTACTTCTGATACCGGGAGGTGCTTCGGCTGGACGAATTTCAGGCTGATCCGGTAACCGCTTGGATTCGGCAACTCCCACATTGAGCGGAGCAAAAACCATTGGCTTACCAGCCCGTTCGAGACTGCGGCTGGGGCGAAGAACCATCGCGGGTGCCGACAGCGGCTTTGCAGGAGCGGCCAATCTTTCAAAGCTTCCGAGCACTGGGCGGTGATCACTCTTGAGGTTGTCGTCTGGGAAATCATTCGTTCTGATGATGATCTCGGAGCTTCTGTCCCAGTTGCTCGAATCGGAAGCGGCAAAGAATATGAAATCTAGCACGCTCTGGTGTCCAGATGCATTGGTCGGCACGAGGATTTGAGGGCGCACCCATTCCCAGCGTCCATCTGCCACCATATTGTCGTAGCCTTGGTCATGATCCTGATCACCTGACAGGTAGTGCCAATCAAAGTTGTAATCGCCAACTGCGATCACCGGATCGGTTTGTTGGGCAGCCCATTGATTCAGCATCGTTGCCTGTTGGTGACGACCTGCAGAACTCCCTCGGTACAAGTGATTTACCATGAAGAGAAAGGTTTCTTGATTCTGTCTGTCACGCAAACGAACAACAAGAGGTGCTCGGACCGTCCCCGAAACGTTGATGTCATCGAGTTCCATTGACTCCAGCAGGTCGAAGCGAGCTTGGTCGAAGAAGATGACCAATCTATCTCGACCGCCCGTTGTGCCGGTTACGCGACCATAGTCGACATCTTCCCCTTCTTCGGCTGCGCTTTCGAATTGGGCAGCCACTGCGTCACTGGCCACCTCGCTAAGCCCCCAAAGCTCGATGCCTTCAAAGTCATCACGGATCTGACCAGCGATTGTCGAGATTCTCGACCCGTCTGATTCAACATTCCAACTGATAACTTGGAAGGCTGTGTCTTGCGCTCTGACTGCGCTGATGGCTTGGCTATAAAAAGCAAGCAGGACAATGAGTAAGTTCGTTCTCATACAGCATCATTTGTAATGCCACCACCATCGAGATGGCAATGGCAAGATTGTGAAATAAAATTCTCAAGCGCTCATTAGCAGCGATATACTTACGGTGCTTTTCAGAAACTATAATCTAACCGAGAAACTTTTCCTCGACACTGTTCCAAAATTTTGGTCGAATATTCGTGTATTCGGTAAATTCCAACCCAATTCATCCTATGGCTAAGAAAGCTACCTCGTCGAAGTTGTCACACAAGGATAAGGTCAAAAAGGGACGCGCTAATGCGAAACCTGGGCTTCTCAAGAAACAGACGACATCTGCCAGTAAAAAGGCAGCAGCCATGAGTCCGCAGGGAGGGGGTGGCGGTGGCGGCGGTGGTGCCTCCAATGGCGTTACGCGCTCAGAGACAACCCGGCGGACCAAGAGGATGGTCGCTGCCGATACCGGTCTTGATTATGACGAGATCTATGTTGATGACAGCTTGAGGGATGATCTCAACTACACCGACAGCAATGTGCGCGCACTGGAGATGCCCATTGAGCGGAAGTATTTTGACGATGTCGCTGCCGACGCAGACCCCGAGAAACTCGTCAAAGCGGTTACCGTCGGAGATCTTTCAACAATCATATACGAGAAAGCTGTGCCAACCGCAAATCAGCGCTAATATTATCATGAAAACAAAGCTTCTCTTTACCGCGCTATTTTGCATCAGCGTCCCTATGGTCATCCGTGCAGATGACCAGGTGTTTCCGGAATCGTTCACAGGCACCGATGGCGTCATTAGCAAAGAAGAGCTCATTGAGTATCTCCTTTGCCGAAAAGACGTGACATACGCCAAACTAATGAGCTATGGCGGCACGACCCAAGCCGCGAAAGAGGCGGCTACGGCAAACTGGCTCGCTGATATCGAGGATCATATAAAACATCCCCCACCCTATACGCCGGCAGAGGTGAGGATTGCCGAGCAGCTTCCCGAATATGTCGAAGCAACTGGTGATGAAAAACCTGCACCAATGGACGGCATCTTTGAGAACAGCAGGAAAGTGGGCGAAAATGGGAAGATCGGCCCAATTCGGGTCCGTGCAGCTGTGGAGGACTGGAGCAAGAAACTGTCGAACGTGACTGGAGCTACGATTTCCTATCAGGACAATCAGCTTTCGAACACAACAACCTGGAGTGCAAAAGGAGCGCTCATTTATCCAATAGTGTTCTCTGATGGTACGGATCGCCCAGATGGCGCAGCCTTCAGCAGTTTCACCTCGGCGCTTACCCCAGCTATAAACTGGAATTTTGTGGACATTGACAACACTGATGTTGGTGACGTTCAGGAACTCCAGTTCAGCTTGCCATACAGCCTTCAGGGAAATCACAGCGACATAGGATTGCGCTCCGAGCTCATGATTTCGCCCTACTATGCTACAGACCTGTCTTTTCAAAGTTCAATCATTGGAGCCAGCCTCGTTTATGAGCCTCTTTTCCAGATCGGAAAAAACTTTGATGTCGGCCAGTTCCACAGCATTACAGGTAAAAAGTCAGGGCCGGCGTACCTGATCAGGTTGTTGCCCAAGCTAGATTACAGCAATGTGCTTGAGACTAGCCGGTTTGTGGCGAGAGCCAAAGATGACCAGTGGTTCCGAGCAGGCGGCAAGATCGAAGCGGCTCTCCGGCCTTTCGGTAAGGCTGCACGGTGGGAACTTCGTGGAGGGTACAGTGCGATGTGGGACCTTGAGGGTGGCGATAACAATTTCAGCGACCTCATCGAGGCAAAGGCACTTTACTGGCTCAGTGAGAGCGCTGGGCTTTCGTTCAGTTACCAAAGGGGAAAGACTCCTGTGGCCGACAAAGACATCGAAATGCTCACGCTTGGCTTTGAACTGAAGCTCTGAAATTGTAGGGTGTGAACGAGCGCAACATCCTCAACCAGACGAAGGTTATGTTCCGGTGCTTCAGGCTGCCGTTTGATGTGGAGATGTAGCCAGCGGCATAAAGTTCACCCAACTACCCTATTGAGATCATCACGATTGCGGCACAACATCATCCATGAGATTTCTCCTCGTAATCGCCTTCGCCGTCCTGTCCATCACAAGTGGATATTCCCAGACACTTGTCACCCCATCCTTCGTGGTCGTCATCATCAACAAAGATCCAGATGGTGTCGTTTCCACAGACAATATCTTTTATGTGGGGGTCAGCAAGAAAACCAGCGACTCAGTAAAGATCAAAGGCCGGACCGTACACACATTAGAAGCTGATGGGGAAACGCCAAAAAAGTTCTTGGGCTATGAGTTCAAAAAAGACGGCATCACCTACTTCGTCGGTCAGGAAGGCAGTCTGATGGTCACCAAAGGCATTTTCTTTTAGCTGGGAACGTAGCCCAATCAAGATTACACCCAACGAATGCCGCCGGAATGTACAGCTGCGGATGATCGCCTTTTAAGCGCTCCAGCTCTTTGAACAATACGACCCGCCCGTCATATCGACCATGGATGTCTGCATTGAGGCCGCAATCCTGCACTTTCACGCAACCTATCCCTCCAGCTCGATTGTACGTAGACTCTGTTCAGCAGCTTCAGCACGCTTGTGCTCACGTAGTGTTCGCCAAATCTTTTTGACTGCTTTCCAACTATCAATTGCAGCCTTCTTTTTCCCCATCTTTAGAGCACTTTTGGCATGCTGTTCGCGCAATTTCGCAACGAAATAGTGTGATTCCTCGAACATTGCCATCCGGGCATAGGCCGATTTCAACCCGTCCATGGCTTGTTGATAGTGTCCGAGTTTGCGCTCCAGCCTGAGCAAGATTATCTGGGCCTGAAACCACGGTAATGCCAATTTGAATCTTTCAGATGTATCGATAACCTTCTTCACAATGGCTCTGATTTCGTCTTCCCGACTCCTATCTAGCAGTGTTACGAGAAGACCTGCGTGTTGATTTGCGGAGAGGCAGTAGTCAAGCATCGCTCCCTGATCCAATCTGATATGTTGGGATTCTAACAATGCTTTTTCTGCCGCCTTGATTACACCGGACAGTGACTTTTGGGCCATCTTCCATTCAGACTCGTTGGGTATCGTTGTCGCACGTTCCCTCGTAATGTATGCCACTTGAGCCAAAAGGTGCCCTAGTCGGTGTTGCGTCGATGCGATGCCACTGGGACTTCCAAGTTTGAACCGGAGGGCTAGGCTCTCACGCAACAATTGAACGGCCTCATTCAGTCCTGCATCATCTGTGTTATTGCGAGCGATGGCCCGAAGAGTTACGGCAATTCCATCCAGTGTGTCACAGTAGCGAGACCAATCTGGGCACTTGAGGGCGAGCCATTTCGCTTTGGCACATCGGAAGGACTTCTGTGACTGTTCCAACAGACTTGCAGAGTACTGATCCCAACCTAACTGTGTTAGTGCATCAGCTTCGAGCAATGGATCTCTCCCTTCCTGATGTTCCTTAACGAGCCGCGCCCTCGTTTCGACGACCTTCTCCCAGTTTCCCTGTTCCGCATACACTGCCGCCAGAGAAGCTAGACATTCTAACATCGCGCCTCGGTTGCCCATCTCCTTTGCCAGGGACAATTGTTTATCCTTTACAAGGCAATACTGATCAAGCGCGTCTTTATCTTCTTGCCTTGGTCCCTCCACCCGTTGCCCACGATCCGCGATATGCCCTGGACCAGCCCTTGCCACTACAATTGGTTCGTGAGACAGCGATCGAATCGCATCGACCAATCCGTCGGCCAACTTGTAACGCTTACACATCGCACATAGCCGAAGCAAAAGATGTGGTTGATTTCCGAAGGGCACAAACGGTCTCTTCATCCGCTCCGAGTTCTTTCGATAGTAGCCTTCGTCACAATAGTTAGCGAGCGAACGTGAACCTGGAGGCTTGAACGTTAGATCACTCTCGTCCCGCCACTCAGCCAACAGTACCTCCACTGGTGCACCACGATGTCTTTTCAACTCATCGAATATCTTTTTGAAAGCAGTCCAGGGTTCCATTGTCGCACAAAGGTTTTCGTTATTTTGTAATGACTTATTCTCTGAGCACTCCCCAATCACGCACCTCATTTCTTCTGCAATTTTATGCAACTGTTGGTGCGGAGATTCTGCTGGTTCCGCACTTTAGCTGACTTACCATTTTCCATCAACCATACCAAAACCATGACACCTACTCCTCCCTCAGAGACCTCGTCGTTGCTCTATGAATCGGTGCAAGGATCGCACCATCGGTCGCCATATCCGGCCCCACCGAATGCCAGGAATTGTGAAGTAAGCCAGAATCGAAACGATGAACAGGCCGGTGTCCACAGCACCACGTCGAGAGCTGCGCCGGCCATCCATGATATCCTGGAACCAAAATCGCCATCGACTCAGCCCCCTCCTGCGTTGAGGTACAATGAGGCACTTATAACTTCCGTTCGAGACAAGTTTGCTGATTCACACTTGGCTTCCAGAATCGTCTGTCTCCTCGTTCATGGTTCGGCACTCCATCACTCATTGGAGAACAATCCCCAATCCGATATCGATCTTGAGCTAGTCTTATCAGAATCCTGTGAGGGGGATGCACTTTTCATTAGGGGTGTCGTATCAAGCTGCCCCGTCAAAATTGAGTGCCAGTACCGCTACCTGAGCGAAGTTTGCAGCCAGGACGGTTTGGTGCGCCGGTCGAAGTACAATTTGTTCGGATTCTTCGCTTATAACAATTCCGTCTGCTTGTTGGGCACGAACATCTATACTTCACTCGTTAGCGAATTGCCGAGAGACGAGGTTGAGCACAGCCTCGTCATAGGGACTCAACTCGCCTTCAAAAATGTACGGAAGTTTTATTTGGCGGGCGCACCAGCACACGAGGTGAATAAGATGGTCGTGAGGTTTCTTCATTTCCTGGGGATGGCGGCGAGCTTCATTGATGTAACGGAGATTGGCACCAAGGCTCATGGTAGCACCGAGATCATCATAGGGGCAGTAGCCACAGCATATCGGGACCGTCTAACTTCTGATGACCTCGCGCACTTGATGATCTTTGCGGCCCGCTACCGAGGAAGTGAATTTTACACACCGATCGTAGAGGTCTGCTCCCGAATTCGAACCATTTTTGAGATTCAAATGTTCAGTCACAAATAGCCATGAACTCACCAGTAAAAAGCACCGAAGTATGCACCCTTGCGAAAGCTGGCCTCAAGTTGCAGTCGACTCTACAAAGTGAATCCATCGAATCACTCTTCGCTAATCGTATTGCGACTCGCGAGTTGGTTCAAAAGTACGGGTTCATCGTTTTTGACGACTACGTGCCAGCTACCGACGAGGTCGGCCTGCACACAATACCGAATTCCAAGATAATCGAGGGGACCTTGCAGAATGCTGAAGGCTCCCAACTCCTGCATCGTGATGGAAGTGGAGATCAAGATTTGGTGCTTCTGAGATATACGGGGCAAAGCAATTGTAGGCCTGCGGACACAGCCATAGCTGTTCACGGACACGCGCTGTTCTCTGCCTTTGCTGTGTATTTTCTGCGCCATGCAGATTCGTTTTGTTCAAGTGCAAGAATCCCAAGAATTGCATGCGAACTGAGGCGCACTCTCGCCGGAAGGTCACTGGCCGAAGCGGCGGACATGGAAGCTGCGTCGTCATTCAACCATTTACCCTGGGGAACATTTATGTTCCAAGGGTTCGGCACCTCAGTGTTGGGGCACCCATTACTCCAAGAGTTCTATGTTGAGGCTGAGCAGGCCGGAATTGTGTACCTGCACCGCTGGCAGCGGAATCAAGCAGTCTTAATCGATAACCAGGCGATGCTCCACGCTAGAGTGGTGAGAGATGATCTGCCAGAACTTCATTCGGATCCTACGCCGGTGTACAGGCGGATCTTCCAGTGGAACGACAGTGTACCCCTCCCAATTTCCAATCACGTCACAAAAAGGACCGCCCAATGAATGGACCATCGATAACCGTATTGCGTCATCTTGACGACATTGACAACCTACGCGACTCCGGCCGTGACGGAGGTCTCGTTCCTGGCCAGGAAGACTCTGCAAGAGTAATTGCTGAAGAACTCCTGGAGCGCGCGTCTCATGAAGGACAGCTAGCCATCTTTTTTGTCTCCTCTGACAGGCTCAGAACGAAGCAGACTGTTGCTTTAATAGCAGATGCCATCTCCGTGTTGGCGCACGGAAAGATTAGAATAAGGCACGCTGTACTTCCGGATCTGGCAGCCATGTATCAAGGTGAGTTTGTTTTGCCAGAAGACTACGCCCCTGGCGATTTCTATGAACCTCTCCAGTCAGCGACCAAGGCATGGGTAAAGGAGACGTCCGGGGAATGCGCGAACATGTTGTATAGATTTGGCGATCCAGTATTGTTAGCTGATGGATCTTGGCGCCACCCTGAGCTTGCTCGCCACTTCGACGCATATGGAGAAAACAGCCAGGAATGCTTACTGCGTTTTTACCGCTTGGCTCTGGCTGCATGCAAGGACGTGAGAAGTCTTCAACGACGGACGAGGATTGTCGTCGTGACCCATGCGCAACTCTATCAGATCTTTACTAGCCTTAGCACTGTGGCGTTACGCATTAGGTCCGGTGAGCTAGCCTTCGCCAGTGCAGGAAAGTTGCCTGCGTATTGCTGGCAGCTCTACCGAGAGCGGTGGAAACTTAATGGTGGCGATAGACCCAACTTTCCTGCACTACACGTGCCAGTCAACAGTCTGAGCGGAGGAGGTCTGGCAAGGGTGCTCGGAGATGAGATTGGGTTTCTACAATCGATTGGTGTGACAAAGGATCATTCAGATGATCCGAGCAACGGCATCCGCCCTCCCTCTGATCATGCGTGAAAATTTCGCCATTTCGAAGCAACACCAAACCACTGCTGAGGATGACAGTGGCATCGTGACTCGATCCCCATTACGAGTGAGTTTCGTGGGAGGGGGGAGCGATTTGCCCGAGTATTTCGAAACTTTTGGTGGCATGTGTGTCGGTGGTGCCATCACAAAATACAACCGCCTCAGCGCCGAATTTTGCCCCCTTCAGAATGGAAGCTACGAGTGCATCCTGAACACCGGAGTGGCTCTCTATGATGCCAATGGAGAGAAGATTGTGAGGTCCGCATTTGATGAGATGAAGCCTGGATTCAGCAGCGAATTCGCCTTTCGCTCGTTCCTTGATCTTGCGGCACTTGGCAGCGGACTTGGCGCTTCCGCATCACTTTCGATCGCAGCAGTGCTTTCTGCAGCCCACTACAGTGGTATCAGAATGACCCCCAACTTGGTCGCCGAAACTGCATATCATGTAGAGCGTACTGTTTGTGGTTTCCCAGTCGGCAAGCAGGACCACTACACGGCCTCATTTGGCGGACTCAACGTGTTTACCTTTCACAAGAACGGGGAGACAGAGGCAACTCCCGTTCGGATCTCTCCGTCGAGATTGAGTGAACTCGAAAGCTGGCTCCTCCTGGCTCCAATCACCCGATCAACGCCGGCGAATGAGATTCTAAAGGCTCATGGGAATAGATTGAAATTCTGCCCGAGGGCAATCGCTGCCCAGCACGCAATCAGACGGGAGGTCGAACCTTTTACCTCGGCGATTGAAGCGGGCGGCCTGACACTTGCAGCGAGTATTTTGGACTCCGTTTGGAGGCTCAAACGCCAAATTGCGGATGCCGTTTCCTCACCTCAGATCGATTCGATTTACCGAGTCGCTCTAAACGCTGGAGCACTTGGAGGAAAAATATTGGGAGCTGGATCAGGAGGGCACCTGCTTCTTATGGCTCCCCCTGAACATCAGGCCGGTATCCGAAGGGCGCTCGCTCCGATAGCACTTTTGCCAGTGACGTTCGATATGCTGGGAGGATCAAGGGGTTTGAGCCAAAAAGGCGGGAGTGAGGTGGATCAAAACTAGGGTTCACTTCATACTTCACAGGCTCCCTTGTCTTTTAGCTGGGAGGATGTGCCGCAGTGAAATCGTATCCCAGCTATCTAAAATGCGGTTTCTGTGTGGTCGATGGGTGCAAAACACAAAAGTGTTGGATTCGGGATAAATAGACTGTGATGGAAAAACATCACAAAAGAAAAGGGCGGAGAAAGACCGCGAAACAATCCAACAATGAGAATCGCCTTGGGGTGGTTCTGAAATATGTCAACCTAGCTAGGGCAATCGCTAAACTCGCACACCTCATAACAGAGTGGTGGCTGTGATAGCGACGGCAAGGTTTACCAATGATGGAAAGGGATTCAGATGGTCTGAATCCCTTTTCGCCCCAGGCTAGAACTAAAGTACTCTCAAAACCCAGATTGCTCCAGTCGCTCCCATCAAGGACTTGAACAGGGATGTGAATTTTTCCTGTTTGGAAGCCGCCCCGTTGGTATGGACTTCATTACACGCCAAAAGCCACTTCCATAAGTGTGTAAGCCAAGTTCGCAAATGCTGTACGCCTCATGATGCGAGCTGGAGCAGACGGTCACGACACCTCCATCCAATCCAGTTGGCCGGCCTCTAGATTGAACCTCTTCAAACGAAACGGAGGCAATTACATCTTACGGTCGCTTGTAGCGGTCCTAGACGCGATCAGCAGAGCGTCTACCGCGTAGATTTGCATTAGTGTCAGGGATGTGTTAGTTATCGCTATACTATTCAGTCCACCTAAAGTCATCACTTTGCATGGAACCAAAGGCCCCCCAATTGAGCGCATACGATTTCCTTGGGTACTTGGTACCAGGGCTGGCATTGCTTGCTCTGTTTGATCTGTCCTGCCTCTACCACTTTTCGCCTGCGCATTTTAATTACCCGGACATATGTGCTCGGTACGCAAACCTCAATTGGCAAAGTTTTCCTCCTCTCATTATTTTGGGTTACTTTGGGGGGCATGTCGTGAGTTTTGCGTCAGCCGTCGTTGTTGAGCGGCACGCGCTTTGGCTGTACGACAAGCCTGCAAAATTTCTGGTCCACCAGAAGAATCCACGTTATTTTGATCCTGGTGGCCCAACTCCTCGCTTGTCTAAATGCATCAGGTGTGTTGTATTTATTTTCATGCTGCCGATTGCATGGTTTGAATGGCTGGCGTTCAAGGTTTTGGGGCTCACCAGAAAGTACCACCGTCCGCTCGACAAGTTGCTCATTCAGGCATTGACCGTTGCGCTAAAGGACCTTGGGAGCAAGCTCAAGCTTGACTCCGATTCATTCAGAACTCCGGGCCAATGGGGAAACGGCTTTGAAAGCTTGGCGTTGCATTGCGCATTGGAAACAGCGCCAGCCCACTTAATGACGCTCAGAAACTATGTGGTACTTTACGGATTTCTGAGAGCGATGACACTTTTGTTCCTTCTCGCAGCGTGGACCGCCATTTGTCACGAAGTTCGAATTTATAGATTCGATTTAGTAATTGGCACTTTCGTCGTCAGCACGATTTTCTGCGGAGCCACCTATGGGGCATTTCTGAAATTTTGGACCAGGTACCATCGGGAAGCGTTGATGGCATTTGTAGCTTCCTACGTCACAAGCCAAAAAACTGACCAGTCCCAAGGCGGTCACTAGCCTCATTCAAGAACGACCTGATCCAACAGCGGTGGCATTGGCGATCGGAATAGGCAGTCACGGTTGGGCTCGCATCAATGACTTTGAGGAATTCCAAAAAGACTCACCTCGAAAAGTGGGGTCCAGACGACCCGCTACGCTCAAACACCCGCACCAGCTCCATCTGCCGCGCCAACGGCACCACCACGTGCCCACCGGCATCGCGCTTCAAGATCATCGCGTCTTTGCACATATAAGCCATAGCTCTTGAGCTATCACCTCTATGTAGCCAGGAGCTTCATAAGGGGACCTTGGATGGCGCACACACTCAAGCTTTGATTGTGTTTGTGCATGACCCTCGTGAAGAGTCCTGTCTCCATTCCGAACATCCCAGAAAAGCGCCATATCGTCCTTGCTTCAGTTTCATGTAGCCAATGCCACAGGAAGGGCAGGCGTTTCGTCGTCCGCCACAGTCCAGATTGTGGCATACGAACTCACGTCCAATCTTTACGAACGCTCCAACCCCACAATCTGGGCAAACAACCGCAGTGCCATTGCAAACAGGGTAGTTCGAACATCCGTAGAATCCGCCGAATCTCCCTTCTCGTTTCTCAAGTCTGCCGCCGTTACATTTTGGGCAGAGGGCTGAGCGTTTAGCGGCGCCGGAAGCAATCACAAGACCTTTGAACGTCTGGCTCTCAAGTTCATCGACGAACACTGACCGTCGACTGTCATGGGTGACCAAGTAGGTTTTTCGTCGGGACCGCGTTAGAGCCACGTAAAACAAGCGTCGCTCTTCGGCATGCGGGAAGGTTGCTTGCGCGGCAAGAACTAGATCAAGCAGAGGATCGTCAACAATCTCAGTTGGGAATCCATACCGCCCGCCAACGACATCCAGCACAATGGCGTAGTCGCATTCAAGCCCTTTCGCTGCGTGCGACGTCATACTACGAATGCACATACCGGGAAATCTGTTGGCGGCGTGATAATGGTCGACTACGAATTTGTAACGTCCAAGCAGGAACACTTTAATAACATCGCCAATTGCCGGCGGTCGAGACTCTGCATCACGCTGAATGCGTGCATACACTTCAGCAAGGTCCATCGGCTCGTCCTTACTGGGCGTACCGGAGCACACTTCGATCGCCGCTCCGTCGTCATGATGGGTCGCAATGAGCTCCTTCTTGAGTTGCTGGGGGTTCGCCATCACGAACCTTGAGCTTGCCGTAAGCAGGTTCGATCCAAAACGATGGGTTTGCCGAAGATCCGTTCGCCGGAATCTTCCGAAATGCTCTCCAAATTTTGTCATTAAATCAATGTCACTTCCGGTGAAGCGGTAAATTGACTGCCAATCATCTCCCACACAGAACAACTTTGAATCCTCGACCTGAGCGAGGAGCGATTTAAGCAGTTTCGCTCGGCCTGCTGAGATGTCCTGGAATTCGTCAACGATGACGTAGCGATAACCTGAACTCCATCGCCCACTTTCAACTAACCTCGCAGACTCGACTATCATATCGTCAAAGTCGATAGCACGCTCCGCCATTAACGCCGCCTGATACCGCTGATAGACACCTTCGAACAAGACAAGGAAAGCTCTCGCTCGATAGTCGCCCGATTTCTCCACTCGGGCTCGGACTTGCGCAATGGTCCATGCGTTACCTTTGAACAGTTTCAGGAACGTCTTCATGACGTCCACAAAAGGCGGCAAGACCTCATCCCTGCTAACCAGCGCCACCGCCGCTCCCGGCGGCACTGGCTGAGGCCTAACCCCATGTTCACGAAGCGCCCCGTCTAAGGAGACCAAGAGCGTCCCCTCAAAAGCCTGGAACGAGTATGTCTCGATCAACTTGGTTCCCTTGGCTTTGTGTAGGTGGCGTTTCCAGCGGATACCCTCACAATACTTCACCGGATCGCTGAAGAATTTGGGCGGATTTCCGGCGCGATCAATGCCGAAGTGTTCAATGTAAATGCCGCACGTTGGCAAGTAAAAGTCTGGGCGATATTGACGATACTGCACTGACCCTGTGGGGTGCTCGTAATCTCGTTCATACTCGTATTCGATTCCATTGAGATAGAGCCAATTGGCTATGACCGTCTCCTGAACACTCTTCATTTGAGTCCCACGAAGATCACGCAAATCGAACCCTTTGGCATACTGGTGCTTTTCATGTTCACTCTTGAAATCTTCATCCGGGCGGGTCGGGTAGCGGTGAAAGGCCAAGAACTCAATAACTTGATCTCTTGTCGCGACGTCAGCGAGCATTGCATCGACGTATGAACGAAGTGCTTGCCCCAACTTACGTTCGTCATCGCAGAGACGCGATAGATGAGGTCGCTGACCATGCGACTCCGAATAGACTTGCAAGCCAAGAGCGTGAAACGTTTGAACTGAAAGGTCCTGACCAGTGATCTGCTGTAGACGAGTCCTCATCTCATCCGCCGCCTTATTTGTAAAGGCTAGCAACAGTAGCTCATCGGCACACGCTAGACCTGCGGCAAGAAGGTAGTCCACCTTTGCGATGATGGTACTGGTCTTGCCCGTCCCAGCCCCCGCTACAACCAGTGCGGAGTCTTCGTTATACAATACCGCGTTAATCTGGTCGTCGTTGAGTGGATACCCTTGGATTTTGTCGAACCGGTCCCTAAAAATCACTCGTTCAGCGGCCACGAACTCAGTATTTCGAGCAGCTCTGGCGACTTCACCTCGTTCGACAATACGAACCAGTCTATCCACGAAATTAAAGTCACTAGATGAGATCCGATCTCGCAAGTGAACTGGACGTCCGGCAACGGCTACGGATCTGGCTCGAACCATCCACTGATCGAATACCTTGAAGCCCAAATATACACGTTCACCCCCTGGTTGATCAAAGTCATCCAACAAGATTTCAGCTAAACGCGCCGCCGAATAAATCCGAATCCGATCTGACGCCAATTTGGCTGTCATCGTTCGAAGCCCGAGCACCTTGTTCTGAGTGCCATCAATACACCGCACTATTACGTCGGTCCAAAACAATCCAGATACTGCTTCAACGCTCTCGATTTCATCACGAGCCAATTGCCGTCCGTTGATAACGGGATAATCGTCCCCGTCTACATTGATGAACGCTAGTGACCCCGATGTCTGGCGAAATAACCATGCCAACCACGACACCTGCAACTTGCCTATTGGTGACTGAAGAGACTCGTGCATTTGAAGATTGAGCGGAACCAATACTACCGGGGAAATTCACACAGGCAACCCCACTGTCACCATTAACCATCATCTCTGCCGTCAGATGTTATTGGAACCACATTGAACTCGGGACGTTGCACCACTCTGATGCTTCGCCCATTGGTGATCTACTTTGGATGTTCCATTCGAAGATCCTAGAGCACCTCAAGGATGAATTTGATAAACTTTGCGTAGTTAATTTGGGCAAATCGTTCGACGTCCTGCGTGGCCGCTCCTACCTTTTCATGTGCACTTGTTACTTCACGACTCAACTTGGTCGACTCGGCGTGCATCTTCGCTCGTTCAGCTTTGATAAGATAACGCCCAGGATTCACCACGCTCTGCAAAAACCCAAGTTCGCGCGTGAGAGGTGCCAACTCAGAAGCTTCAAGTTCAGCAATTTTTCGTCCAAATTTTGTATCATCACTCATGATGTTAGCCTTAGTCGCCTTGGCAAAGCTCTTCGCGTCTTCCTCATTCCGGGCCGCCTGGATTAGGGTTCTTTGATGATCAGCTTTCGCGCGAGACTTAGCATTGGCTGCCTCACTTCGAGCTCGATCTCGGATCAACTCCAGCCGTCCACGTTCTTTGCGAATATCGGCATCCACAGCTTGGTTGATGGCATCGCGCTCGACAGCCGGGACTCTGACTTTAAGGCTCTCGATCGTTGCTTTTCTCCACTCAAAAAGTTCTCTTCCCCTCACCGAACCGATCCCACTCACTTTACAAAAGCGGCCATTCTTGTTTCGGAGGCTACCATCACCGCTATATCCATCGAAATCTGCCAGCGTGAAAAAGCCGCAACGATTCATTTCGTGTGTATTGACTCCCGCGACCGGCGCACGTCCAATGCTAATCTTACCTAACTCCTCCTGGATAAAGGCATCAAACTTGGCCGCGAATTTGGCCTCCCGCTCACGCGTGGCGCGGCTCGACAATAGACGAGAATTTATCGTGAAGAGGGTTTCCGCAGTGTCTAGTTCCTTGCCAATTTGGCTGAGCAGTGAATCATACAGCGCCACAGCGGAGGCACGTTGTGCATTCAACAGCAAAAGGGCATTGCGTTCAGCCTTCTCCGCTTCGCTTAGTTTTTCGGCGATGTGACGGGCGAAATTCTGAAGCTTCAAAGCACCTTCCTTTTTGATGTTATCAATGGCCAACTCCAATTCCTTGATCCTAGTTTCCGCTACCACAATCTTTCGCTCCTGTTCGGCGATCATCTTCAAGTGTGGCTCCCTCTTTAACCGCAATAAGCTCGTGGCCCTTCGATTGTCGTCGATGGCTTCCGAAAGCCTCTTTTTTGCAGCTGCTCGCATGGCAACTTCGGGTCGCTTCACAAACACAACATGAATGACTGCTGCGTAAAGCGCGAGAGTCGCAAACGCCCACACAAAGGCCGCTGGAAGAGCCACTGTACCTCCCACCCCAACGATTCCGGCTACCAAAACCGATGCCATCGTTATGGCTGAATAGAAACTTAGCATGAGAGATCTACCTGTAAATACCACGGGAGGGAGCCTTGGTGTGCTTGATGTCGCAATCCATGAAGGCAATAACTTAGTCCCATCAAACCCATGAGGCCGATCATGCTCGGCTGGAGCTGTCAACATAGGCTGCCACCAGGGCGTGGTGTCGCTGCTTGCTACATCTGTCACCACATCGACCAGATGAGGCACTTGGTCCAGACTGGTTGCTGCTGCCGCTTTGACAATGGCTTCAACAGCGGAAGTCATCTTGGGGTCGCGAAACGATAGCAACTCACGAATCAACTCCGAATTGTCCGGTCGAGTGAAATCTGCGCTACGGAACAACAAACGTTCGTCGTCCCTTACCCAACGCCTCCAGAGTGTAGGATCAATCGTGAGAGCATGAAGGCTCGTCCAGATCACGAGCGTCGAGAAGTGATCCATTGATGTTTGCAGCGTGCCACCGTGTCGCCGTGGATGTTGGTAGTCTGGCAGGCCGTCTTCCTCTGATCTCAGTCCTTCTGTTTTTGGGACGCACATTCCGTCGTAATCGATCAGGAGGAGTTTCCTGCCGCTGATGATTAGATTCGCGTGTTGAAGGTCTCCATGCGCGATGGAGTTCTTCTTCAAGTCAGCTGCCATTCGGTAAAATTGATCGCAAACAGAGTCGAGTGGCTTCCCCGCACTTAAGGATTCATTGATGAATAAGAGGAGCGTCTTTGGGTTCTCGATCCACTCCATCTTCACAATCGGATGAAGTCTGCCGTTAACGCGTATTCCTTCCTTGATATAAGTGAAATCGATCATCCATGGAAGCTTTTGGGCTGCCAAATACTCGTGGATCAACTGGTAGCGTAACTGCTGGTCTGTCTTCTCTCTGGTGAAGCATTTGACGGCTAGTCTGCGCGTTCCGCTTTGGAAGCGATAAACGATGGCAAAATTTCCACTGGCCTCAGGCCACGGCATTCCACACTGAAGGTGCCCATCAAAGGTTGCAATCCGCAACTCGGAATCGACGAACGCTAATCGTGGATTCTGAATCGCGTCGTTGTATTCCGCTGGTTGTGGAAGAGGCATTCTGAATCCTTCCCATCATCATGAATTCGGCATAAAGGTCACGCAGACCAGAGTGGTATCGTCGTTCCGAATCTCCCCTGCGTCACGGATCGCCTCCACGAATGCCGAGAAGTCTTCGGGGGCTGCAATGGCGTCGAAATTCGCCAATTTGTTCCATGGTGAAGCCTGACTTTCATACTGCTTCAGTATCCAGCAAGCCAGAGCATCCGTCGCGAAGTAGAAGCGATCCGCAGCTTCCCACTTTTTTTGATGACACGTCTTGATGTGCTTCGTGAGTTCCAAATTGCAAGCAGCTTCAGAACTAACGAGGTATGGACTGTTGTTGAATTCACTGGAGGCTGAAAGCGGCCATGCCTCAATCAATTCATCCTGGCGCAGTTGGAACATGCATGAATCTCCGATTGCCGCACCGCTCCATTCGCCGTTGTCGCCAAACCATGCCACACAAGCCGTGGCAAACGCACCTCTAGCAACAGCCTCATGTTCCAGCCATGTAGGAAGCGCGGTTAGCGATTTGGTGCCATTCATGGTTCGGAGCCGTTTGAATAACCCCCACTTCCGCAGCGCCTTATCAAAAAGTAACATTATATCATCAGCGGATTTGGCGTTCCTGGCAGTATTGCTGAGAGATTTGAGCACGATGCTTGCCCACTCTCTTGCAAGCACCCCTTCTGTGGCTCCATCCGCAACTCCGACAAACACACGGCCCTCGTTCGAGGCTAGTACTTTCCGCCCTGCACTCGGTTCATCGTTTTTAGCACGAATAAGCCGAGGCCATACCGCATCCTGATTTTCGGACGCGTTAGCATCGCGTTTGGGTACTGAGAACGCAGATACCAAAAAGGGCATGAGTGGATGGATCTACCGAAGATTTGAAGCGCGTGTTCCGATGTCGAGAGCCTGCACCAAAATGGTCAATTCACTATTGAGAACGAACGCCTTCGCACCTTGAGAGAGTCCAAGTCCATGCTCATCATTGGCTACACGGCTCATGGTGTCAGTCAGTGGGCTGGCCCCGGCAAAAAGCATCTTGGAATAATCGTCGGGCAAATTTGAATCATCAGACGGGAATACGATGGGCTTTACATTCGCCTTGCTGGACAAATGAACATTGAAAAGAAGCGGAGCGCCATCCTCCGATGAGATGGAAGTAAGCCCAGCCATCATATCCCCAACCATTCGGTTCGCTTCTGAGGGGTCTACCGAGTCTGTGGATTCTCCATCAGTGATATGAATTACCGTAGGAGGAAAGGATGACGGATGCAGGTTCACCCACGTCTCAACCCATTGCCGCGCTAGGCCAAGCGCCCGACACATTGGCGTTCCACCGTTAGCTTTCGGCTCAAACCAAACGGGAAACTTCACCTTTTGCTCGACCAAACCACCAGCGCCATCGTCTATTTTCTTTGTTCTTTCTTCGATTTTGGCCGGCGAATTGGCCAATGTACTAAGAGGAACCAGTTCTTGTCCAGAGAGACTGCCGCCATACGCTGATCCGACCGTTGCGCCATAGCCGATTACGCCCACATAAAAATAGTCACGAACACCGTCGGGACGCGCACACTTTAGGCTCAAGTTTCGAAGAAGACTGTTCACGCTGTCTGCAACAGCATCGCATTTCTTCTTGGGCGGGTCTGAGCCCGGCATCGCGTCTGCCATCGAACCAGACTGGTCGATTACGAAAATGAATGCCGTTGGGCTTGAACGATTGATCTCGGCGGTGTATGACATAGCTGAAGTCTGTTGTTTATTATCCGCCGAATGTGGTTCCGCGGATCAAAATGTCAAGGCCTAAGCCCCAAGAGTTGAGACCTACGACCTTGGATGTCGCCACCACTGCGACCCACTTGCGATTGATCGTTCGCATCCCTTCGCCGATATGGGGAAGATTCGATTCTTCCTAGCACAGAAAGCGCATCCACAAATCCGTGTTTTTCCTGCGTTCGCTAACATTGCCAGCATTGGAGACACTAGCCCCGACGGGTCTCGATAACACTTGGGAGGACCATTGAGAAGAGCTAACTAGGCTGATCCTGTGTAAAATTTTGCACAAGGTCACTGGCGGCTCAATAATCACCCATGACCCAACTACAGATCACTCAACGCATAGCCGAGTTCGAGCGAGTCGTTAAGGCCCATGCCAAAGAGATCTCTGAAATCGGAAACAAATCCTGGATCCCAATAAAAGAGTCCACTGAGACGCCAACGATTCGAGCATTCCTGACAAAGAAGAGAGCTGGCGTTGACTACTTGAACCGGAACCTCGCGAATCTGTTATCGAAAAATGGTCGAGTAGTTAAGTTCGCCGGCCTCTTTTTGCACGGAACGCCAATGGTTCAAGGATGGACCACTAACAAGGCAGGGAAAAAGAAGCACAACCGGAACTGTGAACTGGCGGACTTAATGACGGTGTTTCTCTACGTGGACAGGAGCAAGACCATCAAACGTATGCGCTCTATCATGTTTCAGGCGAAGATGACGGCATCAAATGGGGCTCATGTTGTCGATGATCCAGAACAACGAAAGCTCTACGATGAGTGTGATGGATTCGAATACATCAATGCAACGGTAGCCAAAAAGGGAGACAGTCGAAAGCTACCCAAAGGAGCCTCACGAAAGAAGGCCCTGCAGTTTATGTTTGTGGAGCCTCGGCCGGTTGAAACTCGAACTATTCCATCAGACAAAGATAAGGGCGCTACTATGGGCTATGGCGATCATCTGGTGAGCTTTCTCGGTGGTAAGACTGGATTAAAGTCAGACACGAAAAGGTCAGCATGGGGAAAGATCGTCTGGGAGTTGATGGAGCAAATGGGAGATAAGTTTCACACGGATGGAATGATCAAAGGTCCCGGCATACAGAAAGTCCTCAATCACTTCAACAGCTTCGAAAATCATGATGTCTGGAGCATTGATGAAGGCAAATCCGGTGAAGGCTTTGGCGTGCAGTTGATGATCGTGTGGGACGGCGATATGACCGAAGGGGAAACTCAGGTTAAATCGCTGCCCAAGGTCCCAGTGAAGAAGGTGAAGGTAGAGCTGACATCGACTGAAGAACTGGAAGAGTACGAGGTGGAGGAAAAGCAGGTTCAGGAGTTGGACTGATGATCAACGATAGGCGACTCCGAACGATCGCAAAAAAATGAAACAAAAAAGCCCCTGGTGTCGCCATTGAAGGGAATCCCAGTGTAGCAAAGGTGCACTCTCTTGATCTGTTTGACGAGTAAACCGTGGTTTACTCGGATCAGGTTGGCGAGGCTTCAGCATGACTCTTTTTGAGCATACCGAACTGCGGCTTCCTCGGTCTCAAAGAATCCGATGATTTCTTCCGGTTCCCTATAGAGCCAGTATACGCCGAAGAACTCCATGATATCCGTGTGTCCGAGAGTTTTGATCGGACGAGAAAGTAGCAAAACAGCAAGATTACTGATGATGGGGTGCGTGATCGAACTGCTAATGGTCCGTTGTGAGCTGTAAATGCGATCAGCAAATTGAACGAGTGGTTGAGGCATAACTGAAACGTTGTTCTATTTTTGTCTTCCTGAGAATAGCCCCTGTGAAGATGGCTCTGTTTTTGAGCTTTCTTCACAAGGGCCGTTTCAAGTCAGTTTTGTCTAGTGAGCGAACCCGATGGCGCGATCGTTACCAAGTGGCTGAACGGTGCCTTGTGTCCTTCGTTTGGAATGTGAACCATTTGGAGATCAGCCTCTTTCCCCACAAGCGAGTCAAAGGATTCTCGACTGATGGTTCCGTCTTGATCGGCCAAATCGTAAAAGGCCTCGCCCAACCAGTTCTCGAAGTCCGCTTGGAACTTTTGAGGTTCTGATAGGCGATAATTCTTGGCTACCAGATAATTGTATCGTGGACTTGCCAATGACGTGACTTGGAAGATTGGGCGGATGATTGTTTCCACCTTTCCCCCAACTACTTTTTCCAAGAATCTGGTTTCTATATAGACCCCAGAGAGAACTCCTTCTGGTGTCACCCAATTGTCTTCTTTTGTTATATTTATCATACGTTATTCTAATTTCGAGCGAAAGCGTGAACTCGATTTTTGCATTGTTGCTTAATTGCTTTCTTAAGACTATTTTATCAGAAATAGGTACGAATGTACAGACTAAATGTGAGTTTTTTTGATCCGGTTGCCTCCACGAACAAATTGCGCACTCCGTTCATGAGATCCGCTGCGCGCTCTCGTTCCGCTTCCAATTGTCCGGCGGGGGGGGGGAGCAAGCCAAGTAAGCCTAGTAAGCCTAGTAAGCCTTTCGGCAAACTCCTATAAAAAGAAAAAGAGCAATAGATACAAACACATCAATCTCAATGATTCATTATTGTATATACTTTGGCTCCTTACTTACTTCGCTTGCTTGGGTTGCTTTTTGGCGATCTGATCAAATGTCAAAATGCAGTTCTTGGGCCTCTGCGGTCTGTTCAGTGATGCGCCGGAATTCATAGCGCTTCCCAGGATAAGTATTGCCCACTGAAGTTATTCCCAGGCGTTCTCTGCGGATCACTCTGTAAGCCTCGACGTCAATTGCATTCATGACTCCAAAAACTTGCCCCATGAACTGACCGATACGCTGGGCCTCTTGTTTTTCAGTGTATCCCTCGGCTCCCTTTTTATTTAGCCCAGGAATCTCAATCCCACCGGTCTCACAAATGTCGGCGAGTTCCTGTGCCCGAAGTTCATCTCCCAGACGTCCAACTTTCTCGACCTGGATAGCCAAAGCGCGAACGAATGCCAAAGCAGGGTTCTGGACTCGCTTTTGTGCGGCCTCATGTCCATCCATCAAAGGAGGAAGTTCGAAGATGTTCTGCACAATCCAGTCAAGCTTCTGTGCCCACTCTCTACGATCATGGCGCTTCTCCTCAGTCTTTGGCATTCCCCGCTCATGGTAATGGCGAATGATTTTTGTGATAGCACCCATGAAGTGCGGTTGAAGTAAAGGAATGACTTCTTCGAACCCCTTATCCGCGATCTTGGTAAACTCTCTATTCGCTTCCTTTTCGAGGCGAATGAAGCTGGCTCGGTTTGCCAAATCCTCAGTGATCGTCATGTTGTTAGATGTCATCGTCACAAACCGAAGCGAGCCGTCAATTGGCATGCTTTTCGAATAAGGCGTGCGAACCAAGAGCGTGGCTGGGTTGGTGAGAAATGCTTCAAGGAGTTCGCTGTTCAACTCACCTCGAATATTATCAAACTGAATGAATGGACGTCCGGTAAGAAGAGCCTCTGAAAATGTTTCATCCAGACTGCCCACGCCACCCTTCTTCCTTGCGACTAATATCGGTTCCTCACCATAGACCAGGCTAATGAATTCCAGAAATGTTCCTTTTCCTGTCTGTGATTCATTGGCTTCGATGATATGAACTGGAATCCTACCATTGATGAACCCGCCCAAGTTCAGAGCAGGGGTCAGTAAGCAGGCAATTGCTCGCGAAGTGTCTGAATCCGTTTGGAAGCTAAAGTCGGTCAGAATTTGCTTAATGAAGCCTACAGCTTCCTCAAGGGTATCTGGTTCTTTAATCGAGCCCCCAGCTACCAAGTAGCCAGTGCGCGCATTATAGCCGACCTGCAGAACCTCAATGCCACCGTTGTGCAGGACTGGAATAGGACGGTTCAGCAAAGCAGTCACGTTCGGCAGCAATACCCTGGCATTGTCACAAAGAAGAATTGCCTTGGCATCGCCCTCGCTCAAGACACCCTCTGTCGTTTTCTTCCCTGAGCGCCTTCCAAAGCGTGCGTATTTTTCAAACTCGGACCTTGCCGCCGCAGGCTCAAGGGGAATCAGTTTTGGAGGTGCCTTGCCGCTTGCTTGTTGCAGCTTCATGACGAGTCCGCTGCTATAGAAAAGCGCATGTTGGTCTGCGGTCAGTTTATAAACCTCGCCGGCGACGTCACGTATCTGAACACCATTACCAGGAAGCATCACCAGCGGTTTTGTTGCTTCGCCGGTCATGCCTAGCTTAGTGCTGGCGAGTTGCTGTAGTTGTTGGATTTGGTCGCTCATGATTCAATGATGGTTTTGGAAGTTGGGCTAGGATTTAGGTAGAGAAGTTCTTGTTGATTGAGTCCGCGCATAGCTCCGGGCAAACGAGACAGGCGCACAGCCGTCATTGCGGCTTCATCTGCCCCAAGAGGGACCAAGATGGGTTTGATCTGATTCCGGATAGTGTCCCATTCCTGCTTCGATTCAGCGTCGAGACGAACAAGTGCGTGAATTGACTTGCCGCCAGATGTATAGATAGCTGAGATTTGCAGGGGAAGTTGGACGAGGCACGAGAGCCATTCTCCAGGGTCGGCTACGTCACTCTCCAACACCAGGTAACGCCAAGCGGTCACCGATTCTTCACTGCGTCGTGATGGTTTGTCGTCTTGTCGCGGATTGGGATGTGCCTGACCATCAACTGGGTTCACGAGATACCACACCCCGTCAGCTGTGAGTTTCGGGAGTGCTTTGTTATCCTTGCCAATCTCGAACAACTGATCGCCCTGAGAATGTAGGCTTGTAAACACTAGCACCTTTTCGCCTGGCAGATACAAGTGGTTCAAAAATGATGAGCTGGTGATACTTTTGGTGGGAACCGGCGACCGAGACTCTAGCCAAGTCTTGTCGATTCCAGGGGCCTTAGCAGCGAATCTCCCGAGCAAATCTGCATCAAACTTTGGTGTGGCCGGCTGAACGATAGTGGTGGTGGTTGCTTGGCTGCCACCAGTGAACGCATAGGCCCGATTCAGCTGACTATGGAGTTTCTTGGCGCTAAATGCCCCACCCGACGATTGGATCATGTCGGCAACCACACGCATCGCAACCTGTCGGTCCACACCCAAACTAGCTGCGCGAAGAAATGACCGATACGCGGAGTTGTCCCGATTACCGGGCCCCCAGTCAAGGGTAGCTAAATAGCTGCTCCAGTCATCGACATTTGGTGGCAATCCATTCTCTGATGTTTCATCCATATTGTTGGAAAAGTGAGCACGAGCCACCCCACACCCACAGAGCATGAGGTGGCCGTGCGTGGTATTGTTTACGCAAGGTATAAAATGGTCCCTCGCTCCCGGGATCCGCTCTGAAGTGGAACTAGAGTGTCTACCCTAAACTCCAAGTTCGGACCGCCCAACTCCGCCATATACCGACTGATCATCCTGCACTTACGTCGCCAGTCTGCATAGTCCACAGCATCAACTTCGAAGAGCACCACAATATTCCCCTCGTCGGCAACGACTGCTAAAATGGGCATCCCTTCAGTGTCTATCAGGTCCATAATCCAAGGGAGTTCGTCCCGTGAAATGGATAGGGTCGCCACATACCATTTCATGACGTCAGCCCTTGTCCTTCGATATCGTAGTGCCCCAGGCTTCCTAACGACGTCCTCAGGACTTACCGCAAACGGCCAAACGTAATCCCTCCCAAACGCATCACTGTCCTGGTAGTTCCAGAGCATGTCCTCCATCCTGCTGCCTGGACTTACGACGATGAAGTGATCATCAATGTCCGAGAACTTACTAAAAAGATCGAATTGCCCCAAAGTATGAGGCGCCTGCGGAGACGCTTGAATCAGGTCAGCGTACATCTCCCCGAAATCTGGAGCCATCAAAGCGAGATCAAACTGCTGACTGACGAGTGATGGCAAACTTCGGTAAAGAAGCATGCTGTGTGCATATAACGTTCCCTCAGGCAGCCAACTCATTTTTGCGCTGAGGTGTTCCCGGAGCAGTTCCCGTATTAGTTCAAAATTCATGGTATTTGGTGTGCTGTGAAATGGTTGAGCATTGGGGGAGCAACCGGGGCACAGTTCATCCATGCCCCGGCGCTCTGGGTTTGGTATTAGGCGGCGGTGAGGACCTCTTTGATGGCCTCAATGGCCTTCCGGGTTTCCGCGATAAGCGAATTCCGCTGCTCTTCGGAGATCGCCTTCACATCACTGGCACAGAGATATTCAGTCCAGATCTCAGCGGCTTTGATGGCTGCTTCAATCTTGACCCCAGGCTTCTTCTTGGCCTTCGCGATCTTTTCCTTTTTCGGGACGACCTGATCACGGGCCTCAGTGATGTGTTTTGCAGTCACTTTTCCTTTGGCCGCAACTACGCCGAGCACCTCCGCAACCTTATCCGGTGGCACTTTCATCAACTCCCGCATAGCACGTTCATCCGTTGGCAGTTCCGAAACGTCGAAACGCAAAGCGAGAACACGGTGCTTGTCGGCCGCACCGATAAGCTGGTACGCCCGTTGCTTGGTCAATTTCCACTTGGACTCAACGTATTCCTCGAAGCAGTTGTACTCGTTTCGATAGAGTCGCTTATCGCGAACGATTGCGAGGTTCCATCCAACTTCGAAGAACGTCTCCAAGCCCCCCCGAATAATCTTTTCACACGACCCCAGTCGAGCGATTTCTTCAGCGCTCATTGGAGCAAATTTTTTTGATGCGGTTTCGCTGACTGTTGATTGACCATCAGCTTGTGCGAAAACCGCAGCGAGCTGCTGTTCTTGAGTGCTTCGATTTTCCATCGAGTCCTTGATTTCAGAACCCGTGGGTCCATCTTCATCGACCGTAATCTTGGACTCGACTTCATGTTTAACGGTAGAGGTCGTGACGGGTGCAACCGTCGCGGCCTCGTTTTCGTCAACCTTGGTTGACTCATACTCATTTTTATTAGGTATTGTTTCCATTTTATTTATATTTCGTTTCTATTGTTAATATTGCCAATGCAGCCGTATGGCTCACCGACGTGTTTGGGCTACGAGATCGTTGTGACCCCTGTAACCGAAATTTTAGCGCTGAGCTTTTGATGCGCTTTCAGCCTGCCCCGCGATCTCGCTGTTAAGTGTAGTTGAGACAAGGAACCGGTTTAATTCATCCTTGCTGATGATGATGTGTCGAAAGGCACGCGAAGGGTTGATGAGTCCACCTTTGATTGCGCGGCGGATTGTAGTCGTCGAGACGCCAAGCCATCGAAGGCCTTCAACGCCTCCATGATCGTATAGGTGTAGTCATGTTTTCCACCAATGCGTTCCAAGTTCTGAATGCTGCGAAGTACATCAACGAATTTGGTCGCAATGGATTGGTTCTGTTCGTCCTGAGCTTCCAGGATTTGCTCAAACAACGGTTTGACCGTCGCGGTAGGTGTTTCATTAGCCATAGTGTGGTTTTGTTCATTAAATGCGCGCTAACACAGCGTGCGGTGTTTCGACTGGCAGGATCACTCGACCCAAGACCAATCAGAAATTGTTAGGCTTGGGCTTCATCAGCCTGGATGCCGGACGGTTGATCCTCGATGTAGGCCAGAAGGGAATCGATGTTGACGAGACGTACTCCCCTGGTTGCGTACCTATGACTCTTTATGGATCGACTCTTTACCGGTGGCTTGAACCCGTTGGCCTCAGTTGGCAAAATACATGCATTGATGGCCGACCTGGACAAACCGGTTACAGGACAGCGTGTGCCAGATTTCGGTAACTGAATCCATTTCGGGTAAGGGAGTCCCGCAGCTTCTGACGAGGTCTCTGAGTAGTTGCTTGCGTGATGTTGAATCGCGTTCTTCATGGAGAGGGAGATTCCGCTCATTCAGATCACATTGCTATGGCACCAAGAACGCCCACTCTTCGTGTCAGTTAGACAAGCGCCATGCGCCGGCAACGCATTGCTGTACGGGGCTCAGAACAGATTTTGCATCACCTGTTCAATGCGCTTGAGCGCATTAGCTTTTGCCCGCCACCATTGTGATTCGCCGTCGTATTGGGGTACCATAATGCTCTCCTTCGCATGCTCCATTGCATAGTCGAGCGCAGCTTCAAACTTCCCCAATTTCCGGAATAGACGCAGCGCACCCAGTTCCTTTAGCGCATATCCAGCCCCCCGCTTCCCCCTCCGCCCTTTCACAACGATGCGCTCGACCGCTTTTTTCACGTCATTCTTCGACGCATCGGGGTCGATAATCAGCTCCACACGCTGCGTGCGCTCGAGATCCACACCGTCAAGGGGGTATATGGCACCTGAGATTCCAGTGACTAATCTTGTCTTGGAATCATTATTGAACCCTTTGTTAAACGTGATCATCACTTAGACCGCCGCCTCCAGGTTAACGACACGCACGGTGAGTTCGGAGCGCAACTGACTCAACTCGGCACACCTATTCCTACGCTCTACCGTCGGGATCTCAAGAAATGGCGACTGTGGGAATTCTGGGAACAGCTCGAATAGGCGTTGCGCCATGCGCCAGCGCCCGTCGTCGACAAACATCTCTCGATCCTGGTCGCTCCATGCTCCGCTGGCCCTGTAGTGTTCGACTGCTTTGACGACCTTTTTGTTTTCGCGACTATGCTCATACACGGAGCACCAGTGAAGCTGATCCTTAGGGCATGTCGAAAAGTCCCATTCCTTCTGATGCAGTTCACTCATCGGGGTGGATTGGCGTTTCTGCTTCTTCTTCATGGCTGAGAAGTCTGGTCATTGGTTGCAATGAAGCTCACGCCTTTAAACCCCCACACGGTCGCTCCAAAGCGCATGACGTGGTTGTCCCGCTCCGAATATCTGGCAGGTTGAATCTGTGCGTGTTTTACGGCTATCGCCGGCAGATTGAAGGCGAACTTATCGCCATCGACGATGATCTGAGGGCCAAATTCGATTTCGTTGGGATCAATCGGATCGGTAGCTTCGGAATCTACTTTCTCGCCAAGGTCGTCCGGGTCGTCCAGGGTGACGGTTGGTTGGAAATGTGAGTGGGTGAGAGATGCGCTTTGGCGTTTTGGGCTCATGCGCAGATTAAGTAACCGGCGTTAAGCAGAGGGCGAATCGGATAAGTCTAGGCTTTACCTCGCCATTTCTAGACCCTACCTTCTTGACAGACAGCCAAGATTGTCAGGCTGGACCTGTCCAGCACCAATCAACTCACCAAACTCCTTTGGATACAGAACCGTCAGCAAGGCGGCTAGATCGCCTCTTGTTGCCAATTTAGACATGTCATCCGGGCGGCGGGCGCTCAGGCATTTGCGTGCTTGGCTTCGAAGTGAGCAGAAAATGCCTTTCGCAATCGATGGGGACGGATTCACACAACAAGCCTCCACCACTTCGTTCCTGAAGTTGCCCTTATCTGCGGCGGATTGCCCAGAGATACGTGACACGTCGTAACTGCGTGTTTTCCATGGCACGCCCGTTTGCTCCCAGTGATGGAACAGGTGGCAAATAAGGAATCGCCTGACGGCGACCGGCCCTATCTTGTCGTTAAGCTCTGGATACCGCTTCAGCTCCTCCGGAGACTTACCGAATCGATTCGCTTTGAGCTCTGAGGCATTGATCTGTCCAGCAGAGTTATCCCATATTTGCCTCAACCAAGTTCCGCCCAGAAACATTCGATGATCATGAACCGCGAGGCACGATTTCTCTACAACCACGGGGCAAATTGAAAAGCCTGGTTCCTTTTCATTGACGGTGAGCTTTAGCGCTCGACAGAGATCCGAATCAAAAAATTCACCATCCTTCAACTCCCTTGGCGGAACGCTCTTCATGTAGCGTTGAACGTCAAACCAGCCGTCAAAGTCGAACCAGTACCCAACTTTCGGAACAACACCTTCGGTTGCTCGTGTTGAGACAAAAACGAACCATCGATTGAGAATCAAGTCACAGATTATGGCCGCTTCTTCTGAGGTCAGAATTGCCAGAGGACCATCGCCCCACATCTCGTTCGTTTCGAACTTCATCGCCGGGTGATCCACTAGCTCCTTCGGAATTCCATAGTTCCTCGGCATCGAGAATACGTAGTGGTCTTTAAACTGAGCTACACAGCATTCGTGTTCCCCAAGCTCGAATGCGCGATCATTCACATGCCGGGTGTCAGGACCTGTGACGACGACTGCAATATCATTTGGGTCCGCTATCATGTTGTTAAGTCAGGTAGAGCATCGGCCGCCTTCGTTGGTGCCTCGCTCCCAACGTGAGTGTTTACATTAGCGGGCACGGGCACACGCCCGATTTACCACCGTTCAAGTTTCAAGGTGAAGTTGTCAAACTGCTGGTTGCGTCACAGCGAGGAATGAGCCAATTAAGCACCACTTTTCACTGATGAACACGGACAGACATCGTCGAACAATCAAAGAGTCAGGTGCAACTTTTGGTGCAACTTTAGGCTATTCAGCATGTCCATACCGCTCTAATCCCTGATAAGGCAAGCCGTCCCCGTAGTTCAATGGATAGAACAAGGGTTTCCTAAACTCTAAATCCAGGTTCGATTCCTGGCGGGGATACCAGCCCGTTTCGCGGGCTGATGGGCATTGCTACCTCGCCTTAGGATCTAGGAATTTTCGCCCGATCCAGGTGTTTGACCCAAATTGAGTGGCATAACTGCAAACGCTGCTACGTAGCCTTTACTCCACCTCATGAAAGCTCTCCTCTTTTCCCTCGCCTTGGCCTCAGCGGTCTCTGCTCAGAGCGTTAAATCGACGGTTCGATACGTCCAAGAAGGTCATGCCCGCCATGTCCTGGATGTTTACGCGCCGCCAGGGGCAAAAAACGCTCCGGTGGTGTTCTGGATTCACGGCGGGGGTTGGCAAACGGGGGACAAAGGGAATGTGCAAGAAAAGCCCACTTGGTTCACGGATCAGGGCTTCGTCTTTGTCTCCATCAACCATCGCTTGCTGCCCGAGGTTGAGATGACTGAACTGGTCAAAGACGTTGCCACCGCCTTTGGGTGGGTCAGCCAAAACATTGCCGAGTATGGGGGAGATCCGCACCGTATCCTGGTGGGGGGTCATTCGTCTGGGGCACAGTTGGCGGCATTGATCTGCACGGATGATCGCTACCTGGGCATAGCAGGCGTCAACTTCTCCTGCCTGCTCGGCTGTGTGCCAGTCGATGGGGATACTTACGATGTCCCGGCCATCATCGAAGTGGCAGAAACACGCCGCCGAGTGCATCACCAACCGCCGGCGAAGTTTGGTCACCGAGAAAAATTTGGCAATGATCCAGCCAAGCACATCGACTTTTCCGCCGTGACCCACATCGCCAAGGGCAAGGGCATCCCGCCATTCTTGATCATCCACGTTGCGGATCATCCCGACAATACGGCCCAGGCCCAGAGGCTCGCCGCTGTGCTGAAAACGGCGGAAGTCCCCGTTACCCTGTTTGCCGGTAAAGAGACGAACCACATCAAGATCAATGCCAACATCGGCACCGCAGGCGACCCGACAACGAAGGCGTTGGCGGATTTCATTGCCAACCTTTCCAAGAGATAGCCAGACGGATCAGGGCGGCGCACTCCGTTGCCCACAGTCTTATTTCCCATCCAGCACCGCCGAGATCGCCGCTGGCAGATCGCGTGAACCGTCACCTTGGATCTTCTCATCAAGAGCATCCAAGCGTTGGATCAGGTCCGCGACTTCGCGTCGGGGGTACATCCCGCCAGCGGCAGCGCAAAAGTGGGTGCGACAGCCAAAAGGACGGTGGGCGTAGATGCTGCAGCGTCCGTCTTTCCCCAATAGTGGGCAGGCACCGTCTGGGTGAGGCTTCAGTGCCTTCCGGCCGCTAGCGCGGACACCGACGGCAGCGTAGAGCGCCTCGGCCCGAGTCACGAGAGGAAGCTCGCCCGTGAGCTGAAAGCGGCAGCAGGTTGTGCGGGCCTCGCAGCGTCGTGCGAGCGGCCGCAAGGTCAGGGCCTCGTAGATCGAGCGAACCTCTTCCAACACGCTGGGATCGAGCGCCGGGGAGGATCGCCGTGCCATGGATTGGTATGGAAAAAGGAAGCCGAAGCTACTTCAATGCGCCGCGAGAACGGGGCTCGCGAGACACCGTGTCTCCACCAGAGCAGGTCACAAAGGGGCCGCCTTCCAGTGGGGCGATGCCGGTGAAGGCGACCTCGGGCATGTCGCTGGGAATGCCTTCGAGAGGGAAATCTTTGCGCAGTGGGTGGAAGGGGTAGCCTTCCCACATGAGGATGCGACGCAGATCGGGGTGCCCTTCAAAATCGATCCCCATCATGTCATAAGCTTCGCGCTCGTGCCAATTGGCCGTGGCCCAAATGTCAGAGACTGTCGGCACGCTCTCGTCTTCGCTGACGGCAGACTTCACGCGCAGGTGCTGGTTGTGGCCGTAACCATAGAGTTCATACACCATCTCAAAGCGTGGCTCGCGGCCCATGTGATCAACGCTAGACACGTCCACCAGATAGTCAAAGCCCAGCTCTCCATTGCAATGCTTGAGCAATGCCTTCAGGGAACCAAGCGCTACAGTCACCGTGTGTTCACCCCGAAACTCGGTGGCGGACGTCACGGCGGTGCCAAATTTTTCTTGGAGGGCTTGGGCGATCTGTTCTGCGGTCTTCATTCCAGAATGAGGCAAAGGGGGGGACGATGGGATCAGGAGAGGCTATCGATCAGTTGCTTCTTTTGATCCATGAAGGAGGACTCCCCTTCGATCTTGCGCTGGAGGCGCAGGAGGCCTTCGATCAGGGCCTCTGGCCGTGGCGGGCAGCCGGAGATGTAAATATCCACTGGGATCAATTGGTCGATCCCCTGTAGGACGGCGTAGCTACGGTACATGCCGCCGCTGGAGGCACAGGCCCCCATCGCGATGCACCATTTTGGATCCGGCATCTGGTCCCAAATCCGCTTTACGGCCAGCGCCATCTTGTAGGTCACCGTGCCTGCGACGATCATCACGTCGCTCTGACGGGGGGAAAATCGCATCACCTCCGCACCAAAGCGGGACAAATCGTAGCGGCTACAGGCGGCAGCCATCATCTCGATGGCGCAACATGCGAGCCCCATCGGCATGGGCCAGAGAGAGTTCTTGCGCATCCAGTTGATGGCGGCGTCGAGCTTGGTGATGATCACATTTCCTTCGATCTTCGAATCGTAGGCGGCGTGGATTTGTTCAGGGGCGACCATGGGAAAAAGCGTGCGCGGAGCGTTGAGGGACCGAGACGAATACCCGCCTGCGGGACGGGGGGCAACTAGTTTGTGAAAAGTTTCACAAGCCGCTTTTCCTGGCCTTCCCCCCCGGTAGAATGCGCCACCGCAGCCTCAATTCCCCGCCATCTTCCCGCCCCCATGTCCGACCTCGACCTCCCGATCCGCGCCGCCACGGAAACCGCCACTGCCCAGGGCATCACGCCGGATCGTTGCGAGATCCTGCAAAACGGCAGCACCTTGGTACTTCGGCTCACGGAAACCCTCGTGGCACGGGTCGTGCAAGACACGCAGGGCCCACGCCAGGGCACCGAGTGGTTCGCCAGGGAAAACGCCATCGCCCAGCACCTGACACGCGCAGGGGCACCGACGATTCCCCTGCATCCCGATCTGCCGCCTGGTCCCTATCAGCACCTGGGCTACCCGATCAACTTTTGGCAGTTCGTCACCCGCATCGATGCCGAGCCCGATCCCGCACAAATCGGCACCACCCTCCATCAATGCCACGAGATCATGCGCAGCTTTCCGGAACCGTTGCCAGCGCTCGCCATCGTTACCGAGAGCCTTTCCATCCTCCAAGACCGCGACCTCTTTCCCAAGTCTGTCTCGGAAATGCTGTGCGACCACCTCAGCGCCTCGCTCGACTTCCTGCGTCACCTGCCTCATCAGCCGCTGCATGGGGACGCGCATCTGGGGAACCTCATGAACACGACCATCGGGCTGCTCTGGACAGATTGGGAGGACACCTTCGCCGGCCCCGTTGAGTGGGACATCGCATCCGTCATTTGGAATGCCCAAATCCTCGAAGAAGATCAGGCCAAGGTTGAGTCCATTCTCACTGCCTACCGCGCCGCAGGCGGCCAGATCGATCCCGCCGCATTGGAGCAGTGCCTGATTGCGCGGGCCGCAGTCATGACCGCTTGGTATCCCATTCTTTACCCCAATCCCAACGCCGAACGCCAGTCCAGGCTCCAGCGCCGGATCGAGTGGCTTCAGGAAAAAGCGGGGTGACGCTGGGTCACTTTGCCGGCAGAGGGGCGGCGGCAGCGGGTTCGATGCCAAACAAAGGCAGCGACTTCTGCACCGATTGGTAAATCCCCCAACCCAGCGGCACCGTGATCCAGATCCAAGCGATGAGTAGTGTGACAGTTTTCATGGGAACAATCAGGCTGGGTCAGAGTCTTTGAGGTGATATTTGGCATCCACGGGCCGAACCAGCAGGTTCGCGATCAGGCCCAGCGTCAGCAGGCCCACCATTAGATAGAAGGTCGAGTTATAAGCCTGCTCCGGAGGCACCCCCGCCGCCTTCTTTGCCTCTGAAATCCGGTCCACAAGTTGCGGTCCAATCACCGCCGCCATGCTCCAGGCAGTAATAAGTCGCCCATGAATCGCGCCAACTTGATAGCTGCCAAACAGGTCGCGCAAGTAGGCTGGCACCGTCGCAAATCCACCTCCATACATGCTGATGATCACGGTGGTCACCGCCACAAAGAGCAGCACGCTCCCCTTCCCCTGTGTCCAAGGCACCATCGCGTAAAGAGCAGCCCCCAACAAAAAGTAAACGCAGTAGATCCCCTTGCGTCCCGTCAAATCGGAGGCGGAAGACCACAGAAAGCGACCCGCCAAATTCGCAATCGACAGCAGTCCCACAAAGCCCGCCGCAGCCGCAGGCGTTACCTTAAACATGTCCTGAATCATGGGCGAAGCCTGGCCCAGGATCCCGATCCCGGCGCTCACATTCATGCAAAGGACCACCCATAGCAGCCAAAACTGCGGCGTCTTCCACGCGGTATCCACTGACACACTCACGGTGCCTTCAGGCAGGCCATGCGCAGCATGAGGCTGCCAGCCATCTGGCTTCCACCCCGGCGCAGGCACACGAACGATCGCCGCGCCGAACAGCATCGAGACCGCATAAAGCCCGGCCATGATGATCATCGCCATTTGGGGGCCGGCAGCATCTGCGCCGCCGTAGCTTTTCATCAACTCCTGCGCCAAAGGCCCACCAATCAGCGCACCACCGCCAAACCCCATGATCGCCATCCCCGTGGCCATCCCAGGCCGATCCGGAAACCATTTCATCAGTGTGGAAACCGGCGCAATGTAACCCAAGCCTAAGCCCACGCCGCCGACCAATCCGTAACCCACATAGAGCAGCCACAGCAGCTTCAACTTCACCGCCAGCGCAGCAATCAGCAGCCCGCCGCAAAAGCAGGCGGCGCTGGCCAACATCGTTTTGCGCGGTCCACTATGCTCCACCCATTTCCCAAACAGCGCCGCAGAAAGCCCCAGCATCACGAGGGCAATCGAATACGCCACGCCCACATTCGCCTCTGACCACGAACCGCCCAAGAGCGCGAGCGGCTTCTTGAAGACGCTAAATGAATAAACCTGCCCGATGCACATGTGCACGGCGATAGCAGCAGGCGGCACGAACCACCGATTGAATCCAGGCTTGGCGACAGTCGCTTCTCGGGAAAGAAAACTCATCCATCTGTGATACTCGGTCTGCCCGCGCCCCGACAAGAACGAAATCCATTTTTTCCATTCGCACCCGCTTTTGCGGCATCAGGCCCGCCTCCCCGTTCACTTCCCTTCTTTGGCCCACTGTTTCATCAATGCAATGTTGCGCACTACCTCTGGGTTTTCCTTTTTCAAGTACTCCGCCATGTCGCTATCGTACATCGCCTCGGACTCAGGCCCAGGATCACGACTGTCCACCATCCACTGGTCCAGGCGTGCGCGCTGTTCTTCCAGTTGCACCCGGTAGTCCGGGTTTCCGGCCAGATTGGTCACTTGCCAGCGGTCGTCCACGAATTCGTAAAGCTCCTCTGCCTGCCGCGCCGGACTAAACAGCAACTCCTCTGCCACCGATGGCAGCGTCCCCGCGTCATGCATCGCCCGCAATTGCTGTACAATCACCTTCCCGTCCTTGTAGGCATTCGGTTGCAGGTGCGGACGCTGCGGTAGGAAGTTGCGGATGTAGAGAAAGCGCTCCGTGCGCACGCTGCGGAGACGTTCCACCGTCTCATCACAACGATCCCTCGCCGCAAAGACCGCCTCACGCGGTTGATAGTCTTTTGCGAAAATATCGCGCCCCTGCATCGTCGCGGGGATTGGGATGCCCGCCGCCGCCAAGGACAAGGCACCCATGTCGATCTGCTCGATCAAGTCCGTGCGCTCCACCCCTTTGGCAATCCCAGGACCCCGCACGATGAAGGGAATGCGAGTCCCTTCATCATACAGAAACTGTTTTCCCCGTGCGTGACTGATGCCGTGATCGGTCATGAAAATGATCAACGTATTATCCATCAGGCCTTCTTTTTCCATCCGCGCAATCACACGGCCCACGTGCAGGTCAGTCATCCGCACACTGTCCAGATACAACGCCCAGTCTTCCAGGATCACCGGATCGCGTGGGTAGTAGGGAGGCAGCACCACCTTGGTAGGATCCGTCGCAGCACCCAGCTCCGCGATGACACGTTCCTTGAATGCCGCCCGTGCCTCCACCGACCCCTCCCGCAGCTTTCCGCCGTGCAACTGGACTTGCATGAAGAAGGGCTTATCTCCACGGCCCGCCCAATCATCACTGTCGTACATGGCTGGATCCCACTCAAAGTTGTAGTCGGTCTTGCCAAAGTGCACCGCCTTCGTGCCTGCCTTCTTATTCCTCTTCCCCTTCCCGCCCCCAAAAGGTCGCCCACTGTGATCAAGACCGGGCAAGCCACTGCCGATGCAGGTGTAGTAGCCCGCCTTCTGAAACTGCGCCGGGATGGGCGTGACCCCTTCGGGCAGGTGGATCTTCATTTCCCCGCGACCACTGCGGTGATTGTTCGCACCAATCGTCGTCTGATACATTCCCGTGATCAACGCCGACCGACAGGTGGAGCACACCGGTGCCGTGACATACGCGCGGCTGAACCGCGTCCCCTCTGCCGCCAACTTGTCCACCGCAGGCGTCTGCACCAGCGTTTCCCCGTAGCACGAAAAGTGGGGAGACATGTCATCCACGACAAACCAAAGAACATTCGGTTGCGCTGAAATCGCCGAATGCGAAATGAAGATCGAAACAAAAAAAGCGAGCAGTCGTTTCATGATGAACGGTCAGTTTGATAGGTCATTGGCACGCACCGCTTTCAGCTTTTCGGCCACCTTAGCTTTCCACGCCTCCACAATCTCAGCGTGATTCGGAGAGCCAGCCAGATTGGTAAACTGCTGGGGATCGTTCTGCATATCAAACAACTCCACACCACCCTTCGCATCCTCGCCATACTGGATGTAAACCCACCGATCATCCCGCAGCAACAAGCCCTTACTTGTGCCAGCAACGCTAAAGACCGTATCGTGCACCCCCGCTTTCGGATCATCGAGGATGGCACTGATATCCTTCCCCTGGAGCCGCTCCTGCGCGGGCAGACCGCACAACTTTGCCGTGGTCGGGTAAAGGTCCAGCAACTCCACGAAGGACCCGCTCACCGCAGGTTTCTTGCCGGGCACGCTGATGATCAGAGGCACACGGGCAGATTCATCGTGCAAACTCACCTTCGCCCAGAAGTCATGCTCGCCCAGGTGGTAGCCATGATCGCTCGTGAAGATCACGATGGTGTTGTCTGCCTGCCCCGATTTTTCCAAGGCATCTAGCACCTTCCCCACCTGCGCATCCATGAAGCTAACGGCCGCATAATAGCCTGCCACCGCCTTCTTCTGCTTCTCCACGTCCATCTTCATGTTCAGACTCGTCTTATAGTTGATGCCCGGCTTTGGAATATCATCCCAATCCCCCGGGACCTTTTCCGGCAGAACCATCGCTTCCGCCGGATAGGTGTGATACTTGCTGGGCGAAACAAAGGGCACATGCGGACGAACGAACCCGACCGCCAAAAAGAAGGGCTTGTCTGCGTGTTGCGCAATGAGCTCGCAGGCCTTCGCCGCCGTTTTACCATCGGACTGCGCCAAATCATCACCGTCTGCGGACACCACGACAAAAGTATTGCCACCCACGACTGGCCGATCCCCGTTCGGGTTGCCCTCCAAAGTTTCGCCCACGCCGGGGGACTTCCATTCCGGTCCTTGACTGTTGAAGCGTTCCGTCCACGACGCCGGATCATCTGCACCATCACTACCCTCCTCAATCCCAATGGGCACCCCCATGTGGAAGATCTTGCTCACACGGGCCGAATAGTAGCCTGCATTCTTGAAGTGCTGAGCCCAAGTCGCCCGATCCCCGATCGCCGCACGCGGACTGGTGTAGCCTTGCACCCCTGTGGCATGAGGATAATACCCAGACATAAAAGACGCCCGCGACGGCCCACAGTACGTCCCCTGGCAATACGCCCGCGTGAACCGCACTCCACGTCTCGCAAGTCGATCAATGTTCGGCGTCTGGCAGACCTTGTTGCCGTAACACGACAGGGCGGTCGAAGTCAGATCATCAGCGATGATGAAAAGCACATTCGGCTGCGCGGCCGCTAGCGACTGGCAGAGGGCGATGGCTAGGAGCAGGCGGATCATGGCTGTTGAATGGGTGCCTTTTCAAAATCCGTCGGCGAGACCCAGCCCGCGTTCGTTTTTTCACCGCGCATGTACTTCTCGTAAAAGCCTTGTCCATTGGTCGGCGGATACTCATCAAAGACTTTACCGTTCCCGGCCATCCGGGGATCATTCTGGCTCTTGAGTTCCGCCTCCATCCGCTCGCGCAAGGCTTTGACCTTCTCCTCATGAACCGATTCTGCAGCTAGGTTGTGGGCACAGTCAGAGTCCACCGTCAGATCGTAGAACTCTTCGCCGGGCCGCATTCCGAAGTTCAGTTGCCAAAATCTGTCACTGCGATTTTTGCGCCCCAATTCCAAAATCAGCGTCTTTGTCGGGCCTCCATCGGTGTCCAGGTAACCCGTCTCAGGATTCCCCGCAGGCCAGCGGGAGGGCTCGTAGTTCTTCAGATACAGGCTGTCCGCCGTCACAATCCCACGGATCGGATAGCCCCAGTCGTTGGGACGCCCCACATCCGTCCGCTCCTTACCGATCAGGGTGTGATCACGCTCAGCAATGACTCGACCTGATCGATCACTCTCCAGGATCGGCCGCAGGCTCGCCCCAGTGATCGGCATCATTCCGCTCTCCTTCGCCTCAATGCCTGCGTAGTCCAGAATGGTCGGTGCAACGTCCGTGAAGTTCACAAAGTCATCAATCACCCGTCCCGGCTTCATCAAACCACCTGGCCAGCGAATCGCCAGCGGCACATGGTTGCTGTCCTGATACGCGTAGCCCTTGCAGCGGGGGAAGGGCATGCCGTGATCCGCCGTCACAATGATCATCGTATTGTCCAACTCGCCGCGCTTCTCCAATTCCGCAAGCATTCGCCCAAGGTGATCATCGGCGTGATCCACCTCGAAGGAATAATCAAGGATGTCATTGCGCACGATGTCATCCTCCGGCCAGTAGCCGGGAATGCGATCCACATCGGAGAGCTTCTTGCCCCCCTTCTTGACTCCCGACTCATACTCATAGCCGCGATGCGGCTCGAGGCAGCCATACCAAAAGCACCACGGCACATCCTTCGGCGCATCGTTCAGGAAATCGACAAAATTGGCCGCGTAGTCATTGTTCGACATTCCACTCGCAGGTGGCGGAGCCTTGCGCTTGGAATACTGCTTGCCGGTGATAGCACGGGGCTTGCCGTCGGCATCGTTGGCAACGCCCGGCCCCCAGCCCTTACCCGTAATGCCCATGTGCCAGCCTTTTTCCGTCAGCACTTCCGGCCAACTCTTCAGCTTTGCGGGAAAAAAGGCCATGTGATTCCCAGCCTCCTCATTCTGCCAAGCATACCGACCCGTCAGAACGATGGCCCGCGAAGGCGCACACTTGGCCACAGGCGTAAACGCCTTGGTGAACAGCAAGCCCTCACGCGCGATGCGGTCAAAAGCCGGCGTCTTCACCCAAGGCGTACCGTAGGCCCCCGCATGGGCACCCCAATCATCGGCAATGGCGAATAGAATGTTCGGTCGCTTCTTTTCGGCTGCGGACCCAACCGCGCAAGACAGCAAAAGGAATGAGGCAAGGACTCGGCAAATCATGGTGCCAATGGGAACGCACCCAAGCCGCAGGGCTTTCGCCAAATCACCATTCCCGGCGCAGGACCACGAAACAAAGCACCCAAACAGGAAAACGCCGCCGATCCCAGCACAGCCAAAAGCAACCGATCCCCCTCTCGCGGTGCACCACCCAAAGCCCCAAGGAAGGGTGGTTTGTAACCGCCCAAGGCGCTTGAAAAGCGCCCCTCCTTGTTGTCCCGCCCAAGATCAGAACCACGCCAAAAATCACCCAGCCCCGCCGTTCAGCACGCACAACCCGCCCCCATCCGCCGTCGCCTTCCCTGCGGCTCGTGTCCCGCCGCTCGGCTTCAATTCCATCGCTCCGTTCTTCCTTCGTCGATAGCCTTCCTTCAGCCCTTCGAAGATACCTTCCACATAAGTCTTCCCGCCCAGCACTGCTCCTTCAGTGAGATACTTCACCCGCTTCATCAGCATCTCTCCGAACGGCATCTTCCCGAACGCCTTCAAGACCTTGTCTCTTTGCGCTGCGTCGATGCCGCGTTTGCTCACGCTCCCGTCCGCTCCGCGCTCCATCCGCCCTGCATCATAGAGCCACATCCGGTACGCGGGTCCGCACTCCCTCCAGTTGCCCTTGGCTTTCGCTCCTGCGACCACGTAACACAACCCAGCGCGAGCTCGGGCTGAGCCCGTCATCGCTTCGCTCTAGCCGCTCCATCGGTAGTCGCCGGGGTCACTCACTAGGCCAGCCCTCACGGGATTCAGATCGATGTAGAGCGCCATCGTCCGAAGGGCGTCCAGTTGTCAATTTTTCTCAACTTTTCGCTTTTCGTCATGGATGACGGTTCATGCGGGCTGGCGGACCAAGTTTTGCATCCGAATTGCCTAGCGGGGATCAACTCCGAAACTGCCGTCTTTTTCCTCGACCGGTAATTTTGGCTTGGATGCTTGTGGCTTGTCCTCGGCAAACCAGCGGTTGTTCTCAAAGCGAAACGTCTCGGGACTGGTGTCAGGACCGATGTTCAGTTCGGTCTGCACTTCAGAGCGGCGAAAGGTGATCTTGTTCTCTTTGATGAGCACATTGCGGCAAGCGACAAAGCCGGGTTCCTTTGTTTCTTGGAGAATGCGGAAGATCCACTTCGTCGGGAAAAGAATCGTATTGCCGCTGAACTTCGCGCCATCGACGCCGACGAATGCTGCCGCACACAAACTACCTTCGATGGTATTGTCGCGCACAATAACACGCGCAGCTTCGAACTTGGCTCCTTGCGGCCGAAAATAAGGCAGCCCCGTGGATCCTCCGAGATTGATCGGACGCTCTCCTGCATTTGTGAAGTTACACTTTTCGATGATCACATCACTCGTGCCGCCCTTCAGCTGAATCCCTGCGCTCGCGGTGAAACCATCCTTCCCTACGAGGCGGCAACCTGCGATGAGCGAGTGATGACAGCCGACAAAGTCGATGCCTTGGCCACCCCAGCCAGTGATCGTGCAATCGCGGATCGTCAACTTGTCGAGGCCCGAGCACTTGATGCCATCGTGATTGCCCTTCGGGCCGATGTCGCTGATCTCGACGTTTTCAATCGTGATGCCAGTGGTGGGATTTGCGACTTCCCCGCCGTCGTCGAGATTGAGACCATTCCCAGTCTGCCCGCTGACACGCAGGTTTCGCAGAGTCAGGTCGTTGCAGCGGGAGAAGTGCCAGGCGTTAGCTCCGCCTTTAAAATGGGGCGGATTTTTTGCATCAAGGGCTTCGATGGTGAGTCGTTCAAGTCCATTGATAGAATGACCTCCAGGATAGTCGCCAGGGGCAATTTTGATGGTGCTGCCCTTTTTGAGATCACGCAAAGCGACGCGCAATGAATCGGCATCATGCACGATGGTTTCATCGGCGACAGCCAAACTGCCGAGCAACAAAAACAGGACCGTTCTCATGGCTTCACGAGGCCTTCCGGCAGTTGGGCGAGGCGTTCGATTTCGGTGACCTCATGGAAGAACCACGGCTTGTTGTCCTTGAGTTTGAAGATGACCGTTTTGCTAGCGAACTTAAGGCCGTCGTGTTCTTTCCAATCCGAGAATCGGTAAAAATCGCTGCGCCAGTCGAGTCGGTGCAGGAGGTTGGTTTCCTTGTCGAAATAGAATTTCATCGCGGGCTCGACACTGCCACTGACTTGAAGACCGAAGCAGGATCTGCCTTCGTCTGCGAGGTCAGGAATGACCTCAATTTTCGATTTCACATCGATCAGCAGATCGAGCGACCAGGCGCGCACATCGTCTTTGGCAGGCTCTGCGCCGCGTTCCTTTTTATTGATCCACCATTTGTCCGGTTGGGAGAGAATGGACTCGCGAGTGCTGCGCTTTTTGCCTTCAGCAGGTTCAGGTGTACTGCCGAAGTGGAAGATCTCCTTGATGCGGAAGTTTTTGAGCAGCTTGTCCTTCCCGCCGACCGCAGTGAGCACCTTTTGAATGCTGGGCTGCGGATCTGCTGTCTGGGCGAGTGCGGAGGTGACGAAGCAAAAGAGAAAGAGAAAACGGTACATGGTAGCCCATGAAACGCCGGGCGGCAGACACTTCTTCCCGACGCGGCACACGCGAGCCGAGAGTGGCGATGCCTAATCGCTCGACAACTTATACTCACCGTCTCCAGGATTTGTGATTTCCCACAGATTCAGAAAACCCGGAGATTTCTTTTCTGATTCAGGCAATCTGTGGGTTTTCTGAATCTGCGGGACCAACCGGATTTTCACAAAAGCTGATGACGCGAAGTATAACAGCGAGTCTCACTGCGGCAAAAAGACTGCCGGGGTCTGCTTTGCCCCACCACGCAACCAAGAGATGCCACAAAAGCTGACAAACAACTTAAATCTCAATACGGCAGGATCAGCCGGGCGAGGGATGGTGATTGCTGCCATGGGGGAGGTTGCGTGGACTGGAGGGGGACGCAATTGTATTTTATCTGCTTACTTACCTGAGTACGGGATAGGGTGCGGCATAAGAAAGACATTTCGACCAGGCGCGGTCAGGGCTTGAGCGCCTCGGCATGTTCTCCCTTGGTTTGTTAAATGCATGTGAATTTGCCTTTCGGCGTGTGAGCGATCATCAACTTTCGGTCAGGTGAATCTGGATCATCCCATCCGATCTCAAGGATCCCAGATTCGAGTTCGCCGCACGAATGGGTGTAGATGATCAATACCTTCCGCCAATCTTGGGTAATGATCGGCGAGCCCGGGACAAAAAGGAGATTCCAAAACGACATCAAGCGATCCGCAAATGCAACGGGATCAGAATGGTTGCCGACCATGCCCCACATAAAGAGATCGCCTTCGTTGCCCCACTTCCAGAGCGAACGCCCTTCCCTGAGATCATCCAGAAACTCGTAGGCTTCGTTTACACCGGGAATCCATTCGTGGCTATTGCAGTCGTCAATTAGCTTCACGCACCATGGCTCGTTAAAACTTTCGCAAGCGTGCGACTTAAGGCGATCCGGATCGGATGTGGGAATCGTCACTTGGATGTGAACGCCGTGGCTCATTTATTGGGAGAGACTTTATGGCTGCCGTTCGTGCATGAACGCTGAGCCTTGTTGAGGAAAAGAGGTGGTGTTCCTGCGCTGCGGTGTTGCCGCGGGTTGTTCGTTGCC
>Ga0209573_1000241_pt1 | contig 135491 bp, 86 predicted proteins | sample TNRBio252014_DNA_FD_185870 | JGI IMG/M metagenome (GOLD analysis project Ga0209573, IMG submission 185870) | Wastewater treatment Type I Accumulibacter community from EBPR Bioreactor in Madison, WI, USA - TNR Reactor_6/25/2014_ DNA (SPAdes)... | ecosystem: Engineered > Bioreactor > EBPR >...
TGGTGGACGGCCCTCAGGAGGGTAGTCACAAAATCTTCGCTGAGTCCTTTGAGCCGGCCTTTGGCCACGGCCCGCTCCAATATCTCCGACCAGCGGCTGGTTTGGAGGATGGCGATGTTGTTGCGTTTTTTGTATTCGCCAATTTTTTCGGCCATTTGCATACGGCGGGCTAAGAGGTTGAGCACATCGTCGTCGATGTCGTCGATCTGGCGGCGCAGGTGATCGATGTGTTCCTGATACTCGATGTCGTCGGTGGTAGGCCGGCGGCGTACGAGCCCTTCGATGAGCTGGCCGTATTGTTGGGGCGTAATCTGCTGGGCGGCGTCGCTCCAGGCCTCGTCGGGCCGGGGGTGCACTTCCGTCATGAGGCCATCGTAGTTGAGGTCAAAGGCCTCCTGGGCTACTTCGGCCAGCAGATCGCGGCGGCCGCAGATGTGGCTATTGTCGCAGATGAGCTGGAGCTGGGGAAAGCGACGCTTGAGTTCAATGGCAATCTGCCAGCGGGGGATGTTGCGGTATTTGGTTTCCCCGTGGTAAGAGAAGCCCCGGTGGATGGCGCCGATGCGCGTGATGCCGGCATTGTAGATGCGCTCAATGGCGCCTATCCAGAGGCTGAGATCGGGGTTGATGGGGTTTTTGATGAGCACGGGTATGTCCATGCCATCCAGCGCATCGGCTACCTCCTGTACCGAGAAGGGATTGACGGTGGTGCGGGCGCCCAACCACAACACGTCGACGCCGTACTTGAGGGCTTCGTATACGTGATCGGCCTTGGCTACTTCGGTGGTTACTTTGAGGCCGGTTTCTTCCTTCACCTTTTTGAGCCAGGCTAAGCCGGGCTTACCGATGCCCTCAAAGGAGCCCGGCCGGGTGCGGGGCTTCCAGATGCCGGCCCGAAACAGGTCGATGCCCTGGTCTTTAAGGCCGTGGGCCGTTTCCAGCACTTGCTGTTCGGTTTCAGCGCTGCAAGGGCCGGCGATGAGAACGGGCACATCTGGCGCTTTGACTACAACGGGTTGCAAATTCATTTCCATGGCGACAACAATTTTGAACCGCTTACCCGCCGCCGGCGGGCCGGCGGCGGTTTACGACAGTATTTTCCGAATTTTATTGGCTTCTTCAATAAGGCTGTGAAAGGTGTCGAAGTCTTGCTTTATCAATAAACTCCTGAAGCGCGACAATTGATTAATGTGCTCATCGAGTACGTCGAGTACGTGATCGCGGTTTTGCCGGAAGATGGGCGTCCACATATCGGGCGAGCTTTTGGCTAAGCGCACCGTAGAGCTAAAACCGCCGCTGGCCAATTGGAAGATGCGGTTTTCGTCGCGCTCTTTTTCCAGCACGGTGAGGGCCAGCGCAAACGAGCTGATGTGGGATATATGCGACACATAAGCCGCATGGAGGTCGTGCTGATTGGCTTCCAGGTATACTACCCGCATGGGTATGCGCTCGTAGAGCCGGCGCACCAGCAGCACGGCGTCTTCATCGCTGTCTTCGATGTTGCACAATACGGTGCATTTGTGGTCGAAGAGGTTGGGCAGAGCCGCCTCGGGGCCGGAGTGCTCGGTGCCCGCCATGGGGTGGGTGGCCACATAACGCCCCCGCCGGGGGTGGCCCTCCACGGCAGCCATGAGGTTTTGCTTGGTGGAGCCCACATCCATGACTACCTGCCTGTCTACTTGATCGAGCACCTGCGGCAGCAGCTTTATGATTACATCCACGGGCGTAGCCAAAACCACCAAATCGCTTTGGGCTACGGCTTCTTCGAGGGGCATATCTTCATCGATCAGCCGCCGCCGTAAGGCTTTGTCTAAGTTGGCCTGGCTGGCATCTACGCCGATGATGCGCCCAGCGAAGCCATTTTCCTTGAGGGTGATGGCTAAGGAACCTCCGATGAGGCCAATGCCTATGATTGACAATGTCATCTTAAAATGTAAAATTTTATATTAGACTTATTCTGCTCATTGCTTCCTCCAACTCCCCCTCCGGGCTACAAAGCGATATGCGCACATAGCGGTTGCCTTGGGCGCCAAAGATGCCGCCCGGGGTGAGGAAGACGTGGCAATCGTAGAGCAGTTGATCAGAGAGGGCGTAGCCGTCGGCGTAGCGGTCGGGGATGCGGGCCCAGACGAAGAGGCCTGTTTGCTCGGCATCGAAACGACAATCGAGGTGTACTAAGAGTTGTTCGGCTAATACGCGGCGACGGCGGTAGGCCGTATTGAGCTGCCGATACCAGTGTTCATCGAGTTGAAGGGCCTCGGCAGCGGCCAGTTGGATGGGCTTGAACATACCTGAATCCATATTGCTTTTGAAGCGAAGCACTGCCTGCAGGTAAGGGGCCGCGCCGGCCAGCATACCCACGCGCCAGCCGGCCATGTTTTGCGATTTGCTCAGGGAGTTGAGTTCGAGGGCGACCTCTCGGGCGCCGGGTACGCCCAGCAAGCTGAGGGGTTGGTCGTTGAGGATGAAGGCATAAGGGTTGTCGTTGACGAGCAGTATACCCCGCCGGCGGGCAAAAGCGACTAAAGCTGCCAATTGATCGGCGGAAGCGCGGGCGCCTGTGGGCATGTGCGGGTAGTTGACCCACATAATTTTCACGCGGCTCAGTTCGGCCGTCTCCAAGGCTTCCAGATCGGGAAACCAGTCGTTTTCGGCTGTCAGGTCGTATTCCATCACCTCGCCACCGGCCAGCAGGGTGGCCGACCGGTAGGTGGGGTAGCCGGGATTAGGAACCAGGGCTACGTCGCCGGGATTGAGAAAAGCCATGCTGATGTGCATGATGCCCTCTTTGGAGCCCAGCATGGGTAGCACCTCGCGGTCGGGGTCGAGATCGACGCCAAACCAGCGCTGGTACCAATTGGCAAAGGCCTTGCGCAGCTCCGGTATGCCGTTGTAGGACTGGTAGGCGTGGTTGTGGCCTGCGGCGCTATGGGTATGCAAGGCGGCGATCACCTGGGGGGCCGGGGGCAGATCGGGGCTGCCAATACCCAGGTTGATGACGGGGCAGCCTTGGGCCCGCATTTGGGCAATTTCGCGCAACTTGGCAGAGAAGTAGTACTCCTGCACTGCATCGAGGCGTCGGGCGGGCGCTATGATGGTTGTTTCAGCGGTAAGCATGGCAGATTGTTTTGGTTTGGTTTACGCAAGCGGTTCTTCTTCTTTTTCGCCCTGCGGGTATACGCCCAGCACTTTGAGCTCGCGCGTGATGGGCTGTATGGCCTCTATGGCCTGGCGGAAGCCCACGGCGCCTTCCGTTACAAAATCGACAAAGAACAGGTATTCCCAAGGCCTCCCGATGATGGGCGCCGACTGTATTTTGGTGAGGTTGACGTGATAGGCGGCCAGCACGGCCAGCACCTTATACAGGCTTCCCACCTCATGATCGACGGTGAAGCTTATGCTGGCCTTATCGGGCAGGGCGCCTATGCCGGGCAGGGCGGCAGCGCCGGGGCGCTGTAATACCAGAAAGCGGGTGTAGTTTTGCTTATTGGTTTCTATGCCGGGCGCCAGCACTTCCAGGCCGTACATATCGGCGGCCAAGGCGCTGGCTATGGCGCCTACTTCGGGTCGGCCACGCTCGCTGACCATTCGGGCGCTGAGGGCGGTATCGGCATTTTCGATGAGTTTGATGTGCGGATGCCGTTCAAAAAATGCTAAGCATTGGGCGATGGCTATTGGATGGGAGTGCACTTCGGAGAGCTGCGCTACATCAACGCCTGGCAGGGTGAGCAGGTTCTGTCGGATGCGGAGGTATACCTCCCCTACTGCCCGCAGGGGGCTGCCATTGAGGAGGCGGTAGTTGCCCAGCAGAGTTCCTGCCAGGGTATTTTCAACGGCCATGAGCCCGAGATCGGCTTGCTCGCCGGCCTCCACCATCGTCACCAAATCTTCGAAGGTATGGGCCGGTACAATTTCTACTGGGCTGCCTGCCAGAAAGCGGCGGGCCGCTATTTCGTGAAAAGCCCCTGCGTAGCCCTGTATGGCTATTCGCAGGGCGGGCGCCGAGTCGGTGTCCGGCGATGAAGAAGTTGCGGTTTCGCTTGCGGTCATGTTTGTCGTCGTTTTTTTAGCGCTTGGGCCCTTTCGGGCAAAAAAAAAAGTCCCGGCAGTGCGGGACTTTTCAGTTTATCAGCGGATGCTCACATCCGCACAAACCAACGAGCCCCTCATGGAAAATCCATAAAGTACCAGGCATAAAATCGCCAATAATTGGTCGGTTGGTTAGGACTCGTCATATTCTGTTTGTCAGGGATAAAAAAAATGGCCCCGTTGTTAGACGGGACCACTTTTTTATCTTTATCGCCAGTTGATTTTCGCATAAACCAGCAGCCCCGTTTACCGCATTTGGCCGTAAAAGTAAAAGCTGAAGTAAAACCAACGAAAATGCAACGTGCTCATCTTAATCGTCTTGGTTATTAACCTCTCGGTTGTGGGTACAAACATAGCCGCTTTTGCGCAGCGCGCCAAACTTTTTTTAGTTATTTTTTAGCGCCTGATGTCATTTGTTAAAAAGACGACAACACAAGTGCTTTATTTTTAAAGAATTCACAAGGCTGCGTCGATTAAAAAACGAACGTTCTTTCGTATGTCGCTGCGGAGCCGCGTGAGGGGGTGCAGCGGTATGGGCGCCCCCCATAGGGCGGCCATAATAGCGGAACACCCGACCCCGCGCACCTTTACCTTCTGCTTTGAGTGGGGAAAGTAGCCGATACTCCGCTTCCCGCCCCTTTGCGGAGGGATGCTGTGCGCGGGGGCACGCCCAACCCCCAATGCTTTTGGCTATCGGCTATCGGCCCCGCATGAGCCAGAAGCCGAGGGCCGAGGCTACGCCTACGCCGCCCATGAAGACCCAGAGGGAGTCGAAGTTCCAGTGGGCAGCCCAACGGAGGCCAAGGGAAGGAGCGATGATGAAGGCTACCGCCCAGGCGATGGATTGCAGGCCCATGTACTCGCCTCTGCGGCGGAAGGGGGCGCGGGAAGCTACCCAGGTGTTCATGAAGGGCATGCTGAGCATTTCGCCAAAGGTGATGATGACGATGAAGGTTGTGGCGGCGAGGAGGCCGGCGCCGGCGACGCCCAGCAGCAGGTACGAAAGGCCCACCAGCAATGACCCAAAGGCGATGATGGGCAGCACGCCGTAGCGCTCGCCGGCCAAGTGTACCAAGGGCATCTCTACGGCTACGATGAGCAGACCGTTGAGGGCGATGAGGTTGCCGATTTGGGCTTCGGTATAGCCCCAGTTTTGCTGGAGGTAAACGGGCAGGCTGCCGAAGAACTGCATAAATACGGTGGCTTGCAGGCATACCAACACCACGAAGAGCAGGAAGACGGGATCGCGGTAGGCCGAGCGCTCGGGGGCGGCGGCAAGGTCGGCGGGTTCGGGTTCACCGGCATCGCTTTCGGCTTTTTTATTGGGCGCCAGGGCAATGATGCGTTTGGGGAAGCTTATTTTGTAGGCAAAAGCGGCAGCGATGGCGGCGATACCATTGACCCAAAAGAGGGTATAGTAGCCGAAGCCGGCGATGAGCCAGCCGCCCATAACAGGGCCGATGGAGAAGCCTAAGTTGATGGCTAAGCGCAGCAGGCCATAGGAGCGCGACAGGTTGGCGGGCTCGCTGAAATAGGCGATGGCAGCCTGATTGGCCGGGCGAAGGGCATCGGTGACGGCGCTGAGCACAAAGATACCGGCGCACATGGCGGGCAGCGATTCGAGGCCTGCCACGCCCCAGAAGGCGAGTCCGCTGCCGATGAGCGTCCAGAACTGCACCCGATAGAAGCCGTTGCGATCGGTAAACCATCCGCCGATGTAGGAGCCGGCCACCGAGCCGAGGCCATAGCTGCTCATGACCATGCCGGCGTCCTGAAGGGAAAAGCCGCGTTGGCCGGTGAGGTAAACCGTGAGAAAGGGGATGACCATTGAGCCCGATCGGTTGATCAGGAGTACGATGGAGAGCAGCCATACCTCTTTGGACAAGCCGGCAAAGGAAGACTGGTACAAGCGTAGGGTGCGTTGCAGCATAACGAGTCGGGAGTTAATGCGCCGGGTATGTCCGGTCGCGTCAGGATACAACGGCCCTGCGGGCGGGAAAGTTCCGGCCCGCAGGGCGGCTATTGGTTATCGTCGCCGGTAGTACCTCCGGCGGGGGGCGGCACTTCCTGAAGCTGTTCTTCCGGCAATAAATCCTCTTCCATATCGAGGCTATCGTCTTCGATTTCGCCGATGTAGTTGGAACAATAGAATTTGGCGGTCAGCTTTTTAGACAATTCGGGGAATTTCTCTTCGCGCCATTTGGCATAGGGCGGATCGTTGTAGATGCGCTTGAGGAATATGCCCCAGATGGGGAGGGCCATGCTGGCGCCCTGGCCCATGTCCATGCTGCGAAAGCGGACGGTAGGCGACTCGCCGCCGACCCATACGCCGCCGACGAGGCGGGGGGTGAGGCCCATAAACCAGCCGTCGGAGTGGTTCTGGGTGGTGCCGGTTTTGCCGGCGAGTTCTTCTTTGCGGAGGTCGTAGTTGTAGCGGAGCCTGCCGGCGGTGCCGTTGTCTACGACGTTGCGGAGCATTTTCACCATTACCTGGGCTACGGTATCGGGCAGTACGCGCACGCCTTTGTTGGCGGCGGCCGGGCGCTGGTAGATGACCTCGCCCTGGGAGTCGAGCACTTTGGTGACGTAGTGCAGCTCGGGGCGCAGGCCATTGTTGGCGAAGGTGGCATAGATGCGGCACATTTCCAGGAGGTTGGCCTCTGCGGAGCCGAGGGCGATGCTGGGCAACGGGGGCACTTTTTTCTCCATGCCGAGGCGCTGAGCCAAGGCGGCGGCCGAGTCGGGGGTAGTTTTCATAATGAGTTCTACCGACACGGTGTTGATGGATCGGCTAAGGGCGCCGTTCATGCTGTACTGGCCGCCGTAATTGCCGCCGGAGTTGCGGGGTTGCCAGTTGTTGTACTCTTTATAGGTGCGGAGGTAATTGCTGAAATAGTCGCAGGGTTGGAGGCCGATGCGTAGGGCCTGGGCGTAGATAACGGGCTTGAAGGAGGAGCCGGGTTGCCGCCTGGACTTTACGTGATCGTATTTGAAGAAGCGGTAGTCGATACCGCCGACCCATGCCTGTATGGCGCCGGTATGGTGGTCGGCGACGAGGAAGCCGGCATTGAGGTACGACAGGTAGTGCCGGAGGCTGTCGAGGGGCGACATGTGTTGCGGGCCTACGGAGCCATCGCGGTTGCGCACGACGATGCTGTCGAGGGGTGTTTTGAAGATGCTGTCGATGACGGCGGGCGAGGCGCCCTGTTTAACGAGGCTTTGGTAGCGGGGCACCTGTTTGAGGATATTGAGTCGTTCTTTTTCGCGTTGCGCTTTGTTGGCCTTAATGGTAGCTTCATAGGCTGCATTGATGGCCTCAGGGGTAGTATCGGCGGGAGCGATGGTAAGGGGGGCTTCTATTTCCCAGGGGTCGCGTTTGCCGAGCTGATTGTCGAAGTTGCGCTGCACCTTGAGCATGTGCTCTACGACGGCCTCTTCGGCATGTTTTTGCAGTCGGGCGTCGATGGTGGTATAGATTTTGAGCCCGTCGGTATAGATGTTATAGGCGCGGCCGCCTTTTTTAGCGCCATTGCCGTTGATGATATCGGTCAGTTCTTTGCGCAGGTGTTCGCGGAAGTAGGTAGCTAAGCCGTCGTTGTGATCGACGCGGCGGTAGTTGAGTTTGAGGGGTAATTGTTGGAGCGAGTCGACGGCAGCGGCAGGCAGATAGCCCTGATTGCCCATGAGCGTCAGAACAACATTGCGGCGGGTGAGCGACTGCTCGGGGCGGGTAAGGGGATTGTAAGAATAGGTGGCTTTGAGCTGGGCGACTAAGGTAGCCGATTCTTCGGGCAGCAGCTTTGAGGGTTCTTTCTGGAAGAAGCGCTGGCTGGCGGCGAGTATACCGAAGGTATTATCGGAGAAGGGCACGGTGTTGAGGTAGAGTTCCAGCACCTCTTCTTTGGTATACATGCGTTCGAGGCGACGGGCGATCATTACTTCCCTTACCTTATTGATGAGCAGGGAGGCAAAACGAAACTCGCGCCGGGGAAAGAGATTTTTGGCGATCTGCTGGCTGATGGTACTTCCGCCCCCGGAGGAGCGGTCGCCTTTGAGGAGCGACTTAAAGAATACCCTGCCCCAGGCCGTCCAGTCGATGCCATTGTGGCGAAAGAAGCGCGAGTCTTCGGTGGCTACCAGCGCATTGATGAGGTGGTCGGGCAGCTCCTTGTAGTCGATTTCGGTGCGATTTTCGAGGTAATACTTGCCCAGCAGCTTGCCATTGACATCGTATACTTCGGAGGCGATGGGCGTTTGCACGGCCAAGAGATCTTTGCGGGAGGGCATATCGCCGAAAGCGCCAAACTGCACGAGGAGCAGGAACAAGATAAGGGGAGACACAGCTATACTACCTGCTATAGCCGACAGGCGCAGCCAGGCGTAGGCTTTGGGATGAGCCGCTTTCCAGGCCAGGCGGCGCTGGTTGAAGGCTTCCCAACGCCGGCGTATTTGGTTTTTCCATTCCTCTGGCAAGGGGATTCTGTCTAACATTTTCTAGTAGCCATTATCCGGCAAAATTAAGGTCTTTTTGCAGATTGTAGGGATAAGTTGCGAGATTATAGTTTTAAAAGCTTGTTTATAGTTCTCCAAGCCAAGATTCGTGAATCTTGGCTTGGAGAACTATACCTCCTCTGCTCATTGGTTTTCGCGGGCAGGTTCGTGCGCAGGCGGCTGCATAACACGGCTGCCTGCCTGCATTATTTTTTTACCGGAACCATTAATATTGTAACTTTCGCCCGGCGGCCGCGTCTGAGCTGCTGCAATTATTTTACTATGCCGCGTGTCGGCAGGTTTTGTGCATGGAAGCTCATATAGATCAGCGGTCTCTGGACAAAACCTGCCAGCGCAAACTATACAATATGCACATAGGTATACTTTCGCGTGGCCCGCAACTGTACAGCACCCAGAGCTTAGTTCGTGCGGCTGAAGCCCGTGGTCACCGGGCCGTCATCGTCGACCATACCCGCTGCAATCTGGTACTCGATCAGGGCAGGCCTATGGTTTATTACGACAACTATCCATTAGATTATCTCGACGCCATCATTCCGCGCATTGGCTCCAGCGTAACGGGGCTGGGGGCTTCGGTCATCAGTCACTTCGAGCTCATGGGCGTAGCCACGACCACCAGTTCGGAGGCGTTGTTGCGTGCGCGCAACAAGTTGCGCAGTCTTCAGCATGTAAGCGCTATGGGCCTGCCCATACCCCATACGGTGATGGTGGGCTCGGGGCAGGACTTTGGTATGATGGCCGACCGGGTGGGCGGCCTTCCCGCTATCGTCAAGCTGTTGGAAGGTACGCATGGCATTGGGGTGGTATTGGTAGAGACTTACCACATGCTCACGGCCACCATAGAAGCTTTTCAGCGTTTGGAGCAGCGGGTGCTTATCCAGGAGTTCATCAGAGAAGCTGAAGGCGCTGATATCCGAGCCTTTTTTATCGACGGCGAGGTGGTAGCGTCTATGCGCCGGCAGGCGCGACCGGGCGAGTTCCGCTCTAATCTCCATCGTGGGGCTTCGGCCACGCCTGTAACTTTAGCTGAAGCCGACGTGCAGCTCGTGAAGGATATTGCCCGCGCCATGCAGCTCGAAGTAGCCGGCGTGGATCTCATTCCCAGCAACCGCGGGCTGCTGGTGATGGAAGTAAACGCCTCGCCCGGCCTCGAAGGCATAGAGGGCGCCACCGGCGTTGATGTAGCCGACCATTTCATTCAGCTCGTAGAGCGGAAAGTAGCCGCCCAAAGTTATTTGGCTGCCAATTTTTAGATGAATATGCCGGGTAAATTCAAAAAAGACAAACAGACGCCGCCACCGCCGTTAAAAATACACGATACCGAGGTGCCGGCCGGCAAACATGCCATTGTGCGCATACCTGTGGGGCAGTTGCCCAGCGGCAACGTCATCACCATCCGGGCGCATGTATTCCGCAGTAAAAAACCCGGCCCGGTGCTGTTGGTGCTGGGCGGCATACATGGCGACGAGATCAATGGCATAGAGATTGTGCGGCGCTCTTTAGAGATGAAATTTTACCAAAAGCTCGTCTGCGGCAGTGTTGTTGCCATTCCATTGCTCAACATTTATGGCTTCATCAACTACTCCCGCGATGTGCCCGACGGCAAGGATGTAAACCGATCGTTTCCGGGGGCGAGCAAAGGATCGCTGGCTGCCCGGGTAGCGCATACGCTGCATAAGATTGTACTGCCCCACGTCACCTGTGGCATAGACTTCCATACGGGCGGCAGCGGCAACCACAACCACCCTCAAACCCGCTACACCCCTGGCGATGAGAAAGCCCGCGAACTGGCGCTGGCTTTTGGCGCGCCGCTCACATTGCCGTACAAAGCCATTGCCAAGAGTTTGCGGAAATCGGCGCGTGACCACTACAACGTGCCCATCGTCATTTTTGAAGGAGGCGAAAACCGCCGCTACGACGGTTACAGCATAGAAATAGGGCTCAGCGGCATCCGCCGCCTGATGCACCAGTTGGGTATGATAGAAGAACAACCGGCTCCGGTAGAGACCCTGTCGTTTGAAAAAACGACCTGGCTGCGCGCTTCACGGGCGGGCATGTTTGAATGGATGAAAGCATCGGGGAGTTTTGTGCGCAAGGGCGAGGCCTTAGGGGTGATCACTGACCCTTTAGGCATAAGGCCTACGCGGCGCATCTATGCCACCCACGACGGCTACATCATCGGCCACAACAACTCGCCGGTAGTAAACGCCGGCGATGCGCTGTTCCACATTGGCTACAACGACTCCGCTGCGAAGGATTAGCCCCGCTTGAAATGGATGGTCTCGCGGATGACGCCACTAAACGAGCGCAACTCCAAGAAGTACTTGCCGGCAGGCAGCTTGCTGAAGTCGAGTTCGTAGATGGTGTTCACCGGCAGGTCAAAAACTTCGTCTTCCAGCACCATGTTGCCTTGTTCGTCGCGGAGGACAACGGCGTTGAGGTTGACGCGAAGTTTTTCAAAGTCGATGTAGTACAATTGGTTTTCCGCGTCGGCGTAGAGCGTCCAGTCATTGTCGGCCAAAGTGCCGCCAGACGACGAAGGCACATAAGATGCGGAGGCGGTTTGAGCGGCGAGCGAACCTACAAAGGTGCAGCATACCAGGGCTGCCAGAAGGAAGAAACGCTGCATGCGTACTAATTTTTTGATATGTTTACCCGGGAATAAATATAAACGCCTGCAAATATACGCCCCTGTTGAAGATGCGCCAAATATTTTTCCCGTCGCTCGTCGAAAAAACGCCCCAATGACGCAATGGCGGTTTTATCGGCACAAAAGGGCAGGTTGTAGGGATGATGAACCGATTCTTCGATATGGTTTGCGCCATTGAATATTACGCCTCACCTTTGCCAAGGCTTTTGAATGACAGAAGCCGCTCCAAAAAATCAAAACCAAACTTTAGCGCGATGCCCGGCACTTCCCTCCGACCGTTCCCCCCGTTACTCATTCACCTGGCGGTATGGGGCGCTTTGCTGCTTTTCCCATTGGCATTCAGCGCTTCCGAGGGGCAATCAACCGGCATGTTCATAAAACTGATGCTACCGGTGTTGGCCTCGGGGGTTGTTTTTTATGGGAATTATTTCGGGCTGATCGACAAGCTGTTCTTTCCCAAGCAGTATATGGGCTTCATCTTGGCCAACGCGGCGCTTATCCTTGCGGTAGTTTTGGCCCTGGAATTTATATCTGAACACTATCTCCTGCGGCAGGGGAGCCGATTCAGGCCCCTGCACATCTATCGGCTGGTTTTCACCCTCCTGCTTTCCGGAGGGGTAAGTTTGGGCGTAAAAGTATTGCAACGCTGGCGCAAATCGGAGGAAGCCCTCCAGGCCCGCCAAAACGAACATTTGATTTCCACGCTGGCGCACCTGCGCTATCAGATACAGCCGCACTTCTTTTTCAACTCGCTCAACACCATCTACGCCTTCATCGACACGGCCCCCGAAAAAGCTAAAGACACCGTCATCAGTATGAGCAAGCTGATGCGCTATATGCTGTACGAGGCTGCTTCTGAAAAGACGCCCCTCAGCGCCGAGCTCTCCTTCCTGCAAAGCTACATTGCCCTGATGCGCACCCGGTTGGACGAGCGCGTGGAGATACAAACCGACCTGCCTGCGGCGGCGGAGCAGTCGGACCTGCAACTGGCGCCGTTGCTGTTTATACCTCTGGTGGAAAACGCCTTTAAACACGGGGTGTCGAGCATGCGGCCATCTTCTATACGCATAAGCTTGCGGCTGGAAGGCAGCCAGCTCGCTTTTGAAACGGTAAACACCCACTTCCCCAAAGACAAAGACGACCAGGGCGGCTCCGGCATAGGCCTTCACAACCTTAGGCAGCGGCTGGCGTTGTTGTATCCTGGCCGCCATGCGCTGGACTTTCGCACAGAGAACAATTTTTATTACGCCCAACTAACCATCACCTTATGAGGAAGATCAGTTGCTTAGCCGTCGACGACGAGCCCCCTGCTCTTTCATTAGTAGAGGGTTACATACGCCGGACGCCCTTTCTGGAGCTAAAAGGCGCCTTTGGCAGCGCTCAGGAGGCGCTGGAATTTTTAGGCAGCCAACCGGTTGACCTGGTTTTTCTCGATATTCAGATGCCCGACTTCAGTGGCATGGCCTTATCCAAGCTCATCAAAGGCGGGCCGCGGGCGATCTTTACAACTGCCTTTGATCAATATGCCTTAGAGGGCTATCGCGTTGATGCGCTCGACTATCTGCTCAAACCCTTCGACTATGAAGAGTTTTTGCGGGCCAGCTCCAAAGCCCTCAACCTGGCGCCCGGCATGCCACAGGCGCCTGTTGTAGAGCAGGAGTTCATTTTTGTAAAATCAGAGTACAAATACCTGAAGGTGGCGCTACGGGAGGTAGCCTACTTTGAAGGCTGGAAAGACTATGTTAAAATTCACCTCAAAGACCGGCCCAAACCCCTGCTATCGCTCATGAGCCTAAAATCGCTGGAAGAAAAACTCCCTCCCGATCAGTTCATGCGCATCCACCGCTCGTATATCGTAGGCTTGCGCCACATCGACAGCGTAGAGCGCGGCCGGGTGGTGGTAGCCCAATTTCCCATAACCATTGCCGACGCTTACCGCGACGCATTTCAGCACTATCTCAATCAGCAATCCATTTAATTTTCACCCCACATGCGAAAGAACCAATATGCGCTTGCAGTCATCTTTATGCTGGCTGCCCTCACCGCCTGGAGCCAACCCGGCGCGCTTCGCGGAAAATTTACAGAACCCGACGGCGTAACGCCCCTCATCGGCGTCAATGTAATCATTACCAGCCAAACCGATTCCACCCGGCAAAAGGGTACGATAACGGATATTGACGGCGCCTTCTCTTTCGACCAGCTTCGCCCCGGCCCTTACCGCCTCGAAGCCAGCTACATCGGCTATAAAACCCTCACCCGACAGGTAGACATCGGCCGTACCCCCTTGGATATGGGCATGCTGCGGTTGGAAGTAGCAGCCGAAGAACTCGAAACCGTGGTGGTGCAAGGCGTACAAACCCGCTCGGAGCAAAAAGGCGACACCACCGAATACAATGCCCGCGCCTATAAGGTAAACACCGACGCCAGCACCGAAGAGCTGGTAGCCAAAATGCCCGGCGTAACCGTTCAGGGCGGCACGGTGCAGGCCCAGGGCGAAAACGTGCGCCGCGTGACCATCGACGGCCAGGAGTTTTTTGGCGACGACGCCGTAGCCGCCCTGCGCAACCTGCCCGCCGAGGTCGTCGACCGCATCCAGGTCTTCGACCGCCAGAGCGATCAGTCGCGATTTACCGGGTTCAACGATGGCAATACCGAAAAAACCATCAACATCGTCACCCGCCCCGGCATGAATACCGGCCAGTTTGGCCGCGCTTACGCCGGCTACGGCACGGATGAGCGCTATGTTGCCGGCGCCAACCTCAACTACTTCAAAGATAAGCGACGCCTCTCGCTCATCAGCCTCTTCAACAACGTCAACCAGCAAAACTTCGCCTCCCAGGACATCCTCGGCGTACTGGGAAGTACAAGCTCCGGCGGCCGCGGCGGCGGTGGCGGCGGACGATGGCGCCAGCAGGGGCCCGGCGCCGCCGACTTTACTGTAGGTCAGCAAAATGGCATCAGCACTACCAATGCCATTGGCCTCAACTATTCAGACGTGCTGGGCAACTGGAAGATCAACGCCAGCTATTTCTTTAATCAATCGGGCGCCGACAACCTAAGCGAGCTGTCGCGCCGCTACTTCATCGCCGAAACCCTCGACCAGCTCTACGAAGAAACCAACACCACCGGCAACGAAAACAACAACCACCGCATCAGCATGAGGTTAGAGTACACCATCGACTCTATGAACTCCATCATCATCACGCCCCGCATCAACTTTCAAAACAACTTCAGCGACGCCCTCCTGCAAGGCGCCAACTTCAGCGCCGGCGATGACGGCCAAAATACCCTCATCAACAATACCCTCAATCGGTCGGGCGCCGAAAATACGGGATTCTCCCTCAACAACAACATCCTGTATCAGCACCGCTTCGCCAAACGCGGCCGCACCGTCTCCGTCAACTTCGGTACCGAGCTCAGCGACCGCGAAGGCCTCAGCAGCCTCGACGCCCGCAGCGCCTTCTTCGAGCCGGCTCGCCCCGACCTCATCACCGACCAGCAAACCGACAACAATACCGACGGCCTCACGCTATCAGGTAACCTTTCCTATACCGAGCCCATCGGCAAGTTTAGCCAGTTGCAAATCAACTACGCCCCTTCCTGGACAGACAACGACACCCGACGGCTCACCAACCGGTTTGACGAAGCCGCCGGCGCCTACAGCAGCCTTGACACCCTGCTCTCCAACCAGCTCAAAAATGAAGTAACTACCCAACGCGCCGGCCTTCGCTACCGCGTCAACCTGGGTCAAAAATTCAACTTCGCCATCGGTGGCGACGTCCAAAGCACCCACCTCGCCGGCGACCAGGTTTTCCCCTCCATGCTGGCCATCGACCAAACCTTCAACAACATACTGCCCTTTGCCTTCTTCACTTATGCGCCTTCGCGTACCGCCAACCTGCGCCTCTTTATGCGCAGCTTCACCAACGTGCCCAGCGTAAACCAGCTTCAAAACGTGGTAGACAACAGCAACCCCCTGCTGCTCTCCACCGGCAACCCCGACCTGCGCCAACAAGTCAACTACTTCGCATCGCTGCGCTTCAACCGCTCGATGCCCACCAAGGGCCAAACCCTCTTTGTGCTGGCCAGCGCTACCCGCAACACCGACTACATCGGCAGCTCAACCCTCATCGCTACGGCGGCCGACACCCTCATTCAGGAAGGGCTGCTGCTACAGCGAGGCGCACAGCTCAGTCGCCCGGCCAACCTCAGCGGCGCCTGGAATGCCCAAACCTTCATCACCTACGGGCTGCCCGTCACCTTCATCAAGAGCAACCTCAACCTCAACGCCGGGCTCACCTACCGCCTCACCCCCAGCCTCATCAACGGCGCCGTCAACGAGGCCAACACCTACAACGCCAGCGGCGGCTTAGCGCTCAGCAGCAACATCAGCCAGCAGCTCGACTTCAACATCGGCTACTCCGCTACCTACAACATCGTCGAAAACAGCCTCCAACCCGAGCTCAACAGCAACTTCTTCTTCCACACAGCTACCCTGCGCTTCAACTGGATGCCCTGGAAGCGCATCCGCATCAATACCGATCTCGCTCAAACGCTCTATACCGGCCTCGGCGAAGCCTTCAACACCAACTTCACCCTCTGGAATGCCGCCATCGGCTACAAATTCCTCAAAGACAACAAGGCTGAAGTAAGCCTTTCCGTCTTCGATATCCTGGGCCAAAACACCAGCGTAGGCCGCAACGTCGCCGAAACTTACGTGGAAGACAGCATCAACCAGGTGCTCACCCGGTACTTTATGCTCAACTTTACCTATAACCTGCGCAGCTTCGGCTCGCCCCCCGCCCCCGCCGGCGGCAGTCGGCAGGGCGGAAGACCCGGCGGCAGGTAATCCCCCGGGAAATAGTTGCGGGGCCGTTTGTAGCATCCACAAACGGCCCCGCAGCACTACCCACAAGCACGCCTCCATCTGTCATCCCCTTTTTTTTTGGGGCCCCGCCGCATAACATCTACCGCTGCAGCGACACCCTGCGCGGCGCCGGGTGTTCCGCTATTATACCCTCCTTTACCCCGTGGAATATACGCTGCGCTATTCCACGGGGCAAGTCGGGTATACCGCTTCACCCCCTGGTCCGAACGCCACAAAGGCATAAACTTCAGCAGCCATGATAAAAAAGTACAGGAAATTAGATGGGAGGAATAGCTGAGGCAGCATAGGCCGCACTATGGTTCGCCAAGCCTTCGCAAAGAAGCGCCTCCGGCCGCCGATACCAGCTCTACCCTGTCGCCTGGGGTCCAATGGGCTATCTCCGGCTGATCGGCGGTTAGCTTTATGGAATTGTCTCCTACCCTGACGCGCAGCACATACCGGCCGCCTTCCCGGGCTATGGTTTCGATAGGGCCCACGAGGGTAAAGTCGGCTCTGATTCGGCCGGGTTCAAAAAAAGCTTCCGGCGTCGCTACGCTCATCATCTGCCCCTCGCTGAGCTCATAGATGCGGTCGGATAATTTGATTACTTCCCCGGGGTCGTGGCTGACCAAGATGGTGGTGAGGGCAAATTTCCGGTGTACGTGCAGGATGTAGTCCTGAAGTTTTTGTCGCATGGCGTAATCCAGGGCCGACAAGGGCTCGTCGAGCAATAAAATGCGCGGCCGGGCCGCCAAGGCGCGAGCCAAAGCCACACGCTGTTTTTGCCCCCCCGACAGGGCGCCGGGCCGCTTGTGCCGCAGGGCTTCCAGCTCCATAATGTCCAACAGCTCGGCCACGATGGCGCGATCCTGGCCTTTTTCCAAGGCAAATGCTAAGTTTTGCTGAACGCTCATGTGGGGAAACAAGGCGTAGTCCTGAAAGACAAACCCCACCTTTCGCTGCTGCGGGCTCTTCCATACCGGCGGATCGGCGGCATACCACCACTGATCGCCCACCCGGATGTAGCCCCCGTCGGGTTTCATCAGGCCGGCCAACATCCGTAGGATAGACGTTTTACCCGAACCAGATGCGCCGTAGAGGGTTACCAATTCCCCCTGCCGCACTTCTAAGGCCGCCTGGAGCTGCATCTGGCCCCCGGCCGCGTGCAGGCGCTTTTGGATGTTGAGTGAGATCATAGTTGGGATCACCTCCAATGCTTTTTTAAATAACCGCCATTGATCAGGTAGACCAACAGCAATATGGCGAAAGAGATAACAAATAACACCAAAGAGTAAACGTTAGCTTCGGCGTAATTCAGCGCCTCTACCTCTTCGTAAATGGCAATCGAAGCCACGCGGGTCTTATCGGGTATGTTGCCCCCTATCATCAGCACTACGCCAAACTCCCCCACCGTATGCGCAAACGACAGCACCAGCCCCGTGAGCACCGAGGCCCGCATATTGGGCAACAGCACCCTGAAAAACGTGGTCAGCTTTGTCTTGCCCATCACATAGGCCGCCTCCGACAGCGAGGGCGGCAGGCCCGACAGGCCCGAGTAGATGGGGTGCACCATAAACGGCAGGCTGTATACGACGGAAGCCGCTACCAGACCCTCGAAGGAAAAAACCAACTTTAGCCCAAACTGCTCGTTCAGCCAGCCCCCGAAGAAGCTGCCCGGACTAAAAGCCAGCAAAAAATAAAAACCCAGCACCGTAGGCGGCAGCACCAGCGGCATGCTCACCAATGCCTCTACGACGGGCTTCCAACCCGACCGCGACTGCGATAGCCACCACGCCAGCGGCAACGATACCACAAACAATATGGCCGTAGTGACCCCCGCCAATTGCAGGGTGAGCGCCAGCGGCCCCCAGTTTATCTCTTCCATGCCTGCCCGGCCTCCTGCCTATTCATTAACCTCATAGCCAAACTGTTTCAAAATAGCCTTAGCCTTGGCTGAAAACATAAAGGTATAAAACTTTTCAGCCGCTGCTCCGTCGGTTTCTGCCCGACGGAGCACGACGATGCCCTGGTCAATGGGCGCATACAGGGCCGGATCTACTTCTATCCAGCGGCCCTTGCCCTTCATCTGCTCCGATAGTACCACCGACATGGCCGTGAAGCCCGCCTCCGCCGCCTGGGTGCTGATGAACTGCGTGGCCTGCGCAATGCTTTCTCCGTACACAAACTTGTGGGCCAACGCCTCGTACAGGCCCTGGCGCTTCAGCGCTTCCTCGGCGGCCAATCCGTAGGGGGCCGTTCGGGGATTGGCTAAGGCGATGTGTCGGATGGCGCTATCTGCCAACCCTGGCAGCGAGGGCTCCAGCCCCGGCTTCGCCGACCACAATACCAATCGGCCGCGGGCATAAGCCTCGGGCGCCCGCGTCGCCAGGCCGGCCTTGAACAGCTCATCGGGGTACTTCATATCGGCCGCCACAAATACATCGTAGGGCGCCCCTTCCCTGATCTGGGCCGTCAGCTTGCCCGAGGCGCTCACCGTCAGGTTGCAGGCGATGCCCGTTTCTGTTGTAAAAGCCCGGGTCAGCGCCTCCATAGCAAACTGCATATTGGCGGCGGTGGCTATGGTGAGCTTTGCCGGCTCCGGCGACCGGCAGGCCGTCAGCAGTGTCAGGCTGGCCCACATGGCAGTCCGCAGCCAGACATAAATCTTCATCATATTTTAGCGTTTTGCCCCTTTGGCACAAAGTAAGCGTCTTTGGCGGCAAAGATACCTGTTAATCCGTTCAAAAAAACCCCTTGTGGGCATGGCGGCTGCCGCTGCGGAGCCGCGTGAGGGGGTGCAGCTTTTACCCGGCTGAGGCACGAAGACGCGGTACCCGGAAGAGCGCAGCGAAGATTTTTACCCGGCCGAATGCAATGAGGACGCGGTAGCCGACTAGCGAAGCGACGGCGGACGTGGCGGTATGCGTGAGGCACGAGCGCATAGTAGCGAAACACGTTTACCCGGAAGAGCGTAGCGAAGACGTGGCGACCCCGCGCGCCGCACATGAGCGTCTGCGCCCTCCGGCGCCGGGTGGATGCCTGCGCGCGGGGGCACGCCCAAGAACGTATTTTGAAACCTTAACAATTATTTCATCTCATACGGGCAGCTTTTTTGTGTCGGATTGTCGTTTCTTTGCAGTCACTTGTCTCGTCTTTTAACCCAACTTTCTCTCTCCCCAAGCAGCAACTCTTCGTCTGGAGCCCTTTTGTGTGGAATACCTTGCACGCCTAAGGCTGGGCACTGCTTACCGAAATGGCGGCAGGCCGGTTTGTGGGCGTTGAATCAACTTTACTTTTCAAGCGTAAATCCTGTGGTTATGAAGTTTGGCTGGATAAATGGAACAACTCAGAAAGGAATGTACTCTAATGCTTCATTTATTTGTAGTACTAGACCCTATTTTGTTTTAGGATTACTATTTTGTTTGTCAGGCCGCTATCTCGAATTAAAAGGTCAAATACAACTTGTTTCTGTAATGGTCAATTCTTGTGACAGTGGCTCTAATGAGGGTGACCAAGAATTTTTGAGTTTAGTAGCAACTTCAGATATTGATCCTTCATTAATCCTACTAAATTATGGCACAACGCCCACTTGTACGCCTGCCATTCCTCAAGTCTATGGCCCTGCCACAGCTCAACCAGAACCTCCGGGCTTCATTAATAATCTTAATACATTGGCCGGATGTACTGCTTTTCAAGCCGCAACTAATCCTATCCCAGCAGGTAGCACTATTTACATATTTGATATTTCATTAATTGCATCATCTTACACCAACTGGGCAACATTCTGCGGCTCAACTATATATGTATTATTTACGGATTTACCAATGGGAGGAACATTTGGAAATGGAGCTGTTACAAGATATTTATGTCTTTCTTACAATGGTGGCCCAACAGCTACATATGGATATACGAGCCTTACGAGTACAGTAAATGGTTCTACGGCTACTTGGTCAGGTCCTGGCACAGTAAATACAAATATCCCTGCGATGGCAGACTGTAGTTTAGGTGATATTTCGTGTATACCGCCAGTTTTCACCAACCCAGGTAATCAGAACGTCTGCGACAGCTATACCCTCCCTGCCATAACAGGTAGTGATTTAAGTGGGAATGAGATGTATTTCACCTCCCCTAACGGCATGGGCATATCTTTTTCTCCTGGCGATGAAATTACAACTACAACCACCCTATACATTTACGACCCCTCCTCAGCCTGTAGCGATCAGGAATCCTTCACCGTCACCATCACGCCTCAGCCCACGGCCAACCCCGCCGGCCCCCTCTCTGCCTGCGGCAATGCCGCCGGCCAGGCTACCTTCGACCTCACTACCCTGAACAGTACCATCAATGGCGGCTCGGGTACCGTAACCTGGTACGAAGATATGGCGGCTACCGTGCCCATAGCCAACCCGATGGCCTATGTGAGCGGCGGGGGCACGGTATACGCTACGGTGGGCACGGCGCCCTGCCCTTCCGACCCGGTGGCGGTGCAGTTGAATGTGACGCCGGCCCCTACGGCCAACCCGGCAGGCCCGCTGACGGCCTGCGACGACGGTTCGGGGCAGGGCACGTTTGTATTGACCACCGTAAACGGCGTAATCAACGGGGGCTCCGGCCAGCCGGTGAGCTGGTATGAAGATGCAGGAGCTACGATACCCATAGCCACGCCGGGCAGCTACATTAGCGGAAGCGCTACGGTATATGCGACGGTAGGCACAGCGCCCTGCGCGTCGGCGCCTCAGCCGGTGCAACTCAACCTCAACAGCCAGCCCGATGCCAACCCTGCTTCCATTGAGGTATGCAGCGCCGGCGGAGGGCCGGTGAGCATCAACCTTACATCGGTGAACAATACCGTCAGCGGCGGCGCCGCCGGCACGGTGAGTTGGTGGCAAGATCCTGCTCCGGCCATGCCCATTCCTGTGCCCAGCAACTTCAGCGTATTCCCTCCGGGCCAAACGGTATATGCTACTTTCAGCAATTTCACCTGCGCTTCGCAGCCTGTGCCCGTGGTCATCACCATAGCCGATGAGCCCACTGCCAACCCTGCGGGGCCGCTTACCGTTTGCGATTCGGGCAGCGGGCAGGGCACTTTTGACCTTTCGGACTTAAACGCGGCTGTTGCCGGCGGAGCAGGCACGGTAAGCTGGTACAGCGATATGGGCGCTACGACGCTCATCCCCAATCCTGGAGCCTATGTTTCGGGTAATGCCACGGTGTATGCTACCGTAGCCGATGGAAGTTGTGTTTCGGACCCGGTGGCCGTCAATTTGATAGTGACGCCTGCGCCCGACGCGGGCTCTGATGGTAGTACGACCGTTTGTAACGATGGCGCTGTGGTTAACCTGCCCGCCACGTTGGGCGGCACGCCCGATGCCGGCGGCAACTGGACCGACGACGATGGCGCAGGCGTATCGCTGGCCATTCCGGCCAGCGTTTCTTTTAATGGCACGCCGGCGGGTTCTTATGACTTCACCTATACGGTCAGCGGCGGCGCCGGCTGCCCTTCGGCCAGCGCCACCGTAACGGTAACCGTAAATGCGGCCCCGACGGCCAGTCCTGCCGGCCCCCTCGAAGCCTGCGATCAGGGCGGCGGCCAGGCTACCTTCAACCTCTCTGCCCTCAATGGCGCCATCAGCGGCGGCAGCGGCACGGTGAGCTGGTTTAGCGATGCGGCCGGCACAGTGGCCATACCCGGGCCAAACGCCTACAGTTCGGGCAGCGGCACGGTTTATGCCGTTGTGACGGCCAACGGCTGCTCCTCGGCGCCGGAGGCGGTGACGCTTACCGTAAACCCTACGCCCGTCATCAACCCCATAGCCGATGTGAGCGTGTGCAACAGCTATATCCTGCCGGCCATTGCAGGCGGCAACCTGTCGGGCGGCCAGGCTTACTTCACCCAACCCAACGGCGGGGGCAGCAGCTTCCAGCCAGGCGATGAAATTACGGCTACCATTACGCTCTTTGCTTATGACGACAATGCCGGCTGCACCGATGAGGAGTCGTTTACCATCACGGTAGGCAGCCCGCCGGACGCACAGGAAACCGACCTCGTTGGCTGCCCCGATGCCTCCGGCCAGGCCATTTTTGACCTTACAACGGCAGAATCGACGATCAATGGCGGCTCGGGCCTGCCCGTAAACTGGTATCAGGATCCCGGCGCCACCCTGCCCATAGCCAATCCTTCGGCCTATCTGTCGGGCGGCGGATTGGTGTACGCCACCGTCGATGGCGGGGCGGGTTGCATCTCTGCTCCGGCGGCCATTGCGCTGTTGCCGGCTATGCCTCCGGCGGTGGACTTCAGCGCTGACGAAACCGACATCTGCGGACAGCAGACCGTTACGCTTACCTTTAGTTTGCCGGCAGGCTCCTATGGCTTCGACCTCAGCATCTCTGATGCCGGCGGCACTACTGTGCTCACCTACAACGGCATAACAAATTTTAGTGATCTGATTTTCAACATAGATGAAACGACAACCTTCACACTCAGCGCCATTACCGACGAGGATACGGGCTGTTCTTTCACCCTGAACCCTCCCATTGAAGTGGTTGTCACCGCCAGCGATCTGATCGCTAACCCCGCCGCCTTGGCGGCCTGCGCCAATGCCGCCGGACAAGCGACCTTCGACCTTTCCGATGCCGACGGGGAGGTATCTGGCGGTCAGGCCGTAACCGTGGCTTACTTCCTCGACGCCGCAGCCACATCGCCCGTGCCTATGCCCGCGGCCTACGCCACTTTGGGCGGTACGGTCTATGCCGTCATCGACAATGGCAGTTGCACGTCCGAGCCCGTGCCCGTAACCCTGACGGCCAATCCGGCGCCAAGCCTCAACCTGACGGTAGCCCAGCCCATCAGCTGCGCCAGCGCCCTCGACGGCGCCCTCGACCTGGCCGTCAGCGGCGGCGCAGGCAGCTACAACTTCAACTGGAACATAAACGCCCTCGACGGCCTGCAAAACCCCTCGGGCTTAGGCGCCGGCGCTTACAGCGTCACTGTCAGCGATGCCGACGGCTGCGTAGCTACGGCCGCCATCACCCTCGCGGCCCCGGCAGCGCTTGTGCTCAACTGTAGCCAGGTAAGCCCGGAAAGTGCCGCCGGCGCTGCCGACGGCGTGGGCCAGGTAGTGGTGAGTGGCGGCACAGCGCCCTACACCATAGCTTATACCGGCCCGGAAAACGGCAGCCAGAGTGCGGCAGCAGCAGGTACGGCAACCATCGCCAACCTGACGCCCGGCGTCTACAACATCACGGTCACCGATGCAAATGGCTGCGAAAGTACCTGTTCCTTCACCATTGCCGGCGCCAACTGCGCGCTGAGCATCGTGGTTGACGGCGCCATCTCGCCCTGCTTTGGCGCCATGAACGGCTCCATTTTTGTAACGGCATTCAATGCTACCGGCAACCTCGCCTACGATTGGAATGTAGACAGCCTCGACGGGCAGGCCGATTCGCAGACCCTGCCGGCCGGCTTCTATGCTGTGACGGTCACCGACGACGCGGGCTGTACGGCTACGGGCAGCATCACCCTTTCTACGCCACCGGCGGTAACCATCACCCCCACGGTACTGTCGCCGGCCAGCGGCCCCGGCTTTGCCGACGGGGTGGTAGAGATCGCCTATGGCAATGGCCCCGCGCCTTACATCCTGGTGGTTTATGGCCTCAACAACGACACCCTCTACAACGTGGCCAACCTGCCGGCCAATGGCGTGGATACGCTGACCAATGTGCCGGCCGGCCAGTTTTTCATCAACCTTTACGATAGCAACGGCTGCTTGGCCTTCACCGGCTTCTTCATGTGCGGCTACCTCGACCTCAGCATAGCCGCTCAGGACGTAAGCTGTGCGGGCGCCGCCGACGGCAGCGCCATTGCAACTGTAGGCGGTGTGCGGGGCGACCTGACTTTCAACTGGAGCAATGGCATGACCAACGACACCCTGATGGGGCTGGCGCCGGGAACGTACATCCTTACCGTCACCGATACGCTTTCTGTGAGTTTAGCCTGCTTTGCTACCGATACCGTCAGCATTGGCGCTCCGGCGGCGCTACTGCTGGCCTGCGCCCAGACTACGGCCCCCAGTTCGCCTGGCGCCGGCGATGCTTCGGCGACCCTGACCATCACCGGCGGCACGGCGCCCTACGACCTCAGCTATACCGGCCCTACTTCGGGCAGCCAGAGCGGCATCGCCGCCGCCGGGCCGTTCGCCCTGCCAGGGCTGTCGGCGGGCAGCTATACCTTTACCCTTACCGACGCCAATGGCTGCCAGGCCACCTGCGACCTCGTCATCACGGATAATCCCTGCCAGCTCGCCGCCAGCCTAACCGGTATCGACCCCGGTTGCGATGGAGAGGCCGATGGCGCCCTCGACCTGACTACTACCGGCGGCACAGGTATGCTCCAGTACAATTGGAACGTAGACGCCCTCGACGGCCAGGAAGACCCCATGAACCTCTCCGCCGGCATCTACAGCGTCACCGTCACCGATGCTGCCGGCTGTACGGCTACGGCTGCCGACACCTTAGTGGCGCCGCCGGCGCTGACGCTCAGTTGCGGGCAGTCGGCCCCGGCTTCCGGCCCTGCCAATAACGATGGCGCAGCGGCCATCAGCTTTGGCGGAGGCGCGGCGCCCTACACCATAGCCATCACCGGCCCCCTGACGATAAACCTGCCCGCTAATGCTCCGGCTTCGCCCATTATCCCCAACCTGTTGCCCGGCAACTACAACCTCCTGCTCACCGATGCCAATGGCTGTACGCTGAGCTGTGATTTCGTCATCAGCGACAACAGTTGCCCGCTAACCATAGCCATCAACGGTCAGCCGGAAAGCTGTGCCAACGCCAATGACGGGGCCGTATTTGTGACCGCCACAGGGGCGGCGCCCTATAGCTTTGCCTGGTCGCCCGCGGGCGCAGGCGACACGCTCACGGCGCTGGCGCCGGGCTTGTACAGCGTCACCGTCACCGACGACAACGGCTGCCAGGCATCGGCTAACTACACGGTAGTAGCCGGCGCGCCCCTGCCGGGGCTTACGGCTACCGGGGGCGGACTCGTCTGCGAGGGCGACTGCGCTACCGTCGACTTAGCCTTTACCGGCGCGCCGCCGTTTATACTCGATTATACGGTGCAAAATGCAACGGCCGCCTTCACCCGCACCGACACTTTCCCGGCTGCCGCCGCGCAACTACAACTGTGCCCGGCCGATTTCAGCTTCGCCCCCGGCGATTTTGAGGTCGTTTTTACCAACCTGACGAGCGGCAACGGCTGCGGCGCTGCGCTCGACGACACGCTCTCCTTCCGCTTGGCAACGCCCGTTGTGATGGACCTCTCCCCTACCCTCTGCGATGGCGAATCGGTGGTAGTAAACGGGCAAACCTATGATGCTGCCCGCCCCGCAGGTACCGAAACCATTGTGGGCGGCGCGGCCAACGGCTGCGACAGCATCATCAATATAGCGCTGACTTTCCTGCCGCCGGCGGTGAGCAACTTCAACGCCGACATCTGCCCGGGCGAAACCATCACCATTGGCACAGAGACCTTTAGCGACAGCCGGCTCAGCGGCTTAGTGGTGCTAAGCGGCGCAGGGGCCGGCGGCTGCGACAGCGCCGTCAATGTAGCCCTCAATCTGTTGCCGACAGCTTCTTTTGCCGTGAGCGAAACGCTCTGCGCCGGCGAAAGCCGTATCATCGGAGGCCAGACTTTTGACGCCGCGATGCCCACGGGCACGGTTACGCTCGCGGGCGCCGCCGCCAATGGCTGCGACTCCGTCATTACCGTCAGCCTTAGCTTCCGGGCGCCGGCTATCAACAACCTCAGCGCTACGCTTTGCCCGGGCGAGACCCTGACGGTGGGCAACAGCACCTTCAGTCAGGCCAACCCTACAGGTAGCGTCGTACTGCCCGGCGCGGCCGCCGGCGGCTGCGACAGCACCGTCAATGTGGCCCTTACCTACCTGACTGCGCCTGTGGTGAACCTCTCGCAAACGCTCTGCCCCGGCGAAACCCTCACCGTGGGCAGCCAGACCTTCAGCGCCGCCAACCCCACAGGAACCGTGGCGCTTACCGCCGCCAACGGCTGCGATAGTACCGTCAACGTAGCCCTCAGCTTCTTTGCGCCGGCCGAAGGCAGCTTTACAGCCACCCTATGCCCCGACGAATTGGTGATCATCGGCGACCAAACCTTCAACTTCAACAACCCCAGCGGCAGCGTTACCCTCACCAGCGCCAACGGCTGCGACAGCTTGGTGACGGTGAGTCTGAGCTTCAATCCGGCCGCCGTATCCAACATCAACCGGACCCTATGCGCGGGCCAGACCCTCACGGTAGGCGCCCAAACCTTTAGCGCCGCCAATCCTACAGGCGTAGTGATCCTGCCCAATGCTTCTTTCCTGGGCTGCGACTCTACCGTGATTGTGAGCCTCGACTTCCTGCCCGCCCTCAGCGCCGCCCTCAGCGGCGGAGCCGACATCTGCGCCGGCGAAACCGCAGTGCTGACCCTCAGCCTCAGCGGGGCCAATGCCTTTGATGTAACCTACAGCGACGGCAGCGGCGCGCCCATATTGATTACGGGCGCCGTCAATGGCCAAACCATCAGCGTTTCGCCGACGGCTACCGCCACTTACAGTCTGCTACAGGCCACAGCCGCGGGCAGCGATTGCCCCGTGGCCATCAGCGGCAGCGCCTTGGTGCGGGTGAGCAACCTCGACGCCCGCATAGAAGCCGTCACCGACTACGACGGCTTTGAAGTGAGCTGCCCCGAAAATGCCGACGGCGGCGCCCGCGTCATTGTAGCCAGCGGCGTAGCGCCCTACCAGTTCGACTGGAGCACCGGCGACGCCACCGTAGCCATAGATAACTTAGCCGCCGACGTGCTTTACAGCGTAGTGGTTACCGATGGCGCCGGCTGCCGCGACACGGCCGACATCACCCTCGCTGCGCCGCCGCCCATTGTATTGGCTGCCGAAGGCGTAGCGACGGGCTGCTTTGGCAGCCGCGACGGCTACATTGTGGTGAGCGCCGTCAGCGGCGGCAGCGGCGGCTATGAGTATAGCCTCGACGGGCAGTTTTTCGCGGCCTTGGGCGCCCTGCCCGCTACCCTGCCCGATCTTTCGGCCGGGGCCTACACCCTTGTGGTACAGGACGAAAACGACTGCCGGGCCGAACTGCCCGTAACCGTAAATCCGGCCCCCGAGCTACTGCTCGACCTGGGCCTCAACCAAATCATCAATTTGGGCGATAGCGTGCGGTTAGAGGCCATTGCCAACTTTGTGCCCGCCTTGCTCACCTGGCAACCGGCAGGCCTGCTGAGCCGCCCCGACAGCCTCATCAGCTACGCCTACCCGCAAGAAACGGTCTGGTTTCAGCTCACCGCCGAAGACGCCAATGGCTGCGTCGTTTCCGATCAGGTGCTCGTGACCGTCAATGAGCAGGTAGCCGTCTACATCCCATCGGCCTTTAGCCCCGATCAGGATGGCGCCAACGATATCCTCTACGTTTTTGCCGGCGCCGGCGTAGCAGAAGTAAAGCGCTTCCAGATATACGACCGCTGGGGTAATCAGCTCTTCGCAGACGGGCCTTTCCAGCCCAACGACCCGCGCCACGGCTGGGATGGCAACTTCCAGGGCCGCCCCATGAACGCCGCCGTATACGTCTACTACGCCGAAGTGCTGCTGAGTACAGGCAAGGTAGTGTTGCTCAAAGGAGATGTGACGCTGGTACGATAGACAGCGCTATCGCTTGGCGTTCCGCCCGCGTGAGCGATGGCAGCGGTATGGCCTGACGACTTTACCCCGTGGAATAGCGAAGCGTATATTCCACGGGGTGAAGGAGGAAGGCCATAATAGCGGACAGCGCGACCCCGGCCCCTTTCCCGGCAAGGTGTACCTAAAAGTATATGGCCAACGGGAAGGGGCCGGGGGCACGCCCTAAAAAAAACACCTCAGGCTACCTCTTCTTCCACGTTGAGGATGAAGCCCACGCGAAAGACGTTGTCGATGCTCACGCGGGGGTCGTTTTGCAGCATTTTGCGGAGCTTGGAGATGAATACGTCGAAGCTGCGCCCCAGAAAATAATCCTTCTTGCCGTAGATTTTTTCCACGGCTTCTTCGCGGCGCAGGATCTGATTTTTGTACAGACACAGCAAGCGCAGCACTTCCGACTCGGTTTCGGTGAGTCGCCATTTTTGTTGTTCCCAGCAGAGTTCCTGTCGGGCGTAGTGAAAAAGATAGCTGCCAATGGCAAAAGGTTGCTCGGCCGCAGCGGCCTCCGCTATCGCCGCGCCATGCCGGCGTAGCAGCACCTGAATGCGGCACAGCAGCTCGTCTTCATCGAAGGGCTTAGTGATGTAGTCTTCAGCGCCCAGCGCAAAGCCCCTGAGCTTGTCGTCTTTGAGCGAGCGGGCCGTGAGGAACAGGAAAGGAGGGGGCGAGCAGGCCTGCTGTTCCTGAAAAGAAGCGGCTAAGGTGAAGCCGTCCATCCGGGGCATGGTGACATCCAAAATACAGAGGTCGAAGGGGCTACGCCGGAAGGTGGCCAGGCCGCTCTCGCCGTCGCGGCATAGCTTGACCTCGAAGCCGTTGTCTTCCAGGAACTCGCTGAGCAGGAAGCCCATGCTGAGGTCGTCTTCTACGAGTAATATTTTTGGCTTTCTGACAGTCATGGGCGTCGATCAGGCAGGTAAAAAGATGTCGAATCGGCTGCCTTTATTCTCCTCGCTAAATACCCGGATGTAGCCCTTGTGCAGCTCTATCATACTCTTTACATAGGCCAACCCCAGGCCAAATCCCTTCTGGCCGCCGCCCAACGGCCCGCCATGATGGGCCCGTTGAAATTTTTCAAAGATCAGGTTGCGCTGCTCCGGCGGGATGCCGATGCCGTTGTCTTCTACCGACACGAGTATGCCCTGGGCGGTTTTGCGGGCCGAAATGCGGATATCGGGCTGTAGCCGGGTGTACTTCAGCGCATTGTCGAGGAGGTTGCGAAAAACGCTGGCGAGGTGTTTGCCATCGCCGTATACCTCCAGGTCTTCGGGCACTTCGTCGAGGTTTACCCGTCCTTGTCGTTCGGTCAGGGGCATGGCCATGCTGCTTACGGCGGCCTGGAGCAGCGCCTTGAGGGGAAAGTTTTCTTTTTGGAGGGCATGCTCGCCCTTGTCGAGGCGGGCCAGATGCAGCACGCGCTCTACCTCGCCCAGCAACTGGCCGTTTTCGCGCCGTATGACATCCATCAATGGGTGATCTTTTAGCGCTGGATGCTTTTTGTGCAGCATATTCACCGCCAAACCGATGTTGTTCAGGGGGGTGATAAACTCATGGGCCATGTGATTAAAGAAGTCGACGTTGGTTTGCAGCAATCGCTTTTGGCGCACCAGCGACCAATTGACCAACAGGAGCACGGCCGTCACGAAGATGAGGATGAGAATGGTAGCTACCACCATAAAATTCATGCTGCGCAGGATGTAGCCATTCTTATTGGGGAAGATTAACCTCAGGTAAGCCTCGCGCCGCCCTCCGCCCTCGGTAGGCAGCAGTACAGTGCTCTGATACACGTTCACCTGGCATTGTTTGGTTTCGGTAAGGCTGAGCTCATAGTCGAGGTCGATCTGGTGGAAGTGCAGCGAACGGGTAAGCTGCGCCAGAAATACCGTGTCGTACATCAGCTCGGTAGGCAAATCGTGGCCCGCCGACACTACAAACTGCTGCCCGGCCCCGCCGGAACACGCGCCATTGTCGCACAACATCCCGCCCTTGTACTTTTCCACCGTTGAGCAAAGGGCCATCGACACCCGCTGGTTGAATATCTGCTCTGCCAGATGCCACGAATGGCGCATCCAGATCAACTGCGACACCGCCAGCGCAATGACCCCAATGGCCGAGGTAATAACGACGATCGATACTTTGCTTTCGCGCATTTTCATGGCTCAAAAATAAGCTATTCGCCGCTATGCTGCCTCCTGATAACAAGTTGATAACAACTCAATAACACCCCCATGACAGCGCGGCCCCCTGCCCCGCCCTACCTTTGTGGCGTCAACGTTACTTCATTCTTTCACCTTTCATACGCATTCAAGATGAAAAAGCTTATTGCCATGATGTTTTTCTTCGCCGGCGTAGCGCTGGTTCAGGTTTCAGCCCAGAGCGCCCAATGCGCGCCAAAACCCGGCTGCTGCGTAAAGACCTGCACCGGTAAAGCTGCTGAAGGCAGCGCCGCCGCTTCTGCTGAAACTACGCCGGCCTCCACAGCGACGCAAACGAACTGCACGACCCAACAGGCGGCACAATGCACACCCGACCAAGCCAAACAGTGTACCCGCCCCAGCGGAAGTGCCGATGCTACGCCCGCAAGAGCGCCTCAGCGCAAAGTGCTGGCCACCAAAGCAGAAAGCCAAACCGCTTCCGGCGGCGGCCGCTAAGGGCCTGTTTACTGTCGTTAGAGCCATGCGGGTTTGCCTGTATGGCTCTTTTGTTTTTTGGGCGTGCCCCCGCGCGCAGGCATTCACCCGGCGCCAGAGGGCGCAGACGCTTAATGTACAGCGCGCGGGGTCGGGCGTTCCGCTACTATGCCCGCCCTTTGGGGGGCGGCCATACCGCTGCACCCCCTCACGCGGGGCTCCGCAGCGGCTTAGAACAATACTAAGAAGATACAAGCTATTCATTGCAACAAGCGTAATAACCACTGGCGCAGGATACCTGGCAGTGATTATTCCAGTTGCCCGTGGCAAAACCCCCTCCATCTGTAATTTCGCACCCTGTTGAGCCATCGCCCCCACTTTGGCAGCCACCCTCGGGCTGTGCTGTGCCGTTGCGCCTGCAATGACAACTAAGTTCGAAGATAACATCTCCAACATTACCAACAAAAGCCACCGTTCCATTAGGCGCCGTTGTTGTAAGTTGGCTAGCATAGCGACTCCCGCTAAAGGTAGCCATACCCAATACCTGGCCTCCAATAGAATAGTTTATCGTACGCGCTGAACGGCTGTCTTTGATGGTGAGACCACTTTCTTTGCTAAATGACTGAAAAGTAACCGACGCAGGAACACTAAGCTTTTCAGTGGTCTGTAACAAGTAGAAAGCCCCCGTTGGCGGATTGAAAAACAGAGAAAAACCATTACCTGAAGTATACAAAAGCGCCGCGTCCATATTTGAGTACTGCATTTGAGGGGATGCGCAAAACATGGCGCTAATGGCGCTCAGGAGAACAAAAAACATCGATTTCATAAAACTAATTTTAAATGGTGAAATGAAAAAAAATTACAAATACAAAGCTATGAGAGTCGCTTTATTCATTTCTTTTCATTTCTTTTCATTTCTTTTCATTTCTTTTCATTTCTTTTCTTTGGTCTTTTTCGGATGTCACTTCGTGAGTATCTACCCCAAGGATACGCTTAATTTCAGCCTCATCACGAGGAAAGACGGGGCCTTTAGGTAGCTTGATATTATAAGCCTTTAATTTCCTCCAAAGTGTTGTTACAGATACACCGATCTCTGCGGCAATTTGCTCTCTGTTTTTAGGCATGATAAATTTTTTGAGTCGTGAGAGATGTTTAGAAAGCACTAAAGGTCATAATACGACCTTTTAATCCTTACAAAAATACTGATGTTTGCGCATAAGCGCAACAGCTATAAGTTCAAGCTAAGATGAGTGAAAAATGGACGCCACTATTTTTGGAATGGCAAGGCAAAAAACGCAGACATAGCCTAAGCTATGGCGAGGCTTTAAAGCCGCCAGCCGGAAAAAGAGCAAGTCAGGATTCACAAATCTTGGCTTAGAGAACTATTACTGCATAGCTTGGAAGACTAGACTATGCTACATGACTACATGGCAACATGAGCGCAAGCAAGCGATACGCCTTCGCCAGCCTCAGCCTCTAAAATACCCCCAAAAAACCGCCACTCCAGCCGCCGCCGCCGCCAGCGCACAAAAAAGCACTGCCGCCGCCGCCGCGTCTTTAGCCTTGCCGGCCAGCGGATGATGCTCGGGCGAAACCAAATCCGTGAGGTGTTCTAAGGCCGTATTGAACGCCTCTGCGGCCAGCACCAGCCCGATGCACAGGATCACTACGCACCACTCCCAGCGTTCAATGCCAAAGTAGGCGCCCATGCCCAGCGCCGCTACTGCGGCGGCTATATGAATGCGCGCATTGGGCTGAGAGGCCACTACCTGCCGCATGCCCTTGAGGGCGTATCCAAAACTCCTGATGCGGGCCCGCAACATAATATGGTTGTTTTAGGCTAACTTCTCCCGGAGGAAGTAGCCTGTGAGCGATCCCTCTGCCGTTGCCAATTCCTCGGGCCGACCGGCAAATACCAGTTGGCCGCCATTTTTACCGGCGTCCGGTCCCAGGTCTATCACCCAGTCGGCGCTTTTAATGACCTCTAAGTTGTGCTCTACTACCAACACCGTGTGGCCCTTTTCCACCAGCGCATTGAAGGCGTCGAGCAACTTGCGGATGTCGTGAAAATGCAAGCCCGTAGTGGGCTCATCGAAGATAAAGAGCAGGTGGTCGCTGTCGTTTTCCTTGCTCAGGAAGCTGGCCAACTTTACGCGCTGCGCCTCGCCGCCGGAGAGGGTGCTTGAACTTTGGCCCAACTGCACATATCCCAGCCCTACATCGTTGAGGGGTTTTATTTTGGAGATGATCTCGCGGTTGTCGGCAAAAAACGACAGCGCTTCTTCTACGCTCAGGGCCAATATCTCAAAGATGTTTTTGCCCTTGTATTGTACCTCCAATACTTCGGGTTTGAAGCGCTTACCGCCGCATTCTTCGCACTCCAGCCGCACATCGGCCAGGAACTGCATTTCCACGATGATCTCTCCCTCGCCTTTGCAGTTGTCGCAACGCCCCCCGTCTACATTGAACGAAAAATGCGCCGGCTTGTATCCCCGCAGCTTCGACACGCCCTGATTGGCCATCAGGTTGCGTATGGCGTCGTAGGCCTTGACGTAAGTAATGGGATTGGAGCGCGACGACTTACCGATGGGCTGCTGATTGATAAACTCTACCCCTGAAAGTTGCTTCAGGTCGCCGCCGATGCCGCTGTGCAAGCCGGGCGCTTTGGTGACGGGGTCGCCAAAGTGGCGTTTGAGCGCAGGATAGAGGATATCTTTTACCAAGCTCGTTTTGCCGCTGCCCGACACCCCCGAGATGACGGTGAGGGTATTGAGCGGTATGCGCACATCTATACCCTGAAGGTTATTCTGACGGGCGTTTTTGATTTCGATGAAAGCGTTGGCCTTGCGGCGGCGCTCTGGCAGCGGTATTTGCAGCCGGCCGCTCATATAGCGAGCCGTAAGGCTGTCGGCGGCCTCGCTGTGAATGCCCTGGTAAGGGCCGGCAAATACCACCTGCCCGCCATGCACGCCCGCTTCGGGGCCGATGTCTACGAGGTAGTCGGCATTTTTGATTACGTCTTCCTCGTGCTCTACGACCACTACGGTATTGCCCAGATCGCGCAGGCGCTTGAGCACCTCTACCAGCCGGGCCGTATCGCGGGGGTGTAGGCCTACGCTGGGCTCATCGAGCAGGTACATGGAGGCGGTGAGGTTGCTGCCTAAGGTGCGGGTGAGATTAATGCGCTGGGTTTCGCCTCCGCTGAGGGTGTTCGACAGTCGGCCTAAACTGAGATAACCCAGCCCGAGGTCGTTCATAAAACGGAGTCGGTTGACAATCTCCAACAGTAGCCGGCGGCCGACGCGCTGCTCAAACTCATCGAGTTGAAGCTGCTCAAACCAGGGCAACAACTCATCCACGGGCACATCTACGAGCTGCCCAATGGCGGTATGATTGATTTTGACGTAAGCGGCCTCCTTGCGCAAGCGGCTGCCCTCGCAGTCGGGGCAAAGGGTGCGCCCCCGGTAGCGGGCCAGCATCACGCGGTTTTGAATTTTATAGGTTTTCTCCTCCAACTCTTTAAAAAAACCGTCGATCCCCGGAAAGTGGGCATTGCCTTTCCAAAGCACGCGCATCTGTTCGCGGCTCAAATCCTGGTAGGGTTTATGCACGGGAAAGTCGAACTTATGGGCTTGTTCGAGGAAATAGTTGAGCCATTCGCCATACTTTTCACCTTTCCAGCAGGAGACTGCGCCATCAAAGACGGAGAGCGACTTGTCGGGTATCACTTTTTCTTCATCTATCCCCATCACCAAGCTGAAGCCCTCGCAGGTGGGGCAGGCGCCATAGGGGTTGTTGAAGTTAAAAAGCTGGGGCGTAGGATCGAGAAAGGTGATGCCATCGAGTTCAAAGCGGTTGTTGAAGGCCTTTACGTTGCCATTGAGGGTATCTACGCGGCACTCGCCTTCGCTTTCATAGAAGGCCGTCTGCACCGAGTCGGCCATGCGCTTGGTATTTTCTGCATCTCCAGGATCTATTGCAAAGCGGTCGACGAGGATGAGAACGGCCTCAGCACCTACCTCGGCTACCCGCTGATCTAATCGCTTATCGTTGGCGGCCAGCACTTCTTCGATGTGTACGAGCGCTCCGTCCCATTGTACGCGGGTATAGCCCTTTTGCATCAGCAATTGGAGTTCCTGACGCAGCAGCCGATCCTGATATTTGTGGGGCAGGGGCGCCAACAACTGCACCCGTGCGCCCGCAGGCAAGGCCAGCAGGTAGTCGACAACATCTGATACTTCATGCTTTTTTACGCGCTCGCCCGATATAGGCGAGTAGGTTTTGCCCACCCGGGCGAAGAGCAGCCGCAGAAAGTCGTAAATCTCCGTAAGGGTGCCCACCGTAGAGCGGGCGTTGGCCGTGCTCACCTTCTGCTCTATGGCGATGGCTGGACAAATGCCTCGTATATAGTCGACATCGGGCTTCTTCATCCGGGTCAGGAACTGACGGGCATAGGCCGAAAGGCTCTCCACGTAGCGGCGCTGCCCTTCGGCAAAGAGGGTATCCATGGTAATGGATGACTTGCCCGAGCCCGATAAGCCCGTGACCACCACGAGCTGGTTTTTGGGGATCGATAGGTCTATATTGCGCAGGTTGTTGGCGCGCGCGCCTTTGATGAAAATATCGCGGCGGCCGCCCCGGCGGGGTTCCTGCGCTTCTGAAGGGGTAAGATTTTCGCTCTGCATGGGTAGATTGCCTTAAAGACCGATGGAAACAACCAAAAAGGGAATAGGGTTGGGCTGAAAATCAACTTTCGGCTGCCCGCGCCATGTATTTCCGCAGGCCGCTCATGGCAGTCTGGCGTACTTGTTTTTGCAGCCAGGGCGTCCAACCCAACAGCCAGCCCGTTAGTCCGAGGGCTTGCCTGCTCCAGCGCCAGAAACTAAAGGTATCGCGATGCCGGTAAATGAGCCCGTCTTTAAATACAAAGTTGGCCTGTATGTGATTGACCACCCGACGACCCGTACGCGAAAAAGTGTAGGCAGCTATCCATCGGGCCGAGCCTTGCTGCCCCTCTGCCTGTACGTCGGAAAAAGACAGGCTCAGGTCTTTCCCCGCTTTGATGAGCGAAGTCCACATAGCCCCGATCTCCTCCTGCCCTTTCAGGTCGAAGGCTTCGTCTTTAAAGGTAGCCTCAGGATGGTAGCAGGCGGCCATACCTTCATAGTCTCGGCGCTGAAAGCATTCGTAAAAGGTGGTAATCAATTGAGCTGACATTGGATTGAGTTTAGCAGAGCAAAGCTAAAAACATTTTATGTAAGCTTTCTTGTTTTTGATAAATTGTGTTTATTTAACACTACAATGGACTTGTTCTACGCCCCGAGGAAGCGGTACGCTCGCCCCCAAATAGCGGATCTGGTTTACCCGGCCGGATGCACTGCCGAGGTAAAACACCCCGGTGCGACAGCCCAAAAAACACCTCCACGATCGGCTGGTTGGCAGGTTTCAATTAATTTCCCACAGGATTACTACGGTTTTACAAAAAAATCAAACAAAACACAAATAAAAAACGCTATAACTATATTATTATCAATTATTTAAAAAAAAATAGCCTTACCTTTTTTCCGACATTTTTACAAACTTGTACCCTTTTCAACCGCCCATAAGCAGCACTTTTGTAGTGTCAAAAATCTGAACTAAAAAACCAACCAATTTAAACAGTCATGAATACGACCATCCAACGCACGGTAGCCCAGCACCCTCTTTTTGAGCACTTGCAGGATAGACAAATGGAGCGACTGCTTCAATTGGCTACCTACAAGAAATTCAGCCGCAATGAGCCCGTATTTATGCCCTGCGAGCCCTCCGACAACGTCTATATTTTATTGGAGGGTTCCATTAAGTTGGGCGCTATTTCGGTTGAGGGACGGGAAGTGATCAAGCATATTTTGTACCCTACTGCGCTGTTTGGAGAGATGGGCTTGGTGGGAGAAGAAATGCGCCATGATTTTGCTATTGCCTTAGAGCGCGAGAATGCCGTATTGGCCATTCCGACCGCCGATTTCCGGCGTTTTGTTCATACCGATTATGTGCTTACCATAAAGATTATGAACGCTATCGGCAGCCGGCTGCGCACGGCGGAGCATAAGTTAGAGTCGATGGTCTTCAAGGATGCCCGCAGCCGTATCATAGAGTTTTTGAAAGAAACAGCCAGCAAACGCGGCCGACGGGTGGGATTGGAGACCCTCATCCGCAATCACCTCACGCAGCAAGACATAGCCGATCTGACGGGTACTTCCCGTCAAACGGTAACGACGGTGCTCAATGAGCTGCGCAGCAATAATCGAATTTATTTCAACAGGAGTAAAATCCTCATCCGTGATTTGGCCACTTTATAGCGCCCGGCTTTCCCGGGTGCTTAAAGTGGCTTTTACAAAGGTCGATCATGGCTCAGCCTTGCCCATTGAGGGTTTTATAAAACCGGACAATAAAGCGCCGGGCTGCGGTAATGCAACAAGACCTTTGTATAATAACGATGATGAAAGGGGATGCCGCCTGCGCAGCTTGTAATTTAGATGTCCTCTTCGGCTTCTCCTTCGCCCATGATCTCGCGCTGTAGTTCTTCCATAAACACATAGTCGATGGCCTCCGACAGCGTGGGGATGATGGTGAGGGTGGAATCGAGGCGCGTGATTTCGATTAATTTTTTGACGCTGGGGTTTTCGATGCCGGTGATGACAAAACTCCCGAGGTCTTTCCAAAGCCGGTCGGCCACCAGAATGGAGCTCAAACCCGAGGAGTCGATAAACTTGACGGCCGACAGGTCGAGGATGAGATTATTGGCGCCTTCATTGGCGAGAAAAACGAATTCCGACTTGAGGTCGGGCGCCATCATGGCGTTAAGGGTTTCCTCTGCCAGGCGAAAAACCGTATATTTCTCTTGTTTATCAACTGAAAACTTCATCTTGAGCTGCATTTCTTATTGAGTGCCCCCGCCATCGCGCATGATGCTTTCTAAACGGTGCGCGTGCCTTGGCTTTGCAAAAGTAGGTATTTTCCAATTATCCCCGCCTTTTTAGAATAAGAAATCGCAGGTTTTGTCTTTATCGGCCTTTTTGTCAGGAAAGATTGTCGCTTATTGCAACTGGCACGCTTTTTTCCCGTTATAAAGGAGAAGCGGCTTTGCGTTGAGAGATTGTAAAAACTCCCGGAATTTTTGAAACTTCGCAGGCCTAAGTTTTGTATTATTGGACAATTGCCTTAATATTGTTTCCGGCAATCATTATCAGGCATAAGCTTAAACGACAAGGTACCCGCACATGAACAATAATAGCCGAAAATTTTCTCCCAAGGTCAAGCAGGTCATTTCTCGCAGCCGCAATGAAGCCATTCGGCTCAACCATGACTTCATTGGCACAGAGCACCTGCTCCTGGGATTATTGAGCGACGAGGAGAGCCTCCCGCTCAAAGTATTGGTGTCGCTTGATGTCGACGCATCGGAATTGCGCCAAACCGTTGAAGATACGGTACAACGCATTCCCGGTTCCAGCCATTCTACCTTGAACATCAGCAACCTGCCCCTCAACAAGCAGGCAGAAAAAGTACTAAAAGTAACTTTTCTGGAAGCTAAGATGGCTAAAAACGACGAAATCAGCCCTGAGCACCTCATGTTGTCTATTCTGAAGGACAAAGACAATCCGGCCGCCAAGATACTCCAGCAGTTCGATGTGGACTATGAGTTGTTCAAGGCCGAGCTTGACTACGTCCGGCAAGAGCAGGACTTTTCCACTACCAAGCCCGATCTTCACGCCCAGGCGCCCTCTGAGTCGGAGGAGCCCTATGAAGATGAGGAACAACGCGGATACCAGCAGCGCAAGTCGGCCACCAAGTCGCGCACGCCTGTGCTTGACAACTTCGGCCGCGACATCACCAAGCTGGCGGAAGAAGGGCGCCTTGACCCCATCATTGGCCGGGAGACGGAAATTGAGCGCGTAAGCCAGATTCTGAGCCGACGTAAAAAAAACAACCCCATTCTTATTGGAGAGCCCGGCGTAGGCAAAACAGCCATTGTGGAGGGTTTGGCCCTGCGCATCATCCAGAAGAAGGTGTCGCGTACTTTGTTCAACAAACGCATTGTGATGCTCGACCTGGCGGCGTTAGTAGCCGGCACCAAGTATCGCGGCCAGTTTGAAGAACGCATGAAGGCCATTATGAACGAGCTGGAAAAATCCCGCGATGTCATTCTCTTCATCGATGAAATTCATACCATCGTAGGCGCAGGCGGCGCTACGGGTTCGCTCGACGCTTCCAACATCTTCAAGCCGGCGCTGGCACGGGGCGAGCTCCAGTGCATTGGCGCTTCGACCCTGGATGAATACCGCCAGCACATCGAAAAAGACGGCGCCTTGGATCGCCGCTTCCAGAAGGTTATGGTGGATCCGCCCAGCGCTGAAGAAACGGTGCACATCCTCAACAACATCAAGGCCAAGTACGAAGATTTCCACAATGTGGGCTATTCCGACGAGGCCATACAGGCTTGCGTGCGCCTGAGCGACCGGTATATAACCGATCGTTTCCTGCCCGACAAGGCCATCGACGTACTCGATGAAGTAGGCGCCCGCACCCACCTCAAAAATATCCATGTGCCCAAGCACATTGAATCTTTGGAAAAAGAGATTGAGGAGGTAAAAGAGAACAAAAACCTCGCTGTCCGCAATCAGCAGTACGAAAAAGCTGCCGACCTGCGCGACCACGAGTCAAAACTACTGCGCCAGCTCGACCAGGAAAAACAGCGCTGGGAAGAGGAGGCCAAAACCAAGCGCTATCCGGTAGAGGAAGAAGATATAGCAGAGGTAGTATCCATGATGACGGGGATTCCCGTGCGTCGGGTGGCCCAGAGCGAGAGCAAGAAGCTGGTAAGCATGGATAAAGACCTCCAGGGCGCCATCATTGGCCAGGACGAAGCCATCGGCAAAATCGTGAAGGCCATACAGCGCAACCGCGTAGGTCTCAAAGATCCCAAAAAGCCGATTGGCTCTTTCATCTTCTTAGGTCCTACGGGGGTAGGTAAAACCGAGCTCGCCAAGGCGCTGGCCCGCTACCTCTTTGACAGCGATGACGCCCTCATCCGCATCGATATGAGCGAATACATGGAGAAATTTTCCGTGAGCCGCCTCATTGGCGCCCCTCCAGGCTATGTGGGTTATGAAGAAGGCGGTCAGCTTACCGAAAAAGTACGCCGCAAGCCCTACTCTGTAGTGCTGCTCGACGAGATCGAAAAAGCCCACCCCGATGTGTACAACATCCTGCTGCAGGTGCTCGACGATGGTCAGCTTACCGATGGTTTGGGTCGTCGGGTGGACTTTAAGAACACGCTGATCATCATGACCTCCAACGTGGGCGTTCGCCAGTTGAAGGACTTTGGCCAAGGCGTCGGCTTTGCCACCCAGGCGCGCCAGCAGGCTGCCGAGGAAAACAGTAAAACGGTTATCCAAAATGCGCTCAAGCGCACCTTCTCGCCGGAGTTCCTCAACCGCATCGATGATGTGATTGTATTCAACAGCCTTGATCAGGAAGAAATCTTCAAGATCATCGACATTACCCTGCGCGACCTCGACAAGCGCCTGTTGGGCATGGGCTTCCAACTCATCCTGACAGAAACGGCGAAGAAGTTTGTCGCGGAGAAAGGCTTTGATCCACAGTTTGGCGCCCGCCCTCTGCACCGCGCCATTCAGAAATACATCGAAGATCCGCTGGCTGAATTTATCCTCAGCCAGGGTCCTGCCGAAGGCGCCGTGATGGAAGCCTCGCTCAATGAAGGGGGCGACGGCATCGTCATCAGCCTCTCAAAATCGGTGAGCCAGGACGTAAATGAGGACGTAAACGAATAATAATCAAAAAAAAGCGCAGTCCTATAACACTTGGGATTGCGCTTTTTCTTTTTTTTGCAGTCGGTTTTATATAACTTTACACACTACGGACGCACGATGGCGCTAAAACCACCCCAAATCGGGTATAATAATAGCGCTATCCATCCATCACTAAATAAAATTATCGTTTGGCTAAGCTGAGTAAACCTCAAATGAACTCCCGCAGGGACCCCCGTGAAGAAGAAAAGAATCGCTTCCGGCTCAATGACATGATCCGGATTCCGGAGGCCCGCCTGGTAGGAGACAATCTTGATGAAATAAGCCAATTGGCAGGTAAGCCCATTGAGTCTGGTATTTACCCCACCCGCCAACTGCGCGAATGGGCAGAAAGGTTGGAGATGGATTTGGTCGAGATATCGCCCAACGCCAAGCCTCCGGTCGTTCGCATTACCGACTTCAACAAGTTTCTCTACGAGAAGAAAAAGAAGGAAAAAGAAATCAAGGCCAAAGCAGCCAAGACAGTTATCAAAGAAATTCGATTTGGCCCAAACACCGACGATCACGACTTTGAGTTCAAAGTGCGTCATGCTCGTTCTTTCCTCGATGAAGGCTCTAAGGTAAAAGCTTATGTGCAGTTTAAGGGCCGCGCCATTGTCTTTAAAGACCGGGGCGAGTTGCTGTTGCTTCGCTTCCTGAAGGAACTCGAAGATTTGGGCGCCGCCGAATCGCTGCCCAAGTTAGAAGGCCGCCGGATGATCGTTATGGTAGCGCCTAAAAAAAGCGCCCCCAAGAAATAATCCGGGGCCTGCCCGCGCTACACTAAGCTTGTTCGGGGTAGCTATGCCACTCGAAGAACAGCCTTTCGGGGTCCCATTCCTTTCGGGTGGCTTGTACTTTGTTTAAGTTGGCCTGGCTCATAAACGACTGGGTGCGCTTATGCAACGCTTCATCTGCCAGTTGAATACCGGTAGACAAGTGGTTCATCTGTCGCATCATGTCAAAAGCCCATTCGCCATATTTTTCGGTATCGGCGGGGTTCTTCCAACAACTGTACAGCGCCAGGTAGATGTTGTCCTCTTTACTGTAAGCCATATTTGTTCCCAACTCGCCCGGATGCCAGTTGAGCCATAAAAAGTGCGAAGGCGCCGGGGGTAGCGTCTTGGCAATCTCTTTGATATAAGGCATCAAATCGTCTATCGGCGCATGGGTCCACATGTTGTCTACGCCCCAGAGATGGTCTTCGGGATAATGCGACATAGCCGCTTTGTAGAGCATATCGATTCCCGGATTAAAGGCAGGGGTAGCTACGAGGGCTTTGCGCTTCAGCGGACTGTTTTGCATAAAAGCTTTAGCCGCTTCAAATTCCTCTTCCGTATCGGCAAAAATGGGTGCGAATGCTTCGATGCCCGGCCCCATGAGGTTGAGCATATTTTTGCTCATGATCATCTGAAACTCCACCGCTTTAGGGATGTCGGGCCCTACTTCATGGGCCCACCGATACACCTCTTCCAGGTATTTGATGGGAAAGTCGTGCGCAATGATGGCCCTGTATCGGGGTAGCGGATACACCTTTAAGTGGAAGCGCACCACAATACCAAAAAAGCCAGGCCCTGCGCCTCTGGCGGCCCAAAAGAGATCGCTATGGTGGGTAGCATCTGCGTATAGCAGCTCTCCATCGGCCGTAACGATGTCCATACCGATGACGCTTTGGCAGGCAATACCCAACTTGCGACCATTCCAGCCGTAGCCGCCCTGTAGCAGATAACCGCCTATACACACCCCCTCGCAATGACCGGCCGGAAAAAACAGCCCCTGTTTGTACAATGCCTTCATGAGTTGACTACCGCCTACTCCGGGGCCGGCTTTTGCCGTCATGCCTTCGGGGTTGATGTCATAGTGATTGAAGTTTCTCATCAGTAGCAGCAGGCTGCCCTCTCGCACAAAGTTGGCGCTAAAACTATGCCCTCCTGAACTGACGGCCACGCGCAGCCCGTTGGCGCGAGCATATCGAACAGCTCGGATAACCTCTTCAACATTCCGGGGCTCCAACACCAATTCAGGCCGCCGCCCGGGGTCGCGCTTATTAAAGAGGCTGCCCATCACCAGGCCATCAAACCCGGCATCGGTACGGCGGGTAATACGGCCCGACAAGCTTGGCGCAACCCCGGCAAACCGATCATATACCTCGGGCAGGATACCTGCCAAATGGCGCATTTCCTCGCTACAATGACGCAGGAGATTGGGGCCAAAATGAGCAGGCAGCGACTTGATTTTCCGCAATATGCCCAACGCCCAGCCGGCCAACCTCCCCTGCTGCCGGAGCCTTACGTATTTACCGCCCAACCAGAACCTCGACCTCATTTCGGCGCCCTCGGGCGTAGCCCGCACCTGATGGATCAGTATGCCATAATCGACCGGCAGGGTCGGGTGCCCGATACGAGCGCAGATGTATACTATCCGCTCGGGATCATTGACGACATCGGCAGAAAAGCCCAAATCCAGAGGCGATACAAACCGGATAACTGCATCCAGCACATCGGGGCCAATATACTCACTGATGACAGAGGTACGCCCAATGTATCCCTCTTCGGCCCCTCCATCCGCCCAGCGAGCGCTGAGGTGAGCGCCGGGATGCCATAGCTTATAGCGCCGATCATCGGCGCTGTGCCAACCAAACCACCAGTCCCACATGAGGGGCTTCACTCCGGGCATTTCGGTTTTTACGGCCACAGCTAAGCTGCCATCCGGCGCCAGGGCATAGCCATTCTCCACTGCTGCATAGCCTGGGGCCTGTAGGCTGTGCATCTGATCCACATCCGGTAGAGCGCCCCATGAAAGGGGCGCTGCGGCGGCAATGGCTTCTATATCGGCGGGAGCAGGGCTGACCGGCTCCCGATAAACCAGTTGATAACCCGACTGTCTGTCGGCCTCGTTAAATCCCAGATAAGCTCTTGGCATGATGACTTTGCTTTTATGGGACAAAAATACCGGCTCGCCGGCGGGGCATCCCTTGAATTAATTCAAGAAAACCGCGCGCTTATAAGCTGTTCGGGCATCCTGATCGCACGAAAGCGAGGAAATTTTGTAGAGAACTATAGTTTAGTACGGCGTAAAGTTTGCCGCTCATAGCCCGTTTATGGTTTTCCGAACACGCTCTTAGCGCGGGCGCTTGAGCTTGCTGAGCCACTCTGGAGAAATACCCATTAGCTCGGCGATGTACTTGGCTGGAACCCGCTGAATGACGGTAGGAAAGTTTTCCAGGAAATATCGGTACAACTGGTCGGAGGGATAGGCGATGATCTTCAATTTGAGGTCGTTCTCTTCCATAAGTACCGTGATGACCATCGACTGGTAAAATGCCCTGAGTCGGGTGTCCATATCAAGAAGGGCTTCCAGATCGCGCTTTTTCATTTGCAGCACCACAGCGTCGGAAATAGCCCGCAATTCACATTGCCCTGGTCGCTGCGTGAAAAAACTGTCAATACAAGCCATAAAAGGGTGTAAATCCGGCAAAAAGAAGTTGATGGTTTTGCCTACGCCTTCATTTGTATCCACATAGCGGCATACAAAGCCTCCCTCGGTCACTACATAGAGGCTATCGCATACTTTACCGGCAGGCACCAGCAAGGCATTGCTTTTGACCCGTAAAACATGGGCGTGGGAGGCGATAAAAGCCAATGCCTCTGGCGCGAGCTCAGGTATGGGCAGCCCCGATAGCAGATGGCCGTAATCCATAGATAAAGGATTATGGCTTACCTAACTTACGGCCAATAAGTACCGTTAAGTTTGCAAAAAACGACGCGCGCCATTTGGGCTCTTCCTCGTAAGCCCACAGCCCCCAGGGTGTATTGTTAACCGAGAAGATAGCGTCATCGGGCAGGGGTTGGGCTGTTGAAAACTCAGGCCTGCGCAAGCGCAGCCCCAGTTGCAGGGAGCCTTCTATATGACCATTTCGCCCCAGGCTCGTCTGCGTACCTACACCCGCAGCTAAAGAAATGGCGTGATCGCGCATGTTGTAATCATAGCGCTGCCGGTAAAGCCCCTCCACGCGGTTGAACTCGCCGGGAATATCGGCCTCCGCATAGCGGTAGCCCAGGGTAATTTCCTGAAACTGATAATCGGTGCGCTTTACCAGTACCACAGCCCGCCGCATGCGGCGCAGGGATACGGAGGCGCGGGCGCCGCCATCCACCCTAAAGTCTTCGGATGCAGATCGGAATATAAAGCCCCCCTCATAACGCAGATAAAGACGTTCGCCGGCGTCGCGCCGGATGGGCGTAAGCACCGACAGCGATGCGCCCGGCAAAACGGGATTTAGCCAAGGCGAAACAGACAACGCAATAACAGACCGGGGCGACGGCGTCTCCCAGCGGTACTGGGCAGCCAGCGGATGAGCGACGAAGAAGGCCAAAAACAATAAAACCGGCAGGTAATTTGGGTACAAAACGCGAAGCGGGAACCAAAGAGCCATAAACAAAGGTTTTTAGTGGTATGCTGCGCGCCAACAGGTCTTGGGAAGAACAAACAACCGTACACCTACCCGCGCAAGCGCTACAAATGAGCGATAATTCGATAACGGCCCGAACTATATTTTTGCTGCCTGCGCGAAGCGTATTATCTTCGCGCCTCGTATTATCAGCATACTAAACGTTAACGTTTCCGGAAAACCAACTAAAGGACTAAGCCACATGGAATACAATTCCCGCGTCATTGAAGCGAAATGGAAGCAGTATTGGGAAGAGAACGGCGTCTATCGCGTAAAAGAAGACCCCACAAAGCCCAAGTTTTATGTACTTGACATGTTCCCCTACCCTTCGGGCGCAGGTCTGCATGTAGGCCACCCACTGGGCTATGTAGCTTCCGATATATATGCTCGCTACAAGCGGCTGCGCGGTTTTAACGTGCTACATCCCATGGGCTATGACTCCTTCGGCCTGCCCGCCGAGCAGTACGCCATCGATACCGGCATCCATCCGGCCATCTCCACCGATCAGAACATTGGCCGCTATCGCCAGCAACTCGACAACTTGGGCTTTTCCTTCGACTGGAGCCGCGAGGTGCGCACCAGCGACCCTGGCTATTATCGTTGGACCCAGTGGATTTTTCTCCAGCTCTTCCACCACTACTTCGATAAAGAAGCCGGCAAGGCCCTGCCCATCGCCCAGTTGGAAGCCCGCTTAGCTACAGCAGGCAATGCAAACATCAAAGCCGTTTGCGACGACGATACGCCCGCCATCAGCGCTGCCGACTGGCAGGGTATGAGCGCGCGGCAGCAGGCGCTTTTCCTCTTGCACTACCGCCTCACCTTCCCCGAGGAAAGCTTCGTCAACTGGTGCCCCGCTTTGGGCACCGTACTCTCCAACGACGAAGTCAAAGACGGCGTCAGCGAGCGCGGCGGCCACCCCGTCGAGCGCAAGCTCATGAAGCAATGGAGTATGCGCATCACCGCTTATGCCGATCGATTGCTCGAAGGCCTCGACCACATCGACTGGCCCGAGAGCCTCAAAGATCAGCAGCGCAACTGGATTGGCCGCTCTGAAGGCGCCAGCGTCAAATTCGCATTGGCCGATGACCCCGACACTTCCATTGAGGTATTTACCACCCGCGTAGATACCATCTATGGAGTCACCTTCATGTGCTTAGCCCCCGAACACGAACTGGTAGCCGGCCTCACCCGCCCCGATCAGCAGGCTGAAGTGGGGGCCTATGTAAAATGGGCCGCCTCCCGTTCGGAAATCGAGCGCATGGCAGAAGTAAAGCGCGTCACGGGCGCCTTCACAGGCAGCTACTGCATCAACCCCTTCAACGGCGAAAAAGTACCCATCTTCATCGCCGACTACGTGCTGGCTGGATACGGCACAGGCGCCGTTATGGCCGTACCTTCGGGCGACCAGCGCGACTGGAACTTCGCCCGACACTTCAACCTGCCCATCGTGCCCATTCTCGATGCCCAGAAAAACCTCGACGAGGCCGCCGACCCCACCAAGGAAGGCCGCTACATCAACTCGGGCATCATCAATGGCTTAGGCTATAAGGAGGCCACCGCCAAACTCATTGCCTGGCTTGAAGAAAATGGAAAGGGCAAAGGCAAAGTCCAGTATCGCATCCGCAACGCCGTCTTCAGCCGGCAGCGCTATTGGGGCGAGCCCGTGCCCGTATACTGGAACGATGGCGTACCCCATCCCCTCAGCGAAGACGAACTGCCGCTGCTGCTGCCCGAAATCGACAAATACCAGCCTACCTCCACGGGCGAGCCGCCCTTGGGCCGGGCTGAAGATTGGAAATATAAAGAGCAGTACAGCTACGAGCTCTCTACCATGCCCGGCTGGGCCGGCTCCTCCTGGTATTGGTATCGCTACATGGACCCGCACAATGGCCAGGCGTTCGCCTCCCCGGAGGCCATCCAATACTGGCGCAGTGTAGACCTCTATGTAGGCGGCTCCGAACATGCCGTAGGCCACCTGCTCTATAGCCGCTTCTGGAATCACTTCCTCTACGACCTCGGCCTTACGCCCGAGCGGGAGTATGCCAAAAAACTCATCAATCAGGGCATGATTCAGGGTATCATTGAGTACCTCATGCTCCAAAAAGATAAGGAAAACGGCTACAGTCGGTTTGTATGCGCCGACATCGCCCGCCGCGAAGAAGCGGAAACCGGCCGGGAGTTTGCCAGCCTGCCCATCCACGTCGACTATGTGCAGGAGTACGGCACGCCCAACTCTTACGTCAACATCGATAGCATTAAAAAATTCATCGACTGGCGCCCCGACTTTCAGGACGCCATCTTTGAGTGCAGCCAGGGCGTCTATCACAAGGGCGTATTCACCCCCAAGGCCGAGGGCGCTGCCAGCTCTCACCTCATGACGGTATCCGAGGTGGGCAAAATGTCGAAGCGCTACTTCAACGTCGTCAACCCCGATGATGTGGTAGCCCGCTATGGGGCCGACTGCTTCCGCATGTACGAAATGTTCCTCGGCCCCCTCGAAGACGCTAAGCCCTGGAATACCAAAGGTATCGACGGCGTAAGCCGGTTCCTGCGCAAGTTCTGGGCTTTGTATTTCGATGACAAAGGCTTAGTTGTAACCGACGAGCCCGCCACCCGCGACGAGCTGCGCGTGCTGCACACCGCCATCAAAAAAATTGCCGACGACATTGAGCGCTTCTCCTTCAACACCTGCGTGAGCGCCTTCATGGTGGCCACCAACGAGCTGGGCAGGCTCAACTGCCACAAGCGCGAGGTGTTGCGCGAGTTGGCCATCCTCATCGCGCCTTTTGCGCCCTTCACCAGCGAAGAGCTGTGGCATGCCCTGGGCGAAAGCGGCAGCGTACACCACGCCGGCTTCCCCAACCTGCGCGAGGAGTACCTCGTCAGCGACACCATCACCTACCCCATTGCCTTCAACGGCAAAACCCGGCTCACCGTCGACTTCCCGGCCTCGGCTACCCCGGCTGAGCTCGAAAAAGCGGCGCTGGAGTTGGAGGCCCTGCAAAAACACCTCGAAGGCAAAGCCATCAAAAAAGTGATCGTCGTCCCCGGCCGAATGATCAATATCGTACTGTAAATACAGGGCTGTAGAGGCAGATGCAAGGTATGTCTTGTATCTGCTTCTGCCTTTTTCTTTAGGGGCTGCCGTGCCGGCCCGGTAAGCGGATTGCTCCTCTCTGCATTTATGCCGGGGCCGCCGCGTCTTTCCATCTCAACCGCTAAACCTCAACCTTCCCCCATGCCGCTGCGGAGCCGCGTGAGGGGGTGCAGCGGTATGCGCTCGTTTACCCCGTGGAATAGCGTAGCGTATATTCCACGGGGTAAACGAGCGCATAGTAGCGGAACACCCGACCCCCGGCCCCTTGGTGAAAGGCCTTTTGATGGGGGAAAGCGGTGAAGGGGCCGGGGGGCACGCCAAAATACATAGGTAAAAATACGCATTATTAAAACCAGTATTTCTACGGTTGTAAAACAGGTTTACACATCTGCATATTTGTGGTGTATTACCAATCATTCATCACTATCAAAATTTTATTCAGATGGCTTTTCAAGCACAAACAACCACTTTTACGATCTCGGGCAGCGGCACCACAACTGCCGACCAAACGGTCACTTTCGTAGGCAACTCCATTACCAACAACCAGGTAGCGGCAGCCATTCAGTCCATTAACCTCAGTTATTCTGACGGCAATGACGACCACGAAAGCGGCATCATCGAGGTAGTACCCAGCGTAGGCGCCGTTACGGGCACATCTGCTACCATTTCCATTACGGTACGGGTAGGGGATAAGTACTCTGCCAATCACGTCATGTCTGGTACGGTTACCGTAGTGGCTATGGCCGATGTCAATTAAACGGCATAGCTGAACGCGATTATTTCGTGCTGTGTTAAGCCCTTAAGGTTTGTAATACTCCCCCCAAGGCGCTACAATCCGAAAATTTAATTGTCGAACACTGCAAAGCCGCTTCCCTCCGAGGCGGCTTTGCTACATCATGTCGTAACATGAAATCATTTAATTTAATTTTCTCCGCAAGCAACCGCTTCGGATCGCATCTTCTTTGGGTTATGGGCACGGCGGGCGCATTGGCCACGCTGGCGGGGTTGTATTTCAGCCAACCGGCAACGGGTTATGCCGGGTTGTTGTCGGGTTCTTTTCAGGTGAGCGGCAGCGGCGACGCCCGCTACGTCATCGACATCACTACCCCTCCGGGCGCCAACGATATGCAGCCCAACTTATCGGTGGTATATGCAAGTTCGGCAGGCGAAGGGCTGCTGGGCAATGGCTGGCGGCTGAATGGCCTGTCGGTGATCAATCGGGTGGCAGCCACCGAAGCCCAGGATGGATTTGTGGGATCGCTCAATTTTGATGAAAACGATCGCTTTGCGCTCGATGGAGGCCGCCTGATGAATACGCAGGGCGCCTACGGCGCCGACGGCTCTGTGTACCATACCGAAATGGAATCATGGACCCGGGTGATCGCGCATGGCGACACCTGCGGATCGGGACCCTGCTGGTTTGAGGTAACCGACAGAAACGGCGTAGTAAAGGAGTATGGCCGCACCGCTGATGCGCGCATTTACAGCACCAATGGCAAGGGCGTGCGGGTTTGGGCCCTCAACAAGATCGTCGATCTCAATGGCAACTACCTGACTGTAAGTTATCAGCAAACGCCGGACGACGGCGCCTACTACCCGGTAAGCATCGACTATTCGGGCAATAGCCGCACGGGCTACGCGCCTATGCGCCATGTTTATTTTGAATACCAGAACCGGCCGGATGTCATTACAATGGCATCCGGGGGCGGCGTTGTGCGCAATACCAAATTGCTCACAGAAATCCGGACAGCCGTGCAGGGCGCGCCCGTGCTTTCCTACCGGTTTAGCTATACCCAGAGCGCCTCTACGGCCAAGAGCCTGTTGTATCAGGTGCAGGAATGTGCCGCCAACGGCGGATGCCTGCCGCCGCTGACGCTAAAGTGGTCGGCGCTGGCGCCCGGTCTTATCGATAGCGCCCGGCAAATGAACCTGCAAATGACCCAGGGGCAGCTCATTCCTTTAGACATCAACGGCGACGGCCTTATGGACTTAGCCAACGTGAGGAAGCTCAAAACCACCGACAACTTCCCCACCATCATAGAATCATGGCTTTCCGACGGAAGCACCTACCTGCTCAGCGGAAGTTTGTCGTTTGCTAATACGGCGGGCGGCAACTTTTATGCCGCTGATTTTAATGCCGATGGCCGGCTCGACATCATCAAGTGCATCACCTCCGGTAAGCTGCAAACGCAGGTATTCCTGTCAACGGGGGAGAATTACAAAGCATCCGCCACCTACAACGGCCCTTCTTCGGGCATCTACTACGGGGCTTCCAACGAAGTGAACTTCAATCTCGGCGACGTAAATGGCGATAGCAAAGCCGACCTCATCTACGGCGTAGTCAAAGTATTCAATGGTTATTCCCAGGTGCAGGTTACCAACTTTATAGGCAATGACAGCCTGTTTAGCCCCCTGCCTACCCAAAGCTTCACCATCCAAACCCAGGTTGGCGGCAAACTCTATACCGGCGATTTTAACGCCGACAGCAAAACCGACCTGGCCTACGTAACTACCCAGCTCAATACCGCCAATGCCCTACAATCGGCCTTGCTCATCAACAACCTCGACAATCAATACGACCAGGAAAACATACAATCTTTTCCTTTTTACAAAGGTTCGGGCGGGCAGCTCATTCTGGGCGACATCAATGGCGATGGTAACACAGACATGGTCTATTCCTACCTCAAAGACAGCCTGTACCTCACTACCCTGCTCTCCGATGGCGGCGGCGCCTTGTTTTCATCCGAAAAAAACCATCTGCCCTACCCGGGGCAAGGGTGGATCATGCCCGAAGACATCAATGGCGACGGGCTCACCGATCTGGCTTACATCAACTCCTCCAATACCAGCCAGTTTCAATTTTATGTATACCCCTCCGACGGGTCGGGGTATAACCGTCAGGTTACCTTCACCGAATCGACGACCCCCGCTACTTACAATCCCATTCCCGTGGATATGAACGGGGATGCCCTCACAGACCTGCTTTATGTAAAAAGCATCGCCGGCAATACACCCCAATATACCTTTAGCCGCTTTATGGCCTCCGGCCCCTACCCCGACCTCCTTACAGGCATAGACAATGGCATAGGCGGCCTGATCAGCGTTGATTACAAACCCCTCACCGACACTTCGGTATACAAAAAAACCGTCGACGACACCCTCGTCTACCTCCGAAGTTTGCTGGCCGCCTATTCGGCCAACAGCGTCATCAACACCACCAATGGAAGCACATACACCCTGGGCTCTACCGGCAAACCCCCCACTCAGGGCGCTTATATCCCCACCGTAACCGTGCAATTTCCCAAATACTGTGTTGCGGCATACCGAAAGACGGCCGGCGGCAATCAAACACAGGGGCTAAGCTTTTTTTACGCCGGGGCCAAGGTGTCCCATGATGGCCGCGGATGGCTGGGCTTTGCCCAAAAGACGCTCATTGACTCCAGCCTTCAGGTAAAAGCCAAAAGCTATTTCCACCAGGGGTTTCCGCTTACCGGACAAATAGCCGTCAGTCAGGTGTTCGACCTCCAGGACAACCTGTACCGGCGCTATGGCGTAGCCTTTAAGGTGGTCGACTCTACCTATGCCGCTACCCAGGCCGCCACGGCCCAGGTGTTGCGCTCCTCCGTTCGCGTGGCCTACTACGACAAAGGCGCCTATGCCTACACCACTGGTCAGGATTTCCGCTACGACACCTATGGCAATACCACCCTTACCATCAATTATGGCGATATGGCCACGCCTGCTACCTGCATATATGGCATCAGTAAGTACCTCAACGATACCAACAACTGGCGCCTGGGATACCTCACCCAGCAGCTTATGAGCAGCGACAGCTTAGGCTCCGACACCCTCTACCTCCAGGCCAACCAGTATGATCCCGCGACCTGCAACCTGTACAAACGCCAATACTGGGACGACAGCAACCAAACCTACATCGACAGCACCTTCTTTTACGATTCTTATGGAAACATCACTACCGCTGTGCTGCCCAATGGCGACTCTACCTTTTTGAGCTACGACCCCCTCTACCACAGCTTTATCAGCCAGGTGGTCTCGCCCCGCAACCAATGGGGCAAGCGACTCAAAAGCCAGTACCGCTATGAGCCGGGGTTCGGATTGCTTACCACCAGCATCAATGCCAATGGCGACTCTACCGTCAATGTCTTCGACGCCCTGGGCCGCGACTCCCTCACCTACGCCCCCGACCCGGAGGGAAAGATGCTACTTACGGCTACAAACCATTACTTAGCCGCCTCTTCAGGAATAGGCTATCTGATGCAAAGCGCTATCCGGCTCGACTGGGATGGAAACAACTGGGACGCCGTCACTACCGCCTACAGCCCCTTCAATCAGGCCGTCAGGGTTACGAACAAAGGCCAAAACAATAAGCCCGTCTATACCGACATCCACTACAACAGCCGCAATAAAATTGTGGCTAAAAGCCTCCCCTACTACGAAGGCGACCAGACCTACTGGCATAAGATACAGTACGACCCCATGCAGCGGGTCATCGAGGTTACCGGCCCTAAAGGTTATACCGACAGCGTAAGCCTGCGGGTAGCCTATTCCGGCAAATCCGTCGAGATCACAGAAGCCGCAGGCACGCCCAATCAGGCGGTATCCAGTATGACCTACGACTTCTACAACGCCCAACGGTGCTATACCCGCCTCGTCAATAAAAATGGCGATACCACCCGCATAACCTACGACCTGATGGCCAACATGATTTTATTTGAGGACCCTCAAAACATCAAAACCAAAAACACCTACAACACACTCGGCAATACCATCAAAACAGAAGACGCCAGTATGGGCACGTTCTGGTACGCGCACGACTATGCCAAAGGTTACGCCCAGGTGATTAACAGCCTTCAGGATACCACCAAGCTATGGTTTGACGGCATGAATCGCCTCATCCAGCAGGAGTTTCAGGATGGTACGGCCTTCAGCCTGGAGTACGACCTGCCCCAGAATCGGGCTTCCCAGGGCGCGCTCTCGAAAGTATACTGGAATGCCGACAGCTACTACAACTACAATTACGACCGTACCGGCCAGATCGCCTCCACGGATATGAGCTACGAAGGCGTTGTATTCCGGGAGGAAAACAGCTACAACCCCGACGGAAGCCCCGCCCGGCACATCCTGCCCGACTCCTCCGTCGTGGCATACGCCTATTCCGGCCAAAGCCTGCTGCAAAGCATACAGATGATGGATGCCCGATCGGCCGACAAGGCCTTCAAAACGTATGCCTCTTTTACTGAGTTCGACGCCTCCGATAACGTCCTCCAGGCTCAGTACGGCAACAACACCCAAACCCGGTTCACCTATTTCCCCTCCGGGCGAATCAACACCCAGCAGGTATCCAACAGCCAGGGAAATTTCATCGACGACAGCTACCACTGGAACTATGTAGGCATGCTCGACTCCATCATCGACGGCAGCCAGGCCGGCGACTTATCGCAGTTTTTCCAGTACGATCCGGCTCAGCGGCTACTCAATGCCCGAGGCCTCTACGGCTTCCGACAGTACGGCTACGATGCCTCCGGAAACCTCAAAACCAAAGACGGCATCCAGTATACCTACAAAGGCTTCCAGGCTACTACGGGCATACTCAACCAGGATACCGTCTTCAGCGCCGCCTATGATGCCGTGGGGAATATGACCCAAAAGCGCCAGATCGCCGATGGAGATACCAGCCTCTACCAGTATCGGTACAATGCCCAAAACCTGCTCAAATTGGTGATCAGGAACGCCGACACCCTCTACCAGTTTGTTTATGACTACCAGGGGCGGCGCGTAGCCAAAATTGACCGAAAACAAGCCATCCTCAGTTTGTACGTCAGCGAAAACTACGAAGTGACCTATTACCCCGACAGCACCCTCGCCACCAAATACCTGCACACCACCGACGGGCTCATTGCCTCCATTACGCATTCCGACAGCCCGGCGCCGGCCACGGCTAAGGTTACAGGCGGCATACCCACCACCGGCGTGCTGTACTTCCACCAAAACAACATCAACAGCACGCTCTACGTGACCGATGCCCAGGGGCGGCCCGTCTCCAGGATGGTCTATACGCCCTACGGCTCTACCTACCAGCAATCGGCGGGCGGCGCCGACCATTTCCGGTACAAATTTGCCGGCAAAGAGCTCGACGAGGCCGATGGGCTGTACTATTTCAATGCCCGCTACTACGACCCCTCCATAGGCCGGTTTACCACCGCCGATACCGAACTGGGCGGGCTCGCCTTCAAGACCGACGTACTCAACCGGTATGCCTACACCCTCAACAACCCCGTAGTATACTCCGACCCCTCGGGCCATAGCGCCGTCGGCGAGGCCATACTCGATGTAGCCGTTATTGGCTTCACCTTAGCCGCAGAGGTAGCGCTGGACGTCGTTACAGCCGGCGCAGCCATACCCGAAGAGCTGGCCGTAGATGCCGGCATAGCCGCCGCCGAAGTAACCGCCGACGTAACCGCCGACGCCCTCGTAGACGCCGGCATAGACGCCACTACCGACGCCCTCGCCGACCTGGGCACAGAGTCGATGGAAGACACCTTCTTCGACATCCTCGGCGAAGGCTCAGAAGAAAGCTCCACCGGCGACGCTACCAGCCGCATCGAATTTAACTTCACCCAGGAAAGCTGTATGTGCTTCACTGCCGACACCCGGGTACAAACCACTGCCGGCCCTATGCGCATCGCCGATATCCACATCGGCGATACCCTCTTGGCCTACAACGAACGCACCGGCCAAACCGGCCCCCACCGCGTAAGGATGCTATACGAGCGCGCTACCGACACCCTGCTGCTCATCACAACATCCACCGGGGAGGTCATCCAAACCACCCCCAACCACCCCTTCTACAGCGCAGCGCGGTGGACGCCCGCCGGCCAACTCAAAACCGGCGACAAGCTCGCCGACGCCAACGGGCAGCCCATCGAAATACGCCGCATCAGCCGGCAAATCGGCTCGTTCCGGGTGTACAACCTCGAAGTGACCCAAGCCCACACTTACTACGCCGGCAGAAGCAACATACTGGTACACAACGGCAAAGGAACATGCGGCATGATCACCCGAGGCAAACGCGAACGAATGCTGAAATTCGGCATCAATACCGACAACATCCTCGCCGGTAAGCGCATGCGTCGCCCGCCCATCCGCTACGGGCATGGCATCACCCGATACGGCAAGCTCTACCCCGGCCGACCTTACAAGCGGTTTGTCGACTTTGGCAGTCGCGTGCAAAAGCAAGTCAGGATCGAGTTTACCGGCAACCTCAACCGCGATTTCCGCCTCGCCGATGAAGAAGCCAACATCAGCGCTTCTTATCGAAAAAGCTCGAAAACCACCTGGCACCACCACACCGACGTGCAGCCAGGCTCCGATGGCCGATACTACGGCACCATGCAGCTCGTAGATCAGCAAACCCATCGCGAAAACCCGCACTACGGCGGTGAGTACCTCTACCGCAAAATGACGGGCGGCGGCTATGGCCGATAACAGCCCATTGGCGCCCCCGGTTGGGTACAGATAGCTTAACGGGCAGAAGTCGCTTGCGGCTTCTGTCCGTTTTGTTTTTGGGGGGCTGTCGGGGCGGCCCGGTAAGCCGGTTGCGTAGCTGTGCGTTTATGCCAGGGCCGCCCCGCCACCGCGTCGTCCGCTCTTATACCTCCCTTAGGGTCGGTATACCGCTTCCACCGCTGCCCCGGGCAACCGCCTCCGCCTGGCCGCCTGCCCTTGTCCGGTTGTGAGCTTTGTGTTTATAGCGCTCCAGGCCAACATTTATAGCGCTCCAGGCCAACATTTATAAATCTTATCCCGGAGAACCATAACTTTGCACATTACATCATTGCAAGCTACCAATATGGATCGCTACCTGCTCGCCCTCGACCAGGGCACCACCAGCTCCAGGGCCATTGTTTTTGACCGCCAGGGGCATGTCTGTGCGCTGGCACAGGAGGAGTTTACGCAGTACTACCCACAGCCGGGCTGGGTGGAGCACGACCCTCAGGAGCTGTGGGCATCCCAACTGGCTACCGCCCGCAAGGCCATTGCGCTGGCCGGCATTGCGCCGGGGCAGATAGCGGCCATAGGCATAACCAATCAGCGCGAGACAACCCTGCTATGGGATCGGCGCAGCGGCGAACCCCTGGGGCGGGCCATTGTATGGCAAGACCGGCGCACGGCGGCCATCTGCGACCAACTGAAAGCCGACGGCTGGACCGACCATGTACGCGAACATACGGGGCTGGTGATCGACGCCTATTTTTCGGGCCCCAAAGTGCGATGGCTGTTAGACGCCAACCCGGGCGCCCAGGCTAAGGCAGAGGCCGGCGAGCTGTGCTTCGGCACCGTAGACACCTGGCTGATTTACAGGCTCACCGGCGGGCGTATGCACGCTACCGACTACAGCAACGCTTCGCGAACCATGTTGTACAACATTGCGCGATTGGAGTGGGACGAGCCCCTGCTGGAGGCCTTGCGCATACCCAGGGCGCTGCTGCCCGATGTGCTGCCTTCAAATGGCTATTTCGGGGAAACCGACCACGATCTGCTGGGCGCCAGTATTCCCATTACCGGCGTGGCCGGCGACCAGCAGGCGGCGCTGTTCGGACAGGCTTGCTATACGCCGGGTATGGCCAAAAACACCTATGGCACAGGCTGTTTTATGCTCATGAATACGGGCGAGCAGCGGGTGATGTCTAAATCGGGATTGGTAACCACCATCGCCTGGGGGTTGGATGGAACGGTACATTACGCCTTAGAGGGCAGCGTATTCATCGCGGGGGCCGCCATACAGTGGCTGCGCGACGGGCTGCGCATCATTGACGAATCGCCCGACTCCGAGTTTTTTGCCATGAAGGTGCCCGATACCGGCGGGGTGTATGTGGTGCCTGCCTTTGCGGGCTTAGGCGCGCCCTACTGGGATATGTACGCCCGGGGCGCCATCTTTGGCATTACCCGGGGCGTAAATAAATCGCATCTGATACGGGCTACGCTGGAATCGCTGGCCTACCAAACCCGCGATGTGCTCGACGCCATGGAAAAAGACGCGGGCCACCCCTTGCGCAGCCTGCGCGTAGACGGAGGCGCCAGCGCCAACAACCTGCTCATGCAGTTTCAGGCCGATATCCTCAACACCGGGGTAGAGCGCCCCAGGGTAATTGAAACGACGGCCTTAGGCGCCGCTTATTTAGCCGGGCTGGCAGCCGGGTTCTGGACCCTCGACGAGCTGAGCGCCAAGTGGCAACGCGATGCCGTATTTGAGCCGCAGATGCCCGAAGAGAAAAGAAGTAAGTTGTATGCCGGTTGGCAAAAGGCCGTGAAGCGATCGATGGAATGGGCGGATGAAGACTAATAACAACAAGCAGCAGGCTCCGGCTCGGGGATGAGATGCCGACCAATAAACTGGAGAAAAGCTTTCTTGACCGTCTCACGGGTTTGGCGCAAGCCCTCATAGCCGCCGCCAAAATGATCGGGGCCGGGCAGGTAAAAGCGCAGATGTTCCTCGAATGACAAATCGGCATTCAGGGGTATCTCTTCATCGCTGCCGTCATCTACCAACGTAACTAAATAATGGTAATGCCGGTTGGGCAGCTCATCGACAGGCTTTGATGTATGGCTGGAAATATCAATGTTGTCTTCCGACATAACCGATACCACGTCTGGTCGCAGGGGAGCCGGGCTAAATCCGGCGCTATGCGCTTCAACTAATTGGTTGGCGAAAAAGTTGAGATAACCCTCTGCCATCTGACTTTGGCAGGCGTTGGTGGAACACAAAATCAGCACGCGCTTCATAAAGTTTGCCCAGTATGTTTGCGAGGCAAAGTTAACATTAAATTTACAACAACAACCCGCTCCGGGGGCGACTTATACAGAAAACGGGGTTGACCCGGAAAGCCGGTTTTTCAAAAAACCGCAATCTTGCAGCTACAATGCCGGTTTTTATAGCACGTACACAAAACATAAACGGGCCCTTAGGCCCGTGTTGCAAAGTAAATTTTTTGTTAAGTTTTTTAAAAAGTTGGACACCCTAAGCCCCGGCTTTGCACGCCGTCGCCGTCGCCAAAGCGGAAGGAGAAGGTCACGCCGCCCATGTAATACCAGTCTTTTTTCTCCCCCCCGCGACGATACGAGACATCGTTTTCGGGTTCTTTAATGTTGGGGTTGCTGAGCTGAGCGGCCAGCGGACCATTGCCGGTAAGCACGTCTAAATAATTGACCTGGGCCGAGCTCACATCGTCGAGATGGTCGGTAAAAAGTTTACGCCCGCCCATCTCCAGACCAATGGTGATGTTCTTCTTAATGATAAATTTTAAGCCTCCGCCAAAGGGGAGTTGAACTTGGGTGAGGCTGTAGGGGTCTTCATACCCCGGCAGGCCCTGGCCTTCGGTGCCCAGCGGTTGCAATTCTACCCACTGCCCGTCTAAGCGGGCTTCAGGGTTGAAGCGAAAAAAACCTGCGCCGCCATACAGATAAGGCGCTACCTGGGTGCGGCGGGGGTTGCCGAGCCGGAAGAGATTCCATTCGCCGGTCAGAGAGACCTCCGTAATGGTAGTCCTGAAATTGAGCATGCGGTCGGTGAAATCGTTACTCACGCCATCCTCGGCATCGAGTTGGGTGAGACTCAGGCCCAAGCGCACTGAAAAAGCATTTACGGGATTGATGCGCAGGAAGATGCCTCCGGCGGGCTCCAGCTCCTGAAAATAAAGCCCGACTTCTTTGGGCGAGAGGTCGCCGCTATAGAGGGCCATACCGCCCCAAAGGCCCAGCTCCAACTTTTGGGCATTGACGGCCACTGTGATTAGCAAGGCCGAAATGACGGCCACTATCCATCTGCTCATGAGGTATCAATTTTTCCGAAGCGAGTTATTGAAATATTAAACCCTACCGGCAAGTAAGCGTTTCCATTCCTAGGGCTACCTTTACATCCGTCTTTTAGACTACGCGTCGGCAGATTTAAGTACAAAAGCTTGGATAACCTGTAAATTCATGCCCAAGGCTTCATGCACAAGGCCTGCCAACGTCAGCTGTAAGAATCGTCAAGGTAACGCTTTGCACAGATAAAATCTTTTGTAGCGCCGCCTAATTCTAAAAAAATTACCTTTTCTATGGAACAAAGCTCAACCGCTGAAACCAAGCCCCGGCTCAGCCGCGAAAAACTCTCGCGCGCTCTGCATGTATTCCGCTATGTACTGCCTTACAAATGGGCTTTTATTGGCGGCATGGCATTTTTGGCTTTAGGCAGTCTGCTCTTTTTGGCCGTGATGAAGGTGCCGGGAGAGCTGTTCAACGTCATTGCAGGTAAACCCAGCTACGGGCTTTCGGTCAATCAGTTGTTTTTGGTGTTGTTGGCGCTGCTGGGTGTTCAAAGCCTTATGTCTTACCTTCGGGTGCAGTTGTTTGCTCAGGTAAGCGAAAAGAGTATGGCGCTGCTGCGCACCGAGCTGTATGAGAAACTCATTACACTGCCCATTCCCTTTTTTGAAGAGCGGCGGGTGGGCGAGTTGTCGAGCCGCCTCACCAATGACGTCACTCAGGTACAGGGCATTGTAAGCATTACGCTGGCGGAGTTCATCCGGCAGATCATCATACTGCTGGGCGGCGTAGGCATCATTGTTTTTGCGATGCCCCGCTTAGCCCTCACCATGCTGGCTACCTTTCCGGTGGTAGTGGTGGTGGCCATGTTCTTTGGCAGGTACATCCGCAAGCTCACCCGCGAACGGCAGGACCAGTTGGCCCAAACCAACGTGGTTGTGGAAGAAACCATGCAGTCTATCCAGGCGGTAAAGGCCTATACCAATGAGTGGTTTGAGCGGCAGCGCTACGTAAAAAGCCTGAACGAAGCCGTGCGCATCTCCCTCAAGGCCGCCCACATGCGGGGGCTTTTTGCTGCCTTCATCATTTTTGTGATGTTTGGCGCCCTGTTTTTCATCATGTGGCGGGCTGCCCTGATGGTCATATCGGGCGAAATGCTGGAGGGCGAGCTGGTCGACTTTGTGGTCTTCACCGGTATTATAGGCGGGGCCATCGCCAGCTTAGGCAGTTTTTACACGGAAATTGTATCGGCCGTGGGCGCCACCGAGCGCATCATGGACATATTGGCCGTACCCTCCGAGAAGCCTCTGGCTGAACCTAAAACCGACATGCCCCGCGTCAGCGGCGCCATCGCCTATAAAGACGTACACTTCTCCTACCCTACCCGAGCCGATGTGCCGGTGCTTAAAGGTATAGATTTTAGCATACAGCCAGGCCAGAAGGTGGCGCTGGTAGGCGCCAGCGGCAGCGGCAAATCGACGATTATATCGCTGTTGTTGCGCTTTTATCAGCCCCTTCAGGGCGAAATCCTGGTTGATGGCAAAAACATTCAGGATTACGACTTGGGCCAACTGCGCCACAACATGGCCATCGTACCTCAGGAGGTGTTGCTTTTTGGCGGCCCCATCCGGGAAAACATCCGCTATGGCCGCCCCGACGCTACAGAAGAAGAAATTATAGCCGCCGCTAAAAAGGCCAATGCCTGGGACTTCATCAGCCAGTTCCCCGACGGCCTCGATACGCTGGTGGGCGAGCGCGGCGTCAAGCTCAGCGGCGGCCAGCGACAGCGCATCGCCATAGCCCGCGCCATCCTCAAAGATCCGGCCATACTGCTGCTGGATGAAGCTACCTCCAGCCTTGATGCGGAGAGCGAAAAGGTAGTACAGGAGGCCCTCAACCAACTGATGGAGGGGCGCACGTCTATCATCATCGCCCACCGCCTCAGCACCATCCGGGAGGTTGATTGCATCTACGTCATCGAGCAGGGGCGCATTATAGAAGCCGGCGCACATGAGGAACTGACGGCCCTGCCAGACGGCGCTTACAACACCTTGGCTAAGCTTCAGTATCAGCACCTGCCGGAATAGCGTCAGCCGGCCGCATGAGGGCGTACCAGGCGGCCAGCGGCCCCAGCACATGGGGCAGCCGGTATATGCTTTCGTGCAACCATTGAGTGAACACAACGGCCGGCTCTGCTATCCAGAAGTAAACCCACACCCGCGCCGCCGTAGTGAGGGCGCCCCACACCAAAGTATAAGCTACTGCGGCCAACTGAGCAGGCCGCCAGGGCACAAACAGCAGGGCCGAAAACACAAAATCGGCTATACCCGCAGCTTGTAATATCCGAACGGCGGTAAACTCATCTACCCCAAAACCAACCATCACCATCTCCGTGAAATTGCCCGGCCGGGGGTAGTAGCCAATGGCGTAAAGGCCATGACAAATAAACGTGAGGGCAATGGCCATGCGCAATGCCAGCCATTGGGCCCGCGTGGGCGCAGGCGCGGGCTTAGCCGAAAACCACAGCAGCAGCAACGGCGCCCCAAATTGCAGGCTATACTCCCAAAACTGCCCCAGATGATAAAACTTCTCCTTGGTGTAAAGAAAAGCGAGAAACATCAATCCCAGCCCCCCCAGCGCCACCACCGCATTGAGCGACCGGCGACCGGGGCGGACAAACCAGGCGGCTAAGGCCGCCGCCAAATAAAACCAGCCGCCTGACTTTACAGCCACAGCGATCCACTGATCTACGTCCGCCGATGTCACCCACTCCCGCCAGCTCAGCCCCAGCGCGCCTTCCACCAATGGCCGCATCAGCTTTTCATCCCACAACAAACTTCGGATGGGGATATCCCAGCGAAGATGCTGCCAGGCGCGGCCTAAAAAAACGGCCACCGCGGCTATGCGAAGCGCTAAAATCATACGTTGCATGATAAACAAGGTATTCTGCTGTGTAACAAAAACAATGCCCACCGGCAAGGCGCCGGTTTAAAACGCTGCAATGCGCTCCAACACCGTGCGGATCAGCCGGTCGACGGCCGCATAGGGGTCGGGGCTGAATTGCCCGGCGGTCCGCCCGGCTAAGATGACGTTGCACGACAATGCGCCATGCCCCAACAACTTGGCCAGCCCGTACAAAGCCGAGGTTTCCATCTCTAAGTTGGTAATGGCCAATGCGCCATGCCGGTAGCCCGCCAAGCGCAGCAGACCATCGGCCCCGAAAGCGCCGGCTAAGCGAAGGTTGCGCCCCTGCGGCCCATAAAAGCCCGGAGCAGTAAGGGTAACCCCCGTTCGGTCGGCTCCGCTCAGGCCCTCCAGCAAGGCTGTGTCGGCCCGAACTGCGTAGGGCCTGACAGGCCAGCTCACGCCTGTCTCATCGGCCTGCGCCTGCAACCCAGCCAACAGCGCCAGCTCTTCGGCATCAGGCGCAAAGGGATAATAAGCCATGAGGTTGTCGAGCCCTACGCCAAAGGCAGAAAAAACAAAAGCATCCACGGGCAAGTCTTCCTGCAAACTTCCGGAAGTGCCCAGCCGCACAAAATTCAGGCGGCGCTGCCGGGGCAGCAACTCGCGCCGCTCCAGGTCGATGTTGGCCAGCGCGTCCAGCTCGTTTAGTACGATGTCTATGTTGTCGGGGCCAATGCCGGTAGAAATGACCATAACGCGTTTCTGCCCGATGCGCCCCGTGTGGGTCACAAACTCGCGCTTCTGTATCTGTGCCTCTAAGCTGTCGAAATACCGGGATACCGCCCCTACCCTGCCGGGGTCGCCCACCGTGATCACCCAGTCGGCCAGATGCTCCGGCCTCAAATTGAGGTGATAAATACTGCCGTCGGGGTTCACCACCAACTCAGATGCCGATAATGATGCCATAGTCCTGTGGGGTTATGGGATAAAACGGTAAAGTTAGGGAGTTAGTCCGGGCTTTGCCTGATAATTATCACACCAGCCTGTTTTGTTTTTTAATATAAGTCTTGTACTTTCGGGCTGAAAATGCGGACTGACTTAAATATAGTTCTCCAAGCCGGGATTTATGAATCTTGACTCGCTCTTTTTTATCTTGCTGCGTCAATGTTTCATGCACCCTTAGCTCGGAAAACGCTATAAAACCAATCATCACTTAATAAAACCTCATGGATTACAAGAAAAAAATTGAGTACGCAGAGAATGTCGCCAAGGACCTCGACTCGCAGAAGCCCAAAGAACAGATCATAGCGGCACTTGAAGCAGAAGGGCTGTATGACCGGGACATCACCAACATCTTTGCCAGTGCCCGCAAGATCTTAGGCGAAAGCTACCGGCCCAAAATCAGAGCCTCCCTCTTGAAAGGCGAGGATGTTTATCACCAGGAAGAATTCACCTCGCTGGACAAAGGCACGTTGGAGCAATTGGTAGCTTCGGAGGTTCAGTACTTAGCGACGAAAGAAAGAAAAAAATTGATCGACCTCGTTAAAGAAGGGAAACCGGCAGATGAAGTGCTAAAACAAATTGATACCCGATTCCTTCCGATTGATCGCGCGGCAGAACAAATAGCAAACGCTCAGAGCATACAAAAGCAGAACAGTATATCAGGAAGAACGCTAAACATAGCCGGCGGGCTGGGCCTTATTTTGCTTACAGGCATCATCCTTATAGCCTTTGAAAGGCTATTTTATGTATTGCCCATAATCGGGATTGGATTGATTGTCAAAGGCTTTTTTGCCCAAGATTTGGATTATGACAGTTAAGCCCCGGTAAGCAGCCGGGTACCTATAGCCAAGCTTGCCGAGGCTAAAACAAGGCATGCTGCCCGATTCCAGGCGGCTGCCCGGGGTGTTCGGACCAGGGGGCGCAGCGGTATGCCGACCCCAAGGGAGGCATAATAGTGGAGCACGTTTACCCGGAAGAGCGTAGCGAAGACGCGGCGGCGCCGCGCAAGGCGATGTTCGGAGGCGAATGTTATGCGGCGGGGCCCATAAAAACAAAATGTTGTCCGGCTTGATAAACCGGGCAACATTTTGCGCTGCGCGCAAGGGCCAAATGATCCGTTGCGCACTGTAGATGGCTTGGACTGAGCTTTACCTGAGCCCTCGCTGACGCAGGTTTTCCACATAAATGGATATGTTGCGGGCGTGACCGTCGATGGTTTCTGCGAAATTGTGGAGGCCCGACTCGTCGCCCCGGGAACAGAAGAAGATGAAATCGTGATCTTCGGGTTCCAGCACTGCGTTGAGGCTGGAAATAGAGGCGATCGTGATGGGGCCAGGCGGCAGGCCGCGGTATTTGTAGGTGTTGTAGGGCGAGTCGAACTGGATGTGGTAGTGCAGTACGCGGGGGGTGGTAAAGTCGCGGGTGGCGAACACGGCGGTGGGGTCGGCCTGCAGGGGCATACCTACTTCGATGCGATTGAGGTACGCGCCGGCAATGCGGGGCTTCTCCTCATCTTTAATGGTTTCCTTTTCTACGATAGAGGCCAAGGTATAAACCTGCTCGGGGGTGAGGCCGCGGGCGGCAGTTTTTTGGTAATGTTAAATTTTTGCAGTTTTCGAGATTTTATTTAATAAAACATTGATTTTCTCAAAATATTTACATAAATTTGAGCTACTTATTTTGAATTAGATTTTTAACTTTAGCTGCTCCAAGAGAGAAATCTAATTAGCTTGTTACAAACGCATATACTCTTAATAAAAAAATACGTAAATGGGAAAGACAGGAATTTATTCGCTAGTATTGGTTTTCTTCTCTATTATCATGTTTTGCAGTTCCTGTGCAAAAGATGATAATCTTGAAGATGACTTTAAGCAAAACTCCAACCTTGGTTTGACATTAAGGTCTGAAGGCGAAGGCGGTGAATTGACCTATACTATACTTGGAGCAAAACGTGAAAACCCTTTCAGTGTGGCAAACATGAATAGGGCTAAAATAAATTTATATGGTACAGATATTCCACCAATCAGCCCGACCCACCAGTACATAAAGTTCCTGCCGTCCATGCAAGAACATTTGGCATACTTAGAAGACTGGGAAACGGAGAGACAAGTTCCTTTATTTGATTTCCCTCTTGAATACGAGATTATTGCTGTGGGGCAATATTACATTGATCCTCTGGTTTCAGACTCAATCTATACTTACCAATATGCTATTATACCGATCGGAGTAGGCCTTCCGGAAGTACCTTTCCAAGTGATTGACGAACTATATATAGACAGGTCTGACCCCTTATTGTTGGCCGGAGCCTTTATCTTGACCGGGAACAAGGATGAAATTACCGAATATGTTTTCAACGGTGGCCTAAGGCAAGAAGAATTGTTAGCTTATAATGGTACCTCTGTAGAAGGAATTTTTGAAATTCCTATTTGCCCTAATGGATGTGTTGCTATGTTGATTTATGGGGGGATAGGCATCCCATTGTCTGAATGGGAATGGGAATGTGATTGTACTCCGCCTCCCCCACCACCCGTTAGTTTAAATGATTGTGGGTGCTCAATTCCGGGGAATGTAAGAAACCCTGCGGGTTGTATAAGGGTTGATTTTGACGGTCTAATGCAACCAGTTCAAATAGCCTCTATAAAAGTTAAAGATGCTTGGTTCACAAGCAATATGACCAGTACGGACGTTAATGGCTGCTGGAGAGTAAATGAAACATACTCTGGTAATATGTGGATGTGGGCAAGGTTTAAGAACAACAACGTAAAGGTAAGGGATCGCCGCTATTGGCTTGGGATAAGGACTGTTCAGGATAATGTGGGAAAATTTACTGCCCCTCCATATAATAATATTAGCGTTGACTATGGCAGTGGCCTTGAAGATAATACATCAAATGAACGGATGTATTGGGCTGCGGCACATACCTTGAACACCGTGAACGACTACAGGACAAGATCCTCTGCTGACGGGATACCCTTACCAAGAACTGGTTTGAACTGGAATAATGGGCATGGGGATGGGGCCGCTTCTGCCCCGATGTTACAGGGGATTACGTTCAGTCTATGGATTGAATTCCTGCGAGTGACTGATGTAACCTTAGCCGTTGTTTCTTATACCTCGGATATTTTGCTGCCAGATATAACCAACCAGTATGACGAGGAGGAATCTGCGTTATCATTTACGGGAACAGGGCATCACGAACTAGGACACGCCTCTCATCACGCTCTGGCGGGCGAACAATACTGGTTACCTTACCGCATCCATGTCGTTAACAACGGCGGATATGGCTTCTTTCCCATTTTTGATCCCAATTCGTTTCCCGAGCATGTAGCTCTGGGTGAGGCCATCGGAAATTTCACGGGAGCGCTGTATGGTGAAACCCAGGCAGGAGGTGAGAATTCTGAATGGGAGGATAATTTCATACCCAGAGGCTTAATGTGGGATCTTCGCGATGATACGCCTAGTGACATAGTGATCGATCCGAATAATAGCATTATAAGCGGATTCGACAACATCTCAGGCTTTACGCCCAGCATGATATTTGATGCGCTGGCTCCGGATGTGACCAGTATCAGGGGATTTAGGAACCGGCTTAGGGTACTGCACTTAGCCGCTACCCCGAATAGTGCGGCAGAATACAATACCTTTGTAGACATTTATGATGTGTTTAACTAACCTGTAACGGGAACTATGGTTGTATAGTTTCCCGTCGTCAAAATACTAACAACCATGAAATACTTACTATTATCATTGTTCTTCATCCTTGTCGCTGTATCCTCCTGCCGCGATAAAGATGCAGAAGAGTTTAAAAAAAATTGTCCCTACGAGATAGACTATCCCGGCCATTTCTTAAAAGTACCAGTCACCATTTCCCCGCATAAGCTAACATATTCCATTGGTGATACCGTTTTTATCAGTACGATCTTTCCTGATTCCATTTATGACCTTGGCACACAACAGACGTTCAAGATTGAAGAGTTCCCTTTTAAGCCATTATCTTTGTTGTACCACTTTTCAGATAGCGACACACACGACTCAGGCTATAGGGTGAATGACCTTTTTATTGACAGTATATACAACCATGCTTATAACTACTCATCAAATTATGCGGATGGGTATAGGGCCTATACCATTTATGAGGATAGGCAATACAAGTTCGAAAGTCGCCTGGTGTTGAAAGAGCCAGGTAGGTATATTTTAGTTTTTACGGATTTGTATCAAGATCATATGGGAAGCGGTAATGCAGAACTGAATGCCGAGGCGGACGCTATCACCTTTGAGGGTAAATGCCCTGGACTAGGGTACTATATATGTAGCATTATAGAAGGAGATGATCATCTGGAGCTATTTAAAGAAGAACTGATCCATTTGGATGAAGAAGTCTATCGGGGAAAACTTAGATATAATAGGAATACCTTAGAAGTTTTGGGCAATGGGACTATGTTAGTTAAGTTTAATGGCTATTTTGGTTTTGAGGTAGAAGAGTAGGTTCTATCTCCTTTAAGCCCTGGCCAAGGGATAGAGAGAGCTCCTGCGACTGGATAGCCCGGCCGCCGCGCCGCCCGAGATTAGCTTTTCCTGGCTAAACTCATTTTGGGCGACGTGGCGATGGCCCCTTAAAAACCCCCTTTCAAAGTTGCGTGGTTAGCCGCAAGAGAGCTTACGCCCCAAAAACAAGGTGGAACCAAGCTTTACCTGAGCCCTCGCTGGCGCAGGTTTTCCACATAAATGGATATGTTGCGGGCGTGACCGTCGATGGTTTCTGCGAAATTGTGGAGGCCCGACTCGTCGCCCCGGGAACAGAAGAAGATGAAATCGTGATCTTCGGGTTCCAGCACTGCGTTGAGGCTGGAGATGGAGGCGATGGTGATGGGGCCGGGCGGCAGGCCGCGGTATTTGTAGGTGTTGTAGGGCGAGTCGAACTGGATGTGGTAGTGCAACACGCGGGGGGTGGTAAAGTCGCGGGTGGCGAACACGGCGGTGGGGTCGGCCTGCAGGGGCATACCTACTTCGATGCGATTGAGGTAGGCGCCGGCGATGCGGGGCTTCTCCTCGTCTTTAATGGTTTCCTTTTCTACAATGGAGGCTAAAGTATAAACTTGCTCGGGGGTGAGGCCGCGGGCGGCAGCTTTTTGGCGGCGGTCATTCTTATCCCAAAAGGCCTTATGCTCCCGCAGCATCCGATCGAGAAAGGCGCGCGGACTCGTATTCCAATACATTTCGTAAGTATTGGGAATGAAGATGGTCATGATGGTCTCCTGGGTGTAGCCCAGCGAGTCGAGCAGGCGTTGGTCGGAGAGTACGGCGGCGATGGCGCTGGAGTCGGCTTCGAGGAAGCGGGCGGCTTTGCCGGCTACATCAAACCACTCGCGCTCGGTGGTGAGCACAACTTTGACGGGGGCTTGCTCGCCGCCGCGCAGGTGGCGAATGAGCTGTACGGCCGACCATCCGGGTTGCACCTCGTAACGACCGCCGCGCATGTTGTCTTTGACGTAGGCCATGCGCTCGGCAAAGAGCCGGAAGCGGTTTTCGTCGGCGATGACGCCCTGGGCCTTGAGGGTGTCGAGTACCTGCTCAAAGTTGCGGCCATCGGGGATATACACATAAGCGGGAGAAGGTAGAGCGGAGGGTACCATTTCGGCCTTCCAGAAGCTGAAATAAAGCCAGCCGGCAACGCCGGCGAGTACAGCAAGCAGAAGCAATGCAATGCGCAATGCGCTTTTCATAGCGGGTAACTGATTTAACAGACCTGATCAGTGGGTTGTGAACAAGTCCAATGTTCGCGGAATTAATACTGTTCGTTGTCGTTAGGGAAATCCGTCGACTTTACGTCTTCGATGTAACGCTCTGTGGCCTCTTTTATTTGATCAAACAGGTTGAGGTAGCGGCGTAGAAAACGAGGCTGAAAGTCTTTGGTGATACCCAACAGATCGTGGGTGACAAGCACCTGCCCGTCGGCATATTTGCCGCCGCCAATGCCGATGGTGGGGATGAAGAGGCTTTCGCTGACGGCCCGGGTGAGGTTGGCCGGGATTTTTTCGAGCACCATAGCAAAGCAGCCAAGCTCTTGCAACAGCAGGGCGTCTTCTTTGAGCTTTTGGGCTTCGGCTTCTTCTTTGGCGCGCACCGTGTAGGTACCAAACTTGTAAATCGACTGGGGGGTGAGCCCCAAATGCCCCATAACGGGTACGCCCGCCGAGAGGATGCGCCGGATGCTGTCGGCAATTTCGGCCCCGCCTTCGAGTTTGACGGCATGAGCGCCAGCCTCCTTCATGATGCGGATGGTGGATTGGAGGGCGCGCTTAGAGTCGCCCTGATAAGAGCCAAAGGGAAGATCGACTACAACCAGCGCCCGCTTGACGGCCCTCACCACCGAGGAGGCGTGGTAAATCATCTGGTCGAGGGTGATGGGCAGGGTGGTTTCGTGCCCGGCCATGACGTTGGAGGCCGAATCGCCCACTAAGATTATGTCTACGCCTGCTTCGTCGAGGATGCGGGCCATAGAATAATCGTAGCCGGTGAGCATGGCAATTTTTTCGCCCTTGGCCTTCATGGCCTGGAGGACGTGGGTGGTTACCCGCTTAACTTCTTTATGTACCGACATAAGGCTTTCCCTTTTGGCTTAAAAATGGCCCGCAAGATAATGCTATTGGCACAACAACGGGCATAATAATACCGGGCGCCGGCGCAGAATATGCCCTTGACGCCGGGGCTAATGCAGGGTAAATTCAGGTATTTTCTTTTGGATACTCGATGCGCACGTGGTGGATGCTGCGCAGCAGTTGGCGAAAAACACCCTTACACTCTTCGAGCTCCCGGAAGCTGAGCTGGGAGTCTTCGAGCTGGCGGAGATTTACCTTTCCGGCCACAATTTTGTCGATGAGGTCGCTGAGTTCCTGGGCCGATGGGTTTTTGAGGCTGCGGCTGGCAGCCTCCAGCGAATCGGCCAGCATAAGAATGGTTTCTTCTTTGCTGCGGGGCCGGGGACCGGGATATCGGAAGAGGCTTTCGTCGACGGTTTCGTCGGGGTGAGCGTTGACGTAATTGCGGTAGAAGTACTCGGCCCGGGTGGTACCGTGGTGGGTGCGTATGAAGTCGATGATGATGCCGGGCAGGCCGCTGCGCTTGGCCATCTGTATGCCCTCAAAGACGTGGCCGATGACGATGCGGGCGCTTTCGAGGTCGGACTTGTCTTCGTGGAGGTTTTTTTCGCCCTGGTTTTCGATGAAGTAGCCCGGGTTGATTTTCTTACCAATATCGTGATAGAGGGCGCCTACCCGCACCAGCAGCTCGTCGGCGCCGATGCGGCGGGCGGCGGCCTCCGCTAAGTGAGCTACCTGTAGGGAGTGCTGGAGGGTGCCCGGCGCACGCAGGGCCAGCTCGCGCAGCAGCGGTTGGTTCATATCGGTGAGTTCCACCAGCGTTATGGGCGACACAAAGCCGAAGAGGCGCTCCAGCAGCGGGATGAGCGGATACGCCGACAGGGTGAGGAATACGTTCATGGCCATAGCCGTTATGTTGGGCCAAGACAGGGCGCTGAGATCGCCGCCTTCTACCAGCGACAAGCCCGCCAACCCAAACATATAGCTGAGAAAAATGAAGAGCATGGAGTAAAAAAACCGCGACCAGTTGCGGGTATCTACCCGGGCCAGCAACACCACTACGCCGGCTACCATCTGGAGGAAGATAAAGTTGTAGCCCACACTGGTGAGGAAGCCCGTAATGAGTACGGTAATGAGGTGGGTAAAGAGGGCCAACCGTTCGGTGAAAAACGTCTTGATGACAATGGGCGCAATACAGTACGGAATCATGTACACGCTTAGGGTATCGACCTGCTCTACGAGGTAAACCAGATAGCTGTACAGCACCGGCCACATAAGAATGAAGATGAGCCGGTTGTAGCGGTTGTACACCAGCTTGGCAAAGGTTTGCAGGTAAATGGAGAACAACAATACTAAGCTGCCAATGAGCAGGGTATAGCCCGCCGACACGCCATAGGATTGCCACAGGTCTGAGTCTTGTCTTTGCTGTTGTTTGTAGGAGATGAGCTTCTGGTATATCTCGTCATTGACCACGGCGCCCTTAGCTACCAGCAGCTCGCCCCGCTTCACCAATCCCTTGTGGGTGGTGAGCTCGCTCAGGGCTGTGGCCTGCATGCGCTGAGTGAGGCTGTCTTCGTAGAAGAGGTTGGGCTGAATGCGGTCTTCCAGCAGCGGGAACAAAAACTCCGGCTCGGCCAGCCCGATATAGGGCAGCGAATCGCTGAGCAGGTCTTTGGCTTTCTGTTCTGTGAGCAGGCTGCCCAAGGTCTGTTCGCGCATAACAGTACCCCGGATGACGGAAATAACAAATTCCTTCGACTGCCCGCTGTGGGCGGCGCTGAGGCTGAGAATACCCCGATCATAGAGCTTACGCAGGTAATTTCTGCCAAAATTGAGGTACGCTTCAGACCGGCGTACCACATCGGGAAACGTAGGCGTTTGCTCTTGTTTTACCCCATCCAGCAACTTCCCGAACTCCTGCGCAAAAGTATCTATCTGCGCCCGCCCTACCTGAGGGTAGATGGCATAGGCAGGGCTGATGTTTTTGATGAGTTCATTGCGCTCGGCGGCCAACTCGTCTTCCGTTTTGAGGAGCGGAAAATCGAATGGCGCCCGCAGGTCTTCATAACGCCATATCTGACCGCGTTCAAAAGCGTATTTGAAGCGCAGTTGCGAAGGCGCCAACAGGCTGATCAGCGCGATGACGACGATGATCAGCAGCGCATTGAACAACTTGGGCAGCCGCTGGGAAAGTTGGCGAAACGAAATTTCCATACAACAAAGATAAGGGAATCCTTACAACTCGTCTATATGTTCCTTTATCCAGGCAGCTCTTTCTAATGTGGCGGCCCGCTGCTCGCTGGGCTGCCGATCCCAGTTTTTATAAATCATCCCGATGCGGGGATTGCGGCTCAGCACAGCCCGGTGGCGCTCCATAAAATCCCAGTAAAGGCTATTGAAAGGGCAGGCGCGCGGGCCGGTTTTGGCCTTAGGGTCGTAGTAACAATTGCGGCAGTAATCGCCCATTTTAGCCATATAATTGGCGCTGGCCACATAAGGCTTGGTAGCCAGCAACCCGCCATCGGCAAACTGGCTCATGCCCCGGGTGTTGGTGATCTCTACCCATTCTATGGCATCCATGTAAATACCGAGGTACCAGGCATCTACTTCATCGGGATGCACGCCCAACAACAGCGCAAAATTGCCCGTCACCATCAGGCGTTGGATGTGGTGGGCGTAGGCGTGGTCGAGCGATTGGCCTATGGCATGCGCTAAGCATCGCATGCGGGTATTGCCCGTCCAGTAGAAGTTGGGCAGGGGCGCCTCGTGCCCGAAAAAATTCAGCCCGGCATAGGCAGGCATCCTGGCCCAGTATACCCCGCGCATGTATTCCCGCCAACCCACAATCTGGCGTATAAAGCCCTCTATCTGAGCAAAACCCACCTCCCCGGGATGCGACTTCCAGTAGTCGATACAGGCCTCGACGACCTCCAGCGGGTGCAGCAGCTTAACGTTGAGGGAAAACGACAGCCGCGAGTGAAAAAGCAAAGTATGCCCGATGGTCATGGCATCCTGATAGGCCCCGAAGGCATAAAGGCGATGATGGATAAAATGATCGAGAATAACCAGAGACTCCTCCCTGCTCGTCGGCCAGTTGAAATGAGCCGGATTAAGGCGGCCGAGGGTAGCTACGCCCCCCTGCTGAAGCATCTCCACCAGTTCAGATACATCCCGGGTAAAGCCGGGCACAGGTGGTATGGCTACGCCATTAGGCAGCGACTGTCGGTTTTCCTCGTCGTAATTCCATCGGCCCGTCAGGGGCGTTTGGCCATCGGGCTCCATCAACAGTTGATAGCGCTTGCGCATGGCCCTGTAGAAGGTCTCCATCAGGTAGGTCTTCTTGCCGCGAAACAACTCCGCCACATCCTCGCGACTGCTCAGGAAGTGCTCCGTATCAAAAGCCTGGCTCGGTATCGGCAAAGTAGCGCAGAAATCGCGCAGCGCCTGATCGAGGCGATACTCGTCGGGGAGCTGATATTCAAAGCGGTCGGCTTTATATTCGGCGATGAGCCGGTGCAGGTTTCCGGCTAAAGTATGAGTATTACAGGGGTCGTCGAGGGTCAAATAACGCAGCCTGCGCCCCTGAGCGCGCAGTTGGTCGGCAAAATGGCGCATGGCCAGAAAAAAACCCACTACCTTCTGGATATGATGCCTTACATAGTCGGTTTCCGAGCGCATCTCCATCAACACATATAAGGCGTCGTCTTCGGCAGCAGGCGTTTGGTACCAGGAATGCCGGCTATTGAGCTGGTCGCCCAGCAACAGGCGCAGTGTAGGCATGTGCAAATGCTTAAGCGATGCCGGGCAGCACATTTCAACCATTACTGCCCCGGCTTTGTTAAAAAGAGAACTGCCCCCGCAAGGAGCGCATGTGCAACAGCAAAACAATCGTGGAGTTCAAAAAAACAAGACCATATTTGTTGTTGTTGTTGCAACTTTTTAGCCGATTTGATTGTTTTTTATCAATAGAAATGCAAAAAATTTTCTTCGGGCTTTTTGAGATACCGGCAAAGTACCTATCTTGGCCCCTGAACTTTTTGCATAGAATTGTTTTTTATCCTTTATTATAACAGTCGGGTGATTTCTTATGAGAGCGAGGCATTGAGCCGTCGCTCTTTTTTGTTTGATGCCGCCCGCTACCCAAAAAACTGCTCTGACCAACCATGAATAGGCAAAAACAACCGCGCCCCTGGTACAAGCGCAAGCGATACTACGCACTGGCTGCGCTGGCGCTTTTTTTCGGCTATGTTTATCACTTTCTGACACTCAGGCTCAGCGATTCAGAACTCAGCAGCCGGCTCAGCGATAACGCCTGGGCCTATCCCGCTCAGGTCGATTATACCGCTGCCGCCGTCGACCGGCCGATTCGCTACGTCACCATGGGCGCCGACAGCCTGCCGCTCATCGCTTTCATCCACGGAGCGCCCTCTTCTTCTTCCTTCTGGCTCAGCCTCATGCGCGACAGCGCCCTGCTGGCCCATGCCGCTATGCTGGCCGTCGATCGGCCGGGCTATGGCTATTCCGGACTGGGCTGCCCCGACACCAATGTAGCCCATCAAGCCGGGCTCATCGCCCGGGTGCTGCAAAAATTCCGGGCCGCTCATCGCAAGATCATCCTCCACGGATCATCCTATGGCGGCACCGTGGCGGCGCGTATTGCTATGGATTACCCCGAATTGGTAGACGGGCTCCTGCTGCAATCAGCCTCCCTGGCGCCCGGCGCCGAAAAGATATTCTGGCTCAGCTACCCTACCAGCCACTGGAGCCTGCGCTGGCTCATACCCGCCACCTTCCGGGTAGCCAACGCCGAAAAGCTCAGCCACCGCTCCCAACTGGAGGCCATGGCGCCTCGCTGGGCGCGCATCACAGCGCCCACCATCATTCTTCACGGCAGCGAAGATGGGCTCATCTATCCCGAAAACGCCTACTACGCCTGTGATCGACTTCATTGCGCGCCCAGCGTAGAGATGTATATGGCGCCCGGCAGGGGCCACGATCTCCTCTGGACCGCGCCCCGGCTAATCAAGACTGCTTTGCTCAGGCTGGTGCAGTAAATGCCGCGATATTTGCAGGGAATACCTTCCCCTTTCTCTAAAAATAACCCATATTTGCCAGCCTCATTGTTTTTCAACTGACTGGCTTATGCAAAAGACGCTACTGCTCATCGCCGGCCTATGGCTGCAGCTTTCCACGGCCCTCATCGCCCAGGTTGATCCCGCGCCCGACCGGCGCGCCGACGAAGGCCAAGGGCCATACCCCCAACTCATCATCCGGGGCGCCACCCTCATCAACAGCACCGGCGCGCCGCCCGTAGGCCCCGTAGATGTAGTTATCGAAGGCAATCGCATTGTAGATGTCGATATTGTAGGCTATCCCGGTATGCCCATCGACTCGTCATGGCGGCCCAAACTCAAGCCCGACGGCCGCGAGTTCGACGCATCAGGCATGTACCTGCTGCCCGGCTTTGTGGATATGCACGGCCACATCGGCGGCCGCGCCCAGGGCGCCGATGCCGAATACGTCTTCAAGCTCTGGATGGGCCACGGCATCACCACCATACGCGATCCAAGCTGCGGCAACGGCCTCGACTGGGTGCTCCGCCACAAGGAACGCAGCCATCGCAATGAAATTGTAGCGCCCCGCATAGAGGCCTATACCGTCTTCGGCCAGGGCCGCACCGACCCCTTCCGCCAACCCGAAGAAGCCCGCCAGTGGGTGCGCGAAAACGCCCGCAAGGGCGCCGATGGCATCAAGTTTTTTGGCGCCCCACCCGACATCATGGCCGCCGCCCTCGACGAAAACCGCAAGCTCGGCCTCCGATCGGCCTGCCACCACGCCCAGCTCGATGTAGCCCGATGGAATGTCCTCAACAGCGCCCAGGCCGGCCTCACCACTATGGAGCACTGGTACGGCCTGCCCGAAGCCCTCTTCACCGACCGCACGGTGCAAAACTACCCCCTCGACTACAACTACCAAAACGAACAACACCGCTTCGCCGAGGCCGGCCGCCTCTGGAAGCAGGCCGCGCCTCCCTTCAGCGACCACTGGAATAAGGTCATGAACGAGCTCATCCAGCTCGACTTTACCATCGACCCCACTTTCAACATCTACGAAGCCAGCCGCGATCTCATGCGCACCCGCCGGGCCGAGTGGCACGAGGAGTACACCCTCCCCAGCCTCTGGCGCTTCTACCAGCCCAGCCGCATGTCGCACGGCTCCTACTGGCACTCCTGGGGCACCGAAGAAGAGGTGGCCTGGAAGGAAAACTACCGCCTCTGGATGACCTTCATCAACGAGTACAAAAACCGCGGCGGCCGCGTCACCGCAGGCTCCGACTCCGGCTTCATCTACCAACTCTACGGCTTTGCCTACATCCGCGAGTTGGAACTGCTGCGCGAAGCGGGCTTCCACCCCCTCGAAGTCATCCGATCGGCCACCCTGTACGGCGCCGAAGCCCTCGGCCTCGACGCCGAAATCGGCTCTATAGAACCCGGCAAGTTAGCCGACATGATCCTCCTGGAAGCCAACCCCCTCCAAAACCTCCAGGTGCTCTACGGCACCGGCGCCATCCAGCTCACCGCCGACAACAAAATCGTACGCGTCGGCGGCGTAAAGTATACCATCAAAGACGGCGTCATCTACGACGCCAAACAACTGCTGGCCGATGTGCGCGAAATGGTGCGCCAATCGAAAACTAAGGAGGATTTTGAAATCCGGCAGCCCGGTCAGGAGTAAAGTTGATTTTTTTGGGGCCCCGCCGCATAGCATCCACTTCTTTTGTCGCCCTGCGCGGCGCCGGGTGTTCCGCTATTATGCCCTCCCTTAGGGTCGGGCATACCGCTTCACCCCCTGGTCCGGGGAAGTGAGCGGTAAGCGGCGCGCCGGCCTGCCGCACAGCAGAGAGCCTGATCTTTCTCCATCAATACCCTCCGGCATCGTCATCCGGATTGCGATGGTCGCCGGCAGCGTGCAACCTGCCGTCAGGCCGCCGATGAATGGCCTTCACAACCGCAATGGCATTGACCTCCCTGAGGCGATGGCCCCGGCCTTCGAGAGCAGCGCGCTGCCCGGGCGCTATGGCGGCCTTCTCCAACACAATCTCGTCGGGCAACCACTGATGGTGAAAGCGGGGCGCCCATACCGCCGAGTCGATGGGCATACCAAAATCCACTACGTTCATCAGCACCTGCATAACGCTCGTGATGATGGTAGAGCCGCCCGGGCTGCCCAGCACCAGGAAGAGGTCGCCGTCTTTTTCTACAATCGTAGGCGTCATGGAGCTCAACATTCGCTTGCCGGGCGCTATAGCGTTGGCCTCGGCCCCTACCAACCCGAACTGATTGGGCACGCCGGGCTTAATGCTGAAATCATCCATCTCGTTGTTGAGGAAAAAACCGGCGCCATCTACCACTACCTTACAGCCAAAGTTGGAGTTGAGGGTCGTAGTCACGCTCACGGCCATTCCCTCGCTGTCAACGATGGAAGTGTGCGTAGTTTCAAAGCGCTCCATCCTAAGCTGAAAGTTGCCCGCCCCCAGGCTGTCGCTGGGCGTGGCGCGCTGCGGCTGAAAGGAGGCCATGCGCGCGCGCAGGTAGGCCGCATCCACCAGCGAATCGAGGGGAACGGGATAAAAATCGCTATCCCCCAAATACGTCGCCCGGTCGGCATAAGCCCGGCGAGCCGCTTCGGCAACCAAATGCACCGCCTCCGCCTGCTGAAAACCATAGGCTCCCACGGGATAAGCATTGCACATGCCCAACATTTGCAGCAGGGCCACTCCCCCGCTGGAAGAGGGCGGCATAGCGATAACCGTATAACCCCGGTAATTGCCCTTCAGCGGCTGCCGCCACTGCGGTTGGTAGGCGGCCAGATCCTGCTCCGTTATGAGGCCGCCGCCGCTTTGCATTTCTGCCACGATGAGGCGGGCCGTCTCGCCTTTGTAAAAACCGGCAGCACCCTGCTCCTTTATGCGCTCCAGCGCCGCCGCCAGATCGGTTTGAACCAATTTATCGCCGGGTTGCCAGTTGGCCCGTACAAAGGGGCAACCGGGGCCGTTAAAGGCCCTAAAGTCTTCCTGGAAGTTGCTCAGTCGCCGGGCTTCTGTTTCCGAAACGGCGTAGCCCCGCCGGGCTAAGCGCACCGCCGGCGCCACTAATTCGGCCCAAGGCAGCCGCCCATACTTGCGATGGGCTTCGGCCAGCCCGGCTACGGTACCTGGCACGCCTGCCGCCAGATGCCCGCGCACGCTAAGGCCCGCCACCGGATTGCCGGCGTCGTCGAGGTACATATCCCGGGAGGCGGCTGCCGGCGCCTTTTCGCGGTAGTCGAGCGCGTCGGCGGCGCCGTCCGGCTGACGGATGAGCATAAACCCGCCCCCGCCAATGTTGCCGGCACGGGGGTATACCACAGCTATGGCCAACTGAACGGCTACAGCCGCATCCACGGCATTGCCGCCCTTGCGCAGCACCGCCACGCCAATGTCCGTAGCCAGCGGATGAGGCGATACTACGGCAGCCTTGCGGGCCACTAAGCTTTGCTGTACCCGGTATACAGGCAAATGGCTCCGACAGGCCGATAGCAGTAGCGCAACCACCAGGGTCGAGCCTAAGGCGGCAAGGTTTAGCTTTGGCATGGTTATTGAAACTTCAGGCAATGAACACGTACCAATATGCTTTAGTGTTACGTGCTTTTAATTCTGGTCGTTAACGACGCCGTCTGCCTGCGGGATGCAGGGCCAGACGGCGTCTTTTTTGCGTTTATCGCTTCTTCGGATGCACCAGCGTCATCTCCTCCACCAGGTGGGTGGCGCCGGCAAACTTATCGATGATGAAGAGTATGTAGCGCACATCTACCATGATGTTGCGGCAGATCGAAGCGTCGTAGTGTACGTCGCTCATGGTGCCCTCCCAGGTGCGGTCGAAGTTGAGGCCAATGAGGTTGCCATAAGCATCCAAAGCCGGACTACCCGAGTTTCCACCCGTCGTATGGTTAGAGCCAATGAAGCATACCGGCATGCGGTCGCCCTGAGCATAACGGCCATAGTCTTTAGCGGCATGGAGTTGTAGCAGCCGCTTGGGCAGATCAAACTCGTAGTCGCCGGGCACATACTTGGCCACCACGCCGTCCAGATCTGTCATAAAAGCATACTTCACCGAGTCTTGTACCTGATAGCCGGCCACCTGACCATAAGTCACGCGCAGCGTAGAGTTGGCATCAGGATAGAAGCGCCGCTCGGGAAACACCACCATCAGCGCCTCCATGTACTGCCGCTGCAGCAGGTTGATATCCTCCTCCCGAGGCTGATAAGCAGGCATCACTACCTTGTTGTTAGTATCCAATATGCTGCGCACCAATTGGTAGGCATAATCGCCATCCAGTTGCTTCAGCAGGCCTATCGGATTTTCCTTTGCTAAGGCCAACACCTGCTCCGCTTTGGTAAAGAAGGTCTTACCGTATAAGGCACGGGCCATTTCCTCGTAATTTTTGCCTACATACTCAGCATGCTCCATAGCAAAGGTTGAAAGATGATCGCGCGTTACCTCATTGAAATAAATTTCCAGCAGGGCGGCAGCTATCTTTTCATCTACCGCCGGATTGTAATCCTTATAAAAAGCCTGTAGCGTTTCCTGAAGTTGAGGTACTTTGGCATTAAAAGCCTCCTCGCCGGCGCTGTTGTAGATGCGCATAAAGCTGTGTAGCGAATTCATGAGCTGAAAGAGCTCCACATTGCGAGATGCAATTTCCAGCACATAATCGCGGGTTTTGGCATAAGGCTCAATCTCTCGATAAAGTACCGTCAGTTTCGGCAAGATATTGCCATACATCTCCTGCCACTTGGGATTGGCAGCTAAGCGCCGCGTAAATTCAGCTTCTAATTCGCGCTTCTGCTGCAAGGCATTGGCTTGTTTTATACCCTGGGTTTCGCCTATCCACTTCTTCCAGGAGTTGGCTATGCGGGCCTGCTTGGAGGCATACTGTATTTTAACCTGAGCATCGGCCCGCATGGCTTCACCCATAATGGCCAGCGACCGGTCGCGGATGCCAATGCGAATAGGATTGAGCACATTCACCCGCTGATCTACGCCCGCAGCGGGCAGGTACTCGTCGGTGCGGCCCGGAAAGCCAAACACCATCGTAAAATCGCCCTCTGCTACGCCGTCGAGGCTCACCGAAAGGTGCTTGCGCGGCTTAAAAGGCACATTGTTGGGCGAGTATTCCGCCGGCTTGCCATCAGGCCCCGCATAGATGCGGAAGAGGGAAAAGTCGCCCGTATGGCGGGGCCACACCCAGTTGTCGGTATCGGCCCCAAACTTACCTATACTCGATGGCGGCGCCCCCACAAGACGTACGTCGCGGTAGGTTTCCGTCACAAAAAGAAAATACTGGTTGCCCTGAAAGAAAGGCTTTACCATCACTTCCTGATACGACTCGCGCAGGGCCGCCTGCCTAACCTTATTGAGGTTTTGGTCGATGAGCGACTGACGATCTCGCTCGCTGAGTTCGCGCCCTACGCCGGCCAGCACCTGAGCCGTCACATCTTCCATGCGTACAATAAACGTAACGAATAAGCCTGGATTGGGCAGTTCTGCGGCGTGGTTGGCGGCCCAAAAACCGTCTTCGAGATAGTTGTGCTCGAGGGTCGAGTGCTGCTGTATCTGCTCGTACCCACAGTGGTGATTGGTGAGTACTAAACCCGTAGCCGAAATCACTTCGCCCGTACAAAAGCCCCCAAAATGCACAATCGCATCTTTGAGGCTGCCCTTGTTGACGCTGTAAATATCCTCGGCAGTCATCTTCATGCCCATGCTCTGCATTTCGCGCTCATTGAGCTGCGACAGCAATAGCGGGAGCCACATACCCTCGCCGGCGCGGAGCACGGCAAAACTCTTCAAGGCCATCAAGGCTACTAAAAACATCCTGAATCGCATAAGTCGGTTGGTTTGGCTGTTTGGAAAAGGAATCCATTGCATTAGGGTAACAAAGGTAGGAAAAAGTTTAGATGCTCGCTGGCGCGAGGGGGTTTAGATGCTCGCTGGCGCGAGCGTTTAGATGCTCGCTGGCGCGAGCGTTTAGGGGCTTGCTGCGCAAGCGTTTAGGGCTCCGCTTAGATAGGGGCTTGCTGCGCAAGCGTTTAGGGCTCCGCTTAGATAGGGGCTTGCTGCGCAAGCGTTTAGGGCTCCGCTTAGATAGGGGTGCTGCCCGAAGCGACACTTAGGAGAGATTGTTTTAAATTATTTTTTTGATAAAAAAATTAACAAAAATTTGCAAAAAATAAAACAACTGCTTAACTTTGTCCAATCCAAACAACAAAAGCTTTTTCATATCCACAGGCGAAAGCCATAAGCATCATCACTACAGCTTTTGTTTATCATCAGCCCGGATAACGGGATCGTCATTTTTAGCTGCGCAGCCTTGGCGCCGGCAGATGGCGGGAGGCCTTCTTTTTAAGGTATACCTGCACATCGGCCAGCGCCAGACATAGCCCCGCTTTTGCCATATATAGCCGGGCGTATTTCGGATGGCGTTTTCAGGCCCTTGCGGCTTGAGGGCGGTGGCCGGAGGTATGCCCGGTGGTGGTGGTTGTGGAGCGGGGAGTTGGTGTGCAGGCCAGGAGGGTGGGATCCCACCCTCTTCTACAATAATCATTGTAAGTATCAAAGCGCGCCCTACCGGGAAGGGCCATCGAGGTCGCTTGCCGCAGGAGAGTTTTGTGCTGAGGTTGAGATTGAGGTTGAGGTTGAGGTTGAGATTGAGGTTGAGGTTGAGATTGAGGTCGAGATATGCTCCCTGGCCCTTTTAGCCTATCGCTCTGGCGAGTAGGCGCTTTACTAAAGAGCTGGGGGCGCCGCGCTACCTCCACGCCCTCGCTTTGTTCGGTCGGGTGAACATCCTCGCTCTGCTCATCCGGGTAAACGCCCTCGCTTTGCTCGGTCGGGTAACCCTTATGCGCTTGTTTAGCCCGTGGGATATAAACTACGCTATTCCATAAGGTTTATACAGCGTGCAAGAGGAGGAGTCGAGCGGTTTCTCCGTATTGAGAAACTCACGGCCTCATCAACCGTGGTGCGGCCCCTGTCTGAGCTTTTAGGACTTAGCTCCCGCAAAATGTGTTAACACCGTATTTACCCAACCGCGCAGCGGGCAGGCCAGCCACCGCAACGCCCACAACATTTACCCGTCCGTCCGGGCAGCCGGGCAAAACCACTCCCCAGTGGGCGGGTCCTCAATATTTACCTGACCACCCCAGTGGGCGGGCCCATAATATTTACCCGACCACCTCAAGCGGGCGGGCCCTAAAAACCAATAACACCTATCTCCAGCCTCTCTGGCGCAGCCCCTGCAATCCGCCTCTTCTGTACGGACAAGGGGGTGAAGCGGTATGGCTACGGCCGCTGATGGCCCAGCTTGTGGAATAGCGCAGCGCAGATTCCACAAGCTGAAGGACGGCAGCGGCCGTAGCCATAAGAGCGGAACACCCGGCGCCGCGCAAGCTGCCAAAAGGAGTAGATGTTATGCGGCGTGGCCCCAAAAAACTACTGTTTTATGACTTTTAGCATTTCGCCCTTTCGGGTGGATGTGGGTTCCAGGTATAGCCAGTAAAACCCCGCAGGGTAGAGGCTGAAATCGAGCGGGGTAGGGCCGGCGGCCGGGTCGATGTCTAAGCGCAGAAGCCGACGGCCATCAATGGCATACAGGCTGACGGCAGCGGTTCCGTGCCAATGGGCCGGCAAGGTAAGTAAGGCGTCGCCCTGTGTCGGGTTGGGGTATATTGCGGGGCCTTCAGAAGCGGCGGGCGGCTCCCCTACCCCATTGGCGCTAAGGTCTGTCGGGCGATTGCCGGCGGGCTCAATGCGCACCCAATAGTCCTCTACCTCTCCTCTGGCGAAGGCGCCGCAGGGCGCAGGCGACGAGCCGTTGCGCATGAGCACGCGCATACGCACATAGCCGGCGGCAAGCGATGCGGAAGGCGTAAACTGGGTATTGAGTATGCCCGTAGAGGCTGTGCCGGATATGGCCATTTCGCCGGCGTCCATAAAATCGCCGTCGCGGTTGTAGTCGAAGTAAACGCGCCAGCGCTGGGCGAAGGATTGCTGGGCAAAGCCCGGCGTGAGGCGCACGCTATGGGATGCGCCCGGCTGAATGGAGAAGGGCAGCTCGGAGACGGCAGCATAGCCGCCATTGTTGCCGGTGGTCCATTCGCTATTGCCTATTTTTACTTTTTGTATCCACTCCTGGGCTGTGCTATTGCCCGATGCGGCGCAGTATGCCGGGCCGGCTATCGTTATGGATGCCGTTGTGGCGCAACCTCCGGCATCGGTGACGGTGCAGGTGTGTAACCCCGGAAGCAGGCTGACAGCAGCGGCGCCTAAGGCGCCGTTGGCCCATTGGAAAGTATAGGGAGCTTTACCTCCCTGGGCGGTGGCTAAAGCATTGGCGGTTCCATTGGGTTGCAGGGTCAGGGTTAAAGGGGCGCCTGCGGGTACAAAAGCCATGAGGCTGGCGCTACACCCGATGGCGTCGGTAAGGGTGGCCGCATAGCCGCCGGCGGCCAGGCCTGTTCTCATCCAGGCGGAATTGCCATCTGACCAAGCCACAGCATAAGGCGCCGTTCCGCCGGAGGGCAGGAGCAGTACGCTGCCATTGTGGCAATAGGCGGCCGTTGTGGTCATGGCTGTTGTGAGCGGCGGCGGCGCAGTGAGGGTTATCTCGTGAATGAGTACTTGAACGCCGTCGGTAACGGTTACGCTGTAAATACCCGCCCCCAGGCTGGATACCTGGCTACCGGCAGCGCCATGACTCCAATGGTAGCTGAGCAAAGTACTACCGCCGGTAACCGTCAGGTTGATCCAACCATCGCGGCGGCCGGCGCAGCTTTCATTTTGCCATTGCAAGGCGGTGAGGGCAAGCGGCGGACCAGGAGCCGTTACGCAAAGCAGGTGCATACTGCCGGGGCCAACGGCGCTGCCTGCCGCCAGCACCTGGCCGGTCATCTGGGTGAGCGCATAGGCGGCATTGGCCTGCCCGCCCGCCCCCGTGCTGCTGAGTATGAGGGCGTAGCAGCCCGCCTCTACGCAAATGGAGGTGTTGATAACGCTACCCGGGGCCATGTCTGCGTATGGCCCTCCGGTTGCCAGCAGGCTGCCATTAACATGCAACAGGCGCCAACTTACCCAGCCGGGGTGGTCGCCGAGATTTAGATTCAGGTTGACATATAATGGGCAGCCCTCGTGAAAATAGCGAAGCGCCACAGAGCGGGAGCCGCGCAGACTGTCGGGGAATACGGGTTGCACGCTCACCCAATACACCTGATTGAACATGGCAGACATAAGCCATGCCAGTGAATCGGCGGGCACGCGGGCCGCTAATTCGGGGTAGTGTTCGCCTTGCAGGAATACTTCATAAGCAATAGCCCCGGGTACCGCCGACCAGGATATGCGAGCAAGGGCGTCGCTGTATCGACTCGCGCTCACGGCTATGGCAGCGGAGATGACAATAGGGCCAACGATATCCTCCTGCCCGTCGGAGCGCCAGATGCGGAAATAAGCGTTATGGGTGGCCGTATGCGCGGGGGGAGTCCAACTGGCGCCTAACTCATGGTACGAAATGCCCGCAACGACGGTTTGCCAGGTTTGCATGCCATCTGGGCTGTAGGCAATGGAGAAGGCGGCTTCTGGCTTGGGTTGCGCATCCCAACGAAACTGGATGGGCGATCCGCTATGCAGAGAAGCGCCCGTTGCCGGGTGAGTAAGCTGTAGGCTGTCGTACTCAAAGCTATAAACCAATACATAAGCCTGAAGCCCCTGCGGTATCTGAAAACCGTTTACCCTTACGGAATAATAACCCGATGCAGGCTGATTCATAACGATCTGCTCGGCATTGTTCACGCGGTCGGGATGCGCTATGGCGGGCGCCATAAGGCTATCGGCCGCTATGGCGTGGCTGGGCGACCAAGGCAGGAACAACTGCCCCTGTGGGCTGGTGATGCGCAGGTCGAGGTCATTGACTAAGGAGCGGGCCGCTATGGGAGATGCGCCAGGATCATGCCAGTAAAGCATGACCTTAACTTTATGTACGCCGGCAGGAATAATCAGTTGGTGGAAAGCAGGGGTTTGCCCATCGACGGCGCCGATCTGGTAATAACCATTCTGCAGGGCCTCCAGCGCTCTGGCGGCATGAAGACGGCCCCAGCCATAGCTGTAGTCAGGGCCAGGTATACCCAGGTCTTCTGCCGTATTGAGCATCAAGGCTTTGATGAGGTCTGAACGGGGGTTTTGGCCATCGTGGCCGGCCCGGTAAGCCTGATAGAGTAAAGCGGCGGCGCCAGCCACTACGGGCGCGGCGGCGGAGGTACCCGACGACTCCTGATAGGTATTAAAATTGGCAGGAGCGAGGCTGCCCTGCCCCAATGCGCAGATATCGGGCTTAATGCGCCCGTCGACGGTAGGGCCGCGGCTGCTGGTCTGGCGCAGTTCGTCGGCCAGGGAGACATTGCCCACGGTAAGTTGGTTTTTTCCGGCTTTGCGGCCGCCGGTGATGTTTCCCCAGGCAAAGCCTCCCGGGTTTTCGAGTCCGCTGTAGGGGTTATCACAGTATTCCATGCCTTCATTACCGGCGGAAAAGCAATGCAAAAGCGATGGAAAGTTGAGCACCTGATCATCGAGGCTCTTAGCCGACAACGAGTAATAACCGCCACAGCCCTCGGCATAGGACGTAGAGGTAATAACCATGCCGTACTCATCAGCCCATTGGTCGGCAGCATTGAGGTGAGCGTAACCGCCGATATCGAAGAGTAGCAAGGAGGCTGCCGGGGCAATGCCCATAGCCGCAGGGTCGCCATTACCGGCGCCAAGGGCCATACCTGCCGTCATAGCGGCATGGCCCTGGCCGCTATCCGTAGTGAGGTCAATGACCCTGCCGGCAAAGTCGATGTGATTGACGCCGCCATCGTCGGCAATGCCCACCATTACGCCTTCGCCATCCCAACCGGCGCCCGGCCCCTGATTGACGCCGGCAATACGGGCAGAGGCGCGCGCTTCCACGCCTTCGGGTTGAGCGGGCGCCGGCGCCGATTCAATGTATTTCACAACGGGATGGGCCAGCAGTACCGGCAGTTCGCCGTCGCTGGTCCACAACCGCAGGGTGTGCGGCTCAAGAGCGGATACGCTCCAGCCCTCCTTTTTCAGTTGCGCCGCCGCTTGGGCAGAAGCAATGCCCGGCATAGGCGCTACCACAACTTCGTAACGACCATCAGCCCGGCGGCCGCCTTGGTCGAGCATAGCGCCGGATTGTTTGAAATGCGGCTCAATGGGCAGGATGGCGCGCAAAGGCAGGTCGTCATCCAATTCGCCCTCCGACGGCAGACTGGCTAAGTAGGCTTTATCGGGTATAAATTCGTGGAGTTGCAAGCCATAGCGAGCAGCCCAGCTTTCGCGGGTAGCCAGATTGGGCAGTTGTTCAAATTGAACGATGGCGTAACAATAGCCTTCAAAACACTGATTGAGCGGCCAGACAGGGATTTTGTCTTTGGCATCGGGCTGTATAACCGCCACTCCCCCATGAAGATAGAGGTAAGTTGTACGCGCCGACTGGCTTTGCAAAACAAGGCTAAAAAGAATGGAAGGTAATACCAACCACAAGGACGGGGATTGTAATTTTTTCATGCTTGTTTGGGTAGTTTGGTTCTCTGAAAGCCCCCCTTGCAAAACAAAATAACACCTTCAGAGCCATCCCTGAAGTAAGCACGTACAGACCAAACTGTTTTTCCCTTGAAGTTGAGCGATTAATCGAAATACCCGCCGGAGTAAAGCAGTGGGCCCGAAAATCGCTGAAGATGTGTTTTCAGTAGTGTTTTGTGTTCTTTACAAACATCATTCTTTTAATATTGTATTGCTGGATCAAATCGAGCATTTTGTGACAACCATAGCAGCGTTAACAGCCAGTTGATCCAGTCTTAAAACAGCTTGGCCGCCCCTGTAAGCAGGAGCGGCCAAGCCTTTATAAACTTCTAAATGACAAAATATTAAATCACCTCTTTCGGATAAACCTGAGCAGCGATATGGGTTTGTTTTCCTCCGTTAGCTCAATCCAGTAAACCCCATCCGGTAACATAGCCGCATCGATTTGATAATCACAAATTTCGGCATGGCCACAGGCGCGACCGCTTAATACCCATTGTCCTGCGGCACTGTACACTTTCCATTCGATCGGCTTAAATGGCGTTGACCTGAATCCGCGAATGTTCACAACCGCCTCGCCTGTAACCGGGTTAGGCCATAGTTGCCAGATGTTTTCCGAATCTGCTTCAACTCCTCCCCCTATGGGCATGGGGCTTTGCAGGTTGGTTTGCATAGGCTGAATGAATACGGTATAGTCTTCTACTTCGCCGTAGCCTAAATTGCCGCAAGCAGAGGGGGCGCCGCCATATTGCATGGATATGCGCATACGCGTGTAGCCGGTAGCGGCGCTATTGGGCGGAGTAAACAGGCGTACGATCGTTTGGTTACTGGGGCCGCCTGTGACTACCGTCTCGTCGGCATCTAAAAAGTCGCCATCCTGATTGTAGTCGATGAATACGCGCCAGTGTTCATTATAGGCCTGGCTGGCATAACCCGGAGTAAGCTCTATCTGAGCAGGCACTCCCTTTTGAAGGATAAAGGTCAGGTTCAGGTAGTTCCCGTAGCCGCCGTTATTGCCGCTTATCACTTCGTTGTTGTTGACCTTCACTTTCTGTATCCATTCAAAGGAAGTACTGGCGCCCCTCGACTCGCAAAACGCTGGGGTACCAACCATAACAATGCTTCGGGTGGCCACGGCTGTACAGCCATTGTTGTCGGTTACGGTGAGCCCGTAACTACCGGGCGCCAGATTGCTCAACTGGGGCGCAGTGCTGCCATTGCTCCAGGCATAAACATAAGGGGCCGAGCCTCCTGATACGGTTGAGACGATGCTGCCTCCCTGAAACGGAGAAGCGTCTGCTCCGGCAAGAACTATACTCAACACAGGGGGCGCTTCTATGGCAAAGCTCCGATGAGCCTGGCAACCGCGGCTATCGTATACCGTCAGGGCATACCCTCCGGGCGCAAGATTAGCAATAGTATGCAAAGTTGAGCCATTATTCCAGGCATAAGTATAAGGCGCCTGGCCGCCGCTAACCTGTACGGCAATGGCCCCGTTAGCCAATTGCGCGCAGGAAGGCTGCAGCACATTGGCCTGGAAAGACAAGGGTTCGCCTTGCGCCACAGCCCCTACTGCCGGCAGTGTGCAGCCATAGGCATCCGTGAGGGTAAAGCCATACGTTCCGGCCGCCAACCCGGATATCGTATTGCCCGTTTGCCCGGTCTGCCAATACAACTGATAAGGCGCCGTGCCGCCTGAAGGCACAACGGAAAGCATGCCATTTGAACAATTGGCATTCAAAGAAGAAAGGGTATAAGACAAAGCGGAAGGCGCCGTTACGACAATGGTCGTTGAAACTGAGGCCAGGCCATCTGTAACCGTAACGCTATAAGTTCCGGAGGCAAGGCCGGAAACATAGCTACCCATCATCCCATTGCTCCAGTGATAGGTGTAGGTCCCCGTGCCTCCGCCGGCGGTTACTGAAGCCCAACCATCCTGACGTTCGGCACAGCGGGCCATTCCAGAGCCGGTAGAGACAATTTGAAGCGGCGACTCCTCCTGCGTGCAGAAGCTATAGTTTGACAATGCCCCAAAAGCGCCGCCCGAAGCGATAATTTCTCCCGCAGGGCCTATCAGCGCAAAAGACCCATTGCCATTATTACAACATATTCCATCCCCATAGGCGTCGGCTATGATAAAGTCAAAGCAACCAGCAGGCAGGCAAAAACTGATCACCTGCTGAGAATAGGGCGCCTGGGAAGCATAAGGTCCCCCGGAAGCCAGCATTGCGCCGTCAGCGGCCCGAATGCGCCAACTGGTTTCGCCGGGGTATTGGTCAAAATTCAATACGAGCGTCATATTATAGCCACAACCCTGATGGATATAAGATTGGGCGACAGCCCTGGGGCCCCTCTTGCCGGAGGGGAAAATAGCCCTCACGCTTATCCAGTATGTCGTACCTAGGCTGGCTGGCATCAACCATTCCGACTGTTGCGTCGTACCTATCGGTTCCATATACTGGGTTCCCATTGCAAAAACCTCATAGCCAATGGCGCCGGCTATAGGCGTCCATAAAATTCGAGCCTGACTCGCACTATGGTACTGAACATTAAACTGGGGCGCAGGGCTTGCCACAAGACCGGTTTTAACATCCGATAGCGTACCCCTCCGCAAACGCAATGCCGCCTGATCGTAAGAACCCACAGGCACATTCCACTCAAAATAGCGCTGGTTAGCCGGAATATTCGCTGCGATCGCCTGCCAGGAAGCGCCGCCATTGAGCGAACTTTCCAGAATAAACGTCCCGCCCTGAGCAGGCGCATCCCAGCGCACTATGCAGGTTTCGCCAGATAGGATTGCCTCATTAGCTAACGGGTAAGTGATGCTCAGGTCGTCCATTACAAACTCGTAGACGATGTAATAAGACTGGGCCCCCTGCGGAATCTGATAGCCGGATATTTGCACGTTATAGGCGCCCGCAGCAGGATTCAGCACCCGCACTTGCTCCACGTTGTTGACCCTGTCGGTGCGCGGAACGGCCGGGCTCCCCAAGCTGTCGGCAAAAGGCGCTGTGCTGGGCGACCAGGGCAACAGTTGTTGTCCGGCCGGCGTAAGCAGCCTGAGATCGAGGTCGTTGACCAGGGTTTTGGAAGCTAAAGGCGAGCCGGGGTTGTCGTGCCAATAAAGCATAACGCGCAATTCCTTCACACCCGACTGAACGGTGAGCGGATGCACTGCCTGAGCGCCCGACACGAGCGACCCAGACAAATAGCGCCCACTTTGCAGGCATTGCAATGCCCGTGGAAAGTTGGTTTTCCCCCAGCCATAATAAAAATCGGGACCGGGCTGCCCCAGGTCGTCGGCAGTATTCAGAAGGATTCCCTTGATGAGCGCAGAACTGGGATCCTGACCATCATTGGCCTGGCGGTAATATTGGTAAAGGCCTGCGATACCGCCAGCCACCATAGGCGCTGCTGCCGACGTGCCGCTGCTCTGGCGATAGCCGTTGTTTTCATCCGGCGCCAAGGAACCTTGCCCTTGCGCACACAGATCTGGCTTAACGCGGCCATCGGCAGTGGGGCCCCTGCTGCTGGTAGAGCGAAGTAAATCGGTATGCATCAGGTTGCCTACGGTGAGCACGTTTTTCGCGGCTTTACGACCGCCGGTTATGTTGCCAAACCGCGCGCCATCGGCGGTTGTCAGCGAACCATACACGGTAGGGCAGGCATCCATGCTGCTATTGCCCGCAGAGAACACGTGAAAAAATACGGGGTAGTTCATGACCTGAAGATCAAGTTGCTGCGCCGGCAGGGAATAGACGCCGCCACAGCCCTCGCCATAGGAAGTAGAGGTAATGACCATGCCGTATTGGCTGAGGTACGACGGCGCATTGGCAAGGTGATCATAGTTGGCAATATCGGTGAGCACGAGCCGGGCGCCGGGAGCGCCACCCATAGCCCAGGGATTCAGGTTGCCGGCGCCCATAGCCATACCGGCCGTCATTTCGCCATGATTATTGCCGGCGCCTGCCACCGTGAGATCGATGACCCGTCCTTTAAAGTCCAGGTGGAGCAAACGCCCATCGTCAGCAATGCCGATGGTTACATTTTGGCCATCGTATCCGGCGCCCGGACCCCGGTTGATGGCATTGATTCCAATGGAAGACCTGCCTGCATTACCCTCGGGTATAGACGGAAGATCAATAGGCTCTGCATACATGACGCCGGGATGCTCCAGCACCTCTGTGAGCTCTTCTTCCGACAGTCGGGCATAAACGCCAATGGTATCAAGATTGACGGTTGTATAGCCCAGTAGTTGGAGTTGCTGATAAAGCGCCTGGGCGCCGAACCCGCGAAAAGGTAAAATGAGGTATTTGTATACGCCGTCAGCCTCTGTGGAAGCCCAACCAACGGGCAGCGGAGATCGCTTGTATTCCGGCCTAACCTCCCCAATGCCCACGACCAACGCAGGCAGTTGCACCTCGGAAGTGGTGGCATCAAGGCTGGCTAAATAAGCAAAATCGGGAATAAAATCGTAGAGCTGTATCCCCAAGGCGGTCAGTTCCTGTAAGGTTTGCGCGTCGGGAATGCCATCAAACTGTATAATGGCGTAGCACTTGTCATCGACGCAATTGTTTTGAGGCCAGGGCGTCAGGCTTCTTGCATTTGCGTAGACCGGCGTGAGCCACGTCGGCTCGGTACGATGTAAAAAAACGGGGTGTTGGGTTTGAGCATGGGTTAGCGTACAATACAAACACAGCAATCCCCCTAAAGTGGTAGACCAAATCTTCATCGTAGTTTTGTGTTTTTGTGTGATATGCAACAAAACACACCAATAACCATCAGCTCTTCGCCAACGCCAAAAGCGCTAACAAACAGCTATTTTTATAGTGCGCCAAATTCAAAAGATTTCCAAAGTAGTTTATCGCAAACGATGTTACCCTTTGCGTCCTGCTAACGCAGGGAGCAAAACATAAATACAAACAGCATTGCCGGGTTGGGGCAATCTGTAACACACCAACGGGGTAATTGCTAAGGCAGATGGGATGACTGTGATCCTCCAAGTCAAAATTTACAAATCTCAGCTTGGAGAACCATAAAACATTCAAGCGAATACAAAAGTAATACATTCGCTTGAATGAAGCAATTTAATATTGAAAAAAAATCAAATTTCTTTGGTTCCGCGAACGCTGGGCTTAGGTACATTCTGGCGCATGAGCTCGATCATGGCCTGATTGACCTGTTCGATGCGGGCGTTCATATCCGTATTCACCTTCTGAACGCCGGCATTATAGGCGTCAACGTCTTCCTGCGTAGGCGAAGAAGCCCCTTTAGCCGCCACTTTAATCATAGCCGGGTAATTCTGCGCGGCCAATTCGAGCAGGAGTTCAAGCTGGCGAATGGTAGCATCCCGATAGCCGGTGTTTCCATTAAAAGCCGGCATGTTGCGCAGTTTGGCCAATTCTTCCTTTACGGCATTCTCCAACTGAAGCCGCAGAGACTCCAGGGCAACGCGCTCGGCGCCCTGCCGGAGGGCATCCTGAAAATTGGCATCGAGCTTACCTGCACGAAAGCCGGCTAAATAAATGGCGCGCTGGTAGGCGTTGAGTTTGCGCAATTGTTCGGCTTCGGGGTCGGGGGCGCCTTCGAGCAATTGAATGCCGTTAGTCCTGGCAAAATTGCGCTGAGCCGCTAAGAAGCGCGCTCCGGCCTGCGCCAGTTTTAATTCGGCAGCATCCTGGGCGAAGAGATAGCGCTCCATAGCTTCAAACGACTCGCTGCTGTTTTGCTTCATCAACTCTACTTCCTGAAACTCCGTGGCGAAAATAGCCCGGTAAAAAGCCAGAATATCCAGCATCTCCTGCCGCATACCCGCATCCTGAGGGTAGGGCTGTAGCGCGGCGATCTTTTGCGCCGCAACATCAATGCCCCTGAGTAGTTCCTGACGCTTGCGCAATATGGCCGGCAGGTCGTCGCTATGTACGGCATGTTGGATGTAATCCATGTTTTTTGTCACAACAGCCGTATGGGTCTGCTGAAAAAAATCGAAGTACTGGGTTGGCGACTGGAATGCAGTTTGAGCGCCAAGCCATGCGGCAAAGGAAAGCCCTAAGGCAAAGAAGATAAATCTCATGGTAAAAATGTCATTTTGTTTATGTCTATCATATAAGTTCGTACCTCCGTAAACGCAAGCGGCCGGGGGGATGTTTAGTAAGCCCGTTTTTTTGAACCCCCGGACATCAAACGGCACAAAAAAGCGTTGTAAATGTATAAATTCTGCGTTAAGCGGTACACCGTTAGTAAAATCGTCGTACCTTGACGGATATTTTGACGAAGATTTTTATTGCCCACAGGCAGCGATTGCCGTACTTATTGTATCACTATACCGGAGACTTTGCACTTCGGTGGGTTAAATGCCGATGAGCGACTATGACATCATACAAGGATGTTTACGCGAAGACCCTCAGTGCCAACGACTGGTCTTCGAGCGCTACGCTGGCCGCCTTCTGACGGTTTGCTTGCGCTATGCTCGCCACCCTGCCGAAGCGGAAGATATTCTCCAGGAAGCCTTCATCAAAATATTTGAACACATCGGCGAATTCCAGTTCAAAGGATCCTTTGAGGGGTGGATGCGCCGGATTGTGGTCAATACCGCCCTGAAACTCTATCAACGCAAGCAGTTTACACAAGAACAAACACCTCTGGACCAAGCGCCCGATCCGGGCGAAGATCCGCAGGTGTACGCCCAATTGGGCGAAGAAGAATTGCTGGCATTAATCGCCCGACTTCCAGATGGTTACCGCGTAGTGTTCAACCTCTATGCCATTGAAGGTTTCAGCCATAAGGAAATTGGAGAGATGCTGGGCATACAGGAAAGTACATCACGTTCACAGCTGGCAAAAGCCCGGAGTTTTCTCCAGGCTCAGCTAAAAGCCATACAACGCATTGCCGTATGAGCCAACGCCACCCCATCGATGATTTTTTCAAAAGCCGCTTAGTCGGCTACGACTCCGGCGCGCCCATGTCCATGTGGGATAAAATTGAGGCGCGGCAGAAGCGCCGCCGACGACTGCGTCAGTTGGGCTGGCTCACCGGAGGCCTCAGTTTAGCATTACTGAGTATCATGGCTTATCAGTTTGCGAGTAGCGCATCCCCTGCATCCGATAGTCCGCTTGATGCTTTTCCTATTCGCACTACTACTACCGCCACCGATTCGGTGCAGTCCGGCAACCCTGCGCCGCAGTCTGGAGCTCCGTTGGACGAAGCCACGATTACGCTCCAACACACTACCCGCAACTCATCCCGGCTGAATACTCCTCTTCCAACCGACCAACCTGTTGGAAGCCCTGCGCCGCCTTATTATGGCACAATCGCCGCTACAACCGCTCGAACGGCCCCTGCTGTAGCCAGTTTTAGCGCTACGCCTTCGATGCCCACCCCCATAGCGATCACCGACTTTGACGAGAGCTATGCGCCCGGAGGAGAAACCACTGCCTCAACAACCGCCCCACAGGCGCCTTGCCCTGCGCCGCTAACCCTTGAAGGTTGGACAGCCGTGGAAGAAGCGGAAACCATTAATGAACCCATCCTCGAAGCAGCAGGCGTCATGCCATCAGTAGAAACGCAGGAAACCAGCTATCCCGCGCCATCTCAGGCCGCCGACCCCTCGGAATACCGACTTTCGGGCCCCCACCTCAGGGCCAACATGCGCGCCCTGCCACAATTGCCGCAGGTGCAGCCGCCGAGCCATCTGTCTAAGCTCCCGGTATGGCGCCCTATGACCAAGCCCACAGCCTGCGTCAACTTCCGCAGGCAAACCTGGATGTGGGCTATTGAGGCCTTAGGAGGCGCAGCCATCGCACATCCGGGCTTTAGCCTGCGCGATCAGGAATTAGACGGCTATCTGCAAAAGCGAAAAACAACTGAGCGGGAGCGAATATCTTATGCCGCTGAAATACGCGCATTGGCAGCCCTACCCTTCGGGCTGAGGGTGCGGGCCGGCGTACAATACCTGCAACTCAACAGCCGCTTCCAGTATGAAAATCCCGATGTGTTGGAGATACACATCATGCCACGGGTAGGCCCTAACGGAGAGGTTACAGGCGCCGACACCACTTACTCGCCTTATCTGCACAATACCGCCAACCGCTACCAATGGATTAATGTGCCCCTGCTGGCCGGTTATGAAGGAAAATGCGGCAAACTCCGGGCCGGCTTTATGGTAGGCCCCGTCATCAACCTGCTCTTTAATGCCGAAGGGGAAATGCTGGCCCCTGAAACCAATCAGCCCAACTACTTTGGGCAGGTAGGCGAAACCCAGGTACTACCCGCCTACCGCGCCAAAGCAGGCCTTAGCTGGTATGGCGCCGTATCTATGGCCTATCACTTCAACGGCAGGCAAAGTCTTATTGCCGAAGCTTTTATACAAAAATCACATCGCTCGCTGACGACCGAGGCGTATGCGCTGCGCCACCTTCCCTTCGTGATGGGCTTACAGGTAGGTATGCGAACTGCGCTTTGAGGCAACCGCATATCTTAAAACACACAATTTTAAGGCACACAATCTCTTACAACATCCTGAAAAGCCTTTAGCAGCACTATTTCCTGATACGCGCCCCTTTTAACCGACTGCTCGTGAATCAACCGCAAGCCATAAGCCCCTTTTAGCTTTTCGGCAGCCAACACTTCGCACTTTATCTGCTGTAGTTTAAGTTCAGGATGCAGCGCATAGTGGCGTGCCTCGGCAGCGCTCCGATAGCGCCCCATCTGTACCTCGTCGGGTTGGGCCAGATCAATAAAAAAAAGCTCGGGAAAATCGGCAGAATGATATAGCAAAAACACATCGCCGCTTTGTAAAGGCCAACCGGCAGGCGTAACCGTATCGCGCGGCCATTCGAGTTCTACCTGATGCCGGCGAAAGTACGAATTATAAACGAGCGCCCACTTCCCCTTGCCTGCATCGTAGCTGAGCGTCGCCGTCGTCTCCCGACCATCCCTGTACTTCAGGCGCAGTATCTCCTCCTGTAGCCGAGTGGCCGTGGGCCAGCGTGTGGCTAAAATAGAAATGATGGCAATGAGCAACATACTCCCCCCCCCCCACCAGAGTGTCTGCTTCCAATAGCGGCGATCACGGCTTTTAATCTCCCGGTTGAGGGGCGTATCCACTTCCCTGTTGATGATACAAGCGTAGCTAAAGCCGGCAGGGCCCTTTTCCAACCGAACTTCACAAAGATCGTCTTCTAAAAAAAAGGAATACGTGCGGCTCTCCGTTACCGAAAAATCAGCCATGATGACTTTCCCACCAGAGTGAATAACTACATGGCCGCTTATCTCGCCGTGGTATAAGCCCACATGGTATTGTTTTCCGTTGTGCGTGAGCACTGTCCAGGCAAGTTGCGGCAAAAAGCAGACCTTTTTTGGATATAGTTCTCCAAGTCAGGATGAGTGAAAAATGGACGGCGCTATTTTTTCGGCTGGCAAGGCAAAAAACGTAGACATAGCCTAAGCTATGGCGAGGCTTTTTAACGCCGCCAGACGGGAAAAGAGCAAGTCAAGATGCACAAATCTTGGCTTGGAGAACTATAAAATGCCCAAATGCGGACGGAGGTTCATAAAACCCATGTTAAAATAACGCCCATCCAAGGAAAAGCAACAACTATTTTCCGCCTTTTAACTCCCGAAGCCGATTGCTAATGATGGTAAGGCTATCCAGCAGCTCCTGCTGTAGCAACACCTGATCGGAAGGGCTCAGCGGTGCCGGCGGCGCATGGTGATGGTGATCGTTGTGCTCATGACCGTCGCCATGATGATGATGCTCGTGGCCTGGTACCTCCACCCGATTTTCGCGCACCCAGGCGAGGGTAGCTTTGAGGTGGGTCAAAGCGGGCGCCAATAGCGAGTCTGCCATAGCGCCAGTAGCCGACTCCTCCAATTGAGAAGCAACTTCGGCTTCTAATTTTAGCCCTTGTTCGTGCAGTTCCACAGCCTGGGCCAGCAGGCGCTCTGCTTCCGGATCGGCGCTTCCCCCGCAACCCGCTAAGGTTAGCGAGATGCAGAACGCTAAAAATATAAAATAATTTACACTCATAAATCATTGCTTTACTGATCAAAACAAACTTCGCTCCATTTATCCGGGAAATTTACCGCTTTCCCCTTGCAAGAATAATACAATTGCCTTAAATTTGCAACACTGTTGCAATAAATAGATTTCAAATCCAGAATGAATAATTTGAGCCTGCCCAAGGAAGAAGAAGACAAAAAATCAGACTGGCTGGGCATTGCCGCCTCCATTGCCTGCCTGATCCACTGCGCAGCCGGCCCCATCTTACTGGCGCTGCAGCCGCTCATTGCCGGGGCTACTTTATATGAACACGAGCACCACCACAACGAAAACTCAATTTGGCATTACGTTTTCCTGGTGTTGGCGCTGCTCGCAGTATGGCTGTCGGCCCGCAGGGCCCACACCCTTGGGATACGCTTAGGGCTGTGGGCGTCCTTAGGTCTTTTTGCTTTGGGCATTTTTTTAGAGGGCGAGCACAGCCTGCTGCCCACCTTATTGCTTTACAGCGGCTCCATTGGCTTAGTCATGGCGCACGTGTTCAATTTGCGCCACAGTCGCTCGTGCCACATTAGCCATTGATAAAGCGCGGTAAGCTTGAAGTTCGCTTTTGAGCCCCGCAATAGGCTGAAAAATAAAAAAAGCCGCAAAAAACTGACGATCAGCTTATTGCGGCTTTTTTGTAGACCTACTAGGATTCGAACCTAGACAGACGGAACCAAAATCCGGAGTGCTACCGTTACACCATAGGTCTATTCCAGCTTCATCAAACAAGGCCTTTTTGCGTGCCGTTGTTTAATTAGCGGTGCAAATATAAGGCGACCTTTAGTTTCCCGCAATAGATAGGGCTCAATTTTTTTTGAGCGGCGTAATTTTTATGGGTACAGACGAATTGAAGGCCTTATTTTTCAACCATATAGAACGGAATAAAGTTCCAGCATAAAATTTTCGTTATGCCGCTACGCCGCCACGAACAGCTCATTCCTTTTCAAGAGCTTTAAGGAGCGAATCTTTTTTACGGCGTTGCAAAAGGACGAAGAAGTGCGGCAGCAGTTGGAAGCTCAAGGGCAGCCGACGGCTTCGTCCTCCGAGATGAACTACCAGGAGATACCGTAGTCTTCGCCGTGGTTGCTGCTCCCGCCCCAGAAGGAGCCGTGTTTCCAGTCGAAATAGATGGCGTTGATGGGCCCGGAAGTGCGGGCTTCGGCTTGCAGGCGATAGCCCATGCGCTGTAGCTCGGCGCGTATCCAGGGGGGCGTATCTTCGTGCAGCAGCAGTTCGCCGGGTTTCGACTCGTGGTTGCCAAACGAAGAGCGCATCTGGAAGCTGTTGATGTTGGCGGCTTCGCAGGCCTGCTGAACGTTCATGTCGAATTCCACTACATTAAGAAAAAATTGGAGGAGGTTTTGATCCTGGCTATCGCCGCCCTGAACGGCAAACGAGAGAAAAGGCTTGCCGTCTTTGAGGGCCAAGCTGGGCGTAAGGGTAGCTCTGGGACGCTTGCCGGGGGCCAGCACGTTGTAGGGGTTTTCTTCGGGCGAGAGCACAAAACTCTGCATGCGTTGGCTCAGGCCTACGCCGGTGCGGCCGGCGATGCAGGCGGGTACCCAGCCGCCGCTGGGCGTAATGGATACCACCCAGCCCCCGGCGTCGGCGGCTTGTACAGTAGTGGTGCCGCCGTAAAAACCCGTGCCGTGGTTGGGGTCGACGGGGCCGGCGCTGCGCCAGTTGCGCAGGATGTCGAGGAATGGATTGAGGGTGTCGCCGGGCTGGAAGGGATACGGATTGCCGGGCCGCGCATCGGGGTCGTTGCGCAGGGCGTTCATCTGGGAGGCGCGCAGTCGGGCATAGTCTTTGGAAAGCAGCCCCCGGATGGGCTCGACGGGCGGGAAGTAGGGGTCGCCGTAGTAGAAGTCGCGGTCGGCAAAGGCTAAGTTCATGGCCTGATACAGGGTGTGGATATATCGGGCAGAGTTGTACCCCATGCTTTTGAGGTCGGTATTTTCAAGCAGATTGAGGGCTTGCAGCATGACGGGGCCCTGCACCCAGGTGTTGAGCTTGTATACTTCAATGCCTTTATAGGTGGTCATGACGGGCTCCTCGAGGTAGACGCGCCACCGGTCGAGGTCTTCGAGGGTAATGAGGCCGCCCTGTTCCTGGCAGCCGCGCACCAGCTCCCGGGCGATGTCGCCCCGATAGAAGCGGTCGTAGGCTGCGTAGATGGCCTCCTTGCGGCTTTTGCCGGCGGTTAAGGCGCTGCGCTCGGCCTCCACGAGCTTTTGGAGGGTGGCCAGCAACTCGGGCTGGCGGAATATCTCGCCGGCGTGGGGCGCTTCGCGGGCTTCGCCGGGATGCGTCAGAAAAACTTCACGGGAGTAGGGCCAGGCGCGTATGCGCTCTTTTTCGCGCTCAATGCTATTGGCGGTTTGAGCCTCTATGGGATAGCCCTCGGCTAAGGTGAGGGCCGGCGCCAGCACCTCGGCTAAGCTGAGCGTACCGTACTCGGCCAGCATGGTGAGCAGACCGCCCGGCGTACCGGGGGTTACGGCGGCTAAGGGGCCGTAGGCCGGGGGAATTCCCATGCCGCGCTCGCGGAAAAACTCGGGCGTAGCTCCGGTGGGCGCTACGCCTAAAGCATTTACTGCAATAACTTTTTGAACGTGGGGATTGTAAATAAGCGCTTGGGTTTCGCCGCCCCAACTCAGCACATCCCACATGGTGCAGGTGGCGGCCAACATGGCGCAGGCGGCGTCGACGGCGTTGCCGCCCCGCTGAAATATCATGGCGCCGGCCGTGGCAGCTAAAGGTTTGCCTGTAATGGCCATCCAATGCCGGCCGTGAAGGACGGGCTTCTGCGTGGGCTGACCCATAAGGCCTGCCGCACTCAAAAGTAATAACCCAAAGCCGAAGGTGCGAAGCGTATTCGATAAATGCATATAGTGCATGATTGTGGTGAAAAAATGAATGAAACTAAAGACGGACAAAGGCCTGCCTGACGGTTCGGTGGGGTATCTCTTCAAAACAGCCGGCCGGCCCGCTGGTTTGGATTTCGGTATTTAAAGCGCATATTTTTTGACCCGAGAGTGGCTGATTCCAAACAAATGCTTATATTTGGGCGCAGGAATCTAAATTTATAGCCGTATTTTAACTTCCTAACCAAACGAACCATGCCAAGCGCCGGACATAAAGCCAAAGTTCTGCTGGTAGACGATGAACCAAATATCCTCATGGCTCTGGCTTTCCTCGTTGCACAACAAGGCTTTGAAGTGCTCATGGCTTCTAATGGCGAAGAAGGCTTAACTATGGCCGTCAAGCACGAACCCGATATCCTCGTACTCGACGTCATGATGCCCGGTATGAACGGCTTTGAAGTGGCCCGCCGACTGCGCGAATATCCCAACCTCGATCATGTGCGCATCATCTTCCTCACCGCCAGAGGCGCCCAGGCCGATCGACTCGAAGGCTACGACAGCGGCGGAGAGGTCTATATCACCAAACCTTTCGATAACGATCATTTGGTCAATACCATCAACGAAGTCTATGAGTTCGGATAATTTGCCCTTTTTTAGCTAAAAATTTTTTTAAAAACATACATGCAAACATCTAAATATCTATATTTGTACCGATTTAACAAAAGCCAGCCGTTATGACACTACAGATCAAATCGTTTGAAGAATATCAGGAGGTATATCAGCGCAGCGTTGCTGACCCTGAAGGATTTTGGGCCGAACAAGCCGCTACGTTCAGTTGGAAAAAACCCTGGGACAAAGTCCTGGATTGGGACTTCCGAAAACCGGATGTAAAGTGGTTTGTAGGCGGCAAGCTCAACATCACGGAAAACTGCTTAGACCGCCACTTGGAAACGCGGGGCGATCAAACCGCCATCATTTTTGAACCCAACGACGTGAATGCGCCGGCGCGCACATACACCTACCGCGAGCTCTACACGGAGGTGTGCAAGGCGGCCAATGCCCTTAAGGAATTAGGCGTAAAAAAAGGCGATCGGGTGTGTTTTTACATGCCCATGGTACCCGAGCTGGCCATAGGCGTGCTGGCTTGCGCCCGTGTAGGCGCCATCCACTCGGTGGTTTTTGCCGGCTTCTCGGCCCAGTCGCTGGCCGACCGCATCCAGGACGCCCAGTGCAACATGGTCATCTGCTCCGACTTCAACAATCGCGGCCCCAAGCACATACCCGTAAAGGCCATCGTCGACGACGCCATTAATATGGGCTGCGACAGTGTAAAAACCGTACTGGTGCATAACAACGCCCCCGATACCGTAAACTGGACGGAAGGCCGCGACGTGTGGTGGCATGAAGTTGTCGGCCGCCAAAGCGACCACTGCCCCGCTGAGGAAATGGACAGCGAAGACATGCTCTTCATTCTGTACACCTCCGGCTCTACGGGCAAGCCCAAGGGCGTCGTGCACACCTGCGGCGGCTATATGGTATACACCAGCTTTACCTTCCGCAACGTATTCCAATATCAGGATGGCGACATCTACTGGTGTACGGCCGACGTAGGCTGGATCACGGGCCACTCCTATATCGTATACGGCCCGCTGCTGTCCGGCGCCACCACCGTCATGTTTGAGGGCGTGCCCACCTACCCCGATCCGGGCCGCTTCTGGCAGTCGGTAGAAAAACTGAAAGTCAACCAGTTCTACACCGCGCCTACGGCCATCCGGGCCCTTATGGCGCATGGCGACGACTTTGTGAACAAGTACGACCTCAGCAGCCTCACGGTGCTGGGCAGCGTAGGCGAGCCCATCAACGAAGAAGCATGGGAATGGTACCACCGCGTAGTGGGCAAGGGCAACTGCCCCATTGTAGACACCTTCTGGCAAACGGAAACGGGCGGCATTATGATATCGGGCTTAGGCGACATCAGCCCCATGCGGCCCGCTCATGCCGGCTATCCGCTGCCCGGCATTCAGCCCTGCCTCGTAGACAACGAAGGCAACGAGCTGCAAGGCAACGACGTAGAAGGCATCCTCTGCGTCAAGTTCCCCTGGCCCTCCATTCTGCGCACCACCTACGGCGACCACGAGCGCTGCCGTATTACTTACTTCGCCAATTACGACAACAAATACTTCACCGGCGACGGCGCCCGACGCGATGAAAACGGCATGTACCGCATCATCGGCCGCGTCGACGACGTCATCAACGTATCCGGCCACCGCATGGGTACGGCCGAGGTGGAAAATGCCATCAACGCCCACCCCAAAGTAGTAGAGTCGGCCGTAGTGGGCTACCCGCACGACATCAAGGGGCAGGGCATCTACGCTTACGTCATCACCGCCGAACCCATCAGCAACCTCGACGCCTTCCGCAAAGAAGTGCTGGATGTGGTCACTAAGGAGATCGGCCCCATCGCCAAGCCGGATAAAATTCAGGTAGTTTCAGGGCTGCCCAAAACCCGATCCGGCAAGATCATGCGCCGCATCCTGCGCAAAGTAGCCGCCGGTGAAACCGACGGCTTCGGCGATACCACCACCCTGCTCAACCCCGAAGTGGTAGACGAAATCAAAACCGGCGCTTTAGGAGATTAGTATCTGACTTCAAACGCATCATACTTCGCACCCCGGCAGCCTTGGCTGTCGGGGTTTTTTATACCCCCTGAAAGATGCAGGTATGAAAACAAAAATGAGCTATCTTTGTCATTGATTTCAGCGCGGCGGCATTGCCGCCGCCTACTCAATCAGCGAGGGAAGATCAATATGTTTGAAGAAGAAAGGCCAATAACCGACTGGCTGCCCATTACCCGCAAAGAAGTGGAAATGCGCGGCTGGGATGAGCTCGATGTCATTCTCGTATCGGGCGACGCTTACGTAGACCATCCGGCCTTCGGCACGGCCGTCATCGGGCGAATCATGGAGAGCGAGGGGCTGCGCGTGGGCATCATTTCGCAACCCAACTGGCGCGACGACCTCCGCGACTTCCAAAAGATGGGCCGCCCCCGGCTTTTCTTTGGCGTCACTTCGGGTTGTATGGACTCAATGGTCAACCACTATACCGCTGGCAAGCGACAACGCGCTACCGACGCCTATACCCCCGGCGGAGCTTCCGGCTTCCGCCCCGATTATGCCGTTACAGAATACACCAAAATACTCAAAAAGCTCTACCCCGATGTGCCCGTGCTCATCGGCGGCATCGAGGCTTCGCTCCGGCGCGTCACCCACTACGACTATTGGGCCGATAAGCTGTTTCCCAACATACTGAGCATGAGCGGCGCCGACCTGCTCGTATACGGTATGGGCGAGCTGCCTCTGCGCGAGATCATCCGCCTGCTCAAAAAAGGCGTGCCTTTTTCCTCCCTCGCCACCATTCCCCAAACCGCCCTGCTCATTGGCCGAAACGATGCGCCCCCGCCGCGCAAAGGCTGGGACAACCTCGTTCTCAGCTCCCACGAGAAATGCCTGCGCGATAAAAAAACCTATGCCGCCAACTTCAAACACGTAGAGCAGGAGTCGAATAAAGTGCAGGCCCGACGCCTCTTGCAGGCCGTAGGCGACCACCAGATCGTCATCAACCCGCCTTACCCCCCCATGACCGAGGAGCAGGTCGACGCCTCCTTCGATCTGCCCTATACCCGCCTCCCCCACCCCAAGTACAAAAAGCGGGGCTACCCGCCGGCCTACGAGATGATCCGCTTCTCCATCAACATGCACCGGGGCTGTTTTGGAGGCTGTAGTTTTTGCACCATCTCGGCCCACCAGGGCAAGTTCATCGCCAGCCGCTCCGAAGAGTCCATTATGAAAGAAGTGGATCAAGTGACCAAAATGCCCGACTTCAAAGGCTACATCAGCGACCTCGGCGGCCCCTCGGCCAATATGTACAAGATGAAAGGCAAAGTACAGGAAATCTGCGACCGCTGCGTAGCGCCCTCCTGCATCCACCCCGTCATCTGTAGCAACCTCGACACCAGCCACAAGCCCCTCACCGAGATCTACCGCAAAGTCGACGCCCATCCCGAAGTAAAAAAGGCCTTTGTGGGCAGCGGTATCCGATACGACCTGTTGGTAGACGGCTACAACAAAAACAACGACGGCAGCTTAGAAGAATACATGGAGCAGCTCGTTTCCCGCCATGTATGCGGCCGCCTAAAAGTAGCCCCCGAACATACCTCCGACGACACCCTGCGCATCATGCGCAAGCCTTCCTTCAAGCACTTCCACGAGTTCAAAAAGCGCTACGACAGCATCAACGAAAAATACGGCCTCAACCAGCCCCTCATCCCCTACTTCATCTCCAGCCACCCCGGCTCCCAGGCCGAAGACATGGCCAACCTCGCCGCCGAAACCAAAGACCTCGGCTTCCGCTTGGAGCAGGTGCAGGATTTTACCCCAACCCCCATGACGGTGGCCACCGAAATCTACTACTCGGGCCTGCATCCCTACACCCTCAAGCCAGTGTACACCGCCATCGACCCCAAGGACAAAAAAGCCCAGCACCTCTTCTTTTTCTGGTATAAGCGCGAAAACCACCAGCAGATCCGAGAGAAACTGAAATCGCTGGGCCGCGAAGACCTGCTCGAAAAACTATTGGGCGAAAAGAAAAAAGCCGCCAAACAGGAAGCCATCCGCAGCCGCGTGCGCGAAAAAGAAAGCCCCCGCGAGGCGCGCAAAGTGCGCAAGGTAAAGCGCCGATAACCCTTAGCTCCTCTTTCCAACGCTGTTGGGGCGTGCCCCCGGCCCCTTTTAAAACCCGCCAAGGCTAAGCGCTATGCCAGGGGCCGGGGTCGGGTGTTCCGCTATTATGCCGCTGCCCCCAGCCTCCATTGGCCAATACCCCTTTATGGCAGGCAGCGCCATACCGCTTCACCCCCTCACGCGGCTCCGCAGCGACGTGGAGCGCCGCGCACCGTTTGCTGATCCCGCAGAACGAATCTGATAATGATACCGAAAGAAAATATCTATAGTTTTCCAAGTCAGGATGAGTGAAAAATGGACGCCGCTATTTTTTCGGCTGGCAAGGCAAAAAACGTAGACATAGCCTAAGTTATGGCGAGGCTTTTTAACGCCGCCGGACGGAAAAAGAGCAAATCCAGATTCACAAATCTTGGCTTAGAGAACTATAATAAGGAAAGTCCTGAAAAAAAAGTGAGCCCTGAAATAAGATGGGCAGGGCTCCTTTAAAAAACGCGCTCTCTCTGATGTGAAAAGAAATATCTTTGACAAAACTTGTCGATGCAAATATAGGGGGGTTACACGAATTGTGCAAGCGGTTGGCCCTTTTATGTAGTAAAAATTTTGTGGCGCCGCAGCCAACAGCTAAGAAAAAGCTTGTGCAGCAACCGCTTACGGGTAAAAATAGGGCGCCGGCTCATTTGAGGGGGGCCGGGAGGTGGCGCTATCGGCAAAAATGCGTATACTTGCCCCGGCTGTAAAATCAACATACCATCGCTTTTTATTATGAAACACGGGTACATTTTTCTTGCGTTAGCGACGCTTTTTATAGGTCGTACAACGCTTTCGGCCCAGGCCGACTTCTACGATGTAAAGACCATCCAGGAGATTCAGCTCAAGTTTCGCGACCAAAACTGGCGCTATCTGCTGGATTCGCTGCGTTTCAACGGGGAAGATTTGCTGGATGCCGAACTCACCCTCAACGGGCAGTTGCTGAGCAAAGATGTGGGCGTTCGCTATCGCGACGGGCGTTCGTTTACGCCGGGCGGCAAGCGCAATGGCCTGTACATCAGCTTGAACAAATATGCGCCGGACTATTCCTATCAGGGGCGCACCTCCGTCGACCTTTCGAGCGCCCTGCGCGACCCCTCGCTGGTGCGGGAGGTGCTGGCGGCCGAGATCGCAGGGCAGTATATGCCCACGCCAAGAGCCAATTACGCCAAGGTGTATATCAACGGAGAATTTTATGGCTTATTTATCAATCAGGAGGTAGTCAAAGACGACTTTCTGTCCAGGAACTTTGGCAGCCTTTATAAGCCGGTATACTATGCCGGCCCTCAGTTGAGCGAAACGGCGCCCGCAGGTTGCGGCCCCCGCGTATACGGCTCCTTGCTGCACGAGGCTTCCGAAGAGTGTCTGGAGCATAATTTCGATCGGCTTAGCGGCCGCAGTTGGGCGCCCCTGCTGGCGCTTACAGAGGCGCTGGCCGGCAACAAACCCGAACCGCTGGAGGCTGCATTAGACGTCGACCAGGCGTTGTGGATGCTGGCTTTCAACAACCTGACCGTGAACCTCAACAGCTATTCGGGCCAATACGCCAATCAGTATTACCTGGCCGAAAATGCCCGCGGGCAACTGACGCCCGTGCTGGGCGAGCTCAACTTAGCCTTTGGCAGCTTTAAGAACACGGGCATTGCAGAGTCTGACTTAGTGACGCCCCAATTAGTGCAGCTCGATCCATTCCTTCACAGCGATAATGCAGCCAGGCCCCTCATCAGCAAATTGCTGGCCAATGAATACTGGCGCAAGCGCTACCTGTCGCACTACCGCACCCTGATGGTCGACTGGTTTGCCAACGGCCGCTATGCCCAACGCGCCAATGAACTGCGCGACTTTATCAAACCCGTACTCGCCAACGACCCCAACCAGTATTATACGGCCGAGGAGATCAACAAGTCGCTGACGGATGTGGTAGGCTCGCGTAGCCGTATTCCGGGCCTGATCGACTTTATGTCGAAGCGGGTAGAGTGGCTCAAAAGCCAGGCCTTGTATACCATACTGCCACCCGTTGTGTCGGAGGTAGCCGTAGAGCAGCGGCCCCGCTTAGCGAGCCAGCGCATAGAAGAGTTTCGGATTCACGCCAAGGTAGACGGCTACCCCAAGCGGGTGCGCATCTACTACCGCTTTGAGCCGGGCCAGCCCTTTATGTCGGTGGAAATGGCCGATGATGGCAAACATTACGACAAAAATGCCGGCGACGGTATCTTTGGCGGCATCGTGATCCCCAATGCCGCCGATGCGGCCATCGAATACTACATTGAGGCTGAAAATGCGGCGGCAATAAGTTTTAGCCCGGCGCGTTACATGTACGAATTGCATTCGACCTCTTTGTCGAAGATCAATAACTAAGTTAGTTACTTAACGAGAAAGCTATGCTGCGTTGGATAGCGGTTGCCGCCTTAGCTGTGCTGGGGGCTACGCCTGTTTTATGGTCGCAAAAGACGACCGCTCCGCCGGAAGATATTTATGCCCTCGACCGGATACTGCGGATTGAAGTCGATTTTAAAGAACCCGACTGGCATAAACGCCTCGATTCGCTCAAAGAGGGCGGCTACGAGACGCGCCTCACGGCCGATGTGAAGATCAATGGCAAGCTGTATGCCGGGGCGGGTATCCGCTATAAGGGCAATAGCTCCTACTTTAATGTCCGCAACAGTGGCTACCAAAAACTGCCCTTCAACATCAAAGTCAATCACAGCACCAAAAACTTGCGGCTGCCAGGCGGATATACCACGCTAAAGCTGTCGAACGTATTCCGGGACCCCAGCTTCCTGCGCGAGGTGCTGGCCTACGAAATTGCAGGGCTGTATATGTCGGCGCCCCGGGCCAACTTTGCCAAGGTCTATGTGGAAGGGGAATACCTGGGCGTATATAACCTCAGCGAGTCGATCGATGATGACCTCATCGAAAAATTCTTTGGCAACGACAAAGGAGTGCTGGTAAAATGCGACCCCTTCTGGCATGAGGAGCGCATTACGGGTTGCCTCGAAGGCGACAAGTCAAATCTCCAGTATCTGGGCCCCGACTCCATCTGTTACCGGGCCTTGTACGAACCCAAGGAAAAGGGCAGTTGGCGGGCGCTCATCGAGTTTACGCGCATTATGAGCCGCGAACCCCAACGGTTGCCGTCCATCCTCAACATAGATGAGACCCTGTGGATGCTTGCTTTCGACAATGTGATCGTCAATCTCGACAGCTATATCGGGCAACTCTGCCACAACTACTACATGTACCGGGATACCTTTGGTATTTGGCGACCCATCGTCTGGGATATGAACCTCAGCTTCGGCGGCTTCCGCCGCACAGGCATAGGCGCCCCCCTGACGAATGAGAAAATGGCCGAGCTTAGCCCCTTTCTGCACTTTACCGAGCGCAATGAGAAGCGCCCCCTGATCATGCGCCTGCTGGAAAATGATCACTACCGCCGGATCTACTTAGCGCACATGCGCACCATTGTAGATGAGAATTTTGCCAACGGGCGCTACCTGGAGCGGGCCAGAGCCATACAAGCCATCATCGCCCCGGAAGTAGCCGCCGACAGCAATCGCCTGTATAATATGGAGGCCTTCCGGCAAAACCTCAGCCAGACAGTGGTAGTAGACAACACCAGCATTGTGGGCATAGAGGAACTGATGAGCCGCCGTGTGACCTACCTGTTGTCGCATCCGGCACTGTCAAAGGAAGGCCCCGCACTGGAGAAGCCCACAGCGCTAAAACTGGGCAGTACAGTAGCCATTAGCGCCAAGGCTACAGGCGCTACCAAGATGACCCTCTACTACCGCTATGGCCAATATACGCCCTGGAAGCAGGCCGAACTCAAGGACGACGGCGGCCACCAGGACGAAATGGCTGAAGATGGCATCTGGGGCGCTGAAATCCCGGATGGCAAAGACATACAATATTATATCGTAGCAGAAAACCAGTACATAGCTACAGTTTCGCCCCGCCGCGCTTCCAAAGAGTTTTATTCCGTTCCTTAACAGGGGCGATTGGTTTTAAGGCGCTTTTATTCCTTTGGAAATCAGGAGTTAACATTTCCTGATTTCCGAAGGGGCGTCGTATTTCGCGCTAATTCTGTTGTCCTCTCAACTTGGCCTTTGCCTAAAAATGGCAGACTTTTGTTGGCCGCAACCGCTATGGCGGCCTGCATTTTATTGTTTTGAAAAACACAATTTGTCTTATGGCTAAGTTGACTTTTGGCGGCGTCGAAGAAAACGTCGTCACCCGCGAGGAATTCCCCCTTGAGCACGCCCGCGAAGTACTGCGCGATGAAACCATTGCGATCATTGGTTATGGGGTCCAAGGCCCCGGCCAGGGCCTGAACCTGCGCGACAACGGCTTTAACGTCATTGTAGGTCAGCGCCACCCCAGCAAATCGTGGGACAAAGCCGTTGCCGACGGCTGGGAGCCCGGAGTCAACCTTTTTGATATTGAAGAGGCGGCCCGGCGCGGTACCATCATCCAATACCTGCTTTCCGACGCGGCTCAGATAGCTATGTGGCCTGTCATTAAGCCCCTGCTGACGCCTGGCAAAGCCCTGTATTTTTCACACGGCTTTGGCATTACTTATAAAGAGCGTACAGGCATAGTGCCGCCGGCCGACGTAGATGTCATTCTGGTAGCGCCCAAGGGCTCGGGCACCAGCCTGCGCCGGTTGTTTGTAGCCGGGCGGGGCCTCAACTCCAGCTTTGCCATCTTCCAGGACGCCACGGGCCGCGCCCGCGATCGCGTTATTGCGCTGGGCATTGGCGTAGGTTCGGGCTATTTGTTTGAGACTTCCTTCCAGCGCGAAGTATATAGCGACCTCACAGGCGAGCGCGGCACCCTTATGGGCGCCATTCAGGGTATCTTTGCAGCACAGTACGACTGCCTGCGCCGCCGGGGGCACACGCCCTCAGAGGCTTTCAACGAAACCGTCGAAGAACTCACCCAAAGCCTCATGCCGCTGGTAGCTGAAAACGGCATGGATTGGATGTATGCCAACTGCTCTACTACAGCCCAGCGCGGCGCCCTCGATTGGTGGAAGAAGTTCCGGGATGCCGTATCGCCTGTATTTGAAGAGCTGTACGACAGCGTGGCCACCGGCAATGAAGCCCAGCGATCAATTGACTCCAACAGCCAGCCTGACTACCGCCAAAAGTTGGAAGCCGAGTTAACCGACCTGAGGGAGAGCGAAATGTGGCAAGCCGGACGGACGGTGCGCAGCTTGCGCCCCGAAAACCAACCCCAAGCGGTAGAACAATAAGCCCACGCGTAGCTATCAGTTAAAAACCACCATCTTACATCTGGCGGAGGCGGGGTTGCGGTCTGCATAAGGCGCAACCCCGTTGCCGTCAAAAATGTACGTCCTTCATGTCGCAGTATGCTGTTTCTTCTGCCCCTCTTATTCAGGTGGCTGACATCTATCAGGCGCGGGTGCGCCTCAAGGGCGTAGCAGAACCTACACCTTTGTTGTACAATCACCGACTGTCGGAGTTGTATGGCTGTCGGGTATACCTCAAGCGGGAAGACCTCCAGGTAGTGCGGTCGTACAAAATACGGGGCGCCTACAATAAAATGGCTACGCTGACGCCCGAACAACTGGCCAAAGGAGTTGTTTGTGCCAGCGCCGGCAATCATGCCCAGGGAGTGGCTTTTGCCTGCCATGCCATGAAAGTAAAAGGCCGCATTTTTATGCCCAGCGTAACGCCTCAGCAGAAGGTTCGCAAAGTTGTGGGTTTTGGTAAAGACTTTGTAGAGGTTATCTTATACGGCGATACTTTTGACGATGCCTATGCCGAAGCCATGCAGGCCTGCGAACGCGATGGCCTCATGTTTGTACATCCCTTTGACGACGCCCGCGTTATCGAGGGGCAGGGCACGGTGGGCGCCGAAATATTAGAAGATTGCGATCACCCCATCGACTATGTTTTTGCTGCCGTAGGCGGCGGCGGCCTTATCTCCGGGGTAGGCAGTTACTTCAAACAGATGAGCCCGCGCACCCGGTTGGTGGGCGTAGAACCGGCCGGCGCGCCGGCCATGTACGAGTCGCTGCGCCGCGGCGAACTTGTGTCTTTAGAGCAAATTGACAACTTTGTAGACGGGGCAGCCGTACGGCGGGTGGGAGCGCTCACTTTTGCAATAGCGCGGCAGGTAGTAGACGACATGCTGCTGACGCCGGAAGGCAAGGTGTGCAGCGCCATCCTACAGCTCTATAACGAAGATGGCATCGTAGTAGAGCCTGCCGGGGCATTAGCCATTGCGGCATTAGAGCAATACCGCGACGCCATAAAGGGCAAAACGGTGGTATGCGTAGTAAGCGGTAGCAATAACGACATCACCCGCACCGAGGAGATCAAGGAACGCGCCCTGCTGCACGAAGGATTGAAACACTATTTTATCATCCGCTTTCCGCAGCGGGCGGGCGCCCTGCGCGATTTCCTAAACCATGTGCTGGGCCCCAACGATGACATTACCCGATTTGAGTATATCAAAAAGCATAACCGGGAGTTTGGCCCGGCTTTAGTGGGCATACAAGTAGAACGCCGCGAAGATTGCGAAGCGCTGCTGACCCGCATGGACCAAAGCCGCATGAACTATCAGTCCATCAACGATAGCCGCATGTTGTTCGATTTGTTGGTATAAGCGCTCGCCCGGATATCCGTATGGGAATCATAAAACCCCGGGCGAGCTGCACTGGTAAGCGTCAGGGCGTTATGCTCCAGATGTGCAGTTGGCGCGAAGCGTAGTCGATAGACAGTTTGTAGTGCCGGAGAAAGGTATAGCCAAGCAGTCCGTCGAGGTGAATATCCGCGCCCGATTTCAGACTTGCCAGGTCGCTCTCTAAAAAAGGCATACCCGCTACTTTCAGGTTTTCTATTTCCAAGTGAGCGATCACTACCTGTTCGGCGCGACGCACCTGCTGGTCGAGGCCCTGAAGCGTTTCTGCTTCCAGTTTTTTGAACGCGTTGGCGTCTAACCGGGCAAGGGCGGCCGGATCAATAAGATTGGCGCCTGCGCCGGTATCTATGCCGAGGCGTAACCGCCGGCCGTTTACCTCAACTTCTACTACGGGCAGATGGCCGTCGAGTACAAAGGGCAGGCTGAAAATGGGCTCGCCCGTGCGATGGAGGCGGTTGAGGCCTGGCTTGAATACACTGATCTGGCGACCGGGGTAATTGAGGTACAACTCGCTGTCTTTGAACTCGTCATAACCTATAAGCCCGGCTACAGAGCGACTGGCGGCCCGTTCGAGGTGGCTGATATCGACGGCCAGCGTAGTGATGTTGCGCCGACTGCGGCCTGCAAAGTCAAATGACTGAGCAGCGCCATAGGCTACAGCTACGGGTTGGGCTATCGAATGGCCTTCGTTGACGCTTTGGCTGCCCGGAAGGGTGTTGATAACGACACAAGGAGCGCCCGTGTCGAGGATGTATTGACCGGATTGGCCGTTGAGGCTGGCGCTGACATAAATCATTCCCCGTACCAGCTCAAACGGATACAGTTGGCTGGAGTTAGCTGATCCGATGGGCTCCACCTCCAATGATCGGGGTGGAATATTGAGGAACGATATGGGGTGTTGCGCTGAGGCCGCACCGGCCAACCAAACCAATATGAGCACAAGCATTTTTTGCATTTCCCATAAAATTAGTTTGGTTAAACCATGATTCCGACGCCCAAATGGAAGTTTTCCATGAGGCGCGGCCTGCAAAGTTATGGAGAAATGTGGGGGAAGTCAAGTTAAATTTACGTTTGGTTAAAAAATAATTTACATTGAGTTAACATTAGATCGAGCCCGGGATACCTATTATGCTTAACTTGCTACCAGCTAACAAAACGAGAGACGCGGGCTGCTGCCGCGTCTCTCGTTCGTTGAGGTGAAAGATATTTTAGAATCTGGCGCTGACGCCGGCTATAACATTGAGGCCGAAGGTTGGGTATCGATACCAACGCTGACGGCGGTTATTGGCCAAATTGTTGAGGGTGATGAAACCGCCAAAGTTTTTGGAGAAGAAGTACTCGCCGCCGATGCTGAGATCAAAAAGGCCGTTGAGGTTTTTGGTTTCACCATCGATATTGCGGTAAGGTACGCCATTTTCGAGGAACAGATCGAGGCGGATGGCGCCTTTTTTATCGGGGGTGGCATAGCGGGCGCCGGCGCTGAGGGAGAGAGAGGGCAGGTGCCAGGGCTTTTCTTCGGTTTCGAGGGAGAAGAAATGCTGAGCCACCGATCCGTGTACGTCAATGCCGTCGCTGAGGGGCATGGAAATGGAGCCTTTGATGGTGAATATACTGGCGGTATCGTAGAGGACGCCAAAAGTGACGATGGAATCGAGCGGGTCGCGGAGTTGGAACAGCGCGAGGTTGTCTACATTTTTGTAGCTGACCTGGGCGTTGTAGGTAGCTCCGGCGACATTGCCTTTGATACCGCCGTAGTATTCGGCTTCGCGGGCGTTGCGCAAACGCAGGCGGGTGTGGATGAAGGGGTTATAATCGCTGAGGTTGCGGAAGTTGTTTTTCTGGAGGGTGCCGGTAGCGCCCACATAAGCGTTTACGACGCCTTCGATGACTACTGCAGTAGCTTCGAGGTCGGGAAAGAAGCTGAAGTTGTCTTCGTTGGAGGTTAGGTTGAAGCCAATTTTGGCCTGAAACCGGCTGCTGTGATAGGTGTAGGTGGGGTTCAGGTAGAAGTTGTTGAGGTTCTGGCGGGCCGTATCGCGGTAGGCTGTAAAATCGGTGCGAATGTTGACGCGTAGCGGGTGTTTTTCATTGAACCACTTGGTGGCCGAGAGTTTGAGGTCGAGGCCGTTTTCGCGGGCGGCATAGCTGTCTTCGAGCAGGTAGAGGTTGACGCCGGCGCTATAGTTGATGTCGCCCTGGGTGCGTTGGCCGTTGAAGATTTTGGCGCCTATATCGAACATATTAAATCGCTGGCGCACATCTTCAGGCTGAAAGGAGTAAAGGTCGGTTTCGAGTTCTTTGTTGAGCTCGTTGTAGCCGTAGTAGTAATGGGTGCGGGTTCGGAAGCCCATATTGCCGCTGACGGCAAAACCTTCCTTGGAGTAGTAAGTGCCATTGACGCCAAAATTATTGCGACTGGCGCGCTGGTTTTCAACGCGGGAGGTGTTGTTGGTGGTATGTCGGGAAAGGGCTACGCCGAGGTCGAACTGTTCGTTTTTGGTGGCGTCGTAAGAGAAGTCACCGTAGAACGAGAGGGGCAGACCAGCGCCGAGGCGGAGGTAGCCGTTATAGCCTTCCTCGGGTTTTTCGGTGCGAAAGGCCAGCGGCCGGATCTGGGGCGGCAGATAGGCCACCTCCAGGGTTTTGGTATTGATGCTATAAGTTTGCCGGCGGGTGGTTGTATCGAGAGGAGGGAGTTGAGGAGCTACGTCGATGCGTTCTGCTTCGGCGAGGCGAGCTTCAAAGGTGCGTACTACATCGACCTGGCCGGTGGGCAGATCGCCCTGAGCGCTCAGGTCGGCGGTCATCCAGATGGCGGCCAGCGCAAGCAGGCCAATATGCAATTTATGGTTATTGAACATTGTTCTGGTGGTTTCTGCGGTTTTGCCGCCGCTGGAAGCCGTCATATCGGGGGCTTCCAGCGGCGAAGAAATAAGAGATTCCGGGGCAAAAATTAATTGCCGCCATTGTCGAGTTCGAGACGATTGGGATCGGTGCTGCGAAGGCGGCTACCTTGATTAATGCGCTCATTGACCCGCTGAAGCTTTTGCTGAGCTTCGCTGACGAGGGTCTGATCCTCTTTATAGTTTTCCAGCAGGGCCTCAAACACGGCGCGGGCGTTGTACAAGTCGCCTTTATCGGTGAAGATATCGCCGAGGAGGATCACACTTTTGGCCACCCAATAGGGGTAGGCGGAGCTTTCCTTGTTGGCGGCCATAGAGAGTTGCTGGGCGGTTTCGAGGTCGCGGCGCTGGTAATAGACCATTGCTTTGAGGTAGCGGGCTTCGGCCGTCTGCTCATTGTCGCTGAGGCGAATGTTTTCATTGAAAGCCCGGAGCGCGGCATCGTAGTCGCGGCGATCGTAAGCATTTTTGCCGATGTAGAACTGAGCCGTGGCCTTTTGCTGGTCGTTGGCGCGGGGGTTGTTGGCCACCCGGTTGGCGAGTTCTACGACGGCGGCATTGTTGCCGGCCCGATAGGCGCTTCGCATGGCGCCGAGCTGGGCTTCAAAGCGAAGGTTTTCGTCCTGAGCGGTTTGTTCCAGCCTGGAGTAGAGTTGGTAAGCCTTAGCAAAGTCCTGTTCGTGGTTGTAGGCGATGATGGCCGCTTTTTCGAGGGCCTTCATAAAGAAAGTGCTGGAGCCTTTGCTGATGACAAATTCGTAGTCGCGAAGGGCCTGGCTGTACTGCTTGAGTACGGTATACGACTCGCCGCGGTGGTAATAAGCGGTGAGGATGTTGCGGCCATTGGGGAATTGGCGCAGGTAGTCGGTATAGCTCTCAATGGCGCGCTGGTAGTTGGCGTTTTCGAATTGGGCCTCAGCCGCGCGGAAGTTGATGCTATCGCGGGAGAGGTTATCGACTTTGTAGCCGGGCACGGTTTCGAGAAAGGCAAAGTAGAGGTCGGCGCGGCCCATATCGTCGACATAGATGTCTTCGAGGGCTGCCAGTGCCAGGTTGGCCTCTGCCGAGCTGGGGTTATTAGAAAATACCTGCTTGTAGTAGTTGGCGGCAGCTTCGAGGTTGCCTAAGTTATAACTCACCAGACCCAATTGCAACAGGGCCGGGATCACGAGGTCGGAGGTGGTTTTATACTGCTCTACAATTTGACGCAAGGGAGCCACCGCTTTGTTGAGCTGGCCAATCTGCTGATAGGTCAGGCCCAGTTGAAAGAGGGCGTCATCGGCGTATTCCGATTTGCTGTACTCTGATGAGATGCGCTCCAGAGCCAGTATTTTTTCAGCGGTACGGCCGCGCAGGCCTTCGATGAGGGCCTTTTGATAGAGGGCGTAGATGTAGCCGCTATAGCGGTTGTTTACGGCTTCATCATAGTATTGAATGGCCTGGTTGTACTGGTTGCGCTTAAAGTAAGCATCCCCGGTGCGGAGTACGGCATCGCCCAGCATATTATCGCGCACGGTGGGGTTAGAGATGAAGTTGCGGTTGCGTTTGATACCGTCGACGGCTTCCCGGAAGAAGTCGAGGGAAGCGGTGTAGTTATCGAGCTTGAGATAATTATACCCTTGCAGATAATTGCCGGAGAATACAGAGGATTCGTCGGGCAGGCGGGTTTGGGTTCTGGCTAAGGTAAGGAACTGATTGGTAAGCTGAATGCTCTCCTGATAGCGCTTCTGCTGGTGTGCGATGTCGGCCAGCCAATAGAGCGCCAGAGCGCGGGTGCGCTGGTCGATGGGGTTGGCCAGCGAGCGCTGGAGCAAGACCTTGGCTTCTTCGGGTTTGTTTTCCTGAAGTAGCTGAAGGCCTCGGAAGTAAATGACCTTTTGCAGGGTTTCCTGCAATTGAGGCGTTTTATTAGGTATTTTATCGAGTACGTCGATGGCCTGCTGGTAGTCGCGGTACGACAGGAAGACTTCGCCCATAAGGCCCTGAGCTTCGAGGTAGTAGCGGCTGGTAGGGCCGAGGGTTTGGAGGGCGGCGATGGCTTCACGGGGGTCTTTGAGCTCATAAGAGAGCTTGCCGTAGTTGAAGGTAGCGTCCTCTGTGATTTGGGGGTCGTAGTTCATGCGCTTGGCATTGCTAAAGGCAGCGCGCGCAGATGACTTATCGCCCCGGCGGAGGTAGCAATCGGCTAAGTAATAGTTGGCCGACTGGCTGAGTTCGCTGTTTTGGGTACTCACCTCCCGGAAGCTGCGGATGGCTTTTTCGTAGTTTCCGGTTTTGTACTGGGTAAAGCCGAGCTGGTAGAACTCTTCTTCGCGCATGCCGGAAGTGCGTTCGGCATAGTATTCGAGGAAGGGAAGAGCCTTGGTGTAATTTTCTTTTTCGAAGTAAGACTGGCCTACCAACTGGTTGATTTCCTTGACATTTTTGAGGCTGGGCTCGGAGAGCCGGGGCTCGGCATAGGCCAGCAGCTCGTCGTAGCGACGCTGGGCGAAGAAAATCTGGGTGAGGTAGTAGGGTATGAAGTCGTCGTATCGGGTAGACTTTTCTACGATGCGGAACTGGCGCACGGCATCATCATAGGAGCCTTCATAGAAATAGCAAAGGCCGAGATAATAGTTGGTGGGGTAATAGTAGTCGGTTTGAAGGTCTTTGATTTCGCGGAAGTTTTGTTTGGCCATAGCGAACTGCTTCTGCACAAATTGGGCGTAGCCCATGCGGAAGCGCACCTGAGCTTTTTCCTCTTTGGGGAGGCCGCTAAGGGGCACGCGGGCGTAGTAAGGCAAGGCCTTTTCAAACTCTCCGCTATCAAAATAGTAGTTGGCCACTTCGATCAGCGCCTGATTGGCTATGGGGTCGGGGGAGTGGCTACGGATAAAATCGAGGATGAGTTTTTCGCCATCGGGCTGCTTGAGGCGTACGGCTGCTTTGGCGTAGCCCAGTTCGGATAGTACGCGCAGTTGTTCGGAATCGGCTTCATTTACCGGCAGCAGCAGTTGTACGACCTGCCCATAGTGATCGCGAGCTTTGGCGTAAAGGCCCTGCTCAAAGAAGGCCTCAGCCTGTTTGTACGAACGGAATGCTTCCGTGTATACCGTGGTTTGCTGGCCAAAGCCGGCTACGGCAAGGAAGCAGGCAACAAGTAGTGCGAACAATCGATTGTTCATCGAGTATGGTTTTGTTGTCTGTTTAGTGCTAAATTCCCAAACACAAACGAAGGTAACTGTTAAAAATGTTGTACGTCAGAACGCCAAAATTGTTTTTTCAATGATGTCGCAGCAAGTTTGGAGCTGTTCTTCGGTAATAACGAGGGGCGGTGCAAAGCGAATGATATTTCCGTGAGTGGGTTTGGCCAAGAGGCCATTGTCGGCCAGGGCCACGCAGATGTTCCAGGCGGTTTTGCTTTGAGGGCTGTCATTGATGACGACGGCATTGAGCAAGCCTCGGCCGCGCACCAATTTTACGAGGTCGGGGCGGCGATCGGCTAAAGCCTGCATGCGCCGGCGGAAGATGATGCCGAGGCGACGGGCGTTTTGGGTGAGCTTTTCATCCCTTACCACATTGAGGGCTTCGATGGCTACGGCACAGGCCAAGGGGTTGCCGCCAAACGTACTGCCGTGCTGGCCGGGGCGGATGACGTCCATGATGGCGCTGTCGGCTAATACAGCAGATACGGGGTATACGCCGCCGGATATGGCCTTGCCGAGAATGAGGATATCGGGGCGGGTGTAGGTAGCGGGCTGACGCTCGCAGTGGCCCTGGCAGGTGCAGTCGCCGCATACGCGCAGCAGGCTGCCGGTGCGGCCGATACCGGTTTGGATTTCATCGGCGATGAACAGGATGTTGCGCTCGCGGCAGAGAGCGGCAGCATCGGGGATGAAGCGGTCGTGGGGCACGTACACGCCGGCTTCGCCCTGAATGGGTTCGAGAAGGACGCCGGCGATTTTTTCGGGTTCGTCGTCGAGGGCGGCCCGAAGGGCTTCCAAATCGTTGTAGGGCACCGATACAAAACCCGGGGTGTAGGGGCCAAAGTGTCCCCGGGCATCGGGGTCGCTGGAAAAAGAGATGATGGTGGTGGTGCGGCCGTGGAAATTCTGGCCGCATACGATAATTTTAGCTTCTCCGTTGGGGATGCCTTTTTTCTGGTAGCCCCATTTGCGGCATATTTTGATGGCGGTTTCGACGGCTTCGGCGCCAGTATTCATGGGCAGTACCTTGTCGAAGCCGAAGTATTCGGTGACGAATTTCTCGTACAGGCCTAATTTGTCGTTGTAAAAGGCACGGGAAGTAAGGGTGAGTTCCCCGGCTTGTTTTACTAAGGCATTGATGATGCGCGGGTGACAATGGCCCTGATTGACGGCGGAGTAGGCCGATAGGAAGTCGAAATATTGTTTGCCTTCAACATCCCAGACGTGTACGCCCTGGCCATGTGAGAGCACTACGGGCAGGGGATGGTAGTTGTGGGCGCCGTACTGCTCTTCGAGTTGCATGAGCGCTGTGCTGGTAGTAGCTGTGCTGGTGGTATCGGTTGTCATGGTCAAATTTGATAAAATGGTTAGCGCCTGGTATATGCTTAGATAGCGCTAAGGTACGGGTTTAAACGGATAATACAAGCAAGACCGGGGTCGTGTGCGCTGATCTTCCCGCGCTCAGCAGCCTTTTAAAGGGGCCGTTTGCGCTCAGAAAGCCGGGGGTTGCTTATCTGGCCTGGCGCCCTCCCCTCTTCACTGCTTGCGCTCCACGGCTCATTAGACTTATGCAGCGGGATCATCAGACGGCTGTAGGCGGCAAATTGGGTTCGGACCAGGGGGTGAAGCGGTATGGCCCGGCCCGGGTCTGACGCTAAGGGTTGGGGCATAAACGCAATGCCGGGCCATAAGAGCGGAACACCCGGCGCCGCCCGCGGTGATCTCGAAGGGGGGTGTTATGCGGCGGGGCCCCTAAAAAAAAGCCGCCTTCCGCAGAACCGGAAGACGGCACAAAACCTAAACATAAAAGGTAATGGAAAAGACTTTAGCCCGCCGGCGGGGCCGCGAGGCCTAGTCCACGTTGTCGTGGAGGTAGGCGTTGCCTCCGGTGCGTAGCTCGGGCTCTTCGTCGTCGGTGATGGTCCAACGAGAGAGCTGATGATCGGCGGAACTGGGCACGTCGTCGAGGCGTATGCCGCGGCGGAGGTAAGCCGGTTCGCTTTCTAATTCGCTGATGGTATTCGGGTTGTTGAGCTTAGGCGCTGCGGGAGCTGCATTGCGCAGTTTTTCGCGGCGGCGTTGCTCATCCAATTCGCGTTGTTTGCGGCGTTCCTCTTCCATGCGCTGATCGCGGCCGGCGGCATCTTTAACGTAGGGCTCGTCGTGGCCCGGGGGACGGCGCTGGTAGCGATCGGTAGTCATGGGGCGGATGTCGTCGAACTCGTAGGTTGGCGCATTGCTGCCCTGGGGGTCATAGCCAATTTGGGAGAGGCCGGGCTTGGGCGGTTCCTGAGCCGGCGGGGCCGGGGTAGCTGCGGGGCGGTTGGCCCGGGTGTCGGCCTCGTCGTCGAGGTGTACCACGATGCGGTCGTTGGCGGGCTCGGCAGCGGGGCGCTGGCGGCTGTCGAAGCCGGTAGCGATGATGGTTACGCTGATTTTATCGCCGAGGCTGGGGTCGTAACAGTTGCCCCAGATGAGGTCGGTGCCATGGCCGGCTTCTTCCTGAACGAACTCCGTGATTTCGAAGATTTCATCCATCGTCACTTCACGGCTGCCCGACGAGATGTTGAGCAGGATGTGGCGGGCGCCGGAGATGTTGTTGTCTTCGAGCAGGGGCGAGTGGAGGGCCATATCGACGGCCATTCGGGCGCGATCGTCGCCTTCGGCAGTGGCGGTGCCCATGATGGCTACGCCGCTATCGCGCATAACGGTATTGACGTCCTCGAAGTCGACGTTGACGTAGCCGGGCACGGTGATGATTTCGGCTATGCCTTTGGCGGCTGTGGTGAGGATGTTATCGGCCTGAGAGAAGGCTTCCGAAAGGCTCAGGTTGCCGTGTATCTGACGGAGTTTGTCGTTGGAGATGATGATGAGGGTATCGACGTACTTCTTGAGTTCTTCGAGGCCTTCGGTGCCCTGGTCGGTGCGCCGGCGGCCTTCAAAGGTGAAAGGCAGGGTGACGATGCCCACGGTGAGGATGTTCATCTCCTTGGCCGTGCGGGCGATGATGGGGGCTGCTCCGGTGCCGGTGCCGCCGCCCATACCTGCGGTGATGAAGAGCATTTTGCAACTGTCGGACAGGTAGGTGCGGATGTCGTCGATGGACTCTTCGCAGGCCAGCTTGCCTACATTGGGTTTGGAGCCGGCGCCGCGACCTTCAGTGAGGTACGGCCCCAGGGCGATGCGCGTGGGTACGGGGCTGATGCCCATAGCCTGCTCATCGGTATTACAAATGGCGAAATCGACGCCAACTATACCTTGACGAAACATGTGGTTGACGGCATTGCTGCCGCCGCCGCCTACGCCGATAACCTTGATGATGGGGCTGGCGGCGCCTTTTTTAGGAAGATCGAAAGTCATGGTTTTGCTGTTTTTGCGTCCCTGCCGGCCGGTGGCGGCTACAGGGGGCTTATGTTTAGGAATGGGATTTAAAAATCGGCATCTGGTTCTGCTTCAAACCACTCCTTGGTTTTGCGGAAAAGCTGTTCGTACCACTTGCCGTTGGCAGCCATAGCTTCGGCGTCGGAAGCTTCGGGTTCTTCCTGAACCGACGCTTCTTTGGCAGGCGCTTCCTTAGCAACGATGGCTGCTTTGCCGAGACTGAAGTCTTCAAACCCTTTGAGCAACAGGCCGATGGCCGTAGCGTAGATGGGGCTGGTAAGATGCTCGTGATAGCCGTGCGCCAGATGCTCGACCGGATACCCAATGCGGGTATTGAAGCCGGTATGGAGCTCGGCGAGCTTCTCAATGTCGCGCAGCAGAGCGCCGCCGCCAGTGAGCACAATACCGCCGATGAGCTTGCGCTCAAAGCCCGATCGACGCACCTCCCACACCACATAATCCAGAATTTCCTCTACCCGTGCCTGAATGATCCGAGACAGGTTTTTTTCGGAAATTTCCTTGGGGTCGCGCCCGCGCAGGCCTGGAATGGCAATGATGCGGTTATCGAAGACTTCTTCGGCTAAGGCCGAACCGTATTTTACTTTAAGCTTTTCCGCATGGTTTTCCATGACGTTACAGCCTTCCTTAATGTCTTTGGTGATGATATTACCACCGAAGGGAATAACGGCCGTATGGCGGATGATGCCCTCCTGAAAGATGGTAATATCGGTAGTGCCTCCGCCGATGTCGACTAAGGCTACGCCGGCTTCTTTTTCCTCCTCGCTGAGTACGGCGGCGGCGCTGGCAATGGGTTCCAGCGTCATGTTGGCCACGCGCAGGCCTGTGCGCTCTACGCAGCGGTGGATGTTGTTGGAAGCGGTGATCTGGCCTGTGATGATGTGAAAGTTGGCTTCGAGGCGAATGCCCGACATACCGATGGGGTCGAGTATGCCCTGCTCGCTGTCGACGGTATACTCCTGCGGGATGACGTGCAGGATTTTATCGCCGGGCGGCAACACCAGCTTGTACATATCAGAGATCAGGCGATCGATGTCGCGGCGGCTGATTTCAGTATGGTCGTTGTCGCGCATGACCATACCGCGATGCTGGAGGCTCTTGATGTGCTGGCCGGCTATGCCCACGTGTACGTAATCGAAAGTGAGGCCCGACTGCCGCTGCGCCAGCCTTACGGCTTCGGAGATGGCATTGACGGTTTTTTCGATGTTGGAGACTACGCCGCGCAGCACGCCTTCGCTATCGACTTTTCCAAAGCCGAGGACTTCCAGCTTGCCATGTTCGTTTTTGCGCCCTACAATGGCGCACACCTTGGTAGTACCAATGTCGATGGCGACAATGGCGTCAGACAATTTGTTTTCGTGATTTGCTTCCATCACACTTCAAGTTTAGGTTTTGAAGCGCCGGCTACCTAAGCGTCAGCTTCAATAAATCAGTAGGTTAAATGACTAATATTTTTTAGCAACTACCTGGCCTTTGTACCTGAGGTCGAAGGCCCGGTATTGATCCCAGCCGGAGTAAGGCAACCCCTCCCGGTAGAAGACTTTGAGGCGGTGCAGTTTTTCTGCGGCATCGCGTATGCGGCCAAACTGGATGATCTGGCTGCCCACTTTTGGGGCCAGCACCATTTCGCCTTTGTTGTTGACGTATATCTGTTCGATGAGCGCCCTCAGGAATTCATCCTGATGGATCATCTCGGCCAGGTCAAAGACATCTTTGAGCAGCGAACGGGTGCGCTGCCGGAAGTCGGGCGTATGCGGCGGCAGATTGCCCGTAGCCACCATTACACGGGCGGCGTAGTGCTCGCTGGGGGGCATGCGCTCGCCGCTGCGGTCGAGGTAGTAGTCGAGGCCGTTGTTGTCCATGACGCGCAACAGCGGCTCGCGCTGTACCAAATTGAGGTGTACCTGACCTTTGGCATCGAGGTAGGCGTCGGCCTCCTTGATGAAGGGCACTTCTTCCAGCACCCGCTCTAAGCGCTCGACATCTACCTGAGCCAGCGACATGGCCGTCAGGGGCTGTTCAAATCGGCTTTCGAGCAGTTTGGGCACATCCTCCTTGGTGAAGAGGAAGTTGCCGTCGGGCAGCGGCTCGATATGCGCTACGATTCCGTCTACTGCCGCTGCTTCACGACGGTTGACGAAGTTGACCACCAGCAAGGTTACGCCAAAAAATGCGGAGGCGTACACCAGGCGTTTGACAGACTGATTGAAGGTCGACTGATTCATAGCGCTCTACATTCCGGTTAGTAAAATTTGTTTAATGGGTTCCACAAAGGTATCTATGTCGCCTGCGCCCATAGTGAGCAACAGCCGGGGATTGCGCTGCCGGATGGCCTCCGGTAGTTCTGCCTTACCCAGCAGGGTGCAGTTGGGGTTTTTCATTCGGTCTTTGATCATGGCCGAGCTCACGCCGGGCATGGGTTCTTCGCGGGCCGGGTAGATGTCTAACAGCAGCGCCTCGTCCAATTGGTCTAAGGCGGCGGCAAAGCCGTCGGCCAGGTCGTTGGTGCGGCTGTAAAGGTGGGGTTGAAAGACCCCGGTCAGTTTTTGCCCCGGATACAATTGGCGGGCAGCGCCGATGGCGGCTTCCAATTCGGCCGGGTGGTGTGCATAGTCGTCGATGTAAATGCGGTCATCGCTGCGGATGATGAACTCGAAGCGGCGACCGATGCCTTGGAAGGTCAGCAGCCCTTCCTGTATGGATTCTGGTGAAGCGCCGGCAATAAGGGCTGCCGTAATCGCTGCCGTGGCGTTTTCGACGTTGTGGCGGCCCGGATGCGGATGCCTCAAGCCCTTTAGGTTAGCCAAGGGGCTTTCGTAGTCGAATACAAAGTAGCCGTCTTCCACCCGTATGTTGTCACTGCGGTGCAGGCCCCCGCCCACGCCAAAGGTTTCAGGCGTCGGGTAGGCGTCTGAGGCCGGGAAATAATGCTCCAGGTCGTAGCGCAGCAACAATTTTCCACCCGGTTTGATCTTGCGGGCGAAGGCGCGAAAACCGGTTTCCACCATATTTTCATGGTTGCCGTATATTTCCAGATGATCGGGGTCCATGGCCATGATCACGGCAATGTCGGGATCAAGGCGCAGGAACGAGCGATCGTACTCATCGGCTTCCACCACCACTAAATCATCCAGGCCCGCCACGAAATTTGAGCCTAAGTTCCGACTGATACCGCCCAAAAAGGCGCTGGCATCAATCCCGGCGCTGCGCACCAAATGCGTAGTCAGGGTTGTAGTAGTGGTTTTGCCGTGGGTGCCGCCGATGGCTATGGCGCGCATCCCCCTGCTGATGAGGCCCAACACTTCGCTGCGCTTGTATACAGGGTATCCCTGCCCCTGGAAATAGCGCAACTCGGCATGAGCCGCCGGAACGGCCGGGGTATATACAACCAGATCTGTCGGCGGCAAGGTCGTCGCATCTTCATGGTAGCGGATGTTCATCCCTTCTGCCGCTAAGGCGCGGGTGAGCTCCGTCTCCGTTCGGTCGTAGCCTGCCACAGCAACGCCTCTCCGGTAAAAATACCGGGCCAGGGCGCTCATACCTATGCCGCCGATGCCGATGAAGTAAATGCTGCGTACGTCCTTGAGTTCCATATCTGTGTCGCTTCTACGATGTTTTGTACATTACTGAATAAGTGCCAGGGCTTCGCCCGCTATTTCGGTTGCGGCAGCGGGAAAGCCCATTTTCCGGGCGTTGGCGGCCAGTGCTGCGCGTCGGCTGTCATCGGCCAGCAACGCCATTACCTGTGGGCCCAACTCCGTGCCGATGTGGGCATCGGCCACCAGGATGGCGGCCCCTCTGTCGGCCAGGGCGCGGGCATTTTTCGTTTGATGATCCTCAGCCACATTAGGCGAGGGCGCCAGTACGGCGGGCTTGCCCAGCACGCAGAGCTCGGCAATGGTAAGGGCGCCGGCCCTGCATACCACCACGTCAGCCAGCGCATAGGCCAGGTCCATGCGGTCGATAAACGGTAGTACCTTCACATTGGGCCAACCGGCCGTCGCAGACGCTTCGCAGCGGGCTGCGTAGACTTTGCCGCACTGCCAGAGCCATTGTACCCGCTGCTGTTGGGCCAGTATGGGGTCAAGCGCCATCATGGCCTCGTTGAGGGTGCGGGCGCCTAAGCTCCCTCCGGCAATCAGCACGGTAGGGCGCTGGGGGTCAAGGCCGTAATGTGTCGCCGCCGTCTGACGAAGCTGTAATTGCTCTGCCGAGCCTTCTGCCATTGAAGCCAACGCCACAATGTCTTGCCGAACCGGATTGCCTGTGAGCTTCAGCTTTTCAGACGGGAAGTAAGCTTCCATGCCCGGGTAGGCCACACAAACCCGCTTTACCTGTCGGGCCAACAGCTTATTGGTGATGCCGGCATAAGCGTTTTGTTCCTGTATGAGGGTAGGTATACCCATCAAGCCCGCTACGGCGAGCATCGGTCCGCTGGCGTACCCGCCCGTACCTATGACAACGCCCGGTTGGTACTTGCGAATCAATTGGGCAGCTTTCAGCAAACTGCCAATGAGTTTAAAGGGCAGCTTAACATTTTGCCAGCTCAATCGCCGCTGAAGCCCGCTTATGGGCAAACCGGTGATCGGGTAGCCCGCTTTCGGGACCCGCTCCATCTCCATCTTCCCCAATGCGCCCACAAACTGAATATCGGCCTGTGGCGCCTGCGCTTTTATGGCGTCGGCAATAGCAATGGCCGGAAAAATATGCCCGCCTGTGCCGCCGCCACTGATGATGATGTTTAACTTTTTCATTCGCCTACCGCCTCCATAAACTTACTGACACTCAGAATGATTCCAAATGCCACGCAGGTGAATACAATGCTGGTGCCGCCCATACTGATGAGAGGAAGCGTAAGCCCCGTTACAGGCACCAGATTAACCGAAACGGCGATGTTTAAATACGCCTGTATGATAAGCAGCAGGCTAAGCCCTAAGGCAACCATAGCGCCGAATGCCTTAGAGCTTTTGGTGACCAGCCGGGTGACCCTGAAAAACAACAACAGGTACAACCCAATGAGCAGCGCCCCGCCAATGATGCCGTACTCCTCGCAGATGATGGCATAGATAAAATCAGAGTACGGCGAAGGCAGATAGTTGCGCTGTATGCTATTGCCCGGCCCTACGCCAAACCACTCCCCATTGGCAATGGCTATTTTTGCCTGTACAACCTGATAAATCTGATCGGGCTCCTGTACAAATTCCCGAATGCGGTTTTCCCAGGTGGCTACCCGCACAAAGTCGGGGATATAATGCCCGATAAAAATGAGCATGGCAAATACCACTATACCCAGCAACAGCAGCAGTATGATGTAGCGCATATCCACCCGCCCCAGTACCATCATCAACACACATACGATAAAAAGCAACGCTGCCGTGGAAAGGTCGGCCGGCGCAATCAGTCCGCAGATGATGAGCACCGGCACAATAATCGGCAAAAAGGCGTTCTTAAAATCCTTGATATAATCCTGTCTCGAACTGATGCTGCGGGCCACATAGATGATAAGGGCAAGCTTGGCAAAGTCCGATGTCTGGATGGTAATGCCCACAAACGGAATCATAATCCAGCGGCGGGCGTCGTTGATGTCGGCGCCCATGAGGATGGTATACAGCAATAGGGGTATCGATAAAGCCAACATCATCGGCGCCCAGTTGGAGTACCGCTTGTAGTGCATGAGATGAAACAGATAGGTAAGCAATACCCCGCCTCCCATGATCACCATGTGCTTAAAAATGAAGGCCTCTGTGTTGCCGCCGCGCTCGCGGTAGGCCAGCGTACCCGTAGCGCTGTATACAGCTAATATGGAAAACAGCGCCAATAGGGCTAATATGGCCCAGATGACCCGGTCGCCCCTTAATTCTGCCGTTATGCGTGCCGACCAAGATGACATGGCCTAGTGTTTTTCAGGTTGTTGATCCGGCAACAGGGCCTGTACCGCTTCGCGGAACTGATTGCCTCTGTCGACGTAATTTTTAAACAGGTCAAAGCTGGCGCAAGCCGGCGATAACAACACCACCTCTCCCGGTTGGGCCAGCCGATGCGCCGCCGCCACGGCATCAGCCGCGCTTTGGGTTTCTTCAAAAGCTTCCACCTCGCCGGCAAATACCTCGCGAAGCTTGGCGTTATCTATGCCCAAACACACCAGGGCGCGCACTTTTTCGCGCACTAATGGCAGTAATACTCCGTATTCATTGCCTTTATCCTGGCCGCCGGCAATCCAGACGACGGGCTTTTTCATGGCTTCAAGGGCATAAAATACGGCGTCTACGTTGGTGGCCTTGCTGTCGTTGATGTACTCTGCGCCGTTTAATTCGCCCACTTTTTCTAAGCGGTGAGGGACGGGCACAAAAGTATCTAATCCTTGTTGTAGCGTCTGCGGATCAGCGCCGGCCGCCAGCGCTAAGCGTATGGCAAACATGGCATTTAGGGCATTGTGTTTGCCGCGCAGGGCCGTGTTGGCCAGGCTGTAGGTATGGGCGTCCACCTCTATTTCTTCACCCTTTATATCGGCCAAACTGACAGCCGCCCGGCGAGCCGCTATCTCATGCCGCCCAAAGCCCGAGGCGATGTTTTCATCCTCGGCAAAGTAGACAAAAATGTCTTCGTCAAGCTGGTTTTCGGCAATCCGGAATTTAGCGTCCGCATACTTCTCCAATTGATAGTCATAGCGATCTAAGTGATCGGGGGTAATGTTGAGCAGAGCCGCTATTGGCGACCGGAATGTCCGGATGCCATCCAACTGAAAGCTGCTCAATTCCAAGACATATATGGCAGGCCGATCAACGGCTACGCTGCGGGCAAACCCGTCGCCTACATTGCCGGCAAGAATAGCATCCATACCAGCCGTTTTCAGCAGATGATGCGTCAGGGTGGCCGTAGTGGTTTTGCCATTGCTGCCGGTAATGCCAATCAGCAGCGCCGACGTATAGCGGGCGGCAAATTCAATCTCGCTGATTACGGGCGTCCCCTGTTCCATCAGGGCTTTTACCAGTGGGGCTTTATCGGGTATGCCAGGGCTTTTGACTACCTCTCCGGCCTGAAGAATAACCGCTTCGCTATGCGCCCCCGACTCGTAAGGAATGTCTGCCGCATCCAGCTCATCGCGATAGTGCGCAGCGATCTCACCCCGGTCGGATACAAAGACGGGAATACCCTGCGCCTTAGCCAGCAAGGCCGCCCCGACGCCGCTTTCGCCGGCGCCCAGTACCACCAAAGTATGTCGATCAATCTGCATCATCGCTTATCGTATTTTCAAAGTCAGGATCGTAGCCACAGCCAACAGAATGCCCACAATCCAAAAACGGGTTACAATTTTCACCTCCGACATACCCATCTTTTGGTAGTGGTGATGCAGCGGCGACATTTTAAATATCCTCCGGCCTTCGCCGTATTTCCGCTTGGTATATTTGAAGTAGCTCACCTGCAGGATCACCGACAGGTTCTCTACTAAGAATATGCCGCATAAGATGGGTATCAACAGTTCCTTGCGCAGCAATATGGCTAAAGCCGCTATGATACCTCCTAAAGTCAGACTGCCCGTATCGCCCATAAACACCTGCGCCGGATAGGCGTTGTACCACAAAAACCCCAGCGTAGCCCCCAACAGGCAGGCGGTAAAAATAACCAGCTCGCCACTGCCCGGCAGGTGAAGAATACCGAGGTACTTGGCCGCGATGGCGTTGCCCGACACATAAGCCAGCACCAGCAAAGTAATGCCTATAATGCCCGACACCCCGGTGGCTAAGCCGTCTAATCCATCGGTCAGGTTGGCAGCATTCGATACGGCCGTGACAACGAAAATGACCAGCGGCAAAAAAATGATCCAGGCCATCGGTATTGCGGCTTCCTTGGCCATAGGCAACAACTGGGCATAGTCAAAGCGGTTGCCCTTGAAAAAGGGCACGTTGGTAAGGCTGGTCTTGAAGTCGCCTTTGCGCTCCAGCACTTCCAGCCCGTCGGCGCTCATGATGAGGATGGTGTCGCCAATCATCTCATTGGCCGTAAGGCCAAAATCATCGGCTTCGTGCAAATCCATCCGCACCACCACCTGCTTGCTGCCCAACATCATCAGGGCTATAAAAATGCCCAATCCAATCTGACCCAATATTTTAAACTTCCCACTGAGGCCTTCTTTGTTTTTGCGAAAGACCTTGATGTAGTCGTCTATAAACCCAATGATGGCCATCCAGCTCGTGGCCACCACCATGATGACGATGTAGACGTTGTCTAAGCGCGCCATCAGCAGACAGGGCAGCAATATGGCCAAGATGATGATGACTCCGCCCATAGTAGGGGTTCCCTCTTTCTCTTTCTGACCCGACAGGCCGAGGTCGCGCACCGTCTCCCCAATCTGAAGCCGACGCAGGTACTTGATGATCCGCCCGCCAAAAATCAGGGAGATGATCAGGGAAAGAATCATAGCCACCCCCGCCCGGAAGGAGATGTATTGAAACAAGCCGGCCCCGGGCAGGTGCCCCATCTGTTCCCTTAACCATTCAATAAGCTGGATGAGCATTGCTGATTCCTTTTATCCGTTATTTTGAATGCCAAGGGCTTCCCGTACCGTGGCCACATCATCGAATGGATGGCGCACGCCGTTGATCTCCTGGTATTTTTCATGTCCTTTGCCCGCTACCAACACCACATCGCCGGCCTGCGCCATGCGGCAGGCGGCAAGTATGGCGCTCCGCCTGTCGCTTATGCGCAGGTAGCGGGCAGCATATTTGTCGCGCACGCCCGCCTCCATCTCGTTCAGGATGGCTTCGGGGTCTTCCGTACGCGGATTATCGCTGGTAAGTATGGCCTGATCGCTGAGCCGAGCCGCAATCTCCGCCATCACCGGGCGCTTAGTGCGGTCCCTGTCGCCGCCGCAACCCACTACCGTAAAAACCCGGTTGCCCGGCCGACGCAGCGCCTGAAGGGTCGTAATAATTTTTTCCAGCGCGTCGGGCGTATGCGCGTAGTCGACCACCGCCGTAATGCGCTTTTCAGGCGAGAAGAGGGTTTCCATCCTCCCTTCGGCGCCGCGCAGTTCGCTAAGTACCGCCAGGGTTTGAGCAGCATCCTGATCCAGCAGAACCCCCACCCCATAAGCCGCCAGTAAATTATACGCGTTGTAATCGCCAATCATGCGGGCATAAACTTCCTGGCCGTTTATGTCTAAATGCAAGCCCTGGGCGCTGTTGTCTATGATGCGTCCCTTAAAATCGGCTAAGCTGCGCAAGCTATAGCGATAAATGCGGGCAGCCGTATTTTGTACCATTACCGGCCCGCGTTTGTCATCTGTGTTTACCAGTGCAAAGGCATCTTTAGGCAATCTGTCAAAGAACTTCTTTTTCGCCTCGATGTAGGCTTGGAACGTCCCGTGGTAGTCCAAGTGATCGTGCGACATATTGGTAAAAACCCCTCCGGCAAACGCCAACCCGGCTATGCGCTCCTGGTCTACGGCATGAGAGCTCACCTCCATAAAAGCATATTCGCAGCCGGCATCGCGCATCTGCCCCAGCAGGGCCTGAAGGCTCACCGCATCAGGAGTTGTGTATGCCGAAGGCTGTACCTCGCCCAATATGCGGTTTTCCACCGTCGAGATCAGCCCTGTGCGATAACCAAGCTTGCTGAACAACTGGTACAGCAGCGTTGCTACCGTCGTCTTGCCATTGGTGCCCGTTATGCCCACCAATTTCAGCGAGCGGCTGGGATGACCATAAAATACAGCGGCCATCTCGCCTAAGGTCCGGGCGCTGTCCTCTACTTCTACCCATACCGCCTGCCCGCCCCAACTGGCGGGCGGCGCCTGCTGGGCAACGACAGCAGCAGCGCCTTCCTCAACGGCTTTGCCAATAAAACTGTGCCCATCGGACTGCCTGCCGCGGATGGCTACGAACACACAGCCCGGCGCCATCTTGCGGGAGTCAAAGACAATACCCCCGACGGCTATGTCAAGCGATCCTGTCGTTGCTTTCAACGCGGACTCCGATAGTAGTTCGCTCAGTTTTATCATTTATATCCAACTGTTGAGGCGCAATCGCGCCGTGTTCTCATCAATTCAAGTACAATACCACCGTCTGCCCCCGCGATCGGGTACCGGGCATAAGCGACTGGCGGGCCACTTTGCCCACGCCCGTCGACCGCACCTTGAAGCCTCTGTTTTCAAAGGCATAAACCGCATCCCTCAGTCCCATGCCTATCACATTGGGCGCCACCCGCTCGGGCATGCGCCGGGGCTGAAGCAGCAGGCTGTCGGCATGCGCCGTCAGCAAGCCCATCTCCGACTTGCCCTGGGCATAAAGCGGCAGTTGCAGATAGTTCATGATCTGGCTGAAGTCGGCCCGATAACCAACCTCATCCCGCGGCAGATTCCGCGCATAGAGCACCGGCCGGGGCCCCCGATTTATCGGCTCATGTACATTGATCATGGTGTTATATACCTTATCCGCTATCTCCCGAAAAACCGGCCCGGCAACATCGCTGCCATAAAAAGCGCCATTGCGCGGCTTATTGATCACCACAATACAGGAATACACCGGATTTTCAGCCGGGAAGTAGCCCACAAAAGATGCCTGATAGCCGCCAACCAGCGTGCCGCGCGCCCCCCGGCGATAGTCAATTTGCGCCGTGCCCGTTTTGCCGGCAAAACGATAGCGATCGCTTGACAGTTTCTGGGCCGTACCGCGCTGTACCACGCCTTCCAGCAACAACCGCATCTGCTGAATCACCTCCCTCGACGCCATGCGTTCTTTTACTACCGTCGGCCGGTACTGCGTTACGGGCTCGCCATTGCGCTGAACCGCCGACACCAAATAGGGCTTCATCAGCGCGCCGTTATTGGCAATACCATTATAAAAAGTAAGTATCTGCAAAGGCGTTATCCGGGTTTCGTAGCCGATGGCCATCCAGGGCAGCGTGGTGCCGCTCCAGTTGTCCTGCTGGCTGTATGCCTCCTTAATGTATGGCTCTGCTTCACCCTCCAGCTCAATACCTGTGGGCAGATGCAGGTTGTACGAACGAAGGCGTTCCACATACCGAGCCGCGCCCTGGTTATCGTTTTCCTCGGTCTTGGCGCCATAGTAGCGGTTCACCAACTTGGAGATACCCACGTTAGAAGATATTTCAAACGCCTGCCGCACGGTAATGCTGTCAAAATTTTTGCTCAACGGCGAGGCGTCCACCATCTCCTGTTTGTAATACTGGGTAGCGCCATATTCTATACTCACCGAATCGGTCAGCTTCACGTACTTATCTTCCAGCAACGCCATCATTGAGGCCGCTTTGAAGGTCGAGCCCGGCTCGGTAGCCATAGCAATGGCGTAGTTGTACATTTCGTAATAGCCGCCGCTCGACTCGTCCCGCCCCAGATTGGCGATGGCTTTGATGGCGCCGGTTTTTACATCCATCAATACGGCAGTGCCCCATTCCGCCTCATGCGACTGCATGGCCCGCAGCAAGGCGTCGCTGGCAATGTCCTGAAGGTTCACATCCAATGTGGTCACAATATCGTCGCCGCTGCGGGGCTCCACTACCGTCAGGTCTTCCATAGGTATCCACAAGTCGTTGCGGGGGTCTACCTTGATCATAAATTGCGAGCCCGGCTCGCCGCGCAGCACCTCGTCAAAACTCCCCTCCAAGCCTATGGGACGGTTATCTGCCCGGTTATAGCCAATGGTGCGGCGCGCCAACAGCCCAAAGGGACGCTTGCGTTCGCTGGCTTTTCTGGCAATGAGGCCGCCCCTGAATTGCCCCAGATTGAACAGCGGAAACTGCTCAATGCGGTACTTTTCCTCGAAGGCTACCCCTTTCTTAATGAGCACGTTCCGGCGCTTGCCATTGGTGGTATCCCGCAACTGCTTCAGGTATTCCACATAGCCGCCCACGGTATAGGTAGGATCCACATAGGTGGCCATACAATGCGCCAGGGTATCCATATATTTTTCATAATCCTCCTGCGAAGCCGCAAATGGATCAAAATACAAGTCGAAATAAGGCACCGACGTAGCCAGCAGGCTGCCGTCGGCCGCAAAGATGTTGCCCCGCTCCGGCTCTATGGTGCGCTCGTCCACATAGTTGGCTTCACCCTGACCGCGCCAGCGCTCGCCTTCTACAACGGCGATATTGATGGTGCCGTACACCAGCAATCCTGCTATGGGCATAAACACCGCAAACAGCAGAAAATAAACCCGATAAAGGACTTCGTTCTTGATGTCCATATTAATATTCGCTGTCTTGGCTCACCAATATCTTCTTCGGGGCGCCGCGGTGCAGTTGCAAGCCGTCGTCCCGAACTTTATCCACCACCTCCGAACGGAGGCTGTTAAACATATTCTCGGATTGGAGGGACATGTAACGCCAACGGAGCTCCCGCACCTCGCGCTGAAGCTCCTGTATCTGCCGAACGTTGCCTTCGGCCTGGTGCGCATTGGCGATATAGACAATAGCCAGCACACCCAAAAAGGCAGTAAATCCCAGGTTCTTGAGTATCCACTCAGAAATCTGGAAACCTGCGACGTTGTCCCAGAAGGTTTTCTTTGCCATGTTTTTCCATTACCTGATACATCAAAAAACCATCACATCCTCGGGCTTTAGCCCTGTTTTGCTACCGTTGAGGGTCATCGGCCAAGCGCTCGCCCGCTCTGAGCTTGGCGCTGCGCGCCCGCGAGTTTTGCCCGATCTCCTCCGCGCCGGGTAGCAGCGGCTTTTTCGTCACCAACCGATAAGGACGCGAGATGTGGCCATAAAAATCCTGCTGCACCTCTCCTTCCGGATTACCGGTTTTTAGTATATTCTTCACCATGCGGTCTTCCAGCGAGTGATACGAAAGCACCACCAACCGACCGCCCGGGCGAAGCGCCTGCGTAGCCTGCGTAAGCATCTCCGCTAAAGCGCCCATTTCGTCGTTCACTTCAATGCGCAAAGCCTGAAACACCTGCGCTAAGTAGCGGTGCCGCGGCCCCCGAACTAAGGGATCTATGGCCGCCAGCATATCGCCAATGGTGGTTATGCTCCGCGAATTGCGCGCTTCTACCAAGTGGTGCGCCAGCGTGCGCGCATTGCGCACCTCCCCGTACTCGCCTAATATGCGCTGCAAGGCGTCGGCATCGTAGCGGGCCAGCACATCGGCCGCCGATACGTCCTGCGACTGATCCATGCGCATGTCCAAAGGCGCGTCAAAGCGAAAGGAAAAACCGCGCTCCCCTTCGTCAAACTGATGGGAAGAAACCCCCAAGTCCGCCAGCACCCCGTCTACCTGCTTCAGGCCGTAAAGCCTCAGGTAGCGCTGAAGATACCTGAAATTGGCCGGCACAAACACCAATCGCGGATCTTCCGGCACATTGGCCTGCGCATCTTCATCCTGGTCAAAAACAATCAGACGCCCGTTGGCGCCCAATCTCTCCAATATCATCCGGCTGTGGCCGCCGCCCCCGAAGGTAACGTCGACGTACGCCCCATCCGGCGCTATGTTCAGCAAGTCTAAGCAGGCTTCAGCCAATACCGGTACGTGGTAGCTCATTACTCCTCTGTTTTGGGTTGTTGAACTTTACCCAGCACCTCATTGGCCAACTGCGAGAAATCAGCCGGCTCTTCAGCCAACATGCGCTCGTATTCCTCCAGCGCCCATATTTCAATCCGGCCGCCATAAGCGGTCAGAATCAAGTCTTTGTCAATACCGGCGTACTCTACCAATCGCTTCGGCAGCAAAATGCGCTCAGCGGCATCCAACGTCACCTCCTGCGCCCCCCTGAAAAAGTAGCGCGCAAAATCGCGATTCTGCTTATTGTACAGGTTCAACTGGTCTACCTCGGCCGCTATCCCCTGCCATACCGGCTCGGGGTACAGCACCAAGCACTTCTCAAAACCTCGGTTCAAAATGAACTTCCCCTGCTGCCAGTCCCCCAATTGTCCAAGCAAACCACTAGGCATGCGGAACCTCCCTTTGGGGTCCAGCCGTACATCGTACTCGCCCAATAATTGCTTAAACATAGTATACGCCTATAATTCGTGTTCAAAAGTAATACCTTTTGACACAAATTACCACTTTTACCCACCTTTTTTTATAACTTTTTTTCCACATACCGCATTTAAGCGGCCGTTCCCTATGTTTTTATGCAAAAAGATGTCAAAATCATCACTTTATTGCAAATAAAAACAACACAGTCGCCCCTACCCCACCCCTTCCTTTCTCTTTTAATTCATTTCAGCCATCTCATCGGCTGCCTTAGGCAGTGGTAAAAAGTGGGAACGAAAGTTCAAAAACAAGACGGTTTCGGCGCAAAAAGGAATGAAGGCGTAAAATAAGGCCCTGCCCGGACCCTTCCCGGTAGCAAAGTTATTTATTAAAATAAAAAAGAAAAAATTTTTATCCACAAAACATTTTATTTTTTTTGGGCCCCGCCGCATAACATCTACTTCTCTGGGCATCCTGCGCGGCGCCGGGTGTTCCGCTCTTATGCGCTCGTGCCTCACGCATACCGCTGCACCCCCTGGTCCGGCAGGAGTGCGTTTTACCGGGGCTGCGCCGGGGGGGGTGTTAAGGGTATTAAGGGTGTTAAGGGTGTTAAGGGTGTTAAGGGTGTTAAGGGTGTTAAGAGCCCGCCCGCTTGAGGCGGTCGGGTAAATATTAAGGGCCCGCCCGCTGGGATCGGGGAGCGCCCCAGGCATAAAACCGCTATCCCAAGCCCTAAACCACTAACCCTGAGCCACGACGATCCCCGAGCCATGTAGTTTTTTTAACATTAAGGTATTAAGTACATTAAGGGGCGCCGCTTTGGTATCGGCAGCAGGCCCGCGCCGTTTAAGCCTTAACTTCCTTAACTAGCTTAATGGTCAAAAAACAGATCAGCGTAGCGGAGCATTGCGCTTTCGCTCCGGATCGGGGAGCGCCCCAGGCATAAAACCGCTATCCCAAGCCCTAAACCACTAACCCTGAGCCACGACGATCCCCGAGCCATGTAGTTTTTTTAACATTAAGGTATTAAGTACATTAAGGGGCTCCGCTTTAGCAGGGGCAAACAGCCCGCGCCGCTTGGGCCTTAACTATCTTAATGGTCAAAAAACAGATCAGCGTAGCGGAGCATTGCGCTTTCGCTCCGGATCGGGGAGCGCCCCAGGCATAAAACCGCTATCTCAAGCCCTAAACCACTAAACCCGAGCCACGACGATCCCCGAGCCGTAGTTTTTGCGACTGCCGCTCCCCGATCTGCTCACGCCGGGCGCTTGGGTGCAGTTCTTTATGCTTGTACAGCTCGGGGATCGCTACCACGCCGCTGCGACAGCCTTTGATGATCGAAGCCCGTCTGTGCCAGCCGGGTAAATGTTGCAAAGCACCCACGCCCACTGCGCGGTCGGGTAAAACTTCGATCCCATATTCCGCAGACTTAGTCTGCCTGTTAATGCCAAAAAGACCTTTTTAACACCCACCAGCCGGAGTAGGGACGCGATGCATCGCGTCTCTACCCGGTAAATACTACAGTCTAGTTTACCCGACCTGACCTTGGGCGGGCGGGTGGCCTAAAGGCACACGAAGACGATCAGAGGGCCACGGCATATGCTGCCTAAAATACGCCCCTGCGGCAGCACCCCCCAACACCCTTAATACCCCCAACACCCTTAATACCCTTAATACCCCTAATACCCTTAATACCCCCAACACCCTTAATACCCCTAATACCCTTAATACCCCCAACACCCTTAATACCCCTAATACCCTTAATACCCCCAACACCCTTAATACCCCTAATACCCTTAATACCCCCAACACCCTTAATACCCCTAATA